>BNJV01000638.1_pt1 | contig 510481 bp, 761 predicted proteins | sample 8540591 | NCBI WGS metagenome assembly BNJV01 (sample SAMD00202457, study PRJDB9452) | human saliva metagenome | host: Homo sapiens | reverse complement strand
TTGCAGCAGGGTCAAGTCGTTGACTGCAGTTCGGATACCTCGATCACCAATGGGCTGTCGATCCTCAAAGCCCGTTGAACTATGGATTACAGGGCGCATGACATGTTTTTGCGCTGGCCGCACTCAAGGGCTACGACTGGGCGATTCCTCTGGTGAACCACGGAATTCCTTCCTCTCCAAGAAGAAGGACCGATGTACGACCGCGAGAACGGTGGTGGTACTCCGGCCTCGTCACCGTCGTTGAACACGCGAAAGATGGCTGACCCGCATTGGAAGGTCGTAAGGCACAAATGGCGGCCTCAAGCAGGCTTACGCGCACGCTTTCGTCATCTTATCCTCAAGTGCCGCCACTGTTTAGGGCGTCGGGCGCGAGAACTGCTCGATCGCGTTGTGACCAAGATCCCGGCACTGGTGGGAACCAGGTTCGGACGCGTCCGTGGGCGTGGAGACGTGACTACACCATCAGCGAGGACTACCGCGGCGTGAATGCCAATATGCACACCGTCGAGGCCTATCTTGCCTTCGATGCGACGGGGGATCGCCTGTGGTTGGACCGCGCTCACGCCGCGTTGCCGTTTCGTGGCCCGTGCGGCCGAGCAGTGCGGTGGCGCATTCCTGAGCACTTCGACGCTAAGTGGAACCTTCCCAGGCTTTTAACGCGGATCGCCCTTCGGATCCCTTTCCGTCTACAGAGGCTACCCCGGGCACGGTATGGAGTGGGCGCGCCTGATTCATACGCGCGCAGCACTGATCGGCCTCGTGATGATCGCGATGACTGGATGGTTGAAGCTGCCGGTTCAGCTCTTTAATCGTTCCTGCGCGATGGTTGGGATCGCCATGGCGCCGGTGGTTCATCTGCGACCGGCTGCAGGACGGTCGTGCGGTCGATGATACCCGTATGCACTGGGTGTAACGTGCGAGGGCCGTCAATAGCGCGTGTGCTCGGCCGGGTTCATGAAGAAGCGGGATGCCTCCCGCGTGGCTGATTGAAGTACCTTGTGCGGTGGGTCGACTGACGGATCGTTATCTTCACGCGCGAGGCCACGGGCGCTGGATTCATGAAGTGGACGCCTCGGGTGTGTGAGTCTGGTACGACGTGGGAGGCAAGGCGGACATACCATGTGGCCAGATGCTCCTGCTCCCGCAGGTTGGAAACCTCCCGTGCTTTGCTTTGGCGCTCAAGCTGGCGGAGTGATACGGCTGGTATTGGTGAGCTTAGCCGCCTCATGATATTTCGCTCGAGGGGCAGTATGCTCTGGCAGCTCAGAGGCCTGAACTTCGTTCATGGCGAACATTCACAATGATCCTTTGGCGACCGGACGACCTACGATGACGTTCTGCTTCTTCCTGAACTGACCGATGTTGTTCCTCACGGGTTGACACCTCCCAGCGCAGCTGACGAAGAAGATTCGCCTGCGTATTCCGCTTTGCTTTCTGCGGCGATGGATACGGTGACCGGCGCGTATGGCGGTGCGATGGCTCTACGCCAAGGTGGTATCGAATTCTGCACCACAACCTTTCGATCGAGAACAGGCTTCTCAAGTTCATCAGGTGAAGCGTTCCGAGTCGCGGGAATGGTTGAGGATCCTGTGACTATCGGTCCAGATGCGACCATCGAACTGGATCAGCTGTGTGGGCTATCGTGTCTCTGGCCTGCCCGTCGTGGATGATGACCAACGTATCAGCATCATTACCAACGCGATCTGCGCTTCGTTCCTACTGATCGGTGGGGTTCCTTGAAGGTTCGTGATTGCATGACTCCTCGCGAGCGACTGGTAACAGAAGGTTGGAACCAGTCGCGAAGCGAAGGCTTTGCTTGCGACGAACCGCGTTGGCTGCCGATTATCGATGAGGATGGGCGCCTGACGGGTCTGATTACCGTTAAGGACCCAAGACTGAGCAGGCACCGAACGCAACAAAGATGGTGCCAGCCGCCTCATGGTTGTGCTGCAGTGGGCTGCTGAGGGAGATACCTGGGAGCGTGCGTGTGCTGCGTGATGCTGGCGTTGATGTCTTGGTGGTAGACACCGCGTGGTGGTGCAGCCACGCTGAAATGATCCGCAAAGATCAAGGCGGACCCGACTTGATGGCGTTCGATCATTGGCGGTAACGTCGCAACGACCCGAAGCGCTCAGGCTTTGATCGATACCGGGCGTTGACTTCTTCTGTGAGTCGGTGTTGGACCGGGCTCGATCTGCACGACTTCGGTCGTTGCGGGCATCGGTGTGCCTCAGGTGACCGCGATTCGCCAAGCCTTTGACGCAAGCCTGCGGTGTTCGCTCATCGCTGATGGTGGTCTACGGTATTCGGTGATATTGGCAAACCATCGTTGCCAGCGCCGATACGGTCATGCTGGGGTCATGCTGGCAGGCTGCGAAGAATCTCGGCGAGGTTGTCACCGGTAGCGGCAGTATAAGCGTTACCGCGGCATGGGTTCCTTGGGTGCCATGGTCGCGTGGTATGATCCTACTCGAAGGACCGCTACTCGGGGCGGATGTGTCTTCAGACGACAGATTGTTCCTAGCAGAAGGCATCGGTGATTCCCCACCAGTTCGCTTCGCTGCGGATTTGTCTACCAACTGGTGGGCGGTTTACCCAGACGATGTTCTACTTGGGTGCCTCAACCATCGATGCTGTGAGCGTAATAGCGTTTTGTTCGCGGTACGTCTGCGGGTCTGCGCAGTCGCATCCGCATGATGTCCAGATGACAACAGGGCTCGAACTACCACTCTTCAGCGGTAATCGCGGTTCGAGCGTTTGTGACGGGCGGGCGGTCATTGGACTCCCGCCCTTTCTAATACTGAAGGTGACCGGACGATGATGGTGTCTGAGGCGGTAAGGGGCGTTCGTTTTGGAGGTAATTAAATTTTTATATAGCCGCTTTGTGTAGATAGGTGTTGGGAGAAAGCGGGGCGAGGCTGGTTCTTCCGTCAGTCGCGGCAGTGGAGGGCGTTAAGCCGAAGCGACCAGCGGTTTGTTATGGGTTGTATGAATCAGGCGAGGAGGTCCGGCGTACTCGGGAGTGATCTGTGCGGCTGCCCGTCAGCTTTCGCAGAAGGGGTGCGACAGTACAACCGTGCAAGATATCGTCGGGGCAGTGGAATGTCGAAGGGGCGATTATCATCATTTCTCGTCGAAGCGGGAGGTTTTGGGTTTCGTTATTGAGTTGAGTTGCGTATTTGAATGTATTTTGTCGAAGATTTGGCTGCTCAATCGGTGTGTAGGTGATCGGTGGGATGACGGCCTGCGGCGCGTATGGTCGCGTCTGGTCAGCAAAGTGGTGTCTCCGGGCTCGCCGCTGGAGTGGTGAGGTTCCTGAAGCCTTGCTGGGATCATTGCGTCATCGTGACAAAGCTTGCGCCACGCGGAACGATGATGCGTTGAGGAGATGAGTCTGGTGAAATTCAGCGCGTTACCGGGTGAAGTCGCTGAAGTGTTGGTCTGCTTGTAGATGTGTGGTTGATCGCTGATCGTTTCGGATTCTTATGAGCGAATGTGTCAAAGGTGGATTTTATCGCTGCTTTCAGTCGGCGTTCGATGCGGGTGCTCAGTGGGGACTTACTCATTATCGAAAAGTGGGGTGAGTCGTTTGTATGTGAGCGTGATTTCCTGCCTCCCATCTCTCGTGGTGAATCTCACCGTTTCTCGGGCACACATCGAGACCCGACGCTCGGCTTTAGCTCGCGGTACTCACTGATATGGGACATCGTGTGACCTACATCCATTCGCCCACGTGGCGGAGGCTGTATGGAAGAATACGGGCGTCATATTTCGGTCCTCCCTTATGACGACTCATCCCTCCTGTCCGAGGTCCATTCTCGCGGATCGCATGCACCGCTGGAGTGCTGCTACTGGACGGTTGCTGCGTGTCGGCTCGAGACTACGATTGCCTTTATTTACGAGATGCTCTTTGTTTCGGGAAAAGCACTCGCCGACCGTTTGGGGATGGTCCTGATCACGGGATCTTCTCAACCTTTGCGCTCAGCTGAGCATGCGCTGGACGACTTTCGGGCGAAGCGGTGGGTTGTGCTAACCTCGATCTTCCGTTTTCCGCGCCTTAGATCGCTTCCATTTCCTGCACCTTTAAGTAGGAGGATATGGGTGGCGCTTTCCTGGAGAGATCGAAGCCGAGATTGCGTGTAATAGCCCCAGCCTCAATATCGTCTATGCGCCCACGGAGCTTTCAGATATATGCCAAGGAATTTCCTTCATCTCGATACGCGCGTCTCGTAGGGGCGTCTATCGATGACGTTGCAGAGTCATTTTCTGCCTCCCGTAGTGGCCTCATCTGCATCTCTTGGGACCAATGAACCTCAATAAGTCCGAGCGTTTCTTCCGTCGGTGTGTGGAAGCGTTCCGCAGCTGTGGCGTGCGCGTTGTTATGGCGATCGGTGGGTCTGTACGTCCTGAAAGCCTCGGGCTCCTTGCCACCCACGATTATGGTCCGCCGCAGGGTTCACAGCAGCTTGAGGTGCTTTTGACCGAGCATCTCTGCTTTATTACCCACGGAGGAATGAACAGCGTTAATGAGGCACTCTTCTGCGGAGTGCCGATGCTGATGGTACCAGTTGGTAACGATCGGCCGACACGATAGCTCGGCGGGTGAAAGAGCTGATTGGGCGGCGAAGTGTTGAGGCCGATGCAGTAACTGCCGATGTGCTTCTTGTGGAGGCTGCCATGCGTGTGTTATCTGATCGTGCGACACGCGTCTTTCCGAGTTTCTGGAGAGACATGCAACGCAGGTGGCAATGCAGAAGCGCGAAGCGCATCGTCGAACGGCTCAATCGAGCGGAAACGCCGGGCGGTGCAGTCGACGGGCTGCCTCCCGCCCGCACTGGGCTGGGAGAGCTACGAAAACTCGCAAGAGTGCAAAAAGAATCGCTCCAATGTTCATCCTCAATCGATCATGCGCGGATGTCTATTCCACAGCAGCCTCTGGAATGGCCGCCCATCGACGGAGTGACGACCGTCCGAAACGATTCTGCACCGGGAGGACAAAGGAACTCTCGCGTTCGACGCAATTTTGACCAACATCTTCCTGCCCGACGGGCGCCCAACTGCGCGTCCAGGGCGATCCCCAGCGCGCTGACGACATGGTCGTCGCCGAGGTCCGCGCTCTGGCACCGCGAGATCGGCGGCGACCTCTTCATCAAGATCCCGCTGCGCTCGCGAGCAGCCGCAATCCCACGCATTGTGTGCGAAGGCACGTGGGTCACCGCGACCGACGCCGCTGGTCGAGGACCAGAACCGAGACTTCGGCTTTCTCTCACCAGCCCGCTGTCCGCAGCGAGCCTGCAGTCTGCAGCGGTCGGCCTCGAAGATCGGACCAAGCCCTGCCTCTACGCCGCGCACCGCATGGCCGTTGTCCGGCGACTTCCTCGTACAGGTACGCCCAGACGCGAGGCGGATTCCCCAAGACATGGTGAAAACGGCGGTACTCGGTGTACCGCAACGAGGCATCGCTTACTCCCCGGTCATCGCGCTACGACCTCTCGGCGTGATACTAGCCCTCTCGTCGATGTGTGCGTCACGTCCGCGAGACGTAGAAAGCTTTCAAAGTTTCTGCTCGGTTGCGTGAGCTTTCCTTTTGGAATGCGTGGATTTGAGCTGCAACTTGAGCAGCACAATCCGGGAACTTGCGGCGATTAAGCCTCGCCAACACGTCCAACGTCAGACCACGCCATATTCGGCGGCGCGGCGCGTTTTCTGCAAACAGGGACCCTGTGGTGCGCTGGCCATAAAGGGAAAGCTGCTTTCTTGCGGTAGCGATCAAGATGGCGGTCCAAGACCAAGGGCGTCGATGATGGGCGCGGGTTCACGCTCAGGCCGAGACGCTTTCAGCGAGAGGTGGGGAGTCCATGCCTGCGGGAGCTTCTTCGAGCAAGGTGAAATCGAAACTTCCATTGAACGCGACAACAGGACATCCGTGTCCCCATATGCGAGGCGAGAGAAGGCGGCAAGCTCTTCAAGAACCGCGCCGGATCGGGCGGCCTTGGGTTTGTGCCGTCGTGCCGTGATCCCATGAATCTGCGCTGCAGGTCGGGATGTCAACTTCGGGTCTCGCAAGCCACGTCGTGATGACGTCAGAGTCGGCAGTGGCTGTGGCACCGCCTTCGCGCAGCACCAGCGCTGCGGTCACCAAACGGTCAGTGTGGGGTTAATCCCTGTTGTTTCCAGTATCAAAAGCCAGCCGAGTTGGTCCCACGACGGAACGATGATGTGTGTCATGCCTTGCGCGCAACGCCAGTTGCCTCCGTCATTTGCGTCCAGTTCGGATCCGGATAAAAGATGTCCCACTTCGTTGTGGAGGCGGGACATCGCTAGATGAACTGCGGTGAATCAGGGATGCGAGGCAGTGAATGAGAAACGCGATGTATGCACCAGGCATCCTGGGCGCGATCGCGAGATCCCAACTTACAGGGTGTGCGCTCGTTTCGTGCGGCGCGATCGTTCTGCGCAATGCGTGCTGTCCGCGCGTGAACTGCGACGCGGAAAATCCCTTTTGAGTGGCAGCTGCTGCTGTCAACATGATGACCTCCTGCGGATCAGGCTGAACTTTACCACCCGCGTGTGTGTATTTGTGATGACGTATACATTTTGCGCATTGTCACTCTTCTCTTCAAGTGTCATCCTCCGGCGTTCAGGGTGGCTTTCTGCAGGTGTGGATGGAAAAGTAAAAGGTTGGAACTTCAGGTGAAGTGCGCATGGTCGCTCGTCCTTAATATTCTGCAGTGGGTCAAAAATTTGTGGGCGATCGCTATCGTCTCCACAGAGCTTTCTGGTCAAAGGTGCAAAGTCGTATCAGAGTGCAAGCCAACTGTGAAATGCGCCACTTTTAATGGTGATGTATGTGGCGTGTCTTCGATCTTGAGGACAATACGAATTTCACCGGGAGGTGACTACTAATGGCTCCGCATGGGTAATGAGGTCGAAATCGGTCGAGGAAAACGAGGCCGCCGCGCATACGCGCTAGATGACATCGCACTTGTTTCGGCACGAAGGACCGAGGACCCTGCAGACGTAAACGTTGGGTGGCAGATCGATGCCTACCATGTCGACGTCCCCATCATGGCAGCATGGACTCGGTGGATGAGTCCCGATGCGGCGAGTTCTGTAAAGCTCGGTGGAATTGCTTTTAGACACCCAGCGGACGGTCTGTGGACACGTTGGCTGAAAATCCTCAACCGATCTTGGATGAGATTGCCCAGCTCCCGCCGACAGGCCAATCGCGCGGCTTCAACAAATCTGTCTCGGCGCCTATCCAAGCCGATCTTCATCACCGAACGCCTCCAGTACATCCGAGATGCGGGAGTCGTGGCTCGAAAGCTTTCACGCGGACCCAGCGCCATTGGCGCGCTGTTGTCGAGGCGGGTGTTGATCTCTTCGTGATCCGTGGGACGACGGTTTCTGCCGAGCATGTCTCCTCGCGTGCAGAGCTCAACCTGAAACGCTTTATCTATGAGCTCGATGTTCTACGTCTGTCGGTGGAGTCTCCACCGTACACGGCTGCTTTGCATCTCGCGCGTACGGGCGCTGCAGGTATTCTGGTCGGCTTTGGCAGGAGAGCGACCCATGCAACTCGCCAGTCCCAGGCGTCCATGCTCCCTACGGCCACGGCGGCAATCGCTGATGCCGCTGCCGCACGCCGTGACTACATGGATGAGTCTGGCGGTCGCTACGTCCACGTGAGTGCGGATGGTGTGGACTGGGCGTTCCGGGTGACATGACGCTTGCGCAGTCAGCGTGTCGATTGCAGACGCAGCGAGAAGCCACTGATGGGGGCTGCCTGCGCGCGCCGAGGAGGCCCCGGACGCGGCTGGCACTGGGGTCTCCGAGGCCACGCACCCAGAACTTCCGCGCGGCCACTGTGCGCGCGGAACTGCGACGCTTCGGTGAAATCTTGTGCGAGCCCCTCGACACGACGCGTGATGGGACAGCTCAACTTCATCGGCGCGCTTAAGAGGACCATGGCCTCGACAGGCATTCGGAGTGAAGGACCTGCAAAAGGCGGAAGTCGTCGGCAGCTATTCGCGCTGCAAAATTCCTGGGTGGCGAACGTCTCGTTCGCCACCCAGATCGAGTTAGAAGGGTTGGTTTTCGTGAAGAGTGAGCGGCTAACGCTTCCGGTCAAATGGAAACCCACAGATCCAATGCCAGTGAATCCAGCGAAGGCCAAAGACAAAGCAGCTCGGCAGAGAATGTCTTTTCACACTCGAGTGAGAAAGCATAGAAGCTATCGGGCGGCGGTCATGTGGAGTGTCAACAGTGTTCCAATGACGATTAGAGGAATACTGAAATTGACGACTAATGAAATAATCCGAGTGGCCCGTGAAGGGCTGAGACGACGATATTTCTTATCCACGAGAATGCTCTCAGCGAGTGCCAGTAAGAGCCCAACTGAACAATGGCGATAGCGACTGGTTTCTGTGAGCCAAATTAATGGGCTGTCATGGAAGAGGTGGAAGCCAAAGTAAGAGAGTGGAAGGCCGCCAACGAAAATAAGATAGGTGGATGTCTCATGCGTTCCATTGAGTGTCAAACGAGTCGCGCTGCGTAGATTTGACATTATTCCTCCTAGTGGAACGAATTCGGATCCCATTGGTTGCGGCAGGAGCCGATTATGCAAACGATGGCCAGTTTGGAGTGAACTAGACTTCTTCCTTTGAAATTGAAGGAAAATGGTCGCGCGAAAGCTCGCGGTGGCGGTGAGGGAAGCCGCGAAGGAAAGACAGGTGGCGTGCAACGGTTCTTTCAGGTGCACCCATGAATAATTATCGGGTGTTTAATCCCTTGTCAATAGTTTTCTGCAAGTCAAGGCATAAAAATGCAGGGCGACCACATCGAGGTCGCCCCACAACTAATGAAGGGGTTGGTGCTGGCTTTAGGCGGCTGTGTTCATTACCAGGGGCAGTGATTGCCGGGCTGATGAAATCAGAGCTAAGGCTGGTGCGCCGTAGAGATTTCGTTGGTATGAGGGGCCTTCGGAAGCGGCCTGATGCCAGATCGCTGCAAAAGGTAGGAAGACTGCGGCCAGTAATCCCAACAGAGAACCATGGGGCGCAGTGCTGGAGCAAAAACGCAGGCGAAAAGGGCGACTGCAAGATGATGGGAGTGATCAAGGCTAACGGAAAATCATAAATCGGGGTAGAGGGTAGCTTCAGCGCAAGCGCCTGTGATTCTTGATTAAGTCTGCGACTGTGCGCATATTCAGGCTGAATAGTTTCCAGCTGTATGCATAAATAGCAATGCTTCGCCAATAGTTAAAAAGCGCGAAAAGTGGTCCCGGCACGGACAACCAGACCGGACCACTCAATATTCGCTAGAGGCGCCCTAGATCACTGATCTGCTGCGCTGGGGGTGCGTCATGTCGGCGGGAACAACCCACGCGTCGAACTCTTCAGGGGTGACAAAGCCTAGCTCAAGAGCGGACTCGCAGAGAAATGCCCTTGTGGTGTGCGTTCTTCGCAATCTTCGAAGCCTTGTCGCTAACCGATGTGGCGGGTTCGGAGCGGTCACCAGCATCAAGTTAATGTCCAAGTGATGCTGGATCTTCTCTGTTGAGCTCAATGCCGTACGCGCAGTGGATATCGAAGGAAACGCAAGCATCGCCAAGCAGTCGGATGGATTCCAGAACGTTCCACGCCATAACGGGCTTGAAAACGTTGAGCTGGAAGTTACCTGAGAGCCGGCGAAACCAACGGTTGCGTCGTTGCCGAAGCAGGTGGCGACCATGGTCGTAGCCTCGCACTGGGTCGGTTGACCTTGCCGGGCATGATGGACGAACCGGGTTCATTCTCGGGAATGATCAGTTCATAATGCCATCGCGCGCGGGCCGGGCGTACCAGCGCACATCGTTGGCAATCTTCATGAGCGCATCGGCCAGAACACGGTGCGCCAGAGACCAAAACAGAGTGCGTCGTGTGCCCGGGGCTGCGAAGAGGTTATCGGCCTGCTTGAACTCAATGCCGGTTTCCTCAGAAATCTTCTTCGCGGCGAGCTTGCCGAGCAGGGGTGCGCGTTAAGGCCCGTTCCCACTGCGGTTCCACCGATCGCCAGCTCGCGTGCGCGAGAATCCGCGTAGCGAATGCCGTCGAGGGCGAAAATCAATTTGCGCAACCCAGCCGGAAATAACTGGCCAAGAGTAATGGGGGTGGCGTCCGCAGGTGGGTGCGTCCCACCATGACGACATCCGCGTGTTCCTTTGACTGCATCAAAGTATTACGCAGCTGCTCAACGCGCGGATACATCGCCTCGAGTTCCTGGACCACGGCAATCTGCATTGCAGTGGGGAAGGTGTCATTCGAGACTGGCCGCGGTTCACGTGGTCGTTGGGGTGAACGGGGTCTTGGAACCCCATGACGCCGCCAGCAAGTTCGATTGCGCGGTTGGAGATGACTTCGTTCGCGTTCATGTTCGACTGCGTGCCGGATCCGGTCTGGAAGACGACCAGCGGGAAGTGATCATCGAGCTTGCCCTCGATCACTCGTCAGCGGCGCGAGCAATCAGGTCTGCGATGTCCTGGGGGAGCTCGCCGAGTTCGGCGTTTGCAAGTCAGCGGCCTTCTTCAAAGTGCCAAGTGCGCGAACCATGGGGCGTCACACGAAAGTGTTACGACCGATATCGAAGTTGTGGAGCGAACGCTCTGTTGTACGCCCAATAACGATCGACAACAACCTCAACGGTGCCCATGGAATCGGATTCGGTACGAGTATTTTCTGCCACGAGTGCCTCCTTCACATCTGTGACCAGGAATGAATACGTCTTAAGCCTACTCGGAGAGTGCCAATTTTCAGGGTCACTCGTCTAGCCTTAGACAGAAAATAGAAAACGCAAGAGCGCGGAGTGGACCAGCCAGCGAGCTTTCGCGGTGGTGATAGCCGCTGATGCGATGAGTTTTTCTCCATCTTTTGACTGCTACGATCCGCTGAAAATGCGACGCGCTATGCTGATCGTCAAGGAGTGCTCAGGTGGAACAAGCAGTCGTGACCCTCACTGAGTGTCGCAAGGCGCGCTGCATTTTGCGCTTTTCTTCACTAATGGCGCGCTCTTGGGCGGTCTTGTTTTACGCTTCCCTGAAATTAAAGATGCCTTCGGTCTTTCCTCCAGTGCCTATGGTGCAACCACCGCTGTCATCTGAGGAGGAATTCTCGCGTCCTTTCGCGGCTGCGCGAGCGGGTTTCGCCGCTTAACCTCGCGCGTGGTTTGCCTCCGGTCAAGACCATCACCGGCCGGTCCTTGCGGTTCCCTTCATTGGCCTCCACCTCAACTGCTTCGCGCCCATGCAGTTCCCGCCAGCTGTTGCCACAATTTCTCTTACGTCATTCTTGCCTCGAGTTTCCTCCTCAATGGCTGCAGTGATTCAACCGTCGATGTTGCACAGGGCATGCGAGTTTCGTCTCCGGCGCCCCCATGGTCGGCCAATCATCCAGTGCTTTCCACGGGATGTGTGGTCTGTCGGAGCTACGGTTGGTGGTCTTTTTGCGTCTTGACCACTCACTTTCCACATTTCTCTTCGATCCACAGCCTCGCCGCCTCTATGCATCTGCATCGCACTTGAGGTTCGCGGTGATGCCCTTCACTTATCCGCGGCGCAGACCCACAAAGACAACTTAACGAAGACGAGGCCGATGATTCCTCCCGAGTGCGGACAGTCGCGTGGCACCGGTCCTATCGTCCGCTCTGCTCGTCATCTTGTGTATGTCAGGCATGCTGATTGAAGACGCCGCCTCCTCGTGGGCGACGCTCTGCATGCACGACTATGCCCACGCCGGTGCCGGGACCTCGCTGGTCTCGGGCCATGTCGTTCTCTTAACAACGCATGCGTGTGGCCGCTTTATCGCCGATTACGCATGTTCATCGTTAAGGCTGTGCCGTCATTTGTGGGGAGGACCTCATTTTGACTCGAATGGGAAGTAGTCTCGCCATGATGGCACATTCGCGCTTCTCGTTGGTTTCGCCGCCAGACTGGGATGCGCGGCCTCCGCACCTCTGACTACAACGCAGCCCACGATATCCGCGATGAACCCGCCACGGGACCGACGATCGTCCGGCTGGAGCGCCTCGCCTTCCTTGCGGCACTCGCTCGTCGGCCCTCGCTGTGCAACGCACCTCGTTGCTTTCGCGATGATCGTCATCACTCGCGCGCGCGCGCTGGTCCTGACCTCAACTGTTAACGCCATTTTGCGACGTTAACGACAAGAGTGACGACATGGACTTTCTTGGAATCAGCGGACCCGAAGCGATCATCATCGCCGTGGTGGTCCTCGCGGTTCTAGGCCCCAAAGGCATGAGTGAAGCGGCGCGGCGCATCATCGATGTGCGCAGGCGCTGCACCAGCCGCTCACGGCCTCGTTCAGGCAGCAGTCGGATCAAGCGATGGCGCAGCTTCGCGCTTACGCCGACGGCGCCGCGCAAGAAGATCGCGCAGCCAACACACCCCAATCGCCCCAAAATACAGAGCTAGAAGCGCGCGCACATCTGAAGAATCATCGACCATAGGTCGGGAAGCGGATTTGTAATCGCGGCGAAAACGGTCGCACCCACGACAGCCCACGCGCCAGCGGCGCAGGATCTGCGCAGTCGAGGCCAAGTCCCAAGGCGTGAATCCCAATGATGATCATGGGGAAAAGGAAAGACGCACCGATCACCAAGGTCAGGATCACGACGAAGCTGATATAGGAATCAAAATCCAGCAGCGCAGAGGTGCCTTGGGGAAGCTCAGAGAGTAAAAGGCTGACCGCGTGGGGGAGGAACCACAGCGCCGAGGCGACTCCCGCAAGGAAAAGAATTGCGCTGGGGATCGCAATCAGTGCGGTGCGTCGTTTTTCCGTACGTGTGAGGGCGGGGGCGATGAAGAGAGCAGAGTTGGGTCAGCCACCACGGAGTTGTGAGGATGAAGCCCGCCCAGAGCGCGAAGGTGATGTGTCGAGAAGGGGCCGATGATCGTGCGGAAGTTGATTCCCGAGGCCCCGGCTGAGGCGAGCGGGCGCGTGAGCCACGTGGTTGCCGGGTGTAGAGGAACCACGCGCCGATTGCTCCGACGAGGATGCCTGCAAGGCTGAGCAGAAGGCGCGCAGCTAGCTCGAGGTGGCGCGTCAATGACATATGTGCGTCAGAATCGGCCCGGGTCATTGGTTCGCAGCGAAATGATGGCGCGTTGAGAAGGTAACTACTTCGACGAATCCGTGTTTTCAGGCTCAGACATGAGGCCTGCTCGCTGGCGGATGAGGAGTCTTGAGACAGGTCGTTCATTTCCTCTTTGAGGATTTTTGCGCTCTTGCCGATGGATCGCGCCAAGTCGGGGAGCTTTTGAGCGCCAAAAAGAACAAGGACAACGATCAAGACGATGATCCAGTGGATGGGACGCATGGCTTCTCCTTCTGATGCGGCTTCTGGGTTGAGCCTACACCGCCTTTCGTCTGTTCAGCGTGAGAAAGACAACGAAAGGGGACGTACTTAGGTAACACAGGTTATCCTAAGTTCAGTAAATTAGGTTATGAATGGTTGTCGTAAATCATTCGGTTGGGAGATAAATGTTCCTCGCGAACTTCTTGATTGCCCTCAGAGAGGGTGTCGAAGCCGCACTGATCGTCGGTGTCGTAGCGGCCTATCTGGTGAAAGTTGGACGCAGGAATCTGCTCCCCAAAGTATGGTTTGGCGTCATCATTGCCGCGGCGCTGCCCGCCAAGCCTCGGCGCAATCATGACCTGGGGTCCCTTACACCCTGTCATTCCGTGCGCAGGAAATTCTCGGCGGAACGCTCTCACTCGGTGCGCGCGCCATGGTGACGTGGATGATCCTGTGGATGAGTTCAAACTCCCGTCAATTTGCGCGCAAACTTCGTGAGGATACTGCAGCGCAACTTGCATCTGGCTCAGAGTGGGGAGTCGTGGATTGCCTTCATTGCAGTTGCACGCGAAGGCATTGAAACCGCGCTCTTCGTGTGGGCAACAATCAAATCTTCTGCTGAAAATGCAATTGCAGCGCCCGCACTCGGAGTGGTCGACCGGTCTTGCTCGTCGCCGTTGTTATCGGCTGGCTCATCTACACCGGCGCAGCTCGAATTAACCTTTCAATCTTCTTCAATATCACCGGTCTTCTTCTAATTTTCGTCGCTGCAGGAATCGTTTCCTACGGTGTCTGGAGACCTCTCAAGAATCGTCGGCATTCCCGGATAGGGAAAATCCATCTATGACATCACCGCATACCTAGATGGCTCCGGTCTACTCGTGGCTGACCACCTCCTCGTGGTGGTGGACCCTTCTGGAAGCAATGTTCAACGTCAATGCTGCATCGACACATCTCCAGCTCATCGGCTGGGTGCTCTACATCGTCATCATTCTGCCGCTCTTTCCACGGTCCGTTCCGGGATGATCGGCTCACAACACCACACCCCTCAAGGAGAAAAATGAACGCCTCCCGCACGCGCCTTGTCATTGGAGTTGCGGCTGTTTCAGCACTGGGTTTGAGCGCATGTGTCGCCAACAACCCCTCAAGCACCTCGGCCTCGGGAAGTGCGGGCGCAAGCGACGCACCCCTGACCGTGACCATCACCGATGACACCTGCAAGGTCTCTGCCGCAAGCGTGCCTTCCGGTGTCGTGAACTTCAAGCTGACGAACAACGGAACCGTCTCGCAATGAGTTCGAAATTCTTGCCGAAGACAAGCTCCGCATTGTCGGCGAACGCGAAAACTTGGGCCCCGGAACCTCGGTTGATTACACCGTGACCCTGCAGCCCGGAAAGTACTTCACCGCCTGCAAGAAGAACATGGTTGGCGCACTTGTCGGCGCAACTGAGTTCACCGTGACCGACTCTGGAAAGCCCGTCGAGGTGAGCTCGGACGAGCAGGCGCAGATCGACGCCGCCGTCACCAACTACACCGCATACGTCCGCGATCAGTCCGGTCAGCTCCTGGAGCAAACCAAGTCCTTCGCCGAGCTCTACAAGAAGGGCGATTTCGATGCGGCTCGCAAGGCATACGCTCCCGCGCGTATGTACTACGAGCGCATTGAGCCCACTGCCGAGGCCTTTGGTGACATCGACCCTGCACTGGACCAGCGCGAAGCTGACTGGCGGGAAGAAGGTGCTGACGGTGAATGGACCGGCTGGCACGCATCGAAAAGGACCTGTGGCGTCCCGATGGCTACCAGGGGTCTGAGCGAGGACACAGCGTTCAGCAGATGGCCGACAAGCTGGTCGAGGACACTCAAAAGCTCTACGATCTGGTTTACTCAACGACTTCAAGATCTCCCTGTCCGATATCTCCAACGGCGCGATTTCGCTGCTTGAAGAGGTTGCAACCACGAATCACCGGCGAAGAAGAAGCCTTCTCACACGGATCTGCTACGACTTCGTCGCCAAACGTCGAGGCGCTAGGGTTGCCTACGGCGACGTTGAAGATATCATGCAAAGGCAAGGACCCCAAGCTGGCAGGAAAGATCACCGATGCCTTCACTGAGCTTCAGCACGAGCTGGATAAGCACAAGGACGGCGACGGATACGTTTCTTACAGACACCATTGACGAGAGCGGGCCGTAAGGCCCTTTCCGACAAGTCAACGCTGCGCTTGCCTCGGCACAGCTGCGGCGGCAATCGTTCCGGTAAGTCACTGAACACAGCTCGAGTTGGGCGTGGCGCGCGCTGAGGCGCGCCACGCCCGACGCACATCATCAAAATCCATCTGTCATCTAAGGACCAGTCATGACTCAGCATCACGAAGCAGCTGAAAACAATGGCAATGACCGACCACGAGGGGCACCAAAGAAGGACTCTCGCGTCGCCAATTTTTAGGATTAGCCGGCACTCGGTGCACTTACCCTTGGGCTGGGCGGTGGCGGCGGATTTGCCCTCGGTCGCCATCGCGAGCGTATGGCATCGATTCCGATGTCATGAAAGAAGACCTACGAGTTCCGCGGTGACCACCAGCAGGAATCATTACTCCCGCTCAGCAGCAGATGCACACTGCCGCTTTCGATCTGTCGACCACGAACCGTGACACGCTCATTGAGCTTCTCCAAGACTGGACCTTGGCCGCGGAACGCACTGACTCATGGCGAACTCGTCAGGACTACACAACTTCGCTGACGAAGGCGCGGCCGATACCGGTGAATCATGGGGCTGGCCCCGCAGGTCTCACCATCACTTTCGGCGTAGGAAAAACCCTGTTCATCGACGATGAAGGGCGAGATCGCTGCGGTCTTGGCGATAAAGCTTCCCGTTGCTCTGCGTGACGGCATTCCGCCCATGGCAGCAGAAAAAGCTCGACCCCAAGCGCGGCGGCGAGACCTCATCATCCGAGGCCTGTTCCGAAGACCCCATGGTCAATCTCCACGCCCTTCACAACCTCACGCGCATCGCATTTGGTCGCGCGACCATGCGCTGGACGCAACTGGGATACGGGAGAACTTCATCGACCTCAAAGTCCCAGGAAACGCCTCGTAATCTTTTCGGCTTCAAGGATGGAACATCCAACATCAAAGGCCGAAGACTCTCAAGCCGAATTGGATAAGCACCTGTGGATCCAAGCCGGTGATGATCAGGGTGCATGGGCTGCAGGAGGCTCCTACATGTGCGTTCGCAAAATCAAGATGATGATGGAGGTCTGGGACGATCTGGTCTTGGCTGAACAAGAACAGATCATCGGACGCGACAAGATCCACGGAGCGCACCTCTGTCGGGCAGGGAAGAATTCACCAACCCTGATTTTCGCGAAGGAAGGACAGAGGGTAACCCACTGTCGGTTCCTCCGGCTTGGCTATTGCCCCGGACTCTCACGTCGCCATGATGAACCCAAATAACAACTCGGGGCGGCGCATGCTGCGACGCGGATACAACTACTCTCGAGGGCGTGGACTACCTGGGGCGCTTGGACGCGGGCCTGTTCTTCGTTGCCTATGTGCGTAACCCCGCTGAGGGCTTTATCCCCGTTTTGGCGAAGATGAAGAGCGACCAGCTGACCGAGTACCTCCAGCAGCCTGGCCTCGGGTGTACCTCATGCTCCCGGGTGCGTGAGAACGACACCTAGTGTCGAGAAGCTCTTTGAGAGGGGTATGCGATGGTGACTCAGATCAGATGGGCGGGCACGCAAACCTAAACGAGCCTTCCCATTTCACAACGCCCGGCCTCGAACGCTCCCGGACACTGGGTGCTCGCGCGCGTCGGCAAAGCGCGTTCTGCGTCCGGAGGTCTGGAACTGACCCTCCAGATGCTGTCAATGCGCGCTCTGACCGGCGCACGCGTCGTCGAGTTCGCTCCCGGGCTTGGGCGTACCGCAACGGAAATTCTGCGCGCGCGCCCGGCCTCGTACACGAGGGATCGAAAAGGACCCAGTTGCTGCCAGCAGTCGCCGAGAGTTGGTCGGCACGCGCGGGGACAGTTGATCACGCCGACGCCGCGGAGACCGGACTTGGAGTCGGGCTCGTGCCGACGTTGTCGTTGGTGAAGCATGCTCACCATGCAGGGAGAGAAAAGCTAACGCGCGATCATTTCCGGGCCGTGCGGCTGCTGGCGCAGGAGGACGCTATACGCGATCCACAGAGCTTGCCCTGCAACCCGATGATATCGACGAAGGAATTGCACACGCGATTCGCAGGACCTTGGCGCGAGCAATTCACGTGAACGCGCGTCCCCTCACCTGCGCGCAGTGGGCGCAGCTACTGGAAGGCGGATTCGTCGTTGATAGCGATCAAACCGCGCCGATGGCTCCTCGATTTCTCGCGCAAATGTCCGCGACGAAGGCTTTTCTACCAGACATCTGCGGATCATTCGAAATGTTCTTTCGGATCGAGAGCTGCGCAGCGTGTGCTAGGAATGAGAAGACTTTCCGCACCTATCAGCAATGTGCGTGGGGTGAGCAATCGTGCCCACTAAGCCGACTGGAAGACACCATGACGCTCAGTGACGACACCAAATCTTGAGGTCTCCGTGCCCGATCATGACTGATGTTCAAGACATCGCCTCCATGATTCAGGTCTAATGAGCGGGGCCACGGTTTCGCGCACCGTCATGCACTGCGAAGGAATGCGACTGGTGCTCTTCCTTCGATACGACGAGACTCTCAGTGAGCACACCGCGGCAATGCCCGTGATTCTCCAGACCCTGGTGCTCTGGAGATCGTCGCTGACGGTCGTACAGTGATTCTGCGCCCGGGCGATGTCATCCACTTTCGGAACGCGACTGCCTCACGCTGTGCGTGCGCTTGGAGCCCTCGAAGATGGCGCTGTTTCATGCTGGATTCACGGAGCGATCACCAAAAGTAAGGCGAGAACGTAGTTGATCGGGGCTGGGTTTGTCGAGTAGCCAGCCCCTCTCATGAGATTTAGTCGACGAGGCTGTCACGGCGCTGTCCAGCTCACGCAGCCACGCCTCGGCAGATACATCCCTGAAGGCATACGCCAGTCCGCGCGGAGAGCGATCCGCCAGCCATGCGACCTTTGCCATTGGGGAGCGCGCTGCGCTCGAACTGCTGGGTGAAATAACGACGGATAAACAGGCGCTCCCACTTCACGATCTCGTCCAAGGAGTACGAAACCTTGTCCTCTTCGGGGTAGCCAGCCGGCCAGCTGCCGCGAGAGCGCATCCGACCACGCGTGCTCTGCCAAGAATGCAATCTTTGGACGGGCGAGCTCCGCAGTCGCAGCACGTAGTACAGGTTGAAGTCTTGCAGGTTGTAGGGGCCGATCTTGTCCTGCGTGGACTGCATCTTCTGTCCGGGCTTCTGCGGGAACAAGCTCCGGAGAAATTTCGGTTCCCAGAATCGACGGTAAAATCGCCAACTTCGGGGGAGAACTGGCCGGAAGGCACCACCCAGCGAATCAGGTGCTGGATCATCGTCTTGGGGACGCCGGTATTGACGGCGTAGTGGCTCATCTGGTCGCCCACACCGTAGGTGCACCAACCCAGCGCAAGCTCTGAGAGATCACCAGTACCCAAGACAATACCTGCCCAGGTGATTTGCGAGGCGGAAAAGATAGTCCGTGCGCAGTCCTGCCTGAACGTTCTCAAAAAGTAACGTCGTAGTCGTCGTGACCATCTGCGTAAGTGATCGATATCAGCCAGCATCTGCCTGGCCAGCAGGGGTGATATCGATTTCCATGAAGGAGACTCCCAATCGTTTCGCACAGCTGCAATCGCATTGGTGCTTCGTGCGCGCAGAGTCGCTAAAGCCGGGCGGCGTGTAGCCCAGAATATCTGTACGCGGACGACCCAAGAGATCCATCGCACGAGCCGCAACGATCAACGCGTGCGTTGAATCAAGCCGCCAGAAACCCCAATGACAACCTGGCTGGCCAATAGCGCTCAGGCGCTTCGCGAGCCCCGCAACCTGGATGTTGTCAGGCCTCTGCAGCAGTCCTGCTCCAGCTGGCGCAGGTCGTCGGGGACGAAGGAAGCGATCGACCTCGCGTTCCAAACCCAGATCCGTTCGCGGGTTCATCTCGTGGCAATGCTGGAGGGGCGCGGAATCGAGAGGCCCTCAAGCATCTTTTGAAAGCGTTGTCGGTGAAAGAATTCTGACGCGTGCGCTCGGTGCGCAGATGCTCAACATCGACGTCGCGCAATGGTGATCTGGGTTCCGAGGCGAACGCCCCCGGCGGCAAGAAGCTGCTGGCCTCGTAGATCGGGGTCTGCCCATCCCGCAAGGTCGGTCGTTGACTCACCGGGCCGGCGGCGGTGTAGACGTAGAGCGCAGGCGCAGCGCGCGGAGGTCGACTGCGCGAGGAGCTTGCGTTCATCGCCTCGTCCGACGGTGATCGGGGAGGCGCTCAGGTTGAAGCAGCACCGTTGCGCCTGCGAGCGCAGGAGTGAAGCAGGGTGACGGGAACCCATATGTCTTCGCAGACCTCAATCCCCACACACAGCCCAGGGATGTCGGTGACATCGATCGTGACGGAGCCAAAAGGCAGCAGGGGAGCGTCCCCGTGTGGGGCTCTGTTGGGGCCCACGCGCCTGAAGAAGATCGTTATCAAAGCTCGGCGGAGTCACGAGTGACGCTTTTCGTAGAACTCGCGGTAGTTCGGAAGATAGGACTTCGGGATGACCGCAAGTGCGCGGCCTCGGTGAATTGCAACCGCGCAGTTGTGAGGCTGCACCCTTGCGCAGTGGCGCGCCGACGACGATCAGGGGAGAGAGATCCGCGCTGGCAGCAATGATGGTGGTCAGCGCGCGCTCGACCTCATCAAGAAGAACGATCTTGAAGGAGGAGATCGTCGATCGCATACCCGAAACGCACAACTCAGGGAAAGCGCGATCGAGACGACCGCGTTCATCGCAGCTTCGCGAGGCTGCAATGATTTCTTCGGCATTGGCCAGTGGCTGTGCGGGATGAACAGGGGAGCGTCACTGCCGCCACGCGCGCGAAAGCCCTGGTCGTAAAGGGAATGGAGTTCATGGCTTTCCTCCTGAGTCGCTAGGGGCTATTGTCGCACTGCGGGCGGCTTGCGCCTTCCGAGGCCGTAGCCGGGTCGTGTGTCTAGCTTCAGTTCCTTCATGATCCGCTTCAAAAAGACTGAGCGACGGGGTCGCGGATGATGAGGTCTGCGTCAGCGTCGGCGTTTCTCGTCGGCGTCGCGTTCATCAAGACCAGGTGTGAACCCGAGAAATAGTTGAGCAGTCCGGCTGGCGGGATAGACGACGAGATGTTCCAGCCAGCGATCAATAGAGATCGGCGTGCGACGATCGCCTGCACGGCGCTACTGATGACGTCCTCGTTCAGTGCCTCGCCGTACTGCTGACGATATCGGACGGAGCTGTCCGTAGCGCGCGAGACAGGTCGGGGACCAACTCTTCAAAGGCCTCGGGAATTGAGGAAGGGGATAGCCGGCCTTGCAAGCGGTGCACAGAAGGTGCTCCCAGTTCTCGTGGGTTCCACACCTGTTTGGAACCGGCACGCTGGTGAAGACCATCGATATTTTTGGTAATGACGCACTCGAGAAGCCCATCTGCCTCGAGTGTGGCAAGTGCGCGGTGGGCGCTGTTGGGGCTGACCGGCTGTGCACCTCGCGAAACCACTCCCAATAGGCCTCGGGATGAACCGAAAAGAAATCGATACTGAGGACCTGCTCCAAGGGGATTGTGCGCTCTTGGAAGTAGAAAGCCGTTCGCACCGCGGAGTCGGGAATTCCTGACTCCGTGGAGACTGCCAGCGCCGCCGAAAAAGTACTGTTGAAGGAGAGGTGCGAATCCAATTCGCAAGGGTTGAGATATCACTGGTACATTGTGGCTCCTTTGATCGACTGATGCCGTTTAAGAATACGCTGAGGCCGGGTGCACATGGCAGCCCCGGCCTCGTATTGCGATGAAAGTCGCGTCTGAACTCAGATCAGCGTGAGAGCCTGACGTGCGATCGCAAGTTCCTCGTTCGTGGGAACAACCATGACGGTGATCAGAGGAATCGTCGGTCGAAATGGTTGTGCGAGCGAGAAACGCTGGTTGTTCATCTCGTCGTCGATACGCACACCGAAAAGGGGAGGAGGCGCTCGCAAACCCTCGCGGCGAAGATCAGCATCGTTCTCGCCAATGCCAGCGGTGAAGGTAATGACATCCAGTCCGCCGAGCTCAGCGGTGTAGGAGCCGATGTACTTGATGATGCGGGTGACGTAGATGTCCAGGGCGAGGCGTGCGCGGCGTGCGACTCGGGGTCCTCGGAATCGACCATGTGGCGAACGGCGCGCATGTCGTCTTCGCCGGTCAAGCCCTTCGAGACCTGACTGCTTTGTTGAAAGAGGTCATCGACCTCGTCGGCGCTCCAGCCGGTCTGACGCTGCAGGGTGGAAAACGACGGCGGGATCGATGTCGCCGGTGCGGGTTCCCATGACCAAACCCTCAAGAGCGGGTCAGCCCATCGAGGTATCGATCGGGACGGCCAGCCTTGACCGCGGAGACGGATGCGCCATTACCCAGGTGCAGAACGATCTCGACGCAGGGCATCGTTATCGCCCATGAGGGCGAGCAACCTGACCGAGACGTACTGGTGAGAAGTGCCGTGAGCGCCGTAGCGGCGCACTGAATACTTCTTCAGCAACTTCCTGCTTCAGACGCGTAGGTTGCGGTGTCTTCGGGCAAGACGCTGGAAGAAAGCGGTGTCGAAAGACTCGCGACGTGAGGGGTGTCAGGGCATGAGCTCGCGGGCAACATCGATGCCCTTTGAGGTGCGCGGGGTTGTGCAGGGGAGCCAAGGCGCACAGCTCATCGATCAGGTCGCGAACTTCGTCGGTGATCAGTGCCGGACCGTCGAAGTACTTACCGCCCTGAACGATGCGGTGACCAACGGCCACGATGTTGGCCTCGGCAAGAGGGACCGACCTCATCGAAAGAGGCGCAGAACTTCGCGCATGCCAACTTCAGTGATCGGCAATGGGCTCGTTCACATCGACGACCTTCTCGCCGTACTTGTGCTGGATGTGGCCCTCAGATTCGCCGATGCGCTCAACGAGGCCCTTGGCGATCGCGTCGCCGTTGTCGGGGTTGATGAGCTGATACTTTGATGGAGGAAGAACCAGAGTTAATAACAAGAACGGTGTCGGTCGACGACGTACCTTCTCTAGAAAGTGCTGACGCCCTAGGCACGCGAGTGTGAAGCCGGAGGCACGTCCGCCCGGATGTGTGGGCTAGTTAACTGCAGTTTTACTCGCGTCGATGATGCGAGACGTGAATTCGAGGGTGTGGGATTGTCCCCACACCCTCGAAAATCTCTAGCCCTGCGCCTCGAACGGCAGTCAGGGCGACGGTAGTTGACGATATCTTCAACCAAAGCACCGCGTGAGAGGTCATTCACGGGCTTGTTGAGTCCCTGCAGAAACCGGTCCAATCGCAACGGCATCCGGAAGAACGCTGAACGGCCTTGTAGCCAATATTTCCAGCGTTGAGCGAGGGAAGATGAAGACGTTCGCGTGGCCGGCAACGGGGAGTCGGGCAGTTTGACCGAGGCGACGGCCTCGTCAACGGAAGCGTCGAAACTGGATCGGTCCCTCGAGGGCCAGCTCGGGGAGCCTTTCTCGCGAGCCAAAGGCGAGTGGCCCTCGACAACCGCATCCACGTCGACGCCCGGAGCGGAGGTCCCGGTCGAGTAGGGAGAGCATTGCGACCTTCGGATCGAGGCCGAACTGGCGACGCGGTCGCGGCCGAGGAGATCGCGATATCAGCCAGCTGCTCGGGGGTCGGGGTTCGGGGTTGACCGGCGCAGTCGCCGAATGCCCACAGCGATCCTTTCAGCAGCATGAGGAAGACCGAAGAAACGATCGAGACGCCGGGGAGCGGTCTTAATGATCTGGAAGGAAGGAACGATGGTGTGAGCGGTGGTGTGATGGCGCCCGACACCATGCCGTCGGCGTCGCCCATGTGGACCATCATCGTGCCGAAGTAGGAAACGTCGCGAACCTTGTCGCGAGCCTGCTCGATGGTTACGCCCTTCTTGGCGCGCAGGCGTGCGAGTCCTCGGCGTAGCGCTCTGCGTATGCGGGTCGTCGACGGAAACGACGGTGGCTGCCGAGACATCCAAGCGAAGTTCCGCTGCGCGTGCGTTGATCGCCTGCGCATTGCCGAGCAGTACCAGATCGGCAATTCCGCGCTCAAGAACGATGGCGGCTGCACGCAGGACGCGATCATCTTCGGGTTCGGGCAAGACGATGCGCTTGCGGTTGGAGCGGGCGCGCTCGACCGAGATCTGCCCGGAAGGACAAAGGGAGTGACAGACCTGCGGTGCCTCAGTGCCGAGGCCGCAGTCCAGAGTCTGTGCGCTGAAAGGCAGTTCAAGGATGGGTAGTTCCGTCTGAACGTGCGAGGCCATGCCGTGGGGAAGAGCAACCGCTGCGACGCGGGTCGCGTGCTGATGCGTGACGGCGCTCAAGAACCTCGATCTCACGTTCACGAGCTCGGGATGCGCCTTCGGTGTCGAAAAAGCGGCGATGACGCGCGCATTGGTCGATAGCAGCGACGTCGAGGTTCCAGCCCAAAGGTGTCGAAAGTCGACACGGAGCCCCTCGGGAGTGCGTCGATCGAGGACAGTACGTCTTCTGCGTGGATGCGGATATCTTCCACGACGCGGGGAGGGCTTGCTCGGGGTCGGAGGTGATGGCCTCGATTGTCGAGGTGCCGCCGGCGCTCACCCGTGCCAGCGTTGAAGCGGGACAAGCGCTGCGAAGTCGTCACTGACCTGTGAGGGCGGCTTCTGCCTGTGCGGCAATGACGATAAAACGGCGGTCACGGATGCTCCTTTGATATCGGTATGGGTATTTATTTGGCGGGGCTCATTGGTTGACAAACCAAGTGAAGCCGACGAGATCCATGGTAGTCCGCTCGTGTTGAGTGCGTCGCGCTTATGCCCCGCTTTCGCGATACCCGCTGTGAGCTATGGAAGAGCAGTCCTCAGGATCGACAGGTGAATTGCTACGCTAGCGAGCGTTGCCTTTTCGTTGTCCTTTCCTGCGTGGCTGATCACCCTTCTTGCGGTCGATGAATCACCCGCATAAAGCGGTCTCTGGTCCTGGTGGTGACGATGTTCATCATGGCGGTGATGCGCGCAGTATGGCCCGGGTCGCCCTGGTTCGCCTCGAGGCCGACGCTGGGCCGATGTTGGGCTCTATGTGCGCTGCTTGGAGCTGCTGATCTGGTACTTCTCGCCCTACACTGCAACGCCTGGTCTCGGGCTAATGTGACCCAGATGAAACAGCGTCCATATTGTGGTCGATTGGTGACTTCTTGTGCGTAAACCTGAGCACTCTTGCCAAGTCCGTAATCTATATACAAGAGGTTTTGATGCAATGAGAAAGTTTCCTCGAACAGCGCGGCATCCTGATCTGGGTGCTGGTGGCGATCGTTTCTGGCATTGGTCCTCGGCTCTGTCACCGTTGGTGGATTCCCACATTATGCCCTCCGCACTGGGCAATGCTGTTCGTCACTTTCTCTACTATTTTTCGGGCAGTTCCTGTCCCTTCTCAATTCCGCTCGATCATCATCGCCTGAGTGACCGGCAATCGCATGACCTCGGGTGAGGGTGCAGGCCACTGGCTGGGGCTGACTGCGGCTCTCGCCTACGCCTCGACCATGTTTGCGGGCTTCCTCACCTACGCAGTGTGTGCCTACTTCTTCCCGAAGGTTCTTGTCGGGCAGCTGACTCAGGTGGAAACTCCGAAGGAAGTCCTCAAGACCTACTTCACCATCGAAATGCCTCCGGTCGTCGGTGTGATGACCGCGCTCTGCTGTCCTTCGTCGTCGGAATCGCCTGTCCTTGGTGCCCCGGGGCGTTCTGCGTAAGGGCTTTATTGAGTTCCGTGCGATCATCACCCGCTTGATCGAGAACATCATCGTTCCTCTTCTGCCCCTGCACATCTTTGGCATCTTCTTGAACCTCACCTACACGGTCGAAGCGGTTCACATCATGCGAACCCTGATTCGCGTGGTTGTCATCGTGCTGATCCTGGAAGTTGTCATTCTGCTCACCCAGTACTTCTGTTGCCGGTGCGGTTGGCCGCGTCAACCCCTTTAAGGCGATCTTCACCATGCTTCCGGCGTACCTGACCGCCTTTGGGAACTTCCTCTCGGCAGCGACGATTCCTGTCACCTTGCGACAGACCCGTAAGAATGGCGTGTCCGATGCTGTTCCTCTTTCACCATTCCTCTGTGCGCAACGATTCACTTGGCGGGTTCAACCTCGAAGATTTTCGCTTTCGCCTTTGCGATCGTCTACACCCAGGGTATGACGGTTACCACCGCTCAGTGGGTCGGATTTATCTTTATGCTCGGCGTCACCATGGTTGCTGCTCCAGGTGTCCCCGGCGGCGCAATTATGGCAGCTACCGGTATCTTGCAGTCGATGCTGGGCTTCGATGATTCTGCGGTTGCCCTGATGATTGCCACCTACATTGCGCTTGACTCCTTCGGTACCGCAACGAACGTGACGGGAGATGGTGCGATCGCGATCATCATGGACCGTCTAACCGGCGGCAAGTTGGGGCCCGAAGGCGATTCTGAGCACACCCGCGAACTTGCCTTTCGACGGTATGGCCTACCTGCACAAGGTTTCGGTCGAGGGTGTTGTGACTCCGGAAGAACTGCAGAGTCTGCTGCCTTGAACGGTACAACCATTACCGAGAGCGCGCGTTCCTGAACAGTCTCTCACCCGCGAATCTAAGGGTGGATGCAACTGCGTGCATTAAGCAATAGACTTAAAGAAGCCGTTCACCGATGATCACTGTGGAAATGGAGCACGACTCGTGGAGCAAGTGCGTGCCATCGATAGCCGTCGATACCGATAAAGATCGCATCCTCACCTCTGTGGGGATGCCCAGGGAATGAACGCTGCGGTTCGCTGCGGTTGTCCGCACCGCGCTTGCCCGTGGCGCGCGCCTTTCGCAATTCCTCGACGGCTGGGCGGGCGCAGTGAAAGGCGGCGACTAGCATTCGCCACATGAGCTGGTACCGACGCTCGAGGAATCCTTGCGAGGGCGGAACGGTAATTGGGACCGCCTCGTTGTCCCTGAATTTCGCGAGTACGAAGGGCCGTCATGCAGCAGCACTGCACCTGATCGAAAAGGGGAATCGACCGTCTGGTCGTCATCGGTGGTGACGGCTCTCTGTCGGGAACGGAAGAATTCCGTACGGAATGGGCCCAACACCTCGAGCGAGCTGGTCGATGAAGGCTAGATCAGCGCCGAAGCAGCGCAGCCGCACGAACGCCTCTACATCGTCGGGCTGGTTGGCTCCATCGACAACGACATGGTCGGCACCGACATGACGATCGGGCGCGGACACGCGCTGCACCGCATCGTCGACGCCATCGACCAGATTTCTTCGACCGCGGCCCTCGCACCAGCGCACCTTCGTTGTCGAGGTCATGGGACGCCACTGTGGTTATCTACCGCTGATGTCATGCAGTCGCAGGCGGCGCAGACTATGTCTTCACTCCCGAGGACCCGGCACGTGACGGCTGGGAAGACGAGAGATGGTCGAGCTGCCTCGAAGGAAGGGCGCGCGGCAGGACGACGCGAATCGCATCATCATCGTTGCTGAAGGCGCGACTGGATCGCGCTGGTAACCCCATTTACTTCTCAAGACATCGCCGATGCCTTTCAAAAGAACGTACCGCGAAGACGCGCGAATCACCATCCTCGGGCCACGTCCAACGAGGCGGTAGTCCCCTCGGCCTATGACCGCTGGATGTCGACGCTGCTTGAGCTGCCGCGGTTCAAGAGATCCTTGATCCCGCAGATCCCGATGTTGCGACGATTCTGGGCTGTCCGCCACAATCGCGTGACCCGCATTCCGCTCATGGAAGCGGTCCATGAGACTCGCGGCGTCAAGGACCCTCATCAAGTCCGGGACTCCAGTCCGCTCAGGCTGCTCGCGACGTTCCTTTCACCTTGATGGTTGGGGATCAACCAGCTCCTGTCGACGCCTCCGCACGCTGGCGGAGAATCCTCCGAAGCGAAAGCCGCTAAGCGCGTCGCCATTCTGCACGCCAGGCCTTGCGCCCCGGGCATGAATACCGCTGCGCGCGCGTGCAGGTCAGGCTTCGGTATCGCTAAGGGCTGGACGATGCTTGGAATCGATGGCTCATGGGCCGGGCTTGCCGATAATCAGGTTCGCGAGCTGACGTGGGATGACGTTGAAGGATGGGCATTCCACGGTGGTGCTGAACTCGGAACGCGCCGCCCCAGTTCCCACAGTGAACGAGTACTACGCACTTGGGGCCGCGCAATCGAACGCAATGAGATCGACGCCCTCTTGGTGGTTGGCGGTCTGATGCTATACCTGGCCGTCAAAAGGAAATGACCTCAGGCTCGATCGCTACCCGGCTTTCCGTATTCCCATCGTTCTGGTTCCGGCCTCGATCGATAACAACCTTCCCGGCGCTGAACTGGCAATTGGTACCGATACCGCACTGAATACGCGGTGTGGGCATCGATCGTATCAAGGAAAGCGCGGCTGCCTCGAAGCGTTGCTTCGTCGCAGAACTCATGGGACGACGCTGCGGATACCTCACGCTCATGTCAGGGAATTGCCTCGGGCGCCGAATACGCCTATTTGAATGAGGAAAACACGACCCTGGCGGGAGATCGATGAGGACGCGCACCGCACTGCATGAAACTTTCGAGGCCGGGTCGCCGTCTGTTCCCTTGTTGTCGTCAACGAGGAAGCGGATGCGCACTACAACCGTGAGATTCCTCGCGAACGTTTTCGAGGCTGAAAGTGGACGGGCTCTACGACGATCCGTTCCTCTGCGCTGGGACATCTCCAGCAGGGGCGGAGCTCCCAGTCCCTATGACCGTCTGCTTGCGACTCGCCTAGTCTTTGCTGCGCTCTGGGCTGAATGCGACAGACCAGTTCTGCCGACGGGCGAGCGCAGGCCGTCTACATCGGCGACGTGGGGCAATGCAATCAGGTCCGTCCGGTGGACCGAATGTTCGATGATTTGGACTATGCGAATCGTCGTCCCTTCGATCAGTGGTGGCTGCGATCTTCGTCCCGATTCTGACCGCAGTGTCCATGCAGTCCCAGCCGCGAGAGCTAGAGCCAGTGACTATCATGCAAGCTGAGGGCTTTGACACTGAGCGGGGAAATTCCCGTGACCGTCGATCATCAGGAGAAATGCACGATGAGCGCAATTGACCCGACGACAACCCCGCCTGGGCAGCACTGGATGAACACGCAGAGGTCTTTAACCCTGACCTGCGCAGCTGGTTCCAAGACGATCCGCAGCGCGCCCAGAAGTGGACGAAGAAAGTGGCAGACCTGTACGTCGATTTGTCCAAGAACCTGATTAACGAAGAGACTCTCAATCAGCTTCTTGAACTGGCAGATCAGACCGAGGTCTTTCCCCTTCGTGATGCCATGCTTCGTGGTGATCGCATCAATGTCACTGAGAAACCGTTCCGTCCTCCACACCGCGCTGCGTCGCGCGCCGGGCGAGGAACTGATCGTCGATGGACGCAACGTTGTTGCCGATGTTCGTGAGGTTCTGGATCGCGTCTACTCCTTCGCCAACCGTGTTCGCTAGCGTGAATGGGTTGCGTCACCGGTAACGCGTCGCAGACCGTTGTCAACGTGGGGATTGGCGGTTCGGATCTTGGACCCGTCATGGCATACGAAGCCTTGAAGCCCTACGTCCAAGAGGGCTTGGAATGCCGTTTCATTTCCAATATTGACCCGACCGACGTGGGGGAGACCACCAGGATCTGGACCCCGAAACCACTTCTGGTGATCGTCGCTTCGAAGACCTTCACCACTTTGAAACCATCACCAACGCCCATGCGGTTCGTGACTGGTTCTTGAAGTCGCTGCGTGAAAAGGGTGTCATCGGCGATGATCCCGAGCAGGAGAAGGATGCAATCTCCAAGCATTTTCGTTGCTGTCTCGACGGCACTGGACAAGGTCTGCGGGAATTCGTATCGATCCGGCAGAATGCCTTCGGATTCTGGAGCTGGGTTGGCGGACGTTACTCGGTGATTCCGCAATCGAACCTCGCTGGCGATCGCGATCGGTCCCTGAGCACTTCGAAGAATTCCTCGGAGGTATGCGTGCAATCGATCAGCATTTTGCCTCGGCAGCGCCCGAAGGATAAACCTCCCGCTCATCATGGGCCTTTGCTCAACGTTTGGTATTCGAAACTTCTTGGGTGCGGACACCCACGCGGTGCTCCCGTACTCGCAGTACCTGCACCGTTTCCCCGCCTACCTGCAGCAGCTCACCATGGAGTCGAATGGCAAGTCCGTGCGTCGCGATGGAAGCCCGGTCTTCTACGACACCGGCGAGGTCTTCTGGGGTGAGCTGGGAACGAATGGCCAGCACGCCTTCTACCAGCTGATTCATCAAGGGAACCCGCATGGTTCCGGCAGACTTCATCGCCTTCGCCCGCCCGACTTCCTGGCCGATCCGCGACGGCTGATGCGGATATGCACGAGCTCTTCTTGTCGAACTTCTTTGCTCAGACCAAGGCGCTTGCTTTCGGTAAGACCGCAGAAGAGGTTCGCGCTGAAGGAACCGCAGAAGAGCTGGTTTCGGCCCGCGTCTTCACCGGGCAAACCGTCCCACGACCTCGATTATGGCGCCCGCACTGACCCCTTCGGTCTTGGGACAGCTCATTGCGCTCTATGAGCACATCACTTTCGTTGAAGGCGCTGTGTGGGGACTGGATTCCTTCGATCAGTGGGGCGTTGAGCTGGGCAAGGTTCTGGCCAAGCAGATTCTTCCCGCAATCGAGGGGCGATCAGGCGGTCTTGGACCAACAGGATTCTTCAACTCGTTCGCTCATCGAGTTCTACCGCGCGAACCGCTGATCTTGGACCGATAAGTAGCGCGTGCGGGTCGTGGTCATTGCCGAGGCAGTGGCTGCGGCCTCGCTTATGCGCACAGTGCTGTGTGGGTAGCCTATCTCTGTGCAGCTTGGGAGAAGTCGGAGGGCGCAGAGCCGAAAAAGGTTTTAGTGCTGAAGATGCTCGTGCTGCGCGTGCGAGATTGATTCGACCTGGAAGGTTGAATAGGGCACTTTCAACGGGGAAGTGATGCATCGCGCATTCGTTCAGAGAGTGGATAATCTGGTCGCGCTGACTGGCGGTGACGGCCTCGGCAACCTCAACATGTGCGGTGACGGTGACGAGGTTTCGAAGCCACCGAGCTCACGTGAAGGTCATGGACGTCCTCGACCAAGGGAATCGAGAGCATGTGCTGGCGGACCTGTGCAAGATCGATTTCCTCGGGCACTTCCTCCATCAAAATTCGCAGAGTGCGAAGCAATAGCATGCAGGCTCGCGGGGCCATGAGCAGTGCGATGAAAGATCGAGGCCACGGGCATCTGCGCGATTCCATCCACCGATCAATTCAACGATTGCAGCAATGATGACGGCAGAAGGACCCCAAGGCGTCGTTTGCCACTTCAAGAACGGCAGCGCGTATATTGAGCGATGCGTGGCGTCCACCATTAGTACTAATAGTGAGAGCGCGTTTCGCCACCAAACCCAAAAATTCCCGACCCACAGCATGGGTGTTGCATGGACCTCGACGGGGAGAGTAGAGCTGGATGCCCTCACGGCAACCAAAAGACAGATGATGACCAACATGCCTGCTTGGAAAGGCTGCAGCAAGAACTTCCGAACGTGCCCATCCCCACGTCCGCCGGTTATCACGAGGACGCAAAGCGACGTCTCGCAGCAATGAAAAGCGATGATCAGTCCCGGCAGAATCAACCGCCATATGTCCGGCATCGGCCGCAAAGAGACAAAGAAGACGTGAAGAAAGCGGCAACAAGCTCTGCACTGAAACATCGTCGCTGTAATTGCTAGTGCAATTGCAAGCCTTTTACGAGACGCAGTATGTCCGTGCGAATGATCGTGACCGTGGGAATGCGTTGTGGATTCAGTGCGTCCATCAATGGTGTTCAGTGACTCTGCACAGGGATCGTCCTTCACTCCGGGTACACACGGAGCCGCCACATGTTCGTCTTGGGGAGAAGGAGTGAGTGAAGAACGCATAAAAGCAAGCATAGTGCCCTGTCTTGACTGAAGACAGGGCACTGAGAGTTGACGCAGCTGGTGATTGAGTGTCAACATCACCTTTGTTGCGCGTCGCTATCTTCTTCTCTACTGCATCAGACGCACTACACTGAAGCCCATGGCTTTCACTGTTACCAGCGTTAATGTCAACGGAATCCGCGCCGCACACCGCAAGGGCATGATGGAGTGGCTCGACGCCAACCCCTGTGATGTTCTTCTTCTCCAAGAGTCCGTGCAGATGAAGAAATCGCCACTGAACTGCTGGGCGATTCGTGGGATAGCATCATTCTTCCCTGCCGAATTAAGGGACGCGCTGGCGTTGCAGTTGCAGTGCGCAAGGACAGCGCTCATATCAGCGGAGAACCGCGCCTTTCCCTTGATGATCAGGAAACCGACGTCGATTCGGGACGCTGGCTAGAAGCAGTGGTTGAAACTAAGGCGGGGCGCGTCCGTGTTGTTTTTCGGCCTACTTCCACTCGGGAGAAAAAGACACTCCCAAAGCAGGACGCGAAGATGGCTCACCTTCCGCGCATTGGTCAGCGCATGGGGAGCTTCTTTCCGGAGGCCGAAGCAGGTTCTACGGACGTCTTGGGAACCGTTGTGGCCGGAGATTTCAATATCGTTCGCACCAGGTCCGATATTAAGAATTGGACCTCGAACCACAATAAGCGATGCGGGCGTACTCGATGAGGAAATGCATTCCTGGATCAGTGGCTTGATGCGGGATGGCGTGACGTCATGCGCGACCTTGCCGGAGATGTTCAGGGACCTTACACATGGTGGCTCCCAGCGCGCTAAGCTTTTTACCAACGACACCGGTTGGCGTATCGATTATCAGTTCGCTAACACCCGCATTGGCTGCAAAAGGCTCAGTCTTTTTCAATCGGCCGCGCGGCCTCGTACTGAGGAGCGGTGGAGCGACCACGCCCCACTTTCGGTGAGCTACGAACTCTAAGTGCTCAGGCGCTCTCGAAATCGAAGAGTGCCATGGAGGAGTGAGACGCCGTTCTCATCCACGCGATCTAAGCGGGAACTCGGGGACCATCCACGATGCCTCGTCGCAGGGGCCCAAACTCATTGCGCGATCAAGGAGAGCGTCAGGGACGCCCTGCGCCAAGGTGACGTGAGCGTGATAGGGGAAGCGTGCGGGGCGCTACAAGGGGCCCTGAGCGAATATCCTCCGGCCAACATCGTGCACTCGCGCTCACCTTCGGCAAGAAAGGTAAACGACGGGAGAAACGGGGCGGAAAGTACCGGTGTCCCCAGGTGACGCGGAAAGGCGTGTAGCGCTGAGCGACGCTACGAAGGTGCTCGATCACTTCTTCGCGCCGTTCCATATCTACTGCGGTGGGCGGCAAGATTGTAATGTGCGCGGGCACTTTCGTACCCTGATCATCCCCAAAGGCTCACGCGGATATCGGTAAGAACGCTCACCCATGGTTCAGGCAGGGCAATAACAACGCCCAGCCATTCTTGGCCCAGTAAGCGCTGTGGAAGATACATTGAACTACCTGAAATGGGGGAATAGGAACCTGCTCATGGTACATGGACGCGGGGGTTCAGGGCACATTGAGCTGGCAAAGATCGTTGCGTAGAGAACTGCCTGAATAGGCTAGAGCTTGTCGGTAGTGTAGCGAGTTTGAAACACCCAAGGAAGTGTGCACGTGGAACTGTCATGGTCAGCGGCTTTCAGCGCCGAAGAAGGACGCGAACTAGCTGCTCAGCTCTTTGAAGAAACTTTTGGCTACCAGCCCCAAGATGTCTGGTCTGCCCCTGGGCGTGTCAACGTCATTGGTGAGCACGTTGACTACAACGGTGGCCCCTGTCTGCCAATCGCACTGCCGCATCGGGCATTCATTGCCTATGCCCCCGCGAAGACCGTTTGCTGCGGCTGGTGTCGCCCCCAGACTCGCGAGGCCGTGGATGAGTTGGACCTAGACCGCATTGCTCCGCGCGGCTGCGAGGGCGAAGTAAGCGGCTGGGCCGCGTATCTTTCTGGCGTTGCCTGGGCCCTTGAGAAATCGGGGTACGGTCCGCTTCATGGTTTCGACGCCGCGCTCTACTCTTGCGTGCCCCGCGGTGGCGGGCTTTTCATCTTCGGCTGCGCTCGAGGTGCGCGATGGCTGCTGCGATTGACGAGGCAGAGGGCTGGGGCTGGCGGGCCCGCTGAGTGCGCCGAACGATCAGGGGCGAGCAATCCTTGTCGAGTGTGCTCGCATGGCAGAAAATCAGATCGCAGGCGCGAACACCGGTGGCCTGGACCAGACCGCTTCACTGCGTTGCCTCAGTGGACACGCGCTGGCATTGGATTGTCGAGATATGAGCGTTGAGCACATTCCTTTCGATCTGGAATCGCAGGGGCTTGCACTACTGGTCATTGATACCCGTGCTGCTCATTCGCTCGCAGATGGGCGGTATGGTCAGCGTCGTGCCGATTGTGAAGAGGCCGCACTCCGGTTGGGCGTTGATCAGCTTTGTTGACGTCGAGGACCTTGAGGCCGCCACTCAGCTTTGAGTGATGAGCGCTTGATCAAGCGTATGCGTCACGTTGTTTCTGAAATTGCGCGCACCCGTGCCCTTATTGAGCTCCTGCAGGAGGGCCGCTTGAGGGGATCGCCTCAAAGTCGTGGGCGCTTCATGAATGATTCACATGACTCACTGCGCGATGATTACGAGGTGTCGTGCCTCGAGCTCGATGTTGCCGTTGACGCCGCGCGAGCAGCAGGAGCCTATGGAGCTCGGATGACCGGTGGCGGCTTTGGTGGAAGTGCAATTGCGCTTGTTGACCGCGAGCGCCTAGAGGAAACCGCGCAGGGCGGTCGCGCGAGCTTATAGCTGAACGCAGCTTGGGCGCGCCGGCATTCATTGTTGCTGTACCTTCTGCGCCAGCCGGCAAACTCTGATGCCGCGCAATTGACGGATGAGCGAGGTGCCACCTCTTTCCTGGACGCAGATGCAGGGAAGGGGTGGCACAATCGTTCTATGACTTCAACGGATCCCTGGATGGTTGTCGGCCTGGGACCCCTGGCGCGCAGTACGCCAATACCCGTCACAATGTCGGGCCATATGCTCATCGATCTTCTTGCCCACAATGCGGGAGCGCAGCTGAGTTCGCACCGCTCGGGAACCCACTGCGCGGATATTCGACTGGGAATGCTCCCTCGGAGGGATCCCTGGTCCCCGCGTTATTCTGGCAACCAGTGACTCCTACATGAACACATCCGGCGGCCCCATTGGGCGCCTTGCAAAGTTCATGAATGTTGATCCCTCGCATCTTCTGGTCGTCCACGATGATCTGGACCTTCCCGCTGGCTCATTGCGCTTGAAGACAGGTGGTGGCGAAGGCGGGCACAACGGCTGAAGTCGATTTCCCAGGTACTGGGGACAAAAGACTACAACCGCCTTCGTATCGGCATCGGACGTCCGCCGGGACGTATGAATCCAGCCGATTACGTCTTAGCGCGGGTGAATGGCAGCGAGCTTGATGACCTAGCCGTCACCATCGCCCAGGCCGCCGATGTTGTCGAAGATATTGTGACTACCAGTTTCAGTGAGGCGCAGCAGCGCCTGCACACGCGTCAGGGAGCCTAAGTGCCACAGTTTTCTGCTCTTCTTCCCGTCTTTGCTCAGGATGAGGCGCTTCATTGCGTCCCTTGAATCCATCGATCGCGGTGAATCAGGATGCGTTGTTGCGCCTGCGGGTGCTCGCATTCCTCTGATCGCCTCAATGGTTCAACGCCGGCATCAGACAATTTACGTCGTTGTTCCTACGGGACGCGAAGCGGAAGAAACCGCAAGTGCCTTGCGCGCATGGGTTGAAGACGTCGAGGTTTTCCCCTCATGGGAAACGCTGCCTCATGAGCGCCTGTCGCCACAGGTCGACACTATGGCGCAAAGAATCGCCGTCTTACGCCGTCTGATCCACCCGCAATCGGGAGACGAACATGCCGGGGCGCTGAATGTCGTCGTCATCCCAGTTCAGCGCTCTCATGCAGCCCATCATTCACGGGATCGCGGATCGCGCTCCCGTACGCGTCAAAGCCGGAGATATTGTCGATCTGCCCAACCTTGCCCGGGAGCTTGAAAACCTGGGTTATGCGCGCGTTGATATGGTGGAGCAACGCGGACAATTCTCGGTTCGCGGTGGCATTCTTGATGTTTTTCCGCCCCAGGAAGCACACCCTCTGCGTATCGAATTGTGGGGGGATGAGGTCGATGAAATCCGTGCCTTCTCTCTGTCAGATCAACGAACATTGGGAGTTGTTGATTCCGGGTGTATGGGCTGTTGCCTGCCGCGAGTACTGCATGACGCCTCAAGTTCGCGCAAAGGCTCGCACTGAGATGGATCGTCTCGGCGCCGCAGAGATCCTCGAGCTTGCCTCTCAAGGGATCGCTGCTCCCGGCCTCGAATCCCTAGCACCGATCCTGTCGGCGGGAATGGATTCCTTCCTTGACCTGATCCCCGCGGGCGGACTCTTTGTCGCCATCGATCCCGAACGTATTCGCGCTCGCGGCACGGACCTGGTTGCGACAACCGAAGATTCTCTCTGCTGCATGGTCACAGGCAGCAGGTGGGGGAGCGGTCCTCTCGAGGCGGGTGATGCCTCCTTCATCCCGCTAGAGGAAATTTGGGGAGCACAGGGGCGCCCATGGTGGGGAGCTGACGGCACTTCCCCGGCTGAACTTGCCGAGGCCATGGCCAAGAATTCCCACGGCCTCGGGGACGGGTGGAAAGCGAAGCCACATCGGGGGCACTGCTCAAAAAGAAGCGCACTCGGTCATCGTCTCGGATACCTAGTGGCGTTTGGCGCGCGCGATGTTCGTCCCTACCGAGGGGACTACACTCGCGCACTTGAGGACATTCGAACGCTTATTCGCAGCGGATGGACGCTCATTCTTGCAGCAGAAGGTGAAGGCCCAGCGCGGCGTCTGTATTCGATTGCGACCGATGCGGGAATCGGAAGTCGAATTGTTCAAGAAATCGATCCCACGCAGGACTCATCGGTTCTTGATGTTGTGGCAGCTCCACGAACGAAGGGCTTTGTCGCGCCGGATCTAAAACTGGCGATCATCTCGAGTCGGATCTTTCTGGGCGAGTTGGTGCAACGACTCGCGATATGCGCAAGATGCCCTCGAGGCGACGCAAAGGTGTTGATCCTCTCAGCCTCCATCCGGGGGACTACATCGTCCACGACCAGCACGGTATTGGGCGCTTCATCGAATTGGTGTCCCGCACGGTTGGACGCGGTGAGGGCCAGGTGACCAGGGACTACCTGGTCTTGGAATATGCACCGTCGAAACGAGGCCAGCCCGGAGATCGTCTCTTCATCCCCACAGATAGCCTGGATCAAATCTCGAAATACACCGGCTCGGATCAGCCCGCACTGACCAAGATGGGCGGTGCCGACTGGGAGAAAAACAAAAGCTAAGGCGCGCAAGGCCGTTAAGGAAATCGCGCAAGAGCTCATCCGCCTGTACGCTGTCCGTCAGGCGACGAAGGGTCATGCCTTCGGCCCAGATACCCCCTGGCAACGCGAATTGGAAGATTCCTTCCCTACGTCGAGACTCCCCGATCAGCTGGTCACTATCGACGAAGTCAAGGCGGATATGGAAAAGCCGATGCCCATGGACCGTCTGCTAACGGGCGATGTTGGCTACGGAAAGACCGAAATCGCCGTGCGTGCGGCCTTTTCAAAGGCGATTCAAGACGGCAAGCAGGTCGCACTGTTGGTTCCAACGACTCTTCTGGTTCAACAGCACGCGGAAAACCTTCGCGGAGCGCTACGCGGGATTCCCCGTGACGATCGGTACCTCTCGCGCTTCTCAACGCCGAAGGAAGCAGAGAAAGTCAAGGAAGGATTGGCCTCGGGAGGAGTGGACCTGGTGATTGGTACCCACTCGCTGCTCAGTGGTGCCATTGCTTTCAAGGACTTGGGTCTGGTCATCATTGATGAAGAACAACGTTTTGGCGTTGAGCACAAGGAAACGCTCAAGGCTCTGCGTGCGGATGTCGATGTTCTCTCAATGTCGGCAACGCCTATTCCCAGAACCTTGGAGATGGCGGTTTCAGGGTATTCGTGAAAATGTCGATTCTTCAGACTCCTCCCGAAGAACGACAGCCCGTCCTTACCTTTGTGGGTGCCCACACCGATGCGCAGGTCAGTGCGGCGATTCGTAGGGAACTTCTGCGCGATGGGCAGGTTTTCACGTCCACAACCGCGTGGATTCGATTTCTTCGGTCGCAGCACATATCCAAGAGCTTGTTCCCGAGGCGCGAATTAGGGTCGCTCACGGAAAGCTCAATGAACATCAGTTGGAAAGCGTCATCGTTGATTTCTGGAACCACGATTTTTGACGTGCTGGTGTGTACGACCATCGTGGAAACCGGCCTGGATATTTCCAATGCGAATACATTGATCGTTGACCGCGCGGATACCTTTGGTCTGTCCCAATTGCACCAGTTGCGTGGGCGTGTGGGCCGAGGCCGTGAGCGCGCTTATGCGTACTTCTTCATCCCTCGGATCGCCCGCTTTCAGAAACCGCCCACGAGGCTGCAAACGATTGCCCAGAACGCTGATCTGGGAGGCCGGTCTTGCCGTTGCCCAGCGTGATCTTGAGATCCGAGGCGCCGGTAACCTTCTGGGAGGCGCTCAATCTGGACACATCGAAGGGCGTGGGCTTTGACCTGTACGTCCGGATGGTTGCCGATGCGGTTGCGGCCTTCAAGGGGCAACGCAAGGAAGAGAAGAAAGGACCTGCGCCTAGACGTGACCGTTGATGCGCATATTCCCCGAAAGCTATATTTCCGCAGAACGCTTGCGTTTGGAGGTCTACGGCAAGATCGCCGCGGTGGAAAACAGTGAGCAGGAAAAGGACCTGCGCGATGAAATTACAGACCGCTATGGCCCCATTCCGCCTCAGGTGGACTTGCTCTTCGAAATTGCGCGCCTACGTGCTCTTCTTCGACAGATCGGAATCGACGAAGTCGCCACACGAGGGTAAGTACCTGCGTATTCACCCGATCGAATTGAAGGAATCTCAGGCGCTTCGTCTGAAGCGTTTGTACCCCGGTTGTGTCGTTAAAGCTGCGGTTCGCCAACTTTTGGTTCCTCTCCCCATGACGGCGCGGGTTGGGGGAGTACCTTTGACCGATCACGCCTTGCTTGAATGGATCGAGAACCTTCTGACAAAGGTTCTGAATCCGACCGTGGCTTCAACGCGCTGATGAGAGCGCTACACTGACACTGACTACGAAGTGAATGAACCGGAGGATATTTTCATGGTTTCACGTGCGCACGCATCAAAGGCTGCGATCCTTCTTGCCGTGTGTGGTTTGGGACTCGGAGCTTGCTCTGCTCACCCGGGAACCGCGGCAATCATCGGGGACTGGAGCGTGAGCGAGGCCAGAACTGGACCTCTCAAGCCAGCAACTCAGCGATCTTCATGGCCAACAGGTCGACGCTGCCCAATTCCTCCCCGAACTGAGCTCGTCGCGCGCGCTGGGACAAGTCGCTGAAGAAAACGGCGTGACTGTTTCGGATGAAGAAATCGCCGAACAGTTCAAGATTATGGGACAGCGCGTGGTGGACCGCGGTGGAACAAGCACTCCGATTGCAGATCCCACGCCCTTCCTGAAGACCCTTGTCAAAGACACCTTGGCGCTGCAGAAGCTGCGCTCGATGGACTTGTCGACCGAAAAGTCGCAAGAACTGAACAATAAAGTCTCACAGATCATGTCCTCGACTAAGGTCGAAATCAACCCGCGTTATGGCACCTACAACACTCAAACTCGCAAACTGACTCAGGGAGTCTTTGGCGATGTTGTTCGTTCCAGCTCAGTGAACCAGCAGGGCGGACAAAAATAAGACCGACTCACCTGCGGTGTATGAGCATGCACCGGAACTTCTGAAATGTGATGTATCGCCCACCCGAGAGGGTGGGCGATACGGCATTTATGGGGACCTATGTCTAAATTTGCGCCACTAACTGACCAAACGTGAGGAAGAAAATGTCACGGCCCACTCGCGTAGCAGTGATGCAGCGCTGAATGTACTAGCGTTAGATACGACAGTAGTCACGTAGTTAATCGATTGGAGAATTAACGTGGCAAGCATTGAAGCAATCGGAGCTCGCGAGATCCTGATTCCCTGCGGTAACCCCACCGTCGAGGTTGAGGTCGTCCTGAAGACGGCACCTTTGAGCGCGCAGCAGTTCCCTCTGGTGCATCCACCGGTGCATTCGAGGCCGTTGAACGTCGTGATGGCGACAAGGGTCGTTACCAGGGCAAGGGCGTTCAAGACGCCGTTGACGCCGTGAACGAGATCATCGCCCCCGAACTCATTGACGAAGACGCGTCCGATCAGCGTCGTATCGACGAGATCATGATCGAGCTGGACGGCACCCCGAACAAGGGCAAGCTCGGCGCCAATGCAATTCTCGGTGTCTCCCTTGCTGTTGCAAAGGCTGCAGCTGAGTCCGCAGGCCTGCCCCTGTACCGCTACCTGGGTGGCCCCAACGCTCACATCCTCCCCGTCCCCATGATGAACATCCTCAACGGTGGTTCTCACGCAGACACCAACGTTGACATTCAGGAGTTCATGATTGCTCCTCTGGGTGCACCGACCTTCCGTGAAGCCCTCCGCTGGGGCGCAGAGGTCTACCACACCCTCAAGGCAGTCATCAAGGAACGCGGTCTGTCCACCGGTCTGGGCGACGAGGGTGGCTTTCGCGCCGAACCTCCTCCAACGCAGCTGCGCTGGACCTGATCATCGAGGCCATCGAGAAGGCAGGCTTCAAGCCCGGCACCGATGTTGCACTTGCACTGGATGTCGCTTCCTCTGAGTTCTTCAAGGATGGCCTGTACCAGTTCGAAGGCGAAGGCCGTCTCGACCGACTACATGGTTTCCCTACTACGAGAAGCTCATCCGCGACTACCCGCTGGTCTCCATCGAAGACCCGTTGTCGGAAGACGAATGGGACGCATGGACCGCACTGACCGCAGAAATCGGCAACCGCGTCCAGCTCGTTGGCGACGACCTCTTCGTTACCAACCCCGAGCGTCTGCGCAAGGGCATCGAGCTGCACGCAGCAAACGCCCTGCTGGTCAAGGTGAACCAGATCGGTTCGCTGACCGAGACCCTGGACGCCGTGGAAGAGGCACACCGCAATGGTTACCGCTCCATGACCTCTCACCGTTCCGGCGAGACCGAGGGACACCACCATTGCTGACCTCGCGGTTGCCACCAACTCCGGCCAGATCAAGACCGGTGCTCCCGCTCGTTCGAGCGCGTTGCGAAGTACAACCAGCTCCTGCGCATCGAAGAGGATCTCGACGATGCAGCAGTGTACGCGGGTCGTTCCTCCTTCCCCCGCGCTTCCTTCTGAGAAGAACGCACTGACACGCTCCTAGAAGCGTGAATAAGGGTGGGTGACGAGAAATCGTCACCCACCCTTCATTTTCGCGATCCGTCCCTCATTTGCTACCACGCGAGTTTTAGAGTCGACCCGAGCACCCGATGTAAGGCACCATAGGGGACATGGCTCCAGAAACCGAAAAAGGGACGACCGGTCGTTCCAGGCGCCCGCAGGCGGCGCAGTGTCTCTGAGCCCGATGCGCAACGGCGGCCTCGGCAGGAAGTCGAAATCCTCTGCGTTCTTCAGTGGCAGGCTCACAAGCCTCAACTTCAGCGAGCTCTTCTCGCCCGCAAGGCGGAAGGAAGGGAAGAACGAACGGCTCGGACGCGTTCTCTGTTGCGGCGACAACGCAGCGTCCTGCCTCCCTATCTTTTGGTGGTATCGAGATCTCTCGAGGATTTTGGGACTTCTTCTTTTGGGCGCCCTCCTTGCCCTTCTTTTGGTTCCTTCATTTATGCAGCTGTGGAGCCAAGAACGTGAATTGTCTGCGATCAAAAACAAGGTTCAACAGACGCAGGCCGATAACGAAGCCAAACGTCAGCAACTTCAACTGTGGTCGAATCCGCAATATATTGCTTCTCAGGCGCGAGAGCGTTTGGACTACGTGAAACCCGAGAAACTCAGTATTCGGTTCTTGATCCGGGTAAGGACTATCAAGATCAGGCCCAGGTCGCTGCTGCACGCGAAGCTGGACCGGCTCGCCCGTGGATCCAGGTTCTTTCACTCACCGTCGAAGAGGCAGATCACCCAACGGGGGAATATCCAAACCGCGCAGACTGCGGGAGGCAATTCTTCGAACTCTCCCGCTCAGACCCCGCAGACCCAGCGAAACGGCGGGTACGGAGCAGGGCAGTGAGGCCTCGCAAACCCAAGCTCACAGGGCTCAGGAAAACTAATGTCTTCTTCAATGCTCACGCTGAGCGGGTGGCCTCGCATAGTGGGCATATTCATCCCGTATCAATTGTGCAGGTAGCAGCCTGTTTCGTGTCTTTTTCATTGGACTTACTGCCGTCATGTCCCCGTGATCGAGTAAAATAAACCGGGTTTATTCGAAAGGTGAGGAATGATGAGCGCCATTACGCCGGCGAGCGACGCCGATCTTCAGGTCCTTGAAGAACAATTGGGACGCGTTCCACGTGGTGTTGTCGGGATTGCAGCCCGCTGCGTGTGGGGAAAACCCACGGTCGTGGCAACCGCTCCTCGCCTTGAAGACGGAACGCCTTTCCCCACGACTTTCTACCTCACCAGCCCCGGCGCTGTCCGTGCGTGCTCGACCTTGGGAAGCGACCAAAGGTGATGGAGGAATTCAACCAGGACCTTGGCGAAGATGATGAGCTGCGTGAGGGCCTACCAGCATGCCCATGAGGCCTCACATCGTAGCGCGCGAGGAACTGGGCGCACAGTTGAAGCTTGACGTGCCTGAAATTCATGGGGTCTCTGCTGGCGGCATGCCGACCCGCGTCAAGTGCCTGCACGCACTGGTTGGACACGCCTTGGCTGCCGGTCGCGGTGTGAATCCGATCGGTGATCGCGCGCTGGACATGATGCGTGAGCGCGGCCTGTGGGATACGGCTGCCTGCACCTGCTGACTGACAATACGACTAAGGAAGAATGAGATCGATGACGCGGGTGGCGGCAATTGACTGTGGAACAAACTCAATTCGACTTCTAGTGGCCGATGGCGTGCTTAAGGGCGATGCCATTGCCCTCAACGATTTGACGCGCCAGATGCGCATTGTGCGCCTTGGGCAGGGGCGTTGATCGTACGGGACGACTGGCTGCCGAGGGCGATCGAGCGGACACTGGCCGCAGTGCGTGAGTACAAGCGCATGATTGACAATCTGGAAGCCGAAGAGATTCGTTTTGTCGCAACCTCTGCAATGCGCGATGCGGAAAACCGTGATGAATTCATTGAACCTGTGAAGGAAATTCTGGGCGTTTATCCCGAGGTCGTTCCTGGAACCGAGGAAGCCGCACTGTCCTTCGCTGGTGCAGCCAGCGGAGTCGTTGGCCAAGAACGCGGCAGGGTGCTTGTCGTTGATATCGGTGGAGGCTCGACCGAAATGGTCGTGGGAACTCTGGGAAAGGGAGTTGCCGAGGGCCTATTCGGCAGATATGGGTTCAGTCCGCGTGACGGAGAAGTTCTTCGCTTCTTGCGCCAGTGACCAACCGATTCCCGATGGGGTGCAGGCACAGGCAAGCGAGTGGATCGACGCTCGCCTTGACGAGGCCGAGGAGGTCGTTGATTTTTCTTCGGTCCGCGCCGTTGTTGGTGTCGCTGGCACCATCACAACGATTGCTGCTCACGCTTTTGGGTTTGAACTCCTACCAGCCCGAGAAGATTGATGGCGCTTTCTTAAGCCACGAGGCCACCGATTCCTCCGTGCGTTTTTATGCTTGAGCAACCTCTTGCTGTGAAGGCAGCTCTGGGCTTTATGCCTGAGGGGCGCGCTGACGTTATTGCAGGCGGAGCGCTCATTTTGGAAGCGGGTTATGGATCGAGTGACTCTTCGCTGTGAGAGTAGTGGGCACGAAATCTCGGGCGCGTTAGTCTCAGAACACGATATCCTTGACGGTATCGCACTTTCGATGCTCAATCGTCGATAGTGGGCTGTGCCCCCATAGCCCAATTGGCAGAGGCAACCGACTTAAAATCGGTGTGTTGTCGGTTCGAGTCCGACTGGGGGTACTCATTAGAACAGGAACCGAGGGAAAGGAAACTGACATGTCAAACCCCGTGTTCTCAAAGATGGAGCGCGATTGGTCGCGCGTGATTCGACTCCCGCTGGCTACCCGACAATGCCCGGCTACCAGCCAACGAGATGCTCAGCCTTCTGGAACTGCCGTGCTGGATCCGCAGCGCTACCCCTATGCGCAGCAACAGGCCTCGGCGCAAACTTCTGCGCAGAACCCCTACGGTGCGCCAAGCGGGGCCCCGGCGGTTGATCCTTCGGCCTACGCCGATATGCAAGCCGCATACCAGGCGCCCTCTGCAGATGCCGTTGATCGCGGTCGCATGACCTACGATGATGCGCTGATCAAGTCGGGGATTACTTTCCCTAGTCCTGCTTTTTGGGAGCTGCCCGGCATGGATTCTGACGCTGACAACCCCCTTCTGGGCCCTCGGTCTTGTCTCTTATCGGCGGCGTGGTTGCCTTCATCCTTGCTATGGTCAATAGCTTCTCCAAGACCATCCGTCCCGCACTGATCATTGCCTACGCCTTTGCTGAAGGACTCACGCTGGGTGCTGTTTCGGCCGTCATGGAAATGGAATACCCAGGTATCGTCGCTCGGGCATTTATCGCAACCGTTGTGGTTACCGGCCTGACGCTGGTGCTTTTTGCCTCAGGGAAAGGGTCCGCAACTCGCCCAAGCTCATGAAGTTCACGCTGATTGGCATCGTCGGCTTGCTGATCACTCGCCTTGCAAATGCAGTTCTGGTTGCCTTTGGCTTGATGGCGCCCATTGATTCGATGTACATCATGGGTATTCCGCTGGGAATCGTTGTCTCGGTGGTTGCTGTTTTCCTTGCAGCGATGAGCCTCATTAGCGATTTCGATACTGTGAAAGCAGGGGCGTTGAACGAGGCGCTCCCGCAAAGTTCGCGTGGTACTGCGCGTTCGGCATTATGGTGACGGTTGTCTGGATGTACATGGAGATTCTGCGAATCCTGGCAATTCTGAATCGTCGATAAGCTCGTTTGACGTTTGAAAGGGGCCGCTCTCGAATAGAGGCGGCTCTTCCTATGCGCAGTGCATTTTCCGCTGCCCGCCGAATGTCACGTTCGAGTATGAATATGCCTGTTTGCCCAGTGAATCCAGGTTGCTCTCTGGAACATTTTGTGCAATTTAGGGAACGCGTATCCTATCTCGCGCGACTGGGTTGCGGGAATGTTTAACTAGAGCGTCACCATTTTCCCCACTGTGATTCCCCAGGAGGAACCATGGAAAACGTGAACGTCAGCGGCGAATTCGGCCGCAAGCCCACTGGAATTTACCGATTCAACCCCAAGCGATGAACTGCTGGTTGAGGTTCTTCATGAGGGCGATGGCAGGTTGTTGAACCCGGCGATACGATCCACTGCCACTACTTGGGTCAGGTATGGGATGGCAATGTTTTCGATAATTCCTATGATCGCGGCGCACCCCTGAGCTTCCAAATCGGCGTCGGCATGGTAATCCGCGGCTGGGATGAAGGACTGATCGGACAGCGAGTTGGATCTCGCGTTCTGCTGTCAATTCCTTCTGATTATGGCTATGGTTCCCGTGGTGTTCCCCAGGCGGGAATCCGCGGTGGCGATACGCTAGTCTTTGTCACCGACATCCTCGGTGTCTCCTGATTGTGAACGATAGACAAGGCAAGGTATGAGCGAGAACGAAACACCGCGCACTCACACTTCTTCCCAGCAACCGGATCGGGAGCATGGCGAGGAAAGCGCGGGGAGCTCAGGCCTTGCCTCGTCGCTTTTTAAATCCCTGGATGAGCTGCGACGCCGCGTGAGCGATCAGCGGCGCGCAGTTCGGTCCTCGGCCCCGAGAAAGCCCCTGCTTCTGCTGCCAGCGACGCTTCGCCTCGTGATGCTGCCGAGGCTGTTCCCTGGTCTTTGCGCGTGGGCGCCGCGGTTGCGTGGCGGGCGATTATCATTGCGGCTGCCGTTGGGCTGCTCGTGTTCGGGATGACCTTTGTCTATGGAATTGTTGTCCCCGTCGCCGTTGCAATACTCTTGGCAGTCTTCTTGAGTCCTTTGGTGTCGTGGCTGCACCGAAAGCTGCATTTCCCGCAGGCTCTGGCTGCTCTCAGCGGCCTACTGCGACTTTGCTCGTCGTTGGTGCGGCGCTGTCGACGGCTGGCGTTCAGATTTTGAACCAGGTTCCATCGCTGCTGACACGCGCGAATGAAGGCGTATCCGCGCTTTTAACCTGGTTGCGGACTAACCCCATGGGGCTTGATACCTCAACCATCGATTCCCATCTTCAAAACCTCCAATCCGAGGGTTGTCACCTGGGTCAATCCATGCCCAGACTTTGGTCTTTGGTGCCTTCAACGCCACCTCTTCTGCAATTTCATTGGCCACCGGCTCGGTAATTGCGCTCTTCTGTCTTTTCTTCTTCCTCAAGGACGGACGTGAGATCTGGGTCTGGTGCGTCCGTCTGCTTCCCAAGGGTGCGCGCGAACCCGTTCACGAGGCCGCAATCCGCGGTTGGGCGTCGATGGGTGGTTACGTCGTTGGACAGATGCAGGTCGCCGCGATTGATGCTTTGAGTATCGGTATTGGTGCTTACTTCTCGGCGTTCCATTGGTCATTCCGATTGTCGTTTTGGTCTTTTTCGGTTCCTTTATCCGATTCTTGGCTCACTATTCTCGGGCATTATTGCTGTCCTCGTCGCGGTGGTTGATCAGAGTTTACCGTTGGTTTGATCATGCTGGTGATTATTGCGGTCGTCCAGCAAGTTGAGGGAACCTCCTGCAGCCTCTTCTGATGTCCAATGCGGTGTCATTGCACCTTGGTCGTTTTGCTCGGTGTAACGGCGGGGTCGATGGTTGCTGGAATTACCGGTGCGATCTTCTGTATTCCTGTGATTGCCTTCGATTAATTCAGTGGTCCTGTACCTGCATGGCCATGATCCCTGAGCCATCATTGGCGACGAAGATGGATCGTCCCGGAGGCGCTCCCGGAACCCTCGATGCGATGATCGCTCATTCTTATGGGAAGATCTTCCGCTCCTTGCAGGGATGAAGTTGATGCGCACACCTATGCCGTGGATGAAGAGCTCAGCGAGCGTATGGTTACTGCCGGAAGTGTGAGGCCGGGCGATACTGTAGGGACGCGTGTCGCCGAAGAAATCGCAGAGAGCTCTCAGACGAGATGAAGAAGAGGCGAATAGCGCGATAAGACCTTGTGTGAGCGCGTTGTTCTGATTGAATACATAAAGCTGTGGGGCCCAGAGATTAACTCTGGCCCCACAGCGCGTCTGGGTTACTACTCAGCCAACGAAAGGTGTCGCGTCCAAGATCTCAACGGTGATCTCGCGGCCATTGGGGGGCCTCGTAGGGTCAGGTGTCGCCCTTGCGGTGTCCGATGACTGCGGCGCCTAGCGGAGCCTACGCGCGGAAGACCTGCACACCAGGTCGCCGCCGGCGTCGCGTGAACCCAGAAGAAACTTCTGTTCACGGCCAGCAACCATAGCGGTCACAACCATTCCGGGCTCAACAATGCCGTCATCAGCAGGAGTTTCGCTGACCTGCGCGTTACGCAGCATCTCTTCCAAACTCTGAATACGAGTCTCATTCAAGGACTGTTCGTTGCGCGCAGCGTGGTAGCCACCGTTCTCGCGCAGATCGCCTTCCTGGCGTGCAGCGTCAATAAGACGCGCAATTTCGGGGCAGCGTACCTCGACGCGCTCCGTCAGCTCCGCCTGGAGCTTGTCATACTGGGCTTGGGTCAGCCACTGGGTATCAGCCATTACTTTGCCTCCGACATGTGTCGATGAGTATCGACGTGTTCTCTGACTCTACAGATTTGACAGCCCTACCAGCCTTAAGGGCGGTGCGGGCGCATTGCGCTATCTGTGGAAAAAGAATTACAAGACAGCGAGATACACGGCTACGCAGTGGCATGCCCACGCAAGTACGGTGCACAGGTGGAAGATCTCATGGAAGCCAAACCAACGCGGTGAAAGGTCTGGCTTCTTCGTCGCGTAGACTACTGCGCCGATTGTGTACAAAATTCCGCCTGCAAGAAGCAACCACACGATCACAGCGCCACCCAAGGACCAAAACTGTGGCAGATACCAGAGAGCAACCCATCCCAGAGCGACGTAGATCAGTGTTGCCAGCCAGCGCGGTGCGGTCGGCCAAAACAGGTTGAGCAAGATCCCCAGGAGTGCCCCTCCCCAGACGATGGACAAGATTGTCACTGCCTGGTCATGGGGGAGGATCGCGATGGAAAGGGGGGTATATGTTCCCGCGATCAAAAGGAAGATGTTTGAGTGGTCAAGGCGGTTCCACACGACTTCCCAGCGTGGGGACCAATAGAAGCGGTGGTAGAGCGCAGAGATCCCAAAAAGGATCAACGAGGCGGCGAGGTAAATCGCAGATCCGCCCTTGGTTGCACCGGTGGGCGCAAGGCAGGTGAGGACAATCGAGGCCGCCAAAGACAGCGGTGCGGCGACAAGGTGAATCCAACCCCGCAGGTGGGGCTTAACCGATACATTCTGTCCGGGAAACCACTGGGTGGGTTTGAGGGAAGCGATTTTCATGAGTGCCTCCACGAAAGATCAACCTACGCATGCGTAACTTACTACACCGTAGGGTACGCCAATTTTAAAAGGGAAAGGCAGCAGTCTTCCGCTGATTGTGAACAGTTAAACTCGATGTTTGCGCGAGGAACAAATATGCGATGAGCGTCATATTCGCGATACTCTTAACCCATGTTGACGCGCTCACGCGTGGAGGGTTTAGCAGTGTCACAGTGGAATGTGCTTTACGACGTTTATGAAAAGCGCCTTCGTGCGTCTTTGTTGGGGACGTCAATTCCTCGCCACGTCGGCGTAATTTTGGATGGGAATCGTCGCTGGGCCGAAATCGATTGGCTTCACCGCGTCCCAGGGACACCGTGTTGGTGCAGGGAAAATCACCGAATTCTTGGGTTGGGCCGAAGAAGTCGGCGTTGAAATCGTCACCTTGTGGATGCTTTCGACAGATAATCTATCTCGCCAAAGTGATGAGCTCTCTGAGCTGCTCGCGATTATTTCTCAGGCTGTTTCGGCATTGAGCCAGGCCGGTAAGTGGCACCTGCAATTGTTGGTGACCTACGACTGCTTCCTGAAGATATCGCCAATTCTCTTCGCCAGGCTGCTCAGGAAAGTCCTCAAAGAGCGCTTTGAGTGTCAACATTGCGGTTGGCTACGGCGGTCGTCTGAGATTGTCGAGGCCGTGCGTGAGGTGATCCGTGACGCTGGGCAGCAGGGGTGAGAGTCTTGAAGAACTTGCTTCGCGTTTGAAGGATTCGGACATTGCTGAACACCTGTATACCGGTGACCAACCCGATCCGGATCTTGTCATTCGAACCTCTGGCGAACAGAGACTGTCAGGATTCATGATTTGGCAGTCTGCACACTCTGAGTTTTATTTCTGCGAAACCTATTGGCCTGACTTTAGGAAGATTGATTTCCTTCGTGCGCTTCGTGCCTACGCCCAAAGAGCGGCGGATGGGGAAGTAGCTCCCTGCCCTGAAGGCTTCAGCTTGATATGCTAGGGGCGCGGATCAATGATCCGCGCCCCTAGGTCTTTCAAGACAAGTGATTGAAGAGTCCCTAGGGCGAGGAACTCAGCGAGCTCAGAGAGCCACGGGGGTTCGCACCCGCACGAGAGACCGTGATATCACCGATCGTTGCTGCGCGCTCCAAGATGAAGTCGACCTTTGAGGCATCTAAATCACGCAGAGCGGGACGCGACATGGCACCCACCAGACCGAGCGACCACAGGGCGTCGATCAGACCTCCCATGAAGGAATCGCCTGCACCGACGGTGTCTTCAACCTTCACATCTCCGGCGGGGATAGAACGGCGAACGCCACTCGAGGGTGAATGCCGCTGCGCCGTCCTTGCCCTTCGTGACCACGATGAGCGAGGGACCTGCGGTGAGCCAATCACGGACTACATCGTCAATCTCGCGCCCGTTGGTGAGCCAAGCGATATCTTCGTCAGAAACTTTGACGACATCGGAAATACCGATGAACTTGTTGACGGTTGCCAATGCCTCTTCGAGGCGTTCCCATGAGCGCAGGGGCGAGCATTGGGGTCATAAGTAATGATGGCGTGCTGGCGCGCAGTGACCATTGCATCCAAAACGGCGTGTGCGCCTGGCTCGATCACTGCGGCAATTGAACCAGAGTGGACGATTCGAGCCTGCGTGGATACGGCGATGGGGCTATTTGGACACCAATCAAGATCGAAGGTGTAGGTTGCCGCGCCCTTTTCGTTGAGCTTTTGCGAGGTGCGGTTGGGTGTGATCAGCGCCGAAGGACTCCTCGGTGATGACTACGTGGGAGGCAGTGAAATGTTCTTCGAGGATGTCGCCGCGTTCATCGTGTGCCAGCCACGTTTGCAGGCCAACGTTACGGCCCAAACGTCCGAGCGTCATTGCGACGTTTGCCGGTGAGCCCCCAGGGATCTCGGCAGCCGCGATAGGGCTATCTGCGGGGACCACGATATCCATCAGGGCTTCTCCGATGGAGAGGATGTGGGGGTCGGTTGCGAGGTCCATGTTTCCTCCTGTTTCCAGACCACTTCGGCTGGTTTCCTCGAACAATTGACGTTCTCAGTCTAACCAATCTCTGGGGGCCTGGGCGACGGAGAATTAATTTTCTGTTCCTGTTCCATCCGTTGAGTTGCCGCGTCCAAAATTGAGCGGCAGCGGGTGGCAAGGGCTTCGCCGCGTTCCCACATGGCAAGAGTGTCTTCTAGGGGCGCCTGTCCGCTTTCCAGCGTCTTCACGATGGCGATCAATTCATCGCGCGCTGCTTCATACGGCAGGGATTCCGGTGCCGGGAGTGTATTTTCTGCCATGTGATCCTCCAAGTTGGGTGGGTGTTGTTGGTGAGAAAGTGGGAGAGTTATTCGTTTGCCGGTGCTGCGCTATTTGTGCCTTGGGTGGAGCCAACGACTTGGGCAACCAAGCGGCCTGAGGCAAGGATGCCTTCGACCAAGGTTCCCTTTGGAACTTGCGAAGCGTCGCGAACCAATTCGCCAGAGGGAAGCTTGAGCATGGAGTAGCCTCGTTCCAAAGTTGCCTGCGGTGAAAGAGCGCGCAAGGTTGCCGAGGCCTGAACGATTCCTTGGCGTTCCTCGCTCAGTCGTCGCTCTATCCGAGAACGCAAATTTGTCACCGCTGAATCGATGAGGACGCGATGAGGGTTCCAGCGTTGCTGCCGGTGTGAGGAAGATGGGGCGCGAAACAGCAAGATCCAAATGATGACGTTCTTGTGTCAGTCTGCGCTCGATCGCATTGCGCATTGCTTGAGAAGCACCAGCCAAACCCTCAAGTTCTTGGGCAAGGTCAGGAACAATTCGTCTGGCAGCATCCGTCGGAGTGGACGCGCGGAAATCTGCCACGTAATCCAAAAGTGGCGCATCGCCTTCGTGCCCGATTGCCGACACTAGGGGAGTGGAAGCGGCTGCAGCGGCACGTACCAAGGCCTCGTCAGAGAAGGGAAGAAGATCCTCAACGGAACCGCCGCCTCGAGCAACAACAATCACGTCAACTTCAGGGATTTGATCGAGCTCGGCAATGGCATCGCTGACTTCGCGCACTGCGTATTGACCCTGGACCGCGACCTCACGGACCTCGAAGCGCGCAGCTGGCCAGCGTGCACTTGCATTTACAATGACGTCATCTTTTGCCTTCGCATTTCGCCCGCACACAAGGCCAATAACGCGCGGAAGGAAAGGAAGAGGTTTCTTACGTCGTTCGTCAAAGAGGCCTTCGGCTGCAAGTTTTTGACGCAAGCGTTCGATTTGAGCTAATAGATCGCCCAGACCTTGAAGGTGAACCTCGGCGGCTTGGAGGTTCAAGCTTCCGCTGCGTTCCCAAAAAACGGGCTTGACGCGCGTGACTACTTTGACGCCTTCTTCAAATCCTGCGCCAACGGCAGAAATCACATTTGGGAAAGCTGTAACGGTCATCGAGGTGTCAGATTCGGTGTCGCGCAAGGTGAAAAAAATGCCATGCGCGAGCCCGGGCGCGGGTTGTATTGAACGACCTGACCTTCCACCCAGAGCGAAGACATTCGGTCAACGTAGATCTTGATGTTCTGCGTGAGTCTGCGCAGTGGCCACGGGTTTTCGCGCGTCGTATCAGCAGCTTTTGCTGCGGGGGGCATGTTCTCTGGCACGAAATAAGCATGACACAGGCCAGGGGCATTTGCGTCCAGACTGGGAAGGAAAAGCAATGTTTTCGGTTCGCAGATGCACTGGCGGCCTGTACGGTTGATCTCATGACTCATGACGACACCCTTCGTACTAGCGAAAGCGATTCCCCCGCCGAAGGTGGGAAGATCCTGCTTGCAGCGCCTCGTGGATATTGCGCGGGTGTTGATCGCGCGGTTGATGTCGTTGAAAAGGCCTTGGATCTTTACGGTGCGCCCGTCTATGTCCGTAAAGAAATCGTTCACAACAAAGTTTGTCGTCGAATCTTTGACGAAGCGTGGAGCGATCTTCGTTCAAGAAACCGATCAGGTTCCCGAAGGCGCACGTGTGGTGTTCTCTGCTCACGGGGTTTCGCCTGAAGTTCATGCGGTTGCAGCCAAGCGTCACCTGCAACAATTGACGCGACCCGTCCGCTGGTCACGAAGGTCCACCGCGAGGCCGTGCGCTACGCGAAGGAAGACTACGACATCATCTTGGTTGGGCCACGAAGGCCACGAAGAAGTTGAAGGTACTTTTGGCGAGGCTCCCTGAACACATTCAAGTGGTTGGAACGCCTGAAGAAGTCGACAACCTTGTTGTTCGTGACCCTGAGCGCGTTGTGTGGTTCACAGACGACCTCTCTGTTGATGAGACGCGTCAAACGGTTGATCGCTTGCGCCAGCGTTTCCCCAAACTTGTTGATCCGCCTTCAGATGACATTTGCTACGCAACGCAAAATCGCCAGGGTGCTGTGAAGGTCATTGCCCCTCAAGTCGATGTCATGGTTGTTGTGGGTTCTGCGAATTCCTCGAACTCGGTACGTCTGGTTGATGTCGCGCTCGAATCGGGTGTTCCCGCTGCCTATCGCATCGATAAGGCCGAAGAACTTCAGGAAGAATGGTTCGCAGGGGCGAAGACCGTGGGCTTGACCTCGGGCGCGTCAGTACCCGAAATCCTTGTCCGTGATGTGATCGCCTGGCTGCAAGAACGTGGTTTCCCGACTGTTGAGGAAGTCCGAACTGAGACGGAAACAACGACCTTTCGCGCTTCCCCGTGACCTGCGTTCAGATTTGAAGAAGGCCGGACAGATCGATGTTCGTCCGCACGCTCGCCGCACTGCCGGGCCTGATCACACCAGCTGAGCGCAAGTTCACCCGCTTTTTCACGCACTTTCTGTGCGCGCGGGCAAACAGGGTGCGGCCTCGTCGGATAGGGATAGGGGCGTGTCTTTAACTATTGGTATCGCCGGCCTGCCCAACGTTGGCAAGTCCACTCTGTTTAATGCTCTGACCCGCGCGACCGTTCTGGCTGCGAACTATCCCTTCGCAACCATCGAACCGAATGTGGGTGTCGTTCCGCTTCCCGATGCGCGTTTGAACAAGCTTGCCGAGATCTTTCGGTTCTCAGCGCATCATTCCCGCGACCGTTTCTTTCGTTGATATCGCGGGTATTGTGCGTGGTGCGTCTGAGGGTGAGGGCTTGGGTAACCAGTTCCTTGCGAACATCCGCGAGGCCGACGCCATTTGCCAGGTGACGCGCGCCTTCTCCGACCCCGACGTTGTGCACGTTGATGGCAAGGTTGATCCTGAATCGGATATTGAAACCATTAAGACCGAGCTGATCCTGGCTGACATGCAGACGCTTGAAAAGCAGATCCCGCGTCTGGAAAAGGAAGTTCGCGGCAAGAAGACCGAGGCGATCGTCCTGGAAACTGCGCGCGAGGCGCTGGAACTGCTCGAACGCGGTGAGCTGCTCAGCGACCCCGCAGGGCAAAGCTTGATCAGGATGCACTCAAGTCCTTCCAGCTGATGACCTCTAAGCCCTTCATCTTCGTGTTCAACATGGATGCTGCAGAGATGGACAACAAGGAACTGCAGGACGAGTTGCGTTCACTTGTTGCCCCCGCTGAAGCCATCTTCTTGGACGCGCAGTTTGAGTCCGAGCTTGTTGAGCTGGACGAGGATGATGCGCGCGAAATGCTGGCGGAGTCCGGTCAGAGCGAATCCGGCTTTGGATAAGTTGGCGCGAGTTGGCACTGACACCCCTCGGCCTGCAGACCTACCTGACTGCCGGTGAGAAGGAAGCGCGCGCCTGGACGATTCACAAGGGCGATACTGCTCCCAAGGCTGCAGGCGTCATCCACACGGACTTCGAAAAGGGCTTCATCAAGGCTGGAAATCGTCTCATACGACGATCTGATCGAGGCCAGTTCCCTGGCCGCAGCGAAGGCTGCTGGCAAGGTCCGCATGGAAGGCAAAGACTACGTCATGCAGGGACGGCGATATCGTGGAGTTCCGCTTCAACGTCTGAGTTTTCTCTACGAGACAGCGGCCGGGTCGCGCGAGGGCGTGGCCCGGCTTTGCTGTTGGATGTCTTTGGTGCCGATCTGAGTGGCTTAACGCCAGGAATAGTGTTCCCTGTTTCAGCTGAGGGGTCCTCGAGGATTCGCTGCGGATTCGTGTATCAGAGGCGCACGACCAACTTTCCAGAAGCCTGTGCTTATCACCTGACGGCGGGGGACGTCGCATTCTTTGACCAGGAAGCGCCGTCCGAGTGCGGCAGTCTTGGCCTCGGCGCACACCCATCCGTAGTCGATCCGGCCCAGCTGCTGCTGGCCAAGTTCAGCGGCGAGTGCAGAACCGGGGTCGTCACCACCGCGGCATACGACGGTGATGCCGGCTTCGCGCGTGCCCGGCAGGACATGGTCCTCGCTCGGAACCTCGACGATCACGCTGAAGCGCCGTCCGGGGTCCGCTGCGTGAGCGGAGAGGATGCCGAGTACGCCGGGAAGACCGGTCTCATCGGCGATCAGGACGTGGTGCCCGACATCGGGAGCGCCGCCGTAGGGCGCGGTCTGGAACCGCAGGCCGACCGGATCGCCGGGTTTGACTCGTTTGATCCAGCGGGCGCCGGGACCGTCGTGCCCGCTGCTGACGATGTCGATGTCGATCTCAGCGAGCGCTGCGCGATGTTCGCGCACTGTGTACCACCGCAGATCGGGGCGGGAGGCCTCAGGAATACGCGAGAGAGTCGATCGTGGGTTGAGACCTGTGTAGTCGGGCATTTGGAGGCCCTGTCCGGGCGGCGGCATGAAGAGACCATACTCATCCGCACCCATCAGCGCCACGTCTGAGATCTCCGGGAGCTGTGATTGTGACACGGCGGAACGCCGGCGTCAGGTCGGTGACTGCGGTGACACGAGCGGGAAACTGCGGGTAGTGGTCGCGCTCCGGCGGCAACGCCATAGCCCGCGAGTAGACGGCACGGATCGCCGACTTCGCGGTGTCTTCAAGCAGATTGCGGCTTTTTGGACATATGAACCTCGCTTGCCTCACTTAGGTTAGTCTAACCTTAAGAGGAATTATATGCCGGAGCCCACGACGATGTCGACGCGGCGATCAACAGGGGTTCTCGGATCATGACTGTCAGGTTTGGTGGTCTCGTTTCCTACCACATCGGGGGTGGTGGGGTAGCGAGACTTCGAATCCAGTCTCGGATGCACCCGCCTATGTCATTCGCTGGCACCGACATACCCAGGGTAGTTGTTGGTGATTTGAACCTCGGTGGAGTTCCGCTTCAATGTGAGTTCTTTGGAACGTGGTGCGTGGCAGCCCGTGCGCCACTCTCTTTTGACGATGGAAAACCGTGGTTATTAGTACCGCTGTCCCGTGACAGTCTTTGAAACAGACTTCGCGCTTGTTGAACGTGCTAGCCGTACTAATAGATCGATTTGCTTGGGTGCCGTGCCCAGAGAGGTCATGATGTCGTCGTTCAGTTGTTTCCTCAGCTGCGCAACTGCCCATTCGACCTCCAATCGCTTGGATACACTGGCATCCGCTTGAAGCCACAGTTTATGTGGAGAACCGGTGACCCAGACCGCGCATCTTTCGACCCCGAGAGGGGTTTGTGCGCGCTCAGAAAGTGCCTGTGAGAGGACATCGGGGGAGAGGGTTGCCAGGAGATTGCCGTCAGAGCCGCTGAGCCTGAGCGATGAAGCCGCGACCCTACGCGGGATCTGCATACTGCGCAAGATCAGGCCGACAAGGAGGGCGCATACGGATACCGCGGCGCTAGCTGGCAGAAGCCAGTGTGCATGAGCAGAGACGGCTGCCCCAATATGGTCGTGTGTGGTAGCCAGATAGCGGGCGCCGATGGGCCACACTCGGGAAAGACCTAGGCCAGAGAGCAGAACCCAGGCTGAAGCGGTCGTGAAAATAAGTCCACAAATCGCCAGTAGAGTCCTATGAGGCCACCAGAAACCGAACGCATGATCGCACCTTTCAGTTCGTCTGCTTGATGGCACGCGACCGCGCGTGATGCCAGAGGGTTGAAGGTACGCAGCTCTCATCAGTCTTCTGGGAGACGACTTCATGCAAGGCGGATAGATCGTCAAGATCGGTGAAAGGCAATAACGTCAATGCGTGAGTGGTGGATTCTAACGTCGCTGAGTGGATATCACCGATCTCGCTCGAGCTGATTCTTCACCAAGGTGGCTGGGTCGCGGCGACTTACCGCAGTCCGCCCTGGAAGATCGTCCTGGAGGATCGCAACACGATCAAATTTCCCAGGCAAAAAGGCAGCAATGAGCATAGCCAGCCCGCATACAGCTGCCACTCCAGCAATGATGAGTACCCACGTTGAATCGAAGGAAGCGCTACTGATTGCTTGAGGTCGTCACGAGGCGCTGCGCACACTCGGTTATGAGGCGGTGTCCCAACAACCAGATACCCAGTGAACCAGGCGAAGCAGGAGTAGAGCAAGTAGTGCAGCGGGGAGCGCTGCGGAAGGGGCGATGAATGAGTTTCGAACGGGTGCTCTCATTTCAAGCTCTTCCTGATCTGACTACTGGGCGTTGAGCCACGATATTTCGATGCTCATTCTTGCTCACGCTCATCCCAGCAGAGTTCTTGTACGCGGTTACTGATGTGCGCGCAGCTTCTCAACGGTGGATGAAAGAGGCGTTGGAAACGCAAGACCAAGGTTCAGGTGAAGGACGGCGCGTTGGCCGTAGAGTTCGCACCGAGCCTCAGGCGCGACGCGAAGTTACGGCGGGAGCCAATTCCAAGGACCCTCCGGCGTTAGAACCGACGGTCTCGAACTCGGAAGCAGCTTAAGCAGCGACCTGAGCGACGACTGTTGCAGGAATGGTCGTCGTACCTCGTTGTACCGAGGAAGAATCCGATCTCGGCGGAGCCTGGCTGCGCGGTTGAGGACTCGAGGCGGTCGCCATTGTTACTTCCTACGCCAATCCAGAATGTCTTGAACATCGACCTGGCCCTCAGGTAGAGCCCCACGCCCCATCCGGCCAGGCCGCATAGAGCAACCAGGACAAAAGCTGGCAATATGAGCCGAAGGCAAGGACTGCCCCAAGGAACAGGCCAACCAAGAGGGCCAGGGTGCGTTGTCTTCATACCGAACTCCTCAGTTCAAAGTATCGAGACTGATTACTTGAGATCAGTGGTCTCGAGTTAGAGGAGGCGTCATCGGGCAGATGAACGTCGGTCACGGTGATGTTAACCTCGACGACCTCAAGCCCAGTGGTTCCTTCGACTTGTCCGATGATGTTGTCGCGGATGTTGTTGCAGACATCAATGATGGATATGCCGTACTCGACCACCACAGCGACATCGATGGCGGCCTGGGTTTCGCCCTTGTGCACGCTGATGCCGCCGGTGACATTGGTCTGGGCGTTGGGAATACGGTCGGTCACCGCGCTGAATGCGCGACGCACGGCATTACCCATGTCATAGACGCCCGGAACTTGGCGAGCCGCCATGCTGGCGATCTTGGCAACGACGTTCTCTTCGATAGTGGTCGTGCCGTGGTCGGTCTGGAGTGGCCCTTCGGGCTTCTTATCGGTTTCAGTGTTTGCGCTGTTTTCGCGCTCGCGGCCGGTCTTGGGGATTGCTGCATCGCTCATTGGATTCCCTTTCGTTGAATCGAGGATTCATACTGACCGTATATATCGCAGAGCACTTTGGCAACAGGTATTTGTAAGTTACAAAGGTTGCTATTTGGAAAGAATCCCACGAAGCGTAGTTAGTGCATTGTTCCAGTAGAATCGCACTACCTGTTTCCGATGTGAGTGATAAAAGAGGCACATGAGCCAGGAGAAAGAACCTTTGTTTCTCCGAAGAAGCCACGCATGGCTATCAGGAAGATGAACTTTGATGCTCCCCGTTTTTGAAGGCGAACTCATTGAAGATGATGAGAATGACCCGCTGCTTTCTGAACTCTCAACGGAGGAGGGCAAGAGGCCTCGGTCTATGCGGTCTTCTTCCTGAAGAAACTCGTGCGCATTCGGGGAGTGCGGATCTCTCGTGAAGACTTCCTGCGCCAAGAGCTTCAGAAAGCCCACTTGAGTGAGTCGCAAAATCGAAGAAGCTATTGCCAGTGATCCCATCTCAGCGGGAATTTCTAGAAGCGTTTGGACAACTGGCACAATGACGCGATTTCTTATGAGACGAAAAAATCTACCGCGCTTTCATTTGTTGCTGGTATTCCGGGTGGACTCGCGATGCTGGGAACTGTGCCCGCTGACTTGGGGCAGTATTACGTTCACTCGCTTCGGATCATGCAAAAGCTTGCGTATTTGTATGGATGGAAAGAATTCTGACAGATCCAGAGGATCTTGATGATGAGACCATTGCGCAGATGGGGCTCTTCTTTGGTGTCATGCTGGGAGTTGCCGGAGCTGCTGAGTCAATGCGGGATTTTGCTCGGATGATCGTTGCTCCTGCCATTGAAAAGCGAGTTGCGCGCAAGGCATTGATGAAGGGGACCTGGTATCCGGTCGTCAAGAAATCGCTTAAGGTCATCGGAATTTCCGTGACGAAGCAGGGCTTCACCAAAACAATGTCGAAGATCCTCCCACTTATTGGCGGAGTGATCTCGGGTGGCATGACCTTCGTTTCGCTTCAAACTCAGGCCAATCGACTCAGGCAGCACCTGCGTCAGCTCCCTCCTCCGGACGTTGATGGGGCTCAGTGGGCGCAGGTGAAAGGATAAGTAAGAGAACATATGGAGCGCTCTCAATGGATCGATATCTGTTGAGGGCGCTTCGTATTCTTCGCGTTTCCTCAGAGTTCGGTGGAAAGAATGTAAAACGGATTGGTGCTGTGAGCGTCCTTCATATTCTGACTATGACGACGAACGGAGGGCGATGAAGCCATGGACCAAACGGAAGAACACATCTTAATACGGCCTAGCGGTAGTCAAATTTTTATTGACCGCACTGACGATGTGGACCGAGTGCAGCCCAGGGGTCGATTCATGCGAGTGACTTATGTAAGTGGGCGTGAGTTTGACTATCGTCTAGAACAAGTTCGTCACTATGTAAGAAGCTGTGAATACGACATTCACCCTCTCGATGAAGTGATGGTGGAGGAAAACTCTGGCCGACCGTCACGAGAGTCTGGGAGTTTGCATTGTTTACAGGACCCGTCCCAAGTTCGACACACAATCGCGTGTAGGAAGAAGAACGGCGAAATAAAGCTGTATCGCCGTGGAGCAGAACAAGTGGATGTTCGCCAAGCGAGCGCTGGTCAGATTAAGTCGCAACCAGTCATTGACTATGTGCGTGAAGAAGTATTTGACTATGCGCACAGGCAAGGTGCTGAACTGCGCATCAATGACAAAGGTTATGAAGAATGGTTCGGTGAGGGCGAGGCTGGGATAGCTGCGCAGCTGGCAACGATTTGGCGGTGGCTACCTTGTGCTCTAAGGGATCTGCACTCGAGGCATTCCTGAGCGGGAAATTGCGATGCAACTACAGGTGCTCGCGCAGAGGTCGTTATGCCTTTCCGTTCCAATTTTGACCAACGAGAGGCTATCAAGTCTGCTCTGAGGCATCAGATTTCAGTTATTGATGGGCCTCCGGGAACAGGAAAAACGCAAACAATCTTGAACCTCATTGCAACGCTTGTATGCCAGGGGAAAAGAGTTGGGATTGTAGCGGGAGCTAATTCAGCGGTACAGAATGTCGTTGACAAGCTCACCGAGGAGGGATATGGCTCCTACTTGCAAACTTGGGAAATCGAGAGCATGTTGATCAATTTTGGGTAGATCAGAAAAAGCTGCAGAAATTGGAAGAGAAGTGGAGTTCAGCGGCGCTTTCTGATGTAGATGCGAAGCTACTACCAATGTTCAAAGAACGCCTACGTCAAAGCGAAAATTCTTTAGTCTCATCGTGGGTCAGTTCACGAGAAATTCCGCGTTTGCGCGCACAACTGAGGGAGATAGAGAGAGAACGAGGAATCTTTTGAAGAGAAACTCAGCCAAAGTGGGCGTGGTATTGCCTGACCTCTCTGACTATGCATTTGCACAAACCGATGCAACTCTTATAGGCGATCTATTAGCACGCGCACTTGTACAGCCGCGTCTTCCGCGAGGAATAAAAGGACTTACAGAAAGATGGCGGCGCTATCGAATCTACGGATCGCTTAAGGGGCTAGATCTCACTGATGCAAACGTGCAGTCCGCTATTCAATTGTTGCTTTACCAGGTTGTGGAACGTGAAGCGGAAGAACGCCTGAATGTTGAGCTAGAAGAATCGTCAGATAATCGAGAACGATCAAGTCGGCAAAAGATATCGCGACTATGCGCGAAAAGTTTTCTAATGCTTCCTTGCTGCGGCATCTTGCTTCACATGAACAAAACGTCTTAGACGAGAGTGCGCGCATTAATGAACAGACAGAGGCTTTGCTCAATCGCTTTCCGGTTGTTGCATCTACCTGTTTTTCTATTCGTAATAACTTAGCGAACGATGTACTTCTCGACTGGATTATCATCGATGAGGCCTCACAAGTCATTCTTCCTCAAGGACTAGCAGCACTTTCAAAAGCTAGAAATGCGGTGATCGTCGGAGATGAGAAACAGATCGGACCGATTTTAAGTGGTTGGGACGAGAGCGAACATGAACCTCCGAATGAACGGTTCGATGTACGAAAACTGTCATTGCTGACAGCGACCAAAATGCTGGCGTATAGCGCAAATGTTCCCAGTACGTTATTAACTGAGCACTACAGGTGTCACCCAGCGATCATCGAGTTTTGCAATCGCATGTACTATGACGGCCAATTGGTGGCAATGTCTGAACCGAGCGAAGATGCACCGTCGCCGTTTCAAGTTGTTTATCGCGGCACCAGGAAAATCACCGCGAACATTGCATGGCGAGCGAAAGAGGAATAAACGTTATTCTCAGCGTGAAATCGATATTATTGCGGAACTCAAAGAAATGAGAGTGCTCCGCGAAGACCTTGATCTTGACGGTGTAGACGCATCAGGAGACTTTCTACTGGGAGTCGTCACTCCTTATCGCGAACAGGCGAACCGAATTGCGCAGCGTCTAAAAGAAGAAACGCCTACACCGAACGATCCTCGCTTGCTCGTTGAAACCGCGCATAAATTCCAAGGCCGCGGAGCTGGAATCGTCGTGCTATCAACGGTGCCTCGATAGTGAGGATGAAGCAGCCCGAAAGTGAAGATACGATGACGACCGCCTAACAAATGTTGCAGTTTCCTGTGCCAGAGAGAGCAGCTCATCGTGGTGACAGCGGAAAAGGGTGTCCTGAAGAGTCGCAACATGAGAGCGTTGCTTGACTATATCCAGACCTATGATCCGAGTGCAGTTACTCATTCAGAAATTGTCTCCGTCTTCGATGTTCTTTATCCGACTTATAGTGATTCGCTTGAACGTTATGCTCGTGTGAAAAGTAAAGGAAAAGGAGATTCTCCGCTGAGAATGTTGCATTTGAGCTGTTAAAGGAGATTCTTCAAGTACCGCCTTATTTGGACTTTAAATGCCAGATGCATGTACCTCTACGCGATATCTTGCCAAACACGGAAAAGCTTGAAGACGAGCAACGTGCTTTTGTTTATACCGATAGTGCGATTGACTTTGGCATTAGTTCGAAAGTGAGCTCTCGCTTACTTCTTGCTATCGAAGTTGATGGAGTCGCTTTCCACGAAAACAATCCTGAACAGTTGAGAAGAGACAGAATGAAGGATGAAATATTAGGTCTCTATGGGGTTCCGGTCTTGCGTCTTCCAACCAATGGCTCGGGAGAAGAAAAACGTATTCGGAAAGCTTTGGATGAGTTGCTTGAGTAGCATCGCAGTTGCCCGAAGGTTAATTGCTATGGAAGCTGAATAGTGAAACAGGCTAATAACTGAGGCCTTCTACTCCCCTCGAAACACCCTCCACGCCCCGCGAATCAGAGGAATCTGAAGCGGTAGTCGAGCATACGCAAGTGCCTGCGCACCCGCAGGCTTGCCTTCCTTGCGATAATCCACGGCCATCTGTGATGTTCGCGGGAAGACGGCGACGCACAGTGCGCTCGCGGCCAGCCGGCCAGTCGCCCTCGTCAATGGAAGCGCAAGGCCAGCGGCAATTGCCAACTCGGCAGCGCCGCTCACCAAGGTGTAGGTTCGCGCATTCCCGGGAAGGCTACGTGGCACAATCACGTCATAAACCTGCGGCGCCTTGAAATGCATAACTCCTGCTCCGGCGAGCAAAAGTGCATGCCAGTGTGCTGTCTTCATTAGGACTCCTGAATCGCGGCGTCGCGCCGCACAAATGAACTCGCGGTCAGCGTGATCGCCAACCATAAATGAATACTCTCCGACCTTCGTGAAACCGTGGCGACCGTAGAGTCGCTGCCCCGAAGTTCTCACTGAATACCCGGATCCACAGGGGACGCGGCCCATCGGTAAGTAGGTAATCGATCGCGTGCCGGAGCATCATCGATCCACGTCCGCCACCTTGGTATTCCCGCAGCAAATACAGGCGTTGCACTTCTCCGTCGCCCTCCTTGACCTCGGGGTGGGGCAGGTGCGCGGGGCAAACAGTCACGTAGCCAATCAGTTTGCCTTCCGAGGCCGTGCGCGTATCAGTACACTCTGGTGCAGTCGCGTCGGCCTCGCTTTCTCAAGGAAAAGCAACCAGGTCGGGCGCTTCGGATCCGCAAGCTCGCGCGAAGTACCTCGGGGGAGTAGGCCTCGTGAATGAAACGATCAAGGTCATCGGGACATACAGTGGCCCAAAAGTCTGCGTGAAGCACGTGGAGGCAAGCGCGGACAGAGCGTCTGCATCTTTGGGTGTTGCGCGGCGCAGCATGATTTCCTCCTCGGGCCAGCCGGATGATCATCAGAACGGTCCGGCGCGAAAGCAGCGATCCCCAATAAATACCGTCCCGAGACGTGTTCGCTGCAATATGAGTGCTGAAAAATGCAACCGTCACCAGTATCTGGCTTTGTCGATAGGGGACACTGACGGACGCGGGCCTCCTGAGTGCTCTTCGGTAGTAGCACAGCCACGAGGCCGTGGATTCCAAGCTTCGCAAGTACAGCGGTGATGCCAGCGAAGAATGCTGAACCTCAGGCGTAAAGAGAAGCCACATGTTTTCTAGGTTAGAGCTAGTCAGAAGGCAATCGGATACCCGCCTGAAATTTCCTCAAAAATTCCCGATACATTTTATGAATGCAAACTGTTGCGAGTGCGCTGTTCTGCATTCATACTGACTCTAGGAAGGACGGGTGCAGGTTGATGCGTTAGCCTCAAAACCTCAGTATCCACTCATACCTCAGACATGAGGAACCGACGATCGGGGAAGGCCATGCACGTTTACTCTGCGCGTGAGGATCAGATAGATAAGCTCGCTGACCTCGCGGGTGCAGCCTTCGAAAATTACCCTCTTCACACGGCGGTGAAAGGGTTACTTGCTGAACCCGAAAAATTCTCCGACTGGATTCGTGATCTCCACGGCGTCATGATTCGCGTATTCGTGCGTTATCACACGGTTTTGGTCTTAGAAGATCAGGGGAAAATCCTTGGCGTTGCCCTGCTGAACCGCCGCCCGCCAGGGCTGTTTGAGTACTTGCGCTACTGCAGGCCCCTCCTGGATACATGCGCTTTGATCGCTTGGTGCGTTTCTTCTCTTTTACCGAGGCCGCGGATTCAGTTGTCCGTAAAGCATCGGATTTTCAGTGGTTCCTGACGGTGATAGCAGTGGATCCGGAATTCCAACACCGAGGTCTTGGCCGGCTTTTCCTTGAACGTGGGATTGAAGGATATATCCGTTCCCATGGGGGAGGCTGCCTCGCATTTATTACCTGCACCCCAAGGAATGCGCACTTTTATTCGAGTGCAGGGTACACAATTGTTGGCGAGCACTCGGTGTCTTTGGATGGGAACGATGTGCATGTGTGGTCTTTTGAGAAGGTGATCGAGTAGAGGTCTTCTGGCGCGTTCTTAATGGAGGGAAGAACGCGTTAAAGGTTTCTACAAAGAGGTTGAGGGCTTGGTATCACGTGATACCAAGCCCTCAACCCTATCCTTGAGCTCTCTCGCTCGTCATTGCTGCGTGGGGCCTTGCGCCCAGGAATTTGGCTGCTGGCCTTGCTGCCACTGCTGTCCCTGACCCGGCTGCTGGCCGCTGCGGTGCGGCTGGCTGGCCTTGCTGCCCATTCTGAGCGCCCTGACCGTTTTGAGGCTGCCACTGCTGCCCCTGTTGCTGGCCGGGGCCGTAGGGCTGTTGCGGGTTGTCCACCCCACTGCTGTGCCTGCTGAGCGGACTGGCCTTGCTGCCACTGTTGCCTCTGCTGGCCTTGCTGCGGTCCGGGGGCATAGGGCTGCTGTGCGGGTTGTCCGCCCCACTGCTGGCCCTGCGGTGAAGCAGGTCCGTAGGGGTTGGGAGAAGGCTGGCCGCCCTGCTGCCACTGCTGCTGAGCTGGAACCTGGCTCTGCGACTGCCATTGCTGGTTCTGCCCGGGTTGCTGGCCCTGTGTAGGTTGCTGCTCCCCACTGCTGAGGAGCACCGTAAGGGGAGCCCTGAGGCTGCTGGCTTTGTTGCGGCGCCGGCGGAACAATACTTTGACCGCGGAAGCTCATACCTTGCTGCTGTGGCTGCTGTTGGGGAGGAAGCGGCTGCCCCCATTGTTGACGAGGCGCCTGCCGCTGGCTGGGAAATGGGAGTACATCCCTGCTGTCCCCATTGTTGCGGCGCGGGTTGCTGCTGCTGTGGCCGTTGTCCCCACTGCTGTGGCGCTGCCAGAGGTGCACTTTGAGGTGCCTGGGTCTGTCCCCACTGCTGCGGGGCAGGTTGGGGCGTGGGGGACTGGGCAGGCTGAGGCTGCGTCCACTGCTGCTGCGAGCCTTGCCCAGGCTGCGACTGAGCAGCTGGTGCCAGGTAGGTTGAGCCTGCAGGTTGGAGCAGAAACAGTTGGTGCAGAGGTCGAGGCCGCTGCAGCCGCTTGCTCTTCCACGTGCTTTTTCCTGTACGGGTTCAGCTGTCGGCTGCACCGAAGGTGCCGATTGGTTCGGTGTTGAGCTTCAGGCCGAGAAACCGCAGAATGGCGGGCGGGCGAAGGCTCTGACTTCGGTGCCGGAGGAATGTGCACTGCGGTACCTGGGGTTGTTTCGCGGTGCAGCATCTTGCGTTGCTGCCGCTTGAGACTGCGCCGCGGGGGCCTGAGTCTGAGGCTGCATGGCCTGTTGCTGAGCAGCCGGAACGGTGGCCTGGGCAGCAGCGGGCTACGGCTGTGCTACAGGAGCCAGCAGGTTGGGTAGGAGCCTGGAAAGTAGCGGGAGCGGTACTCTGAGGAGCTGTGCCCAGCGGAGCCGAGCCCTGAGGAATCGCACCGGGTGCGCTGCTCTGCTGACGAGCTGCCTTTGCCGCTGCTTTTTGCACGCTTTCGCTCATCGCGCTCGCGACGCTTATCTTCACGAGTGCGTCCGCGCGTCGACGAAGCTGTTGCAAGCTTCTGTTCGTCTCCCGATGCTTGGTCAGCATTCTTAGACGCGGAAGAAAGGCGGCGAAGAACGAAAATAATGAGTGCTCCAACCACCAGAACACCGGCTACAACGCCACCGATAATCCAGATCAATGGCGATGAGGACGAAGAAGAAAGCGGGAGTCGAAGGAGCGGTGCGGTTGCGGTCAGGTGCACTTGGTTCAGGAGCGGGCTCGGGCAGCGGGCTGAGGGTAGGAATATCAGTTCCAAATTGCCCATTCACTGTCGCGGCGCCCTCATAGGACTTCGCTCTTTTTACCGTGGACTCGCCACCTTCCGGTGAGCTTTTGCCACGTCACGACCTGGTGAACCGGCGAGTATTCGTCGGTGCCACGCTTTGCGCGGTCTTCGTCGTGGAACTGGGCGCCTTCAGAGGCAGTATCAAGCTCGAATACCAGCGGGTTGACATTGATGAAACCAATATCGCGCTGGCGGCCCAGGAAGTCAGCGTCTTTCATTAACTGGTCTGCGAATAGACCAAGGTGAAATCGCCCTGCTCGGTCAGCGAATAGTACTTTCCGATCGGCATCCCGCTTTCGAAGCGGGTGGAAGACCGAGCATCGAGTGGAAGTTATCACCCTGCGAGAATTGATGCGGTAGTCGCCATTCCCGTTCGAGAAGGACTTACATTTTCCCTCATCGATTTGCTTGGAGCGGTCGTAAATGTCGAAAGCCTTACCGACACTTCCCTTGTTATAGACGCTCAAAGTCACGGAGACAGTCAGATCTGAATTAGCTGCCTGTGCGCTCGTCGCTGTGGGGAGAACGAGCGCTCCGGCAAGTGCGGCTGCCGTCGAGTACAAACGCTTCATTGAGACATCCTTCGAAATTGAATCAAGCTTCTGCAAGCTATCGAATTGTTTTAGTGTGGCAAAATGCTGAAGCAGAGTGCTTAGCCAGTTGGCGGTCCGTAGGGATTTCGCGGTGAATCTCCAGGGGGGCCGGGGAATTCAGTGGATGCGGAACCCGGTTTTTCGGAGTGTCCCTTGCTGTCGCCTGTTGTATCTGTTTCACCTTCCCATTCCGTCGCGAAGGGATTTGGGAAGTGTGAGCAGATGGCCCCATCGCGCTTGGGATAGAAGAGGAACCGAAGGGCGACTGAGCTGTGGAGTCTCTGTTTTGCCTTGCGCTTCTGACGTCTGTCGAACCATGTACGCAAGAGAATGATCACAGATGCCGGAAATAAGATGCTCCCCGTCATCGCCAGAACCAGCTGGTGAACGTTCCGGGGGAAGAGGACGATGCTGATTGAGTCGTGGGTGAATCAGGCGCTAGCGCGACGCGCGTACGACGCGTCTTGAAGATCTCGTTGGCATGGGGACGGCTATCGATGCCATTGAAGTTTTTACGTTCGATGGTGTGGAAATTGCGGTTTTTCTACAAACCCCCAGCAGCGAAGGTGGGGTGTCAATATTTATCCACCCACGGTACTGAAGTTAGGTGGCTGTCATCTCAGCTGAGCGCCGCTGCTGGTTTTAATGAAATGCGCGTAAAACCCTGAAAGCGTGACGCTCTGACGCGAAACGGCTGTATTTTCGGGAAGATCCAAAGACAGCTTCTTCAAGGTCACTGGTGACGTAGCGAATGTTAACTTCCCGTCTTTTGTCGATGCCGACATAGGGATTTGCGTAGCGATTAAATTCCGTGCGCATGGTGCAATCGTTCGAATATGTTGTTTGAGTAAAGGTCACCGACGACCAATCCAGCGCAAGGGCAGAAGCTTGGCAGGCCTCTTCAGTCAGTGTCTTCGAAAAATCGTGCACTGTTACTTCGTGCGTGACCGAATTTGGTTCACGAATTGTGCAGAGACTTCCTCAATTTTTACTTCGTTTTCTGCGCTATAGCCGGGGGTAGCGTGAAAAGCGACAGCACGATGACAGACGCACACAGCCGCCCCAGTCTGCAGGCGGTGAAGGTGTCGGTGATAGGGGTGCATAAATTTCCAAGGGTGAGCTTAGATTCAAGGATATGCGAGCAGTAGTGGTCGATTTGGCCTTGAAGGGCTACGCCACTCCGAATCGAAAGGATTGTGAGGTTCTTGAACAGTCGGGGTCGGCCTGGTGGGGGTCGAAGACTGAGCTTGGTAGTCGGAGGGAACGGGCGATCCCCGCCTGAGTCTGATTGCGGTCTGGATCCTTCTTCAACATGTACCACGAAAAGAATCAGCATTCCTAGGCCGATTATGGGAAGATGACCCTGTTGATGAGCCATCCAAGACTAAAGTGCCACGGTGCTGGCGAACTTGCTGTAGGTGAAGGAGTGTATGACGTCGGCGCCGCAATAGTGCGTGAATGCGGAAAATCCGTCATTTCGGTCGGTACTGGAACGGCCTGTAAGTTCGTTGAAATCTTTTGCGCTCAATCGGTGGGAATAAGAAGAAGAACCTTGATATATCCTTCGGCACCCACGATCGAACCGAGGTCATTAATCCATCTCACCGAATCGCTCGTCGGGTCGCTTTCGACAAGTTCTGCGCCTTTTGTGCCCTTTGTGATGGTCATTGTAGAATGGTGAAGTCAACTCGACGTGCTATCACGGAAATGTCTTCGGAAGGCCAGGGAAAGGTCTTTGAGTTCCAGAGGAGCCGCAGCAAAGGCCACCTTTCCATCCTGATCGACGCCAACGTACGGGTTTGTCGCGCTTGAAATCCGTAGTGATATCACAGTCGTTGGAATATGAGCCATCCGTGAAGCGAGTCTTAGACCATTGTTGACCATGGGAGATGCGTCGCAAAGCGTCTTGGGTGAGCGTCTTTGAATAGTCGATTACCGTAATGGAGTGACTGACGTTGCCGTCCGACAAAATCATGAAAAACTCTCTGATCTCGCCTGATTGCGAACAGCATGAGTGGGTGTTGCTGAATACAGGAAGCAGAAATCATGAGCGCACAGGCCGTAATGCTGAGCAAAATGCGGTTTCGTCTGAAACAGATGTCTCATGAGTAATTCCTTAGTTTTTCGCGATTTCCGCGGCTGTGATTGCTTAAGTCTGAAGTCATTCTCCGGCGGCGCAAAACGATTGCGTCCCTCTGAGGCTTTGTGCGACGCTGTCCCGCCCTGTGTAGAAGAAGATGGCCGAAAGGATTCATCGCGGCCTCGGCTGCCGACGCTGCCTCGGGAATCGAAGGAGATGTCCGGGGGTGCTGGACGCAGGCTCCAAGGAGAAGGATTGTGTCCAAGCGTAGGGGATGGGGAGGGCTCGGGATGGGGGAGCGCTGTGGAGGCCTCGGCCTCGGCCTCGGTAACAGGCTGAGAACTCACATCAAAAAGATTCTCTGAGCTTGCTCGGGCAGGCGGTCGAGCTGGCTCAGTAGTACTGGGGAACGCTGAGTGGCGACGGCTCTGCTTTCTTGTGCTTCTTCTTCTTTTTCTTTTTGAGCGAGTCAAAGCCCCAGACAATCGCGATGAAGATGATGGCTATTGGAAGACCAGCCGTATGAAGCGAACTCAAGACGGTGTCACGAAATGACGTCAGGCGTGGAGTTTGAATTCTGCGAACTTGTTGCACGTCGCGACGCGGCTTTGGACGAGCCGAGGTCGCTGATTGACGGTCGTGAGGTCACTAGGCACATCAACTGAGTGAAATACCGAGCTCCATGCGGATAATCGGGTGGAAATTTGAGGGCACCTTGAGCGTGCCAATAGCTGCGACGGGAGCATTCAGTGCATCGCCGCTCCACTTAACAATGACCCAGTGATTAAAACCATCGTCAATAGAACCCCCTGATGAAAGCTGGGTAACTGCGGCGTTCGGTGCGCTGAAAGTGATCGAACGCGCGCCTTTGATATCTGTATCCGCGGGGGAAAGAAAGATGGAGGTCCCTCAGGGGCTACCGGGCGTGCGGCAAAGGTGAAATCGCCCTGTTTATTGATCGCTAGGTAGGGATTGTTACCCACGATCGTTGCGTTAATCCTGCAGTATGACAGGTTTTTGTCGTTTGAGAAGGTTGTTTCCGCGTTGGCTTTCGACTGGGGTAGAGAACGGCATGCCTCTTCGGTCATGGTTTGAGAAGAATCAATAATGTTGAGCTCATATTTGATGAATCCGATATCGCTGAAGATGACGCCTCGCCAATGGAGACATAGGCGTTGTCAGCGAGTGCAGGTGTCGCCATCAGCGTGGAGGCGCTACCAGCAACCAGGAACGTGCAGGCTGACATGCCCAGCAGGCGCGCCACGCGTCGCATCAGAGTGGATCGCATATGAGTCCTTCCAAGATCATTGCCGAGGCTGTGGCCAGTCTAGTGGGAGCGGGCCCTCCGTGTGGGGCGAGGTTGAGGAGGACTCGGCCGTGCCAGCAGAAAATGCCTCAGTCTTTGGCGGCTCAAATGGGTTGCGCCAGCCGCTTGAAGAAGGAGAAGGCGGTTGCGCGCCGGCGGAGGGCGAACCCTGGTAGGGCGAAGTGGGTGCTGTTCCTGCTCAGGGACCCACGCCGGTCGGCGTATAGGGCCTCCGGGCGTCGTTGAGCCATATGGTTGGGGATTGATGCTCCAGCTTGGTATGAGCTGAAACCGCTTTGGTAGTAGACGGTCTTCTTTTTATTCCTGCGTGAAATCAAAACTGCAGAAATCACCACGAGAACGACGGTGATGAATAAAGAGGAGAAGAGAACCAAACGCATGCCTGAGTTCCGAATCGCGCGCCCCAGTGCCCCGCTTCCTGTGTCTGCTGACGGGTCGTCACATTCGGGGGCCTGAAGATCAGTGGGCACTTCAACAGCGCTAATGCCGTTAAAATCTTCGCGCTTGAGCGTGAAAACGGACGTCGATTTCCACCGTTCCTTCGGCAGCGACCACTTCTTCAGAAACCTCATCCCAGTGAACGGTGTCGCCAGAATCATCGCGACGCACCGAGGCGCCTTCGCTCACACGCGATGTATTCAGGTTCCTCCCCATCAATGAAAAGCGATGCGAAGAAACAGTGGTATCGCTGGGAAGGCCGAGGTTGAGGTCTTCAATTTTCACAGGTTTTGCGGCGAAAGTAAAGGTGTCCGCTTGAGTCAACCGCCACGTAGGGATTCTTGTGTCGGTTGAAATCGGTTTCGATGTGGCAATAGTTGTAAGAAGAATTGGCTTGAATTCGACAACCGACCACTGTTGAGCCAAGGGGACTGCCTCGCAGGCAGCTTCGGTCATGGTCTGAGTGCGGTCAAAAGACCGATATCTCGTATTGGCTACGTCCACTACCGCGTACGTAAACGCTTTCGCTAATCGAGACCTCTTGCTCTGCAGCATGAGTAGGGGCGGGCAAACCAATCGAGACAAGGAATCCACACGCAAAAGCGCAGGCAAGGAAAGAGTGCGCTGTGGGCCTCGGGAAAGAAAAAGGCATCAGGATACTCCTAGAGGGAATTTCGCCAGTCGGTCGAGTACGGGTCTGGTGCTGAATCGGCGGCTTCCGCGGGACCTGCCGCTGAGGGCAGGGAAAAGAAGCGGGATCAGGGGACGGCGCATAGGGGTTGTACGGCTCCGAGGAGGTAGCAGGCGGGGGGCGCGGCCGGAATCTGCGAGGCCGAGGCTGGCTGTGGCTCGCTGGGCGCGAGGTGGGGATCGGTGGGCACAGTGCTGTTCGGCGTGCTGGTTGAGGGGCCGGCGATCCTGTTGAGATCGCGCTGGCAGAGGTATCTTTTCCGCTCACGCTGAAGGGGCTTGGTGCCTGGGAAGCGAGTCCCCCGGCTTGCTGTGGGATGGAAGCGGTGTAGGAACGCGTACTGGGAATCCACCGATCTGGTATTTGTTCTTGCGACGCCGGCGGGCGGAATACCTTGCTAAACATCGCACCACCAAATACGACAATCGCTGGGAGCAAGCGAATGAACAATTGCCCGAGGCCTGACGTCATTCCTCGGGGTGCTTGAGCCTGAACGCGCTGACTTCGAAGAAGTGGATGGGCTGTTAGAGCTGCTTTGCGTTTGCTTTTGACAGTAGAGGAAGCGTCTTGCAGATTTCCGGGCATATCAACGGCTTCGATACCTGATAGGTCTTGCGTTCTTGAGTGTGGAAATCGTTGTCGGCATCGATCGTCCCCTCAGCGGCAACGATATCGCTTTCCAATATTTCTCCAGGAGACGCTGTCGCCTGTGCTGTCCTGGCGGGTTTCTGCTCCCGCGTTGACCTGCGTTGCGTGGAACCCTCTTCCGGTGAGGCTCACGGACTGGTAGGTGATGAGTCGTCTTCAGGAAGCTCAAGACCAAGGTCTTCAAGTGCGATGGGGCGAGCAGCAAAAGTTACGCTTCGATTCTGATCGACAGCTACATAGGGGTTCACATGGCGATTGAAATCAGTTTCGATGGTGCATCGAGTTGAGGCTGGTGAGGGCACTCGAAGGTGACGCGAGACCACTCCAACGCCACTGGAAGAGACTCGCAGGCTTCCTTACTGATGAAGTTGGACTGCTCTGATGAGCGAAAAACTGGTGAGTGACACGTCCGTCAACTCGGATCCAGAAAGTCTGAGAAATACTGAAACGATGGCCTGTTGCTTGAGCTGATGGAGCATTGATTACTGGCGCGACCATCGCCAAAGCGCACATGCCGGCAAGAGAGAGAAGGTCGCAACTCGCTTTGTCAAAGAGAAAGACATGTCATGCTCCTGTGAGGGGTTAACTAGTCAGTCAGGGGCGACCGCGGCTGCGCGCGGTCGCCCGAAAAGTATTCAGAACTGAGAGCGAGCGCTGCTCAGGCCTGTGGGTATTGTCCCGGCTGCTGGCCTTGCTCAGGGTATTGACCCGCCTGGGGTTGCTGAGGTGCCTGCGGGTACTGTCCCTGCTCAGGGTATTGACCTGGCTGGGGCTGTCCTGTGAGTGCCGGGTACTGGCCAGGCTGGGGTGCCTGCGGGTACTGTCCGGGTGCGGGGTACTGGCCGGCTTGGGGCTGCTGAGGTGCCTGCAGGTACTGTCCGGGTGCAGGGTACTGGCCGCCCATGGGCTGGCTGGGAACTGGCCCTGTGGGTATTGGCCGCCTTGGGGCTGGGCCTTCTTGCGGTTGCTCATGACAACGAATGCACCGATGCCGCCGATGACGATGACTGCCAGGACCAGCAGGAAGATCCACCTCGAGCCGGAAGAAGAGGGAAGAAGGGTGGAATCAGGTGTCGAGGAAGCTGTGCTGGTGGAGTCGGAGTCAGCTGAAGCGCTGCTTGTCGAACTGCTCTTCGCTGTTGAGCCGCTCTTAGATGTTGAGCTCGCTGATGAAGAAGCAGCTGCCTTGCCGTTCGTGCTGCCTTCGACCTTGAGCGAAGTCGTCACGTCGGTCCAGGTAACCGTACCTGCAGCTTTATCGATGGTGCCACCATTGTCAGCAGAGGTTGGAACCAAGCCTCCAGCGAACTTGGCGGTTACTTTTTGGATCTTATCGATCGGCATGGTCCCTGATAGTGTCTTGAGCGCATCGCCACTTTGGGACTTGAAAGTAAATGTGCTCCCCGAAGTTGTGAGAAGTTGTTTAACGTTGCTACCCGAAATCTTCTGGGTCACGTCGCAGATCGTCGATGAACCTTCAGTGCGGAAGGTAGGAGTTGCAGTGCCTCGTCGAGCCTTATCGCAATTCTCCTGGTGATGATTTCTCCGTTGACATCGATAGTGCTTATTGTGTAGCTGGCTTCCGTCGGAGAAGAGAAATCGTAGACCTCTTCCACGGCGATCTCTGGGTCGGCGAAAGCAGGGCCTGCTGCCAACGCAAAAGAGCTTGCAATGGCAAGGGATGCCGATAGCTCCAATTGAGCGTCGTTTCATGGGAGTTCCTTTGTTTAGAGGGTATGTATTCAACAGAATAAATGCATTTGTGAATACAGACGAATTGGATGACGTTTAAATTCTGAAAGTGCCGTGGTTTGAAGAAAGCTGCGAATGTGAATGGGTGGTGCAAGCTCTACACACCACCCATTTCAATTATTGGTCTGAAACCGCTCAGGCTTGTGGGTATTGTCCCGGCTGCTGGCCTTGCTCAGGTATTGACCCGCTCAGTTGCTGGAGGTGCCTCGGGTACCGTCCCTGCTCGGGGGTATTGACCGGGCTGGGGCTGTCCTGTGGGTGCGGGGTACTGGCCGCCCATGGGCTGGCCGGGGAACTGGCCCTGTGGGTATTGGCCGTTTTGGGTCTGGGCCTTCTTGCGGTTGCTCATGACAACGAATGCACCGATGCCGCCAATGACGATGACTGCCAGGACCAGCAAGAGGATCCACTTCGAACCAGAAGAGGAGGAAGACGAGGTGGAATCAGGCGTTGAGGATACTGCGCTGGTGGAGTCGGAGTCAGCTGAGGCATGCTTGTTGAACCGCTCTTCGCTGTGGAAGAAGCGGCTGCCTTACCGTCCGTACTGCCCTTTACTTTGACATTACTCTTGACATTGGACCAAGTGACTGTGCCCGTCGACTTATCGATCGTGCCGCCATTATCGGCAGAACTGGGAACCAAGCCACCAGCGAACTTCGCAGTCACCTTCCTAATGCTGTCAATGTTGTTGGGGAACTCTTTAGACATGACCTTCAACACGCCATCAGACTCGGAAGTGAAGGTGAAGTTGTTTCCAGAGACCTCCAAGAGCTCATCGATATCAGTTTCGTTGACCTCGGGGATTACATCACAGACGTTAACTGAGCCTTCTGTGTGGAACTTGGTGCTGAGCTCTGGGTTCTTGCTTGAAATGTAGCTGCATGTATACTCTGTTATCAAAGTCTTCGAGCTGTCCCTGAAATGCTGGGTATAGCTCAAGTGAGTTGCAGAGGTGAAATCGTAGGTCTCTTCCACGCTAAAACGCGGCTCGTCAGCGAAAGCTGGTCCTGTCGCCAACACGAGGCTGGCTGTGAGTGCCAGGGCGCCTGCTGCCCCGATCGTGCGTCGCTCATGAGAGTTCCTTTGCCTAGTGGGAAGCTTGCTCACAGAATAAGCAGTAACTAAGGTCTGTGACGAATTGAGTATCGTTTGAATAACGAAATGCTTTAAAGAAGCTAAATTGAGTGTAGTGGTGGGTGGCGCGTACATAACGCGCCACCCACCATATGTATCACGACCATTGCTCAGGGCTTGGGGGTACTGACCTGGCTGCCTCCTTGCTCAGGAACTTGGCCCTGCTCAGGTTGCTGCAGAGCCTGCGGGTATTGATCCTGCGAGGGGGAAACACCTGACTGGGGCTGTTCTGTCGGTGCTGGGTACTGGCCTCCGAGAGGCGGGACGGGGAATTGGTCGGTTTGCGGCTGGGCTTTCTTCTTTCGGTTGCTCATGACAATGAACGCACCAATGCCGCCAATAACAACAACCCAAGGATCAGCAGAAGGATCCACTTTGTCGAGGATGACGAAGATGAATAGATCTTGCCTTCGGTATGTACATCCGTTGACGCATTGATCCAGGTAACCGAATCGCCGGTTGGGGCAATCTGTGTGTCGCCACCGTCTGGAACAACTGCAGACTCGATCCTGTATCCCTTGGGGAAGGTCGCAATCACCTTCATGTTTTCAATGCCCATGCGGGAACCGATACTGCTTAAAACAGTGCGACTTTTGTGATTCGAAAGTGAAAGTATCGTCGCTGACCTTCAGGATTTTTGCGACTTCGTCAGAAGGAGCGTCTTGGAAAATTGCGCAGGTAGTGCTGGAATTCACCTGCTTGAAAACTGTATTTGCACCAGCGGATCGCGCTTCTCGCACGACTCCTTCGTGACCACGGTGCCCGAAGAATCGCTCATCCTCGAAGGTGTAGGTCATCTTTGTCGCAGAAGAGAAGTTGTACTCCTCTTCAAGGCTGATGGTGGAATCAGCACTGGCGGTACCTGCAGACAGAGCCAACGCCCTGGTGAGTGCAATTGCTCCAAGAGATCCAAAAATACGGCGTTTCATAAATCGCCCCTCTATATGTGATGTTTAAAAGTGAGACAGGATACAAAACCAGCGTCAGGTGATCCAGTTTTGTATCGACGTGAGAGTTTTTGAAGTGGGTAAAAGGCCCTAGTTAGCGCTGTTGGTGCTGGGCAGGCCGACAATTCTTCCCCTTGCGTAGCCATCTGGTCCAAGCGATGAACGGCGCAATGAAGGCGCATCCGATAGCAATGTACTTCCCTGGTACTCCTCGGCTTCCGTCGTCGGACGAAGGCTCATCGCCATTGGTTGATGCCGAAGGAGCCGCTTGTTGTGTAGTTTTCGACCTCTCCGGTGGCGCTGACTATAGAAGGTGCATTGTTCCAATGCGCTGTTCGCTTGGCTGGATCAACTTCTCCTGAAGTATCGGCGGATGTTGGTACGTATCCCTCGGGGAATTGGGCGTTGATGTTGACTGTTGGGCTATCGCCGCTTGTATTAGCCCCGTCGGTGATGCCCGCCAAGATTATTGAGGTTTGGGATGTGAAAGAAAAACCCTGTATCGGTGACGGTCAGGAACTGTGAGAGCGATGAACCCTCATAATCTGCTGAAATCCTGCATGTATGAGCTGATCCATTGACTCAAAAATGGGGTCTCTCCACCGAGCTGGAGCTTGCTGCACGCGTCTTCCGTGAGGGTAGTCCCTGATGCGTCAGTGATAGATGCTGTGTAGCTCATGTGCGAAGGCGTGGTGAAGTCGTAGCTTTCGTTGATGCTGAGGGTAGGGGTTGCGTAACTTGCACTGCCGATGCAGAGCGCTGAAAGAGACAGACTGCATACCCATAACATCTTCGGGAGGTTTCTCCTCATAATTATTCCAATCATGCAGTTGTAGGATCGATCTGTTCTTCTTAAGGATACTGTGCTTCTCGGGGTTACTGATTGAATGTGTTGGCGAAGTAACACGGATATAAATTCCCTCACAATTGTGTCCAAAAGGTAAACAAATTGGAAAAAGTAGGTCATTAGATGACACAATAATGGAACCAGAGTCGGCGGCGTCCGGCCGCAGACTGATAAACCAAAGGAGAGTGCGGCATGGAAACGCCGAACCCCAGTGCAATGGAAGTGAACCTTGAGACTGACCAGCAGGCACAGTCCAAGGACAAGCCCCAGCGCACGGAACTCAAGCGTGGTTTATCGGCACGCCACATGCAGATGATCGCGATCGGTGGCGCAATTGGTACCGGTCTCTTCGTCGCCTCGGGCGCAACGATCTCAACGGCTGGTCCCGGCGGCGCTTTGGCTGCCTACGCCGTCATTGGCCCTCATGGTCGCTTCTGCTTATGCAATCTCTTGGCGAGATGAGCGCACACATGCCCGTCGCGGGATCTTTCCAGACCTACGCCACACGTTTCGTCAGCCCTTCATTCGGCTTTGCAATGGGCTGGAACTATTGGTTCAACTGGGCAATTACCGTCGCAGCTGAACTTGTCAGCATCGGGACTTGGTGATGTCCTACTGGATGCCAGACGTCCCTCCTGGGTTTGGGGCCATTTCCTTCCTTGTCTTACTTGACCGTTCCTCAAATGCCTTGAGCGCCCGTGTCTATGGTGAGGCAGAATTCTGGTTTGCCCTGATCAAGGTCATCACCGTCGTCATCTTCCTGATTTCAGGCACCCTGATGATTTTCGGAATCTTCAACGACTCTCCGGGAGTGCAGAACTGGACGGCCGGCGACGCTCCCTTCCACGGCGGATTCTTGGCCATCATCTCGGTCTTCATGATCGCAGGATTTCTCCTTCCAGGGAACCGAACTTGTCGGTGTTGCAGCAGGCGAATCCTCTAATCCTCGCCACGATGTGCCCCGAGCAATCAAGACCGTGTTCTGGCGCATCATGTTCTTCTACATTGGCGCGATTGCCATCATCGGAACACTGATTCCTTACACCGATCCGAACCTGCTGCGCGATTCTGCCTCGGATATTGCCTACTCGCCCTTCACCTTGGTCTTTGAGCGTATGGGTGTTGCCGCGGCAGCCGCGTCATGAACGCCGTCATTTTGACCGCGATCTCTCCGCAGGAAACTCGGACTCTACGCATCCACTCGTATGCTTCACTCGATGGCGCTGAGCGGGCCAGGCTCCCTCGCTTCTTTGGAAAGGTCACCGTCACGGTGTGCCGATCTACGCAATGCTCGCGACCTCGGCTGTTGGTGCACTGGGATTCGTTGCAGCACTGGTGAGTGAAGATACCGCCTACACCTGGCTGCTCAACGTTTCGGGCCTCCGGATTCATCGTCTGGCTGGGGATTGCGGCATGCCACTGGCGTTTCCGCCGGGCGTACGTCAAGCAGGGACACTCCCTTGACGAGCTTCCCTACAAGGCGCCCTTCTTCCCCTTCGGGCCGATCTTGGCCTTCACCATGTGCTTGATCGTTCTGCTGGGCCAGAATTACGAGGCCGTCTTCCGTGGTCAGCTCCTGCAGGTTGCCTCCTCGTACATCGGCCTTCCGATCTTCTTGCTCATCTGGCTGGGCTACCACCTGGTGAAGAAGGACCGCACCGTCAGCTTGGACGAGATGGACGTTGAGGGCGTGACCATCACGCCTGAAGAGGCATGAGCCGCTAGCTGTTAAACATAATTCGGGGGAGGCAGAAATTGCCTCCCCCGAATTATTTGTTCCAGTATTGGGGTTGCTCAATGAGACATGAGAAATGCGGCATCGGACATCGCAGCTCTCACATTCCCAAATGCCCGCAGCGCGCTGCAGTGTATGAATGTCTACCTCGGCGGTTCGATGCTTACTTGCGCGGGCATATTGAGGATTCCCACGGGGCAGCTCACTCCATTTGGCCCGTGATTGCAATAGCCATCGGGATTCTTTTTCCAAGTAGGCCTGGTGGTAATCCTCAGCCAGGTAGAAAGGGCCACCTGACTGGGCAAAGCAGGCCCCGGCCTCGCCAATCGTTGTATAGCAGCGGGCGCCCGGCACCGCGCGCTCCAACTCAGCCACCCACGCACCGCGCAGAAGCGATGCCACCTCAGCCTGCCTCGGCGTCGTCACCCAAATCGCGCTCCGGTACTGAGTGCCCACGTCGTTCCCATGGCGGTTGGGGCGAGTGGAATCGTGGTTTTCGAAGAAGGTCTTGATCAGGCTCGCTCCGCCTTCGCCGGTTACGGAAGGGTCATAGACAACAGCAACGGTCTCGGCGTGGCCCGTGCGTCCTGTACAGACCTCTCTATAGGTGGGGTTTGCATTTCCGCCGCCCATGTAGCCCACAGCAGTTGCCCACACTCCTTTTTGGCGCCAGAAGATACGTTCAACGCCCCAGAAAGCAACCTGCTGCAAGGTAGAGCTACCTCGAAGCCGTTGGGGACCGGATCGGTTGCGCGTGTGCCCATTTCACCGGGTGAAGTTCAAGCCATCCAAGATTGGGTGCCTGCCACCTGGAATGTTCGCAGGAAGAGTGCCCGCAGTAGGGGAGTCTAGGTAGCGCTCGGCGTCCTTTGGTAGACGAGGCCAGTCTTGGTGTGGCCCTGCAGCGAAGCGCTGGGCAGTGGGGTGAAGGATCAGTGGTCATCTTTGGCTCCTTCAATGTGTGGCGGGCGAGGTGCAAACTCTGCCGACGGGCGGATGGGAGTTCTTCTGTCCCCCGTATTCTATGGCGATACCCAAGCTTTAGCAGATAAAGATACTCACCTTTGGTACATAAAAATGTGGCCCCTGCAGTTTCCTGCAAGGGCCACATCAAGCGTTTAGATCAGCCGAGCGACTGGACGCGACGGGCAAGCTTGGACTTGCGGTTCGCGGCCTGGTTGCGGTGAATAACGCCCTTCGAGACGGCCTTGTCGAGCTTACGCGATGCGATGCGCAGAGCTTCGATAGCTGCTTCCTTGTCGCCAGCCTCGACGGCTTCGCGAGTCCTGCGCACCAGGGTCTTCAGTTCAGACTTGACTGCCAGGTTGCGCTGACGGCGCTTCTCGTTGGTGCGGATCCGCTTGATCTGAGACTTAATGTTCGCCACAGTCGGATTACTCCTTGGTCTTTCGTTCGTACAGGTCGGTGAGGGCTGTGTCAGTGTCGGGACTGGGGCATGGGGACACCCGCAAACGACTCTAACCAGACCCCCTGCCCGACCAGGCTGGGAGTCCGATCTACAACTCTACCAGAAAAATAGGCGCCTAACGACCCCCGGAATCCTCACATCTGCTTGATAAATGGTGAGAACGCACACCCTATCGGCGTGGAATTGGCATGCCCGGTGCTTACTAATGGGACGATAGACCAGACGTCACAATCCCTTCCGGAGGTCTTGCTTGTCCCCGATTCCTACTCCTGAGCAGCTCGCGCAGATCCAACCCGCGGCCACTGCGCAGGAACGTATCCGTAATTTCTGCATCATCGCTCACATCGATCACGGCAAGTCCACTCTGGCTGACCGCATGCTTCAACTCACCGGGGTGGTTGCAAGTCGAGATATGCGCGACCAATACTTGGATCGTATGGATATCGAGCGCGAACGCGGCATCACCATCAAAAGTCAGGCCGTGCGTATGCCCTGGGCTTTCGAAGGTGAGCCTTTTGCGCTGAATATGATCGACACCCCCGGACACGTCGACTTCACCTACGAGGTTTCGCGATCCCTGGCCGCATGTGAAGGCGCGGTTCTCCTCGTTGACGCCGCACAGGGGATTGAGGCCCAGACTCTGGCAAATCTCTATTTGGCCATGGAGAAATGACCTCACGATCATCCCAGTGCTGAACAAGATCGACCTTCCCGGAGCTCAGCCCGAAAAAGTACGCCCAAGAAATTGGTCAGCTCATTGGCGTCGAGCCCGACGACGTTCTGCGAGTTTCAGGCAAAGACAGGCGAAGGCGTTCCCTGCCCTTCTTGATGAGATCGTGCGCCAGATTCCCTCGCCGTCAGGTAACCCCTGACGCCCCGACCCGAGCGATGATTTTCGACTCTGTGTACGACACCTATCGAGGCGTTGTTACCTATGTCCGAGTCGTCGATGGCATGCTCTCCACCCGCGAGCGCGTCCGAATGATGTCGACGGGCGCGACCCACGAGCTTCTTGAGATTGGCGTTATTTCACCAGAACCAACCCCCTCGCAAGGAATTGGTGCGGGTGAAGTCGGCTACCTCATCACCGGTGTGAAAGACGTTCGTCAATCCCTGCGTTGGTGACACCATGACTTTGGCAGTTCGTAGGCGCTGAGGAACCGCTGGCCGGTTACCGCGATCCCGCGACCCCATGGTCTTCTCGGGCATTTACCCGGTCGATGGTTCGGATTTCCCGGACCTGCGTGACGCACTTGAGCGCCTTCAGCTCAATGATGCGGCGCTGACCTTCGAACCCGAATCCAGTGCGGCACTGGGCTTTGGTTTCCGATGCGGTTTCCTGGGGCTTCTGCACCTGAAATTGTCCGCGAACGCTTAGAGCGTGAATTCAAGCTGGACCTGATCGCCACAGCTCCAAACGTCGTCTACAAGGTCGTTGCTGAAGATGGGACCGAAATTCAGGTCGATAACCCCTCAGAATTCCCCGAGGGGAAGATCTCTGAAGTCCGTGAGCCAGTTGTTAACGCAACGATCCTGACTCCGACTGAATTCACGGGCACGATCATGGAACTGTGCCAAGATCGCCGTGGAACCATGCGAGGAATGGACTACCTCTCTGAGGACCGCGTTGAGCTGCACTATCAGCTGCCCCTGGCAGAGATCGTCTTCGATTTCTTCGATCACCTGAAGTCGCGCACTCGCGGCTATGCCTCGCTGGACTACCACGAAAGCGGCGAGCAGGTCGCCGACCTGGTCAAGGTCGATATTCTGCTCAACGGTGACCGCGTGGATGCCTTCAGCGCGATTGTCCACAGGACCAGGCCTATGCCTATGGCCTGCGGATGACGAAGCGCTTGAAGGAACTGATCCCACGTCAACAGTTTGAAATCCCCGTCCAGGCTGCTGGTGGTGCGCGCGTTATTGCCCGCGAGAACATCAAGGGCCCTTCGCAAGGACATGCTTGCCAAGTGCTACGGCGGCGATATCACCCGTAAGCGCAAGCTTCTGGAGAAGCAGAAGGAAGGCAAGAAGCGCATGAAGTCGATCGGGCGCGTGGACGTGCCCCAAGAGGCCTTCATCGCTGCGCTGACCTCTGACGTGCCCACCGGAAAGAAATGATCGTGGCAGAGGATAACGAGGCCGTGGGCGGGGCAGCGGCACAGGCTGCTGATGTCTCTCAGCCCACCGGCGCCAACGTGCGCAATGGCCGCCGACCGGGAGACGTGCCCGAGGGCACCGTCTTCATGAGCCGGACTAAATCCTTCACCAGGCGCAGTCGTGAACTTCCCCCAAACCTTGCGCGGACGTGGGATGCTCACGCCGAGCGTTACGTCATTGAGCCTCGCCGAGGTATTGGTTACACGACCGTTGCCGAAGATTTTCGACTTGACCCCGTGGAACTATTCGGTCGTAGTGCTCCGCTGACTTTGGAGATCGGCTCGGGAACGGGCGAACAGATCGTTGCTGCGGCTGCTGCTCATCCCGATCGTGATTATCTTGCGCTCGAAGTGTGGGTTCCCGGGATCGCCAAGTTGGTTTCAAAGGCTGTAGAAGCCGGCGTCGATAATATTCGTGTCCTCGAGGCCGATGCAGCCCAAGCCCTTCCCTTCCTTTTGGCGGATGCGAGCCTTGATGAGGTCTGGACCTTCTTCCCCTGACCCGTGGAGGAAAGGCGCGTCACCGCAAGCGCCGACTTGTCAGTGATGAGTTCGCTGAGAAGTTGCCCTGAGTGCTCCGCGATGGGGAGTGTGGCGTCTTGCGACCGACTGGGATGACTACGCCTGGCAAATGCGTGATGTCGTCGAAGCCTGCCCGCTTTTTGAAAATCCCTATCGAGGGCAAAGACCTGATCCAGAAGATCCCGCACCTGAGCGCGGCGGATTTGCTCCCCGCTACGAGGGGCGAGTCGTTACCCATTTCGAAACCCGAGGCATTGACGCGGGGCGTAGGGCTCATGACATCGTCGGAGTTCGCGTGCCTCGGCAATGATGACGATCGGAGCCCAAATTGTTGCTCGATCACCATCCTTTCCTCCCATGTCACAAAGAGATTCGCGTGACATTCTGGGTGTCAATATTTCACGCGGTTGACAAAGTTTTATATGCTGTCTGGTGCATTGAGCTTTCACCTTGCGTGAAACGCCGGCTTCCTCTTCGCGATAGGCGGATCTGCGAAGAGTGGAGATGCGTTCTCTTGAGAACGCGCGGGCCGGGGCTTCCTCGATGAACCGAGAATCCCCCGCCTCGGTCCAGTACGTGTGCCCGCTTCCTCGAAAGAGGAAGCGGGTACCTCTTATTCTTTTGGAGTTCTGCCCCTGTTTTGGAGGAATCTGTACGCTAGGTGATTTCCTGCGCGAACTGTGAAAACATTGCCGATGGGTGTGTACGGTCACAACGAAGAAAGAGCTTGCCGTGAAACAGGGTGCTTACGCGCGATTTTTCCAGCGTAGGTTCGTGTGGATCCTCGTCATTCTCAGCGCCTTCATCCTTCTTGCCGGCTCTTTGCGGGAGGCATCACCGCGCTGCCGCCGATCATTGATGTTGTTCAAAGAGAATTGGGACTTTCTGCGGCTCAGGCAGGCTTGGTCACTCTATCCCCGTCTTCTGTTTTGGCTTCTTCACCCCGCTGACCTCGATTGTTCTTCGCCACTTTGCTCTCAACCAAGCCGTTTCTCTTGGATTAGCAATCGTTATTGTGGGTGCGATCGTGCGCTCTCTGGGATTGAGCTCAACCCTCTTTTTCTGGGGACCTTCCTGATCGGCCTTGGAACAACCGCGGGAAATCTCGTCATCACCATGCTGATCAGCAGGGGACTTTCGTCATCGCGCTGGGATCAGTGACTCGCCGTTTACTCCACGATGATCGATGTACGATCGCGGCCTCGACGGCTTTTACCTTTCCCCTGGTTGCCTACATCGGTTGGCAGGGCGCTGCCGGTGTATGGGGAGTCGGTCCAGCTCTGCTTGCCCTAGTGGCCTGCTTGATTGTCTATCCCCTCAAACACCCAGGGATTAGGCCGTTTTTGGCACACAAGGCCGGTTGGAAGGTCCGCTCAGACGATGCGCTTGTCACCAGCGAAGCGGCCACGGCCTCGGAAATCTATCGCTGGCCGATCGCATGGCTCATGGCATTTGCTTTCGCGATCAATACTTTCTGCTATTTCGGTGTTGCTGCATGGCTGCCGCGAATCTTGGCAGAAATGCTGCAGATGAACAGCGCTGATGCTGGATTTGCCGCCTCGATCTACCACGTCATCGGGGTCATCGCCCCTCTGACAATGATGGCCCTGCAGCGACTGATCCGCGGCCAAACCTCGACAATCCTGGGGATAGTCTCTCGCATGGCTTCTCATGCCCTTGGTATGCTCCTGCTTCCCTCCTGGTGGGTTGTGTGGAGCGCCTGCGGAGGACTGGGCCAAGGTGCATTCTTCTCAATTACCTTTACGCTGGTTATTGAACGCACGGCCACAACAGCACAGACACGAACGCTTTCGGCGCTCGTCCAAAAGCCTTGCCATGGTCTTGGTGCGTTAGCCGTGGGCTATTGGGCGCATGGTGGATCTGACAGCGAACTGGTTCTGGCCCTTCATCGTATTGACGGTACTGACAGGAAGCCTTGTTGTGATTTCTCAAGTTGTTGCCCGCTCGACCTCCAGGCCAAACTCGCGATGAGCCCAGCTCAGCCCGACGGTCAGCCCTGGGATCCACACGGCCTCCTTCTTCCGCAGCTGGTAGAAGCGAGTGTTAATCGCCCATTGTCGATCTATGTCCATATCCCTTTTTGTCAGGTCCGTTGCGGCTATTGCGACTTCAACACCTACACGGTGGGCTTCGGTCCCGGTGCAGATCGGGTGAGCTACGACTCCAGCGCGCTCGCGGAAATGAACCTAGCTGCGCGAATTCTCAGCGATGCTCAGATGCCTGCGCGCCCGGCCTCGAGCATTTTTCTTTGGAGGGGAACCCCACCCTTCTTGATCCTGCCGCCTTGGCTCGCCTGCTTGAGGGCATTCGCCAAAACTTTGGGATTGCTCCCGGTGCAGAAGTCACGGTGGAAGCCAATCCCGAAAGCGTTGACGAGGCCGTTCTTGAAAGTCTGCGTGAGGCCGGGTTTACCCGCGTGTCATTTGGCATGCAATCCGCTGTCCCCACGGTTTTGCGCACACTGGACCGTCGCCATGACCCCTGCAAAACTTCCCGGACTGGTTTTAGCTGCTCGTCAGCTGGGTTTAGATGTCTCTGTTGATCTCATTTACGGTGCTCCGGGCGAAAGCCTGCAGGATTGGGAGTTTCTCTTCGCGAGGCCATCGCAATGGAACCGGATCACATCAGTGCTTACGCGCTGGTTATCGAAGAGGGAACCAAGATGGGAGCGCAGGTAGCCCGCGGAGAGCTCCCCATGCCAGACCCCGACGATGAGGCCTCGAAATATGAGATTGCCGATCGCCTGCTGGGGGAGGCCGGATACGCCTGGTATGAGATCTCGAATTTTGCCCGGAGGGAATCGGGAGAAGAAGGCCCCTCGACCCAGCTTCGTCATGCCTCGAAACACAACCTTGCCTATTGGCGTGACTGGGATTGGTGGGGGTTCGGCCCCGGAGCGCACTCACATGTCGGTCGCTACCGATGGTGGAATGTCAAGCATCCCTCTGCCTATGCGCAACGTGTTAGCCAGGGGCTTTCCCCCGCGCAGGCAGGCGAAATTCTTGATACTCAAACACGAGAAATGGAACGTGTTTTGCTGGCGGTGCGCACCAGTGAAGGCGTGGATGCGCCCAACGCTGGAGCCGAGCGCGACACTTTTCCTTCAAGCCCTCCCGACTTTGGCCTCGGAAGGCCTCATCGAGGCAGCACCCGCTGCCCAAGGCCGCGCGATCGTCACCTTCAGGGACGTCTACTGGCGGATTACGTGACTCGGTGCCTCTTGGGATACTGAAATCCCATCGCTTACTGAGTCCCAGGGTTACTGAGCCTTCGCGGCTACTCAGTTAGAGTCGCACAACTTCTCTGCATCCGAGTGTTGAAGCCTGCCTTGAGCGCTCGCACTCATAGTGTGGTGCGGTGACTTCAGATATGTACGGGACAAATATCTTTTGAATTCGACCCGCACCGCGATGGGCCGGGTGCTCGGCGACCGCGCTCGGTGGAGGTGCCCATCGAGTACGCGCATGGTGCTTGAGGATATTTCCAGTGGATGGGTTGGTGCGGTAACTCGCGTCGAAAAATCCGGGGAGTGCACCTTGTTGAGCTTGAAGACCGTCGAGGCCGGAAGCGTTCTTTTCCCCTGGGAGGAGGGTTTTGGCTGGAGGGTAAAGCCGATTGTGCGCTCCCTCCGAAGGCTGCTCCCGCTCAAAAAGCTCCTGCGCTCACCACTGCGGGTGGCCGTGCGCTGACGAATTCGGGGTCGATCGCACCTGAGAAGCGTGTGGCTCAGGTTGCCAGGCAATCGCGCATCTGGGTTGAGGGCCGTCACGATGCGGAACTGATCCAGCACGTGTGGGGCGAGGACCTGGCCGATGTCGGCGTTGCTGTCCAGCTTCTAGAAGGTGTGGACCACTTAGAGGAAATCCTTGAGGTTTTTGGACCCACGAAGACCGTCCGTGCAGGAGTCCTGGTTGATCACCTGGTCCCGGCTCCAAGGAATCGCGCATTGCCGAGGCCGTATCTACCCGTTGGGAAGACGCAGTGTTGGTCGTTGGGCACCCTTCGTTGACATTTGGCAAGCTGTGAAGCCGCAGCGCCTGGGGCTCCAGGCATGGCCGGATGTCCCCAGGGGGACCGATATTAAAGCACGGAACCTTGGAATATTTGGGGTGGCCTCACGCAAACCAAGCGGATATTGCTCAGGGCTGGAAGCGGATCTTGGCAACCGTTCGTAACTACAAGGATCTTGAACCGGCACTTTTGGGCCGGGTTGAAGAGCTTATTGATTTTGTGACGCAGCCGGGTCTGGAATAACTCGGTGGAAAGTGTTGATGAGGGGACGAAAAAGGTAATCCCGCGGTAAACTGGCACTCAGATAGTGTGAGTGCCAAATGAGGGAGGATGAATGAACGACCGTCGTCTGGACGTTCTGCGTGCCATCGTGTCCCAGTATGTCCACACACGCGAACCCGTCGGATCTAAAGCGATCGCGCAATCTCAAGACCTCGGGGTATCTTCGGCAACTATTCGTAACGATATGGCCGTCCTTGAAGAAGCCGGGCTGATCTACCAACCTCACACCAGTGCGGGACGTGTTCCAACGGATAAGGGCTATCGTGCCTTCGTTGATCAGCTCTCCACTCTCAAGCCGATGAGCGCGGCAGAACGCCAAGCCGTCGAAAAATTCTTGGCACAGGCGCAGGATTTAGACGATGTCGTCATGAATACCGTGCGTTTGCTTGCTCAAGTGACACATCAGGTGGCGCTCATTGAATACCCCGTTCGATGCGCGCTCGACGCTCAGTCGAATTGAATGTGTTGACCTGTCAGATCAGCGATTGTTGGTTGTTGTTATTACCCAGCAGGGGCAAGGTTTTTGAACGCCTGCGTGAGATGCCCTCAAGACATCACCAAGATGATCTTTTGGCTGTCCGAGCGGTTCTCAATGCTGCCTATCAGGGGATGAGTGCTGCTCAGGTGCGTGCGCATTGTGAGGCGCTCTCTCGACACTTCCTCCGACGCTGCTTGCATTTGCAACAGAGATGAGTGACACCGTCGCGACATTGCTTCAAGGAGCCCTCCTCGCGCATCGCAATGGCAGGGAATGTCGAATCTTGCGCGCAGCGGTGTTGATTTCCACGATATTGCACCGGTCTTGGATGCTTTGGAAGAACAGGTTGTCCTTCTTCGTCTTTTTGCTGAGATGGATGAAGGCAACGGCGACGTCTCACGTCTCCATCGGCTCTGAAAACGGTCACGATGCTTTCGTTGAAACCTCTCTTGTCTCCGGGAACCTACGCTTCCGGGGAAAAACTCCGCGCACCTCGGGGTTCTGGCCCCACGCGCATGGACTACGCCTCGACAATGTCCACGGTCCGCGCCGTGGCCTCGTACCTCTCAAATTCCTGAATTCCACACACTGAACGGGTTACAAAAGGACATTCGTGAACGACGATTACTACGCAATCCTTGGAGTCTCTCGCGACGCTGACCAGAGCGAGATTAAGAAGGCCTATCGCAAGAAGGCCCGCGAAACTCACCCCGATTACGGCGGGGATGAGGAAGCCTTCAAGGCCGTGTCGGTTGCCTATGAAACCCTCTCCGACCCAGAAAAACGTCGCATGTACGACATCGGTGGTCCCTGATGCTGCGCGTGGTGGCGGCTACGGTGCGGAGTCTTTCGATTTCGGTGACATTCTGACGACAATGTTCGGTGGCGCCTTTGGCGGAGGCTTTGGCGGGAACCAAGGACCTGCATCGCGAACTCGCCAAGGACGCGACCAACTAACCCAAGTTGCAATCACTTTGAAGGACGCGGCTTTTGGTGCTCACCAGCAGATTTCGCTCAACACCTATGTGACCTGCGAAGTGTGCCACGGGGCCATGTGCGAACCGGGAACCGAAGCGGTGACCTGTACGACCTGTAATGGACAGGGGTACTCGATCCAGCAGCAGCGCACCATGCTGGGAACCATGCAAACTCAGGTTCCCTGCCCAAGCTGTCAGGGCTATGGGACTGTCATTGAACACCCCTGCCACGAGTGCTCCGGTCAGGGACGCGTTCGTGCGCATCGCACCTTGACCATTGATATTCCGCCGGCGCGGGCGATGGAATGCGCCACGTCTTGCCGGACAGGGCGAGGCCGGTCCCGGTGGCGGTCCCAATGGCGATCTCTACGTCGACATTGTCGAGAAGCGTGATCCTACTTTCTCGCGTCAGGGGACGACCTGTACATGACGGTGACCGTTCCCATGACCGCAGCTGCCTTGGGCAGTACCTTTGAGCTGGAGACCTTGGATGGAGCCCAGTCCGTGACCATTCAGCCCGGTACACAGCCCGGCGATGAAGTTCGTTTGGATGGACTGGGTGTCGGCCATCTCCAACGCCCCGGTCGCGGAGACCTTCACGTCGCAATTAACGTCGAAATCCCACGCAAACTCGATGACCGCTCACGCGAGCTCCTTGAAGAGCTCTCCCAGGTTCGCGGAGAAGAAAGCGTCCGTCCTGAAAAGCGCGGATCCTCCTTCTTTGACAAGCTTCGTGAAACCTTCGGTGCCCTAGTTAAGGACATCATCTGTATGACGCTTCCGGTTTTTCATCGCTCCCGACGCGGACGCATTGAGTGCCTGCGCACGGGGAGATTCCTACGTTTTAGACGGGGATGAAGGCTTTCACGCGGCAACCGTTCGACGGATCGATGTCGGAGCCATGCTTGATGTCGTTGACGGGATGGGGCTTCGCGCCCGCTGCACGGTTATTGACCGCGCAAAAAGGCCCTGACTCTGCGCATTGACCACCTTGAACGTGAGGATCAGCCTGAGGTTGAACTAATGCTGATCCAAGCCCTCTCGACGGGTGGTCGCGATGAAATGGCCATCGAAATGGCAACGGAAGTTGGCGTTGACGCAGTAATGCCGTGGCAGGCAAATCGCAGTGAGGTGCGCTGGAAGGGCGAAAAAGCCGCGAAGGGCATGCGAAAGTGGGAATCCACCTTGCGATCAGCGACAAAACAATCGCGGCGCGCATTTATCCCACGCCTTGAAGAAGCCCACTCGTCTGCTGCCTGAGCGCAATGGATTTCACAAGCCACGGAACATGATGCTTGGGTTCTGGTCTGCCACGAGAGCGCCGATCGCCGCCTGAGTGAACTCCTTCCTCAGCTGCGCGAGCTAAGCACCCACGCTTCGTCGGCCTCGGCCACCCAGTCCCAGCCTTCTTGTCCTCCCAAGATTGCCGTCATCGTTGGCCCTGAAGGTGGGGTTGACCCGATGAGCTTTCTCTTTTTCGAGGCCGCGGGGCGAAATCTGCCTGCTGGGAAATACCGTCCTTCGCGCTTCAAGCGCCGGACCGGTTGCGCTTTCACTGATCAGCGACGCTATTGGGAGATGGTGACATGGACGCCAAACGAATTGATATTCCCCGCGGCGTGGATCCCGTCGTACTTTTTGGAACTTCAGATCGCGTTTTGCGAGCTCTTGAAAACGGTTTCCCTCAGGTCCGCTTCACCTTACTTGGCCGCACTTTATCCATGATTGGCCCCCGAAGGAATTGTGGATATGGCCGCTCAGCTGGTCGAAGAGCTCATTGAACTTGCTCGAGATGGGCATTCTCTTGACGCTGACGGCGTTGAACAGGCAATTGCTCTGCTCATGACTGCTAGCTCCACAGATGAACGCCCCCAAGAAATTCTGCGCTCGCGGGGACGGTCCATTCGACCGCAATCTGCCGGGCGAAAAAGCGTATGTCGAGGGCGATTGAGCGTTCGACCGTCGTCTTTGGGTTGGGACCTGCCGGCACTGGAAAGACCTACCTTGCGATGGCCCAAGCTGTATCCTCCCTGCTTTCCGGACAGGTGCGCCGAATTGTTTTGACCCGCCCTGCGGTTGAAGCGGGAGAAAATCTTGGTTTTCTTCCGGGCACGCTCACGGACAAGATCGATCCCTATCTGCGTCCGCTCTATGACGCGCTGGGAGACGCATGATGGATCCGGATGCGCTGCCAAAACTTATGGCCTCTGGTGCAGTTGAGGTCGCGCCCTTGGCATATATGCGCGGACGAACGCTCAATGATTCATTCATCATCTTGGACGAGGGCTCAGAACACGACGCTCGCGCAGATGAAGATGTTCCTGACTCGTTTGAGGCTTTAACTCAGGTTGTTGTTACCGGTGATGCCTCACAGATTGACCCTAGCGGGGAGCGCTCCAGCGGTCTTTTAGTCATTGAAGATATTCTCAGTGGCATCGATGACATAGAATTTTGTCATCTGACAAGCGCCAGATGTTGTGCGTCATCGACTTGTCGGCCAAATTATTGACGCATACGAACGTTGGGACGAATCCATGGCCAGCCTCAAAGCGCGCCGTGACCGTTCCCTGCACACCCGTAACCGACACAATGGACGCTGAGTCATGACTGAAGTTCTTAACGAAACCGACTACCAGATCGACTGTGAAGAGTTCGTGCGCTTAGCCGACTTCGTGCTCAGCGCCATGCATGTCTCCACAGAGGTCGAGCTCAATATCATTTTCATCGACCCCGAACCCATGGAAGAACTCCATGTTCGCTGGCTGGATCTGGAAGGTCCGACCGATGTCATGAGCTTCCCCATGGACGAGCTCCGTCCGGGCACTGCGGATCACCCAACTGAGTCAGGGAACCCTGGGCGATATTTGCATCTGTCCGCAGGTTGCCGAACAGCAGGCTCGCCAGGCCGGACATTCCTCGGTTGAAGAAATGCTCTTCTTGGCGACCCACGGCATGCTTCACCTTCTGGGCTATGACCATGCAGAACCGGCTGAAAAAGAAGAAATGTTCACCCTGCAACGCCAGCTCCTCTTGAGCTTCCTCGCACAGCGATGATCGAAGCTGCTATCCCCGTTGCGGGGATGAGTATCCTGCCGCAATTGCTCTTGTGAGGCGCAATGGTTTTTGCGGCAAGTGAGTTTTCGATCGCTAAAGCTCACCCACGCCGCGGTTGAAGACCTGATCGAGGACGACAAAAAGAATGCCCGAGCCCTGTTTCAAACTGGTTGATCAGCGTCGCAGTTATTTTTGTCCTTCGAGGGCGTCCGCACCTTCCTGCAGGTTGTCTTTGCCGTTTCAATGGCGACCATTGCTCTGCATTTTTCACACTACTGGTGGTTGGGAGGCTGGTTGCAATCGTCATTGTGACGATTGTGCAATTCTTCTGCTAACAGCATCATTGCCACGCGCTGGGCACAGCGCAATCCCACCGGTATCGCGCTCTTCTTCACGCCCCTGATGAGCCGTTTGGTCGCAGTGCACATTTCTTCTCGCCGGCCGCCCAGAAGGTCAAGGGCCTATCTTCCGCAGTCTGGGCGAACCGAAGCTGAGATGCGTGCAGACATGGCAGATGAACTGCGTGAAATGGTTGACCGTGTTGGCGAAACCGAAGGCTTTTGAAGAAGAAGACCGAGAGATGCTGCGCTCGGTTTTCGAATTAGGGCATACCAACGGTTTCGTGAGGTGATGGTCCCGCGGACCGAAATGCTGACGATTGCATTCGATGTTCCGGCTCGGAAGGCATTACGCCTCTTTGCACGCTCCGGTTTCTCGCGTCTGCCCGTTATTGGAGGACACCGACGACGTCCGCGGAATTTTGTTCTTTAAGGATGTCGTTCAGCGCCTTGAAAACCATGATGGAGACCATGAACTTCGCGCCGATCAAATGATGCGTCCTGCCGAGTTCACCATCGAAATGAAGCCGGTCGATGATCTGCTGCGTCAGATGCGAGTCCGAACACTTCCACCTGGCCATGGTCGTCGATGAATATGGTGGGATCTCGGGCCTCGTTACCCTCGAAGACATCATTGAAGAAGTTGTCGGCGAACTCACCGACGAACACGATCGCAACACCATCGAGCCCGAAGAAATTTCCCCGGGCGTCTGGCGCGTTCCTTCGCGTTTCTCCATTAGCGAGCTCGGAGAGCTGTGGGGATTGGAACTTGAAGACGAAGACGTTGATTCCGTTGGCGGCTTGCTGGCCAAAAGCGATTGGCCGTGTTCCGCTTCCGGGGGCAACTGGCGATATGCTCGGTGTGCACATGGTTTGCCGAAGAAGCCCGAGGCCGCCGTCGCCAAAGTTGGCACAATTGTCTGTTCTATGTCCCTGAAACCCAGACCGAAGACTCTGAAGATCACCAGGAGTGAGAAAGATGCATTTCCCCAGCGATGATGAATTGATGGCCGGTCCGAACGCCTTCGAAGGCGTGGATCTCGATGCTCTTGATCTTCCTGATGAGGACTCGCAGGACGATGAAGACGTCGATGCTGAGCTTGACGAGGCCGATGATGAGCGTGCCCACGACGTTGAGGATTCCATCCATTCCTTGCGTCAACTCCGCGCAGAAACAAATGCGGGTGCAGATATCATCGTTCCCGATTTCCCAGAGGACTTTCGTGCGGGCTTTTATTTCTATTGTTGGCCGCCCCAATGTCGGAAAAGTCGACGCTGACCAACAGCTCTTGTTGGCCATAAGGTCGCCATCACCTCAGGCCGCCCCGAAACGACACGTCACAACATTCGCGGGATCGTCCACGGCGAAAAACTACCAGCTGGTATTGGTCGATACGCCCGGATATCACCGTCCGCGCACGCTGCTGGGTAAGCGCCTCAATGATATGGTTCGCGAGGCCTTGGCGAAGTCGATTGCGTGGTCTTCTGTATGCCTGCGGATCAGCGCATCGGACCGGGAGACCAGTTCATTGCTCGAGAGCTACGTTCTGTCCGGCGCCCCGTGATTTGCGGTTGCGACGAAGTGCGATAGCGTGCCGCGCGAACGCGTGCTTGAACACCTTCTGGCAACTGAAAAGCTGGGGAGTGGAGCGCGATTGTTCCGGTTTCCTCCTTCAAACACGAAGGCATCGATCTCCTGCGTGAAGTTTTGGCGGAAAAGGTTCCTCTCACCGCCCCTGTACCCGCAGGACGACATCTCCGATGAGTCACGCGAACGATGATTGCAGAATTTATTCGCGAGGCCGCGCTGGAGGGCGTGCGCGATGAGCTCGCACTCGCTTGCGGTAAAGGTCGAAGAGATCATTGAACGCCCCAAGCGTGAAGGCGATGATCGTCCGCCTCTGCTGGATATCCATGTCAATGTCTCATGTCGAACGCGATTCCCAAAAGGCCATCATTATTGGCAAGAAAGGTTCGCGTTTGAAGGAGATCGGAACCCGGGCCCGAGCGCATATCGAAGAATATTTGGGACGTCGTGTGACCTCGATTTGCATGTGCGTACCGCTAAGGTTGGCAGTCAGACCCGAAGATGCTTCAGCGTTTGGGCTTCTGATATCTGAACGTGGGGGATGCAACAAAGGATCCTGACCAGGGTCCCGAGCTTTTAACGTCTTCTTCGTGGCATGCTTATCCCGTGAGCGAAAATCCCAAAACCCTAACGCCTCAGCGCCTTTACCGTTTGACCCGGACGACGCATCACTGACCGTGCACCGCATGGCTGCGCATGACCGTCTGGCCTACCAATCCCGAGTTGTTTTGCGCTTGGGACAGATGCTTCTTGCTGCTGGCGCTGGTTCCTACCGCGTCAAGGCTTCGATGCGCACTTGTGCCGAGGCAGTTGGCATCGAAAAGCACCACGCTCAGGTGACCTTCACGGAGGTCGTTGCAACCGCCTACGCAAACGGTACTTTCCGTACTGAACTTGCTGAGCAGCGTCTCTTGGGTGTCAATGCTGATCGAATTGACCGCATCACAAACTACCTGGCATCGATTGAAGGCACGCAAGTGCTTGTCGAAGACGTCGATAAGGCTCTTGACCGGATCGAGACGTGTGAAGCCCCTGTACGGGTGGCTTGCAGAATGCTCTTGCTTCGGGACTCGCCTGTGCGGCCTTCGCATTCCTCAACGCCGGGGGATGGGTGGAATGCTCGGTCGTTGCAATCGCAGCTTTCGTTGGGCAGTTCCTCCGTCGCCAGATGCTCAAGCGTCACATGAACCACTTCGGTGTGTGGATGGTGTGCGGAGGCGTCGCTGCAAGCGTGTACATCCTGTTCGTCTACTTGGCGCAAAGTACATGAGGGATTGAACCCACTCACCAAGCGGGTTTTATTTCAGCGCTTCTCTTCTTGGTTCCAGGCTTCCGCTGGTCACCGGGATTATTGACTTGGTGCGTCACGATTTTGCCGGCGGTATTCAGCGTATCGTCTACGTTGCCATGCTGGTTGTCTCTGCCGGTGTTGCCGTATGGAGTATCTCTGAGGTCTTCAACTGGTCAGTCACCCCCGAATACGTTGTTTCACTTCCTGCTTATATCCACTTCCCGCTGCGCTTCTTCACCAGTTTTGTTGCAGCCTTTGGCTTCGCGATGCTCTTTAATTCTCCGCCGAAAGGTTTGCGCTGCTGCGGCTCTGATCGGCGCGGTCATCAACACCAGCCGTATCGCTTTGGCTGTTGAACTGGGAATGCCGGTGCCCGCGGCAGTGGGACTTGCTGCCCTATGTGCAGGACTTTTGGCGGCTGCTGTTGCGGCGGAGACGCGCTATTCGCGCGTGACCTTGTCCGTTCCTGCCGTGGTCATCATGATCCCCGGTGTTCCGCTGTATCGTTCGCTCACGTACTTGAACAATGGTCAGACGATGGAAGCCCTCGAGCAGCTGTCTACCGTTCTCTTCTGCAATTGTTGCGATCGGTATTGGCCTGGCGATTTCGCGAATGCTGACCGACCGTGCGTGGCTCATGGAATCGCCGACCGGAGTTCCTCGCCTTGAAGAGGCAACGAACGAGGCCTAAAAAACGTGTCCACCATGTGCACTCAAAGTGCCAGTATCAGTGGGTCTTCATAGACTGAAGGTGTGAAGACTACATCGAATGTTCCTCGTCCTGCAGGTTCTGGAATGCCCACGGTCAAGTACCGAGCATTCCTCGACACGAACCCTGTTGACCTTCCTGACCGACAGTGGCCCTCGAATCGTATCACCCATGCGCCTCGGTGGATGTCAACGGATCTACGCGATGGAAACCAAGCTCTGATCGAGCCCATGGATCCGGCACGTAAGCGCAAGATGTTTGATCTTCTTGTTCGCATGGGATACAAGGAAATCGAAATTGGATTTCCCTCGGCTTCACAGACTGATTTCGATTTTTAGTTCGTTCTCTGTTGGAAGACGACGCGCTTCCGAGGATGTCACCATTTCGGTGCTTACCCAGTCGCGCCCGAGCTTATTGAGCGTACCAGTCGAATCGCTGATTGGCTTCCCCGGGCGACCGTGCGCTTGTACAACGCAACCGCTCCGGTTTTTCGTGAGGTTGTCTTCCACGCAGACCGCGAGCAGACCATTGAGCTCGCCCGCTTCGGTACGCGCGAGAGTCATTGCGCAGGCCGAACGCCAACCGGGTGACAGAGACCATCTTTGGCTTCGAATATTCACCCCGAAGTTTTTATTGATACCGAGCGTGATTTCGCACTGGAAGTGTGCGAAGCCGTTATGGACATCTGGCAGCCCCAAGATGGGCGAGAGATCATTCTTAACCTGCCCTCGACCGTTGAACGCGCGACCCCAATGTCTTCGCCGACCAGATCGAGTACATGTCGCGTAACCTTTCCCGACGCGAGCACATTGCGTTGTCTGCTTCACCCGCCAATGATCGTGGAACCGGTGTCGCCAGTGCTGAACTTGCACTCCTCGCCGGCGCAGACCGCATCGAAGCTGCCTCCTGGGGCAAGGCGAACGTACCGGTAACGTTGACCTGCTGACCTTGGGCCTGAATCTTCTCGTGCCAGGGAATGATCCGGGCATCGATTTTCGGACGTCGACGATCCGCCGCACCGTGGAGCACTGCACGCAGATGGAGGCTTCGCCGAGATCTCCCTACGTCGGAGATTTGGTGTACACCAGCTTCTCAGGCTCTCACCAAGACGCCATCAAGAAGGGCTTTGCCGCCCGCAAGACGAAGCGTGGACGCCGCGGAGGCGGCGAGAGACGCAGTGGTCTGGGAGCTTCCCTACCTGCCGATCGACCCCCACGACGTTGGACGCTCTACGAGGGCCGTTGTGCGCGTAAATTCCCAGTCCGGTAAGGGCGGGAGTTGCCTACCTCATGTCGCGGGCGCACACAACCTGGGCTGCCTCGCCGCCTGCAGGTGGAGTTCTCGCGAATTGTCCAGCGCCACACCGACACTTACGGCGGAGAGATCAACGCCGAAACATTGTGGAAGATCTTTGCAGACGAGTATTTGCCGACAAGTGCGGCTCCGGGTCTTCAGTCGTGGGGGCGCTTCGAATTGCGTAAGTCCCAGGTGGGAACGGTCGACGACGAGCATGTTGAATTGCACGCAGAGCTCTACGGACAACGGTGTGCTCACTGCAATCGATGCAAAACGGAACTGGCCCGATTGACGCTTTCGTCTCAGCACTGCATCAATTCGATTTGGACGTGCGCGTCTTGGACTACTCCGAGCACGCAATGAGCCAGGGACGAGATGCGAAGGCTGCCTCCTACGTCGAAGCAGCTGTTGATGGAAAGATCGTCTGGGGCGTTGGAATCGACTCTTCGATCACCCGTGCGTCGTACAAAGCTGTGATCTCAGCGGTGAACCGTGCGCTTCGAGATCAGTAAGTAGGTTTTATAACCAACGCGCACTTTGCGGTGAGTGAGTAACCGCCCAGTGCAGCGTATAGGGTGAGGGGCATCAATAAGATGCCCCTCACCTGATTTTCCTCCCGCTAATGCAGGGAAAAGAAGTCTTACGCGGAAGCTTAATCGGCCCTCGTTCGAGGGGAAAATCGCCACCGGCAATCTCATCAAGAAGCTCAAGGGAAGGAATGAAAAATACCTGACCGAAGAGCACATGCGAAAGGTCAGCAGGTAGTCTTTCTTCGCGACCATATTCGTGATCATGCCCTTGGTGACGCTCCAACGAGCAGAGTAGCCGATGAAGTAGGTACCGGTGACACCTGCAGCGGGGTCAGAGAGGGCACGTTCATACGAACGATCTTGTTTTCTTCACCATCGACGATGAACTTTGAGGACACATTGTGCGCGTTTGCCGCCTTCGCGTCGTCATCAAGCTCAAGGTCGGTGAACTTCGCGCCTCGACCGCACGCTCTCTGCTCAGCGGTACCCAGCGAACGCCACGCATCCATGTCGTGAATCCACTTTTGTGCAAAAAGCGTAGGAACCTCCAGTGAATTGGGGGTCCTCGTTGCCAATCTCTGCCCAGAAGGGGGCATCGGCGTTTGTTGAGTTTTCGGTGCCGTCAATGAAACCGATGATTGCTCGGCCCTCAAGGTAGCGGAAGCCGTGAGTCTCATCAACGACCGTCGCGAATTCCTTGAAGGACAAGCGGTACTGCTCGGCTACTTCGTAGACCACGGCCTCGCGCTGTGCGCGAAATGTGAAGGAAGAGGTCAGCATCTTCGCCGATGCCTTCGGGCATGGTGATGGAAGGATCATCCTGATTGGTCAGCCCCGTGAATTCCTCAAGTTCCTTCGGTTGGGGTGCACCCGGGAAGAGGTAGTCCCAGCCCTTTCGGCTTTACTCCCACTGCAACGCGCAGGTCATCATTTTGGGCTCGGATGTTCATCGAACGGTTGATCGCCTGACTACGGTCAGCAAAGTCGCGGAAGGCCTCGAGCTCTGCGGCCTGATCCTTGCGATTGAATCGCAGATAAACGAAGAGAACGCACTCGCCGGCATCTTTGTACACGTCTTGGGGATGAGTTGACATGGTGTCCTCCACTTGCAGTTATTCATTCGTCTTCGATGATGAGCCGCTTGATGTATCGAGGCTGGGCGGACGTAGGGAGGGAAGTCAGCGCAGTGGCGGGGGTGGAGTAGTGGAATAACGTTTCAAGGCGGCAAGAACGCTTCCGCGCATGATGACTTCGATGTTCTCCACCAGGATGTAGTGGATCAGCGCGCATATTTTGGTTCAGCCAATGCAAGACAGCGCGACCACACTCAATGTGAAGTGATCAATGATGAAATCACGGTATTGGGCGGAAAGAGGCGAAAAACTGGAGCCACGGTGCCGTTATCGGTGTCCTGCTGAGGGGTTTGCCCTCGAGCTCAGTGATAATCGCGGCCATCATTTCGCGGAACGCCTGGTATTCTTCCACTTCTTTACGGCTGAGCGAGGAGACGACCGCGAGGTCTGTTCATGGTGCTGGCGCATATAGACCAAGAGATCGCATAGTCCATCTGACCATTCCTGGTAAGTGGCATGAGCCATGATGTGTGCGACGATCTCGCGTTCGAAAACCCAGGTTCCCAAGGACATGACATCGAGGAAGTGATAGTAAAAAGCCCTGCCTAGTGACACCGGCTCTGTTCGGTAAGGCGACGGACCGTCACCTTTGTAATCGGTGTCGAACGCACTTCGTCTTTGAGGGGCAGCACCGAGCTTCTCACGGGTGTTTTCTGCGCTGGTAGACATGACTTCCTTGATGGGATCGATTCGCGTTCAGGCATGCGTATGAGTCGCACTCCTTTGAGTATTAGACACTTTTGAAATGGTGTCCAATGACTCCTGCTGAAGAGCCAACCTTAAAGTTTCCTTATCATCTTGTTTCACAGAGGAGTTGGAGACATGTTCCTCTTTGAGTCAATTCCTGGTATTCCTGGCTTGCCTGGTTTGGAGTCCTTACTGCTCTGATCATTGGCAACGAGATCACCCGTCGCTGGAAGTGGGCAGGAATTGCAGTATTTATTGTTCTTCCCATCGTTTTAACAATCTTTGTCTGGCGACAACAGCGGGACCGGATTCCTCAACGGAACCTGGTTCCACTGGGTCAAGGTCTACTCCGCCCTGGCCGGATGTCTGGGCTTCATGGCAATCCGTTACAGTCCCAAGTTGCAGACGAATCGTTGGGCGCTTGCTTTTCCCGCCGGCGATCTTGGCCATTAACATCACCGAGGCCTGCATCCGTGACTTCCAAGTCGGTGCCATGGGTGTGCGTGAGATGGTCGACGGAGTCTTCATGGTTTCAGGCCCCTGGAATTACATGAACGGTATCGCCGGTCTGCTTAACCTTCTGACGATCTGTGGGTGGTTTGGAATCTTTATCTCTCGCGATAAAGAAAAGGACATGATCTGGCCCGATATGCTCTGGTTCTGGATCATTGCCTACGATCTGTGGAACTTCGCGTACGTGTACAACTGCGTGGGAGACCACTCCTTCTACGCGGGTGCTGCACTGCTCATTTCCTGCACCATCCCCGCCTTCTTCATTAAACGAGGCGCGTGGCTCCAACACCGTGCGCATACCCTCGCACTGTGGATGATGTTCACCATGGCAGTTCCTTCCTTTGTGACTTCGTCGAAGTTTGCGGTTAACGCTTCGCACAACGACGCGGCTCTGATGACTGTTTCCGCGATCGCGCTCGCGGCTAACGTGGCTGTTGCGCTCTACCAGATCTACGTGATTGTCCGTCGGCGTAAGAACCCGCTGCGCGATGAGCTCTACACCGATCTCGAGGCATACAAGAGCGTACGCGAGGCAAATATCTGAGCGTTCGTGATCTAGATCCTTTGCACATAGTCCACAGCTATTCGGCCGATGCAGGATCTGAAATCATTCAGGCATATTGCGCTTGGGGCCCTTTCGGCCCCAAGCGCAATTTTGTGTCGTGGCAGGCCTGCTCTGGCAGGGAATGTGACAATAAGAAAGTGATCAGGAGCTACAGGGATGAGGCCGTGGTTTTGCGTACGCAAAAAGCTGGCGAGGCCGACCGAATCATCTGGCTCCTGACCTCTGAACACGGCCAGATTCGAGCGGTCGCAAAAGGCGTACGACGAACAACATCGAAGTTTGGAGCACGACTTGAACCCTTCTCTGTTGTTGATATTCAGCTTCACCGTGGGCGGAGCCTCGACACGATTATTCAGGTAGAAAGCAATTGCCTCGCACGGGGAACTGCTTGCATCGGATTACGAGTTGTACTGCGTGCTTCGGTCATCGTTGAAAACCGCAGATAAAGCTTTTCGAGCGATGGAGATGATGGAACTCACCAGCAGTACCTGCTGTTGGTCGGAGCTCTCCATGCGCTTTCTCATCGCCGGCACGACCCGGCTCTGATCTTGGCCTCGTATATGCTTCGCGCCTTGGCTATCGCGGATGGGCGCCATCGTGTTACGACTGCACCGCAGTGTGCGGCAGCGAAGCGACCGCATCTTGGTTTTTCCATTACTGAGGGTGGGCCGTGTGCGATAACTGCCGTCCGCCCGGTGCCTCGCTTCCCGCCCGGATTCGATGGAATTGATGGGGGCACTCTGAGTGGTGATTGGAAAGCGCGGATCGTGCGCCAACGTGGCGCGCAGCGAGATGATGGGCCTGGTCTCTAGTTACACTCAATGGCATATCGAACGACGACTGAAATCCCTGCAACTCCTGGAAAGGGAGCCCGCACGCATGAGCCCCGAAATTGCGTCACTGACGCCCATGGAACGCGCTCCCAAAGACCCGCGTCAGCCGGTCGCGGGACCGGGGCAATGGCCTCGGCAGGCCCCTGAATTTGCGACTGAGGGAAGTACCCCGCCACGTCGCCATCATCATGGATGGAAATGGTCGCTGGGCCAATGAACGAGGGCTTGCGCGCACAGAAGGCCACCGAGCCGGTGAGTATGCGCTTCTTGACACAATCGCCGGGGCTATCGATGCCGGTGTGCGCTATCTATCCGTCTACACTTTCTCGACGGAAAACTGGAAGCGGTCGCCCGCAGAGGTTCGCTTCATCATGAGCTACGCCAGTGATGTCTTGGCTCGGCGAACGGACCTGCTTGATGAGTGGGGAGTTCACGTTCGGTGGAGCGGTCGCGAGCCGAAGCTGTGAAATCGGTTATTCACGCGTTGGAACGTGCGGAAGAAAAGACGCATGACAACACCACTTTGGATTTGGTGATGTGCGTGAATTACGGGGCCGCGCGGAAATCGCCGATGCAGCCCGCTCAATTGCCCAAGATGTCGCCGCAGGGCGTTTGTCGCCGCGTGGGGTAAATGAACGAACTTTCGCTCACCACTCTGTATTCGCCCGATGTTCCCGATGTTGATTTGATGATCCGAACCTCGGGGAGCAGAGGCTTTTCGAACTATATGCTCTGGCAAATGGCCTATGCAGAGTTCATGTTTAGCCCTAAGCCCTGGCCGACCTTTGACCGCGAAGCTCTGTGGGACTGCTCTACTTGAATACGCCGGGCGTGAGAGGCGTTTTGGCGGTGCGCAGGATCTAGTTGCCGGAAGTAGTGACAACTAGGTGAGATGCGGAAGCCGCGTGTATTTCGCGACTCTGTGTCAATTCGGCGTGCCGTTGCGTCCGCGGCGCCGCTTCATCAGCACCACTGCGGTGATAATCGCTGCGATTGCCGCCAGTCCCAGCCAACCCCACACTGAACCTGCCGCCGCGCGAACGACGGCCATCCACACTGCGAGCATTCCCAAGCCGTACATGATCGACCACGCAATGCAGCCTGGAATCATGGCAAGCGTGTACTTTTTCCACGACATGCGGACGATACCTGCTCCGGCATTGACCGCAGTTTGTACGCCAACTGTCAGGAAGCACAGCGGAATGATGATAATTCCCCACTGTTCCAAAAAGATGAGCGCCCGAACGGGGACAGGCCCCTCAAACCAAAGCAGCGATCTTCCCGCGAAGGCCCTTCTTTCCTGATGCAGTCAATGCTCCTTTAGCTGCGGCGCGACCCAGCCAGTAGGTCAGCTGTGCGCGCTGAAAGACAACGAAAAAGAGGAAGATAAAAAAAGTGGGAGTCCCGAGGAAGCCCATGAAGGAGTCAACTGTCTGCCTTTCGCGTGCAATCAGAGCAGAGCCCGAATAGCTCAATTGAGTGCTCAATCTGAGTGTATCCATGCGAGCTCGCCACCGCAGAGATCCATTTTTTCAAGCTCGCCTGCCCCAGGTCTTCAGCGCGCCCACAGTTACGGCAGACCAGATGGTGGTGGTGAGTTTGAGTGTCGCACTTTCGGTAGAGCGCCTCGCCCTCAGCGGAGCCGCAGAACATCGACTTGGTGGTCTCGGCCAGCGCCTGGAGGTTGCGATACACGGTTGCCAGACCGATTTGGTGCCCGCGAGCGGTGAGGTCCTCAAATACCTTCTGTGCGCTGCGGAAGTCGCGGTGCTCGCTGAGGTTGTCGAAAACCGCCTGGCGTTGCTTGGTCATTCGCTGCATGGCGTCCCTTTCATTGACGAGGCCTGTGGTGAGTTTTCATTTCCCCTACCCGCGCGCGGCGGTGGTGTCCGCACGATCTCTTGGCGAGGCCTCGGGATGTTCCGCGGGTGCGGATAGTTCACGCATTCGCTGCTTGCGACGGAAGTGATCACGCAACCCTCGGATTCCGTATCCAACAGCATAGAGAGCAATCGCGGCCACAACAATCGTTGCACCGGGGGAGAGATCGATGTAGTAGGTCAGGGTTAGCCCTCCCAGACAGAGGAAGGCTCCCAAGACCATTGCGTAAGCCATGGTGCGTCGGAAGGAATGAGCCCCCAGTTGTGCGATGGCAACAGGGACAACCATGAGGGCTGAAACAAGAAGCGAACCAACAATTCGCATGGCAACGACAACCGTCAGAGCAGACAAAATAGCGATCAGCATGGTGAGCGCGCGAACAGGAAGCCCGGTCGAGCGAGCGAATTCCTCATCATTTGTCACTGAGTAGAGTGCCGGAAGCAGGCCGATGCCGATCACGACAATGACCAGTGCGAGCAGGCAACTGACCGGACATCACTGCTTGAAACCGTTGAAATTGAGCCAGAAAAGATAGGGCGTTGAGTTGGGAGGATGTTCCATTTGCCAAGCCGATCAGGAGTACGCCTCCGGCAATCCCGCCGTAAAAAGAGCATGGCAGCGCAACATCAGAGGAGGTGCGACCAGACTGTCGGACGAGCTCGATAGTGATCGCGCCAAGCAAAGACACAACTAAAGGCTCCGGGGATTGCCCATTGATCGTGTGGCGTGACATTTGCGGCGGTTCCGGCAAGCCAGCCCAGTGCAACCCCGGTCAAGCGAAATGTGGCCGATCCCGTCACCGAGCATTGCGAGGCGTCGGTGCACCAGGTAGGTTCCGACGATCGGTGCGCATAACCCAACGAGGAGTGCGGCAAGAAGGGAACGTTGCATCAAGGGGGATGCAAGCATGTCGAGGATCATCGGCTCCCCTCCATTTCGTGGTGGTCGGCCGTGTTGCAGTGGTCAGAGTGAGGATCACGCAAATCGCTTCGCGCGGGCCCGTCATAGGTGAAGTGTCCCGAGCGGATGTGGAGCTCGCGGTCAAGGACCGGAGCAAGTTCACCCAGTTCGTGAAGGACCAACAGGATCGTTACGCCCTCGTTCTTTGCGGCCTGGCATATTTCGGCCAGTTCTGCTGCGCGAAGAGGCATCGATTCCGGGCCATTGGTTCGTCCATGATCAGGAGCTCGGGCTTTCGGACCAACGCGCGCGCGATGAGTACGCGCTGCTGTTGCCCGCCGGAAAGAATGTGGAGTGGGTCCTTCGCGCGATGTGCGAGGCCGACGGAACGCAGTGCTTCCAGCGCCTTTACTCGGTCACCGCGGGAGTGCCACCACTTGCGAGTGCCTAGGAGTCCGGAGAGAACGACTTCGATGCATGATGAAGAGATCGCACCGCCGGAGGAAGCCCGCTGGGGAACGTAGCCAATACGCTGCCATGGAATTGAGGAACGTTTGCGGATGGATTTTCCAAAGAGTGTGATATCGCCCGAGGAAATTGGTGCAGTTCCAAGGATTGCTTTCATCAGGGTGGACTTCCTGCGCCATTTGAGCCGGTGACTGCGACGCATTGCCCTGGGGAATCGATGCGGTGATGCCGTGGAGAATGAGGTCGTGGTCCCAGGCAACGTGGACATGGTCCAGTGAAATCACCGGGGAAGTAGAGATATTGAATGTCGTTCCCATTAGTGTCGAGTGTAGTCGTTGGGGCGGCATGGTTCACTGTGGAATCATGCCGCCCCAACGCGTTGATATCAGTTGACTTGTGGTGAGGTGCTTACTCGCAGCTGAGAGCCTTCTGCAGTGCTTCAAGGTTTTCGTTCATGACTGCTTCGTAATCCTTTGAGTCATCAGCCTGAGACTCGATGGGATCGAGAACTGCAGTGGTGATCCCCAGGTCCTGGCCAGGGTTTTCAGCAACCTTGGGGCTGAGGAGCTCTTTCGGTGAAGATCGTTGTAATTCCCTTGGCCTTGACCGCGTCCGAAATCTGCTTGAGGCGAGCGGGGAAGGCGTGGAGTCAGGATCGAGGCCGGACAGTCCCAACTGGGTCAGGCCGGTGCGGTCCGCAAGGTATCCGAAGGCCTCGTGAGAGGTGACGAATTCTTGTGCTGGCACTTTGCGGTGCCGTCAACGAGCTTCTTGCTCAGTGCTTCCATCTGAGACTTCGTAGATGCAGCGTTCTTCTTGTAGGTCTCTGCGTTGGCGGGATCGGCTTGAGCAAGAGCGTCCCCAATTTGGGTCGCTGCGCTGGCCATGCGCGTGGGATCTAACCAGAAGTGTGGGTCGGTTGAGCCGTGATCGTGCTCATGTTCGTGAGCTTCTTCGGTCTTTTTCGCCGTCGTCAGCGACGTCCAATTCGCTTTCGTGCTTTTCGGCGTCGACCAGATCAACACTGGTGGAGACATCGATGACGGTCTTGGGGGCGTTCAGCTCAACCGCCTTGTCAGCAGCGGATTGGAAGCCCTTGAGGGTAAACGACAGCCCCTGCCTGGGAGAGCTGCTGAACCTTTTGGTTCGACAGTTCGAGGTCGTGAGGCTCCGCTCCCGGAGGAGTGAGGGATTCGACGTCAACCAGATCGCCGCCGATCTTCTGGGTGAGGTACTGGAGCGGGTAGAAGCTGGCCATGACCTTCATGGGAGAAGCGGAAGCTTGGGGAGCTGGAGGCGCTTGAAGACGACGAGGCCGAAGAGGAGCATGCGCTTAATGCAAGCGCTGCAGCGGCTGTAATGGCAAATACGGTGTGTGAACGCGAAAAACTCATGATAATCATTATCAGAGGAAGTGATAATGGTTGTCAAAAGCGAGCGTGTCCTGTAGAGCTGCGCACAACAAGGTCAGGGAGTGAAAGCAAAAATCTTGGTGTTGCTGCGGGTTCTGGGAATGAATCGCATCAAAAAGTGACGACACGGCCGAGTGTGAAATTACCTCGCACCGGTTGTCGAACCGTCGTCAGTGCGGGGAGAGGTGAGGTATGAGGAAAGAGTCGTCAAAAGCCGATCACCGAGATGTCTCCGGGAACGCTGAGGCCTCGAGATTGATTGTTCTGATTGCTCCCATTGCCTGGAGATCTGAGCCGGCGATGATGGCTGTGATTCCGGCGTCGATCAGCGCTGAGTTGCGCGAGGCCGCGGCCTCGTAGGTGTAGAAGGTCTCGATGATCGTGGGATTGGTGATTCCGAATTCTTGAGCCATCACTTGGCGGAAAGCTTCGGCCTTGCGGCGCGCGGGGACGACGTGGTGGCGTCCACCCAGCATGGCAATCTTGCGGTGCCCCAGTTCCTTGAGGTGTTGGATCGAGGCACGGATTCCAAGTGCGTCTTCCGTTGAAAAGTCTGGTGCTTGTACTTCCTTGCGGGCGCCATTGATGGTGACGAAGGGCATGTGGATCTGTGAAAGATTCGTATAGCGACTTAAGTCTGCTTGAAGGTCTGCGTGTCGACCGGAGACGAAGATTAATCCTGAAACTCCTCGCGCAAGAAAAGCTTGAGTGTGTTCCTCTTCGCTGGTAGTGCCCGGAGTTTGCGAGGCGATGAAGGCTTGGGCCCCCGCCCTGTCGACCTCGGAATGAAGGGTGTGGGCGAAAGTGGCAAAGATGGGGTTTGTGAGTTCTGGGACGATGACCCCGATGATGAGGCGATTGTCGTCAGCCAGCATGCTGGGACGTTCGTAGCCGAGCTCGTCGATTGCGGTCAGAACTCGATATCGAGTGTCGTCTGAAACCCGCCCGACTCCGTTAAATACGCGAGAAACTGTGGCAATGGAAACACCGGCATGTGAGGCGATATCCGCCATGCGGGTGCGGTTCTTCGACATCGAAGTGCCTTTCAGAAGGGGGCAAGTGTGATGGTTGGGATCTGGGGTAAAGATATCATTTCTCTAACAATCCTGAAAACGCTTGCTGAAAATGATTTTCTGCAGCTACAGTGTCCTTAAGTGCGAAGTACAACTGTGTACGAGCAGAACTCAATTGATCAGGAGTTGACATGCGACGAGGCATCGCGATGTTCGGCGTTTTTGGCAGTTACAGCAACGCTTGCAGCGTGCTCCAATGGAAGCTCGAGCTCTTCGAGCAGCCAGTCTGCATCCGCGAGTTCCGGTTCTTCCGTCGGTTCGCTGACGGTTTGGGCCGATGACACCCGTTACTCGCAGATTCAGGAACTGGCCAAGGACTTCACTGCAGCCACCAAGGTGGATGTTCAGGTTGTTCAGAAGTCTGAAACCAATATGGACCAGGAATTCATTAGCCAGGTTCCGACCGGCAATGGCCCCGACGTGATTGTTATGGCCCACGACAAGCTCTGGCCAGATGGTGAAGAACGGCGTTGTTTCCCCGTGGACTTGGGTGAAGCAAAGTCCAAGTTCTCCGAGGCAGTTCAGGGCGTCACCACGATGGCAAGACTTACGGCGTGCCCCTACGCGGTCGAGCTCTGTTGCGCTGGTTCGTAACAACAAGCTCACCACTGACACCCCGAAGACCTTCTCGATGAAATGATTGCATCGGGTAAGAAGGCCGGTTCGGAGTACCCCTTCGTTGTTCAGATGAGCACCGACGGCGACCCCTACCACCTCTACGCTTTCGAGAGCTCCTTCGGTAACGAGGTCTTCAAGCAGTCCGCTGACGGCTCCCTACACCTCGGAGCTGACCTTGGGCGGCGAAGGCGCATCTGAGTTCACCCAGTGGCTCAAGGAGCAGGGTGCAGCAAAGACCCTCAACCTGAATATCACCTCCGACATTGCCAGGACGTTTTCCTCAAGGGCAATGCGGCTTACATAGTGACCGGCCCCTGGAACGTGACTGCTGCCAAGGCGGCTGGACTTGACGTTTCCGTCCTCCGATTCCTTCCGCTGGCGGTAAGGAAGCTAAGCCCTTTGTTGGTGTTCAGATGTTCTACCAGGCTCAAAGACCCAGAACCAGGTTCTGGTCAGCAAGTTCTTCCAGTACCTGGAGACCAAGGGAAGCACAGTCAAGCTGCAGGAGCTGGGCGGACGCGTTCGGCAATGACCGAGGTTGCCAACTCCCTGAGCGATGAGAACCTTAAGCAGTTCGCTTCCATCGCAGGGAAATGGCCTCCCATGCCGGCAATCCCCGCAATGGGTTCCGTCTGGGATTACTGGGGCAAGACTGAGGTTGCCATCGTGAATGGCGCCGATCCTGCATCCTCGTGGGAGACCATGGTTAACAACATCCAGACTTCCATCAACAAGTAGTGAGGTCTCGACGGTTTTGCGGGCGCCAAAACGGGCGCCCGCAAAAACCCATACCTGAGCATTTTGTGCTCATGGTCCCTTAATCGCTGTTCAAGGTAACGAAGCGACCACAATGCCTGCAGCTTCTTCCTCGAATACCGTTCAGAAGGACCGTACCTCGCATGCGCGTGACGTCATGCGACCCGGTTTTATTGCAAAACTCATCATTATGATGCTCATTGACGCACTGGGCATCTATGGAATCATGGCGGCATGGGCCGTCAATTCTCGGATCATCATCGGCGTGATGGCGGTCCTGCTCATCATCGTTAACTGGGTGTATTTCTCGAAGAGGGCGCTTCCTGCCAAATATCTTCTTCCCGGTATGGTCTTCCTTTTGATCTATCAGCTCTTCGTCATGGGCTACACCGGGTATGTTTCTCTGACTAACTACGGGGATGGCCACAACTCGACAAAGGCAGACGCGATCGAAGTTGCTCTTTCGTCGAACCGTCAGCGTGTTGAAGGATCTCCCACCGTTCAGACCGCTGTCGTTGAAGATGGGAGCGAGCTGGGCCTCGTTGTCGCAGACCCGCGACCGGCGAACTGAAGCTTGGTACGGCAAACCAAAGCCCCTCAAGAGTGTCCAGGGTACGGTCACTGCAATGGGTATTACCGAGGTTTCGGGCTATAAAGTCCTCGACCTAGCTGCTCTTGCCAGCCGCCAGGCGGAAGTTTTCTAAACTGACGGTCCCCGTAAGCTCTAACCCGAATGATGGCTTCTATCTGACGACGGACGGAACCTCCGGCTACCTCGCCAAGTCCACCTTGACCTATGACGAAGCCGCCGATACTTTGACGAACGCTGAGACTGGCGTCGTTTACAAAGCGAATAATCAAAAGGGTGTCTTTGAAGACAGTCAGGGAAACCAGCTGCCCACCGGCTGGCGAGTCTTTGTTGGCGCTTCCAACTACTCGCAGATGTTTTCGGGTTCCGGAATTGTCAAGCCCTTCCTGAATGCGCTTGTTTGGTCCTTCGTTTTTGCTATTGGCTCGGTGCTGACGACTTTCGCCTTCGGATTGGTCCTTGCGCTGATCTTCTCGGATCAGCGCATCCGAGGCCGAAAGATCTACCAGTCGCTCATGATTCTTCCCTATGCCTTCCCAGCCTTCCTGGCGACCCTGGTGTGGAAGGGCATGCTCAACGAGGAATTTGGCTTCATTAACAAGGTCTTGCTCGGTGGGGCGGAAATCCATTGGCTGACCAATGGACTCATGGCAAAGGTCGCGATCCTCGGTGTGAATCTCTGGCTGGGATTCCCCTATATGTTCCTCGTCTGCTTGGCGCGCTTCAGTCTCTTCCGGGAGACGTTGAAGAAGCCGCGAAGATGGATGGCGCATCTGGATTGCGTACCGTGTGGTCAATTAAGTTGCCGCTGGTTTTGCAGTCCACGACCCCGCTGCTGATTGCCTCTTTCGCATTTAACTTCAACAACTTCTCGTTGATTTACATGCTGACGAAGGGTGGCCCGGACTTCGATGGTGCGCCCCATGGTTTGGGGCAGACCGACATCTTGATCTCGATGGTCTATAAGATTGCCTTCGAAGGTAACCAGCACAACTATGGTTTGGCCTCGGCGATGTCGATCTTCATCTTCGCTGTTGTTGGTGTGATTGCCTGGCTTGGGTTCCGTCAGACGAAGGCATTGGAGGAACTGTGATGACTGCACAAAGCAAAGAAAAGACACAGTTGACAACGCTCCGCGGCTCACGTTGGTGGAAGGAAGTTGGCTGGAGGCATATCGTGGGTATTGCGGTGATTATTTACTGCCTTATCCCGCTGCTCTATGTGCTTTCGGTGTCCTTCATTCCGAACGCGACGCTGACCTCTGATATTAGCTTCTCTGATGGACTAACCCTCGATCACTTCAAGGCGTTGGGGAGTGACCAGTACAGCATGTACTGGAAGTGGATTTTTAATTCACTGGTGGTTTCAAGCGTTACGGCAATTGGAACGGTTCTCATGGGCGCAGCCGCAGCCTACGCCTTCAGTCGCTTCCGTTTCCGAGGCCGTCGAGGAACCTTGACCTTCCTGTTGCTGGTCCAGATGTTCCCGCAGATGCTAGCTTTCGTGGCGCTGTTCCTGCTCTTGCTGGAAATTATGATATCTTCCCGGTTCTGGGCTTGAACTCGAAGCTCGGCCTGATCTGCGTCTACCTCGGTGGCGCATTGGGTTCGAACACCTTCCTACTCTTCGGTTTCTTCAACTCCGTTCCTCGTGAACTTGACGAGGCCGCAGAGATTGATGGCGCATCGCATGCCCAGACTTTCTGGACCATCATCATGCCGCTGGTTCTGCCGGTTTTGGCTGTTGTTGGTTTGCTGAGCTTCATTTCCAGCTTCGGCGACTTCGTCATTGCCACGGTTGTTATGCAAACTCCCGATCAGTACACGCTGGCGGTTGGTATGTACAACTGGGGGTCGAGTGAACTGAATGCGCCGTGGGGTGTTTTCGCGGCTGGTTCGATCATCGCCGCAATTCCGGTGATCTTGCTCTTCCAGTACCCTGCAGAAGTACATCGTTTCCGGCCTGACCTCCGGTGCGGTGAAGGGCTAAGCTCCCGCTTCTCGCTGATCCGGCCCCGGCCTCGTTCCTCATCAGGGACGAGGCCGGGGTTCTTTTTATGCGCGAAAGTGGGGGAGTGGGCGGTGCTACGTAAGAGATTTTGATAGGAGATTTGACAGGTTGGTTGGTTATATGGTTCATTAGTCATGTAATGAACCACTGAAGCTGAAGGGAGGGCTTGCGCATGGCACCCACATTCGTCTCGGGGATCCCGATCTACGTCCAGATCGCCGACGACATCCGCGCGCAGATCCTGCGCGGCGCCTTGCGCGCCGGGGACCAGCTCACCTCCACCACGGAATACTCCGCGACCTACCGCATCAACCCGGCAACCGTCGGCAAGGCCTTTGCGATCCTTGTCGATGAAGGGCTCGTCGAAAAGCGACGCGGCATTGGCATGTTCGTTGCTGAGGGGGCCCGTAATGCGCTCGTTACCGATGGGCTTGCGACCTACGTGGAGGAAAACTCTAAACCCCGCCGTCGAAGCGGGCCTGGCCCTGGGTCTCGATATCGACGCCATCATCGACCACGTCCGCGCCTACAGCGCTGACACGACTGCCAAGGAACGCTCATGATTACCCTCGACTCCATCAGCCACACCTATCCGGGTGAGGCAGCACCAGCCCTGCGCGATGTCTCCCTGACCCTCGGAGACGCGACCGTCACCGCCTTGGTCGGCCCTAACGGTTCGGGCAAGACGACACTCATGCGTAGATCCTGGGCGGTCTGCTCCCACCTTCATCAGGAAACGTGTCCATAAATGGGACGAAGGTGAGCTCTAACGACCTGCTCGGGTACTCGATCATGGCCTCCTCCGACAGGGACTTCGACAACCCTCGGCCGCCGCGCTGGTCGCCTATGCCCTCGCTGCGCCAGACGTGGGATCAGAAACTTTGACCACTACGTCCAGCGTTTTTGACTTTCAGCTGAAGGGGCCGTAAGTTGCGCAAAATGTCTTCGGGGCAGGCTGCTATCTTGACCGCTACCGTCGCGTTGGCCTCAGGTGCTCCCATCACCGCCCTTGATGAGATTCAGGCTCCCATGGACGTCCCCACCCGATACGCGTTCTACGAGGAACTGCTCTCACTAGCGGGCGACATCATGGAGGGGCGTCGGCCATGGCGTACTTTCCTCATCTCTTCGCACATGGTGTCCGAACTTGAAAACGTTGCCGAAGACGTCGTAGCCCTCAAAAATGGGCGTCTGCTTGCCCATGAGGGCGTTGACGAGTTCACTTCGCGTATCTGTGCGATTACCGGTAACGCCGCTGACGTGGAACGCTTCCTGACCGATCATTCCGATATCGCCGTCATTACTTCTCGCGCGCTTGGGTCCGCACGAGAAGTCATCGTGGACCTGCGTGGTCGTGGTGTCGCTGACCATGAGATTGCATCCCACTCCCTGACCGCTTCGCCCTGTTCTTTCCAGGACGCCTTCGCCTACCCTCATCCAGGAGAACGACCAATGAGCACCGCAACCCCAGACCTCATCAAATCCTCCCCTCGCCCCTGCGTATTGGGCTTGTTCGCTGCCGATTCACTGTCGTGCTCTACCTGCTGGTTGTAGGGCCTCAGTTCCTCACCAACTTGGCGATCAACGGCATCGTCTACCTCTCAGTCTCCGACATCAACAAGTACGCTGAACAGTCCGCCACAAACTCCGCTTTTGTCACAGGTACTTTCCTCTTTGTTTGCGGGCTCGTCAGCGCTACCGTCGACTTGCGCGCTTCTGCTCTTAGCGGTGGCTCGCGCACCCGCACTCACCGCAGCGAGTTACGTGCATTCCATCATCATCATCATTGGCTTGGGGTCTCTTATCTGCGGCTTCTTATCGCAATCCATCCCCTGCTCTTCTTCATGGGACGCGGCTCCTTTCCGCTCGGCGTCGACACGTGGTTATTTGTTGTCTTTGCTTGGGTCGTCTGCGATGGGGCCGGACGTTTCATCGGAGGAGTTTCTCGTTGCATCGGCTCGACTTGGGAAGAGGGCTTTCGCGCTCATGCTCGCAATCCCGCTGGGTATCTGTAGCATCGGCGTGCCGATCACTTGGGTGATTCTCACGCTTGTCCACAAGTCAGGCTATCTGCCCCGATGAATCCGGCCTTTTGGCTGCTCGGTCTTATTTCGGCAGCAGTTGTTGTCGCGGGCTGGCCCCCTGACGGCATCCGGCCACATCCGGCGCGTCGGTTGAAAGGCACATCGGCCAAATGAGTGTGGGGAGCAGCTACAGCTGCTCCCCACCCTCTTAGCGCGACTTCCCGCGGACGCGGCTGCCCACGCGATGGCATACAACTCCCAAGGCACAACAAAAAGAGCGAGCTTTGCCCACAGCTCTGTTCGCGTGCACTTCTCCATGTCTCCTACCGGGCCTGAAGGCTGAGCAAGATCTTGCGCATTGGAGGGCTGTGTCAGATAGCTTTCGGGAAGCGTGCGTGCATTCACCACATATGCCGCCCAAGGAACAGAAAGAACAGTGTAACTGCGGTGCGCATAATAGCCCTGAGAGGTTCGCATCCAGCTTGTCCACACTGCGTATTCCCAGTTCTTTTCCCTAACGAAGCGGGTAAAAGATGACCTCTTCTTCGATTTCTCCAACTCTTCAAGAAGGATGTCGTGCGCGGCCACTGCATCACCGGAATTTGCCGCATCAATGAACTCGATGGACACGCGTTTGGGACCATCGAAGCGATTCTTGAGTGAGGGAAAGGTTGAAAACTCTGCGATGATCTGCGGTACATCGTGCGTTTCCGCACGATAAACCTGGGTTGTTTCAGGTTCTTTTAAACTACTGAGAATGGTCGATTGTCCCGGAGCGATGAAGGCACACTGCCTGCGAACTCCGGAAGAGGGGTAACGCGGTGACACCGCAAATTGCGTGAGGGGAGTACTGTCCTCGCGGATCGGTGCAAGGAGCATCTGCGCTTGCCCGCTCAAAGCACCATCGGCCTCGTAAATAGTCTCGAGGCCCATCTGGGCTTCCCCCGAAATACCTTCCCGCGCAGATTCTTCGGGGCCCGCGAGGGCAATGAACGCGGGAACCGATGCTGTCGGTAGGGTGAGGGGAGCGGAGAAATACGTGCTCATGGTGCCACGCTCATCTTCGTCACCATCGTTCCCATATCCTTGAAATGCTCGGGAAACATGCGCGTTGTTGTTGCTGCTGTGGCGGTGATCCTGACGAATGTCGACGAGTCAAGTTTTTCAACCCATGACCATTGAATTGCAGTGAAGGAAACACCTCCATCAGTGTAGGTACCCGTGCACATGAGGGAGGCTTTCGGCTTGCTCTGTGTGATTTCGTCGAGCGTAAACCACCCCGGAATCTGTCTGGAAATTGCCTCGCTCAAAGTGCCCAGCGGTAGACGTTGCTCGCTGCTTGCCGGAGTTGCGCAGATTGTCAGCGTTGATGGCCGCAGATTCTTATAATCCATAGGTCCTTGGGCGACCAGAACAACGGGGGCCAAAGGAGTAGGCGTGAGATAAGAGGGCATTTCCTCAACGCGCTGCCAGCCTAGAGGAAGGCCAATACGAGTCGAGAACTCTCTTTTCTGGCTACCGCCCAGCGTGAGTTCTGTAGTGGTACGAACCGTGCCGCCTCGGGGAAGAAGGTTTCCTAATTCGTCAACAAGCCCTTTGCGGACACTGTCGTACCATCTGGGATCCAGCCACATCGGAAAGTTCAGAGGGAGATGGCACAGGGGAATAAGAAGGACTGAAGTGATTGTGAGCCAGCCAAGGGCAAGAACGATGTCCGTGCTAAAGCCGTGCTGCCGAGCAAAAACCGTCATTCCAGCAAGCAGCGCAAACAAAGCCCACGCGCATAATCGCAGGAAATTTGCTGGGTCTAATGTGCGGACTTTCGTCAAGGGCGGGCTCGCTGCGCTAAACGCGACTTACTGAATGCGACAAAAAGCATGAAAACAAGGCGCAGGGCAAAAGCTAGGACCCACACGATGACCATCCCGCGCGGGATCGTGTAGGCCAAGGTCGAAATCACCATGCGCACGCATCGATGCTATGACAGGGAACAAGAGCAAATCAATTCACTGAAATGTCACCAATCGTTGGCGCGCCTGGCGGTCTAGCTCCCTATGCGTACAGCGGCTGAAAATATGCAGACCACTGCGCCAGCCAGGTGCGAGTGAGCCCTAATAAAAGGAGTTTTTCGTGGCACAGCCATCCACCTCGTCTTGATTCAGTTATTTCTCTTGCTAAGCGTCGAGGGCTTTGTTTTTCCCCTGCGGTGAGATTTATGGCGGTACTCGCTCCGCCTGGGACTACGGCCCGCTGGGTGGAACTCAAAGAACATCAAACGTCAATGGTGGAACTTCATGGTTCGCCGCCGCGCGAACGTTGTTGGCGGACTCCTCGGTGATTTTGCCCGCGAGGTGTGGGTTGCTTCCGGACACGTTAAGGCCTTCACCGACCCGCTTATCGAGTGCCTGAACTGCCACTGGCGTTCCCGCGAAGATCAGCTCATCGAAAGAGCTCGCTGATAAGAAGGGTGTTGACGAGATCCTCACTGTCCCTGGAAGACATCGCCTGCCCCAACTGTGGCGTTCGCGGCCAGTGGACCAGACAAGGCATTCTCGGGCTTTGCTTAAGACCTTCCTTGGTCCCGTTGATGACGAGGCCGGCCTGCACTACCTGCGCCCCGAAACCGCACGAGGGAATCTTCGTCAACTTCGCCAATGTCATGACCGCGGCACAGTGAAGCCGCCCTTCGGCATCGGTCGAGATCGGAAGATCTTTCCGCAACGAAATCACCCCCGGTAACTTCATCTTCCGTACCCGCGAATTTGAGCAGATGGAACTTGAGTTCTTCTGTGAGCCCGGAACTGATGAAGAGTGGCACCAGTACTGGATCGACTACCGCAAGGAGTGGTACGTCGGCCTGGGTATCGCCGAGGAAAACCTGCGCGGTACGAGCATCCGAAGGAAAAAGCTTTCGCATTACTCCAAGCGCACCGTTGACCTGGAATACCGCTTTGGTTTCCAGAACTCTGAATGGGGCGAACTTGAGGGTATTGCCAACCGCACCGACTACGACCTCGGTGTTCACGCTGAGGCCAGTGGCGCCAAGCTCGACTACTTCGACCAGACAACCGGTGAGCGTTGGACACCCTACGTCATCGAGCCTTCCGCCGGCCTGACCCGCTCCCTCATGGCCTTCCTCATCGAGGCCTACCACGAGGACGAAGCCCCCAACGCAAAGGGTGGTGTCGATAAGCGCGTCGTCCTCAAGCTCGACCCGCGTCTTGCCCCCGTCAAGGTTGCTGTCCTGCCTCTGTCGCGCAAGGACGAACTGACCGGCCCGGCACAGGAACTGGCTCAGGAGCTGCGCGATCTGTGGAACATCGGTACGACGACGCAGGTGCTGTTGGCCGTCGCTACCGTCGCCAAAGATGAAAGGTGGTACGCCCTTCTGCATCACCTACGACTTTGATTCCGTTGAGGATCACGCCGTCACCATTCGTGAGCGTGACTCGATGGAGCAGGTCCGTATCCCGCTCGACCAGGTCAAGTCCTACCTGATTGAGCGCTTGGGGAGTTTGCTGAGTGACCTCGCGGTCTCACGCTAGTGGCCCAGCCTGCTTGCAGGTTGGGCCACTGCGCTATTACTCCGTTGTTCTAGCCCCGATGACCGGGTGACGGATGCCCCCTTCCGCCGCCTGTGTCGCATGTTTGGTGAGAGGCCCTGGGTGGGCCGTCGCCCCTGACTGGCACGCCCGGCGGCTTCTCTTCCCGGCGTTGCTGAGCGCTCGCCCGGCCGCGGCGTCGAGTGGGAAAGAAAGGTGAGCCGGGTGCGGAACTGACGCCCCCACGTTGACGCGCCAGCGAGCCTGTATGTCAGCGGGATGGTGACCTCGCGAGGCGCTCGTTGAGGGGAAGCGCGCGCACGATGGCGATGATTCGCCCAGACCCTGCCGAACATGTGCACTCCGTGCAGCTTTATGGCGTGAACCCGCAGGTCATGGCACGTACAGCAGATCATGATCGAAGGCAGTACGCCGATCATATCGACCTCAACTTCGGCTGTCCCGTCCCCAAAGTGACGCGCAAGGGAGGGGGAGCGGCGCTTCCGTGGAAACGTGATTTGTATACCGACCTGCTACGCGCGGTTGTCACTCAGAGCGCGCGCTGGCGGGATGCACGTGGCCGTCAGATCGGTGACGGTAAAGATCCGCATAGGAATTGATAGCGAGCACGAAACCGGCCTTGAGGCCGCGCAGATCGCCAGGAACTTGGTGCGGCGGCAGTAACCGTACGCTCGCACCCAAACTCAGCACTACGCGGGCCAAGCGCATTGGGACTACATTGCGCGCGTCAAAGAAGCCCTGGATATTTCCAGTTTTCGGTAATGGTGACGTTTTTCGAGGCCGCGGATGCGATCGAGATGATGCGCCAGACCGGGTGCGATGGCATTTCTGTTGGCCGAGGCGCGCAGGGGCGGCCGTGGATTTCCGCGATAGTTGCCGCCTCACGGGCGGCCTGCCCTTCACCTTCACTTCGCGAGGTCGCCGCTATCATCGAAACCCATGCTCGTTGGTGCGTGGAAGAAGAGGCGACGAAGACCGTGCGATGCGTGAAATGCAGCTAACATCGGCTGGGCCTGCGTGGTTTCAAGGTGGGTGGGCCGCAGCGCCACGCGCTCGGGATGGTCTCTGCAGCGATGAACTGGTGATCGCCTGGCTGACTGGACCTCGATCAAGATTTCCGAGGCGCGCGCGTGGGCCTCGTGGGCGCGCTCGAGAGGCCCCGCACCTGCCTGATGGCTGGTTGGGAACACCGATACTTGACCGACGCCGAGCGGGCGTCGATTCATCACCCGCAGAAGTTGGCTACTAAGGGCTGCTGGTAGAGGGGACGTCATGGAGCCTGTTGTTATTGGACGCAGTGATTTGGGCGAGGCCTACGGCGCAGCACCTTCGGGTGTGGGCGCGGGATTGCTTGACCCCGCGGGTGCTATTCCGGCACGAGGCCGAGTGCTTCTGGGCGGTGGGCAGCCGGTAGTTTCATTGTTCCTCTGATGGCGGGGACGTGCGTGGGGTCGTTGAACAGATCGAGGGCCGCCGCATCTGAGCCGCACGATATGTTCGAGTGGCGCGTGGACTACTTGAGACGTTCTAACGGGGCTTTCAGGTGAAGAACTGGTGACCAGGCCCGCGAGGAGATTTCCAAGTCTGCTGCAGAGATCTTGGGTGCTTCGGATGTGCCTGTTTTGGCTACTGTTCGCACAGTTGCTCAGGGTGGAAAGGCTGAAGTTTCAACGCCGGTTTATGGTCAGATCGTTGAGCTACTGGCCGAGTGTGGAATGGATGCGGTAGATGTGGAAATGGCTCCGGCTGCGCCAGCATTGACCGAGGAAGGCCCATGTCGCCGGCGCGAAGGTCGTCATGTCCTTCCCACGACTTCGGTGACTCCCGAATCAGAGATCATGCGAGACTTTTTGGAAACCATGGCAGTTTTGGGCGCGGACGTCGCAAAGCTTGCGGTTTGGCCAATTCGGGCGGATGCACTCAATGTTGAATTGGTACAGAGGGTGGGCAGCTGGTACGTGTCGGTTCCCTCAATCGTTTTGGCGATGGGTGAGTTCGTAATCAGACGCGTGCGACTCAGCCTGAAGATGGGGAGTTGCCTCTTTCGTTGCCGTGAGCGGACGTGAGTGCGCCCGGTCAGTGGGGTGCACGGAATTGGCGAGAGGCTCCGGACGCGAATAAAGGCCCCGCGAGATGCTTTTCAGGGAGAAATGTGCCTTGAGGGTAACTGAGACTGAAAGATAAGACTGGGGCGCCTCGAAGAGACGCCCCAGTTGAAGTCAGATTCAACTAATCAGTTGAGATCCTTGGTTGCTGCGCGGCATCCAGGCCTGCTTCTCCAGGCCGGTTGCAATGCCGATCAGCAGGGTCGTTGGACGGTGATCGTGCTCGTCAACGGGATCAAGGGTTGCCTTGATGCGCTCGGACACTGCAAGCGGGCGCTCTTCGTACTGGCGAGCAGTCTTATCAGTGGGCAGGAAGCCGGGCTCCATCGGATCAACCAGTGAGGTCGCTGCAACGGTCGCCGCACGCGCATCGGGTGCAACTTCGATGGCGGACATACGCTCAGCAACATCATCAGCGGCAAGGCGAACCTGGTCGATGATTTCATCCAGGTGCAGGTGGAGCGAACGGAGCCGGGGCCTTCGATGTTCCAGTGTGCCTGCTTGCGCCTGAAGCGACAGATCGGTCAGATCAACAAGAGCCTGCTGCAAAGCTGCTGCAACAACAGGGGTGTGCTGAGTCATATTGTTCTCCTAAAACCTATCTAAACGTGCGCCCCGTAATAGGACGCATCATTGCTATCACTTCTAACAACTCTATTTTTGGCGATCACATTCCCTTTTGCACCATAAGGTGAAATATCCGACAAGGGTTGAGACGACGTTGATAAAGTGTTCAGAAGTACTGAAAAAAATCGTGAATTTTACTTAAACAGTGTTCCCAAAATCGACGCGTCAGCGACGTGCTGCAGTCGTTCAACGGACTTGACCGTCGACTCAATCACGCGCTGTGTTGCGCGCGCACGACGCTCCTCAGCCTTTTCGGCCTCGCGGCGCTTACGCTCTTCGGCCTTCTCGACCTCGCGCTGCAAGCGCTCAAGTTCCTTCTGGCGCGCTGCCTCTTCCTTCGCTGCCAGCTTCTCGGCTTCCTTCTGCGCCTTCGCTTCTTCAAGCTGACGTTGCGCCTCGGCGGCCTTCTCCTCTGCGGCCTTAGCAGCATCTGCAGACAGGGCTTGCATCAATTCGAATGCTGATTTGCGTTATCGACCGCGTCACGGTAACGCGACAGGAGCGGCGAGGAATTGATGATTGAAGAACAACACCGGGATCAGCCGGGCCCGACGGCAGCGGCAGGTGCGTCCAGCATGGTCGGAGCAACCGGGGTCAGGGCGTCCTTCTCATCCAGAACCGTCACGACAGCCTGACCGGTACCAGCGAAGTCAACACCTCAGTCAGATCCAGGGAGAAGTCAGGAAGGTCGAAAACTGCCTTCTTGAGGTTTGCTGCATCGTTTGGGTATGCGCGCGTAGTGCGTGCTGAACCGTGAACCGAGCTGGGCCAGAACCTCGTCCGGGAACATCGGTGGGGACTGGGTAGCAAGACAATGCCCACGCCCTTGGAACGAATCAGACGCACTGTCTGAACGACTGCCTGGAGGAACTGCTTCGGGCATCGGTGAAGGCAGGTGAGCCTCGTCGAAAGAAGAAGACCAGCTTCGGCTTATCGGGGTTGCCCACTTCCGGCAAAGTTTCAAAGAGCTCAGCCAACAGCCACATGAGGAAGGTCGAGAACAAAGCGCCCTGGCTGCCCAAGTCGGGTAGTTCTAGCGACGAAATAACGCCGCGACCGTCCATTGACACGCGCATAAGGTCAGCGATATTGAAGGCCGGCTCACCGAAGAATACATCGCCGCCCGATGCCTCCAGGCAACAAGCTCGCGCAGGATCACGCCTGCGGTTGCCGGTGAAACACCGCCGATTCCTCAGGTTCTTCCTTGCCTTCGTCATTGTTTGTCAGGTGGTCAGTGACCGAGCGCAGGTCCTTGAGGTCAATCAGCGCGAGCTGCTGGCTATCCGCCCGGTGGAAGATCAACTGAAGGGCTGAGGCCTGAGTGTCGTTCAAGCCCAGCACGCGCGAAAGCAGAAGGGGGCCAAATTCGGTGATGGTTGTACGGATCGGCACGCCTTCGCCGCGGCCACCCAGAGTGAGCAGCTCCGTGGGGAATGCTTTGCCTTCCCAGTTCTGGCCAATGCTTGCGCAACGTGCAGGAGCTTTTTCAGAAGATGTGCCCGCCTGAGCCAAGCCAGTGAGGTCACCCTTGATATCGGTGACGAAAACAGGGACTCCGGCTTCTGAGAGACGCTCGGCCATCAGTTGGAGGGTTCGCGTCTTACCAGTACCGGTTGCGCCGGCAACCAAGCAGTGACGGTTCGTGAGCCCCAGCGGAATACCGACAGGTGCGCCGGGAACCAGATATCGCCATCAAAAGCGCCCAGTCGCATCGAGGCGAGGTGAAGGGGTAGCCGCGCGCACCTGCTCCGCGTAGCCCTGCAGTTCGCCTTCGCTTGCCGAGGCCTGGGCCGGCTCAGCGGGAGCGGCTTGCGCAGGTGCAGCGGGGGCAGCCGGCGCACTTTCCGCAGGCGCAGCCTCCGGGGTTTGGGCGGGAGCAGCTTCGGAAGGAGCTGCCTGCCCGCAAAGCGTTATCGAGGGCGGCCTGCGCGGCCTCGGCTCTCGGTTGCTGCATCGGCAGCGGCGGCCTGGGACGCGGCCTCGTTCTGGTCGCCCTGGCCACCTTGAGCGGCAAGAGCGGCATCGAGGGCAGCCTGCGCAGCCTGAGCCTTTGCCGCAGCTGCTTCGGCGGCTGCCTGCGCGGCCTCGGCCTTCAGGCGTGCACATTTCAGCGGAATCGGTGTTGTGGGTCCTCGCAGTGTTGTGGTGGAAGTGGTCGTTAGGCATTTCCAGTGCTGGCATGAAACGTCGCACACGGCATTATGGGTTGAGTGGTCTATGTGTCGCTCCTCGCGGCGAACATCGCCGGGGGCAACAATGAGTGGGCGGTCCAGGCGCACCTGACTGGGGCGGCCTGCGGATCCACGCGCCGGTTCCGATGGGGAACCAGTAGCGTCCCTAATGTGCCTCTTGCTCCAGCATCTTTGCGGTGGTCGCTGGACGTCAACTGGGCAACAACAAGCCCTTGCTGTACTCGCGAAAACGACAACGGGACGATCTTTGCCCTGGGGTTGGGTCCTCTTCGCTAGGACACCCACGTCACGACCTCGCCGGGATCGGCATCCCCATCGGATTCAGCTCGTATTGGAATGGAGGAGTCGTGTTCGCGAACGTCCCACTTTTGTTTCCCTTCCCGAGGCCTGGGCGTCAGGGAAGAAATACGCGTGTGTGAACTACGTGAAGAGGAAGAACGAGAGGATGAGTGCGAGGAGGAACGTTTGCGTCCTTCGAGAACCCATTTTCCTCTTTCATACTTTGGCTACCGGCCTGATAAAGATCGCGAGGTCGCTTAATGAAGTCCACGTGGTCTCCGGGTTTTGATGGAGACAATACCCTAAGTGTAAAGGCGAGCAGGCGCTTGTTCCGCGGCAAAAACGCGAGGTCGAACGCGTGCGGTTTTCAAACCATGCCGCATTGCCCGGGCGCAAGGGGAATGTCGCTGTTGAGCTGGTGGGTAAAACCCCGTCGAGACAAGCGAGTCGGTGCTCTGAAAGCACAAGGACAGTGGAATCCGAGGTGTTTGAAAACAGCAAAACTTGAGCGCTCATATGGACCCGGGCAATCAGGTCCAGCGGAGAGGCCTCGTACATGCAGGGGATCCAGTTCCCATTCCGTGCTCAGCTCGGGTACGCAGCGCCTGCTGTATCAACAAGACAAGAATGAGAAATGGCATCGCGGTGGCGAATCAAAGTAAGTGGCTCCAGGGAGGAGGTGCAAACAGAGTTCGCGCACGATGGAGCTCACTGTCCTCGTAAGAAGGGTCGGCCATGCGGCACACGTGTCCCAGGATCGCGGTTTCATGTACGTACTAGCGATGGCATCGACAGCTGCAGCTCTTCCACTCGATGTCAAGGAGTGTCATTGCGTAGGTGGTGGAACCAGGACTCTTGAAGAATTTCCTTCAGATCTGCATCATCCATATGCGGCAGGCTGGAGGTGAGAATAGGCAGAGTATCAGTATTAGCAACCTCCGCCATCACCAGGCGAAGTAGATGCATGAACTCTTGGCGCTCAGATGAATTCGGTCCGTAGTGCATGAGCGGCAAGAGTTCCAAGATCAATCCCGTCGACTTCCGCATCAACGCATGCTCGCACGCGGCCAAGCAGGGTCGTCACCGTTTCGTCAGCGGAGTAAGGACCGTTGAAATCGCGTGTATCCCAGTCAGGTGAACCAGGAAGATGGACGATGATCTTGACACCGACCCTATGGAAATGCCTCACTAGGGCAGCGAGTTCGGATTGACGCCCCAGATCACTTTGCGGAATCGGGGAAATGAGCGAGAGCATCTACGCCGACTCGAGCGAACTGAATCGCTTCCTTGCTCAGCAGCTGAGCAATTTCATGATCAACGCGTTGGGGGATACGGCAAATTGCAGATGAATGCCACCACGGGTGGGTGCCTTTCCGCAGCATGAACCAACGTTGTTACTGCGGTCTACATGGGCTGCATTCACAGCACTATTGTTGCAGTTTTAGAGCATCGAAAAGGGTAGTTGAAGCGAGTTGGAGGCTTATCGCGTGCACGCTCGGTATCCGTATGGCTCCGCGAGACCGTGACCGTTACGTTTCAGAGACTTTCAAAGTCCTCTGTTCGTACCAGATGATTGCTGATCGAGCCCAAGGTGCTGCATTCCTCAGCACTTCGCCGTTTGGGCGACACAGGTCCTGGGGCCGGCCTCGGACGATTTCGTGCGCACGCGCTTGACCACTCCTTGAAGTCGCACTTTGGGTGGGACGCAGAGCTGGGGAAAGGAACTGGGTGACTAGCCCGATGTTGTTGATGCCGCATGTTTGTCCCACGATTCTCGGCCATCCGCCATTTGGACTACCAATGGTGAACGTGCACTCAATGAGACTGGCGGCATTTGAAATCGGCGGCTTTGAAGGGAATGCGCAGACACTGCGAGATCGTTGCACGCAGCTAGACACCAAGGTCATCGCTGAGGAGAGGTCCCGCCGGGCTGATCTCACGCGCGCAACCCGCCAGTGCGATTTTGCAAATACCCCTGGGCGAAGGGCGCAGGTCGAACCGGAAAAATCCCTGCGAAAGTATTCGGTCTACGACGATTGATCGCCCGACTTTTGAATGGATGCGTGAAGCGCGTACACACACAGCGCGTTGCTTGGAAGCTCAAATCATGGATCTTTCCGATTGACATCGCGTACTCGGTGCACGACGTCGAAGATGCGGTTGCAACCGGAAGATGGATCGCGAGGAACTTGCGCAGCGATGCGCATGCCAGTGTCATCGAGCTCGACCATGAAGTGGTGCGGGACTTCGACTTACTGAAGACGATCTGGTTCCAGGCGTTTGAGCTGACAAGTGACCATGCACCGAATGGCTCCAGTGCTTTCGGTGGATCGCCTTATGCGGATTTGTGCCGCCTTAGCAAGGACCTCACCGGCGGGCAGATCCGGCCGATTCTGGCAACGCAACGGTTGCGGCCACCCGTGAAATTGCGGGGAGACGAGCCCTGGAGCGCTATCGTGCGGGCTCGTTGTTCCGGCGCAAAGCCGGGCAGAAATTCAGGTTCTTAAGGGCGCTGGCTGTCCACTGTAGCCATGGAGAAAGCCCGCGCGGCTTGAACACAGTTTACTCAGCGGCTGCACTGCTCAATGACTTGGTTGATGCTCGCCTCCGCACGCAGGCCAGACTATCTTGACCTCCCTTTGCCGCTCAATGGCGTGCAACCACGGATGAGGGAAAGGCGTTTGCGGGTCGGGTATCGAGCCAAAGTCGCCTCGATGACCGACATCTCAGCCTTCACGCTGGCACGCGAAGCTGTGCGGGATGCTGTCCTCCCAGCTTTCAATCAGAGGAACAGTACCGATACACATGCCCCTGCTAAGGAAGTGTCCACTCGCTAAACTGAACTCCATGGCCCGGCCTGATCTCAAAAGACATCGCCGCCGTACGTGATGCATCGCGCATTGAAGAAAAATCGTCGGCGGCGCGTCGCCCTGCGCCCTGCGAGTGTTGATTCTTTGAAAGGATTGTGCCCATTCATGATGAACGCACGCCCTCGTTCCACGTTCCGTCCCTCCCAGCGGTTTTGGCACTGTTTTTGGCTGTGCAGAAGGCGGGGACGTCATCGCTGTCTCAGAAAGTTGATTCTCTTTCCTTCACCGAGGCAGTGGAAGCCTTGGCCCTCAAGGCTGGGATTACTTTGCGTTACGAGGCCGCGGGAAGTGGGACTCTTCGCCGCGAGGAGCCGGGGCGGCGCCAGCGCCTTCTTGATGCCCACCGCGTGGCTGAGAGTTTTATCAGACGCAGCTCGCGTCGGCAAGCGCACCTCAGGCGTCAGTGGGCCAAAGGGGCTTTGGTGAAGCAATGCTGCCGCCGTTTTCCGGGGATTGGCTACTCTCCGGCCTCGTGGGACGCGTTGACGTCACCTTCGTTCGAAGGTTCACCGATCAAAGTTGAAACTGCCGGCCTGGCAGCTCGGGGTAACCGCGGACTCTATGACCGATTCCGGGGAAGACTGATGTGGCCAATCCGCGATATTACGGGCGCGACTGTTGGTTTTGGTGCCCGGCGTTTGAACGATGAGGACAAGGAATCCCCGAAGTACCTCAACACCCCTGAAACGCCGATTTATCACAAGTCCCAAGTCCTGTACGGTTTGGATCTTGCGAAGAAAGAAATCACTCAGGGACGCAGGGTTGTCATTGTTGAGGGCTACACCGATGTCATGGCTGCCCATGCTGCGGGGAGTCGGGTGTGCGGTTGCCACCTGTGGCACCGCTTTTGAGGGAACACGTCAAGATCGTTCGCCGACTGCTGGGAGATACCGCAGATAGTGCGGCGGGAGTTGTTCTAAGTAATGGGAAGACCCATGGCGGTGAAGTGATCTTCACTTTCGATGGTGATGCGGCTGGTCAAAAAGCTGCGCTTCGTGCTTTTGATATGGATCAAAACTTTTCGGCGCAGACCTTTGTGCCGTCGAGCCCCATGGCATGGACCCTACGAGCTGCGAGATGGCTCAAGGCGAGCGTGCGGTTGTGGAGCTGGTGAACTCTCGGACCCCGCTTTTCGAGTTCGTCATTCGCTCCGTCCTGCGCCAATTGGACCTTAGGACTGCAGAGGGGCGCGTTAAAGCCCTTCGTGCCGCGGCTCCCGTGGTTGCTCGCATTCGTGACCGCGCTCTCAACGCGAATACACCAGATTACTTGCCGGGTGGATTAGTGGATATCTCCGGTCGCACGTGCCGTGCGCTCATCTGAACTCACGCCCGGCCTCGAACGGGCGCGGGGGCTGACTCGGAGCCCCGGCCCCCATGCTGTACAGCGCGGTCGGAAAGACCCCGTGTCCAGATCGAACAGCCAGGCCTTGGAAGCGCTGGTTCAATACCCATGTTACGTGGTGGGTTCAGAGGGATTTGAAGAACTTGGAGGAGGCATTCTCTGTGCCTTCCTACGCGCAGTTCACGACGCGATTCGAGCTGCAGGAGGTCTTGGCGCTTTCGTCAAAGCTTCTTCGTCAGGCCGAAGAACATTTCCGGTAAAGGGAGAAAGCCGTGCAAGCCGCGACTCGTGCCTTCGTTGATGACGTGCGCGAGCTGATGATTCCCGAAGTTGCAGCGGTTTTGGATGGAACTTGCGGTTGCCCGCTGCCGCAAGATCGCGAGATCAGCTTCGCGCATACTATCGTGGGCGATGGGGCAATGGTGCGTTTGGATGTGACGCGCAGGCTGGCCGATGCAGATGCGACCTTCAGCGTTTGAGCGAAGATGACCCCAGTACACTCAGGCATTCCGAGAGCTGATGCGTCTGGAAGAAGTACGGCGCCGCTTTACCGAACGCGCGCAATAGCCTTCGCGAGGCGGATGCTACTCGAGTCCAACGCTTTCTCGCAGCTGGCGTTCAAATGTTTGAGCCACTGCGATTCGCCTCATCATCCAGTGGGCCGTTGGCCGAAAGGACGGAAAACAACTCTACCGTCTTCGCGTCTGCGAATCTGGCCGGTGATCACCGTTCGGAAGGAGCTGTGACATTTCGGACAACGACCTGGGTGCGGTTCACCTTCTCGGAAAGGTCTTCCATAAAAGGACGCATTGACGAGTCGCTGGATTTCAGAGTCAAAGGAGCGCGGGAAGGATCAACCCAGGTCACGCGAAGTTCACTGCTTTTTCGCCCGTTCCATCGCGCGTTTTGGATTTCGTACCACATTGCCGAATCAGCAGCGTGATCCTCTTCGATCGGGATCAAAGCAAAACGCGAGACAGAATCCGCGAAATCGTAGAGCTCAATATGAGGCGATTGGCGTCCCCAGCGGGAACAAACGCCTTGCCATCTCAGTTTTGTGATTTTCGCTTTCCGTGCTCATTGCGAGTGTCACCACCGCGGAACCGAGACACCCGGGGCTGGCCCTGGGCGAACATCATCAGTGCAGCGCGAGCGCAAAAGATCGTACATCTTGAGGTCTGAAGCAAAGAGATTGATATCGCGCGCATTGATGCTTGAGCAAGAGAGGCGGGGAGGTGATCAGGCATAGAACAGCGTAGCTGGCGGGTGTCTTTGCTCCCGCGTTCCAAAGAACGTGAGGCCCGATCAAGAAGCGCGTTTTGAATGGTTTCTGCCGATGAGAAGTCCTCGCTTGTCACCGCGGACTTCGGCAATGTCTGAGCGATGCAATCCCAATTGGCCGTTGTCTGAGCGGCCTGTTCTGAGATTCGCAAAAGCAGAAGTCGTTTGTGAAGGCTGGTGCTGGAAATCCGAGGACGTACCGGTGCGAGACAATCACGAAGGCGTCTTTCCGCTTTGGCCAATCAGTCGCTGGGCCAGCGCATCAACATCGTGCTCGCCCTCATCGAGGTTGATCGCGTAGGCGTTCGCTAGTGCACTGCCGAGGCATAGCGCCCCAGTGCGACTGCGCTGAGTTGGCGTGCTTCTTCACTCGAGGTCATGGTCGGGTTTGCCGCGGTCTGAAGATCTCGACGAGCCGAGATGACCAGCCACGAGACGAAATCCTTCACCATGTAGGGAGCTTCTGCGATCGCTTCGGGCTGGGGGAGTGAAGCGGCATCCTCGCGGCCCTTCCAGGGCTCCCATACTCCTCGAGGAATTCAAGCGTTCCCAGGAACTTGTCGCTACGGCCTCGAGAGCGGAAGAACACGAGGCACACTGGGTGGCAAGGGAAGCAAGGGAATGTGCGCGTTCGGCGGCCGCGGCCTCGGTGCGCGCGGAGGTGTCACGAGAGAGTGCGAAACCGGTCAAAGCGGGCAGGCTACTGGGGGATTCCGTGGATTCCACACGCTCCAAGAGAAGAGCACAGGCAGCAACGAACGCAGTGAAGGAGTTTCGGGTGTTTCACAACAACATCATCCCATGGTCAAAAGACGAGTACGATTGCCTAGAATACCGTGTCGCGTGAAGGAGTGAAGGTGGCACCCACACAGATTGAAGAACAAGTCCGTGCGCTGGTTGAAGGTATTGTCACCGGGGCCGGAGCCGAACTTGATGCGGTGACCATTCTCAAGCAGAATGGCGCCCTGGTCTGCCGAATCACCGTTGAAGAGCCCTTGGGAAGCGAAAAGCTATCCTCGGATGCGCTCGCGGATATCTCACGCGCAATTTCCAAAACTATGGATGCCGCTGATCCGATTTCTGACGCATACATGCTGGAAGTCTCCACCCCCGGTCTGGAACGCGAATTGAAGAAACCTGACCATTGGAAGCGCCAAATTGGCGGATTGGTCAGCGTTAAGATGCGAAATGGTGACAGAGTTGTGGGACGGGTCAGCAGTGCCAGACGATAAAGGCGCTACTGTAGATACTGGCGCTGAAAAGCCACGCAATTGCATATGACGAGATCAAGAAGGCGCGTTCGCGCGTCGACTTCGGCTCGTGGGAATGAGGGACGCTATGGAAATCGATATGACCGCCCTGCGAATGGTCGAACATGAAAGGGGTATCGCTCAATACCCTTGTTGATGCCATTGAGGGCATTGCTGAAGGCGTACCACAACATCCCCGGCGCAATTGCAGAAGGCTCGAATCGAGATCGATAAGCGCACGGGTCGCGTGACCGTTATGGCCACCGAAGAAGACGAAGAGGGTAACCCCATCGGCGAATTCGATGACACCCCCAAGAACTTCGGTCGCATTGCACAATCCACCGCGCGTTCCGTCATCATGCAGCGCCTTCGCGATGCTGATGATCAGCGCGTTTTGGGTGACTTTGCCGGCAAGACCGGTCAGATTGTGACCGGCGTTGTGCAGCAGTCGCGTGACTCTCGCCTGACCACCGTAAGGCTGGCTGACGATTTCGAGGCCATTCTTCCCGATTCCGAGAAGGTCCCCGGAGAGGACTACTCGCACGGAACCCGCCTGCGCGCACTGATCGTTTCCGTCGAGCGTACCGAACGCGGTGCTCGCATCACCCTTTCGCGCACCACCCGGATTGGTCAAAGGCCTGTTCGAGCGTGAGAGTTCCTGAGATTCAGAGGGCTTGGTCCGAATCAGGCCAGTGCCCGCGAAGCTGGTCACCGCTCAAGATTGCCGTGGTTGCTACTCGCGAAGGCGTGAATGCCAAGGGCGCGTGCATTGGCCCGATGGGCTCGCGTGTTCGTGCGGTCATGACAGAGCTCGGTGGCGAGAAGATCGACATCGTGGACTGGTCTGAAGATCCGGCACGTTTCGTTGCGAATTCGCTGTCCCCGGCGCGCGTGGCTCGCGTTGTCGTTCACTCTGTGGAGCAACGCACTGCAACAGCTATCGTTCCCGACTTCCAGCTTTCGCTGGCAATCGGTAAGGAAGGGCAGAACGCTCGACTTGCGGCGCGCCTGACCGACTACCACATCGACATCCATTCTGACACTGAGAATGGCGAAGAAGGACTGGCATCGCGTTCGTCTACACCAGATGACGTGATCAGTCGCTCACAATCCGATGGCTTGGAAGAGGACTGACTCGGCTAAGCTTAAAGGCGTGTCTGACTCCACTCTGATAGCTTCGCACCTGTGTGGGGTGTGGATTACGCGCGCAACGTGCGGAACTGATCCGTGTTGTTGCGACCTCTGACGGGGATCTTCATGTTGATCACCGTCGTAACCTTCCGGTCGGGGGCGTGGTTTCATCCGAGGCCCGCTGCCTGAGACCTCGCCCGCCGCAAGCGGGCGCTCGGGCGATTCACTGCGTCGATCGGTAGAAATGACTGACAGGCGAGTGGGCTGAACTGGGGAAGAAATTCTGTCTGCGGCACGGGGCGCCGGACAACGAGTAGCAGCGGGTTGAAAGCCCATGGGCACCCGATGAGTACCAGCGATGAGCTGCCTGCATTATCAGTGATACGTCTCCGTTCGGGGACGTTCCCGAGACTAAGGAGAAAAGTGGCAAAACTGCGTGTCCACGAGCTCGCCAAAGAGCTCAGGAATCCCCAACAAGAATTGCTGGCCTACCTGCGAGACAAGGGCGAATACGTTAGAGCTTCTTCGTCCGCACTTGAACCGCCCGTAGCGCGTGAAGCGCGCGAGCACTTCAAGCTTTCCGGTTCAGCATCGGGTGACGCTAAGAGCGCCCGAAGAGCGGCCCCAAGCCCAAGGCAAAAGGCTTCCACCAAGACCGCTGAAACCGCCTCAGCAGCACCGCACAGGACGACGCTCCTGCATCTGCCGAAGCTCCCAAGCCTTCTGCTCATAAGCCTGGGCCTCATGCGCCCAAGGCAGCAGCACCAAAGGCCACAGCTTCCGAAAAGGCCGAAGCTGCCCCCCGTGCTCCCAAGCCGGCGCCGCGCCAGGCTCGTGGAAGCAGCGAGAAGCCCCCAAGCCGGCAGCTGGCGCTCCGAAGCCTGGAGCTCCTCGCGCCCCGCGTCCCGGTGGCTCTGCAGCCAAGCCGGGTGCGCCTCGTCCCGGAGCACCCCGTCCCGGTGGTCCTCGCCCGGAAACAACCCTACGCATCCAGCCGGGTATGCCCCGTCACGGTGGTAGCCAGGGTGGTCGCGGTGGAAACCGTCCCGCACGTGGCGCACAGGGTGAACGTCCCGCACGTCCCGGTGGTGCTCAGGGAGCACGTCAGGGTGGGCCTCGTCCGCAGCGCAGTGGCGCACCAACAGGTGGCGGTCCGCGTCCGAACCCGGGAATGATGCCGGACAGGCGAACTTCCGCTCGGCTCGGATGGTCCGCACCCTCTTCTGATCGTCCTCGTGGTGGCCGAGGCCGCGGTACCCGTCCCGGTGGCGGTAACGGCGGCGGTCAGGGGCGCTCCCGGGCAAATGCCGGTGGCGGTTTCGCTCCGCCTCGCGGTGGTCGCGGTGGCGGCCGCGGCGCAACGCCGGGCGCATTCGGTCGCGGTGGCGGCAAGAGCTCGCGCGGACGTAAGTCGAAGCGCGCAGCGTCAGAGTTTGAACAACAGAACGCACCCGTCATTGGTGGCGTTTCGATTCCTCGCGGCGATGGACAGCAGATCCGCATTCGCCGAGGGTGCCTCTCTTGCTGACTTTGCTGAGAAGATCAACGTCAATCCCGCAGCGCTGGTGACCGTCCTCTTCCACCTGGGAGAGATGGCAGCTGCCACGCAGTCGTTGGATCAGGACACCTTCGAAGCACTGGGCGCAGAGCTCGGCTACGACGTCAAGGTTGTTTCGCCTGAAGATGAGGATCGTGAACTGCTCGAGTCCTTCGACATCGACCTCGAAGCCGAAGAGCTGGACGACGCAGAGAACATGCAGCCGCGTCCCCGGTCGTCACGGTCATGGGCCACGTTGACCACGGTAAGACCAAGCTGCTCGACGCGATCCGTCACACCGACGTTGTCGACTCTGAGCACGGTGGTATTACCCAGCACATTGGTGCCTACCAGGTGCAGGTGAAGTCCGAGGACGGAACTCCTCGCCGTATCACCTTCATCGATACCCCCGGTCACGAGGCCTTCACCGCTATGCGTGCCCGTGGTGCGCAGGTCACCGATATTGCGATCCTCGTGGTTGCAGCGGATGACGGTGTCATGCCTCGAGACCGTTGAAGCAATCAACCACGCGCAGGCCGCTGGCGTGCCGATCGTTGTTGCCGTCAACAAGATCGATAAGGAAGGCGCGAACCCCGATAAGATTCGCGCCCAGCTCACCGAGTACGGCCTGGTTGCCGAAGAGTACGGCGGCGACGTGCATGTTCGTCGATATCTCGGCCAAGCAGCGCAAGGGTATCCGTGAGCTTCTCGAGGCCGTGCTGCTGACCGCTGATGCAGCTCTGACCCTTGAAGCGAACCCCGATACCGATGCCCGCGGTGTTGCTATCGAAGCGAATCTGGATAAGGGGCGCGGTGCAGTGGCGACCACATGCTGGTTCAGCGCGGTACCCTGCGTGTCGGCGATTCCCTGGTTGTCGGTTCTTCGCACGGCCGTGTTCGTGCAATGTTCGATGACAGCGGTAACGATGTTGCCGAGGCCGGTCCCTCGACCCCCGTTGCAGTGCTGGGTCTGACTTCGGTTCCTCGCGCTGGTGACTCCTTCCTGGTTGCCACCGATGACCGTACTGCCCGCCAGATCGCTGATAAGCGCGGGGCCGCAGAGCGTCAGGCCATGCTGGCCAAGCGCCGTAAGCGCGTCTCCCTTGAGGACTTCGATAAGGTCCTTAAGGAAGGCGAGGTCGATACCCTCAACCCGGTCATTAAGGGTGACGTCTCCGGTGCTGTTGAGCCCTGGAAGATTCGCTGCTGCGTATCGACGTGGGCGAAGAAGTTGCTCTTCGCATCATCCACCGCGGTGTTGGTGCAATCACCCAGAACGATGTCAACCTGGCAACCGTGGACAACGCGGTCATCATTGGCTTCAATGTCCGCCCGGCTGAACGCGTTCAGGAACTGGCCGACGCCGAGGGCGTCGAGATCAAAATACTACAACGTCATCTACTCGGCGATCGACGATGTCGAGGCCGCGATGAAGGGCATGCTCAAGCCGATCTACGAAGAGGTCGCACTGGGCAGCGCGGAGATCCGTCAGGTCTTCCGTTCCGGCAAGTTCGGCAATATCGCAGGTTCGATTGTCCGCAATGGCACCATCAAGCGTGGAACCAAGGCTCGCTTGGTCCGCGACGGTGTGGTTGTTGCAGACAACCTGGAGATCGCATCGCTTCGCCGCGAGAAGGACGATGTCACCGAGGTCCGTGAGGGCTACGAATGTGGTATCACCTTGGGTTACAAGGACATTCAAGAAGGCGACATCATCGAGACCTGGGAAATGCGCGAAAAGCCGCGTGACTGAGGTCTTCGCTCAGACAAGGGTTTGGGCCCCACCAGGTGCGGGGCCCAGCTTTAGTTCTCTGAGCCGCTGTCTCGAGCGCGGCGTGATTGAATGCGCTCGAAACAGCAGGAGATGTGACTACATGCCGCCCATGATCTGTGCGACGAGGATCTTGCCGATCATGGCAACAGGGTAGACCAGCGCGTAGCCCAAGGAAACGCGTGGATCCATATTCGTTCGAGGTTTGCGAAGGCAAGGACTGCAGGCTGCGTTTGAGCAGCCAGCGAGCAGACCAGAGAGCTTCGTTCCACCCATCTTGAACAACCAGCGCATGACGACGTACAGGCCAATGGCCATGATCGAGGTCATGATGATGCCCAGCAAGAGGATCTGCAGCCAGGTTCCAGAGGTGAAGGCCTTTTCGATCTGTCCACCTGCGTTAGCACCCGCTTGTGCGAGGAAGATCAGAAGGCCGAACTCTGCCAGAACCTGACCGGCCGTGAACGGCATTGCGGTCACGAAGGGACCGATACGTCCGATACGTCCGAAGATCAGGCCGACGATCAATGTTCCAGCAGCCGAACCAATCGAGAAGTAAGCACCGGTTGGGGTAAAGATCGGGATTTCGCCAATGAGAATGCCCAGTGCCATGCCGACGCCCAGAGCGATTGGTTCAGGTCGGAGAGGCCTCGTGCAGAGTCGCCAAAGAACTTCGTAATCTCGCGCATCTTTGAGGTCGGGGCCACGACACGAACGCGGTCGCCCTGCTGGAGGATCAGTCCGGGTTCGGCGATCATATCGACGTCGCCTCGGCGCACACGGGAAATTGTTGCGAGTATTTATCCGCCAGGCCCAGTTCTTCAACGGTATGTCCGGCGAGCTTCGGGTTTAGAAATCGTCACGCGACGGAAATCCAAGTAGGCGCGGTCTTCGATCAAGGAGTGCGAAGAGGGGTGACCGAGTTCAGTTGCAACTCGGGCAACCAACTCACGCGGGCCAACGACGGTCACCGAAGTCGCCCTGGTCAAGGGTGTCGTTCAGTGAAGGACGCATGATGGGTCCGGTTCGCCTCGGCGCAGACGGAAAGTGACCTTTGAACCCATCATTGTGTGGATATCGCCGATGCAGGGATGGTCGCCACGCTCGACGCGAGATTGTACGGTTTGCTAGGGGAGAGGGAGCATCTTTATCACGCTTGCCGTAAGAAAGAGCGGCTGCAGGAAGCGATAAGCATTCCGACGACGCCGAAGAGGTAAGCAATCGAATAACCGACCGTCGCGAGGTCCACTCTTTCCCGAGGCCTCGCCAGCAGCGGCCAAAGGCGGGGTGTTGGTTACCGACCCGGCGAAGGTGCCCGCGATGAGTGCGGGGTCCATTCCCCACATGCGGCCGATAACTTCGCCGGCGGCTGCGGATACGCCGTAAAGGGGCAACCATGGCCAAAATTGGTCCGACCGCGCTCTTGATGTTGTGGAAGAAGGAAGCGCCGGAGTTCATACCGATATGCGAAAGCGAAGAGCGCAAGGCCAAGTGTGCTCAGCTCTCGGGTGACGCGTAGGTGAATTCCGTAGGTTTCCAGCCCATGCGGACAGGATGATTGCAAGGAAAAGGACAGCTGCTGCACCCAGTCCGATGCCCTTGATCTTGATGTGGCCAAAAGCCATTCCCACGCCAATGAGGAGGAACAAGAACAGGACGGGCTGATCAGCAAGCTTGGTAAATAAGATCTCCACTGTGAGGGCTCCGTTGTCTGGTGATCAGGATTTTTCTATCCGTTTTCGGTATCTGACTCTTCTGGAAAAGGGCAAAATGGGCGATTCGCGAGATTCTGCGGAAACGGTGTTAGTGCTCTTAGCTCCGTCTGACAAATTTTCGATTTTTGAGGCCAAGGTCCCAGTTATCTCTGAACTGTGAGATCAAAAGGCCGATGGTGACTGCAAGCCTGTACGGTTAGAGACGTGATGAAGATTCGCATTTCAGGAATTCTCGTCTCGGTCATCGTACCCAGGCGTGCGATTCCTGCCGTGTGAATTGTCGGATGGAACGCACGCCACAATCCCCGCGCACTTGCGCTACGCGTTTTCGACCTCGGGAACAGAGAAGAACGCGCCCGCATCTGTGAAGGGGATTTTTTCATGCCAACACCCCATGATTCGCGCAAGGAATTGCGGCGCAAACCGCGCTCGCTGAAGCGGAAGCGTAGAACCGACTGGAAGGCTGATGATGACTGAAGAACAACGCCAGGTCATGACCGGCGCACGAGGCCATTGTGAATACCCTTGAAGCCCTGGGGGTCACCGACGTTTTCGGTATGCCCGGTGGAGCAATTCTTCCCACCTATGACCCGCTGATGAGCTCGTCACTGCACCACATCTTGGTTCGCCACGAGCAGGGCGCGGGACATGCCGCCTCAGGGCTATGCACTGGCAAGCGGGAAGGTCGGTGTTGCCATCGTGACCTCTGGTCCGGGTGCAACGAATACCTCTGACCGCAATCGCAGACGCAAATATTGATTCGGTCGATCGTTTCGTGATTTCCGGCCAGGTCGGTGCATCGCTGATCGAACTGATGCATTCCAGGAAGCCGACATCGTTGGGGCATCAATGCCCTTGGCAAAGCATTCTTTCCTGGTCACTCGCGCGGCTGAGATCCCCCAGCGCCTTGCTGAAGCCTTCCACATCGCCTCGACCGGTCGCCCCGGTCCGGTCCTCGTGGACATCACCCGTTCGGCTCAGGTTGAAGAATTTGAATACCATTGGCCGGTTGAGCTGCAGCTTCCCGGCTATGAACCCCGCATTTGAGCCCGTTCCGCGCCAGATTGCTCGCGCTGCCGAGGAAATTGCGCGAGCGCGAGGCTCCCGTGCTCTACGTCGGTGGTGGCCTCGTCCGCGCCCGCGCCGAAGAAGAACTGCGCACCCTGGTGGAATTGTCCGACGCGCCCGTCGTGACAACGCTTCCCGCGCGCGGAGCTTTCCCCGACTCTGACCCGCACAACCTCAGATGCCGGGAATGCACGGTACGGTTCCAGCGGTTGGCGCACTGCAGCGCGCGGACTTGGTTGTGGCTTTGGGTGCGCTTCGATGACCGCGTGACCGGCCAGCTGAGACTCTCTCGCACCTCGCGCACGCATCGTGCACGTCGATATCGATCTGGCTGAGATGTCGAAGAACCGCTATGCCGACGTTGCGGTGGTCGCGGACCTCAAGCCAGCCTTGGCTGCCCTGAATGCTGCCCTTCCCGAAGCCTGAGCGCTTGGGTCACCCCGATCTTTCGGGATGGTGGCGTTACCTTAACCGCCTGCGTGAGAAGTATCCGCTGGGGTGGAGCGAGCCAAGCGACGGTTTCATGGCTCCCCAGAGGTGATCTCAAAGCTTTCTGAGATTGCCGGTCCCGATGCGATTTACGTGACCGGTGTGGGCCAGCACCAGATGTGGGCGGCTCAGTTCCTTCAACTGGAAAAGCCTTCCCACTTCATTTCCTCGTGCGGTCTGGGAACCATGGGATACTGCATCCCTGCAGCGATGGGCGCACAGGTGGGCGCCCGAATCGGTCGTCTGGGCGATTGATGGTGACAGGTCGCTTCCAGATGACGAACCAGGAATTGGCAACCTGCACCGTAAACGGAATCCCTGTGAAGGTGGCCCTGATCAACAACTCCGTGTTGGGAATGGTCCGCCAGTGGCAGACACTGTTCTACGGTGAGCGCTACTCGAACACGACCCTGAACCCGCAAGATGGCGAGCAGATTCCGAACTTTCGAGATGCTTGCTCAGGCCTACGGGAATGGCCGCGCGGACCGTGCGCAGTGCCGAGAGAGTTGAAGAGGCCATTGAATGGGCCATGTCAATTAACGATCGTCCAGTTTTGTTGGACTTTTAGGGTTTCTAAAGATGCTATGGTGTGGCCGATGGTTGCAGCCGGCGTCCCCACTGACGATATCCGCTATGCGCAGGATATCGCCCCCGACTGGGAGGTGGAAGACTGATGAGGCATACGCTTTCTGTTCTGGTGGAAAAACAAGCCCGGCGTGCTGACCCGCGTCTCCGGTTTGTTTGCTCGCCGAGCCTTCAACATCAAGTCATTGACGGTGGGGAGACCGAGCATCCCGATATTTCCCGCATGACCATCATTGTTGATGCGGATACCGCCCCATCGAGCAGGTTAAGCGCCAACTCGGGCAAGCTGATTAATGTCCTGAAAATCGTTGAGCTTAACCCCTGACGAGGGCCGTCGAGCGTCGTACTGCTGCCTGCGAAGGTCCGTGCTGATGACACGTGCGGACCTCGGTGCTGCAGATCGTGGATTTGTTCCGCGCACACGTCGTTGATGTCCATCCCGAAGCGGTCGTTATTGAATCGATCGGTTTCACTACCCAAGCTGGAGAGCGCTGCTGCGGGCACTTGAGCCATACGGCGTCACCGAACTCGTTCAATCGGGCGCCGTGGCGATCGGCCGCGGTGACCACTCGATTACGGATCAACTAAAAGGAGAATTAACAATGGCAGAGATCATCTACGATGACGCGCAGACCCTGTCGCTGATCCAGTCAAGAAGGTAGCCATCATTGGTTACGGTTCCCAGGGACACGCGCACGCGCTGAACCTGAAGGATTCCGGCGTTGACGTGGTCGTTGGTCTGCGTCGGTTCCTCTTCGTGGGGCCAAGGCCGGGGCCGCTGGCCTCGAGGTGAAGGATGTTCCCGAGGCCGTCGCCGAGGCGATGTCGTCTCCATCCTCCTGCCCGACCAGGTCCAGCGCTACGTGTCACGCCGAGCAGGTTGCCCCCAACCTGAAGGAAACGCGCAGCCCTGCTCTTCGCGCACGGCTTCAACATCCGCTAGCGGCTAGCATCGAGGTCCCCACCGGCCACGATGTCATCATGAGTTGCAAAGGGCCCAGCCCTGAGGTCCGCGAGACCTACACCCAGGGCAAGGGCACCCCGGATGTCGTCGCCGTTGAGGTTGACGCTTCCGGTCAGGCTCGGGACTCGTTCTGTCCTACGCCAAGGCTATTGGCGGTACCCGCGCAGGCGTCATCAAGACCACCTTCACCGAGAGAGACTGAGACCGACCTCTTCGGCGAGCAGGCAGTTCTGTGTGCGGGTCTCCCCACCTGATCCAGGCCGGTTTCGAGACCCTGGTTGAGGCTGGCTACCAGCCCGAGATCGCCTACTTCGAGGTCTGCCACGAGATGAAGCTGATCGTCGACCTCATCAACGAAGGTGGCATCACCAAGCAGCGTTGGTCCTGCTCTGACACCGCTGAGTACGGCGACTACATCTCTGGTCCGCGCGTGATCGATGCATCCTCTCAAGCGAGGCTATGCGCGACATCCTGAGCTGATATTCAGGACGGCACCTTCGCACGCCGCTTCATTGAGGACCAGGACAATGGTGCTCTTGAGTTCAAGGCTCTGCGTGCCGAGGAAGAGGCTCACCCGATCGAGGCTACCGGCCAGAAGCTGCGTAAGGCTTTCGGTTGGACCCAGGCCGATGAGGACTACACCGAAGGTAGCGCAGCTCGCTGAGCTGATGCGATCTCAGGTTCGGTCGGCTTCCTTAGCTGAGCTGACTACTGAGTTAAGATCAGAGGTTTTTGATCAAACGGCTGTGGGCCGGTGCGTACGCACCAACGCTTCGTAACCGTACACGTGCTACTGACGCGCGGCCGCCAGTCTGCATCTCCGTCTCGCTCGTCCGGCCTCCGCCCTTCCTTCCCGAAAAGACACACGAAGTCAGTGAATGTCATGCCTTATATCGCCTGTGTCTTTTACTGACTCGTGTGGAAGGTGGGAGAGCCTTGGACAAAGCTGCGTCATTTCTCGACTGTGTGACAGAACGCGACACTGTTTGGCCAGAGGAAGCGACGATGGCAACGATCGAGTTAGAACAACGTGTGCTTATTGAAGCTTTCCTGTGTCAAAAAGCCAGCTATAGGGCTGCACAGCGCCCCCTACTTGCACGCACATCAACAAAATTAGGGTGAATACCCTGAAAAGCAGTCAGAAAATATTCTGATGTAACTGTCTGGAAGTTCTGCGAATTCGTAAGATGACTTACGTGATGGCTGAGAGCTGACTCACGTGTCGCTTTTCAGTTTCACATCCATATCATTCATCCAGAAGGATCACAAAGATGACCCTCCGTCGATATGGGCGGGCCCTGGCAGCTGTCTCAGGTGCAGCACTCATGCGTGTGCTTCGCTCTCCGTGCCGGCACTGGCAACCCCGCAAGTGACACGCAACCCGGTGATACCGCCACGGCCTCGGCAAGTGAGGCAACTCCGGCTCCCATCACCGTTACCAGCAACGCGAACCGACAAACTCGGGGGACAAGGTCTGCGTCGGGGGACACCCTCACGTATACCTTCACCTACACGAGACCAGACTGACAGTGCTCGACTGTATGTTTCCCGAAGGAATCAAACCTTTCTGGAGTCCTGACGACCGGTGCGCCGAACTGCCGTTGGCTCAACCTCCAGTGCGCACACCGCAAGCAGTGCACCCAGTGCGACGCACACAGTGACCGAGGCTGACCTCGCCGCCGGTTCCTTCACTCCGACCTCGGCCTGGGCGGCAGCGTGACCGCAATGGCAACGACGTGATCGCCAGCGGAATTTCCGCCAATGCCGAGGCCGTCACCGTTCTGCCCGGCTCACGTACTCCTGAACCCGACCAGTGGAAACCGCAAGGACTACGCGATTGGAGAGGTCGCGCGCCGGCCTCGCCTGGGGTGGCGGGCTTTAAAATGCCATCGCATCCCCGCGCTGACCACGGCCACCAATGGCTGGATTATCGCCGCATGGGACGGCCGCCCGAAACCTGCCAGGACGCACCGCAGAAACGAACTCGATCGTCTACCGCATCTCGAAGGACGGCGGTAAGTCCTGGACTCCGATTCAAACCGCTCTGGCCGGGAACCCCCGGCGCGAATAAGGTCGGTTTCTCGGATCCCTTCCTTCGTCGTTGATCGCACCACCGGGACGATCTTCCTCTTCTCGGTGAAGTCTTTTGATGCGGGCCTGTTCCAGTCGCAGCTCGGAACCGATCCCACCGCGCGTAACATCCTTCACGCACATGTTGTGGAGTCGCACGACAATGGCCAGACGTGGGTGAATCCCCGCACCATCACCGATCAGGTGACGGCTGGTTATGAAGGTCAGTGGTTTACCCGCTTTGCCTCTTCTGGTGAAGGCATCCAACTGCGCTACGGCGCGCATGCCGGTCGATTGATTCAGCAGTATGCGGTTGCAAACTCGGGAAGCACTTCGCTGATGGCAGTTTCCGTCTACTCCGACGACCACGGCGCAACGTGGAAGCCGGGCACTCCCAGTGAAGGTAGTGCGGATGAGAACAAGGTTGTCGAGCTCTCAGACGGTCGCCTGCTGCTCAACTCGCGTACGCAGGGAACCGCTGGCCAGCGCCTCGAGGCGATTTCCTACGATGGCGGTCAGACCTGGGAGGTCCTTTCCGCCACAGCGGGACCCGACGGACCCTCGCAACAACGCCTCGATCATTCGTGCATACCCGAATGCGCCTCAGGGTTCGGCGCGCGCACGCGTGCTGCTCTTCTCGAATGCGGATTCGTCAAGTGCCCGCGCGAATGGAACCATACGCGTGTCCTACGACGATGGCTTCACCTGGAATGAGGGTAAGGTCTTCGAGAGCGGCGACATGGCCTACTCGACCCTGCATGCACTGAATGATGGAACGTGGGGCCTGCTGTATGAGACCGGTGGGTACAAGAACATTGATTTCATGCGCGTTGACGCTGCCTACCTGGGTTTAACGGACCCGGGTGAAGACGTCGCGCCGACTCCACTTTAGAGACGACTCCAGTTCGACCCCGGACCAAGCCAACTCCGGAGCCTGCTCCTACTCCTGAACCCACGCCCGAGCCGACTCCTGAACCCGCGCCTTCCACTACTCCCGCACACTGGGTGAACACCGCCGATGGGTGGAAGTGGCAGCTCGAAGATGGCAGCTTCGCGGCCTCGCAAAGCGTCGTCATTGGCGATGCGACCTACCGCTCAACGCCGATGAAATCGACGGATGGCTACCGGTTGGGACCGGCAGGATGGAAAGTGGAGTCACTACACTCCTATGGCGCGCGCACGACGCTTGGTTCGAAGAAGCGGGTCACTGGTACTACTTCGATCCGGAGCACGCGTCATGAAGATCTGGTGGGCGCAGATTGATGGCCACTGGTACAACTTCGGACTTGATGGCCGTATGCGACCAGATGGAAGAACCTCGATGGGCACTGGTACCGCTTTTGGAACGGATCGGCCATATGGCGACCGGATGGCAGCGCATTGGTTTGTCTTTGGTACTACTCGGCACCGATGGCCAGATGCGTACCGGCTGGCAAAAGATCGATGGCCGCTGGTACTGCCTCGCTCATTCTGGAGCGTGGATCTGAGCTGATCGATTGATCAGCCGTTGACTAACGAGGCCGGGGCCGGGGTGCAGATTCTCCCGGCCCTGGTTTTCGTTAGTCGCGCCCAGCTACCCGGCGCAGTCTCAGGACTGACCCCGACCTGGCTTTTTGTTGAACTCGCGATCGGGGCAGGGAAGCGAGGGGAAGGGGGCTAGAGCCTCGTTAGTGGAGGTCTGGTCTTCTTCGATCGTCGCAAGCGCAACCTGGGTGGCACCTGCTCGGGCGTTCCAACCGAGGACTCCGACGGTGAGCGCGCCCATCACAAGGAAAATCAGGCTGGTCGAGGTCGAGCCGGAGGAGTGCATGAAGGCCATTGCGATGACGGCGATTCCTTGCGCGGTGCCCAGAACTCCACCCATGAAGAGCAGGACCCAGACGGCTTGATGGCCGGCGTTCCAGGCATGCGAGCCGACCGGGATATCGCGCAGATAGAGGCCGAGGGGAGGACGGACGGCTTGGTTGCGGACCAAAAGCCCGGTCACGAAGAGGTGGAGGCCGGCGATGACAACGATAAGTGCGGCGCAAACCAGAAGGATATGTGACCAGGGTGTTCATGTGTTTCTCTCGACTGCTCCAGACTAGCAGGCTCGTGGGGAGTCGAAATTGCAGAAGGGCGGGCGGCCGTCTGGCAGAATGAGGGTATGGGTTTGTCGAAGAAGCTCTTGATGACAGATGAAGTTGTTGTTCGCCACATGCACACGCACATCAAGGTACCGCTGTGGAGGATCGTGGCGGTTGTCCTGCTGCCGCGCCGCGATCGTTGGATCGGTGTTTGTGCCTGCTGGACTCGCGGAAGTCGGCGCTGCCGGCGATCGGATCGTCTTTGTGGTCGTGGTGATTCCACCGTTCGTCATTCCCTGGCTGAAGTGGTTGTCGGCGACTTACACGGTGACGACGAAGCGGATCATCACGCGCTCGGGTATTTTCCAGCGATGGGACATGACCTTCGCTCACGCGCATCTCGGATATCCGTGATGGTCAGGCGACCTGAACGATCGCTCTGTTCGGATGTGGAACTCTGGCCTCGCAGACCTCGGCCGATGATCCGCTGCTGTTGCACGATGTGCCGAATGTGGAGATCGTGCAGGTCGAGATCTCGAACCTGTTGTTCAACGACGTTCAAGGAGCGATCGACGCCGACCCGAATTCGTGAGGGCGGTCCCCGCTCGGTGATGTGCCCGAGAACCGATGATGAGTCGACAGTTCTGGGCACAGTGCTTTTCAGTGACTTTTGACCGCGTTTTATGCGCCCTTGATGCGCTCGCGAAGCGTGCTTTCACCAGCATAGATATAGGTTCCACGGATTCCGCGCGTGAGTAAAACGCGGTAGCAATTGCGGATGTAGCGGAGCAGATCTTCATCAGTGGTTTTGCGCTCTGAGGGGTCCAATGCGAGGCCGACATTCGCTTTTCCACGCTTGTCTGCGTAACGGTTGCGATTGGCCCTCAGGCAGCCATCGGGGCCGACCTCGATGTCGGGGCCGATAATTACTCCCGCATAGTTCAGGTCATATCCCTGAAGTGTGTGGATAGAACCGACTTCATCAGGATTTCTTCCGACCCAATCTTTGGTAGTGCTGTTCCAAAAAAGTTCGCAGTCGCCGATGACAATATCCGGAGTCGCTTGATCGTCTTTAGAAACCCAGTCCCATGCGTATCCGGCAGCGAGTCGAGAAAGACCGTATTCTTCATTTTTCTTACGGATCTCGCCGATCATTTCGTTTTAAATCTGTGAAAACGCGAAGTTCGTAGCCTTCAATTTCGGGAATCTCGATGGGGAGACACGGGCCAACAGACAACAATTGATCAAGAAACTCTCCGTATTCTCGCAGAGTCTCCCTTGATTCTGCACCGTGGAATGTAATGCGTGGATTCGACCAGAAGCGCGAATCGAATCACGCGGCAGGTGTTAATCTCAGTTGGTGGAGATCCTGCGGGCGCACTACCTCGCTCTGGATCGAGCAGGCAAAATCAGGTGATCACATTGTTTCTCAGCCAGTCCAGCTGGCTGTTTCCCGAGCTTAGGGTCACCAAAGAGGCGCTCATTGATTTCGCGATACTGTCTTGTCAACTTCCCAACTGCCTGTGCGGAATAGCGGTTTAAACGGTGGGCCCTCATCGACAATGAGGATATCGAAGCGCTCGTCGATTTACCTACGTCAGAATGGCGTCAGGACCATACTGGAGTCGAGAGATGAAATCTTTGAGAAGACATGTTTGACAGATGCGCGGAGCGATTGCTGGGGAACAACAAGCCCAATCCTTCGCCCCTCAAATAACTGTTTGTAACCTTCTTGGTAGTACTCGTCAAAAACTGATTCACCGGTGGGCGCTGATTCTGGGTTCCCAGATCTGACAGTAACTTTGTCAGTGAAGATACCAACGACCGTCTTTCCTGTCCCCGCGCTTCCCTGGACGACGTGGACTGATGATTCTCCTTCTTCAAGCGACTGCCATAAGTCGTCAATAATTGCCTCGGTCACTTGGATTTGATCGTCATTCAGTGCCTTGTAGGGGGAGTACTTGAAGAGGTTGCTATTTTCGGAATGTCTAGGGCGCTCTCGATTAAACAACCTCTAAAAACTCGAAGATTCTCAAACAATCTGATCGAAGTGACCTGAAAGTAGTGTTCGCTGATCAAAGTAATCAGCAAATCAGCAACACCTCGCGTTGCTGTTAATGACTCGTATTTTTCCATCTCCGGAGGAACAACATGATTAGTTGGGACTCCAAATCCAAGCAAGTTGACTTGTTGAAAGTATCGTCAAGGATGACGCGAATTTCTCTCAAGCCCTGTTTCTGTGGATTCTGCAGGTGCTGACGTGTACGACTGAGGAAATCTGTCGTTTCGCCGACATAGAGTCGTTCGTCATTATTGATGATGTAGACGACTGGCCAATTATGAAGACGGAATTGGCATCTGTCTTCTCACATCGGTCGCACCAGCATCGCTGAAAGAAAAACCCCGAATTTCGATATGTCTGCGTGCCTCAGCAATTTCCTTTTTAGAGCTGGTCATACTTCGCGCTGCTCCCACGAGACTTTTCAACCGGATATTTCTGGGCGGTGACGGCAAGCTTTTCCAACACGATCTGATCGGGCTCAAGCCCGACCTTCATTGCAAGGAAATAACAGTAGGTGAGGACATCGGCGAGCTCTTCCTCGACAGCCTGAGGATCCCCATCGGGCGACCACTGGAAGCACTCTAAGAGCTCAGCGGCCTCGATAGAAATTGATTTCGCCAAGTTTTCGGGAGTGTGGAACTGGTCCCAATCGCGCTCCTCAGAGAACGCGCGTAATTTCTGTGCAACCGCATCGTCAAGCATGCTTTCACTTTACTGCGCGCCACCTGCATGTGCGGGTAGTTTGGTGCGGGTGAATCAAAGAACCTAGTTCTGAGCAGTGATCACTTGCTCCAAAGCTCCCAACAGACTCTCGTTATCCACCGCGGTCACAACACTGCAAGGCGCCCGTCTGAACGACGCATCAGCTTCCCTGCCTCGTTAACTGCGCAATGCGCGTCCTCTATCGTGACCAACTCAGGATTCGTTAGCGCAAACAGGGTTACCAAGTCGTGGACCCACATGCCATCAACCGGGCGAGTCTGCTGAGAGAAAGCGAGCCACGGATTAATCCACTGTCGAAGGTACACCGCCAGGCCCTCTTCCATACAAGCTTCCAGCATGCGATCCCAGCGTTCCTGGGACATGTGAGTCGTCCGCGTCGTATCCAAAGGAACAATAGTCAACGGAATAACGCTATCGAAAACGATTCGCGCAGCCTCGGGGTCGACAGCGAAATTCGTATCCACAAGATCGTCAAAACCAAAGCATCCACCCATCAACACGATCTGCTCAATAAGCTCGCTGCACTCCGGATGCGCAGCCAACAAGCGAGCAATATTCGTCAGCGGACCAATCGCAACAATCGTTACCTTTTGGTCCACCGATGTAGCCGCACCGGCCGATGCCGCATCCGTAACATCGCTGAACAACTTCTGGGCCAAGGCCTCGTCAATGGAAGAATCCCCATCACCCGCAACGGGAACGAAACGCCCGTCTCCCCACGCGCGTACCCCCTCGGGGCTGGATGCATACTCCCTCCGCTGCTGGTCCCAACGCTGCGTGTTTGCGTGCAAGGGACGGGTTGAACCCTGCTGAATATGCGGGGAGTATGGCCGATAAGCGTCGCGCGATCAACGATCTCTAGGGCGCACTTCGCTCCTGTATCAGAAGGCGTGTTCCCGAAAACCGTCCACACGGCTCGGCAATCCAAGTCAGGATGGCGCAGCGCAAACAAGAGAGCTAAGGCGTCATCAACATTCGCGCCCGGGATTCCATTTCCCGGGTCGCAGTCGACAATGATCGGAAGAGACATCATGAATCCTTGGAAGAATACGAGCACCCGCAGCTTGCTCGCTTCGTTAAACGTGAAGTCACGCTCAGGTCGCGCGCGCGATCCGTTCCCGTGACAAAATCAGCGATCGCCTCGGCTTGTGAGCTCACCGGGACGTCCACGCTGGTTACTGGTGGCCACAAGAATTCAGACAATGCCGTTCCATTGAGGACAACAAACGCGATATCTTCAGGCACGGCGACCCCCGCGCGATGGAGTTCGCCCAATAAGCCCGTAGCCTGCAATTCGTTTGAAACAACCACCGCGTCGGCACCTGAATCGATCAAAGCCTGAGCTGCCTGAACACCACCAGCGCGAGTAAACGGCCCATGAATGACTTTGCCCTCATCGAGCCTTGCCTCGCGCAAAGCCAAACGCCACCCGCGGATGCGCTCGCGGGCATTGTGACGCCCCTTTGGGCCAGCAACCATTGCCACGCGAGTCCTCCCGTGCTGCAGGAGGTGCTCTGTCGCAATGCGAGCAGCCTCCTGTTCATCAGTGACGAGGCGGGTGATCCTTGAGTGGTTTCCCATGCGCTGACCGTCGGGTTCGTTGAGCAAAACGACCGGGAACGAGGCGTCCTCAAGAAGATCCAGAGGGAGCGGTTGGGTGACGCCGTACCAGGCGAGCCCCGCAATCTGCTGGCGGCGGAACGCCTCGAGAATCGTCGACTCACGGTCCTGGTCGTCATGAGAATCCCCGACAACCAAAACCATGTCCCTGCGGAAGAATTCTTCTTCGAGGCGTTGGGCAAGCTCGGCGAGGTAAGGATTCGCAAGGTCGGGGACGAGGAGCGCGAAAAGGTCACTGCGTCCTCGTGAAAGAGACTGTGCGGAGGCGTTAGGGCGATACCCCAATTGTTCAATCGCCTCGAGAACACGTTTGCGGGTTTCGGGGCGGACATTGCGAGGCCCACCGTTGACAACGTAGCTAACTACAGCGCTTGAGGTGCCGGCTAGTCGAGCAACATCGTCTCGGGTGGGCTGCTTCGCCATGTCGATTCGCTCCTTTGGGAGGTGTTAGATTGCGTCCTCAAGGAGAGTGAGGTCGCGGCCGCGGGTCTCGGGAGCAACGAAGGTGGTCGCAAAGCCGATGAAGGCCGTCACCGCAAAGTAGGTTGCCAGCGGGATCCACGAATTGAAGGTTGCAAGGAGCGCCGAGGCGACCATAGGAGCGGTACCGCCTGAGAGGATTGATCCGAGTTCCTGGCAACAGCCATTCGTGAGTACCGGTGCTGAACGCCGAAGAGCTCGACGCCATAGGCCGCTTGAACACCGAAGATGCCCAGTGATCCCAGTCCCATACCGACAACAATAACGCTACCGACAATCCACGGGTCCTTAGATTGCAGAAGAGCAAAGGCCGGGAACGCGTAGAGAACGAGGAGTGCGCAGAAAACCCGATAGGTGATGCGGCGTCCGAAGCGGTCTGAGAGCCACCCGGAGAAGGGGATGATTGCGAAACCCAGGAAAGAAGCGACCAGAACAGCGGTCGTCGGAACGGCTTTCTCCATGGACAGAGCCTTGACAACGTAGCCCACAAGGAAGGACTGGGCGATGTATGAAGGGACCGTTTTCGCCGATGCGTAGGCCGAGCATGACGAAGAATGCGCGCCAGCCGCCTTCGTGGGCATCAAGACCGGCCTCGATGACGGATTCTTGTTCGCGCTGCTTGCGCTCTTTTGAATGCGGTGAACACGGGGCTTTCCCTGCATGGAACGACGCAGGGAAGATCGCGAAGAAAGCGATGAAGATCGAGACCAAGAAGGGGATTCGCCAGCCCCACGTCATGAGCTGTTCCTTCGGCATGGTCAAGACCAATAGCCAGACCGAGGAAGCGAGCAGCGTGCCGGTGTTGGAACCGACGCCGATCAGTGAAGCGACTACGCCCTCGGTGCTTGACAGGGGAGAACTCGGCGAGCATAACTGCACCACCGGAGAGCTCAGCGCCCGCACCAAATCCCCTGGCAGAGGCGTAGGAATACGAGCAATGCAGGTGCAAGCCAGCCGACCTGGTTGTATGTGGGGAGCAAGCCCAGTGCAGTGGTTGAGACGCCCATCAGTCCGACGGTGACTAACCATGATGACCTTGCGTCCATGGCGGTCGCCGACGCGGTCTAAAATAATTGCGCCCAGCGGACGAGCGAGGAAGCCGACTGCGTAGGTTGCAAAGGACGAAAGTAGAGCGATGATTGGGGTCTGCTCTGGGAAGAAGACATCGCCGAAAACGAGGCCGGCGGCGAGTCCGTAAAGGGCGAAGTCGACGTATTCCATTGTCGTGCCCAGCCAGACTGAGAAGATGTTGAGCCAGAAGCTCTTGCGGCCCTCAGGGGTCTGGAAATTCAGGTCCGATGCCCTGAAGTTCCTCATGCGATTGTGCCATTAGCTGCCTCCTTGCAGCGTGGGTTGGTTGGTGAGCGTTCCGGCGGTGCATCCGGTGACGACAGTCACGATTCTACGCGTGTAGATTCTTGGGGGTCAAGGGGCGCTTCCTGCCTGAATTTAGGAAGTTTTTGGTGATCAGGGTGCGTTTGTGTGAGCCGGGGGCGTTTCCACCCTGTCGTTCGGTTCATAGGGTGGGTGTACATGAGTCTTCTTGTGCGCTACCGACATCTGAGGGCAGATGCACGAGCTTTCTACCCAACGACTAGTTGGTATCTTTTTCTTCGCGGATTTCTGAATGCGTCCTCGCCATAAAAATCGATTTGCCTGTCACCCCACCAGGCAAGAAACTCCTCGGCGGTTTCGCCATTGTGTCTTGTCGTCGAATGCGGAGTCGAATGAGGCGATGATTCCATCGGTTGCTTCAGCCAGAGCCGTGCAAACCAAAACCGTAACCTGTTGAGGGCAACGGGAGGGCCACCAAAGTTACGTTCGTCGGTCCAGTAGTGGTCTTGTGCCAGAATTTTTGCCAGTCGAGTTGGAGGAACAATATCTTCGAATTCTTCAACGATGTACCACAAGCCAAGGTGTTCCGGTTTTGAGTCGAATGGATAGACCAAGTATTTTTTTCACTAATTCGATCGTCATCTTCGACGAAAGGACACCTAGGCCAAGAAGCCGAATCCCAGATCCCGTCAATCAAGTAATCGAAAGTGAGATACAAATCCGGTGTCCACACCGTGTCTTTTTCAACGTACTCAATTGGCCTATCCGCTGGAGAGGGATAGCGAGCTTTAACCTCGATTGTTGAACCGATACCGTGACGGTTCAACAATGTTTGAAAAAGTTCTTGTGTTCGCCCGCGAATCTCCTCGACAAGAGGCAGGGCATTTACTGTCGGATAAACATGAATGGTTGTCGACATGGGGTTATGCTACTCAGTCCCACCTTCAGTTCGTGCCGGTTTGGCGCCCATGCGGAAAAACAAAATTTTTAAGTCCAGCTCGTCCGACCCATGCCACTCGTGGCCTCGAAAGCGTCGTCCTTCACCATCGCAACGCTCGCTTGAGGCTCCCCTACAACAACGCGAAACGAGCAGGGATAGGCTTCGCGGCTACCCCGATCGCAGAGCTAATCCGACTGCGCAGAGCTTCCCAGTCATTGAAACCATCCAGTTAACTCTGAGGAAACGCCATCCCTTGTCTTGCAGCGCCTGTTCGCGTTGAACCCACGAGCGTTTCGCGCGGTCGAATTCTCCCTGTGTTGAACCCAGTTTCTCGATCCCATCGAACTCGATGATCAGTTTGCGCTGCGGAATCGCAATGTCAGCAAAGAAGCGCCGTCCATCTGCAGAAAACTCATACTGCGTCGAGGGCTTCATAGGGGCACAGTGTGCGAACTACCCACGCAAGTGCGGCCTCGGCAGGATTGCTACACCGGGGTCGATTGCGCTGATGATTCGTCGCGCGCGGGCATAGCCGCGGCGTCTCTTCGCGCGTTCCAAACGCGAAAGGAGCGTCTTCCGGATTACCAGCGCGGCCTCGGCACGCATCTTGCGAGAAATTACTGAATCCAGACCATTTGTGGAGGGCGCTGCATCCCAGTGCGAAGGCTTTGCAGCGCATCATCGTGCATCGTCAGCGGATCAGCGCATCGTAAGGGTGTTCGGTCAGCAGGCCTGAAACCCGCGTGCGTTCCGAGGTAATCGGGGGAGTGCGCCGATAGACTCGCAGGGTCGCGGGCACGGAGATTGTTCCGCATCTGCACGGAGGAATGAGCTGGCTTGTCCGGCGCTGCGGCTGATACAACTCAACGTTTGGGTTTGAGATCCAGCCTTGTACCCCGTGGAGTAGAAGCGATGAGCTGCCAACGATGAGCGGCGTTGGATCTCTTCGCTGGACTGACGCAATAATGCGTGCCAGCGCAATTGATTCCCAGATTTCCCAGGGCTTCGCTTGGCTGAGGTCGAATGGCAACCGGACGTAGGCGCCGCGGTGTAAGCGGAGTTGCCCCTTGAGATGGGGAACTCGGCAGGAGCTCCCGCGATAGCTCAAGGTCACGTGCGGCAGTTGTGTGCTCATAGTGGACAGTGTGGGGCGGGGGAGAGGGCTGCGTGTTTTCTGGCTGAAAACATGTGGATGAATCGTTGCAAACCCGCGTTTGTGGAAAAGTTTGTTGCGTGCGAAGCGGGTATTTCGGGCGGTGTTGGGAGGGTTTAGCGCTGTTTCGTGCTCCGTGTGGGTGTTGACGGTGAAATTCGGTGACTTCGATGCGGATTCACGCTGCTTGGAGTGGTTCGTGCCGGGTATTCACGGTGAAAACCGGCTAACCTCGGCTCAGATTGACACTGTTTGGCGCGATTGACATCGGTTGGCGCGATTGACACCGTTTGGAGGACGGACATTGCGGTTTTTGGGCTATGCGATGCCGCCAAGTGGTGCCAATGCCGCCGAGTGGTGTCGATAGGGGAGGCGTGGGGCGCTGAGTTAAAGAACGAGGCCCCGCCCAACGCACCCCGAAATATGGACACCTTCTGCCGACCCTGCCGCCCCCGCGCAACAATGGCAACATGACAAATCTGAAACTCGCAGTAATCCCCGGTGACGGCATCGGGCAGGAAATTGTCCCCGAAGGCATCAAGGCTCTGGAAGCTGTCATTCCCTCTGATGTCACGCTGCAGTACACAGAATTCGATCTGGCGCGCGCCGCTATCACCGCACCGGTGAGATCCTGACCGACACGGACCTCGAGGTCATCGATCAGCACGATGCCATTCTCTTGGGTGCGATCGGCGATCCTTCGGTTCCTTCAGGTGTTCTTGAGCGCGGCCTGCTCCTCAAGCTTCGTTTCTCGCTGGACCATTACGTGAATCTGCCCCTCGCACTACTACCCGGGCGTCCCGACCCCGCTGGCCAACCCCGGTGACATTGACTTCATCGTCGTGCGCGAGGGCACTGAAAGTCTTTACGCCGGAAACGGTGGAACCTTGCGTAAGGGCACGATTCACGAGGTCGCACAGGAGATCTCCGTCAACACGGCCTTTGCGTGGAGCGCCTGGTGCGCTACGCATCTCGAACAGGCAGCAGCCCGTCCGGCTCACCACCACCCCTGGTTCACAAGCACAATGTTTTTCGTTCGCCGGTGGGCTGTGGAGCCGCATCGTCGAGGAAGTGACCGCGAGTACCCGCAGGTCCGCGTCGATTACTGCCACATTGACGCCGCAACGATCTACATGGTGACCGATCCGGGTCGCTTCGATGTCATCGTTACCGACAATCTCTTTGGCGACATCTGACCGATGAGGCGGGAGCCGTCACCGGTGGTGTTGGCCTTTCGGCCTCGGGAAATATCAACCCGAAGGCGCGCACCCCTCAATGCTCGAGCCTGTCCACGGCTCGGCGCCAGACATTGCGGGCCAGGGCAGAGGCGGACCCGACCGCAACCATTGCATCTGTCGCGCTCATGCTCAATCACCTCGGATATGCCGATCAGTCGCGCGATCATGGACGCGATTGAAGAAGACATGCGCAACCGCGCGGCCGCCAACGCTGCTGGTGATCCCTTGGTCCGCGCGACCGAGCAGATCGGCAACGACCTGGTCGCGCTGATTCGCCGCTGACGAGGCCGCGCCCGGGGAGCGGGAGCCGGAAGGTACCTGCGGCGGGGAACGGGGAACCAGAAGGCAGTCGCGTCCGGGGGAGTGGGAGCCGAGAGTCGCGCGCACCGCCCCACCGGGTCAGATGGCGGACCACCTAATGCTTGACCCCCCGCAAGGGGAATATTCTGAAAGCACTTCAGCTTTTTGAGGAGGACACGATGACAGAAACGCAGCACACTCCCACCGAATTGGAGCGATTGGGAGGAGCCTCTGCCTTCGGCAGATGAACTGGCTGGTCGTTTCCGCTGACCCAGAACCCGAATCCGACCCCGCAGGCGGATTACGAAAAGGCCATGGAAGAACTGAACTTCGGAACAGTTTTCACCGATCACATGGCATCACATGCGCTGGACGCCTGAAAAGCGGATGGGGCCAGCGTGAGGTCATTCCCTTCGGTCCTCTTGATCTCAGTCTCCTGCCGCAGCTGTCCTTCACTACGGCCAGTCTGCTTTCGAGGGCATCAAGGCCTACCGTCACCCGACGGCAGCATTTGGACCTTCCGCCCGGGCTTCAACGCGGCGCGTATGAACCACTCGAATTGGCGTCTGGCTGTGCCACAGATGGACCGCGAGGACTTCGTGGGCGCGCTGGTGAACTACGTGCGTGCAGATGAAACGTGGGTTCCGGGTGCTGAAGGATCTTCTCTACCTGCGTCCCTTCACCTTCGCGTCCGAGCCTTTCCTTGGCGTGCGCTCCGCTCACCAGGTTGATTTCTATGTCATCGGCTCCCCGGTTGGCCCTACTCAAGTCAGGCACTCAGACAGGCGTTTCCATCTGGGTTTGAGAAGCACTATCACCGCGCCGGCCCCGGTGGAACCGGTTCGGCAAAGGCTGGCGGTAACTACGCGGCTTCGCTGCTCCCTGCAGAACTTGGCGTCAGAACGCGGTTTCAAGCAGGTCTGCTACTTGGATACCTATGAGCACAAGTACACTCGAAGAGCTCGGCGGCATGAATATGTTCGTTGTCATGTCCGATGGAAGCGTGCGTACCCCCAAGCTCACCGGCGTGATCCTCGAGGGTGGTACCCGCAGCGCGATCTGCCGACTGCTGCGTTCGCGCGGCGTGCCGGTAACCGAGGAATCCATCGCCCTTGCCGACCTGGTTGAGGGCATTAAAAATGGTTCGGTCGCCGAGATCTTCGCCTGTGGTACCGCTGCTGTCGTGACCCCGATTGCGCGCCTCGCCTCGGATGATTTTCGACGTCGAGCTTCCCGCGGGTCCTGTCACCCACCAGATCTGGAAGGACATCACGGATATCCAGATGGGCCGCGCGGAAGATCCCTTCGGCTGGATGTACCGTCTGGCCTGACTCGACTGACGAGGCCGTGGCCGCCTTCCCGTGCTGCTGAGCCTGGGGAAGTCCCGCGGTTTTGCATCGTAATACTTCAGTTTATGGGGGCGTTCGGAGTGATCCGAACGCCCCTCACGCGTCTTCGCTATGAAGCTTTCCCTTCTATATGACTTTCTGTCATTAAGAAGCTACAGAGTCCTAAGTAGCGTCATAATGAAATGACGTCATAAAGCCGAATGAGGAGAGCGAATCGATGGGACCGGAGCTCAACGCCTCGCCAAGCGCACTACCGCAGCCTTTCCCCGAAACAGCGGATGGCGAACGCCATCGAGATCGTCAAGAATCTTCTGCCTGCGATGTTCCTGATCATCCTCTATATCGAGCTCGGTTCGGTCATTGACGCTCTCATCCGCGGTAAAGTCAGTCTCCTGTCACTCGAGGGTGCCTTTACTCTTTGCCCTAGCGGCAGGAATGATGGCGTTTAGTGCCTCATTTTCGGGTGGTACACGCCTGCGCACAGAAGAACCGCGTTTACGTCACGCCATGGTCACCCAGGTATTCCGCTTGGGAGTCAGCGAGCGCACGAAGGAACGCTCGGGCCGCATCGTCAATACCGCAACCGATGGTGTTGAGCGCAGCTCCAATTATCGAGGCACCTTCATTGCACCCATGCTGGCCTCGCTGATCACGCCGATCATGGTCGTTGCAGTCGTATTTACTTTCGACTGGGTATCGGCCGCGGTCTTGGCAATCTCTATTCCCGTTGTTCCCCTCACTGTCGGTGCTTTCCAAAGGGCATTTCGCCCGGTTTCCACCCGCTATCGTGCGTCCTCTCGCGCTCTTGCCGCCCAAGAACTTGATGCGATCCAGGGACTTTCAACGCTGTCCCTACATCGGCGCTGGAAAGCGCGTGGCCACACCCTTTGCGCAGGCCGCAGAAAACGTTCGCCGCAAAGTTATGCGCTACCTTGCCGGAAACCAGATGGTCCTGCTGGTGGTTGACGGTGTTTTCTCGCTGGGAATGATTACAGGTGCGACCGCGCTTGCTTACTGGCGCCTGAGTGACGGTCGCTTCAGCGTGGGCCAAGCTGTCACGCTTGTCCTGCTCTCCTCGATCATGCTCGATCCCCAGATCGAATCGGCCAATTCTTCTACATCGGCATGGGTGGAATCGCTGCAACCCGCGAAATCAAGCGCTTCACCAGCGAGGTCCCAGAGGTCGTCGACCCCGCAGAACACGGTGCTGTTTGCTCCCACAGTCCTTCCCGCACCCGGGAAGTACGCATCGACAGCGTTTCTTTCGCTTACGAGGCCGACACCCGATCCTGCGCGGAGCTACACTTCGCGTCGCCCCCGGTGAGCACATTGCGATCACGGGCACCTCGGGCGCTGGAAAGTCAACGCTTTCAAGCCTGATCCAGGCACACCACCGTCCCAGCGAAGGATCCATCTGTAGCTAATGGCGTTGATATCTCCCAGGTGCCTCTGCAATGGGTTCGTTCGCAAATCGCCGTCGTTGAACAGACCACCTACCTTTTCTCTGACACTCTGCGCGCAAACATCTTGATCGCCAACCCGGCAGCGAGCGATGAGGACATCCTTACGGCACTGCGCACACGTCGGCCTCGAGGATCTTCTGGCCCGCCTTCCAGAAGGCTTGGATACTCGCGTCGGTGACAAAGCGACTGGCTCTCTCGGGCGGTGAAGCACAGCAGCGTTGCACTTGCCAGGGCATTCATCAAAGACGCCCCAATCCTTCTGCTCGATGAACCCACTGCACACGTCGATTTGGAAAGTGAAAGACAGATTCTTAACGCCATCGATACTGTTGCACGTGGGCGCACGACCATCACAATCTCTCACCGAGGGAGCAACGATCGCCCACGCAGACCGCTAAGTTGAACTGAAGGAAGGGGAACTTCGATGAGCCCCCAGAACTTCACGCGCATGGACCTCTCGTGCCGTCTCATTCGCGTCGCTCGTCCCGTCCTTTTCCCGCTTGTTTTCTCTCTACTTGCGCGTATTGTTGCGCTGGTTTTGGGGATCGCGCTCTTTGCGGTGGGAACATGGGCATTGGGTTCCTATGCTCGGATCCATCATCAGTCACCCTGTCATGGGTCGTGTGGGCGCTGGTGATTATGTCTCTGCTCAAAGCCTTGTTCCGTTACCTCGAGCAATATGCGGGACACTACGTTGCTTTCCGTCTCTTGCGCTGCTGCGTAACTCACTTCTTTGACCTCGCTCGAGCCTCAAGCCCCGGCGATGACGGAAGGCGCAGACACCGGTGACCTTCTGTCGCGAGTTACGAAAGACGTCGATCGCGTCGAGGTCTTCTTCGCTCACACCCTGGTGCCCCTGGCAACGGCGGTGATCGTTCCCATCGGGACTGTCGCGTGGATGGGCGTGGCAATCTCGCCGCTCAATGCTCTTGTTCTGGCACCTTTCCTGTTCTGGCGGGGATTTTTGTTCCGACCTTCGGCGGCAAGACCACCGACGAAGCTGCGCAAGCGCTTCGCGCGACTCGCGAGAGCTTTCGCACCACGTCACCGACTCGGTTCAAGGCGTGCGCGAAGTCATTGCTTTCGGTGCGCAGGAACATCGAATGAACGAAATGGCTGACGAGCTGGAAGAATACATTTTCCAAGCTCAGTACAAGACCTCTTTCTGGATTGCTATTCGACGAGGCTTTAACCAAGCACCGCTTCCCCTGGCTGTTGTCGCTCAGATCCTTGTCGCCTCGCTCGGCTTACCCCTCGGCAGACTGAGCATCGCGCAAGTCACCATGTCCTTGGGCGTTGCGCTGGCCTCTTTTGCACCGGTTTTGGCAGTTGAGGATCTGACTGCGGATCTGGATCAGGCTCACGCCTCGGCGGCGCGAATTCGCCGTGACAGACCGCGAACCACTGGTTCCCCGATCCGGAAAGTCCCCGTCCCATCGCTGGCGGCGGTGATCTTCAGATTACGGGCGTGGACTTTACCCTACCCGCAGGTTGCTATAGCTTCAGGCCTTCACGATGACTCAGAAGGATACGAGAAGCATCGCCCCCAGGTCCTCCACGATGTGACTGTCACTATTCCTGCCGGCTCAACAACCGCAATCGTCGGCGCATCGGGCTCGGGTAAGTCGACGCTCGCTGCTCTGCTTGCTCGCGTGTGGGATCCGGACTCCGGATCGATCAGCATCGGGGAGTGGACCACGTCAAGACTCTCAAGATCACATTCGTTCTGTTGTCACCCCGGCCCCGCAGCGTGCTCACGTCTTCAACGATTCGATTCGCGCAAACCTTCTGCTTGCACGTCCCGATGCGAGCGATGCAGAACTAAAAGACGCCTTGGAGGCAGTTGACCTCAGCCAGTGGATCGCCGCAGAAAGCGAAGGAATCGACACCAAGGTCGGCGAAATGGGCGAGCGCATCTCCGGCGGGCAACGTCAGCGCCTGGCTCTTGCCCGCGCCTCCTCACGCGAGACTCCCATCATGATCCTTGACGAGGCCACCTCCCAAGTTGACCGCGAAAACCGAAGCTCGAGTTCTGGCGGGGATTCGCCGTCGAACCAGCGATAAGACCTTGATTGTTGTTGCGCACCGCTTGGATACCATTCACGATGCTGATCAAATTATCGTTATGGATTCGGGACGCATTGTTGAAGTTGGAACGTGGGATCAACTTTATGAATCCGGCGGAGCCCTGCGCGCTTTGGCGGACCGAGAAGAAGGTGCACGCTAAACTTTTTCACAGATACCACGCGTTTTGTGACGAAACTAACGCCATAGTTCATCTATGACAACGCGCGGATACACCGCTGTTACAGAGAAGTTGAGGAGACCGGGATGCAGCAGCTTCAGGGCTGGCGCAAGTTTGACGATTGGGGCTCGCAGAGCGCAATCGCCGAATTCTTGGGCGAAACTCCAGGGCCTCGGCCTGTTTCTGAACTCTGGTTCGGTAATCACCCAGATGGTCCAACCCTCCTCAAGACGGTTCAACTCTGAGCGACCTCATCGCACAGGATCCGAAGAAGGCCCTGGGATCGGGAATCCTCTACGCCTTTGGAAGCAATCTTCCCTTCCTCATGAAGGTCATCGCACCCGATGAGACGCTCTCTCTTCAGGTTCATCCCACAAAGGAAATTGCTCGAGAAGGCTACCTACGCGAAGATAGCGTTGGGGAATCGAGCGCACTGCTCCGAACCGTTCCTATCGGGATATGAACCATAAGCCCGAAATGCTCTACGCTTTGACCGATTTCGAGGCCCTCATTGGTTTCCGGGTCCCTCGAAAGGCGCGCCGACTTCTGAAGGCCTCGAGGGTGAGCTGGCTGAGCTTCTTCGCCGACGACCAAGCTCTCAACCGTGCGCGGGCCTGCGTTCCTTGGCCTCGTGGGTTTTTGATATCGATTCACCCGTTACCCCAGCCTTGGTTGAAGAATTTGTTGGTGCCTGCCGCGCGCGTCTGGAATCAGGAAATTCTCCCCTCGCTTCGTGCCGATCAATTGCGTGCGAGTTGGAAGCTGTGCACGGTGGTGATTCTGGAATCATCTTGGCATTCCTGATGAATCCCGTTTCGCTTCGTGCAGGTGAGGCTGCGTATATTCGCATGCCAGATCCACGCCTACCAGCGCGGTTTGGGGAATCGAGGTGATGGCGGCCTCGGATAACGTTATTCGAGCGGGACTGACCCGACAAGCACGTTGACAGTGCACAACTCGTTGAAATTGCCGAGTTCTCTGCGCTCCCTCCCGTCCGTTTGGCTCCCGAGCATCCCAGCCCTCATTCGGATCGTTTCTTGGCGCCCGCTCAGGAATTTGAGCTCACTGTAACGACCTGCACCCCGGACCTGAGCAATCTTCGCGTTCCGGGCGAGGGGCCCTCGTATTGCAATGGTGACCCGCGGACGCTTGAGTTTGTCGACCGAGGCCGGGAGTGCACCCCGAGCCGAGGCGAGGCGGTTTTCATCTCCGCATCCGAACACCAGCTGCGTATTGCAGGCGAGGGCGAACTGGTTCAGTGCTCCGCGCCGTGATTGGCTTTCACAGCCCACGCAAAGGGTGAGCAAAACTCTTCCATGCTTTGTGTCGCGATGCTACAGGCATGAGTAATCTTCTTGAACCTATTGTCCAAGCCGTTGTTTCGCTTGTAGGGGCCCTTGGTGCTCCCGGAGTGGGAATTGCTGTCGCAGCAGAAAACCTATTCCCACCGATCCCTAGCGAAGTGATCCTGCCTTCCGCGGGCTTTGCTGCGGCCTCGGGAAGTATGGGGTTGGTGAGCGCAATTGTGGGCAACGATTGGATCGGTTGTCGGCGCATTGGCACCGTATGCACTGGGCGCGTGGTTTGTCGCGCGCGCTTCTACCCTTGGCCTCGAAGATCCCTTCGTCAAGGAAGCAGATATCGAACGCGCCGAGGCGTGGTTTGTGCGCCGAGGCCCGCTGGCAGTTCTTCTGGGACGCGTCGTTCCTGTTGTTCGTTCCTTGATTTCTATCCCGGCCGGTATCGAACGGATGAAACTTTTGCCCTTTACTCTGTACACGGCAATTGGTTCGGCCCTGTGGAATTCCGTTCTTATTGGTGCCGGATATGCGCTGGGTGCAAATTGGGCGATTGTCGAAGAATGGATTTCGCGATACCAACTTATCGTTTTTGGTCTGGCCGGCATTGCTCTCATCGTGTGGATGGTCAGGAAGTGGACAGTCCGCAAACCCCGTGAAAGTGCAGTGAAAGCGCGCGATTGCGGTGAAAACGTGCGCAAGGCCTCGTCCATCTCGTGAACTCTAGCGAGCCGTTGCACCGAGGTCGAACTAGGGTTGAAGGCGTTACAAATTCGTCATAGGGGAGAAATCCATGAGTAAGCCTTTGCGCTCAGCAACATCGACTCAAGGACGCACATGGCTGGAGCACGTGCGCTCTGGCGTGCGACCGGAATGACGGATGGGGATTTCGGCAGCCGATTATCGCGATCGCCAACCCTCACACCCACCTCGTTCCCGGCCACGTCCACCTCAAGGACATGGGCGACTCGTCGCCGGAGCGATTCGCGAAGCAGGCGGCGTTGCGAAGGAATTTCAACACCATCGCTGTTGACGATGGCATCGCAATGGGCCACGACGGCATGCTTTACTCGCTGCCCCTCGCGTGAGGTGATTGCAGATTCGGTCGAGTACATGGTCAACGCTCACCGCGCCGATGCGCTGGTGCATCTCGAACTGCGACAAGATCACCCCGGTATGCTCATCGCCGCCATGCGTTTTGAACATCCCGACGATCTTCGTCTCGGGTGGACCCATGGAACTGGCGCTTCCATTGAAGGCGTTGTTGAGCACCGCCTTGACCTGATCGACGCGATGGTTATGGCTGTCGATGACTCGGTGTCCGATGATGAGCTGGCACGCGTCGAAGCGAATGCCTGCCCGACCTGTGGATCCTGCGCGGGCATGTTCACCGCAAATTCCATGAACTGCCTCGAACGAGGCCATTGGCTTGGCGCTTCCCGGAAACGGCACCACCTTGGCCACGCAGGTTGAGCGCAAGAAGCTCTTCTTGAAGCCGGCCACCGCATTGTCGATATGTGCCGTGCGTACTACGACAATGATGATGACTCGGTTCTGTCTCGTTCCATCGCGACCAAGCACGCCTTTGAGAACGCGATGAGCTTGGATGTCGCGATGGTGGCCTGACCAACACCGTTCTTCACATTCTCGCGATCGCTCACGAGGCCGGGGTGGACTTCACCCTGGATGATATCGATGCGATTTCGCGCCGGGTTCCTTGCCCGTGCAAGGTGGCTCCGAACTCGACGAAGTACCACATTGAGCACGTCCACCGTGCCGGTGGCATTCCGGCACTCCTGGGTGAACTCAACCGCGCCGGTTTGCTGCAGCGCGATGTGCACTCTGTCCACGCTCCCTCCTTGGAAAAGTGGCTTGCTCAGTGGGATATCCGCAGTGGCAGCGCGAGCGACGAGGCCGACGCATCGTTACCTTTGCGGCGCCCGGTGGCGTGCGCTACGACCCATGCTTTCTCGACCGCAAACCTTTTTCGAGTCCTTGGAAACTGATTCCGAGAACGGCTGCATCCGCGATGTTGAGCACGCATACACAAAGGACGGTGGACTTGCGGTCCTTTACGGCAACATCGCCGAGAAGGGCGCGGTCATTAAGAGCGCGGGTATCGATGAGTCGCTCTTCCACTTCGTTGGTCGTGCTTTCGTCGTGGAGTCTCAAGAAGAGGCCGTTGAATCGATTCTGAGCAAGAAGGTGCAGGAAGGCGACGTCGTCGTCATCACCTACGAAGGCCCCAGGGGTGGTCCGGGCATGCAGGAAATGCTCTACCCGACCTCGTACCTCAAGGGACTGGGTCTGGGTAAGAAGTGCGCACTGATCACCGATGGCCGTTTCTCCGGCGGCACCTCCGGTATCTCCATCGGTCACATCTCTCCCGAGGCCGCTGCCGGCGGCGCGATCGGCTTGGTCCGCACGGGCGATGAGATCGAGATCGACGTCAACAGGCGTCTGCTTCATGTGAATGTCAGTGATGAAGAACTTGAGCGCCGCCGCGCTGAGAAGGGGCGCCACCCGTGGAAGCCTCCAAGCCTCGTTCGCGTCACGTCTCTGATGCCCTTGAAGGTCTACGGAATGCTTGCCGCATCAGCCGATAAGGGCGGCGTGCGTATTCTGCCCGATTGGGCCTGAGCGCGTGAAGGATAAAGCGATGACCTTAGCGACCTTTGGCCGTTGGGCCTATCTGCTTGTCGCGATCACCGCGTGGGTGGGTGTCATTTTCACCCTGGTTATTACCGGGGTGGATGGATATTCTCGCGAGGCCGTGGCCCGGCCCGGGATGTTCGGTGGAGCTCCCTTTGGCTGGGCCGGCTTCGGCCAGCGAATGATTGAATGCCTGTCCTATTTCACTGAGTGGTCAAATATTCTGGTCGCCATTGTCGCGACCTTGATCGTGTGGAAAGGTCCTGACATCGGTTCGTGGGGACGTGCGCTTCAATTGTGCGCGCTCATGATGATTACCGTGACGGCGATCGTCTACCACTTCTTGATTCGCCCCACTGAAGTGCTCAGCGGCTGGTCGGTGTTCACGAACCCGCTCCAACACGTTGTTGTTCCTGCGCTCATGATTCTGGCGGCTCTGGTCTGTGGGCCAAGGGGTGGGCTAGATGCTTCGGTTGTGCTCAAAGCCTTGGTGATCCCGGTGATCTGGGTGGTCTACACCTTGATTCGAGGGGCTTTCGTCCATCAGTACCCTTACGATTTCGTAAACGTGAGCGTCCTGGGCTACCAGCAGGTCCTGATTAACATCGTTGCGATTTTGTGCGGTGCTCTGGTATTTCTTGCGGTCATTGCCGGAATTGACTGGGGTGTGGGGAAGGCTTTACCCGCGCGCAACTAAGCGACGCGGACCAAAGACTGCGGTTCCAACGCGGACAATTGTTGCGCCTTCTGCGATCGCCCACTCCAGATCGTGACTCATTCCATGGACAGTTCCAGCTTGTTTGCCGGGATTGCAGGGTTGCTGCGCGGCGGTGTCGCGGAGCTCGTGTAGGAGCGCATAGCCGCGGCGAACATCTGCTTCAGCAGGGGAGTTGAGGCCGACGGTCATCAGGCCTGCGGAGCCTGAGGTGTCGTAGAGGGCAGCGACGGCCTCGGCTATCGAGGAAAAATCAGCAGGAGAGCAGCCGTGTTTGGTGTCTTCGCCCGAGACATTGACTTCGATGAAAACCGGGAGTTCTACGGTCGCTCGTGAATCGATTTTTCTACTAGGGCAACAGAATCAATCGATTCAATCGCGTCGACACAGGAGAGCGCCTGGTTGATCTTGTTGGATTGAGCGGCCCGATCAGGTGGATCTGAGCCCCGGGACCTCGCGGATCGCATCCACGGTTGCTTTTTGCCTCTTGAACTCTGTTGTGTCCCAAGAGGATCGGCTGCCCCAGGTCGCTCAGGGTCTGGCGCCTCACGGCACTCATCGGGGTTGCGCGTCTTCACTGCGAGTTCCAAGGCCACGTGATCGGTGCGACCGGCGGCTTGGCGTGCACGCTCAATTCGATCAAGGGCCTCGGCAATCGCTGAAGGAATACTCATGGTCTCAGTGTAGCCACACGACTCAGGGGCAAATCAGGGAAAAATCAGGGCAAAAAGCGCAGCTGAATCCCGCAGCCACATGGCAGACTTGAGGTAACTCGAAAGTGAAACGAAAAAGCGAAAGGACGCACATGCGCTTCTTGCTGAATGTGATTTGGCTGGTTTTCGGCGGTTTCTGGCTGTTTGTGAACACTATTCTGGCCGGAATTGTTGCCTGTATTTTTCATCATCACCATTCCCGCAGGAGTCGCAAGCTTCCGCATTGCAAAGCTATGTGCTGTGGCCGTTTGGGAAGCGGGTTGTTCCCATGCCAGGCGCGGGTGCGGGCTCCGCGCTGATGAATTTCGTGTGGTTCATTATCGCTGGGTTCTGGCTGGCGATTGGACACATCATCACGGCCTTCTTCCAGGCGATCACCATCATCGGTAGCCCTGGCGATTGCCAATCTCAAGCTCATCCCGATCACCTGCTTCCCCTTCGGCAAGATGGCTGATTGATGATCCCCGTGCTGTGATCTGATCTCAGGCCCCTACACTGGAAGTATGGCTCGCAAACACTCTAAAGATCACGCTTCAGGACCCACTCACGCAATCGAGGAATTGAACGAGGCTGGGGTTCCTTTCGTTGTTCACGAGTACGAGCATGATCCTTCAGCCCGCGCTTACGGCGAAGAAAACCGTTGAGAAATTGGGGATCGACCCGGCAATCGCTTTCAAGACCTTGATGGTCAAGCTTGAACCGACGGGGAGTATGTCGTGGGTTGTATTCCCGCGCTTGCGCACCTGTCAATGAAACTTATTGCCAAAGCCGCCGGAGCGAAGAATGCCGCGATGGCCGACCCTGCCGTTGCGCAGCGCCGTACGGGCTATGTCGTCGGTGGGATTAGTCCTTTGGGACAAACAACAAAGCATCGAATCTTTATTGATTCCTCATGTTTGGATCATGAAACGATGCTGGTATCGGGTGGTCGCAGGGAGTGAGTGTAGAGCCGAGCCCGCTTGACCCAGCAGAAATTGTTGGAGCCGAGGTCGTCGACCTTGCAGCCCAGGCCTAATCGTCCGGAGTGGCGCACTTTTGCGTTTTCATTGCGCTCTCTGACTGATGCGATCGAACTCGGGAAAGTGTATGACACGCTTACTCTTGAATTAGGGCAGATATATGTCATATGACGTACATTGTGTTGGCGTTGTAAGATTTCTGTTGTACATCTGTTTATTGAAGGGCTGAGTCATGAAGACCGCAACACTCAACATGCGCGTGGACCCAAGCGTGAAAGAAGAGGCTGAACGGTGTATGCCTCAGTTTGGTATGAACCTCACCGACGCAGTAAACGTGTTTCTGCATAAATCGATCATGGAAGGTGGTTTACCCTTCGAACTGCGCCAGCCTCGTTTCAATGCTGAAACTGAAGCTGCGATGCGTGAAGCTCGTGAAATTGCTGCCGGACGTGTCACTGCTAGTCGCTATCTGTCGGCATCGCAGGCGTTCGCTGATGTCGATGGTGAGTAAATCTCAACAAGGGCGACGGGCCCTTGTGATGACAAGTCAGTTCAAGAAGGATTTGAAGCGGGCCCGTAAACGGGGCTTCCAATTGGGGAACTGAAACGGTCATCGACGCGATCCTTGAAGGCGCAGACTTGCCTCCCTAAGCACCGTGACCACCTTCTGAGCGGTGATTATGCGGGGTTTCGTGAGTGTCATATTCAACCGGATTGGTTGCTGATCTACCTAGACGAACCTGAGCTTTGCGTAGTGACAGCAATCTCGTACAGGTTCCCACTCAGACCTGTTTCAGTAACCGCCTTGCAAATCGCGGGAATCAAGATTGTCCAACAGCGCATGACCGAGTTTGGCTTCTGTGATCCGGGCTGCCTGCTAGAGTGTGGCCATGACCTGCGAACCCGGGCTTGTTCCTGAACTTTCCGTCATCGATTACGAGGCCTCCCGGCAATTTTGGTGCGATTTGGTCGGTTTTTCTCCGCTATGAGCGACTCGAAGAGGGATTCAGCTACCTTGTGTTGGGTAATGCGCACCTGATGCTCGACCAAATCAACCAGGGGAGGACGTGGGAGACAGGCGCCCTTGAGCCACCGCTTGACGCGGGATCAACTTCGAGGTGCAGGTCGAGAACTTGGATACCGTATTGCGGCGTATCGAGAGCGCAGGGGTGGCCAATCTTTGTTGAGCCAGAAGAGAAGTGGTATCGGGCAGGCGACATTGAGATCGGCGTACGCCAGTTCTTGGTTCAGGACCCCGACGGGTACCTTTTACGTCTTCAGCAGGAGATTGGCGAGCGTCCTGTGAGGGAGAGCGCGCGCAGCAAGCTATGAAGCTGCCGAGGCGGCAATTGAGAGCTATGTCGACTTAGATGGTCCTGCAGATGTTGACGTTGGTCAACGTTGCACTTTGACCGCAAGCATAGACGGTGCGCTAATGTGCCCGTCTGCATCTTCGCGTGTTGAAAACGGGAACCCCTTCCACTACAGTAGTAATCAATTGATTACAACAAGGGAGGAATTATGAAGATTCTTGTCATTCAGGGCAGTCCTGACAGTGGAAGTTACTCGCACGAACTTGCAATCGTCTACGCCGAGGAGGCTCGCAGCGCCGGGCATGAGGTACGGATGATCGACCTTGCGAAAGAAGACTTTGATCCTGTTCTGCGCTACGGATATCGCCAGCACATGGAAGATGAAAGCGCACCTATGCGATATCAAGAGGACATCGCTTGGGCGGACCATCTCGTGTTCAGTTTTCCGATCTGGTGGTCAGCTGAACCCGCGATTCTTAAAGGTTTCCTTGATCGCACTCTCACTCCCGGATTTGCGTACCGTTACATCGGCGCTAAGAGCCAGGGGCTACTGAAAGGTAAGACCGCAGGGGCTCATCGTTACGTCACGTGCACCTTCGTTTATTTACCGCCTCTTTGGAGGTCCGATTTCGCGGTGGAGCAGATGATTCTGGGATTCGTTGGGATTCGACTCACTAAAACTCTTATTCTCGGCCGGATTGAGCAGGAGGTGGATACTCCCGCATACCGCGCTGCATTCGTCGAGAAGGTTCGTGCTTACGCTCGTGGATAGACTGTATGTAACAGTGGCGCTGAGAGGATGAGAGATGGTTGCGACGCGTATGCCCGCGAATGAGCGCAAGGCGCTCATGCTGGAAGCTGCAGTGCGTGTGTTCGCTCGGGTTGGCTACGCTGCGGCCACAACCGATTTGATCGCGCGCGAGGCAGGTGTCAGTCAGGCGTCACGTCGTGCGTTTCTTTAGATCTAAGGAGTCGTCTTTTGAAGAGGTTGCCACGCACGTAGTTGAACAGCTGTGTCAACGCTTCACCGAAGCCCCGGTGCCGCCGGACGCTAGCGAATTTGTGCGCCGACAAGTGCTCGGGGATATGTATGCGGAGATCGTGAAGGACCGCGACACATTCATGATGATCGTACGTCTCTTCATGATGGGATCCGATCCTCGCTCGGCCACCTTTCGCGCGAGAGCTTTGCTCGTGTGTATCGCGTACTTCGGGATGAAGTCGGAATGGATTCAGCCCAAGCCAGGCTGTTTCTTTCTCACGGTTTGCTGATCAACCTGGTGCTTTCTCTTCGTTTATGGGAAAGCGAGAAAGACCTATCGGATGAAATCCTCGAATTCCTCGGGGAGGAACGCGTGGAAAGTATTTATTTACTTCACGAGGACGAACCCTTGCTGGGTGAGGGAACCCCTACCGCGCGTCGACCGTGAGCACCGTCAGAACTACCCGCTTTTCCTTGTCAGAGGCGCCCAAGTCCACGAGGGCGGCAATACGCCAGTCCATATTGTCTTCCGGATCCGTGATGGTCTGAGTCGCCAGCCAGACCGAGCCGGCGGAGCGTCATCGACAGCCCGCGCAAGGGCCTCGAATCGGGCGCGCTGATTGGCGTTATCCCTGGCAGAGAAGGGCATCAAGGCCAAGACATCTTCGCCGCTGATCTGTTTCTTCCAAAGCGCACAGCGCATGGGAACGCGCGCCCTGATTGATGTCGATCCAATCGTGCTCAGCCCAGTAGCGTTCTAACGCATGATCCCAATCATCGCCGGTCCACGGCGCAACCTCAGCAAAGAGCCCATCACTATCCGCGGCCTGCGCAGTTGCTCGCTCAAGTCCATCGACATCATCACGACTCATCAACTCAACAAAATTAAAGAGCGCCCGACGTACGGCATTGCGGAAAGCATGACGATTTGCCGTAAAAAGCAATTGCTGCCGGACTCATCCGCGCCAAATGCGCGCTCAGCTCCAACGGCAGAAGAAACTCCTTCAGCCTCGACTAATTCTTCCCCGTTCATCATTGCTTCCCACTCATCCAGAAGAGAAGAATCAACGCTGCGGATTAGATCAGCTAACCACGAAATCATCGACTCAAGTTCCTCGGTCATGATTTCTTCTGGGATCACTTGACGCATCATCCGATAGGCATCACTGAGATAGCGCAAAATGACGCCCTCTGAGCGCCCCACGTCGTAGCGGGAAATGAGCTCGGTGAAGGTCATGGCGTTTTCGATCATCTCGCGAATGACAGACTTCGGTGAGAGCTCCAGATCTCCCACCCACGGGTTTGAACGCGCATAGACACTAAAAAGCGGGGAGAGAAGTTCTTCCAAAGGCTTAGGGCCACGAGATCTCTTCCAAGGCAGCCATGCGCTCGTCGTACTCCATGCCCTGCGCCTTCATCGAGGCAACGGCCGCAGCCTTCGCCTGGTTTTCTTGCGCATACAGCAGGGGGCCGGGGATCCTCAAGTACGGCCTCGACAATGGAAATCACGTCAGGGGCAAAAAGTCGGCGAATCCGGATCAAGAAGCTCGAAAGCAGCCAAAGCGAAGGGAGAAAGCGGCTGATTGAGCGCAAAATCATCCGGCAGATCCGCAACCAACTGCAATCTGAGACACCCAACTCCTGAGCCCGGGCACTGGAGAGATGCTCAACAACCCCGGCTTGAAGCAGAGAAGTATAGATATCTGCAAGATGACGGATATGCGGATTTGCCGGAAGTGGCTGGTCATCGTTGTGCAATGCCAAGTAGACGAGGTGCTCTGCAGGATCTCGCCCAGCATCGGCTGCTCCGCCCAACACGTTGAGAACAGTGGAGTGAGTCATCTCGAAATGAGACTGCAAAGCTTTCGGGGCAGCATCGCGCAGGCGCTCAAAAGTCGAACGAGACCAGGTGATCTGGCCTTCTTTCGGGCCACTGCGCTTCTTAGACGCCTTCTTCTTGGCTCTCTTCGCTTCACGCTCATCACGAGCCGCCTCTTGAGCAGCCGTTAAACGGGCGCGCTCGCGGGCTGCCTCTACTTCGTGCTCGGGGAGCTAGAACACGGACGAAACCAACGGTGTCAAAACCCGCACGTCCTGCGCGCCCGGCAATCTGGTGGAATTCACGCGAACGCAGGTGACGCATCTTGCTTCCATCGAACTTCACCAAGGAGGTCAGCAATACCGTGCGAATCGGGACATTGATTCCGACTCCAAGAGTGTCTGTTCCACAAATAACCGGAAGCAGCCCCTGCTGTGTCAGGCGCTCAACAAGCCGGCGATACCTGGGCAGCATTCCGCGTGGTGAACGCCAATGCCATGGGAGAGGAGTCCACGCAAAGTCTGCCCAAAACCTTTCGTAAACGACACCGTCGAAATCTCACGCGAAATCTGGGAACGAATTTCGGGTGACACCAGCTTTGCAGGGTCCATCAATGACGAGGCCGTATCAACCGCATCTTTTTGCGAGAAATGAACGATGTAGATCGGGTGGCGTCCCTCTGACAGTAGGCGTTCGACCGTGTCCTGAAGAGTGTCGACAACATAGTCGTATTCCAAGGGAACAGGGCGCTGTGCATCGGTAATTTCTACCGTTGGGCGTCCCGTTCGCTCAGTCCATTGCTTGCGGAAAACAGTCGTATCCCCAAGCGTCGCGCTCATTGCAATGAACTGTGGGCGCGTGAGTTCAAGGAGCGGAACCTGCCAGGCCCAGCCTCGTTGCGGATCAGCATAGAAATGGAACTCGTCCATGACGATCATGTCGGCGTCGAGCGTCGGTCCTTCACGCAGGGACTGATTTGCCAGAATTTCCGCGGTGCAGCAAATGATCGGAGCGTCTGCGTTCAACGAGACATCGCCTGTCACCATTCCGACATTGTCGGCGCCGAACAGCGACACCAAGTCGAAAAACTTTTCTGAGACCAGGGCTTTCAGAGGTGCCGTGTAGTACGAGCGCCCCCCATGCGCCATCGACACAAAATGCGCAGCCAAAGCAATCATCGACTTGCCAGAGCCCGTGGGCGTTGCTGCAATGACGTGGTTTCCAGACAAAATCTCAATCAAAGACTCATCTTGGTGTCGGTAGAGCGGACGCCCAGTTGACGATGCCCACGATGAAAAATGCCTCATAGAGGGCATCATCGTCGGTCAGTAAACCGCGATCTTCCAGATCGTCGAGGAGTTCGTTTAACGGAGCGCTCATGCTTCTATCTTCCCAGACCTCCCTGCATTTGCGTCCAGTTTGCGGCTAAAAGCGAAGAAGATTGCCCCATCGCGATAGACTTGCGAGGCGCTGACCCACAACCTTGTTGAAAGTAGATAGCGGAGGAACGAATGGCGGATCTGGCACAGTCCATCCAAAACATCGCAGACTGGATCACCTTGCACCTGACCGTGGATCTTGATTGGCACGGGACTTTACCTCACAGTGCGATCCCGATTCATGCAGATTCGTCAATTCCCTCGAAATGATTCGCTCAATTTCGGGTTCTCGCGGTGGTGCAAAGGATGGGATTTCCTCCTTCAGGCATTCACAATCTCCTTGGCCGCGCGCGTGGGCGTCGGTAACGTCTTTGGCGTGGCCGTTGCGCTGCTCACGGGTGGTCCAGGTGCGATCTTCTGGGATGTGGGTCGTTGCCTTGGTCGGTATGTCGACCGCCTTTTCGAGGCCACACTTGCGCAGATCTTCAAGGTTCGTTCGGCTGATGGAACCTTCCGCGGTGGCCCCTGCCTACTCACATTGCACGAGGCATGAAGAATAAGGTTTTGGCAAGCATTTTTGCTGTCATCACGGTTGTGACCTGTGCGTTCGTGATCACCTCCGTGCAGTCCAACGCGATCGCCACGACTCTTCTGGGCGCGCTCAGCCCCTCGAGCCGCGAGCCTCTTCCGGGACTTGGTGGCCTTTCCAGCGCACATCTGGTCATTGCGGCACTGCTCTTTGTGTTCTCCGCAATGGTGATCTTCGGCGGAATTAAGACCGTGGCTCGCGTGACCGAGTGGATGGCCCCGATTATGGCCACCGTCTACGTCATCATGGTTGCCGTGATCTGCGTGATGAACCTGCCCAAGTTCGGCGCTGTCATCGGTCAGATCTTCGCCGCAGCTTTCGCTCCGCAGCCGACGCTTGCAGGCCTCGGCGGCGGGATTATCGCTGCGGTCATCAACGGCACGAAGCGCGGCCTCTTCTCCAACGAGGCCGGTCAGGGTACTGCTCCCAATGCGGCTGCAACCGCCACCGTCGCTCACCCCGTTCGTCAGGGCCTCATCCAGTCTCTGGGCGTTTTCGTTGACACGATCATCGTGTGTACCGCAACGGCTTTCGTCATCTTGATTGCCGGCGAAAAGGTCTGGTCGAACCCCGAGGCAAAACCCCTGCGAACCTCACGACACTTGCTGTGGCTGACCAGCTGGGGCAGTGGACCATCATGCCGATGTCGATTCTGATCTTCGTGCTTGCCTACTCATCGATCATTGCGGCCTACGTCTATTCCGAAATCAATCTGTCCTTTGTCGTGAAGTCGAAGGCTGCTACTTGGACTGTTCGAGTGATCTCTGTTGCCTCGGTCGTGATCGGTTCGCTGACCACTCTGGATCTTGTATGGAATTCCGTCGATATTGCGATGGCCATTATGACCTTGACGAACTTGGTTGCCTTGATTGTCCTAGCTCCGTGGGGTCTGGGTGCTCTTGCGACTACGAGGCCCAGCGTCGTCGTGGCATCGCTGATCCTGTCTCGTTGCGCAGGGTAATGACCTTCTTCCCGGCGACCTTCCGGTGATATTTGGTCTGCAGACCCCGCTTCGCGTTAGGCTACTGGCAGGACTTAGGAGGTCGCGATGCGCATCGCTCGTTTCTCGCAAGGAAGCTCTATCCACTACGGGCTTTCGGAAGATGAATCGACCCGGATTGTTGGTTTGAAGGGCGATCCTTTGTTCTCACCGGTCGAACCTCTGGCCAGATCTTTGAACTGGATGAAGTTCGATTGCTTTCTCCGGTGATCCCTCGATCGAAAGTTATCGGTCTGGGTGGAAACTACCCGGCGCCCGGTGAGCAGCGCAGTGAGGACCCGGCGCGTCCTCCGTCTTCTCAAGCCGAATACTGCGTCATTGGCCCGGATGATCCGATTGTCTTTCCTTTCTGGGGACAGGAAGTCTTTTACGAGGCCGAGCTTGCCGTGGTCATCAAGACGCTGGCCAAGGATGTCAGCGTAGAGGACGCCTCTTCCGTGATCTTGGGGTTACACCTGCGCGAATGACTTGACCGCTGCGGATGCAGCTCGCGACGACGGGGGAGCACTTGGTCGCGCGAAGAGTTGGATACCGCGTGCCCGCTGGGTCCGTGGATCACTGTTGGCGGGGATTTTGATCCCGATAATGCTGAAATTTCGGTCCGCATCAATGGGGAAGAACGGGGCAGTGGAAGCACCTCTCAAATGGGATATTCCGTTGCGCGGATTGTTTCCTATGTGTCGGGGATCTGCACGCTTCTTCCCGGAGATGTCATCTTGACCGGTACTCCGGCCGGCGGACCGCTCAAGCACGGTGAACGCGTTGAGGTTGAGGTCGCAGGAATCGGGACGCTAACAAACCTGGCGATGTAGCAATTATTTCTACTCGTAGTTTTCTTTGGGGTGACCGCTTAACACGGCCACCCCAAGGTTTTTGATGACCACATTGTGACGTCAACTCTGTTGAAATTTGGTAGAGAGTCGCTCTATGGATCTAGCGTAAAAGCATGGCAGCTTTGTCGGGTTTGAGCGGATTCAAAAGACGCTGCGTTTCGGTGAAGACAAGGATGCCTGAGGAGGTGCCTAATGGACTTTGCTAATCGGCACGTTTTTGACCACTGCGTGCTTCAGTACTAGCGGAAATTATCTGCGCAGTCGATACGGTTTCCCAAATTGGCACTGGGAGACAGTGCTTCGATCCGTTCGAGGGTGAGCAATGGTTCACACGGGTTCTTCGCTTCGACATGATTACCTTGGAATTCGCTCAGACGATGGGAACTTTATCCGTGCGAAACCAGCGATTTTCGCCTGCTTGCAGGTCTTTCTCACGTGGTTGAGTATTCGCCGCTTGACGTGTTGGAGTGTTACTTGTGTGAGGATCGCGCCGCTTTTTATCGCAGTGGCTTTCGAAGCCCGCAGGATGACATGTTTCGTGGCATATGATGGGGAATAGCTCGCGGAAAGGTGAAATTCAGGATCCAACGACCCCAGAGTCTAAGGAACCGCAGGGGCCTTGGCGTTGGCTGATGGATAGTGAAGAAGTCAGTTCTTCACTGCTGCGTTCCAGCATTGAGCAGTTCACCAGCTTGGAGGCCCTACACCCTCTAAGTACGGCGACATGGTCGATATGATCGGCTACCCCTATCTTTCGCGCGTGTGGCAGGTTAATCCCAATGGCAAGCCCTATTCCTTCGAACAGCGCTGCCTGGCAATCACCGATGTCCACTCGCCCTACTACGCGTATACGATTGCGAAGCTTCCCGTGTACGCGTTGATCGTGACCGAGTGACTGCACCGAACTTCGGAATGGAAGGCGGCGCGGGAAGTGCGTTTCGTCTACGGTGGCGAGCTTCTACAGTTGCCGAGTGCGTTGAACTGGGTATCTTGAAGGGACGGTCTCTGTCATGAGTACTACCAGTCAACTGATTGAATTCGCTAAATCCTCTGGCGCTTTCTGGATGAATCGCGGCACTGGTATTGCACTGACGTGGGATAGCGGTATTTACTGGCATAATTTGTGGACTGAGCACTGATCAGGGCACTTTTGCTGTACAAGTATGGTCCCAGTGAGCGCTGGGAGGATCGCTCGACTTTTGTTGCTTCTCCTTCGAGGATTGGACGGCGAAGGGCGCGATTATCCACGTGGGCGAGTTCGCCCGTAGACTATCTGGGCTGGGATCCGATCATCATTCCGCAGGTTGATTCTGATCCCGTTGCTCATCCTCACGTGTATTCGCAGTTCTTTCCTTGGGTTGGAGGGCTTGAGCTGGATGGAAAAAGTCCTGCCTTTGACCGTCCGCACAATGTTCCCCACCCACCGAGAACTCACTGAGTTTGCGCATATCGCGACCCTTGATTCACAGATACCCTCGACGCGTATATGTCTGAAGATGGTGGCGCCTTGCGGAATTGGGTTCGCCGTAGTTAGTTTCTTGATTTTTCGAGGCCGAGGCAGCCGGGTGGACATGTTGAGTTCATCCGGCTGCTTTTTCGTCCTGTGAAGGTGTGGGCAATCCCTCGAATCAGTTTCGTGAGTATCTGACCTTGGTCTGCTTACTTTCCCTATAGTTCATAGTGTGGATTGAGAACCACATGAACTGCGGTAACACGAATGCAGAGGAGCATTGCTCATGAGTGAGACCACTCAGGTTTCGTCTGGTCTAAACATTGAGATGGCCGGCCTAGATGTGATCCCCGAATCCGAAAGAAAAGGCACACCATCGTCCTTATTCATGCCTTGGTTTGCCGCTAATATCTCTGTCCTCGGTATTTCCTGGGGTTCGTGGGTGCTGGGCTTTTGGCCTTTTCACTCACGCAGGCGATCCTTGTCAGCGTTGTTGGCGTTGCACCTCATTCCTTCTGTGTGGACTGATCGCTATCGCCGGTAAGCGAGGATCTGCACCAACCCTCGTGCCTCTCGCGCGGCATTTGGATATAACGGAAACCGTATCTCCGCAGCAATCTCGTGGATCCTCACTGTTGCGTGGGAGACCTTCCTGCCATCATGGCGGTTCAGGCAACCGCGACCGTCATGGGAGCGCTTTGGTTTCAGCAACCACCTGCTTGCGCAGATCATCGCCTTGGTCGTCGTTGTTGTCCTTGCAGCAGGAGCGGGCATCCTCGGGATTTGAAGCGATCATGAAGGTCCAAACGTGGATCACCCTAGGGCGACGGCAATCCTCACGATCGTCTACCTTCTGCCTCGGCCTCGACAATCAACTTCGCGGTCCTTTCTGCGCGTCCTGCTGGCCCCCTTCGCAATGCTCCTGGGGCGATGTGCATGCTCATGGTTGGTTTTGGCTTTGATGGATTAACGCAGCAGCGGACTATTCACGCTACCTTCCTCGCAAGGCCTCAACCGCCGGTGTCGTCGGCTGGACGACCGCAGGTGCCGCGCTGCCCGTCATTATCTTTGGTGATCTTCGTGTGCTGCTGGTTGGTTCCAACTACGACACCTCTCTGAAGCCATCGGCAACGACCCGATCGGCGCGCTGACAACAATTCTTCCGACCTGGTTCCTGATTCCCTTTGCGATCGTTGCAATCCTTGGCCTTGTCGGTGGAATCGTTATGGATATCTATTCCTCTGGGCTCTCACTGTTGGCAACTGGCGTCCCGGTGACTCGCCCCGTAGCCACCGCAATCGACGGCACCATCATGACCATCGGAACGATCGTCGTTGTTTTCTTTCGCCGATTCTTTCCTCACTCCTTTCACCGCCTTCCTGACAACCCTTGGCGTTGTCATTGCCACCTGGGGTGGCGTCATGCTTGCCGACATCGCGCTCCGTCACCAGGACTACGACGAGCCCTCACTCTTCACATCAACGGGACGCTATGGTTCCGTTAACTGGGGAGCTATCGCCACGCTGGCTGTGGGTTCCTTTCGTTGGGCTGGGGCTTTCGTCGTCAATGCGAACGCCACGTGGCTTGCGTGGCAGGGACTATCTCCTTGGTCCGCTCGGAGGTCGAGAGGGAGATTGGGCTGGTTCCAACATCGATTCTTCTTGCCCTTCTCGTGGGGTTCTGTGGATATTGGCTGACCAGTGCGCGCCGCGTTCGTGCGCAGGAAGCCACCCCTTCCCACACGCTCGGCTAAATGTTGAGGAAGGTGTGCTTTGACAGCTGATCCCCGTTTCTCTTCTGTTCTTTTTGATCCCGAGGCGACTGCCGCCGCGGAGCAGATTCGTTCCCTTTGCGGGGGAGTGCCCTTCGCATTGGTCGTCTTGGGGTCGGGCCTAGCAGACGCGCTTAACGACCAGTGGGGAGAGCCAGCGGCCTCGCAGCCTCTGGGCTCACTTCCTGGTGTGATCGCCCCGGTTGCGGATGGGCACCGCAATGAACTTCGTGTCTACATGCGCGAATGCGGCCCCGTTGTGGTCGCAAGTGGACGAACTCACCTGTATGAGGGACACGGGCCTCTTGCCGTCACCGCGCTGATACGTGCGGCTGCGTGCGCGGGCATCAATCGCGCAATTGTGACCAATGCAAATGGCTGCCTGCGCGACTGGTCGCTGGGTGATGTCATGGTTATTGCAGACCACATGAATCTCAGCGGTTCCTCGCCATTTGACGGGCCTCTGTTCGTCGATATCTCACAGGTTTGGGACCGTGAGATGAGCAAGAGGATACGTGAGCACTGCGGTCGAGAGGGAACCTACGCCTTCCTTCGTGGGCCTGAGTACCAAACAGGTGCAGAAAGCCGAGCCTTAGCGCAATTGGGCGCTGACTGTGTTGGGATGTCGACCGTTCTTGAGGCAATAACCGCCCACGCACTTGGAGTCCGTGTCGCAGGTATGTCTGTTGTCTCAGACTTGTCTTTCGCTCAGGTGCAAACCGAGCCGCAGGACGTTGTGGATGCCGCGCGAAAGGCATCCACAACGGTCGTTGCCGGTATCGAGGCTGCGCTGGCTGCAGAGTGAAGGACTGCAGAACGTCCAAAAACGCCCAGAACCCGAAAGCATCTCTTCGGCCACCTTCGGCGAGCAAGCGAGGTTCATTCATGCCCACTTTGAGTAATCGCGCGCCCAGTGTGATCCCAGCATTTAACCGCGATATGCGCACGCTCGAGCAGCACACTTGCGGGGGGTCGACGAACTGCGGGTAGGCCTCGAAAGCCCCACCACGTCAGGTACGTTGCCTGCGGAGGGCGGAAGTCGATCTTCGTGGAAGTCAGCGCCTCACTCACAGCGCGGATATTGCCCTCGAGGACCTCGAAAAATCTCATGCTGCCACTCGTCGCCGTTTCGTGTAGGCCTCGATCGAACCCAAGGCGCCAATCGTCGACATTGAATGGGGAGTTTCTCTGGACAGATGCGTCCCAGCGCGTCGCGAAGCTCCCTCATCTGGAATGATGACCTGCGCATTTGGGCAAACCCGCAATATTCCAGCCTTTGTCGCTGCGGTTGCGGTAATCGTATGCGAAGCAAACTCTGCACCCAGTCCGCGCATAAGAAACAAAATCGCGACCACCCAAAAACCAGGGGGAGTGGATCTCGTCCGAAAACACCAGCGCGTCGTAGCGCGACACGAGCATCTGCAAAGCTCGCATTTCCACCTCGGTGAGGACACGCCCCACCGGGGTTCCACGGATTGCAGAGAAATGATCAAGCCAGCACCGGCCTCGAGGCCCGCCTCTAATTCCATCAAGATCCAGCGTCCACCCGCCGGGGTACGCATCGCCGTGCAGACGAAGGAACTTCGATGACGGAGTGCCCCAGTGCGGGAGGGATCGTCAAGAAAGGCATGTAGGCGGGAGTCGGGACAATGACCGGGTGATCCGGGACGAACCAGGTGCTGAATCATCGCCTCCAAGGCTGGAAGAACCGCAGGAGCAACCTCACCGCTTGGTCGACTCCAGATCCCAACCAAAACGCTTCTTCTGGAAAGCGGCGGTAGCTCGGGCAACTGCGGGCGCGAGCCAACGGGGGTTGTAGCCCACAGTCCGTCCTGAATCGCGGAAACCATGACCTTCTCAACGCAAGGAGCGGTGCCGAAAATCCATTTCAGCAACCCATGCGCCCAAAGACATCGCTGCCATCGGCAGGGCTTAATCCCGTCCACTTCAGTGAGCCGATGCGACATAGCTCTTCAGCGCTACGAAAATCCATGCGACAGCTTTTTCACGATCGTTCGAGGGAGCCTCCAGACGAGGCCGGGAATGTGAGCTGGCTCCCCATTGTATGGCTTCAGATTCATATTCGGAATTCGCCTTATGGCGTCAAAGGAAAGTGATGCACCTATCCCGCCACGGGGCAGCCCTCGCTCGGTCGGACACAGAATGTGCACGGGAGCGCAAATTCTGGGGAGCTAAACTTAGAAATTATGAGTGTGACTACCGCAAGTGGCGCCGATGTTCGCGTCCGATTCTGCCCTTCGCCAACTGGAACCCCCACGTGGGAATGGTCCGCACCTGCCTCTTCAACTGGGCATACGCGCGCCATACCGGAGGCACCTTCGTCTTCCGTATTGAAGACACCGATGCTGCTCATGATTCCCAAGAATCTTTCGATCAGATTCTTGATCTCGCTGCGTTGGCTGGGCCTGGATTGGGATGAAGGTGTCGGTAAGGGAGGCCCGCACCCGCCGTACCGCCAAAGCGAGCGCATGGACATCTACCGCGATGTTGCCGCAAAGCTCCTCGAAGCCGGCTATGCCTACGAGTCCTACTCGACTCCAGAAGAGGTCGAAGCTCGCCACATCGCAAAGGGTGAGGATCCCCAAGCTCGGTTATGACGGCTTTTCGATCGCGATCTGACCGAAGAACAGATTGCCGCCTACCGCGCCGAAGGGACGTCAAGCCGGTTCTGCGCCTGCGTATGCCCGATGAAGACATTACCTTCACCGACCTGATTCGCGGCGAGATCACCTTCAAGCCCGGTTCGGTTCCGGACTACGTCATTGTCCGCGCCAATGGTCACCCGCTGTACACGCTGGTCAACCCCTGTTGATGACGCGCTCATGGAAATCACGCACGTCCTGCGTGGTGAAGACCTGCTTTCTTCGACGCCTCGCCAGATCGTCCTCTACCGAGCGCTGGAAGAACTGGGTATTGCCAAGTTCATGCCTCGCTTCGGGCCACCCTGCCCTACGTGATGGGCGAAGGCAACAAGAAGCTCTCCAAGCGCGACCCCGAATCGAACCTGCTCCTGCATCGCGAAGCTGGAATGATCCCCGAGGGGCTGAACAACTACCTCGCACTGCTGGGATGGTCGATCAGCCCTGATAATGACGTCTTCTCGATGGAAGAGATGGCCGCGGCCTTCGATATTTCCGACGTGAACCCGAACCCCGGCGCGCTTTCGACCCCAAGAAGTGCATCGCGATCAACGCCGAGCATATCCGCCTGCTTGAGCCGGATGATTTCCGAGGCCGCATCGTCCCCCTTCCTTCACCGCGACGGTTTGGTGTCGGCTGATTCCTTCGACGAGCTGACCGCAGACTGAGCAGAAGATCTTCAGCACGCCTCTCCGCTCATTCAGACGCGTATTCAGCTGCTGGGCGAGGCCCCCTGGAATGCTGGGCTCCCTCTTCACCGAGGATGATGCGCTTGAACTGGACGAGAAGTCCGTATCGAAGCTCAAGGAGAATGCTCCTGAGGTTCTGGATGCAACGATCCACTTCATCGAGAAACTACGACGGTCCCTTCGACACTGAGGCTCTTGAGCACGCCCTTCCGCGAGCTGATTGTTGAAGGCATGGATATCAAGCCGCGCATTGCCTTTTGGTCCGATTCGCGTGGCAGTGACCGGGACGCCAGGTTTCCCCGCCGCTGTTTGAGTCCATGGAGATCTTGGGTCGCGAAAGCGTGTTGAACCGTCTGCACGCTTTTGCGAAACCAGCTGGGCTGAGCTTTTAACTGACGCCTGATCGCAGGTGCGTGGTGATCAAATATGATCAGTGCCACGTGCCCTGCGATTTGGCATCGCAAAGCGCATTTCGCGTATTCTTTTCTCTTGTCGCCGCCTTTCGGGTCTGAGCCTGAGCGGATTGCGCCATGGGGTATGGTGTAATTGGCAGCACGAGTGATTCTGGTTCATTTAGTCTAGGGTTCGAGTCCTGGTACTCCCAGCCATCGCAAAGCTTTTTGCGATGAAAGGCCCCCATCGTCTAGCGGCCTCAGGACGACGCCCTCTCACGGCGTTAACACCGGTTCAAATCCGGTTGGGGTACGATCCTGTTCATGCCTCGGTATGACGGGAATAGCGCACGTGGTGGCGCGCCGCCCCCATCGTCTAGCGGCCCAGGGACGACGCCCTCTCACGGCGTTAACACCGGTTCAAACCGGTTGGGGTACAGATACTCGCAGGGCTTCGGCCCCTGCTTTTTGTATCCAAAGCTGCGCTGGCGCCCTTTCAGCATCTGCAAGAATAAACAGCATGCGCATTGTTTTGGTCTCTGACACCTTCCGTCGACCATGGGGGAATTGAAACGCAGGTCGGTGCCCTTGCCGACCATCTCCACGCCCGAGGCCATGATATCGTCGTTCTGACCTGCACTCCCTGAGGGTGACGCATGTCGTGCGTGCCCCTATCCGGTGCTGCGTTCCTCATGGTCGAATCCTTTCAACGCGCCGATCGATCCCGAAGGCGCCCCGGCGCTTTTACCGTGACTTCATTCGCTGTTTCAATCCCCTGATGTCGTTCACTACCACATGGGTGAGCTGACGCCGGTCGTTCAATCGGTTTTGCTGAACCTCAAAGGATTCTGAGGATCCCGCAGGTCGTCACTGTTCATTCCCTGTGGGATCCGCGCGTGACAATCCGAGCCTTCACGTGCCATCGCAAGACGTACAGGGCTGGCGCAGGGCTCCGATTATGGACGGGTGTCTCTGAACTGGTCAATGAGCAGATTCGCGCAGGTTATGGGGTCAGGCATCTGTGTTTCGACCTTGCATAATGGCGTAGATGTTGCGCCTTGGCAGCGCCCGCCTGTTGCCCACCAGGGCATTGTCGCTGTGACCGCCACGCGTTTTGCGCCGCGAAAGCGCGTGGATGCCCTGATCGATATCCTCTCCGAAACTCGTCGCCGCTGGGATTCTTATTCCCGAGGCTACGCCGGTGATTTCCCCTGCGTGCAGTCAGTCGCGGGTGAAGGTCCGCTTTTTGATGGTGTTCAGCGTCGCGTCGACGCGCTGGGCCTGGGGATTGGCTGCTTCTACCCGGACGTCTGAGTGCGATGCAGCTCCAAGATCTGTATTCGCGTTCCGATATTTTCCTTGCGCCTCGGTCAAAGGAATCCGCCTCTATCGCTGGACGCGAGGCCTTGGCCTCGGGGCTTGCAGTAATGACACGTTCACAGTCTGGGCTTGCGGAAGTCGTTGAAAATGGCCTCAACGGCTGATGCCTTGACAACGATGACGAGATGGTCGAAGCGCTCTTATCCGTGCTTGAGCGCTCCTGCGCAAAGCTTGAACGATATCCATGAGCATAACATGCAGCGACAGATTTTCCCTTCACCTGGGAAAAGGTCATTGAGTCGACGGAAAACTACTACCGTCAGGCGCAAAACTGGCTGCTGATGGGGCTTAGTCTTCCATTCCTTCCGCGGAGCGCAAGGAAATCGGAGAGCCTATTAGCTGCAGCCACGGCAGAAGGACTGTGCTGACGGCCAGGCTGACGTCCCCATACGCCTCGACAGGACCCAGAAATGAGTCACAGCAGCCAGCACTCGACCCGGAAGGGCCACGAACGGGGCGGAAACTGACGCAACGCCAGGGCTCGCGTTCTGCAACCGACTGTGCCCAGCCTCGGCGGCGAACTCTGAGCAAGCATCGTCGCGTTGAAAGGTAGCGCCGTAGAGGCCTCGGTGCAAGGCGGTCGGGTTCCTCCCATGCAAGAAGCACTTGGGCAGCAGAACCGGCCTTCATGGTCAGGGTTGCACCAACGGGAATGGAGTCGCGAAGGCCCATCTCGCGTTCGGAAGCGGCAACGCATACGCGGAAGTCACCTTGACGGCGGAAAAGCTGTGTGGATTCTTCGTGGTTGCGCAAGCGCAATCGAGAACAGGCATCGCGGCCGCAAGAAGGCGATCTTCACCCAGCAGAGGAGGCAAGTTCTTGAAGGCGTGGTCCCTAAGACGAAACGTCCCTGCATATCGCGCGCGACGAAACGGTGATACTCCAGTGCGACGGCGAGGCGGTGCGCAGTTGGGACGCGCAAGACCCTGTTGTTGCAACCAATTGGGCCAGGGGGCCGGACCTGCTTCGAGTGCGCTCAAAACCAGTGCGGCTTTTATCCAGAACGCCGACACCACTTCCAAAGGCTTCTGAGTCCTCCATGAACTCATTTCTCACATCTCATTAAATGAGATATCAAGTCCAACTCTCACGTAAGTGTCAATCATGGGAAGAAAGAAGTCGATGAAGGAGCGGGAAATGAGCGGAACGCTGGCCGAAAAAGGTCTGGGCTGATCACGTAGTTGTGCAGGGTGAAAGACGGTGCGCCCGATCTTCTCTACATCGACCTGCACCTAGTCCACGAGGTGACCAGCCCGCAGGCATTCGATGGTCTGCGCATGGCCGGACGCCAAGTCCGTCGCCCCGACCTCACGATTGCAACCGAGGACCACAACACGCCTACGGTCATATCGACCTGCCCGATCGCTGATATCACCAGCCGCACGCAGATCGAGACCCTGCGAAAGAATGCGCAAGGAATTTCGGTATCCGCTCTGCATTCGCTGGGCGATGCCGACCAAGGAATCGTTCACGTCGTTGGTCCCCAATTAGGGCTCACCCAACCCGGTATGACCATTGTCTGCGGTGATTCGCATACATCAACTCACGGAGCATTCGGTGCGCTGGCAATGGGAATTGGCACCAGCCAGGTCGAACATGTTCTGGCCACTCAAACACTGCCGATGGCTCTTTTCAAGACCATGGTTATCACTGTGAACGGTTCTCTGCCCAAAGGGCGCGACCGCGAAAAGACATTATCCTTGGCTGTGATCGCGAAGATCGGAACCGGTGGGGGACAGGGATACGTCCTTGAGTACCGAGGCCAGGCAATTCGCGAGCTCTCGATGGAAGGTCGCATGACGATCTGCAATATGTCTATCGAAGCGGGCGCGCGAGCGGGAATGGTTGCCCCCGATGAAACGACCTTCGAATACCTGAAGGGACGCCCGCACGCACCCGAAGGCGAAGAATGGGATCGCGCCCGTCGAGTACTGGAAGACCTTGCATTCAGATGAGGATGCGGTCTCGACGCCGAGGTCGTATTTGAATGCTGAGGACCTGGAGCCCTTTGTTACCTGGGGAACAAACCCCAGGACAGGGCGTCCTGTCTCGGGCAGTGTTCCCAACCCTGAAGACTTTTGACGATGAAACTCAGCTGAGCCGCAGCACAGAAAGCTCTGGACTACATGGGGCCTCGAAGCTGGCACCCCCGATGCGCGATATCAAGATCGACACAGTTTTCCTAGGGATCATGCACCAATGGGCCGCATTGAAGACCCGCGTGCGGCCGCAAAGGTCATCCGTGGCCACGACAAGGCTCCGGGAGCTCGGATGCTGGTAGTCCCCGGCTCTGCACGGGTGCGCCTGCAAGCCGAAGCTGAAGGCCTGGACAAGATCTTCACTGACTTCGGCGCGGAATGGCGTAATGCCGGCTGTTCGATGTGTCTGGGAATGAACCCCGACCAGCTTGCACCTCAGGAGCGTTCGGCCTCGACATCGAACTCGAAACTTTGAGGCCGCCAAGGAAAGCTTTCGCGGACCCATCTGGTCTTCTCCTCTGGTCGCGGCAGCCACCGCTATTCGCGGCACCCTGTCCTCCCGGCTGACCTGGACGACTAAGAATCTGCGCTGATACACATCTCGAAGGAAAACTCATGGAAAAGTTCATTTCGCACACGGGTATTGGCGTTCCGCTGCGCCGTTCAAATGTTGACACCGACCAGATCATCCCCGCGGTTTTCTTTGAAGCGCGTGACCAAAGACTGGATTCGATGACGCGCTGTTTCTATGCATGGCGTCGCGAGCCCGGAGTTCATCTTTGAACCGCGAACCCTACAACCAAGGGCAGTGGTCTTGATTGCTGGGACCTGATTTTGGCACCGGGATCCTCGCGCGAACACGCGGTCTGGGCGCTGCGTGACTATGGTTTCAAGGTTGTTCTGGCACCGAAGTTTGCTGATATTTTCCGTGGAAACGCAGGAAAACAGGGCTTGGTGACTGGAATTATCAGTGAAGCAGACTGTGAGAAGCTCTGGGATCTGCTCGATGCGAACCCGGCGCGAAATCACCGTTTCGCTGGAGGATAAGACCGCGACCTTGGGTGACTTTCACCTGCACTTTCGATATTGATGACTATGTGCGCTGGACGCTCATGGAAGGTCTGGATGATATCGCTCTGACCTTCGTCATGAGGCCGAAATCACCGCTTACGAAGAGCGTCGTCCTCTTTCAAAGCCGACGACTCTGCCTGCCAAGACTTTGCCAACGGAGCAGGTTGTTTCAGCGCGTCCGGCTGAAGGTGAGTAATTCGCCACGCGCTAAAGACGTGTTAAGCGCACGCAGATGAGGGCGTGCTGCTCTAAAGTGGTCACAGAAAGTCGACAGCCAGGGAGAGCATCACTATGTCCTCAAAACTTCGAGTTGAAGGTGGCCACCCCCTTGAGGGGACCATTACCGTCCGTGGGGCGAAGAACTTCGTCCCCAAAGCAATGGTTGCGTCGCTGCTTGCAGATACTCCCTCCGAGCTCTGACAACGTTCCCTTGATTCGTGACGTCGACGTCGTATCTGACCTCCTTTCCCTTCACGGTGTCAAGGTTGATTACGATCAAGAGCGCGGTTCGCTGCGGATGGATCCCTTCGCAGGTACGTGTTGCTTCACGTTCGGATATCGACACGCTTGCCGGGGCCTCGCGCATCCTGATCTTGTTCTGTAGGGCCGCTTCTTCATCAGCTGGGCGAGGCCTTCATTCCTGAGCTGGGTGGCTGCGCAATTGGCGGCCGTCCCATCGACTTCCACCTGGAAACTCTGCGCAAGTTCGGTGCAATCGTTGATAAGCAGCCTGAAGGCGTCCATATCAAGCGCCCCGCGTCCGGTCTGCACGGTGCGATCATTGAGCTGCCCTTCCCCTCCGTTGGCGCGACCGAACAGACTCTGCTGACTGCAGTTCGCAACGATGGAATTACCACCTTGAAGGGCGCTGCTATCGAGCCTGAAATCATGGACCTCATCAATGTTTTGCAGAAGATGGGCGCCATTATTTCTGTCGACACTGACCGCACCATCCGTATCGAGGGTGTGCAGTCCCTCGAGCGGATACCGCCACACCGCTCTGCCTGATCGCATCGAGGCCGCCTCATGGGGTGCCGCAGCCCTTGCGACCCGCGGTGATATTTTACGTCCGTGGCGCGCATCAGCCAGATATGACGACTTTCCTCAACACCTTCCGTAAAGGTCGGTGGCGCATTTGATATCGATTCAGAAGGTATTCGTTTCTACCATCCCGGTGGCGAATTGCAATTCCATCGCTTTGAAACGGCGGTTCACCCCGGTTTCATGACCGACTGGCAGCAACCGCTGGTTGTCGCCCTCACTCAAGCAGAAGGCCTGTCGATCGTCCACGAAACGGTGTACGAAAAACCGTTTCGGTTTCACCTCTGCGCTGTGTCAGATGGGTGCAAATATCCAGGTGTATCGTGAGTGCTTGGGTGGAACACCCTGTCGTTTTGGCTCAGAAGAACTACTACCACTCAGCAGTTATTTCGGGACCGACGCCGCTGCACGCCGCAGATATTGTCGTTCCGGATCTGCGCGGTGGATTCTCGCACCTGATTGCAGCATTGACCGCGACCGGGAACATCAACCGTCTCGGGAATTGATGTCATTTCCCGCGGCTACGAGCACTTTATCCGTAAGCTTCGCGAGCTCATGCTCGCGTGGAATACGAAGACCCTGAAGCTCTTTTCCCGAAGGGTCACCGTTGTGGATCAGCCATCCCAACCCAAACTGAAGCTATTTGTTTCCGCGCTTTCTGGGAAAGGCCGCGCCCTACGTCAGGGCCCCCAAGCTAGCGGCACTTTTGCGCTCCCAAGGGTGGAACGTCGATGTTCGAGTCACTCACCGCTCGGATGATCCGGCAGCCTTGGCGGCAGCATGCACCAATCACTGGGTTGCAGTTTCTAGGGTGGCGATGGCTACATCGCCCGTATTGCTACTCAGGTTGGTGCGCGTGGGGGAGTGGTGATTCCCCTTCCCGGAGGAAGGGGAAATGATCTGTGCCGTTGCCTTGGAATTGGGACGGACGCGATTGCTCATGTGCGGAGCCTGCCACCGGCCTCGCAAATCTGTGCTTCGGAGGCGGGGAGCATCCTCGGATCAGAGGCGTTGACGCAATGCAGGGTGCGCGCACTCAACAAGGAAGACGACGGGCAAGACGCTGCTGGGCAACGACCCTCGTCTACCAAGGACCTCGAAGAAAAACCGGCTCAGGTGCTGGGAATTGTCTCTTTCGGCTTGGATGCCTTGGCCAACCAGATCGCAAATGACACCTCTTTTAGCCTCAGGTACTTTCGCCTACGCCTGGGGTGCCTTGCGGGCCCTTCGGCAGGTTCCACCCCCAAAACCATGGAAATAGAAGTAGATGGGGTGCGAAAGGCGAATCCGGGGCTGGCTTGTTTCAGTCTCCACTCCGGGATGGTTCGGTGGTGGATCAATATTGTTCCTAGCTCCAACCCCAGTGATGGTACGTCTGGAACTCCTCACTGTGGACCCGGTACCGAAGCGTCACGCGATCTGTGTTCTTGCGCGGGTTCTTGCCATGCGAAAAGAGTTGATGATCCGATCCTTCACGTCGAACAAGTCACCAGCGTCAAAGATTTGGGATAGTGCCGAGTTAGTTGCAATGGGGGACGGAGACCAAGTGGGAGAAGGCCCACTTGAAATCTCGGTCAGCCCTGAGGTTTTTCCGCGTCTTTGTTTAAAGCCGGGGAGTTAGCGCGAATCTGCAGCTTTGTTCCAGCGCTGTCTTGTTGATCTTTGGCCCCAGCACCTTGCTTGGATAAACTACACATGACTCACCGACTCACAGGTTTCTACCGTTTCGCGCGAGGCGTCTTCCGCACCTTCATGGTCCCGTGGATGAAGATTGACGTCCAAGGTCTAGAAAATCTTCCCAGGACCGCGGATACCTGCTGGTATGTAATCACCCTGTCAAACATTGATGCGGTCTGCTTGCTGTGGGTCATGATGAAAGCGGACGTTCCCGTGCGCATTATGGCCAAGTCAGAGCTATTCAAGGTCCCGCTTTTGGGTGGGGCCATGCGTCGGATGCAACTGCTTCCAGTCGATCGAAAGTCGAAGGAACCGGGCGCGATTTTGGCCTCGGCAGCGAAGGCGCTTCGTGATGGCGAATGTGTGGCAATTTACCCCGAAGGTACTTTGACGACTGACCCCTGATGAATGGCCGATGCGCATTAAGACCGGTGCGGCGCGTCTTGCTCTGGACACGGGGTTGATGTTATTCCTTCATTCACTGGGGAGAGCAAAAATTATGCGTTCGGGATCGGCGCTGATCGATTTTCGTCCCCAACGCAAAGTGAGTGTCCGTATTGGTCAGCCAATCGACCTGGATGACCTGCGCCATGACACAGGTTCTGCTGATCATCACGCTGTTGATGAAGCGACCGCACGCATTCAGCGCACAATGATTGATCAGGTTGCCGCCTTTCGCGGCGAAGACGCCCCGCAGGGCGTATGGGATCGCAAACTGAAGAAACGCGTGAGATCTAAGCCCCGTACTTTTACTTCGCGATATCAACCACCACGCGCGAGGGGTTGCTCAGCGCTCAAAGTCACCCTCGCGCTTGTGATCCATTCCGATCACGATGTGCGTATTCGCCTCAAAGCTTCCATCTTCGCGTACGCGAATGGGGCCGACTTCCTTGGTTCTTTCACCCTTGTAGTAGTCCTTTTGGAGTTCTTCGCTCACTGGCATGGCTCCGCCTTCCAAGGACAACTCAAGGTAAATCAGCGTCCCTAGATCAATTGGATCGCCTTTACCCTGGGTCGCTGGGGAAGTGGTCCACCCTCCTTGCCATCCCACATCGTCGTTTCCGGTGAACTCAACGACGATCCTGTAAAAAGTCTCGTGTTCGCCAACGCGTAGGTCGTGGAAGACGGGTGCATGGTTACCGTCTTCTTTGCCCTGCGTCAGGGATGCCTTCCGCGAGGGAATTTCTTCCCGATTCTCAAGACTTGGGGTGGAAGAGGCGTGGCCTCGGGAGTGGGGAGGGAAGACGCTTTTCGCTTGCCGAGGCCGTAGCTGAGCTGTTCGTCGAGGCGCGCGGGAGTCGGGGAGCATCCGCTGAGCGTGGCTAGAAGGACTAGTGCGCATAGAGATGAAAAATGGTGCGCCTTCACGATCTCCTCCCTGAGCGATCTACGAGTTTGACTTCCCTCATCCTAATGGGGGCGGACTGCGTCGGGGAGGAACCTTGACCTTGGCAAAGTCGATACCGGATTGAAACCCTGCGTGTGTTCAACATCGAATGACGCGGGTATGAGAAGAGTGACGGTATGGGCTGGCCACGCGGTAGTGTTAAGCGCCATGAGTGAAGTCAAACGTCCTCGCGTCCTTGTCGTTTTGGCGGACGCTCCAGTGAACACCTGGTGTCCTGTGCGACCGCTGCCGGTGTTCTTCATGCGATTGATCGCGAACGCTTCGATGTGCTTGCGGTTGGAATCACCCGAGACGGCCAATGGGTGCACGTCGATAGCAAGCCCTGAGCTTGTCGATCTGCGCACGGCCTCGAATACGACCATTGAGCCAGGACTCAGTCGCGTGAGCCTGCTTCCCGGCCTTGCCTCGTTTGGTTGAAACTACCTACGACCGCACTCCTGAGGACGATGATGCCCGGATTGTCAGTGTTGAAGATCTGCGTTATCGATGTTGTGCTTCCGCTTCTGCACGGTCCTTATGGCGAAGACGGAACGATCCAGGGTCTCTTCGAGATGGCGAATGTCCGTTACGTCGGCTGTGGTGTGACGTCCAGCGCGGTTTCAATGGATAAGCACTTAACGAAGACTGTCCTTGCCGAGGCTGGGGATTGCAGTTGGCCGGTGGGAACTGGTGACCGAGAAGGAGTGGTCCCGCGATCCCCAGGAGGTACGTTCGCGGATTGAAGCTTTGGGCTTCCCGGTCTTCGTCAAACCCACTCGAGGTGGTTCGTCGGTTGGGATTTCGCGCGTGGATTCCCCTGATCAGCTGGACCTTGCCATCATGAAGCAGCCGCAAACGATCCGCGAATCATCGTCGAGGCAATGGCTTATGGTCGTGAGGTCGAGTGCGGTGCGCGTTCCTGCGGGCGGCGATTCGATGGCCGCGCCTTTGGGTGAGATCGGTGTTCCCTGAAGGCGAGTTCTACGACTACGCCCCTGAAGTACGTCGATACCGATGCCATTTCCTTGATGTGCCCGGCGGATGTCTCCAGAAGAAGATGCGCCTAGTATTCAGAAACAGCGCTCAAGGCTTTCGAGGCCTTGGAGTGTGAGGGCTGGCCCGTGTTGATTTCTTCTATAACGATGCAACCCACGAGATTATCGTGAATGAAGTGAACACCATGCCCGGCTTTACTCGTTTGTCGCTGTATCCCGCGTGTGGGGCGAAGCTGGATTGAGCTACACCGAATTGGTGACCTCCTGTTAGAGGAAGCATGAGCCGTCCCCTGGGACTAAGGTAAGATATTTTATGACGAAAAAACCCAAGGTTACCCTTTGTCACCTCGGAGAATATGCCCGAACTTTTCTCCGATGAAAGTGGACTTCCCGACGCTCTTGCAGAGCGTGGAATGGACCCCAGATTGCTGTTTGGAATGATCCCACGGTTGATTGGGACGCAGCGGGGATCTGTGTGATCCGATCCGTTTCGGATTACGCAACGCAGCGCCAGGAATTTATTAACTGGGCCAATCAGTGCACGCGTCTGCTCAACCACGCGGATGTCATGGAGTGGAATACTGACAAGCACTACATGAAGGATTTGGAGGCCCTGGGGCTTCCTGTTATTCCTACGACGTGGCTCGAGCCCTCGCACGGTTTTTCGAAGCATCAAGTTCACTCGCGCTTCCCTGGCTCTGGGCGACTTCGTCGTGAAGCCTGCGGTTTCTTCGGGTGTGCGCGATATCGGTCGTTACACCGCTATCGATACCTCACAGCGTCAAGCGGCTTTGGCTCAAACCATGGAACTGCTTGATGAAGGCCGTTCCGTGATGCTCCAGCGCTACCTAGAAGATATCGACGTCCACGGCGAGGTTTCCCTGGTCTTCTTCAATGGTCTGCTTTCCCACGCAGTTGAGAAGCGTGCGGTACTTTGCACCCTCTCTTCGGTCACAGACCCATCCATGCACGAGGCCGTGGTGACCGCTCGTCCCGCAGACACCGCCACATGGCAGTGGGGTGAGCAGATCCGTCAGGTTCTGCATGAGTACATGCGTTCGCGTTTGGGACGCGATGAGCTACTTCTCTACAACCGTGTGGACTTGGTTCCCGATGGTGAAGGCTCCTTCCGAGTGATGGAGGTGTCCTGGTGGACGCGGACCTCTACCTGGAGGCAACACCCTGATGCTCTGGGTAACTTCGCTGATGCGATCTCTACCCGTGCCTTCTGGTGAGATGTAGATCTTGTTCCTGGTCCTCCTCGTCCCTTGCGAGACGGGGAGACGTCTATTCGTGAGCAACTCACCACGCTTCGCTTTTCGATTTCTCACTTGGCGTGCCCAGATGTTAGAGTTTCTCCGTTGCGTTTTTCGCAGCGCTCAATGGTGGCTGTAGTTCAGTTGGTAGAGCACCTGGTTGTGGTCCAGGACGTCGCGGGTTCGAGTCCCGTCAGCCACCCGGTATAACCCTCAGAACCATAAGGTTCTGAGGGTTTTTCATATGTTTTGAGTGTTAGCATGTGAGCAATGTGCGTGCGTAAGGAGCTTCCCACATGTGCCGTGTGGCATACCTAGCGCTGGGGACAAACAAAGGAGTTCTGAGATGCCTCAAGTCCGTGCCTATGCCTGTGATGATGCGCGATCGCAGTATCACCCCATGATGATTGATATTCGTGAACCCGGACCGGGTGAAGTACTTTTCGACATTAAATACGCGGGAATCTGCCACTCTGATATCCACACTGCACGCAGCGAATGGGGACCGATTCCCTCATCCCTTCGTTGGCGGGCATGAGATTGCTGGCGTTGTGACCAAAGGTTGGCGAAGGCGTAACGAATTCACGGTAGGGGATCAGTATCGGCGTTGGTTGTTTGCAGGGGCTCGTGCAAGGAATGCGAATACTGCACCGATGGCCACGAGCAGTTCTGTGACAACCCCATGCCTATTGGACGTTCCGGGCAGGTCCCAGATGGGAAAGCCGACTGTTGGAGGCTATGCCCAGGCGATGACGGTGCGCGAAGACTTCGCCTGCCATGTACCGGATGACATGTGGCCTTTGAGCATGCTGCACCGTTTGATGTGCTGGGATCACCATGTATTCACCGCTGCGGCGTTGGGGTGCGGGTCCGGGAAAGAAAGGTTGCCATTGTCGGTATGGGCGGCTTGGGGCACATGGGCGTTCAGATCGCCGCCGCAATGGGTGCAGAAGTTTCGTGATCTCGCATGGTCGTTCCAAAGGAAGCCGATGCACGTCAGTTTTGGCGCCACAGCTTTCTATGCAACCTGCAGAAGAAGGGCACCATCGAATCACTGGCCTCGTCCTTTTGACCTCATTATCTGCACGGTAAGCGCGGATGATCTGGATTACCCGGGACTGATCCGTGCGCTCAAGCCTTTCGGCGTCTTCGTTGACGTTGGTTTGCCTGAGAACCCGATGGTGATCCCCATGCGCGCTGTGGTCAATGGAAACAAGGTTGTTGCGGGGTCGCAGATCGGTGGTATTGCTGAAACTCAGGAGATGCTGGAGTTCTGCGCCGAGCATGGGGTGCGTCCCATGATTGAGATCATTGACGGTGACTCCATTACCGAGGCCTACGACAAAGTTGTGGCTCTCAAAGGTGCGCTACCGCTTCGTGATTGATACATCGACGTTCTAACACGCATTCTGACCCAGCAATCCTCTGGGCAAGAATGGAAGGCAACAGAGGAGCCCCGGAAAACCGGGGCTCTTTTACTCTGAGCGGGTGACGGGAATCGAACCCGCACCATCAGCTTGGAAGGCTGAGGTTCTACCATTGAACTACACCCGCGTGCGGATCGATATTACCTGATTATTTCTGCGATTGCGAAATTTAGGGTGAAGTCCCGTATTATTGGACGCGCAGACATTCGTCTCACGGGGTGTAGCGCAGCTTGGTAGCGCATCTGCTTTGGGAGCAGAGGGTCGCAGGTTCAAAATCCTGTCACCCCGACTTTTTATTGCCAACGCCGTTGTGGCCTCGTAGATGAAGCCACTTGAGCGGTAGTGAAAGAACACCGTGCCGCCGACGGTAGCCGGTGGAAAATGTGAAAGCGCACAGCCAGCTAGCAGCTTTGGCGTGAGCTGTTGTAGGCTAGTTCAGTTGAAATACGCCGTTTTGGCGTCCCAAGAAAAGACCTGGAGAATCCACGTGAAGAGCACTGTTGAGACCCTCGAGCCCACAAAGGTTCGTCTGACTGTTGAAATCCCCGTTGAGGAACTGAAGTCAGAGATGGACAAGGCGTACAAGAGCATCGCCAATCAGGTGTCCATTCCCGGCTTCCGTAAGGGTCACGTTCCCTGCTCGCATCATCGACCAGCGTTTCGGCCGTGCAGCCGTCATCGAGCAGGTCGTGAATGAGGTTCTTCCCGGTCAGTACTCTGCTGCTGTTTCCGGAGAACGAACTGCGTCCCCATGTCCCAGCCCGAGGTTGAGGTCACCGAGATCCCTCGACCACCGGTGAACTGACCGGCCAGCTGGTTTTCACCGCTCAGGTTGATGTCGTTCCCGCATTTGATCTCCCCGAATACGGCAAGGACACCGTCATCGAGGTTGATCCCGTTGAGGTTACCGACGAAGACGTTCAGGAAGAGCTTGATGCACTGCGTGGACGTTTTGCATCCCTGAAGACCATCAAGCGTCAGGCTAAAGACCGGCGACTTCGCGACCATCGATCTGGTTGCCACCATCAATGGTGAAGAGGTTGACTCCGTTTCTGACATTTCCTACGAAATTGGCTCTGGCACCATGCTCGATGGTCAGGACACCGCACTGCGTAAGACCCACGCAGGCGATGTCGTTACCTTCACCTCGACCCTCAAGGGCGGCGAGCATGAAGGTGAAGAGGCCGAGGTGACCATCACCGTTAAGTCCGTCAAGGAGCGCGAGCTTCCCGAGGCCGACGATGATTTCGCTCAGATGGTTTCCGAGTTCGACACCATCGACGAGCTGAAGGAAGACCTCAAGAAGCAGGCCGCACAGACCAAGCAGTCCCAGCAGGCACTGCAGGCACGCGATCGCCTGGTTGAGAACCTTCTGTCCCGCACCGAAATTCTTCTTCCCGAGTCGGTCATCGAGCACGAGCTCAGCCACCGCGTTGCGAAGATGCTTCCGCAAAGGCGAAGAAGGAAGCTCGCGAGGCTATCGAGAAGGAATACCGCACCGAGATCCTGGCTGAAGAACTCGCCAAGAAGAACGAGGTTCAGGTCGGACAGCAGGAGCTCTTCGATTACGCGATTCAGATGTCTCAGAACTACGGCATGGACATCAACCGCCTGTTCTCTGATCCCCAGCAGATCTCCGCTGTTGTCGCCGATCTTGGTCGCGCAAAGGCCCTGATCGAGGTCCTCAGCGAGGTTACCGTTAAGGACACCGCAGGGCAACGATGTCGACCTCCGAGCGTTCCTTGGCTAAGAGCGACGAGGAGTCAGCCGCTGAGGCCGCAGCTGAGACCGTTGCAGAGGTCGAGGAAGCTGCTGCCGAGATCGCCGACGAGAAGTGAGCGAGCTCGAGCGTCGCTGAGATTTCCGCCTCGCAGAATTCATGACTGAGGTGTGGGCCGAAACCTTTTGGTTTCGGCCCACACTCATATCAGCCTTGGTTCTGACCTTTTCCATGCGCCCTGAGCGAAAAGACTGCTTTTAGAGCGCCAAGTCTTCGATGAACCGATAAGTTTGGACCCAGTGAGGTTTCATGAGTGGAACCGGACCCTCAATGTGTAAGGAGAGCGTGAATGGCTATTCAAGCCTCGGGCGGAAATGAAACGCCCATGGGACTGGGAGATTCGGTCTACCAGCGCCTGCTGAAAGAGCGCATCATCTGGCTCGGTGGCGAAGTGCGAGACGACAACGCAAACGCGATCTGTGCGCAGCTCCTTTTGCTGGCTGCAGAAGATCCCGAACGTGATATCTACCTGTACATTAACTCTCCTGGTGGTTCCGTGACCGCCGGTATGGCAATTTACGACACCATGCAGTACGTGAAGCCTGATGTTGTCACTGTTGGCATGGGCCTTGCAGCATCGATGGGGCAGTTCCTGCTGACTGCAGGTGCTCCCGGAAAGCGCTACATCACCCCGCACACTCGTGTTTTGCTCCACCAGCCTTTGGGAGGCGCCGGGTGGTAGCGCAACGGATATTCGCATTAACGCGGATCTGATCTTGGGCATGAAGAAGGAACTGGCTCAGATCACCGCCTCGCGCACCGGCAAGTCTGTCGAGCAGGTTGAGGCAGATGGCGATCGTGACCACTGGTTCACCGCTCAAGAAGCACTGGAATACGGCTTTGTCGATCAGGTTATCGACAGCCCGCAGGAAATTGGCAACCGTGGAGGAGAAAACTGATGAGCACTCAGCCCTATTTCGACGCAGTTGCCCGCCAAATGCCCTCAGGCACGATACGTTCTTCCGAACTTTGAGGAGCGCACCGCCTATGGCTTCAAGCGCCAGGACCCTTACGCAAAGCTTTTTCGAAGACCGCATTGTCTTCTTTGCGTGCAGGTTGATGACGCCAGTGCGGATGACATCATGGCTCAGCTGTTGGTCCTTGAATCTCAAGATCCGGATTCTCTGATCACGATGTACATCAATTCGCCCGGTGGCTCATTCACCGCAATGACCGCGATCTACGACACGATGCAGTACATCAAGCCGCAGGTCCAGACCGTCTGCTTGGGCCAAGCAGCATCTGCCGCTGCAGTCCTCTTGGCCGCCGGCTCTCCCGGTAAGCGCCTTGCTCTTCTCAACGCTCGCGTACTGATCCACCAGCCCGCGATGGAAGGGAATGCAGGGACAGGCCTCGGATATCCAGATTATTGCGGACGAAATTGACCGCATGCGTCTGTGGCTCGAAGAGACACTCTCTGCTCACTCAGGTAAGCCCGGTCGAGGAGGTTCGCCGCGATATCGAGCGCGATAAGATCCTGACCGCCGCTCAGGCTGAGGAATACGGTTTGATTGATCAGGTTTTGGCTTCTCGTAAAGCGCAGAACTAGTTGACAGCTGTGCGACTGTAAACAGTTGCTGTTTATGGTAAGTGGGGAGAGCGTTTTTGGCGCCTCTCCCGTTCCTATTCAATGACCGGTCTTACACTACGGATTCCGCGCGTCAATTCGCCGTAAGGGACCGTGTGAATTAGGCTAGATTTCAGTAAAAGCCCACTTTTTGGGATAGTTTTCAGGAGGCGTAGGTGAGTCGTTTAACCGACGGAGCAGAGGCCCTGAAGTGCTCGTTCTGTGGAAAGAGCCAGAAACAGGTCCGTAAGCTCATTGGGTGGATCCGGTGTCTACATCTGCAACGAGTGCGTCGACCTTTGCAATGAAATCATCGCCGAGGACTCCGAGCCGACAAGCCAGCCTTCTTCTCTCCCTCTCCCCAAGCCTCGCGAAATCTATAACTTCCTTGACTCCTGGGTAATCGGCTAGACCGCGCTAAAGCGTGCGCTTTCGGTGGCCGTATACAACCACTACAAGCGCGTCCGCTCGCGTGAAGCTGGCAATGAAGAAGATATGTATGGCACGAAGTCAAATATCTTGCTTCTCGGTCCCACGGGTACTGGTAAGACTCACTTGGCTCGTTGCTTGGCGCGTTTGCTTGATGTGCCTTTCGCAATTGTCGATGCGACAGCTCTGACCGAGGCCGGTTACGTCGGGTGAAGATGTTGAAAATATCTTTGCTTCGCCTGATCCAAGAAGCCGGCGGAGATATTAAGAAGGCCGAACGAGGCATCATCTACGTCGACGAGATTGACAAGATCGGACGTAAGGGAGAAAACGCCTCCATCACCCGTGACGTTTCTGGTGAAGGCGTGCAGCAAGCTCTTCTGAAGATCATTGAAGGAACTGTTGCTTCGGTGCCCCCGCAAGGCGGTCGTAAGCACCCGCACCAGCAGTTCTTGGAGATCGATACCTCTGGAATCCTCTTCATTGCTGCGGGAGCATTCGCGGGGATTGAAGACATCGTGAAGGCTCGCTTGGGTACAGCGTTCGACCGGTTTTGGATCCGAGCTGAAGTCCGCTGCTGAGATGGGCGACCTCTACGAGTCTGTCACCGCAGAAGACCTTCATAAATTCGGTATGATTCCGGAATTTATTGGTCGTCTTCCCGTGTTGACCTCGACTAAAGAACTTTCCGAGGAAGATCTGGTTCGAGTGTTGACTGAGCCGACGAATTGCTTGGTCTCTCAGTATCAGCATCTCTTTGAACTCGATGGAATCACCCTGGAGTTCACTCATGACGCGCTCCTTGCGATCGCCGAGCTGGCAAATCAGCGCAAGACCGGTGCTCGAGGTTTGTCGTCAGTGATGGAAGCGACGCTGTCTGACCTGATGTTCGACCTTCCCTCCCGCGACGATGTTGCGCGTGGTGGTAACCCGTGATGCTGTCCTTGGGCAGGGGACGCGCTGAGTTGTACGAGGTCGAACCGGCTTCCATGAGCGCCTAGAGTGAGCTGGGGAGTAGTGGCGAGAATCGCTATCGAGTCGAACTGATCGAAGCGCAAAACGATCGATAACATCGATGCTGCTCTGATTCACATTCTTGCGGAGCGTTTCCGTTGCACTCAAAAAGTGGGTGTTATTAAAGCGGTTCATGAGCTTCCGCCCGCCGATCCCGCCCGCGAACAGGTCCAGATTGCACGTCTTCGGGCGCTTGCTGCAGAATCTGGTCTGGATCCAGATTTTGCCGAAAAGTTTTTGAACTTTATGGTTAAAGAAGTTATTCGTCACCACGAGGATATTAAGGCTGCGTACTCGCAGTCAGAACTGTGATCCTTTCATCCTTAATGGGAATTGATTCTCGGGACTCTGATGTAGGATGTTATCAATTCGTTATCAAAACGATGCGAAAATGTTATAAACAACAGGAGATTCGATGCAGAATCCTCGTCCCTCCCGTCGGCTTGCGCGTGTGCGCTCGCCCTGACCTTCCTCCTCGCATCCTGCGGCCAAGGAGGAACAACCTCATCCCAAACAACACAGGCGCATGGTAAAGGCTCATCAAGTACAGCTAGCGCGGCCTCGTCCACTTCAAAAGACCCCAATATCGCATTCGGACAATGCATGCGAGCACAGGGCTACGATGTCCCCGATACCGGCCTTACTCCCGATCAGATAAGCGACACTTCTGATGCATTTAACGGTGCGATCAACAGAGTGTATGCAAGAGGTTTCTTCTCTGGTTGGAGAGCAAGATGACCTCACCAATGATGCTGCTACACGCCAATTGCTGGTTAAGGGGGCACAGTGCCTCAGAGATCTTGGCTATGACGTCAAAGACCCCAAGCCCGGTGAAGGCGTCAGTATCCAAAATATTCCCAGTGACGCCGTCAACAAGTGCTTTGGGAACCCTAGGGGTGGGAAGTGAAAATCCATCCTTGTGTCTTATCGCATCGCAGTAGTGCACGTGTCCTAGCTGCGGCAATTGCACTCGCATGTATGAGCGTGTTGCGCACATAGCTCTGGAGCATCCTCTGATGGAGCTGAATATTCGGGTGCAAGCGCCGAGATTACCCGCGGTGATCTGGTCGGCGAAACAACAGTCCAGGGAACCCTTCACTACGCGGACTCCTACACACAGAAATCTGCCTTCGATGGTGTGATTACGGCTCTTCCCACTCCGGGTTCGTCGATCAAACTTGGTGAACGCATCTACACAGTTGGAGGCCAGAGCGCCTATCTTCTGCACGGAAATACGCCTGCGTGGCGTACTTTTTGAAAGCGGAATGAGCGACGGTGAAGACGTCAAGCAATTAGAAGAGTCTCTGCAAAGTTAGGGACATTTCGCGGCAGAAGCCGACTCTCACTTCGATTGGCGCACCCAAGCGGCAATCAGTCAGTGGCAGAAGTCCTTAGGGTGTTTCGCGCGATGGAGTCCTTCCGCTGGGGGGCAGGTTCTTTTGCTTCGGAAGACCTTCGAGTTGGCGCGCTTAAAAGCGCGGGTTGGAGACAGTGCAGCAAATGGAACAGAACTTTTTGCGGCCTCGTCTTCCAGGCAGATTATTTCGGCAAATCTCAAGCTCTCCGATCAAGCGCTGGGCGTCGTTGGGAGCAGCGTGACGATTCGGCTTCCGGGAGCGCAAACAACGAAGGGCACGATTTCCTCGTCGAACCCCCGAAAGAAAAATCAGTTCAGAGGGTGCGGATCAGCAGGCAACGACAAGGATCGAATCATCCCGATCACTGTGACTCCCGATGACCCCGCCGCGACAGAGAAGCTCCAAGAGGCCTCGGTGTCGCTGGGTATCACCTCGCAGACGAAGAAGGATGTTCTTTCTGTGCCGCTGGGCGCTCTGGTGGCCATCACGCCCGACCAGTTCGGAGTCGAGGTCATCGGTGACGATGGAAAGACGACTCGTGTTCCTGTGCAGACAGGTTTATTTGCCGGGGATCGCGTTGAGGTTGCCTCTGATGATCTGCATGAGGGACAACGCGTGGTGGTGCCGAACCGATGAATTCACTGCTAGAAGTGCACGAAGTTCGTCGCTCATACGGATCGCCACCGGTTAACGCGTGCGACGGAGTGAGTCTGAGTGTCAGTAGGGGAGAATTCGTTGCAATTGTCGGACCATCGGGGTCTGGGAAATCAACACTGTTAAACCTCATCGGTACCTTTGATCGGCCTGATTCTGGTTCGGTAATGATCGATGGTATGGATGTCTCTTCCCTCAGCGATGCTGAGCTATCGGGTGTTCGTGCTTCTCTCATTGGGTTTGTTTTCCAGCAATTTCACCTCTCTCCGGGGGTGACCGCCTTGGACAACGTTGCTGACGGCCTTCTTTATCGTGGGGTTCCGCGCGCACAACGCCGTGAAAAAGCACGTGAAGCCCTAGAAAAAGTGGGGCTGGGACACCGTATTGAACATCGTCCCCATCAAATGTCTGGAGGCGAGCGTCAACGCGTTGCGATCGCTCGAGCCCTGGTAGGGGAGCCGGCCCTTCTCTCGCCGATGAACCCACTAGGAAATCTTGATTCACGTTCGGGAGACGCAATCGTTTCGCTACTTCGCGAGTTAAACGACGCGGGAACGACGATCATCGTTATTACTCACGACAACGATCTTGCTGCCTCGCTTCCCAGACAAATCATGATTCGTGATGGTCGGGTTGTCTCAGACTCCGGTAGTGAGGTGATCTTGTGAGCGGCGACAAAACTCAGGTCGTCCATTCCTCGCGTCTACGAGGCAGCGATGTTGCGCGTCTTGGGGTCAGCGGTTTGCGAGCACGGCCAATGCGTGCCGTTTTGTCCGCTTTGGGGATTGCCATCGGTATCGCTGCGATGGTCGGTGTTGTCGGGGTTTCGGCCTCCTCTCAGGCCCAACTTCATGAGCAGCTTCAGGCCCTTGGAACAAATATGCTGACAGCTCGCTCTGGCGCAGATCTATCGGGGCCAATCTTGTCCTACCTGAAGACTCAGTCGGTCGAATTCGGATGATTCCAGGTGTGAAGGATGCCTCTTCAACCTCTGCGCTTTCGGGTGTTTCGGTATATCGCTCGCGCCTGATTGACCCTAATGCAACGGGCGGAATTTCACGATGGCAGCGCCAACAAACCTGCTCGACGTCGTTTCAGGCAAAGTCGCTCGTGAGCGTGGCTGAATGAAGCCACATCGCAGTATCCGGGAGTGATTTTGGGAGCCCAGACGGCAAGCCTCTTAGGCGTGAACAGTCCGGGCAGTCAGGTCTGGCTTGGGGAATACTTCCTTCACAGTGTTGGGGATTCTTGAACCTGCACCTTTGGCAGAAGAACTTGATCATGCAGCCCTCATTGGTATTCCCATTGCCCAGAAGCTGTTTGGCGCAGGCCAAACGCCAACGACTCTCTACGAGCGCTCTGAGGATTCTCAGGTTGAGCAGGTCAGAGTTGCTTGGTCCAACCCTTGCCCCGCAGGGCGCGACTGGGCTGAAAGTTTCACGTCCTTCGGATGCCCTTGCCGCACAAAATGCTGCGGATCAAACTCTGACAACTCTGCTTGCGGGGGTTGGATCGATCGCGCTGCTTGTGGGTGGAATCGAAGTTGCGAACACCATGATTATCTCGGTGCTTGAAAGGCGCCGGGAGATTGACCGAGGCGCTCACTGGGGGCGCGTCGTGGACACATCTGCATCCAATTCCTTGCCGAGGCCTTGATCCTCTCCTTCCTCGGTGGCTGCGTTGGGTGCGTCATTGAGCACTTGTCACCTGGGGGATGTGTATCGCATACGGCTGGCCCGTCACCATCGCCTGGTATGTCATAGCCGCAGGTTTGGGTGCTCCCTTGGCGATTGGAGCAGTTGCGGGACTTTATCCTGCCCTGCGTGCGGCTCACACACCGCCAACCGCTGCTCTGGCCTCGCATAAAGAGAACCCGGTGCATCGCTCCTCAAGCGATGCACCGCAGAGCTCGTAATTCGTTGGTGATCTTTTTGTGGCTGGGCACGTCTTTTACGCGCTTGGTCCAGCCTATTATTCGCTTTTGAACAGGGCCCCCGTAGATGCTGTCAATCACCTCTGCATAGCGCTGAAGAACTGCCTTACGTTTGACCTTGAGCGAAGGGGTGAGGAGTCCATTGCCTCGGTGAAATCGCTTGTGAGGACGTGGATCTTTCGAATCGATTCTGCGCGTGAAACATGTTCATTCGCACGCTCAACGGCACGTTCCAGAGCTGAAAGCACCTCGATATTCGTGGCAGCCTCGCTGATTGACATGGGAGGCAATCCGTGGTTTTTGAGCCACAGTTGAAGCATTTCCGGGTCGAGAGTGATGAGTGCCGAAATGAAGGGACGCTTATCGCCCACAACAATCACCTGTGAGATCAAAGGATGCCCACGCAAGGGGTCTTCCAGTGATGCGGGTGCAACGTTCTTCCCGCCAGCAGTGACAATAATGTCTTTAGCGCGACCCGTAATTCGGACGTAGCCATCGCGGTCAAGCGAGCCTAAATCACCGCTCTTAAACCAACCGTCCTCGGTAAAGGCGCTCGGCAGTGGCCTCGGGATTGTGTGATAGCCGCGGAAACCGATGACCCTTTAATGAGGATTTCTCCTTCTTCGGAGATACGCACCGAAAGAGGAGGAAGTGCTGGCCCAACGGTGCCAATCTTTGACAAGCGAGGTGTATTCACGGAAAGAGGGCCCACACTTTCTGTAAGGCCGTAGCCTTCCAAAACGGGAAGTCCGAGTCCGTGTAGAAATGGGCAAGTCTTTGCGATAGGGGAGCGCCACCGGAGATGATGTAGTGAGCGTTGCCGCCGACAAGCTGCAGAATCTTTGAATAAACCAAGCGAGTAGCGGCAGCGTGCTGCATCTTCAGGCGGCGTGAGGGGACCTTCAGGGAGTTTCAAGTGCCTGCAGAGTATTCGACAGCGACGTTTGCAGCCCAGCGGAAGATCTTTTTGTTTTTCCGCCGTGACCAGCCTTCGCATCCGCTGAGTTGTAAATCTTCTCAAGTACACGAGGAACAACAAGCAGATATGACGGTTTGAAAGTTGCCAGGTCTGAGAGCAGATTCTTGATATCAGGGGTGTGGCCAAGGATTCCTTCGCCACTGAGCTGGAATACCTGAAGGAAACGTGCGAAAACATGGGCGAGGGGAAGGAAAAGGAGCAAACGTGAATCTTGCCCCATGGCGATTTCAGGCATCCATGCGTGGGAGTTGAGCGCGAGCTCAGTGAAATTGCCGTGGGTGATTTCAGTGCCCTTCGGGCGTCCTGTTGTCCCCGATGTGTAAACAATCGTCGCCAGGGTATCGGTAGTCAGTGCTTGAGTTCGGGCTGCAACAGACGCGCGTGGCACCGTGATACCCGCATCTCGGATGGTCTGCATTGCTTCCGCGTCAAGGGAGAGCACTGTGATGTCATCTCTACCTAGCCGGTGACATGCATCCAGTGCGAGTTCGCGCTGGGTAACTGTTTCGTCACTACGGCACGGACGTCTGCATCTTTGATGATGTACTCAATCTGCTCGCCCGAGGATGTTTCATAAATCGGAACAGGGAGTAGGCCTGCGGTCCATGCGGCAAAGTCTCAGGAGCGTCCACTCGTAGCGATGTTCGTGACATGATCGCGATTGCATCACCATAGTTCAGCCCTAGACCGATGAGTCCAGCTGCGGTGGTCTGGACGTCTTCGTAGAACTCGGCTGCACTCATGTTCTGCCATGTCGACCCCATTTCGAGCTTGCGTGCAATCAGCGGGCGTCGGGGTGCACGCTGGACGCGCTTGGCAAGCAGGTGGGGGATTGTTGTGTGCTCGTCAATACGAACCAAGACGGGCGCATGCCATTCCAAGGCGTGGGTTTCAGCGTCGATAACGTCTTCGTTACCTGGAGTGGGTTCCGCGGGTGAAGCGCTGGTGTTCTCGGCTGGAAGTTCCGTGTGTGCGGGTGTTTCAGACATGCCTTCAGTCTACGTGGCCAGAAGCGTGAGAATGGTGTTCTTTCCAACGAGATCCCCAGGACGTCGTCTGCCCTGCTGCGATGGCGCGCCTTTGTTGCGCAGCAATCTTCTTCACGAGGCCCTGCTGGGTGATCCATCCCAAGAGATGAGGAGTGGTGGGATCCTCGTCCACGACCGCGAGCGCCCACGGATTATCGTCTGCGCTCATGCGAGAAAGGATCTGGGAGGGGCGAGCTGACTGGGGAATGAAGAAGACGTGTCTAGAGCAAGAGAAGAGATCTCGCGTGTGCGGGGGAAGGTCTCGTGAAAGGAAAAGAAGTGAGTTCGTTTACCGTGAGCATCCCCAAGTAACGGGGCTGATCACGATAGCGATCCGTCGCGGCGATGACAGGAAGAGATGGGACAGATGCTGCTTGGAAATACTCCCGCGCCTGTAGAAGCGTCATGTCCTCAGTTAATACTCGCTTTGGCTTTGTCATGAGTTGACGCGCGCTTCGGCGGCCAAGCAAGGTGTCGTCGACGGGTTCGTGGAGGACGTCACCTCGGCGGCGGAGCTTTTCTGTGTGAGATCGTTGAACGGGTAAAAAGCCGCGAAGTGAAGGTGGCGATGATGACAGCGAGCATCATTGGTAAAACCAGAGAGTATTGACCGGTCATCTCGACGATGATGAGAACCGCGGTCATTGGGCGCGTGCTGCTCCAGCAAAAGCTGCTCCCATTCCTATGACACCAAAAGATCGCGCTTTGAGAAACTGCCCGGGGGAGACGAGTTGGCTGAAGATCATCCCCGTCATTGCTCCCATAAAGAGTGTTGGGGCAAAAACTCCTCCTGATCCGCCGATACCGATTGTGTAGGAGGTATAGAGAATTCTTCCGACTAATAGAAGTGCGAGGAAAGGTATCGAGTAAGAGCTAAAAATCGCGGGAAATTTCGATGGGGTAGCCCGAGCCGTACATGTAGGGGAAAAAGCGATCAGTGCGGCTCCTAGAGCGATGCTTAAGACACCTGCGCGACACCAGTTGGGGAGGGGATATGTGCCCAGAGGGCATCAATCCAGTCCTCGCTGAGATAAAGGAACTTTGAGAAAGCGAGTCCGACAAGTCCCGCTATGACACCAAGGATGGCCACCCAACCGATATCGGGAAGTGACTGCAAGGGGAAAGACTCACCTAAATCAATCAGGGGGTGATCTCCAACGGCAGCCGCGTGACCAATGACGCAAGGACAGAGGAAACGACAACGTAGCCAAAGGCCTCGGCAGTGAATGGGTGAGGATGACCTCCAAAGCAAAGAAAGCGCCGGCTAGGGAGCGTGGAAAGTCGCTGCGATTCCGGGCCCCCGCTGCCGCAGGCTGCTAAAAGGATCATTCGTTCCTTGGGAAGATGCAGGAGCGAGGCAAAAGAGGAACCCTAAAGATGCGCCGATCTGAACGATTGGGCCCTCTCGTCCAGCAGAACCGCCTCCTCCGATGGTGAGGGGCAGAGGCAAGTAGCTTGACGAGCGCGACTTTTGCAGGGATGTAGCCTCCTTTTTGCTGGACGGCCAGCATGACCTCGGGAATCCCGTGTCCCTTTGCAGAAGGGCCAAAACGCGAGATGAGCGGTCCGTAAATCGAAAGCCGAGATTACGGGAGCAATCAGGAGGAATATCCAAGCCGGAATGCCAAGGCGTCCGTGTGCCTGGCCGATGTGCTGCGTGTAGTCCCAGTAACCGGTACTGACCCAGGTCCACGCGCCAATCATGGGATTGAAAAGGACTGCTGCCGATCCGGCGATTGTGCCAACAATTGCTGCGGCAATAGCGAGCGCGCTTCTATGCGCGGTGCACATGACGGCCGATGTGCGAAGCAAAAGTGTCTGAGGCTGAAGTCTGAGGATCGCTCACCTAGATATAGTAGGTCTGCTCACCTGCAGCTGCGTGGGACTTGGGTGTTTGTGAATCGCTAAAAGAATGCCTGTGATGGAGATCATAGGGAGAAATGCTGGATTCCTGTCGTACTTGGGACTGCTGACACCGCGAATTAGTCCTTCGAGGCAATAGGCTTGAGGAGTAACGATCATCAGGTCGTTGCGGCGAAGGATTGCCGCACGAAATAACTGAAGGAGTGCCCACAATGGCAGAACCTCGTATTGTCACCGTCACCGGTGCAGCCGGAAACATCGGTTACGCCCTTCTTTTCCGCATCGCTTCGGGAGCCGTGTTCGGTCCGGATACTCCCGTTAAGCTCAACCTGCTGGAGATCCCCCAGGGCGTGAAGGCCGCTGAGGGCACCGCAATGGAGCTTGATGACTGTGCATTCCCGCTGCTCGCAGGCGTGGATATCTACGATGATCCCAAGGCTGCATTCCAGGGCACTAACGCTGCCTTCCTGGTTGGCGCAATGCCTCGCCGTGCTGGCATGGAGCGTGCTGACCTCCTTGAGGCCAACGCCGGTATCTTCGGCCCTCAGGGCAAGGCCATCAATGACGGCGCTGCTGAAGACGTGCGCGTTCTGGTTGTTGGCAACCCCGCAAACACCAACGCAACCATCGCAGCTCACGCAGCGGGTGACGTTCCCGCATCGCGCTTCACCGCAATGATGCGTCTGGATCACAACCGTGCAATCTCGCAGCTGGCACACAAGACCGGTGCAGCTGTTGCCGACGTGAAGAACTTGGTCGTGTGGGGCAACCACTCCGCAGATCAGTACCCCGACGTCTCCTACGCAACTGTTGCAGGGAAGGCAGCAACCGAGCTTGTTGACGAGGCCTGGCTTGCAGATTACTCCGCCCGACCGTTGCCAAGCGCGGTGCGGCGATCATTGAGGCACGCGGTGCATCCTCTGCTGCATCTGCCGCAAATGCCGCAATCGACCACATGCACGATTGGGTACTGGGAACCCCCGCCGGAGAGTTCACCACCGCTGCAATCATGTCTGATGGCCAGCACTACGGTGTTCCCGCAGGCCTGTGCTTCGGCTTCCCTGTCACCTCCGACGGTGGCGAGTGGAAGGTTGTCGAGGGCCTTGAGGTTTCTGAGGCAACTCGCGCTGGCATCGATCACAACATTGCTGCTCTCCAGGACGAATACAACACCGTCAAGGAGCTCGGCTTCATTAAGTGAATCTCGCCGAAACTTACGGTTTGATCAAGAGTCGGTTCGCCTGACTTTCTTGGTCTAACGGCTTGAGGGGCGCCGCATTGCGGCGCCCCTTTTTATCTACTCACGCTGCTTTCATACCTCACTTCTCTGGCGCATAACGCGCCGCGGCGTTGAGGGTTGAGCCGGCTTTTGGCCTCGAGGCCAGAGCCTCCCAAGCCACGCATCCGCAGAAGAAAAGTCCTGAAGTCAAGGCAATGCACCCACCCGAGGACAGCTCGGCAACAAGAGAAATCCCGAAACCACAGGCCGAGATCGCAAGAGCAGCAAACACTGAAACGACCATCAAGACTCCGGGTCGGGTAATGAAGCGCATCAAACCGGCGCTTGGCGCAACCAGTAAAGCCAGTGGAAGCAAAGTTCCTACCGCGGGAATCATAACGATGACACAAACCGTGATAAGAGCAGAGATAAGCGCGTCGGTGAGTGCATAGGCGCCGGGGAAGAGCGGAAAGCTGCTCGGCAGCCATGTGCGTCGAAAGACAAGAGGAGAATATGGCGTCCGCGCAGGGAGCAAGAATACATAGCGCGCAGACCAATGCCATGCCTGCAAGCACAATATCTACCGGAGTGACGGTCATGATTGAGCCCGTGAGGAAACTCGAAATCTGGAGGGGCAAGGGGGCGAACCACTTTGAGAGGAAATAGCCCAAGGCAAAACTGAACGTCAAGACGACTCCGGCAGCGCCGCCTCCCTGAGACTCCTGGGATTCGTGCCAGGGCGCTCATCAACGCAGACAGCGGCAAACACAAAGCCCAGTGCGCCCAAGAAAACACAGAGGGCAAGAATGCTGTGATCCCTGGTGAAAAACGGATGCACACACGACACCGATCACCGCACCCGGAAAGGCTCCGTGCGTGATCGACTCAGCAAAGAACACGCGCCCGCGAAGGACGGTCATCGTCCCAACAATTCCGGAGAGAATTCCTAGCAGCGCCAGTTCTAACAGAGGAAGGAGAAGGATCGCTAACATGTCCGAACTTTCTTTCGTGCGCTGTTGATTCCGACGATGAGCGCACAAAGCCACCTGGGTAAAGAGCAACCGAGGCTTGGGGTGACGTAGGGACGGGAAAAGGGGAACCAGGAGAGTTGCCATCCCTAGCGCCCCACCCGCGCAGGAAAGAAGTACCGAATAGGCCAGCATCTGCCTCGGCGATGAGGAGAGGAGACGCGCGGCGAGTGCGGGGACAATGAGGTACCCCACGACCAAAAGAACACCGATTGCCGAGGCCCCCGCGACGACGATTGCGCACATCGCGGCGTTGAGGCAGACATCGCATAGCGTCGTGGGTACTCGCGCGGCGAGTGCTCCCGCACTGTCAAAGGCGCACATGAGCTGAGCGCGCCACGAAAGAACGACTAGGACGCAGGCAAAAAGGCAAAAGATGAGGGAAATCGCCATGCGCTGGGGAGTAACTTCCAGAAGGCGGCCAAACATCAAGGCTTCCATTTGGCCCGACATATCACCCTTTTTGAGGGAAATGATGACGCCGAGCGCGAAGAAGGAAGTCAGGACGACTGCCGCAGCGGCCTCGTGCGCGCGGCGGCGCATCGCCCAGGTCAACGCGGCAGCAACGAATATCGCGCAGATTCCCCGCCCGCGGGGATCCAATCGATACCGCCGAAAACCGCGCCGACGACAATCCCCGGGAAGATCGAGTGAACCGATGCCTCGGCGCCGAATTGCCAGTTGCGCAGATTGACCAGGGTTCCAACCGCGCCCGCTGCAATTCCGAAGAGAACAAGGAAGAGCAGGGGGCGGAGGAAAAAGGGAGAGAGCCACAGGGGCGGAGCGCTTACGATCGCGTTAAACATTGTTAATCCCGCCGAAAGCTTCATTGATGATTTCCGGACGGAAAACTTGAGAGGTCGGCCTGTAGGCAACTTGGCGTCCAGCCACGATGAGGCTCTCATCGCACACTTCGGTTGCGACTCGATAGTCATGGGTTGAAATCATGGAACGCGGTTCCCTGAGCTTTTGCTTGGCTGATGAGCGAGAGAAGAGCTTCGCGGTTGGGCTCATCCAAACCGTTGAAAGGTTCGTCAAGCAATACCAAGCGAGGCTTGGCAACCAATGCGCGCGCGACCAGAACGCGCTGGCGCTGACCGCCGGAAAGTGTCCCAAAGCGCTCGCGGGCACGCTCGGCTAAGCCAATCTGTTCTAATGCTGCACTGACCGCTTCTTTTCTGCTCACGACTGAGTGGACGCAGAAGCTTTGTCTTGGGGTACATTCCCATCTCAACGACCTGACGAACGTTGATTGGGAAACTCAAGTCGATATCACTGTTTTGCGGGACGTAGCCGAGGAAATCCAGCGGGCAGCTCACTTCTCCAGATATGACTTGAGCGCTTCCCAAGAGCGCTCGCATGAGCGTTGTCTTTCCCGATCCATTTGGACCGATCAAAGCGAGGGCATGTCCGGGGCTGAGCGAGAGGGTGATTCCCGTCAGGACCGGTGTCTGGGAGTAGCCGATGCTGGCGTTTTTGGCTGAGAAGACAGTGGCGCCAGCATCGTGGCCCCTCGTCAGGCTCCCTAAAACATATGAGCGTCTGCGTTCATAATGATCGCTTAACGCTTGAGTTCTGAAGGTAGAGGGGCGACCGTTCCATCCCAGGCTTTTGTCATGGTTGTGACGTTATGAATGATCGAGCCGATGTAGGTTTCGCCTTCACTGCCCACGGGGCCAAGGAATCTCCGTAGAGCGCGTCGTCACCGATGATGGCTTTGACTCCGCGGCGCGTGCAATCGTTTCAATTGACTTTCGAGTTATTGGAGTTCTCTGCGAAAATCGCGCTCGCTCCGGATTTCTTCACTTCCTCGGTTGCCTGCGCGATGTGCTCAGCGGTTGCATCCCTGCTGTTCGTTGAAATCGGAAAGTGCTGCACCGATAAAACGAATGTCGTAGCGTTTCGACAAGTATCCGAAGGCATCGTGGGAGCTAAAGGACGCGCTTGTCAGCAGGAATGCTGTCAAAGCTGGCCTTCGCCCATGCGTCAAGGGAATCGATATGCTTCGCGTATTCTTCGGTTGCCGTGCTGTATGCCTCGGCGTGATCGGGGTCCGCCGCTGAGAGGAATTCACCGATGTTGCGGACCTGCAGGGCTGCGTTCGCTGGAGAGGTCCAGACGTGAGGATCGTAGGCGAACTCCGGCTCGCTCTCTCCTTCTTCCGGCGGGAAAGGCCAGGGTGCCGCCTCGACAGTGTGCGTGCCGCGGGAAACCACGTAGGGGAGTTGCTTGTCGCGCTGTTCTTGGCCCTGGGGATCCTTGAGGTCGGCGGCAGTGAGAACTCCCGAGGTCACTCCCATCGTTCCTTTGAAGCCCGAAGCGCTCACTGCCTGATCGAGGAAATGCTCGAGGTCGACGCCCGAGACGAGCAGGACTTTCGCCGACGCAAGTGCTTGCAGTTGCTGAGGAGTCATTTCGTGCTCGTGTGCCGAGGCGTTGGGGGCAAGCAGGCACGTGAGCTGCACTTTTGCGCTGGCTTTCTCAGCGGGGGCCCCAATATGGGATTGCGCCCCGAGGCATCAGTTTTATCGAGCGAGATGGAGTTTTGTGCCGAGGGCTGCTGCGCAATCTGGGTGACATAGTCGCAGATCTGGGTGGTGCTTGCGACGAGGGAGAGTGAGGTGGAGCCCGACTGTGAAGATGCAGTTGAGCACGAGGCGATCGAGGTCGCACCCAGTAAGCAGATTGCGGTGGCGGCAAGGAAATGAACGCGAGTGAACGGCGGACATTTGAAGTTCCTCTTCATTGGGGGTGTTATCTAATTATGGCTTTCTTTACCAAGAAGTTCGCATAGCCGAACTTTGAGAAAGATTATCGTAACTAAGTGAATTTAGCTAGGCCTTAGTTCCCACAAAACGGACGATTTTGGACTAAGCCTCGGAAGTGGCCTCGTCGTGGGGTAAAGTAAAGGCAAAATTCGGGGATACCCGGCTCACGACTTTGCAAGGACTCGCAATGGATACGCTCAATGACCTCCCACTGCGCCAGCTCGATCCCGAAATCCAGGCGGTTTTGGATAACGAATTGGAACGCCAGCAGCACACGCTGGAAATGATTGCCTCGGAAAACTTCGTTCCGCGAGCGGTGCTTGAGGCACAAGGCCCGTCCTCACAAACAAGTATGCGGAGGGTTATCCGGGCCGTCGCTACTACGGCGGATGTGAGTTCGTTGATGTTGCGGAATCTCTGGCGATTTCACGCGCAAAGGAAGTCTTCCAAGGCGCGGACTATGTCAACGTTCAGCCTCACTCAGGTGCCCAGGCAAATGCTGCAGCACTCATGGCAATGGCAAACGTTGGTGATACTCTTCTGGGCCTGTCCCTGGCGCACGGAGGTCACCTCACTCACGGTATGCGCCTGAACTTTTCGGGCAGGAACTATCATGCAGTTGGCTATGAGGTCGATCCTCAGACGATGCGTATTGAACCCGAAAAAGTTCGCGAGGCTGCACTGCGCGAGCGCCCGCGAGTCTTGATTGCGGGATGGTCGGCTTACCCGCGTCACCTGGACTTTGCAGCATTCCGTGAAATTGCCGACGAGGTCGGAGCTGTGTTGTGGGTTGATATGGCCCACTTCGCGGGCTTAGTTGCCGCTGGTTTGCATCCCTCACCGGTTCCTCACGCAGATATTGTGACCACGACTGTCCATAAGACTTTGGGTGGTCCGCGCTCGGGAATGATCCTGTCCTCGCGGGGGAGCAGTGGGGCAAGAAGCTTGATAGCGCGGTCTTCCCGGCCAGCAGGGTGGTCCGTTGATGCATGTTGTTGCCGCGAAAGCCATTGCGATGAAGGTTGCTCAGACCGAGGAATTCAAGGATCGGCAGCAGCGCACCTTGGATGGTGCTCAGGCCATTGCGCAGCGTCTATTAGCTCCCGATGCTCAGGCTGCGGGGATTCGCTTGGTGACGGGTGGTACCGATGTGCACCTCGTTCTGGTTGATCTAGTGAACTCTTCGCTGGATGGACAGCAAGCTGAGGACCTTCTCCATGAGGTTGGTATTACGGTCAATCGCAATGCCGTGCCTTTTGATCCGCGCCCGCCTAGGGTGACTTCGGGCCTTCGTGTTGGAACTCCCGCGCTTGCCACGCGTGGGTTTAGCGTTGCTGATTTCGAAGAGGTCGGTGACATTATTGCTACGGCTCTGATTCAAGGGGCCAGTGGACAGGTGGAAGTTGAGGCTCTGCGTGCGCGAGTGCGCGCTCTGGCCGATGCTCACCCCTTGTATGCGGGGCTGAATCAATGAGGGCTCCGTGGGAAGGCGATGCTCGCGTTCTGGACGGCATAGCCTGCGCGGCTCAGATCAAAGATGAACTTCGTGCAAGGGTTGAAGTTTTGCGCGCCCACGGAGTAGTCCCTGGCCTTGGTACCGTCTTGGTAGGGGAAGATCCGGGGTCCGTTGCCTATGTTGCTGGAAAGCATCGGGACTGTGCCGAGGTAGGAATTGAATCGATCTTGTGGATCTTCTGCTCACGCCAGTGAGGATCAGATTCTCGAGGCCGTGGTCTGGTCTGAATGCAGATCCTGCCTGTACGGGGTTCATCGTTCAGCTTCCTCTGCCGCGTGGAGTAGACACGAACCGTGTCCTCGAGGCTGTGGATCCTGATAAGGATGCCGATGGTCTTCACCCGACAAATCTGGGGCCGATTGGTGCTGCGGGGGAGTGAAGCTATTACCTCTCCTCTGCCGTGCACGCCGCGTGCTGTCATTGAGTTAATTCAGCGCAATGGGATCGATCTTAATGGTGCCGATGTCTGCGTTGTTGGACGTGGAGTTACTGTCGGTCGTTCAATTGGCCTGCTTCTCACGCGTAAAGACGTCAATGCGACGGTGACAATCTGTCATACCGGAACACCGGATCTGGCAGTGCATACGCGGGCGGCAGATGTCGTTGTTGCCGCTACGGGCTATGCGGGCTTAATTACTGCGGATATGGTCCGTCCTGGAGCTGCTGTGCTGGATGTGGGTGTTTCTCGCGTCGTCGATCCGGAAAGTGGGAAAGGCGCGTCTGATGGGTGACATTGCAGACGGTGTTGACCGCGTCGCAGGCTGGCTCTCGCCGAATCCTGTGAGGGGCCAATGACGCGCGCGCTCCTTCTGATGAATGTGGTCGAGGCTGCGGAGCGCGGCATAAGCGCGTGAGTTTCTATGTGATAGATGAAAAATAGTCAAGCTTTCATTATTGCTTTTTATTAAAGCCCTAGCTTTATGGAAGCTTGACTATTTTTCTTCTAACACTGTCATTAAACTTGAGCTAAATTTACTGAATTCTTAGTGGTTGCGTCAGTGGTTTTGTTTGCGCTTTCTCTAAAAGGTCAGTTTGAAGCGAAAATCTATCAGCTCTGAAATTTAGTCCAAGTTTTTTGTTACGCGCAATCGCACCGCTGCTTGTCCCGAAGCTTAAGGTGGGTGAGATTCTTTAGAAGAACTCTTGGCTACAGTTTGAAAAAGTTTACTTAACGGTCTCTAACTATTTGTTTTGACCTTTGCATTTTTCAGGGTATACGTGTAGCTTTCCTGTGAGCAGGCTTACAACCTGTTATCCGGTACCAAGGTGGTTGCCGGTGTTTTCTATGAATTGTCAGGAAGGACAAGTCATGCCAGTTAACTTGAGTGGACGTCATTTCCTCAAGCTTCTCGATTTTACTTCTGATGAAGTTCGCTACCTCATCGATCTCTCGAGCCAGTTCAAGGCACTGGAAGCTTACTGGGACGCCCCACCGCTACCTCGAAGGCAAGAACATTGTTCTGCTGTTTGAGAAGACCTCCACGCGTACTCGTTGCGCATTCGAGGTTGCCGGTATGGACCTTGGTATGGGCGTCACCTACCTGGATCCGGGCAGCTCTCAGATGGGCAAGAAGGAATCCATCGAAGACACCGCACGTGTCCTCGGCCGCATGTACGACGGTATTGAGTACCGTGGTTTCGCTCAGGAGATCGTTGAGGATCTTGCGGCGAACGCAGGCGTTCCCGTGTGGAACGGTCTGACCACCGAGTTCCACCCGACTCAGATGATTGCCGACATGCTCACCGTTCAGGAGAACTTCCCCAGGGAATCAAGGGCCTGAAGTTCGTGTTCATGGGCGATGCTCGTAACAACGTTGCTAACTCGCTGATGGTTGTTTGCTCGAAGCTCGGTCTGCACTTCGTTGCATGGCCCAAAGGACCTTATGCCCGCTGAGGAGCTTGTTGCACAGTGCCGTGAGATCGCCGAGGAGACCGGTGCAAGCATCACGCTGACCGATGACCCGGTTGAGGCATGCACTGGTGCTCACGTGGTTTACACCGACATCTGGGTTTCCATGGGCGAGCCGGCGGAGCTGTGGGAGAAGCGCATCAAGGAGCTCAGCCCCTACCGCGTGACCGAGAAGCTTATGGCCCTGACGGATTCCGAGTCGATCTTCATGCACTGCCTGCCCTCTTTCCACGACACCAAGACCACAATCGGCGCAGATATCGCCGAACGTTTCGGTGTCACCGAGATGGAAGTTGAGGATGCAGTGTTTGAGTCCTCGAAGTCCCGTGTCTTTGATGAGGCGGAAAACCGCATGCACACCATCAAGGCCGTGATGTACGCAACCTTGAAGTGAGGTTGTTGTGGGACAACGACTTGTAATTGCACTTGGTGGTAATGCCCTTGGCAATACCCCCGCTGAGCAACTTGAACTGATCAAGGAGACCGCTCGGACCATTGTCGATCTCGTTGAGCTTGGCAATGACGTGATCGTTACGCACGGTAACGGTCCCCAGGTCGGAATGATCAAGGTTGCAACTGATAACTCGGCAAACCAAGGTTGGCGGCACCCCAGCATTCCGTTCCCGGAGTGTGGCGCTATGTCGCAGGGCTACATTGGTTACCATCTCCAGCAGGCGATTGATAATGAACTTGCTGTTCGTTCTATCGACCGCCACTGCGCTTCAGTCGTGACGCAGACTGAGGTTAACGCAGATGATCCTGCGTTCTCTAAGCCTTCAAAGCCCTGTGGGCGCCTCTTCACCGAAGAAGAGGCCAAGGCTCTGATGGAAGAGACGGGTAACACTTACGTTGAGGATGCCGGCCGCGGATGGCGTTGGGTGGTTGCTTCCCGCCGCCGACTCGGATCGTGGAGATTCCCGTTGTTAAGTCATTGATCGATGCTGGTCATATCGTTGTTGCCGTTGGTGGCGGCGGTATCCCGGTTGTGTCGACCGATGAAGGGTTCAGTGGTGTTCCTGCAGTGATCGATAAGGACCGCTCGGCAGCGCTGCTGGCACAGGAAGTTAATGCTGATCTTCTGGTTGTACTGACCGCAGTTGATCAGGTTGCAATTAACTTCAACAAGCCGGATCAAGAAAAATCTGGCGACGATGACGCTCGCAGATTGCCATCGTTACATCGATGAAGGCCAGTTTGCGCCTGGTTCAATGCTCCCGAAGGTTGAAGCCTGCATGGGATTTGTTGAAGGCAGCGCTGGAAAGAGCGCCCCTGATCACCTCACTCAAGCGCGCAAAGAGCGCTTGCAGGTGAAACGGGTACTCGCATTCTCGCGGAGTAGTGCTCACGCGTGTTGCTGCTCCACTTGATGAAATATGAGTGGAGGCAGCAGCGTTGCACATTTTTATACCTACAGCGTTGTAAAGCGACATTGAGTCTGTAATGACATCAACAGCAGTTGCGGATTCGCAAGCTACTCCGCAAGCAGAAGCGCCAAAGCGGCGTTTGAAACTACATGTGCCTTCTGCATTCACCATCCTCTTCATTCTTACCGTGATCGCTGTTGCGGCAACATGGATGGTCCCAGCAGGTTCTTACTCGAAGCTGGCATTCGATTCTTCGAGCCAGATGCTTCAGGTCACCTCTCCTCAAGGTGAAGTTGAGAGTCTTCCCGCAACACAGGAACAACTCGATAAGCTCAACGTTAAGATCGGCATTGAAAAAGTTCACCGGTGGATCGCTGAAGAAGCCAATTTCTATCCCCGGAACCTACCAGCGTCTCGATTCGACTCCCCAAGGAATTGCAGATATCACCCAAAGTATGGTGACCGGTACAGTTGAAGCCGCCGACATCATCGTCTTTATCCTTGTTCTTGGTGGTCTGATCGGTGTCGTCAATGCAACTGGCGCCTTTGAGGCCGGCCTTCTAGCACTAACAAAGAAGACGAAGGGACGCGAGTTCGCGCTCGTCTTCATGGTCTCACTCCTGATGGTCCTCGGTGGAACAAGCTGCGGCCTTGAAGAAGAGGCGGTGGCGTTCTATCCGATCCTTGTTCCAGTCTTCTTAGCGCTAGGATATGACTCGATCATCTGTGTCGGTGCCATCTTCCTAGCGGGCTCGATGGGAACAACCTTCTCGACCATCAATCCCTTCTCGGTGGTCATCGCGTCTAATGCTGCTGGCATTGTCTTCACTGAAGGCTTGGCTTGGCGTGTTGCTGGATGCGTCGTCGGCGCTGCAGTCGTCATTGGCTACTTGTGGTGGTACGCAAAGAAGATTAAGGCTAATCCTGCAGCATCCTACACTTGGGAAGACCACGAAGAGTTCAACGCTCAGTGGGCCCTGAAGAGCACCAATGAGGGCTTCGAGTTCAACTGGCAGAAGAAGCTCATCCTTATCCTCTTCGTTGCAGCATTCCCGATCATGGTGTGGGGTGTTATGAGCCAGGGCTGGTGGTTCCCGACCATGGCCGCATCCTTCCTTGCAATCACGATTATCATCATGCTCCTTTCGCTCTTTTCGGTAAGAGCCGTCTGAACGAAAAGGCTCTGGTTGATGCATTCACCGAAGGTTCGTCGAGCTTGGTGGGCGTCTCCCTGATCATTGGTCTTGCTCGTGGTATCAACTACGTCATGGAGCAAGGCAAGATCTCCGATACCCTGCTGTACTACTCCTCGAATATGGTTGAAGGTATGAGCGGCCCGCTGTTCATCTTGGCGATGCTCGTGATCTTCTTCTTCCTTGGATTTATCGTCCCGTCCTCTTCGGGCCTTGCCGTTCTCTCGATGCCAATTTTCGCTCCTTTGGCCGATACCGTTGGTATGCCTCGTTGGATCATCGTTTGTGCTTACCAGTGGGGTCAGTACGCGATGCTCTTCCTCGCTCCGACCGGCCTGGTTATGGGCAACGCTGCAGATGCTCGATATGAAGTACTCTCACTGGCTTAAGTTCGTCTGGCCAATGGTTGCTTTCGTCCTCGGCTTCGGTGGCCTCATGCTTGTCGCTCAGGTTTTGACCGCCTGAGAGACTGAGCAGATACCCGACGCTCAACCTGATACAACCCGGTAATTTTCCCGGTTGTGCGGTCGTAAGCAATGGGTGCCTCCCTCGACTTTGGGGGAAAAGGAGAAAGAAGAGGCTCGGGGTCTGTGTTCGGTGTTGCGACGACACAGGCCCCGAGTCCTTTTCTATAGCAATGCTGCGCTTTCAATGAAGATGCGCGGCACGAAGTACCTTCCTCTTTCACCAAAGGTCAATTCGATTGCTCTCGTGAGCCATTAGACATGAGCCACGATAATTCTGAGGAATTCGATAATGAACGAATCGCGTTCTTGTTCAACACTCAGCACGTCTGAGACTCAACATTTACCTGTTTCCGATTCGGCCCCTGACCATGAACGTACCGATTTAGCGCGCGGGTTAAATCGGAGACATATGCAGATGATCGCGATTGAGGTGCGATCGGAACTGGCTTGTTCGTCGCATCTGGGAGCGACTGTATCAACTGCTGGTCCAGGTGGTGCTCTGGTTGCCTACGCTGCTGTAGGCGTCATGGTTTTACTTGTTATGCAGTCACCAGTGAGATGAGTGCTCATATGCCTGTTGTGGGCAACTATCAAACTTATGCATCTCGTTTTATTAGTCCCTCGTTTGGCTTCGCAATGGGATGGAACTCTTGGTTTAACTGGACAGTGACGGTATCAGCGGATCTTGTAGCCGCGGGTATTGTGATGTCCTATTGGTTTCCGGATGTGCCTGGCTGGGCGTGGGCCGCAGGATTCTTGCTACTCTTGACGCTCCTCAATGCTTTGAGTGCACGTATCTATGGTGAGGCAGAGTACTGGCTAGCAGCCATTAAAGTCGTCACGATCATTATTTTTTTCTTATCGCAGGAATTGCAATGATTGCGGGTGTATTGGGACACGGCTCGCCTGGACTCGCAAACTGGCGGATTGGTGATGCGCCCTTCCATGGAGGAATTCTCCCCATGGTTTCAGTATTTATGATCGCGAGCTTTTCCTTCCAAGGCACTGAACTTGTTGGAGTTGCTGCTGCGGAATCAGGGAATCCTCGTCGAGATGTTCCACGTGCGATTAAGTCGGTGTTTTGGCGGATTATGTTCTTCTATATCGGCGCGATCGCGATTATTGGAACCCTTATTCCATTCACCGATCCAAATCTGTTGAGAAATACCGAATCGGACATCGCCTATTCGCCATTTACCTTGGTGTTTGATCGCCTCAGGTATTGCTGCAGCAGCAGCTGTTATGAATGCAGTGATCCTTACCTCTATCCTTTCAGCAGGAAATTCAGGCTTGTATGCCTCATCGAGGATGCTGCATGCGCTTGCAGTAAATGGCCATGCTCCGAGGATGTTCTGCCATGTAACGAAGAAGGGCGTCCCGAGGAATGCGATGCTTGCGACTATTGTGGTTTCAGCACTCGGTTTCTGTACCGCACTAGTCGGAGAGGGGACTGCCTACAGTTGGCTTGTCAGCATTGTTGGTGTTTCAGGTATTTTCATGTGGTTGGGGATTTGTGCCTGCCACATTCGCTTCCGTCGCGCGTACCTACTTCAGGGCTATAAACTCGACGACTTACCTTATCGTGCGCCTTTCTTCCCCTTCAGTCCCATTCTTGCATTCGTCATGTGCCTAATTGTCCTTGTCGGGCAGAATTACGAGGCCATTCTCGCTGGAAACGTATGGGACACCGTTTCCTCCTATATTGGGGTTCCTTTATTCCTTGGAGTCTGGTTGGGCTACCACCTTGTGAAAAAGATCGCATGACTCCGCTCGCTGAACTAGATGTTCGGGGGAGTCTCCTTCCAAGAGGCCAGTGAATAATTTCCTTCCGTAGCGAGAGCTGGTGCTTAGCAGATGCAAGATAGTGCCGAGGCCTGAAAACCACATGGATTTTCGAGGCCTCGGCGCTCGCTGCTCTGCACTTATTTGTGTCGTTTGTCTTTTGTGCATGGTGCTGTCTCAAAGGCGAGTATGAAGGCCTTTTTGATTAAGCGTCACAGAGTCGCAAACGACTAGTTTCTGAAGTGCAAGAAGAGCAATCTTGTGTTGCTCGACACAAAAATCGCTAAAAAAAGTCCAAAAAAATTAAGACACGCCCCTTAAAAGTCGCGGAAAAACTGACAAAAGTGCCTTTTATTCCTTAATCTGTTCCCTGAAGCCACCGAAAGTGGCATCCATAACCGACAAGAATGAGGTTTTTTTCAATGTCCGTCAACCGCACTGAACTTGTTGCCAAGATCGCCGAGCGCGCCAACATCTCGAAGGTCCACGCTGACGCCGCACTTGCTGCGTTCCAGGATGTCCTGGTCGAGTCCCTGTCCAAGGGTGAGACCGTCAAGGTGACCGGCCTGCTCTCCGTCGAGCGCGTCGAGCGTGCAGCACGCACCGGCCGCAACCCCGCACCGGCGAAGAGATCAAGATCCCCGCAGGCTTCGGCGTCAAGCTCTCCGCTGGCTCCACCCTGAAGAAGGCTGTTGCCAGTGAACTCAGCCTTGCGCTGAAAAACACTGAAACTTCGATGCGTTTAGTGCATCGATATTTTCACTCTCGTGTGTGCCCCGGTCCCCGACCGGGGCACACAGCGTCTCAACGCGGGAGCTGAGATAGCTCGCTTGGCAACAGAGCTGGGTGTAAGCTGAAGGCGCACAAACTGTACCACAGGCGTGTTCGTTGCTTGGCCTCGAAACCCCATACTCTTGCGGCCACAGCTCTGTCCGCGCCTCGCGATCCCAACATCAATGAGGAGTTCCAATGCGGATTGCCATCTTGCCCACGCCCGAAGATATTGCCGTCGTCGCAGCCGATCGCATTCAAAGTCTTCTGGAACGCAAGCCTTCTGCAGTACTTGGTCTTGCGACGGGCTCGACTCCGCTGCCCCTGTACGATGAGCTGACCAAGCGTTACGAGGCCGGAGAAATTTCTTTCGCGAACACTCAGTCTTTCAACCTTGACGAATACGTTGGCCTGCCCGAAGACCACCCCGAGGGCTATGCGAACTTCATTCACCGTTTCCTCGTTGATCGCGTTGATTTCCCCAAGGGCGCCGCGCACGGTCCCAACGTCTGGACCGGTGACAATGACCAGGCCGCGGCTGACTACGACAAGGCGATTCGCGATGCCGGCGGCATTGACCTCCAGATCCTTGGAATTGGCGCAGACGGACACATCGGCTTCAATGAGCCCGGCGGATCCTTTGCCTCGCGCACTCACGTCGATGTTCTTACCGAACAGACTCGTCGCGATAACGCTCGTTTCTTCGATGGCGATATTACGAAGGTTCCGACCCACTGCATCACTCAAGGTTTGGGAACCATCATGGAATCCGGAGAAGCCCTGCTGATTGCAACCGGCGCGGGAAAGGCCGAGGCCGTCCGTCAGCTGGTCGAGGGTGCGATTTCCGCCCGTTGGCCCGCCACCATTTTGCAGATGCATCCCAATGCCATTGTTCTGCTGGATGAGCCTGCAGCTCAGGGCTTGGAACTCGCGGATTTCTACCGCGAGGTGTGGGCTAAGCATCAGCGTACATTCCCAGTGTTCGCGGCCGTTTCTGATCAACATCGGAAGCGGCCGCGTCCTAATAGGGGACATGTCTTTTCTTGATGAACCCCAGGGACCTTCCGCGCCTCAAGACCCGCAAACCCAGTCGTCGACAGGCTTGCTTGAGCGCACCGAGGTTGAACAAGAGAAGAGCCCCGGAGATGGCGATCGCTTCGCGCACTTTGTCCGCCGCGATAAGGCCGACTCTCAATGATTACCGGGCCAGCCGGTAGTTGCGCTGTGCGGTAAAGTCTGGATCCCCACTCGAGATGCCTCGAAAATACCCCGTCTGCCCGACCTGCAAAGAATTGCGTGATTCCATGGGCAAAAATCGGGCAGGAATTGGCCATTTTCTGATGGAAGCGGCCAGGGAGGTTCCGCGGAGTGAGCCCCACTGTGCAGGGGCCATCGCACGCATCTTCTTCCGCAGCCACTTCTCTTCCTCCTGCTTTCCCACGCCGAGCCCCCTGGGGAACAGCTGGAAGTCTGCGCGCGTGGCAGGCTGCAGCCCTGGAACAATACTTGGCGGCTTCACCACAAGACTTTTCTTGCGGTTGCTACCCCCGGGCGCGGGTAAAACAACCTTCGCCCTGCGTATTGCCGTCGAACTCATGGGAGCCGGCATTGTTGAAAAAGTTACGGTTGTTTGTCCCGACCGAGCATCTCAAAAGCCAGTGGGCAGAGGCCGCTGGGCGCGTTGGAATCCACATCGATCCAGCCTTCTCGAACTCTCAAGGCATGGCGGGTTCTCACTTTGATGGGGTCGCTGTCACCTACGCACAGGTTGCATCCAATCCCATGGTTCACTCCGCCCGGACGCGCCTTCACCGCACCTGGTGATTCTTGACGAGATTCACCACGCGGGTGATGCGCTCTCGTGGGGTGATGGCGTTCGTGACGCCTTCGACGAGGCCACGCGTCGCCTTGCGTTGACCGGTACTCCTTTCCGCTCCGACACTTCCGCCATTCCTTTTGTGCGCTACGAAGAAGACGAAGAGGGAATCAAGCGCTCCAAAGCCGACTTCACCCTACGGTTACGGCGATGCTCTGCGCGACCTCGTTGTGCGTCCGGTCCTCTTCATGTCCTATTCGGGGCAGATGTCGTGGCGAACGAATGCGGGCGATATTTACACTGCGCGTTTGGGCGAGCCCCTTACTAAAGACCTCATGAAGCAAGCTTGGCGAACCGCACTCGACCCGAAGGGGGAGTGGATCAGTGCAGTGCTGCAAGCTGCCGATCAACGCTTGAGGAAGTCAGGCGCCAGGTTCCAGATGCCGGCGGTTTGGTGATTGCAGCTGATCAGGATAAAAGCCCGTGCATACGCGCGCCAACTACGAACAATTACCGGGGCAGCGTCCAACGGTTGTTCTCTCCGACGACGCTGATGCATCTGAGCGCATCGACGAGTTCCGCCAATCGACCGATAAATGGATGGTCGCTGTGCGCATGGTCTCCGAAGGGCGTGGACGTTCCGCGCCTGAGTGTTGGGGTGTACGCAACCAACGCCTCGACTTCCCTCTTCTTTGCGCAGGCGGTTGGGCGTTTTGTGCGCGCCAGGCGCCGAGGTGAAACTGCGACGGTGTTCATTCCTTCCGTCTTGCCCTTGCTGAATTTGGCCGGGGAGATGGAAGCTCAGCGCGATCATGCACTGAACCGGCCTCCATCGAAAGAGGGGGACATGTGGAACCCCGAAGATGCCATGGTTGCTCAGGCAAATAAGAGCGAGAGTGCCTCGAGTGACCTTCTCAATCAATTCGAGGCTTTGGGTGCGGATGCGCAATTTGATTCCGTGCTTTTTGATGGTGCTGCATGGGGGACCGAGGCCGATGTCGGCTCCGTCGAGGAACAAGAGTATTTGGGGAATTCCGGGCCTCCTAGAACCCTGAGCAAGTGACCACTCTGCTTCGAGCACGCCAAGAAGAACAGCTGGCGACTCAGCGACGCGAAGCGAGTGCGCGGCAGGCACGCGAAGAAAATGCCAATATCCCGGCACACCGACTGCGAGCAGCTAAGCGCAAGGAACTTTCGCGCTTGGTGTCCTCGTGGTCGAGGCGTTCGGGACAACCTCATGCAAGTATTCACGCAGAACTACGACGTAGGGCTGGTGGACCAGAAGTTGCCCAAGCGACGACGGAGCAGATCGAAGCCCGTATTGCTCTGTTGCGTGAGTGGTTTGTCGGGCCGCGGGTAGGCATTTATTCGAGGCTGGTTAACTGAAAGATGATAGACGGCTGTGGGGGCTGCGGTGAATTCTTTCACCGCAGCCCCCACAGCCGTCAAACATGTTGAGTGCTCAGATGTAACGCGTTGGAATTGCAGGGTTCACCTTCCGATAAGCGCCATGCCTGGTAAGGAAGCTCATTACGTGAACGCAGGTGATGAGCCTGGGCCTCGGATAGCGCCTGAGAGCTCCACGCCTCGCTTTGGATTTCTCCATCGACGATCAGTGGAACTTGAAGGGGACGGGCGCCGTTTTCTTCGAAGAAAACAGTAGCCTCTTCAGCGCTTCCGGTGAACAGGATTTCTTCGCTGGCGTAGCCGTCCTCGTCGTAGAGGCGACCGGCGTACTTCTTACCGGCAACGGTGTTCTTCGAAGCAGACTTCTTCGCAACACCCACCATATTTCCGTTACTGTCCTCGCGGGATACGAGCTTGTATACGAGGGCTGCGGTGGGGACGCCGGAACCGGTAATCAGACGTGTGCCAACACCGTAGGAATCGACGGGAGCGGCTCCCAAAGCTGCAATGGCATACTCGTCGAGATCGGAAGTCACGGTGATCTTCGTGGAGGTCGCACCGAGCGCATCCAGTTGTCCGCGCACCGTGAAAGGCCTGAGCGACGAGGTCGCCGCTGTCCAAACGTACAGCGCCCATTCTCCGCCTGCAGCGCGTGCGGCCTCGACGGCGGTCTTGACGCCCTCGGTGACGTTGTAGGTATCAACCAGAAGAGTCGTATTCGGGCCAAGAGAGGCGATCTGAGCGTCGAACGCCTGGCGTTCGCTGTCGTGAAGCAGGGTGAATGCGTGGGCGGCAGTACCGATCACCGGGATGCCGTAGCGCTTGCCGGCCTCGAGATCTGAAGTGCCTGCAAAGCCGCCGATAACGGAGGCGCGTGCTGCAGAGACAGCTGCGCGCTCGTGGCCTCGGCGTGCACCCCATGTCCAGGCAGGGGCGTCCGTGCGCGGCAATTGTCATTCGTGAAGCAGCAGAGGCAACTGCGCAATCGTAGTTGTAAATCGACAGAAGGAGGGTTTCCAGAAGAGTGCACTCTGCGAAGGTGCCTTCAACGGTGAGCAGGGGAGAACCCGGGAAATAGCACTCGCCTTCGGCATAGCCTGAAATATTCCGCGGAAACGGAAGGTTGACAAGTATTCGAGAGCGGTATCAGAGACAACCTTCTTTTCGGCCAACCACTGGATTTGCTCAGGGGAGAACTCAAAGCGATCCAAGGCCTCGAGAACCCGTCCCGTCCCTGCGACGACACCGAAGCGGCGGGTGGCGGGAAGACGTCGACCAAAGAGCTCGAAAACGCAGTGTCGATTCGCAGTCCCCGACTTCATGGCGGCGTCGAGCATGGTCAATTCGTACATATCCGTCAGAAGCGACGTTTCAAATGATGCAGGGCATATCTCAAATTTAATCCCTAATGGTGGAAAAAATGTGCAAGAAATTCCAAAAAGTGCAGACAGGAAGGCATTTCCTGCGTAGGCTTAAGACATGTCGGGCATTCCTGTGACCGCGAATAATCCCAACGCCGGGACCGCTGATGCATCGGTGCCGAGGTGGAACCTCATTGTCTGGGATGACCCGATTAACTCATCGGACTACATCGCCGAAGTGCTATGGGAGGCTTTTCGGCTACCCGCGTCCCTACGTGCGAAGCACTGACTTTGCAAGTGCACAGTGATGGACAGGCCATCATCGCCACTGGGCTACGTGAACGCGTCGAAGCAGACCTACAAACACTCCACGATTACGGAGTGCAATCAACATTGGAGCGTGCCACGTGATCGGCCCTTTTACCGTCTCGCGACGGGGGATAAGCGCACCGATCGGAAGGGACTACAACCTTCTGATCCAGCAGCTTATCCACGAAATCCTGTGGTCTTAGATGACCCGGGGGATTTCCTATGTTTCTTTCCGCTGCAACCGGACTTGAGAGCGAACGTGCAGCAGCGATTGATCCTGCTCTGGATTTCCTTCTTCCCCCTATGAGCACTGATCCCCAGGAAGCGGCACGCTTGCGTGCGCTGACCGAGGACACGCTGCGTTCACAAAAATCTCAGCGACTTCGTACCGTGTGTAACCAACTCAACGATGTGCTGGTTGACGGAACAAACTACCTTGTTCTGGACGAAGAATCGACGTGGAATTGGCTGGGCGCTCTCACCGATATGCGCTCTTGCTTTGGCTGGAGAACTGGGCATTCATAACGATTCTGACGTGATCCGAATCGAGACAATCGCTCAGGAAAAACCCGAGGGGACACGCGAGCAAAGCGCTGCCGCGATCTACCTACTGATCACATGGTGGCAAGAGTCACTGCTCAAATCTGTGCATCTCCAGGGTGAAGCGAGTTAGTTTCGTTGTATGGATAACGCGCCGATTGGTATTTTCGATTCTGGTTTAGGTGGGCTCACGGTTGCGCGTGCCGTCATTGATCAGCTACCAGATGAAGACATTGTCTACTTGGGTGACACAGCTCATGCTCCCTATGGGCCGCGTCCGATCGCCGAAGTTCGCCAATTGACGCTGTGGGGCCTTGACCGCCTTGTCGAGGCCGGAGCAAAGGCTTTGGTCATTGCATGCAATACCGCAACCGCTGCTGCGCTGTCGGACGCGCGGGAACGGTACTGGGTGGGCCAGCATATTCCCGTCATTGAGGTCGTGACCCCTGCCGCGCGTGCCGCTGTCGTTGCAACGCACAATCACAAGATTGGCGTGATTGGAACTCAGGCAACCATCCAATCGGAAGCCTATGTCAATGCTCTTGCTGCAGTTCCTGGTCTTCGAGTCTTCCAGCAGGCGTGCCCGCTTTTCGTCAAGTACGTCGAGGCCGGGCAAACAGCAGGTTCTGAGCTGGAGGGTATTGCCCGCGAATATCTTGCTCCCCTGAAAGAAGAAGGCGTCGATACCCTGATTCTGGGATGCACCCACTACCCGCTTCTTACCGGAGTCATCGGTCGAGTGATGGGGGATAACGTTCGTCTGGTAACCTCCTCGGCCACAACGGCGAATGTTACCTACAACGAGTTGGTTGATCGCGATCTGCTCCATGCGCCGCGCCGCGGCGCAGGCGATGAACCGCAGCACCAGTTCCTGACCACCGATGCTTCGTCGCGCTTCCCGATCCTTGCTCGCCGTTTCCTTTGGTCCTGAGGTTCAAAGCGTGAGTGAAGTCCCATCCCTCCCGCTAGAAGGAGATGCTCAGTGAGGCTTCGTATCATCGGCTGCACGGGTTCAATGTCTGGACCTGATTCACCTGCATCCTGCTACCTGCTTCAAGCTCACGGTCCCGATGAGAGAACGGGGAAGGAGCGAACTTGGAACCTTGTCTTGGACATGGGGCCAGGATCTTTCGGTGAGTTGTGGCGTTACATTGAGCCAGCAAATCTTGATGCGGTGATTTTCTCGCACTGCCACGCAGACCACATGGGAGATGTGATTTCTCTTCACGTCTACCGGCGCTGGGGGCCTGGTGCTTATTGTGATCCCATGGTTCTTGCGGGGCCAGCGTGTTTGCCGGACCGTGTTCGCCAGATCGATGGTGCCGATGAAGAGGAAAACTACTCGACAGAGTTCATTTTCAAGGAACTCAAAGATGCTGAGAGTTGGTCTCTTGGTCCCTTCACCGTGAGTGCAGCGCAGGCATGGCATTCAGTGCCGGCCTTCGGCGTTCGCATTAGCGGTCCTTCTGGTTTTTCAGAAGGGGATACTTCTGGATCACGCAGCACTTTCTTCTACACCGGCGATACTGATTTGTGTGACAGCATCGTTGAGGGTGCTCGCGGGGTAGATCTTCTTCTCAGTGAAGCAGGTTTTACTGAGGAAGACACCGTCGAGGGGATCCACATGGATGGTAGTCGTGCAGGTACCCTTGCCGCGCGTGCCGAAGTTGGCCGTGTCATTCTTACGCATATCCAACCGTGGAATAATCCCGAGGGCACGCGATTCCAAGCGAAGCAGGGTCTACAGCGGAACGTGGAGCTTGCGACGACCGGTATGTCTGTCGATTTCTAGAACGCGTAGAGGTACACCGATTTTCGGAAAAGAAACGCGTAGCCGGAATCTCATCATCCGACTACGCGTTTTTCCCTGTGCGTTGCTTAGTTGTCTGCTAGAACCTCAATAATTCGCGGCGTAAGCGCGCGGAAAGCAATCCCGCGGTGGCTGATTGCATTCTTTTTCCTCTGCAGTGAGCTGTGCCGCAGTGCGATCCATACCCGAGGGAACAAAAATTGGATCGTAGCCAAATCCCCTGTTCTCCTTGCGGCGCGGTCGTCAGGTGTCCTTCGACGCGTCCGAGCTCAACGAACTCAGTGCCATCGGGCAATACTAATGCTGCTGCGGAAACAAATGCAGCGCCTCGTAAGTGAAGCGGAACGTCGCTGAGCTGGGCAAGAAGCAACTCAAGGTTCGCTTGGTCGTTCCCGTGAACCCCACTCCAACGGGCAGAGAAGATGCCCGGTGCGCCGCCCATGATGTCAACGCACAGCCCGGAATCATCGGCGAGCGCAGCGATTCCGGTTGCTGCGCACAAAGAGCGAGCCTTGATCAAAGAGTTTTCGGCAAAAGTAGCGCCGTCTTCAACGGGCTCGGCGACATCGAAAGTCGCTCATCCGTGCGATTCGACCGGCTCCCTCGGGGAGGAGGGGAGCGATGATCGCCTCGAGCTCTGCAACCTTGTGTGCATTTCCGGTAGCAAAAACCAGGCGAGGCGCATCTGCGCTGCGTACGGAGCTCACAGTGCGGCCTCGAAGAAACGGTGACTCCCGGATCCGCTGCCAACGCGCGTGCCTGGAGGTCGCGAATCTGGGCGTTACCGGCGGTTGCTAAGTCGAGGAGCTCGCCGAGCTCGGTGCGAGAAAAGCGCGTGCTCAGCGGTTCCCCTGAACCTCAACGAAAGAACCCGAACCAGTCTGGACGACGTTCATATCCGTCTGCGCACGCACATCTTCAACGTAGGGAAGATCGAGCATGGGGGTGCCATCGATGATGCCAACGGAAATTGCACTTACCGAATCAGAGAGGACCTTCTCGGGGAAGAAGCGGCGATGATCCCCTTTGAGATTCCCCAAGAAAATCGCCTCGTAAAGCGCAACATAGGCGCCGGAAATTGAAGCAGTTCGGGTACCGCCATCTGCTCGCAAAACATCGCAGTCAAGGACCAGAGTGTTTCTCCAAGGGCCTTGATATCAACGATTGCGCGAAGTGAACGGCCGATGAGTCGCGAAATTTCGTGGGTGCGGCCGCCGATCTTTCCCTTGACGGATTCACGCTGGGAGCGTTCGGAGGTGGCGCGGGGAGCATCGAATACTCCGCGGTCACCCAACCTTCCCCGCTATCGCGCTTCCAACGGGGACCCCTCGGTCAGCGAAGCGACGCACAAAACGCGCGTGTTTCCGCATTCAATCAGTGCCGATCCTTCGCCGGTTCCCTGCCCAGGAACGAGTGATAGACATCGGGGCGAAGCTGAGAGGGAGTGCGCCCATCGGCGCGAAGCTGAGAAGTAGTCATGGCTCCAGCCTAACGCGCATTTGCGTTGTGACTGAAGCGAAGGACAGCTTCTGTTACATCATGCCCCATTTCGACACGGTAACTGCTCTTCCTTTCGCCAATGAGCAGCTCTATTTCCCGCATGAACTGAGCGCATGGGCTCCGCGTATGACGCACAGGGGTGGATACGAGGCCGCATGCGCTTCTTAGTGCCCCACGCGCACTCTTTGCGTGTTCTGGCAATGACTTCTCAGGGCATGGTTGCGCTTACTTCCGATGGGAGCACTCCACGTCGAGCTGCAGATATTGGTCCTGCAGTTGAGGATGCGGAACGCGTGCTCTTCGGTGGGGTTGATTCTTCCGGCGTTGCGCGTTTTATCGCAATCCTTGACTCCGAAGAGGAATGGGGGCGCTTGTTGAAGGAACTCACGCGCCCGCGGCTACTAGGCGTTGCGCCGGCAGATCCTCAGTGGCTCTCTTCGGTATGAGGCAGCGCCCTCGAAGCTGCTGACTGTTCTTCATGCGCGCGCCTTAGCGCTTCTGCGTTGGCATGAGCGTACGCGTTATTGCCCAAGGTGTGGCGGAGAACTTCAACACGAAAACGGGGGAGAGACTCAGCGGTGCATCCAATGTGATCGCCTCGAATATCCCAGGCAAGATCCCGCAGTGATTGCTGCAATCACCGATGAGGAAGATCGTTTGCTGCTTGCACACAACCGCTCGCCGAAGCCGCGTTTCATGTCGCTCATTGCTGGTTTTGTAGAGGCAGGAGAAGCTCCTGAGCATGCGGTAGTTCGGGAAGCAAAAAGAAGAGGCCTCGTTGGATGTTGAAGAGGTCTGCTATGTCGCGACGCAGCCTTGGCCGTTCCCACGTTCGGTCATGATTGGCTTTACCGGGAAAGTTTCTGGTACTCGGATCCTTCTCCAGATATGGAAGAGGTAGATGCCATGAAATGGATGACGCGCGAGGAACTTATTGATGCGGTCAACAGCGGTGAACTGAGATCCTAGCCATACTGCGATCGCTCGCATGATGATCGAGGCTTGCTGCATGCGGAAGATGATGCACTGTGAGCGGCCAAGATGAAGAACGCGCTGAACGCCTTCTTGAAGCGCTAGATCCCGATCAACGGAGTGTCGCACAATTTGTTTCTGGCCCAATGGCGGTACTCGCAGGGGGCCGGGACGGGTAAGACACGAGCGATTACCTATCGCATTGCCTATGGCGTTGCACGCGGTGTCTACGAACCGACAAATGTCTTGGCAGTGACCTTCACGAAGAGAGCTGCAGTCGAGATGCGTGAGCGCCTGACGGCACTTGGGGTTCCAGGCGTCCAAGCGCGGACTTTTCACTCGGCTGCCTTGCGCCAGCTCCAGTATTTTTGGCCCAGTGCCATCGGCGGGAGCATGCCACCTCATTGAGCACAAAGCATCCTTGATTTCCGCTGCTGCTGCAAGAATCGGTATCCGCGCAGACAAAGCGCTCGTTCGTGATTTAGCCGCAGAGGTTGAGTGGTCGAAGGTTTCCATGCTCGATGCTGATGCCTATGCCGAGGCCGTTCGCGCCAATAGGCGAACGCCACCGGGCGACCTTAGCGCTGACGATGTTCTTGCACTGATGGACGCCTATCAGGAGGCGAAGGAGGATCGGGGGTTCTCGATTTCGAAGATGTATTGGTGCTGACGGCAGGAATCTTGCAGGATTATCCAGCTATTGCCCAACGAATTCATCGTCAATACCGCAGTTTCGTCGTCGATGAATATCAGGATGTCTCTGCCCTCCAACACCATGTTCTCAACCTTTGGGCCTCGGTGGGCGTCATGATAGTTTGCGTTGTCGGTGATGTTGCGCAGACTATTTATTCTTTTGCGGGTGCCTCACCGCGCTACCTTCAAGACTTCGCACAGGAGCACAAGGGTGCTCGCGTCGTGCAATTGGTTCGCGACTATCGCTCGACGCCGCAGATCGTGAGTGCAGCGAATACCCTGATGAAGGGCGAACACTCCTCTGTTCTTAAAGGCGCCGTGAAATTGGTATCTCAGCGTGACAATGGTGTCCCTGTCGACTATCAGAGCTATGCGGACGACAATGACGAGGCCGTGGGGATCGCGCGGCAAATCCGTAAGCTCCACGACGATGGAGTTTCGTATTCTTCGATCGCGATTCTTTATCGAACCAATGGTCAGTCAGAGAACTTCGAAGCTCAGTTGAGCGAGGCCGGCGTCCCCTCCTTGTCCATTCTGGGATGCGCTTTTTGAGCGCGAAGAGGTCCGCCGCGCGATGTTTCTATTAAAGAAGCAAGCGACAACCTTGCACAATCAAGGAATTGACGAGGCTGATGTTGTTCACTTGGTTGAAGATCTTCTTGGAATCGCTGGATGGTCCCCGCAGGCACCACAGGCTCAGGGTGCGGTTCGAGAACGATGGGATAACCTCAATGCCATTGTCGAAATGGCACGCTCTTCTACCAATAACTCTTTCATTGGCTTCGTCAACAATCTTGTCGAGCGTGAGGTCTCACAAGCTGCCCCAACTACGGAGGGGGTCACGCTCTCGACCCTTCACGCGGCAAAGGGCTGGAGTGGGAGCATGTTTTCCTTGCTGGAGTGAGTGAAGGGCTTATTCCGATCTCCTTGCTCAGGGCGAAGACGCAATTGAGGAAGAAAAACGTCTGCTCTACGTGGGAATGACACGTGCTCGGGATCATCTTGCGATCTCGTATTCGCGTTCGCGCCACGGTGGTGGAAACCGCCAGCGTTCCCGCTTTATGAAGGATCTGTGGCCTCGAGAAGAACGACCCCAAGTTGGAGCTTCTTCGCGCGCGCAGGTACTGTCCAACGCAGCGCGCCAAGGCTGCGCATGCTGAATTTGAGGAAAGTAATACTCGGAGGTTGTTGAACTCTTCGAACGCTTACGTGCATGGCGAAAAGCTGAGGCAGAGGCCTCGATTAGTTCCGGCTTACGTGCACTTACCGATAAGACCTGAGAGATGTTGCTATCGCTCAGCCCAAGACGCTGACTCAGCTTCGGGTGATCTGCGGAATTGGTGAAGTGAAAATCGACTACTTTGGGCCCTCAGATTTTGGCAATTATCCGCGGCGAAGAAGTTCAGGTGGAAACAGAGCCGGCGTAACTATGAGGCAATGCGGTAGCGGTGGTTATGACTGGAGCATGTCGAATTCGCCGATACTGGTGGACAGAGAAGGTTGTCAGTGAAGCTGCCGGAGGCTGTGAGACTGCTGCACTGGTGCACCCGCAGAGAGGATCATTATCGACCTCGATCCATGAAACCTCTCCTTGTGTCGTGATGCGTAGAATGGTTCATGCTCGATCGGCGGTCCATGCCGAAGCGAGCAAAGTCGTAAATCATCAGAGAAAGCCAGGCTGCAGCCATGTGAGTGAGCCAGGGTAGTGGCGTTTCAAAACGCCATAGTTCAAGGTCTCGACCGAGGTTAGGCAGTGACTGGCGTTCGGATTGTGTGGTCTCAAGACAACGCGCACAGCAGGTGACTCCAGGCACTACCAGCGGGCCGATGTCCCAGTAGCCCTCATTCCCTGCAGGGTGAGGGAGATGCGGATATCGCAGTGCATCATTGCGTCCGCCTTCTCGAGGTCATGGGAACCCACAGAAGCGATGATTCCTAAGTCTATGGGGAGTACGAACTGCAATAGCGCAGATGCGGATAGTGCAGTAAGGTGTGAGCGAAGAGCTTGAGAACGTCGCGGAAGTAGCCTCTTCCGGAAGAAGACCTACTAATTCAGCACTCAGCCGGCGTGAATCAACAAGACGAAGCTCTAAGCTCAGGCAGGGTTTGAATGATGAGTTCTACCGCCGCGATGGTCACGGGGTCAATTCCGTTGATTTCGATACTCAGGGGCTTGCTATTTTTCCTCCGCACTGTGGAATAGGGAATTCCTATGTGCGTGGGAGATTGCGCTGACGGGCAAGAACCAAGAACCAGTGGAAAACTCCGATGTGGCCCTTTCACCCTGTGGATTAATCGGTCAATAAATTCAGGGATTGGGACTCCGCCCCATCATCTGAAGATTGATCGTCATCCGAAGCGTTACTCTTCGCCCTGAGACGCGTCTCCAATATCAAAACCTGCCTTACGCAGGGTATCTGCCTCGGGGTCAATCGTGGGATCAAGCTTCAGCCCATCCCATTGAACCATCCACTAGCGACCAAGTGCCTGGTCGATATCGGCGCTGGCCTCGGCCTCGGCGCGTCGAAGCGAAACAAAGGTTTCTGGGGAACTCGAGCTCATTGCTATTGGGAATCAAATCGGGTGGGCCCATAGCTCGCGGGCTTCGCTGCCCTCGTCTTGAGTGACCAATTGAAGAGCTTTGGCTGCATCGCGAGCACGACGCGGACGCATCTTTAAGCCAATTAAGCTTCCAAGAATCTTCTCAACGGACCGCCCAATCGCCCGCCGGCGGCGCATCAGCTCGCGCAGCTGCTCAAGGTGGGGAAGATAGGGGCGTGCTGCCTGTGAGGTGACAACATCCACCCAGCCTTCGATCAGGGCGAGAAGATTTTCCACACGTTCTAATGCTGCACGTTGTTCGGGTGTAGGTGCGGCTGCGAAGATCTGTTCGTTCAGCGAATCTTCATTGAACTCAGGGTTCGCTGGGTCAAGACGAGTCGCGGCCTCGGCGACGGCCTCGCTATCGATCGCAACATGCTGCGCGTATCGCTCGACCGCACGCGTAAGATCACCAGCCAGCCAGGGAACACCGGCGAAGAGACGATGATGTGCGCACTCGCGCAAAGCAATGAACTGAAGTACTTCTTCGAAGGGAATTTCAAGTTCATCAGCGAAATCTTCGATATTACGAGCAACTAGGGCTGTGGTAGAAGCATCAGCAAGGGGATACCGACGTCTGTTGATCCCAGAGCACTTTGAGCGATCTGCCCCAAGGCCATTCCGATTTGGCTTGCAAAAAGGAATGACGACATCTTCGGCAAAATATCGCGAGTTGAGTTAAGAAGGCTTGAAATGTCTGGAACCGAATCTGATAGCGAAGGATCAATATCAGCGATGTGCTTTTGTTGCTCATCGAGGATATTTTCAAAGGCCTGAGCAACATTTGCAGCGACTGGTTCGCAGATACGCTTCCACACCTCGGCGGTCCCATCAACCCATTCAGAGCGAGTCCATACCTGACGATTGACGTTTCCGGGACCAAACTCGACAACGGCATCTAGCCAAAGATCAGCAACAGACATTGCTTCGCGAGTTCGTTGAGCTTGCGCTGCGGTAACTGCGGTTTCTTTTGAATCCCAAGATTTGGTGTGTGCGACTTGTAAGGCGCTCTTCCAATCCACAGGACCACTGGCAGGGCCGTTCATCATAATCGTGAATTGAGTGAGTGCCTGCTTCATCATGTAGGGATCAGGGAATTGGCTGTTGAAGCTTTCGGGGTCAATGCCTCGGGCGCGCATGGATTCCATTGCAGCGCGAGCTGCCTGCTCGCCCAACAACTGACGTAGGAACTCTTCCATGTTCGACCTCGTTGTCACCATCGTCACGAGCCCAATAGTCAAGGAACAAGAAGTACTAGAGATATCGCGCTCTTTCCGCTCAACTTTGCTCATAGCGCAATTAGACGGGGCGTGATGAGGCAGCCTCTTTCTCTAGTTTTTATTGCTTTTCGGGACACGGAGTGAGCAGCTGAGAGACAATGGCAGGTATGAATGACAACGAAGACCTCGAATATGAAGAGACCGACACTACGCAACGCAGTGAGCGGACTCTTCGATGGCTTTCGTCGTCTCAACCGCTGGTGTCGTGGCCTTTTACTTTTGGTCATTATTGCCTGCACTGTGATTCCGCTTCCCTACGTCGCGAGGCTCCTGGACCGACAGTTGATGTCTTAGGGAAGACACAGGACCAACAGGGTGGCTTAAAAGAAATTCTGTCGATCACGGTACCAATCCACAAACTGGCGAAGAAATCACAAACCCCGACCCCACCGCCCCCAAGGAAGGCGGGCAACTCCGGATGGTCACCGTCACGGAAATGGAGGTCCGGGTAGGCGCCTCAACGTCTTTGGATGGATTCAAGCGAAACTGACGCCGGCCTCGGAAATGATCCCGTACTCAAAGGTTTACCCAGCGAATGTGACCCGCGAGCAAGTGGATAACCGGAACGCTCATCAGATGGAGAACTCACAGTATTCCGCTCAGATCGCCGCGCTCGCGGAACTGGGTGGAAGGTTCCCGCAACCGTGTATATCTCCGGTGCGGTCGAGGGCTCAGATGCGGTTGGAAAAAGTTCAAGACTCTGACATTTTTGAGTCGATCCAGACCCCGATGGGGTGGTGCACCTGATTGAAAACGGCGGCAGATCCTTTTCACGATTATGCATTCTGTTGCTCCTGGCTCCACCGTCACGATCACCGTGAAGCGTGGAGACGTCGAGCGCTCGGAAACAATCGTCACATCTGCGCCTGAAGAAGGATCTCAGGGCTCAAAGATGGAATTTATCTGGGTGTTAGGGCCGATATTCCTGTGGAAATTAACTTCGCTATGAAAGATATTGGCGGCCCTTCGGCAGGAATGATGTTCTCGCTGGCAATTATTGACCGCCTGAGTGAAGGAGACATGACGGGAGGCCAATCAATCGCGGGTACTGGGACAATTTCCTACGACGGGACGGTTGGTCCAATCGGTGGGATCGCGCAGAAAAATGCAGGGGCAAAGCGCGATGGGGCCAGCTGGTTCCTTTGCACCGGAAAGCAATTGCGACCAGGTGATCGGGCACATTCCCGAAGGGCTGCGTGTCGTTCGCGTTTCGACCCTTCATGAAGCGCACGAGGACGTGGTTGCGATTGGCCAGAATCGGGGAATCCCTACCGACCTGCGAGGCCAAGCAACAGAATTTTCAGTCCGAGAGCGAGGCCAGAAGAGCGTCGGTCAGGCTGGGGAACCAAGCGTGATCCTTGGCCGACCTTGTCGTCGCTATCGAAAGTGGGGCACGAAGGGCGCTCCACGTTTCTCCACTGCGTAATGCTCCCGCGGCGATACGAACATCAGTAGCTTGGGGATGGTTTGAAATAAAGGCGATGGCTTCTTCGGGATCTGCTGGGGCCTGAGCCTCGACCTCAGGCGGAACAATGACGCGTTCGACGCTCAATGCTGCACCCACGACCGAAGGGGCCAAGCAAGATGAGCCAACATCTCTTCAAGGTCGTCTCCTTGAAGTCTTCCTGGATGATTGCACTGAGGTGCTCGTCCGTCCCATCCCATTCTTTGCGGAGTGCGTCCTTGAGCTCATCAGGGTAGATCAGGCTGCTCGAGCAACATCGCGGGTGTGAACCAAAGCGTAAAGGGAAGGCGCGTGGTCCCAGCCCACGACCGATGCTGCTTTTTCGATGTCAATAACGACGTGCGCAAGAGCAATTTGACGTGCAGTAGGAGTCAGTTCAACCATGGTGTCATTTTCCCATAGGCGAAAGACAGGCGCAGATGCTTGAGCCTCTCGTTAGAATAGGATCACTGTGATCACTCTTCGAGAGGATGTCTTGTGAGCGATTCTCCGTTCTTTCCTGACCATCAGCCAATTCAATTGCCCAAAATTGAGATCCGACGCCCAAAGGTGGGGCCGGGGGCAATTACCGTTATGGTTCTGGTGCTTCTTGGACTTTTTGTCTACGCGGCTTCTTCATTCTGGACTGAAATTTTGTGGTTCCAGCAGATGCACGCGACTCGGATCTTACTGACGCGTTGGGGAGTGATTGCAGGCTTAGCCGTTGTCGGTGTTGTCGTGTCAGTCGCTGCGCTGCGCACCATGATCGGCTTTGGCCCATCGTCACCGCGTATCGTCAAAGCGCGGCGAAGCCGCGAATCTGAGGCAGTACCAAGATGCTATTGAGCCTTCAAGAAGCTTGCCTTCTGGCTGGTCGCATTGGTTTTGGGTATCCCCTGCAGGTCTTCGTCTTGCAGAAGGATGGCAGACAGCTCTCACGTGGCTTAATGCGACGCCTTTTGGGAAGACAGATCCGATTTTTGGCTGGGATATTTCCTTCTTCGTTTTTACCCTTCCCTTCTTGGAGCTTGTTGTTTCCTTCTTGCTTCACTTGGTGATTCTTTCGCTGGTCGTCTCGATCGTTGCCTCGCTACCTCTACGGCGGTTTGCAAGCGGTACCGCGTCCGCACGCGACTGTTCCTGTGCGTCGTCACCTGGGAATTTTGGCTGCGGTTGCCTCGGTGATTATTGGGGTGCAGTACTGGATCGGCCGGTACTCGCTGCTGACTCAGAGCGGTGACAATATTGACGGCGCAATGTATGCGGATGTCAATGCAACGCTTCCCGCGCACTCGATCTTGGCTGCTATTTCCATCGCTGTTGCTGCACTGTTCCTTGTGGCCGCATTCAGGGGAACGTGGCGCCTTCCAACGATTGGTGCTGTGGTCACAGTTGTTGCGGCATTGGTTATTGGTGGCGCATACCCGGCGTTGATCGAACAATTCCGCGTACGTCCCAATGCGCGCTTCGCTTAACGCTCCATATATTCAGCACAATATCGATGCGACCTTGGAAGCCTATGGGCTCGATGATCTGGACTATCAGACCTACGATGCGACGACCAGCGCTCAACCCGGACAGCTTCGTGAAGACTCTGAGTCAACGTCACAGATTCGTCTTCTTGACCCTCAGGTGATTCGCAAGACTGTCCAGCAGTTGCAGCAGTCGCGTCCTTACTATTCCTTTGACTCTGGTTTCTTCGTCGACCGTTACACCATTAACGGTGAACGTCGCGATACCGTCATTTCAATGCGTGAGCTGAACTTGGCGGGCCTGTCTCAAGAGCAGCAGAACTGGGTGAACCGCCATACCGTTTACACGCACGGTTTCGGTGTTGTGGCTGCCTACGGTAACAGCATTACCTCTGATGGTCTTCCCTCGTATTGGGAGCAGTCCATCCCCTCAAAGGGAGAGATCGGCGAGTACGAGCCTCGTGTGTACTTCTCGCAGTCGGCCCCCGACTACTCGATCGTCGGCGGACCTGAAGGAACTCCCAACCAGGAACTCGACTACCCGGATGACAACGCACCCGGTGGCCAGGTCTCGACGACCTTCAAGGGTAACGGCGGTCCTTCGGTTGGGAACTTCTGGAATAAGCTTCTCACTCGATTAAGTTCGGATCAACCGATATCTTCTTCTCTTCGCAAACAAATGAGGAATCGCAGATTCTCTACGATCGTGATCCGCTTCTTCGCGTTGCAAAGGTTGCTCCCTACCTGACATTGGAACAGAAGGCATACCCTGCCGTTGTCGATACGGATGGCGATCCCTCGACGCCCAAGCGACTTGTTTGGGTTGTCGACGCATACACGACAACGGATTCTTATCCTTATGCTCAGCATCAATCGCTGTCGTCCAGCACGGTTGATTCGCGTTCTCAGTCGGTGGGGCAGTACATCCAGGGAAACTCCATCAACTACATGCGTAATTCTGTTAAGGCGATTGTTGATGCCTACGACGGATCGGTGCGTCTCTTCCAGTGGGATGAAAAAGATCCTATTCTGTCGACGTGGATGAAGATCTATCCGGGAAGTGTCGAATCGAAGCAGAACATTTCCGCTGATCTCATGGGCCACCTGCGCTACCCCGAGGATATGTTCAAGGTCCAGCGTGACCTGCTGACCTCTTACCACGTGCGCGATGCCTCTGATTTCTACACCGGTGGCGACCGTTGGCGCCTTGCTGAGGAAACCTCTCACAGCCGCAACCGTCAAAATGGGGCATCGACTGCAACCATGAGCAGCGCGCAGCAGCAGGCAGTCCGTGTACAGCCGCCGTATTACCTAACCATGCAGATGCCGGGGCAGCAGAGCGCAGAATTCTCATTGACCTCCGTTTTCGTTCCGTGGGGAATCCAAGCGCGAGGCCATGGCTGGATTCCTCGCGGTTGATTCCGAAACCGGAAGCGAGGCCGGAAGGTTCGTGAGGGCTACGGCAAGCTACGGCTGATTGCGCTTCGTCTTCGACGACGGTCCCCGGTCCGGGACAGATCCAGAACGCCTACGACACCAACCAAAACGATTGCCTCGCAGCTCAATGTTTTGAACCTGTCTGATTCCACGGTTATCAGGGGTAACTGTTGACTCTGCCTGCTGGTGGCGGCCTACTCTACGTCCAGCCGGTCTATATCCAAGGTTCGGGTGGAGCAAACTACCCGGTCTTGCGTTTTGTGCTGACAGCCTTCGGTAACAGAGTTGGTTTTGCGCCTACACTGGCAGAATCCCTTTGACCAAACCTTCGGCGGTGATTCCGCTGCAAAGGTCGCTGGCGATGATCAATCTACCGATAAGAATAAGGGCGGTGGCGATCAACAAAACCAAGCTGAAAGTGAGCCCTCCAAGCAGCTTGCCTCAGCGCTTCAAGATGCTAACCAAGCCATCCAAGATGGTCAGAATGCACTGAAGAACAACGACTGGGCAGCCTATGGCGAATCACAGAAGCGTCTAAATGATGCTCTGACGAAGGCTATCGACGCCCAAAAGAAGCTGGATGCCCAAAGCGGCTCTGGTTCCTGATAGCTCAATATGAGTAAAGGCGTGGGCCCGGGTGAGGAATACTCACCCGGGCCCACAGATCGTTTCACGTCGGGTGTCGTCGACATGCAGGAGAATGGAAGCGGTTTTTCGCTGTGTTGGGCTCTTAGTTATTCAGGTGTGCCCTGATGACGACGGTAGTTCCGCATTCGGCTCCTGGCAGCCATTCAATATTTCCTTGAAGTTCTGAACGGACCATTTGGCTGACAATCTGAGTTCCCAGACCTGTCATCGCCCGCCCTGGCTGGATTCCCTGCCCCGTTGTCTGAAACGGTGACCGTGAGCTGGCTGTCATTACGTTCAGCATGGACTTGAACCAGCCCTGTCCTTGTCGGCAAGTCCGTGCTCAACCGAATTTGACACAAGTTCATTCAAGACCGTTGCCATTGCCTGAGCCTGAGCGGCCTCAAGGCTACCGAATTCTCCAGTTGTCACTACGTCAACGGAATGATCGGTTGAGGCAACTGTACCCTGCCATACGGACGATTGTTCGTGCGACCTCGTCGAAATCTACCTGTTCATTAACATTTTGAGAAAGAGCCTCGTGGACGGTAGCGATCGCTTGAACACGGCGTTCGGCCTCTTGAAGTGCCGTTTGAACACTTTCGAGTCAGAACGACGTGCTTGGAGACGCAATAGCGCGGAAACGGTTTTGCAGGTTGTTCTTCACACGATGGTGAATTTCGCGAATCGTTGCATCCTTCGTCATCAATTCCTGCTCGCGTCTACGCAGTTCGGACAGATCGCGAGTCAAAATGACAGCGCCCAAACGTTTGCGTCCGTTAAATAAAGGAAGAGCGCGCATTGTGACTGTTGAGCCCTGAACACTCAATTCAACGCGCCAAGGCGCACGACCCATAACAACTACTGCTAAGGACTCTTCAACGATTGTCGAGTCAGAAACAACGTCGGTAATGCGTTGCGCAAGCACCTCTCCAAGAACAGATTCCCGAATGCCTAAACTACGCAAGCACGAGGTCGCATTCGGGGTTGCCTGTAGAACCTTGCCCTCAGGGTCAATCAAAATGGCACCGTCCTGGACGCGAGGAACGCCGTGTCCAGTGATTGTCGAGGGCAGAATCGTAGGGATACTCACCGCGAGAAATCATTTCGCAGAGGACATCCGCGGCGTCTCCAGTCCACGTGTCAAAACCTTGAACAGAGCGGGGGGAAGAGAGATTTGCTTCGCGGGTCAGTACAGCAACAACCTCGCCCTGGTAGGGGATTGGAACGCAGGTCTCCATCATCGAGTACGTGCCAGCCCAGTGCGCCGCAGTTGGTCGAACGACTTCGCAGGTTTCCATGGCGCGACGAAGCTCAGCCTCGCGAGCAAGCGGCAGATAAAGGCCTCGTGGATCCTCGGCGTGCACGGTAACTCGACGTCGATGGACGGCAACTTTCAACTGCAATAAACCGATTGTCATCTGTGGGAAGCCACAGAACTAAGTCTGCAGCGGCAAGGTCAGCGATGACCTGCCAATCTTCAAGAAGCCGATGTAATAGCTCGATCGCACCTGTGGGAATGGGAGTGGCAGATGCAGATTCAGCGATCTGGGTCAGTGTGGGCATGTATTCACAATAGCGTCATAGCGGAAGTTGTGAGAATCATCGGACGGCGAGGATACAATCGCAACGATGGTGTTCGCCTTCTTCTTAGGTGAACTTCAAGAAACGCGAGGATAGGATCGGCATGCAGTTCAATGGGGATGCACAGTATCAATGCTCACCTGAGGCATTCGTCGAAATCAGTACAACTCCAGGCTTTGTCACTGAAAGAATCGGGCCTCTTTTGAAGGACCCGATCATTGAGAATCCTCAGCAACGGGCCGTGAGCGCGTGGGGGTGCGTCAACCCCGAGGTGGTCCCTGCGAAGGTGCGAAGCCTCGTCGCCAATAAGGCACGTGTTGAATACGACGAAGTATGGGTTCAGGAAGCGCCGCGTGAGTTTCGAGCAAAGTGCACACTTGCCGTTAAAGGACTACCGGTTTCTGCTGGATTTACCCAGACAGTGACCGCTGTCAGTGGGGATGTGAATCAATGTCAGTGGCATGTGGATGGCGACTACCATGTGCTTATTCCGCTTATTGGGCGAAGCGTTGAAAACACCGTTTCTGAGCGTCTTGCTCAGGCTTTTGAGCGGGATCGACGCATTGTCAATAACTGGCTGATCGCTCATGCGGGCGAGTACCCAATGTACAGTAGCTGTGGAATAAATATTTGCGATTATTGGTTGCACTGGAACAACAACAACACGAAGGACAGATCATGGCAGAAGAAATCGAAGAAACTACTCAATCTGTACCAGCGACTTCGGGCCCCTCAAACCCCTTTGTACCTTGAACGTACCGGGGTCCGTCAGTACGTTGCGCGTAATGCTCGAGGCGCCGAGGTCTTAGTAGGGGATGGTCCGGGACGCTTTAGCCCCGGGGATCTTCTCAAGCTCGCGCTCGCAGGATGTAATGCGATGTCCTCTGATGCGCGTTTTGCTGCGGTTCTGGGTGACGATTTTGCTCAGATTTCCGGAGTTTCAGCCGAGTATGACGAGGCTGAAGACCGCTTCACTTCGATGGAAATCGAGCTCCTTCAGGATCTCTCAGCGCTTAGTGAGGAAGAAAACTGCTTCGCTTCTTCGACGTGCCGAGGCCGCAATCGAGCGTCACTGCACTATCGCACATACGATTTCTCACCCGGTCCCGCACACTCTGCACATTGCTTCGGGAGCGGGTTCGCTAATTCTGAGAGTCGGTCGGCTTTTTCGTCGGTGCCTACCACTAGGGCTTGTAGGTACCGACGAAAAGAATGGCCTTTGGGACAGCTGGAAAGGAACAGCAGTGAACCAGATTGATCGACAGTACGAGGATCTGCTGGCGAAGATCATGCGTGAGGGTGCCGAAAAGTCCGATCGCACCGGCACGGGTACTCGTTCACTTTTTGGTGCCCAGCTGCGTTATGACCTTTCAAAAGGTTTCCCGCTGATCACGACCAAGCGTGTCCACATGAAGTCGATCATTGGTGAGCTTTTTGTGGTTCTTGAGTGGTGATTCCAATGTCCGCTGGCTTCAAGAAAACGGCGTGCGCATTTGGAACGAATGGGCCGATGAAAATGGTGATCTCGGGCCAGTTTATGGTGTTCAGTGGCGGCGCTGGAATGCCGGTGATGGGCGTGAAATCGACCAGATTTCCCAAGTTTTTGGAAACTTTGAAGACGAACCCCGATTCTCGCCGAATGATTGTGTCAGCTTGGAATGTCGGAGACTTGCCGAAGATGGCTCTGGAACCGTGTCACGCATTCTTCCAGCTGTATGTTGCTGATGGCCGTCTCTCGCTTCAGCTCTACCAGCGCAGTGCAGATATGTTCCTTGGCGTTCCTTTCAATATCGCCTCCTACTCGCTGCTCACCCATATGTTTGCCCAACAAGCCGGCCTTGAGGTGGGAGACTTTATCTGGACCGGCGGTGACTGCCACATCTATTCCAATCACGTGGAGCAGGTTACTGAGCAACTCTCGCGTAGACCCTATCCCTTCCCAACTTTGAAGCTCCGTAAGGCTGATTCGATGTTCTCTTACGGCTTTGATGATGTTGAGATTGTCGGTTATGAGCATCATCCGATGATCAAAGGCGCCGGTGGCCGTGTGAGTGTCGTGGAGGCAACATCCTTCGCATCGAATCCTTTTTATGGAGACGGTACAGGGGAAAAGTCCCCGTTGCTTCGATTTGGGCCCAGACAGAAGATGGTTTTTAGGCTCCGGTAAAGACTTACTCTGGCGGGTTCCCGACGACTTTGCTCACTTTAAGTCAGCGACTATGAATAGCCCGATCATAATGGGGCGTTCATCGTGGGATGCTTTGGGTCGCCCTCTTCCGGGGCGGACGTCGATTGTTGTGACTCGCGACCCTAGCTTGGTTATTGACGGCGCTGAAGTCGTTCATTCGATTGACGAGGCTTTACTGTGTGGGCAGAAAGATGCTGTCTTGCGTGGAAGTAAACGCGTGTGGGTGACGGGTGGTGCGCAGATCTATAGCCTGGCTATGGACGTTGTCGATGAGCTTGTTGTTTCTGTGCTCGAGTTGAAGGAAGAGGCACGGGCACGTGTTGGCTCTTGTACCAGTGGCGTGTACGCCCCTGAGATCGATCCTTCCACCTGGCAATTAGATACCGAGGCCAGTGATGCCCTGTGGCGCGGTCCTTCAGGAGATGCCCTCTGTTGGCGTATCCAAGTTTTCCGTCGGATCTAGGGCAAGTAGGCGTTTCAGGGCTTTTTCCCCAGTTGATTTCTCTCGAATAGATCATCGTCCAAAGACCGTGCTTCTACTTTGACGGTATCGATGGGCTGCGTCTCGGCACTCAACCCTGATAGCTTCCGTGCGCTGACCAGAGCGCGAGATTCGAAGGAAGCTAGGAATGAATTCCACGACTGTGAGGCGTTGTTGAGCGCATTGCTCACTTTTGTTGCATGTTTACCTAGCGTTTGAAGGCGTTCGTAGAGTTCTTGAGAAAGCTGGATGATCTCATTGGCCTGTGAGGGATAAGTTTTCCTGACGCCATGTGAAAGATACCGTTCGAAGAATTGCCCACATTGAGGTGGGGGATGCAAGGACGACATTCATTTCAAGTGCATCATGCATGAGAGATGGATCGTAGCGTAGTGCAGCGGACAGGATTGACTCTGCGGGTATGAACGCAATCACGTAGTCGGCAGAGTAGGGGAGTTCCTTCCAATATTCTTTTTTGGCCAGTTCGGTCACGTGTCTGCGAAGGGCCTGCGCATGGGTGAGCATGAGTTGTTCGTAAGAGTCCGTGGGCTTTGCCGGAGAAGCTGAATCGCTCTTGTCTTGTTCTTCTTCCTGGGCCTGTGCATTTAGGAAAGCGCTGAGGGGGACCTTTGCATCGATAGGGATACATTTGTCCTCTGGCAGAAGGATTAGCATATCGGGGCGTTTAGTGCGCTGGGCGAGCGAGACCTGGGTGTTGAAGTGAACGTGCTCAAGTAGCCCTGCAGATTCAACTAAGGAACGTAATTGAGCTTCGCCCCACGTACCACGCAGAGGTGAGTGCGATAAAGTTCGAGATAGCTCATCGGTAGATTTGCGGAGACGCTCTTCTGAAATGCGGCTCAACTGAAGCTGTTGCCCAAGTGCGGCTAGTTGTGCCGCGTGTTGGCGTTCAAGTGAGGTCACCGAAGTTTGCAGGAGCCGCATCCCTTCGTTGATAGGCATGAGGCTTTGCATAAGGCGTTGATGATTGATGGACTCATGATGGAACGCTTGGTTTTGTGAATCAGTGAGGTGGGATTGGATATCCCGTTGTTCATCGAGTCGGGTGCGTAATTCTGTTACCTGAGTCTGTGCGCTTACGAGCTTTTCAGAAAGGTCGAGGCGTGTCTGTGTCTGTCCCATGCGTTTTCCGAGTGCCCACGATGCGCCGCACAGTAAGAGGCATAAAACGATTGTGAAGAAGCTCGAAGAAGTCATGCCCGCATATTAGGTGGTGGCACCCTCAGTTCCATCCAGTTTTGAGGTGTCTCAGGAAAGAGCGCATGACTCATCTCACCCCTGCTCGATTTGTGTCATTCGGCTAATAGAGGGTACCTTTTATAGGTACCGACGCGGGAGTGGAGCAGTTCGGTAGCTCGCCGGGCTCATAACCCGGAGGTCGCAGGTTCAAATCCTGTCCCCGCTACTGACGACCCGGTCTCATCAGAGACCGGGTCTTTTATGTCTCCATATCGCTCGCGCCTAGCAGACAAACATTGAGGTCTACGCTCGTGCGTAGACCTCAATGTGATGTAGAAGAGCGTTAGCCGAGCTTGCGCTTACGCGACGCGTAAACACCTGCAGAACCGGTAACCAGTGCCGCTCCCACAAAGAGTGCCAAAGGAGCGCCTGTACGTGCCAGCGGTGTCTTCGGAGTAGGAGAAGATGTGCTGGGAGTTGGCGTGGTCGTGCTGGCGCTCGGGGATGGCGTCGTCGAAGTGGTCGACGGGCTAGGCGAAGGTGTCGTCGTCGAGGTGCTCGGAGACGGCGTCGGCGTAGTCGTCGAGGGCGTCGGTGAAGGAGTGGGAGTCTCGCAGACCTCGGTCTCGACGATCGGCTCGTACTGAGCGTTTGCAGCCTTAGGGGCAACTCGTGATGTTTGCAGGTCCACATGTCGACCGAAGACTTTCCGTTCTCAGACTTGAAGTTGGAGATGATCGCGTTGTTCGAAATCTCTTCTCCTGCACCCTTTTCGTTCACGCGGCCCAGAACGTAGAGCGTACCGTAGTCGAGGTAGGCAAGTTCACCCGTCCCAGTGTTCCACATTGCACCGCAGTAATTGTAGGAACCAAAGGTATTGGAGCTTTCACAGGGGAACTTCAACTCGCCAGAATAATCCGGATTTGGATCGAAGCTTTGCCCGTAGCGCACCCACAGGTGGTCAGTCGGTGCGACGGTGTAGAAGTCCGTCGTGCACCTTCGTGTCCACGAGTTCTGGTAGGTAATCTGCTTGGGAAGGCTGTCGAAAAACATTAATGTTATTGACAACGCCTCGACCACGGTTCAAAACGTTGATGCGATAGACAACGTAGTCGCCCACGTTGAATTCACCGATCGGACCATCCGCAGTCGAATCCAAAGCAACGGGAAGACCGTTTGCATCAAAGACTGGTTTTCCGTTCTCCATCTTGACGTGCGCAGCATCCTTCATGACGATGAGATCAGCACCATCGTTAGGAGCGGCATCTGCTTGATGATGTGAGGCCGAAGCGCCCACGATTCCCAGTGCAACGCTTGCGCTTACGAAGGTGGCAAGAAGCGTGCGGCGGCGCTTTGCGCGACGTGCCGTCAGGTGTGACATAGAGGTCCTTTTCCTTGGCGAGCGGAATCAGTCGAACTTTCGCCTGTGTGAGGCAAAAACAAACCTCGAAGCTGCGGTCACTGAGTGTTGCTCCCCAATGAGAGCCAAAGGCACACCGGTACGTGCAAGCAATGGCTTGTGTGATTGTGATGGCTTAGGAGCAGGGGAAATAGGTGAAGTTGTCTCGGTCGTTGCCGAGGGAGAAGGAGTGGTTGAGCTTGTCGAGGGAGAAGGCTGCGTTGTACTCGCCGAAGGAGAAGGTGAGGTTGTTGAAGGCGACGGAGTCGGTTCAGGTGCGCAGGGGGATGGATCGATGATCGGTTCAACCTGAGCATCAGCAGCCAGGGCGCGACCGTAATGTTGGCAGTCCAAGACTTAACTGGCGTCTGCGCATTCGGATCGGAAAGATCGCCAATTGTCGCAGTATTGGACACTGTCGTTCCAGCGGCCTTCTTATTCACGCGCCCCCAGAATATGCAGCGTGGAGTAGCCCATGTAGTCGAGTCCGTTATCGCTCGACCATTCTCCTGTGCAGTGATCAAAGGATTCCTTGCTGGTAATCCCGCCACCCGTACAGGGGAAAGTGACGCTTTGTTCTGCAGGGGAAGCGGGTGTTCCATCTTCGCGAACCCACAGGTGGTCGATAGGAGCAACGAACATCATTTGGCAGCGGCTGACCCAGGAATTCTGGTAGGTAATACCTTCGGGAAGCTGATCCTGAACCTTGAAGTGAGCCAGCGTTCCTTGGCCGCGGTTGAGAATATTGACGCGATAGAGAACATAGTCGCCAACGTTGAAGTCGCTGATCGGGGGCGTCTGCAGTGGAATCGAGGGGCAATAGGAAGACCGTTACTTCCATAGGCAGGTTGTGCGCCCGACATCTGAACATGGGCGGCATCCTTTAAAAGGATGAGATCGCTGCCGTAGCTGTCAGCTTGTGCGCGAAGTCGGGTAGACGAAACACCGAGGAAACCACATGCAATTGCTGCACTTAATAGCGCAGTAAAAATGACTCTGCGGCGGCGATGCTGCCGTGTGAAGGACAAGAATGCCATCGATGATTCCTTTAGTGCGTTCTGCTGTCAATATACCGCTCTACTGTACCGGTTTTTTGGCGCATAGTTCAAGAAAATTGTTAGGGGCTGTGGCCGATCGCTCATCCTGTTCTTTTCACTGTTATGGGGGGCTAAGAGTGTGGTGATTGGAATCTGTATCTGCTTGCGATGCTGTTGTTTAAACGTCAGATTATCGTCTGATGTCTCACATCTGGCGTGGAAATTTTCTTCTAGCAAAGATGCTTTGACCTGCTGAAATACGCGAATTGAAGGCTAATTTAGGTTGCTATGGTTGCCGTTGTGGTTGCAACAAGTTAGAAAAACAGCCATATAGCATGTGGATGTTGAACTGACACCAGAAAAGGAAAATATAGGAAATAGTGTGAGCGTCTCGTACACGACAGAAACCCTCCCATCAATTGTTGGTCAGGTTGTGCCAACGAAATCTGAATCCATGAAGTATCGCATTAAAGGCGCCGATTACTATATCGACTGTAAAGATGATTGCCCGATCCCAACGACAGTTGACCGTATCGTCATTGAAAAAGGTTCTAGGGGCGTAGGGCGGATTGTTTTTGCATTCTCGGTCTTGATGTTTTCAGCTTTTGTCACATCTGCTTTCCGAGGCGAGTCATCGCTTCTTCTTACCGTGGCAACTGTCGCAACTGTCGTATTTGCATTCGTAGGTATCCATTTTCTACCTCGGAAGAATTTCATCAGCCGTGATGGTTTTGAAATCAGTGGCTTTTTAAGTACGAAGCACCTTCCTTGGCCGACTTCTCGAACCAGTTTCTTCGTACATGAGTTCTCGAACTGCTAGTCGTCTATCCGCTAGTTCGCGACAGGTGCAGACGCTCAGCGTCAAGCTGATCAGTGATGCGGGGAAACAGATTCCTTTGGGGATTAGCTTCACGGGCCCAAATACTCATGAACCTGAACGGCAGGCGGTGATCCAGTGTTCACGTATCTGGGACTGGGGGGTTGCTCGAGGTTTCACCGCAGACTCAGGTGACTATGTTGCGCTTAATGGCCTTGGAAAAACAGCAGGTACTTCGAATGAGGCAAGAAGACCGTTACGGCCTTCGTTAGGGATACCCATTTACGTGTGTAATGCGGACTCGGACCGTAGCAGCTCTTATCCTTTGGGATTTACATAACACGCGGGGAATTGAACACGTCCCTTCCCTCGAAAATAAAGGTGTGGGCTCAGCTTCTGCCGGGCCCACACCTTTATATCTAGAACTTAGTCCTTCTTCTTTGCAGGGGCTTCGCCCAACTCGAAGGAAGCAACGCGGATAGAACCCTCATCTTCGGTAGTCTCTGCCGAGGCCCTCGAAATGAGCAGGTCCCTGAATCTCGTTGCTGCCGCAAGGTCTTCCAGAACATCCTCAGCTAGGGGAATGGTCTGCTTAGAGCAGACACCGTCACTTCGAGGAATGGGGTCCTGGGGAAACCTTTTGCTTCGGACTTCACGCGGCGCAGGACCACGAGCGCCCTCAGAGGCAACACCCAACAACACGCTAGAAGCATCTTCGATAGCGCCTTCAACGGTCCCATCCGGAGTGACCTCGTCGGAAGCAGTCGGCCATGCAGCCTGGTGGACGCTACCTTCGCGATACCAGCTCCACACCCTTCGGTAACGAAGGGCAGGTAGGGGAGCAAGCAAACGAACGAAGGTATCGATGGCGATCGCCTGAGCTGCGCGGGCAGAAGCAGAAGCCTGATCGCTCCACTTGCCCTCGCGGTTGTAGGCGCGTTCCTTGACCAGCTCCAAGTAGTCGTCGCAGAACGTCCAGAAGAAGGACTCGGTGATCTCAGTGCGACGAGCATGCTCGTAATTTTCCAGAGCCGTGGTCGCAGAAGAGACAACCTCGCGCAAAGCGGCAAGCATCGAACGGTCCAAGGGCTGGACGACATGCGTGATATCCAGATCCAGATCTGCGTCCCCGCCCATCGTGAGTGCGAACTTCGAAGCGTTGAGCACCTTGATGGCCAGGCGACGGCCAATCTTCATCTGGGATTCATCGAAAGCAGCATCCAGGCCCAGTCGAGCAGATGCCGCCCAGTAGCGCACCGCGTCCGAGCCGAACTTCTCGAGCAAGCCCATGGGGGTCACAACATTGCCCTTAGATTTCGACATCTTCTTGTGATCCGAGTCAAGATCCACCCCGATAGGCCTGCGTGCCCAGGGAGTGCACCGAATTCCAGATCAGCGCGGACGACCGTTGAGAAAAGCCAGGTACGGATGATGTCTTGACCCTGCGGACGCAAATCCATCGGGTAGGTTCGGGAGAACAGGTCCTCGTCCTCAAGCCACCCGCAGGCAATCTGCGGGGAGAGGGAAGAAGTCGCCCAGGTATCCATGATGTCGAGTTCGCCGGACGAAACCACCGGCGACGCCGCGCTGATCCTCGGTGAACCCGGAGCAGTATCCGACGAAGGATCGACAGGGAAGCTGATCCTCGCTGGGGTGATGATCTGCGTGTAATCGACTTCTCCGTTGTCATCAACGCGGTACCACAGGGGAATGGAACGCCAAAGAAACGCTGACGGGAGACCAGCCAGTCGTTGTTGAGGCCGCGTACCCAGTTCTCGTAGCGCACGCGCATGAAGTCCGGGTGGAACTCCAGCTCCTTACCGCGCTCAATGAGTTCCTCGTTCAGGTCCTTGCTAGTCGCGGGGTTGACCCACGGCTTGCCACCGTTGCGGATGTACCACTGACGCGAAGTGACGATCTCCAGGGGCTTGTCACCCTTTTCGAAGAAATTCGTCTGGCGCATCGTCTTCTGTGGTTCACCGCGCATCTCGCCGCTTGCCTCAAGGCGCGCCACCAAGGCCTCGCGAGCAGAGAAAGTTGTCTTCCCCGAAAGCTCAGCGAAGGCCCTCGCGACCCTCATTGGTGGTGATCCACTGGGGTTTTCGGTCTGCAGGCGACCATCCTTGCGCAAAACGGTGCGCAGCGGAAGGTTCAGGTCACGCCACCAATCGATATCGGTCGTGTCACCGAAAGTACAGCACATGGCGATACCGGCGCCCTTGTCCATCTCCGCCTCGGGGTGGGGAAGAACAGGGACCTCAACACCGAAAACGGGGGAGGCAACTGTGGTGCCAAACAGAGGCTTGTAGCGCTCGTCGTCGGGGTGAGCGATCAAAGCCACGCACGCGGGAAGAAGTTCGGGGCGAGTCGTCTCAATGCAGACATCCACACCGTTCTCAACCGGCGCACCGGCTGCAGCGGCCTCTGCAGCGCGCGCGGGTCGGTGATGTGGAAGGCGAGGCGGTGGTAGAAGCCTGGGTATTCGCGGCTCTCAAGCTCGGCCTGAGCAACCGCGGTCTGGAAGGTGACGTCCCACAGGCCAGGAGCTTCAGCCTGGTAGGCCTCGCCGCGCTCGAGATTGCGCAAGAACGCAGCCTGGGCAACCTTGCGGGCACGGGTGCCGATGGTCTGGTAGTTCTGGGTCCAGTCAACCGACAGGCCCAGGTGGCGCCACAGATCCTCGAAGTGCTTCTCATCTTCAACGGTCAAGCGCTCACACAGTTCCACGAAATTACGACGTGAGATCGGCACCTGATCGCGAGCCTTGATGGACTTGCCTTCGCCGCCGACGTGCGGGGGCTCGAAGTTCGGATCATAGGGAGGGTCGCATCGACGCGGAACCCCAAAGTAGTTCTGCACGCGGCGCTCTGTGGGCAGTGCCATTGTCGTCCCAGCCCATGGGGTAGAAGACTGACTTCCCTGCATTCGCTGGAAACGTGCGACGACATCGGTGTGCGTGTACGAGAACACATGGCCGACGTGAAGTGAACCCGAAACCGTGGGCGGGGGAGTGTCGATCGAGTAGACCTCTTGGCGGGGGCGGCTTCGATCAAAACGATAGGTTCCCTGATCTTCCCAACGCTGGTTCCACTGGGCTTCGAGGCCTTCAGTGGCGACCTTTGTCCGGCACCCGTGCGGGCAGCGAGGTTGGTTCGGCCTGGCGCTGAGCGCTCATACATATTCTCCATCCGAGTCGTGACTTATTACCGTCCAAGCCTACTTTTTCTAGGGCATATCGGTCCAGTGCTCGCACCGATGCGCCTGAATCCTCGTGGCCGTAACATCTGCTCTCTTCGTGATCTGCACATGCGCCACTAGTCATGCTGAGTAGTCTTGAGGTGTACAACAATCACGTGACAAGGAGAATCGATGAATACGCTTGCGCACCACGACATTGGTGAGGAAACTATCGATCTCCTCCAGCGCCTCATCGCACTGGCTTCCGTCAACGACCTCACCCCTGATTCTGGTAATGAAGAGGCTGCTGCAGACCTGTTTGAAAGCTTCTTCGATGGGCTACCCGTCGAAGTTGAACGCATCGAACCTCACCCCGGGCGTACTACTTTGGTTGTCACTTTGCGGCAGCGACCCTTCAGCGCAGCCCCTGACTTTCCTTGGACACACTGATGTCGTTCCCTGTTGATGAGAAACACTGGACACATCCGCCCTTTGCAGGTGAGATCAGTGAAGGAAGTATCTGGGGACGAGGAAGCGTCGATATGCTTCACTTGACCGCTGCGATGGCAGTTGTCACCCGGTACCTTGCCGAAGAAGTTTCCCGAGGCGGAGCTCGCCCCGCAGGAACCCTGACCTTCGTTGCCGCTGCGGACGAAGAAGCGCGAGGAGGACTTGAGTTCCCTGATTGGTGAACACCGCGCGGATGCTTTCCCATGGGATGCCCAGCTCTCTGAGATGGGAGGCGCCCATATTCGCGGCGCTCGCGGCAAAGACAGCGTTGTTGTCATTGTTGGTGAGAAGGGGGCTGCTCAGCGTCGCCTTCATGTGCGTGGAGATGCTGGACACGGCTCAATTCCTTTGGGGCGTGTCAGCGCAGTCGAAATGCTTGCTCGAGTTTCGCAAGCCCTGTCGTAGGCGCAGTGGCCACAGGCCAGTGACGAGATTTGGGCTGGATTTTGTCCGCGCTTTTGAATTTGAATCAGAACTTGAAGAATCTTTGATTAGCGGTACCTATCGCGGAGACTATGGCGAATTTGGTGACCTTGCGGCGTATGCCCACGCGGTCTCGCACATGACCGTTGCGCAAACGGTTGCCCGTGCCGGCGGTCCTATTAACGTTCTCCCTTCCTCTGGGGAGCTGGAACTGGATATCCGCACCTTCCCGGACAAAGCGATGATGATGTTGATCATGCGATTACCGAGGCCTTGGGGGAGCTTGCCGACCACGTGACCATCGAGCGCCTGCTGAGCGAGCAGGCCACGGCCTCGTCCATCGACACAAAACTGTACCGGGCTATCGAGGAGACTTTGACGCAGGCGAACCCCGGGGCGAATGTTGTTCCTATCCTCTTCCCGGTGGTTCCGACCTTCGAGTTGGACGCCACAAAGGGGAGTGGGCTATGGTTTTGGTTCCTGTTCTTCCGGGGCAACTTTGGAGCAGGTCTACTCCCAGCTTCACGCTCACGATGAACACATCGCCGTGGAAGATGTTGTTTCAACAGTGTGCGCTCTTGATCACCTTTACTCGGGTCTTCATTTTACCCCGAAAAGGCCTAAATCCAAGTGTTGACTAAGTGTTCGCCTATTGTTCGTTCCTGGGCAGTGAGCGTTACAAACGCCCACGAAGTGGCACGAGTCGCGAACCTAGGGCTTGGGCCATATCTTTATTTATGGCGCGAGTATCCGTGCTTTATCCAAGGACCATTTGACGTCACTATGAACTAATTGAAGGAGATCAGGATGCCAGCTTCACGCATCACCACAAAAGCAGCCGCACTAGCTACAGCAGCTGTCCTCATGTGCGCTTCGCTGGCAGCATGTGCACCGAAAAATGCCGGATCGGCACAATCGGGAGCAAAGAGCGATACAGTGACGGTTGGTCTTCCTGGTTCTCTGTCACCTTGGACACTGCTCACGAGACTGGCATTATCAACTACTACGTTGCCCAGGTGACCTCCGAAGGCCTTCTTGCCGTCGATAAGGACGGCAAGCTGGTTCCGGCAATTGCGACGGACTACCGCACCGATGATGCGAAGACCTGGGTTTTCCAGATCCGTAAGGACGCAAAGTTCCAAGATGGTAACCCCGTGACCATTCAGGACGTCCTCTTCTCAATTGATATTGCGAAGGACCCCGATAAGTCCCTTCATCGGCTGTTTACTGGGCCAAGGGCGTTGAAGCAACTCAGACCGGCGACTGGGAGATCACTATTACGCTTCCTGCTCCCGCCGTAAACTTTGGATGGACCGTGACGGCAAACGGCGGCCTGTGGATCACCGAAAAGTCGTTCTACGAAGCCGCGCAGTCCTATGGTTCCTCCAAGGACCTCATCATGGGTACCGGCCCCTACTAAGGCGACCTCTTTCCAGCCCGATTCGAAGGCTGTTTTTGAAAAGAGCGGCACGTGGTGGGGCGGCGATACTCCCGCGCAGAAGATTGAGTTCGATTTCTTCTCAGATGAGAATGCTCGACTGCTGGCTCAGCGCAGCGGCCAGATTGATATCGCCACGCAGCTTCCCACCGATCAGGTCTCTCAGTTTGAATCGATCGATGGGGTCAAGGTTCTCACCGAATCTGACCGTTCCTACGTGGGCCTCACCTTTGATCAAGGCGTGGCGCCTTTGACGACATTCACGTTCGTAAGGCTGTCGCCCATGCAGTGGACCGTAAGGCAATCGTCGATTCCATTCTCAAGGGACGCGGAGAGGGTTGCTACCGCAATCGAACCCAATGACCAGCTGGGCAGCGAGATTGGCATCGATAAGGCGCGTGAACTTCGGGCACAGCTTCCCATCGATTCCTTTAGCTTGGGACCAGGCGCGCGCAGAGCTGTGACAGTCTAAGGTTCCCAACGGTTTTGATACGGAACTGACCTACCCTGCATCGATCCTCGAGATGGGCTCTGCGGCGCTGGCAATCGCTGATAACCTCAAGCAGATCGGCATCAACGTCACGGTAACTTCCAAGCCCATCGAAGAATGGATCTCAAGGTGGGAACTGGCGAGTACGGCCTCTACTACATGAGCTACACCTCAACGACCGGTGATCCCGCAGAAGTTGCAGGCTGGTTGCTCGGACCCGATAACCCCGCACGCTACGTGAACGAACAGGTTCAGGGTCTCATCGCCTCGTCCACCGCTGAGACGGATCCGAACAAGCGTGTTGAGCAAATCGTTGCAGCAGAAAAGATCGCTCAGGAAAATACGATCTACTCGCCGATCTGGTGGGGCAAGACTCGACCGCATTCTCGAAGACCGTTACACCGAATAACTACACGTCCTACTTCTTCATGACCCCCTGGGCCGCGTCCCTGAACGTCACGAAGTGATGGCACGTTTCTTCGCACGACGCCTTGCGGGGTTCGCGGCGGTCTTGCTGGCCTTATCCTTCATCATCTTCTCTCTCTGCTGGACTTGGTTCCGGAGACCCGGTGAAGATTCTGGTTGGCACTCGCCGCCTCACCCCCGAGGTGCGTGCTGCTATTACAGCCCAATACGGGCTGGATGAGCCCCTACTTCGCGCTATTGGCATTGGTTGCTTCGAGCGCTCAGGGAGATTTTCGGCAGCTCCGTGCGCTCTGCAACCCTGTTACCGACGTCCTCGTCGCACGCGTTGGATTAACCACGATGCTGACTCTAATGGCATTTGTTTTTGGCCATCTGCGTCGGTGTTCCACTGGGAATTTGGGCTGCTCGACGTGCTGGGAGCTGGGTGGACCGCTCCCATCGTCGGCTGGAGGTGGTCGGTATTTCTGCACCGGGTTTCGCCTTGGGCCTTGTGCTGCTCTACGTTTTCGGACTCATGCTGGGCTGGTTCCCGATTTTTGGCGCAGGTGAGGATTTCGTGGATTCCCTGTGGCATCTTGCTCTGCCGGCGATTGCACTTAGCTACCGGCATCGGCGCGATGATCATTCGAATTACTCGCGCCGCCGTCGTGGCAGAACTCAGTCAGGATTATGTGACTTTCGCGCGCTCGAGGGGGCTTCCTTCGCGGCGTATCACCTGCATGTACCTGCGTGGCTTCTCGCTGATCATCACCCTCAGCAGGTCTGATCTTGGGGACCTTTTTGGCTCAACGGTCTTGGTTGAAGAGGCCTTCTCCTTCCCGGATTGGGTCGGCTTTTGGCCGATTCGATTACGTATAAGGACGTGCCTGTTGTCCAAGCCGATTGCACTCTTGGTAGCAGTGATCATCATCGCAGTCACATTTATTGTCGACCTTGCAGCATTCATCGTTGACCCGCGTCAAAAGCTTGAAGAGGGAGGTGTCGCATGAGTGATCGCGCACTGTCTCAGGGGACCGAGGCCAACGCCGAAGTCCCCACTGGCCGTTTCCGTTCTCGGCACGAGGCCTTGCCCGCATAATGCGATCAGTCCCGGCCCGTCGTTCTTTCCTTCATTATTTTTGATCGCAGTCGCAGTGTGCGTCTTTTTCTCCCCGCTGATCGTTCCCAATGCTCTTGGGCAAGACGTTTTTTTAGGGGTGAGCCCGGCGGGCACTCCCGGTCATATTTTTGGAACCGATAAAGTTGGGCGTGACATTCTCGCATTGACGATTGCGGGCGCGCGCTCCGCTGTCATCGGTCCCTTGGTAATCGCTGGCGGTTCGATGATCCTGGGACTGATTTTTGGAATGACTGCCGGCTGGTGGGGAGGCTGGTGGGATTCCCTTGTATCTCGTTCCTGCGAAATCCTGCTTTCAATGCCGGTTACTTTGCTGGCAATTGTCGTTGCAGGCGTGATTGGTGGTTCCTATTGGGTGACGGTCGGCGTGCTGATCATTTTGTTTGCCCCTTCCGATATCCGGATGATTCGCGCTGCCACTCTTCAGCAAAAGCCACAGCCCTATATTGAGTCCGCGCAGGTTCTGGGCTTGTCTTCGCCTCGTATCCTCGGAGTTCATATTCTGCCGAATATCACTCCTATCGTGTGGGCAAACCTCTTTGTCAATGTTGCTTTTGCGCTTGTGTCACTCTCTGGGCTGTCCTACCTAGGTTTTGGCGTCGGTGCGCAAGACGCGGACTGGGGACGTCAGCTTGCCGATGGACGTTTTATTCTCAACCAGAATCCTGCGGCCTGTGTTGTCGCTGGCCTTGCCATCATCATCACTGCAACCGCAATCAATATCGCAGGTGATTGGTGGAGTGAAAGGCAGGAGGTGCGCTCATGAGTGAGAACCAGGGCCTTATTGCCTCGCATATTAGCGTCACGCGAGATGACGGCCACATCCTTGTCGATGATGTTTCGATTCACGCAGAAGCCGGACGCACCCTAGTTATTGTGGGTGAGTCAGGTGCGGGAAAGTCCATGCTTGCACGCACCATCTGTGCGCTCACTCCTCATACTTTGAGTGCTCAAGGGCAAGTCACCTTGGGAGGACGCGAGTTTGACATCGTTCGCCAGGCGCGTGCCTTCAAAAGCACTTCGAGGCAAAGGGATTGTCTGGCTTCCTCAAGATCCTTTCACCTCGCTGTCTCCTACCCAGCGTTGCAGCACGCAGATTATTGCCGACACGCGGTTGCCCAAGCGTACGCGGGATGAACGTGTTCGTGAGCGTCTTCGCGAAGTTGGACTTTCTGAACGCGTTGCTCAGGCTTACCCTCAAGAACTCTCGGGAGGTATGCGCCAACGTGTAGCTATCGCCGCAGCCCTGGACTCTTCACCCGAGTCTTCATTGCGGACGAACCGACAACGGCTTTTGATGTGACAACTCAGAAGGAAATTCTTGATCTTCTGAGCGAGCTGCGCGAGAGCCGATCGATGGCCCTCATTTTGATCACCCACGATCTTGCTTTGGCACGCGAATATGGCGATGAAGTGGTTGTCATGCGCCACGGGAAGCTCGTCGAATCGGGAAGTGTCGAGAAAGTCTTTACTCACCCCGAAAACGACTACACCCGTCAGCTTTGCAGCCGCCGAGCCCTCGACTAGATGGCCCAAATCCCTGTTCTTTCACGCAAGAATCCCAAGCAGACCACTCTTTGGACGCAGCCTCGGACAAGAATCATGTTGCGCCTGCTTTGGTTGAGGCACGGGACTTGGTCAAAAATTTCCGCGGCCGCAGCCGCAGGGATCACCACGTGGCGGTCGATGGAGTTTCGCTTTTCATTGCCCACCAAGAATCCGTTGGGATTGTTGGTGAATCCGGATCTGGGAAGACCACCCTTGCACGTCTGATTATCGGTTTGGAAAAGCCAGATTGGGAAGCATAGAGGTCAACGGCGCACTGCGGGAGAAATTACAAGGTGCCTTAGAAGGTGGGCGCCCCCCAATGGGGATCGTTTTCCAAAATCCGTATTCTGCCCTCAACCCAGCGCGCACTATTGGCGCCACCCTTGCTGAGGCTTTCTGCACGTAGGCGGCCGTTCAACTGGTGAGGTGGCGAGCCTCTGGAGTCCTGTCGGCCTTCCAGCCTCCCATGCGCAGCGTTTTCCGCGCGCCTGTCTGGTGGGGAAACGCCAGCGTATCGCTATCGCCAGGGCTCTGGCAACGCGACCGCAGCTTTTTGATTTGTGACGAGGCCGTCTCTGCTTTGGATGTGTCTGTACAGGTTTCGTTTTTGGAGCTTTTTGCTCCAGCTTCAACGCTGCCAGGGCTTTGCATTGCTTTTTATTACTCACGACCTTGCTGTGCGCGCCAGATGTGATCGCCTTGACTGTGATGAAGGATGGACATATCGTTGAAGAGGGAGCAACCGAAGACATCCTTCATTCGCCGACACAGGAATACACGGGTCTTGCTTGCCGCAGTACCTGGCCAAGAGAGTGACAATGACTGAAGATTTCACACATCTCAATTGAATCTGGTGAGAGTAGCTACGAGCACCTGCTTGGTTTAGGGGTCCCTGAAGAGCGCGCGAAAGATTGGCGCGTCTTGGGCCCCAAGATGCGTGCGACCTTGTGGACCAATGGGCCTCGTGGGAGTATGGGAAGTCCACCGTGAACTCTCTGCGCACCTGCGTATTGCCGGATGGACTCTTCTCATACCGATCAGGTGGTATGCGAAGCCGAGTAGCCCGTCGCGTGCGCGAGATCGTATTGGGACCTGTGACGAGATGCGCTCACGTCGCTTCCCACTGGTGAAAGCTGACTCATGGGCGGATGAGGGGCTATTTTTGTTGGATGTCCTCCGCTCGATTGGTTTTTGAGCAGGTCACGATCAACGGGAACCCCATCCCATTGAAAACGACCGAGATTACTCCCATAGCGGCGCTGGCTTCTGTGGGAACCCAGAATTTGTGCGAAAAGTGCGGAATTTAGTGGTCCCCTGCCTACGAACACCAGAAGACGGAATTTACCTGCGGTCCCGCAAGTGCTCTTATGACACTTGGTGAAATTGAAGGAGATCCGCATACCGATTTTGTCAATGAACTGGACCTATGGCGTCAAGCAACCTACTCGGGGGGAGTGGGCCACTTTGGCCTGGCCTCGGCACTGGCGGACCACGGCGCACAGGTTGAAGTTCTTTCAACGACTTCTGAACCCATCGTGGAATTTCAAAAACCACAATGTTGGGTAAACGGGCGAGGTTGCTCTTCACTGCGAACATGTGACGCGCACACGAATTAGGAGTCACTTCCCGCGCGGGAACTGTCGGTAGAAGACATCACCTCAGCCTTGGACGCGACAAGCAAGTCATTGCCCTCAGTTGACCTTGCCCCGCTTAACGGTGAAGACACCCCGCATTGGCTGCTGATTTGGGGTCGTATCGGAGATTTCTTCCTGATTCACGACCCCTGGTATGACGAGGGAGTTTGGAGAAACATGGTGGAAACCTATGTCCAGCCCTCCATACACGCGACCTATGGGAAGCTGCACAGTGGGCTGATGGAACGCATGAGCGTGCGCTCCTACAGTCCGTACTTCTCGCTGAAGTTTTTCTCGAAGGTCTCCAAAGAGATTCCACGGGTCTCCGGACGATAAAAGAGGTAGAAACACAGGGAAACCACGTTGATCAATCCGAAAAATCGCGTAGGTCCATGTTGCGCCCAGGGTGAGTAATCATTACGGGAAGACCCAGGTCACCACTGCGTTCATCAGCCATCCGCAGCCGACGGCAAAACCCCTGAGCAACGCCTCGAATCCGCGATGGAAAAATCTCTGACACCAGAACCCAGTTGACCGTTCCTGACTGCTTGGCAAAGACAAACAGCGAAACGAGGACGACAACCAGCCACGGAAGGTAGGCAGGAATCGAAGCCGAAATGCTGCCATCAGCCTGTACGTAGGGGATATGCCCACGCCGAAAATAATCGCCAGACTGAAGAGCGAAAAGAGTCACGCCTGTTTCTGGTAAATACCGACGTGACGACGTGCGAGCTTGGAAACCAAGTAGAGTCCGAAACCCTGCACCGGCACACGCGACCGCACCCGTAATGACATTTAAGGTGATTGAATCAGCGGCTGAGAAACCCGCCGCAGCTAGGATCTTGGGGAGGTAGTACATCGCGGTGTTAATACCAGTGAGCTGATCGAAGCAGGCTAGGCCAACACCAATCAACAGCAGGCGTCTGGTCCAGGCCACCGATGCCGTGCGTCGAAGTGACCAGTGTCCCTGTGCGTCCTCTCTTTGCTGAAGCTCCGCGATTTGTGCGATCTCCTCGCTGAGGTTGTCGCGCTTAGGATCACGAATGCGCTTAGCGCGCCAATGGCCCTCGTAATAGCGATCTTTCGAGGCGTACCAACGCCCAGACTCTGGCATCAGACGCATACCCAGCCACAGGCAGACGGCTGGGATCGTTGCAAGGACAAGCATCCATCGCCAGGCTATTCCATCACCTGCGGTAATGACCGCGCTGGCTTACGTTTTTGAACTCCGATCCCAGGAATACCACTGTCCGCCAGTGAGGGTCCCCGAAGGATCTTCACTGACGTAGACCTCGGGGCCTCCGTGCGCGCTAGAGAGATTGCGTTCATCGAGTAGGCCAGCAATTGTCCGGCGACGATCGTGAACTGGTCAAGAGCGATCAGAGACCCACGCACGCGCGTTGGCGCAGATCTGGCTAGGTACACGGGGACTGTTGCGGAGGCGCCACCCACAGCGATACCCAAGATAAAGCGGGAAAAGATAGAGTACTGCGATATTCGGTGCAAAGGTGCAGCCCAATGTTCCCAGAATGAAGATACCCGCAAGGAGCAAGATATTGTGTCGTCTTCCGTAGTGGTCAGAGAGGCGCCCGCCAGCGATTGCACTCGATTGCCGCGCCTAGGCAAGGCTGCCCCTGACCAGACCTTCTTGGAATTCATTAATTCCGAGGCCGCCGGCAATGCGTGGCATGTACATGTAGGGCAGGGCCCCTGCAGAGTAACGCCTGTGTCATAGCCGAAAAGAAGAGAACGAGTTGCGGACCCTCGCAAGGAAAGCGATCGAACGCTTGGGACCGGATGCCGGAGTCTCATCGACGAGTTTCTCCAAATCCTTTTTGGTTTGGCCGTGTAGCGGACGAAGTAGAAGTCATGGGGGTCTATTGTGCAACTTGATCGGGTGCGCATGCAAGTTTTTAGCAAAATGTGCAAACGTTCATTGATATCGAATGAATGACCATGCCTGTGGAAGACAGATCTTCGATAAACGTGATGGATACGAAACGTACCGGACTAGAGACGCCGCGAGGCCGGGGAGTACGTTCGCTCGCCCCGGCCTCGCTAATAGGGATTGTGATCTTATTTAGAGGACCATCGCCGCAATCCATCCGCCAATCAAGAGCGGAACGTTGTAGTGCAAGAAGGTCGGGATCACCGTGTCCCGCATGTGGTCGTGCTGACCATCGACGTTGAGTCCCGCTGTCGGACCGAGCGTCGAGTCCGATGCGGGTGAGCCGGCGTCACCCAGCGCTCCAGCGGTGCCGATGATCGCCACCGTTGCCATGGGGGAAAAGCCCAGCGTGAGACACAGAGGCACGTAGATCGCAGAGATGATCGGCAGGGGTCGAAGGATGAACCGATACCCATGGTGATCACGAGGCCGACCAAGAGCATGATGATTGCCGCAAGGACCTTTTGAACCATTGAAGAGCGCTGCGGTTCCATCAACCAGAGGCTTAATCTCGACCAGATTCGTTGAGGACTGAGGCGTATCCCTGAGCGGTGATCATGATCAAGCCGATGAGGCTCATCATCTTCATGCCGCCGCTGAATACATCGTCAGCTCTGCTGCCAGGGGACGACTCGCATGAAAAGCATCATGCACAGACCCACCAAGGAACCAACGAGTAGCGGATCGGCCTCAGAATCCATCTCGAGTGAGAACGGTCTGAATAACGAAGCACACGATAAGGGCGGGCCACCGCGGCCCAGACCTTCTTCATGTCAATCGGCTTGTCCTCGGATGAAGCGAAGGACGAGTCGCGTTGCTCGTAGGTGCGCGGCTTGCGGTAGGTGAAGAGAAGTGCGATCGCACAACCGATTGCCATTGAAGCCGCGGGAATTGCCATTGCTGCTATGGGTTGACAGAAGACACGTCCATGCCGGCGTCGTTGATGTTCTTGTAGAGAATGTCGTGCAAGAAGATTCGCCCGAAGCCGATGGGGAAGAACATGTAGGCGGTGACGATACCGAAGGTAATTGCACAAGCAATCATGCGGCGGTCCATCTTGAGTTCGTTCATCACACCAATGAGCGGTGGAATAAGGAGAGGAATGAAGGCGATGTGAATGGGGATCAAGTTCTGGCTCATCACACCCATGACGAGAACGCCTCCGACGATTCCCCATTTCGCGCCGCGAGCAACTCGCGCGGAGCTCGCCGCATCCGCGTTGCGCATTCGGTTGACGATTGCGCGCGCAAGCAGGGCTGGCAGACCTGAGTGAGCGACTGCCATAGCAAAAGCGCCGAGCAGGGCGTACGAAAGGGCAATTTTCGCGTTTCCCTGCGAGGCCGCTTTGGAAAAGCGACCATCGTTCCCGAGATACCCATTCCAGCGACAAGTCCGGCGACGATAGAGGCGACAAAGAGAGAGATGACGACGTGCACTCGGGCAAGGCTTAGAGCCAGCATGACGATCACCGAGAGGACGACTGCATTCAACAAAAGCATGACTATTCCAAGAAAATGTGTGAAAAACCGATGTGGATAAGGAGCAAAAAGCTTCAGTCAGGTGCGAAGTTATAAACGGGATGCGCGAGCTTAAGTGAAGGCTGCGACAAATCTTCGCGGGTGCGGAATTATCCTGACGGCGTCTCGTGACGACGTCAGCCAAGATGATGGTCGCGCTCGACAGCGGCATCGACCGCAGCGACGATCGCGGAGGAAAAGACCTGCCTCTGAGCGGCAAGGAGCCCCGCGATAGTGGTTCCACCCGGAGAAGAAACTCGATCAATAAAGTTTGCGGGTACTTGCCCATTGTCGAGGCCGCCAGCAGCAATTGTGCGCTCCCTGCAAAGGCTTGGGCGACGATGCGCGTCGAATCAGCCTTGGTGAGGCTGTGGTTGACGCCGGCCTCGGCCATCGCATCGATCATGCGGAAGATCCATGCCGGGAGGAGGAAGCGATCGCTGTAAAAACAGGGAAGTACTTCTCATCCAACACGATCGTTTCGCCGACCGAATCCAGAAGCTTACGAGCTGCGGCGAGCTGTTCGTCCGTTGTCCCTACCGGGCAAAGCGCGCTCATTGACTGGCCGATTTGCGCATTGACATTGGGCATGACGCGGACCAAGGGAATTGCCGCACCAAAATCCGAAATGATCTGATCTGTCGTACGGCCCGCAGCGCGATAGAAACGACGCAGAGTTCCTTGGCAAGTAGAGCAGTCTCGCGGATCTCGCGAATAACTTCAGACTGGACGTTTGGTTTCACCGTAAGAACCAAGAGGTCGCTCTGCTCGGCGACCCTGACGGTTTGATGCGAGTGCAACGCCTCCCAGCTCATCAGCCAAGTCTTCTGCGGCTTTGGCGGTAGTCGATCAGCGAGCATCAGATCCGAGCCGCTGAAGCCAGCGGCCACGGCACCGCGTGCAATAGCTGAGGCCATTGCACCTGTTCCGATGAAGCCGATACGCATGACAGTCCTTGAGCGAGAAGGTGTAGATCTTGACGTTATTTTAAACACACTTTTTACGTGTTGATGGCAACAAAAGTCTCATTCTTTGTCACGCAAAAATTATCCACAAAATATGTGAATCAAGGATTCATCCACAGAAGTGCTCACGGACCCCTGAACTGGAGTTGAGAGACGGACATCACTGAAGGCATGGATTCACACTTGTAATCTCATCTGAGCCGTAGAAGACACTTGGAACGCATAGTCTTTGCCTCTCAGTCTGCCAAGGCCGATCAGGATGAGGATAGGAGCGTCGAGCAAGAAGGTCCTCAAGGCAATGATGAAAATCAGGGGCGAGGCCTGCGCTGGAGCTGGCGATGGCGTACCGCTCGAGTATTTATTGCGATTTGCCTGTTTCTTGCCCCTAATTGCAGGGGCTGTCCATACCTGGAATAGTCGCGTAGAAGAAGACAACCTGTCGGCTTCTGACGGCGAATCTCCGAGTGCACATGCCGATAGCACTGGATCGATCTCCTCCTCGACCTCAGGAATTCAGCAGTCCGGCGAGGAGGGAAGTGGTCTTAGCGGCCAGGTGATGGTTCATATGACAGGACAAGTGCGCACTCCTGGAGTTGTCCGTGTCAAACATGGTTCTCGCGTTTCGGAGGCTGTCGATCAAGCTGGAGGTTTTACCGAAGACGCGGACCGTGACAGCGTTAACCTTGCCAGGTTGGTCGTTGATGGTGAACAGATCAAGGTTCCCCCTCTGAACTCCTCAAAGGCACAGGATGAAGTTTCATCCGGTCAAGCTGCCACCCGCATCGACGTCACTCAAGCAGATGCTCAAACACTACAGGGACTTGATGGGGTTGGACCGGCGTTGGCCGCGCGTATCGTCACCTATAGAAAGTCTCATCCGATCACACGTGTGGACGATTTAGTTGCAGTTCCAGGAATTGGACCTTCGATACTGGAGAAAATTCGAATTGGTGCCTGCTCGTGAGGGCTTCATCTATTGATATCCGCTTGGTACCCGTAGCGATTTCATCCTGGCTATGCACCTGGGGTGGGCTGAACAGGGCTCCGTTTCTTCTATGCGCTGGAATATGCATTGCTTTTCTCTTCCCTTTGCTCTTAGCCCCACGAGGATTCCAAGGCTTAGGAAGAGAACGTGTCAGTGAATGTGCTCCTCTATTCATCGTCACGATATGCCTGTGCTGCACGTGCATTGTGATCTCTTCAAGTCGCGCAACGAGCTGGGAAGACGATGCAAGGCAGTTATGCACGCAAGGAAAGGAGCTGCACAATGCTTCCTTTGTTCTGCTTGGCGAAGTACGTGAAGGAAAGAACGCAACGGACAAGAGAAATAAACTGAGCTACTACGTTTCGTGCTCGTTTTCTTGGAGACAAAGAACACCTGGGTTTTTCTCCTTGTATCCACCAGCGAATCTCTGAGAACACTTCGACGTGGAGATCGAGTTCTTGCTAGTGGGACTCATGCATCTTAATTAGGGCTCACGCCATTCCGAATGTGGGCGCACTACGAGTCAAATCGTGGATCGTCTTCATCCAAATGATCGCTGGACGCTTATTTCTCAAGGTGTCAGGAGGAACCTCGAGAAGATCGTTGTGACACTGCCGGAGCATGCACGTGCGCTGATACCAGGAATGTCACTGGGAGATGACCACCAAGCCGGTGCTCAAATGCGTGATGATATGAAGACCGTGTCATTTGCGCACCTCACAGCAGTGTCAGGTACTCATATGTCGATTTTGATGATGACAGTTGGTCTTCTTGCAACAAAGAAACGCCGCATAGCGATCATTACCCAAATCTCAGTTCTGTTGCTTTTCGCTGGACTTGTTGGCCCCTGCTTCTTCGGTGCTGCGTTCCTTTGCGGTCAGCGTGATCGGTTTTATCGGAATGTGGAGTAATAGAGAAGGCGGAATTTACTCATCGTTGAGCACTGTCATTATCCTTGCCTCGCCTGATATCGCCCTACGATGCCTGTGCCTTGGGCTTTACACTCTCAGTGCTTGCAACCTGTGGAGTAAGCGTTCCTGCACGTTGGATTGAGACCGGGGTATCCCAAGTGGGCCCGATTCCGCAATGCATCCGGTTAGGAATTGAATGGAGTGCCAAACTCATCAGTGTCCCATTGGGAGCCCAACTAGCTACGCCTGATCATGCTGTCGATGAACTCTTGGGTCAGTCCATGGGCAATACCCGCTCAGCTACTGATCGCACCATTGGTAACTCCTGTGACCGTAGGGTGTTTTATCTCGGCACTTGCAGCTCAGATATGGCCCGCTCTTGGCTATGCATGCGCATGGTTGACGTCTTGGGGAACCGCCTGGATATCAGCGGTTGCCTCCAGATTGTCTGCACTTCCAGGTGCGCGAATCTCGGTGGGAGAGTGGTCTGGTCTTATCACTGCGCTGATCCTTCTCCTGCTGATCTGGGTGGTGAGGGTAAAAATTCGGCGCTTCTCCTCGTAGAGGCAAACAGAACATGCCACACTTTAGAGGGCATTGCTTCAGAAAAGATGGTGACGATTAACAAAGGAGAGCTATGGCAGCCAAAAACACAAGCGGGCACCGGTATCTCCAACACTTGCCCCCTCGTCCTCATTAAAGGAAGCGAAAGCTTACTGGCAGATCGGCATTAAGCGGAATTACGTCGTCAGGCACATGAGGTTGATCCTGCCCTGAACGAACAGATCTATCAGCTGGCACCTATCAAGCAGGGCAACTCGATGTTTTGACTTCACCTTCGCTTTTTGGTGAAAGCCGAATGATCATCATTCCCGACCTGGAGAATATGACGGATGCCTTAGCGGCTGACCTTCAGGCATATGTATCCGCCCCTGCGGCCGATGTCTGGATTTTCATGCGCCATCCGGGCGGCAATGCCCGCGGGAAGAAGCTGCTCGATGCGATTGCAAAGCTGGCTTTCCCGTGATTCCGGCAGAGCCTTTAAAGAATGATCGTGACAAGCTCGATTTTGTCCGCTCCGACGTACGACAAGCCCATCGGAGCATAGAAACTGAGGCAGCTCAGGCTTTAGTGGATGCCCTAGGTAATGATCTGAGCGCGTCGCGGCCGCGGTGGCACAGCTCCTCAGCGATGTTGAAGGAAAATTACGCTCGATGCCGCGGAAGTACCACTCCGGACGTGTTGAAGCAACAAGTTTTGAAGTCGCGGATGCGATTATCGATGGACGCGGCACGGGCTCTGACTTTGGTTCGCCATGCCTATGCGACCGGAAGCGCGCGGCGCAGCTCGTTGCCGCAATTGCAATGAAATTTCGTGCAATGGCTAAAGTTTCCGCTTCTTCGGGAAGAAAGAACCTAGGGATGTCGCCCCTGGCAAGCAGAACGAGCTCGACGCGAAACTTCGCGCATGGCTCCGACCCCGCTTTGGCCTCGGCAATCCTGCAATTGCACGCCGACGAAGACACAAAAGGTGCATCGAAGGACCCACAGGGTGCAGCTGAGAAACTGGTCATGACTTGTGTCGGCTCCACCGCGGCTAAAGCACTGACTTAAGTGCAAAAATTTCGGGAAATTTAGTCTTCAGGGTCTTCGTGGCGCAGCCTGGGGACGCTCGTGTTTTCTGGGCGAATCCCTACAAGCCCACTATAGAAATCGCGGATTTTGTCCATGTCATTACGGCGGTTGCCGGTGAGTCGCATTGGCTCACCCCACCTCGTAGCGACGCTTCGCGCCATCGATGAAACTGGAACAATCGGAAGATCAGCTTCCATCGCACTCCGGTAGAAACCAGACTCAATAGGGACGAACGGAACGGGTTCCTTTGGGGTAATGACCAGAACGAAATGCTCTTTGGATTCAGCAAGGGAAATGATGTGCTCAACAAGGTGCCCCGGATGTTCGCGGTCAACGGGAATCCCGCCGATCGCCTTCACGAAACTTCCACTAACAGGGACGTCAGTGAGATTCTTCTTGACCAGGAAAGACACTGACGCTCGACGGCCCACATCGCCATCACCATGTAGAAGCCATCCCAATTTGACGTGTGAGGGCGCACCGATGACCAAACAGCGATCAGGAAGAGGGAACCCAGGCGCGAAAAGTCCACCCTTGATAGATGCATGACAGTATGAGCCAGTGCTTTACGCAATCCCATGTGCGTCCTTTCCTTGTCCTGCCGCAGTTAGTGTACGTGGGATTGACGGAGTTGGGCCTCTCCATGTGAGTGATCCCCCTGAAATTGTCCCTGATTGCACCCTGATAATCGCCTTCTTCGAGTTGAGTTGAGGGGCAGCAAGATCTAAGATCAAAAAGAGAGTTGAAGTTTGTCTGCGAGAAGGAGTTTCATGAGCGCTGAAACCGAACCCAAGGCTGACGAGGCTCCCTCAGGCGCATTCGGCATCTGCTTTTTCGCGTGTCTGGAGGCGAAGCTTCCCTGTTCTCCTCAACTGGTTTTGGACAGCGCCATGCCCGATCATCCTGACGCTGATCATTATGATTGTCGGGATTGCTGCCCACTTTAGCCACGGTCACTGGAATCAATCTCTTGCGGCGCAGGGCGGTGCAATTCGGCCTCTCACCATTGTGACGACGGTTGTGTGGAGTCCTTCGATCGGCATGATGATCAATGCCGCCCTCATGATGGCGATCATCGGTGGCCTTCTTGAACGTTTCCTCGGGTCGCGAATTTGGCTTCTTTCTGCGGTCATCGCCCTTCCTATGTCTTTAGCGGGGATGTGGGCCTTCGTTGCCCTAGTAAAGGGAATCTCTCAAAGTGGTCTATACCCGCTCTTCAGTGGTCCTTTGACAGGAGCAAGCCTGATCCTCACTGCGTTGCTTGGAACCGCCAGCGCAAAAGATGGATCGCCTATGGGCGTGGCGCACTCGAATTGGTGCACTTGTTGTCTTGGGAGCCCTCTTGGCATTCTCGTCGATCGCGGGTGCGCTGGCGCGCCTAATCGCCTTCCTGTGCGGGTGGATCATCGGTGGTTTCACAATTGGCTGGTCGGAACCGAGGGCGTTCGATGCTGGGAATTGGAGATCCGGTCCGTCGAGTGATCCTCGGTGATCACTGCCGCTACCTTTGGGGAGCGGTGAGTCTCGATCTGGAAGTTCAGCGCCCACGGTTTCAGCTTTTTGATCGAGCAGCTTTTTCTCCTGAGCTTGCTATCCAGCAATATATGTGGGCGCTGTGCCAGCAAAGCGGCGCTCCCATGAGCTGTGTCAAGGAAATGTACGGCAATTCTTTGATGCTCTACGCTCCCTCGATCTTGGCCTCTGATTCCTTTCGTGGTTCAGTTGGTTTTGGCTTTTGGTCTTTTTCCCGAGGCCGTCGTGGTGCTTGGGTGGGCACCCTGCTTCTTCCAGAGCGTGCTCGCGATTATTGGCGTTGCACAGATCATGGTTTTCGCGCTCACGGTCAATGAGGCACAGGGACCTCGACAGCGATGACTTTTTATCGCTCCTATTCCCATGAGTAAGCTTCTGATCAGCGTTGCTTTCCCCCTGGCGATGCTTCTGCTGACCGCATGGAATTCCTCTGCGTTCCAGGTACGCATTGCGGGGCGCTACTGGCTACGCAGTGCATTTGTCATTGCTGTTTCTGCTGCGATTGGCACGTTGGCAGCCCTGTCATAGGGGTTTTAATTCCTGACCAGTTTGTTCCCGAAGCGGATTTGCTGAGCCTTTTTGAAGCCTACGTTGTCTCATACGCTCCTGCAGGTGCACAGTGGCTCATCGATACTCCGATCTATGCAACAACCTTCCTTGCCTCAATTTCGACAGTGTGGATTCCCACGCTGGTGTGGATAGTCATTGCTGTTTGCCTTCTTAGGGTTTTCCTTGCACCGGTTGAACTTCAACATGATGCAGATGACGAGTTAATCGGTCTTCTGCGCCAGCACGGCGCAGGCTCATTGGGGTGGATGCTCACATGGCCAGGAAACTCGACGTGGATTAGTCCCGACCAACGCGCGGCAGTGTCCTACCGTCAGTATCTGGCGTGGCGCTGACACTGACGCAATGTGCCGCAGCGGATGAGGATATTCCAGCAGTAATTTCACAGTTTGCTCGCTTTTGCAAGCGATGCAGCACTGACCCCGGCGCTCTATTCGGTCCACGAAGAGTGGGCGCGAGAAGCGCGTCGTTTAGGCTGGTCTACCGTCAAGGTTGCTGAGGAAGCAATTATTGATCTGGGTGATCTTGCCTTCAAGGGTAAGAAGTTCCAAGATGTGCGCACCGCTTTCAATCATGCAAAGCGCGAGGGAATCCGAGCCGAATGGGCGTCATATCCAAGTCTGCCCGCTGGGCTGAAGCAACAGGTTGATGCGATCTGCCAGGTATGGGCCGATGAGAAGGCCCTTCCTGAAATGGGCTTTACCCTGGGCGGTCTGCGCGAAATTAATGACTCGGATACGCGCCTTCTACTGGCTCTTGATGAAGAAGAGTGCATCCATGCGGTGACCTCGTGGATGCCCGTCCACTCAGGTGGCAAAGTGATCGGCCTGACCCTAGACGTGATGCGTCGAGATGACTCAGGTTTCCATCTGGCGATTGATTTTCTTATTGGCCAAGCTGCTCTTCTTGCGCAAGATGAGGGACTTCAGTTCATTTCCTTGTCCGGTGCACCTTTAGCGGAATCGGGCCAATGCGAGGAAAAGTGCAGAACTGGCGGATTCACGCTTTGCTTTTGCCCCTCGTTCTTGATGTGATGGGGAGCGTCATGGAACCCGTTTATGGTTTCCGCTCATTGCTGGCCTATAAGAAGAAATTCCAGGTTCGTTTCGTTCCCCTCTATCTTGCAATTCCTGACATCGCGAATGCGCCTACGAGTTGGTCTGGCACTGCTCATGCTTATTTCGCCAAACATGAGTGCAGCCAGTGCCGTGGGGTCGCAGCAAAGTTGGTGTCACGTGATTAGTTTCCTCAGTTATTTCCGCTTCTGCGCGTATGGATTCTGCCGATCGCTGCAGCCTTAATCCTGCATCCGCTGCCTGGGTGTGGTTTTTGTCATGAAGCCGCTTTTCCCTGAAGGCGCGCTTTCTGAGCGCTTTTTGGCGGTGTCATCGTTCTTATTACTGTCCATCACCTTGTCGAAAGGGTCTGGCATCCGGTTGCCGAGGGGTTGGGGCGCGTGACATGGTTGTGGGGCGGCTCCAGCCCTTATTGCTGCGGTGATGATTGTCGTTGCGCTCTTCCGCCGCCGTCACTGGATTCGTCGTTTTCTGGCCGGGGCGATCGCGTGGATGCTCATGGCGATCGGAGCTGCACTGGGGATTAACTATCATTTCGAGGCCTATCCCACCATGGCGGAAGTCGCTGGTGGGGGAGTACAGACAATTTCTTGGGAGGAGCTAAAAGCCCTGATGATGCTGCCGCTCTGGCGCGCAGTGCAGAGGGGCGTTTGTCCGTGTCAACATTCCCGCCTCGGATTCGTCTTTCACCCTCGGCAAGCCATTGTTTATCTTCCACCGTCATATTTCAAAGATCCCAGTGCGCAGCTCCCGGTCATTGTGCTTGATGTCTGGCCAGCCCGGTACGCCTCAAGATTGGCTTTGTTTTGGGCAAACTTCCCCAGACGATGGATGAATTTGCATCGCGGCATGATGGTCGTGCCCCCATCGTTGCTGTCGTGGATGTTTACGGCAGTCAAACAGCGAATCCTCTGTGCTCCGATACCTCGCACGGGAAAGTTGCGACCTATGTACAAAAAGCGACGTCCCAACCTGGTTGCACACTCATTTCCCCGTCTCTTCTGATCCAGGACAGTGGGCCGTTGCGGGTCTTTCTTCGGGAGGAACCTGCGCGCTCCAAGTGGTGACCCGTGCTCCCGATTTGTACCGCAGCTTCCTTGATATGTCAGGCGAAGCGCATCCACAACTTGGCAATGAAGAGCGAACGATTTCGGATGGATTTGACGGCTCCCGAGAGCTTTACGAAGCGAATGATCCCGTACATCTGATGAGCCATAATCGCTACGAGGAAAGCGCAGGCATTATCTCGTGGGGAGATTCTGATACCGCCTTTAAAGAAGGTCTCATCGAGGTTGATCACGCTGCGGAGAAATCGGGGATGAGCATTGAGACGCGGACCTACCCGGGTGGGCACTCCTGGAAGGTGTGGAGCGCAGCCTTTTGAAGACGGATTGCCGTGGCTCGCACAGCGTTTCGGGCTGTAGGAACCACGGCAATCAAAAAGAGATTCTTCGCCTAGCTCGGGGGACCAACGAGGCGCGTCAGTGAAGATCTCGCCTATGCGAGTTCTTCCACCTTGATCGTCAGGGACATCCGGTGAGATTGCCCCGGGCGAAGGAGCAGCGCATTGCGACGGACGCTGCCTACTTCGACGCAGACGAAGTGTTTCCAGTCCCTCATGGTGCATGTCCGCTGCTTTGGACTCGGCTGGATTCCAGACGATTGTCGATGCGGAGTGTTCTTTTTCAATGATGATCCGTCGTTTGAAACCAGGATCTTCAATGATTGCTCCATTGCTTGTATCGAAGATCGAATCGACACGACCGTTAGTGAAGCTCAGCGGACCTTCGTGAGCGCCTTGAGCGTCGCGGACAGTATCGAGTTCGTTTGCTCCTTCGAGGCCGTGAATGCAAATCTCACGTACATCGGAAACATTGAAATAGGAGTGCAAGGCCTCATCGGCGTAGAAGGCTTCGTCATCGGTGTTCTTCATCGAAAGCACCAGGTGAAGTTCCACCCCGAAAGTGACCTCAAGTTTCGAGGTGAAACGATGGGGGAATTTTGCCATCTCAGCGTTTGTGGATGGTTTGTAAACGAATTCAAGAACTGCATAGAATCGCTACGCTCAATGAGTTCCCACGTTGCATTTCTTAAGAATCCGTGGTTTTGTGGCTTCGGATCCGGGTGCAGCCAAGGAAGCTGTTGCAACACTCAAAACCACGGTGCACAAATCGGAATTCCCCACGTGCGGGCGTCGATGCCCAGGGCAGAGAAACGTTCGGAGAGCCATCAGGACGAGGCTCGGTGCCAGAGGGCTGCCATGTAAGGACCTGGGCACCTGAATCTGAAAAGCTCGCATCACAGCAGTCATTGCTGGCGCGCATAGACGCGTCGGTTTGTCATTGGTCAAGGATAGCGCGAGTAACGCCTCACACATAGCCCTCCGAACGAGGGACTTCTCAAAAACGGCGATAAGCTAGCTGTGATACGCGTCGAGAATGTATAGGGAGCTTTATGACCATCCGCGAAGATCTACGAAATGTCGCGATTGTTGCACACGTTGACCACGGCAAGACCACCTTGGTTGATGCGATGTTGTGGCAGTCGGCGTGCTTTCAATGAGCGCGATACGGTTGAGAAGACCGGTGAGCGCGTGATGGATTCGGGCGATCTTGAACGCGAAAAGAGGGCATTACGATTCTCGCCAAGAACACTGCGGTCCACTATCGCGGTCCCGCTGCTCAAAAAGCTAGGGGCTCGAAGGTGGCGTGGTCATTAACGTCATCGACACCCCCGGACACGCAGACTTTGGTGGTGAAGTTGAACGAGGCCTCGTCCATGGTCGATGGCGTCGTTCTCCTTGTCGATTCCTCTGAAGGACCTCTCCCGCAGACCCGTTTCGTTCTTCGCAAGGCCCTTCAAGCCCAGCTTCCCGTCGTGATCGTTGTCAATAAGGTTGACCGTCCCGATGCACGTATCGACGAGGTCGTCTCGAAACCCAGGACCTGCTTCTTGCATTGGCTGAGGACCTCGCGAGCGAAGGCGTTGATGCCGATGTTGACTCGCTGCTGGATGTCCCCGTTGTCTACGCCTCGGCAAAGGCAGGGAAATCCTCGCTGACCAACCCCGGCGACGGCAACATCCCCACCGAGGATCTCGAGCCTCTCTTTGAGACGATCCTTCAGCGTATCCCCGGCCCCGAATATGAGGAAGGTGCACCCCTGCAGGCGCACGTGACGAACCTCGATGCCTCGCCCTTCCTTGGCCGCCTCGCCCTGCTGCGTATCCACAACGGCACTCTGCGTAAGGGGCGAAACCGTTGGTCTGGCTCGCCACGATGGAACGATCAAGCCTGTTCGAATCACCGAGCTTCTTCGCACCGAAGGCCCTAGAGCGCCTTCCTGCCGAAACCGCTGAGCCCGGCGATATCGTTGCAGTAGCTGGCATCGAAGACATCACTATCGGTGAGTCACTGGTTGACCTCGACGATCCTCGCCCCTTGCCCTTGATCACCGTTGATGATCCCGCGATCTCGATGACGATCGGTATTAACACCTCTCCCATGGCTGGACGAGTCAAGGGCGCAAAGGTGACCGCGCGTCAGGTGAAGGATCGCTTGGATCGTGAACTTATCGGTAACGTGTCCATTCGAGTTCTGCCCACAGAACGTCCCGATGCATGGGAAGTTCAGGGACGTGGTGAACTCGCTCTGGCAATTCTTGTTGAGCAGATGCGCCGTGAAGGCTTCGAACTTACCGTTGGTAAGCCGCAGGTCGTCACCAAGACCATCGATGGCGTGCGCAGCGAGCCCATGGAACGTATGACCATTGATATCCCCGAGGAATACCTCGGCTCGGTCACCCAGCTGATGGCTCAGCGCAAGGGTCGTATGGAGACCATGGCGAACCACGGTTCGGGCTGGATTCGCTTGGAATTTGTCGTTCCCGCCCGAGGCTTGATTGGCTTCCGTACGCGTTTCCTCACCGAGACCCGCGGTACCGGTATCGCCTCGTCGATCGCCGAAGGCTATGCTCCGTGGCAGGGCGCAATTGAGCAGCGCTTGACTGGCTCTCTTGTTGCGGACCGAGCAGGTCAGGGCGACCCCTACGCGATGACGAATCTTCAAGAGCGTGGCTCCTTCATTGTTGAGCCGGGTTCGGAGGTCTATGAAGGCCAGGGTTGTTGGTGAGAATCCTCGCGGCGAGGATATGGATGTCAATATCTGCCGTGAAAAAGAAGCAAACCAACACCCGTAGTGCGACCGCTGATGTCTACGAGTCCTCGACGCCTTCTCGCAAACTCACCTTGAAGAATCCCCTGAGTTTGCGGCTAACGATGAGTGCGTTGAAGTGACTCCCGAGGCCGTTCGCGTGCGTAAGGTTGTCTTGGACGCTCAGGGAGCGTTTCAAGATTGCCGCTCGCGAGCGTCGTCAGAACAAGGACTAAGTCCCCTTGGCCCTACAGGCCTTCAATGCCAACTGAAGTTCAGATTAGATCTGCGGTGGGGAGGGACGCGCTTTCCGGTGACCATGGTTCGCGCATCGACGCGAACCTGGCCGCGTCGGGTCTCGATGATCACGTGGGTTGGGGCAGCTTCGATGAGCGTTCCCAGCGCATCGTGTAGACCATCGTCTAGACGATAGCGGACGACCACGCGAGAGCCTCACCCCACTGCATCCACGGAAGATTGGGAATTGCGTGCGTTTCTTGTCGCGTAAAAGCTTTCGCTTTGGGCATGCTCTGCAGGACCTATCTTCTCGCTATTTTCGGGGAAGAAGGCTGCTCGTTCGCGTGGGTCTTCACGTTGGCGATAATAGAATGAAGTGGTTGTCTCAACCCAGTCCAAGGAGGAATTAATGACTTACGTCATTGCCCAGCCCTGTGTTGATGTTAAGGACCGGGCCTGCGTTGATGAGTGCCCCGTCGACTGCATTTACGAGGGCGAGCGTACCCTGTACATCCACCCCGATGAGTGCGTGGATTGCGGTGCGTGCGAACCGGTCTGCCCGACCGAAGCAATCTTCTACGAGGATGACCTCCCCAGTGAATGGTCCGATTACCTGCAGGCCAATGCCGATTTCTTCGTTGATCTGGGCAGCCCGGTGGTGCTCAGAAGACCGGTCCTCAGTCCTTCGATGTTCCGTGGATCAGCGGAGCTTCCTCCGCAGAACGAAGATTGGGATAAGTAAGGAAACACATGAGCGTCCTTCCGCGCCCACTTGATCTGCCTTCTTTCCCTTGGGATCAGCTCGCCCCTTACCGTAAACGGGCAGCTGAGCATCCCCGTGGTGTGTGCGATCTGTCGATTGGAACTCCGGTTGATCCCACTCCCGCGCTCATTCAGGATGCGCTTCAAGAGCACGCGGATGCGCCGGATATCCGACCGTGATTGGCAGCCCTGGAGCTTCGTCATGCGATTCTTGCGTGGGGAAAGCGGCGGAATATGGTGGACGTCGGATTGCAGGGCGTTGTGCCGTCTATCGGCTCCAAGGAAGCTGTCGCATGGCTTCCCTTCCTTCTGGGAGTGCGTCCCGAGATACGGTTTATTCCCGCAGGCCTCGTATCCGACCCATGACATTAGCGCGTTTAGCGGGAGCGACCCACTTCCGGTTGACCCGACAGATCCTTCGTCGTGGCCCGATGCTCAACTTGTATGGCTGAACTCGCCGGGCAACCCCGATGGCCATGTCCTCACGCTTGATGAGCTGCGTACGGTCGTCCAGTGGGCTCGCAGTCATCGATGCGGTCGTGATTTCTGATGAGTGTTACTCGGCTTTGGCGTGGGAGGAGCCTTTCCTTCATGAGGGCGTTCCCTCGCTGCTCGATGAACGTGTCTGTGATGGAGATCCTCGTTCGCTGATCGTGCTGTATTCGCTGTCTCAAGCAGTCGAATTTAGCTGGTTACCGTGCGGCTCTGATGTATGGAGATCCTGAGCTTTCTGCTCCTGTTATTGAAGTGCGCAAACACTGGGGATGATGGTTCCTGCTCCAGTGCAAGCTGCAATGCGGGTCGCGCTGGAGGACACCGAACACGTTGAGGTGCAGCGTCAGGTCTATGCACGCCGACGTGAAATTTTGATCGATGCCATTGCTCGTACTGGTCTTGAACGAGACAAGGATTCGGCTGCAGGTCTTTACCTGTGGGTGAGGGATCCTCGTGGTGACTTTTGATTCCTGGCAGCTCGTTGATGCCTTCGCGCGGCGGGGGATTGTCGTTGCTCCCGGTGATTTTTATGGCGAGGCCGGGGGCGGGCTTTTGTGCGCGTAGCCTTGACCGCCACTGATGAACGCGTTGCCGAGGCTGCGAGCTGTTTGATTGCCCAGCCTATCCGAGGATGAGGCTTGAACGGCTTAGTGGGCGTCGGGGCCTTTTTCGATCCCAAAGGCTGACCCACTGCAATCCCATATCGGCCATCATGGTGCGGATTAAGGGAAGTGAGATTCCAATGACGTTGTGGTGGTCGCCTTCAATGGCTTCAATGAAGGCTCCGCCCAATCCGTCGATGGTGAAAGAACCCGCGACTTCTAAGGGCTCGCCACTTGCTACGTAGGCGCGGGCTTCTTCATCGTTGATCGAGCCAAAGTGAATATCGGCTGAGGAAGGACGTGTCTTCGCGTAGAACCCTGCCATCCGCCCTCATCGCAGTGTAGATGCGCCAGGTAGTGGCCGCTCCACAAGGGTTGTGTGTGCCTTGGAAAGTGCTTTAACCGGGCAAGGGCAACTTGGGGATTGTGAGGCTTGCCCAGTAACTCCCCACCGGCCTCGAGCATGGAATCGCAGGCAACTAGTACGCACTCACCTTTGGGGAGCGCGGCCTCGTGCAGCGATAATGTTCCCGCGCATATCGCCGAAGCTACGGCCCTGCCTTTAGCGCTCGCAAGGGCACACACTTTCTCAGCGGGGGAGGCGCTTGGGATCTGATCCAGATTGAATCCCTCGTCCACTTGGGAAACTTTGACGATAGGAGTGATGCCGGCTTCGTGGAGGATGCGCCGGCGGGCAGGAGATTGTGAGGCTAATACAAGGTGCATACTATGAATTTTCCCGTGCAGGCTCAGCTTTTCTTCACTACACTTATGTGTGTTAGGCTACATGCGTGAGGAAGCTGTAAAGGAAGAAGCAGGATTGAGTCACGATTTTTCGACCGCGCACACCAATAGCTCTTCCTCCTTGCGTGGTCCGGCTACCCTCACTGTTGATGATCTTGCTCAGATGGCGCAGACCAGCAGCGAGGATGTTCGCGAATTCTGGGTCGCAATGGGTTTCCCTCCCGCGTGCCGAAGAAAAGGTCTTTACGGAAAAACGATGCTCGGCTGTTCATCGAGTGGTCGAAATTTATTGCTTCGGGGGCTATTGATCAGGGCGACCGCGCGTTCGCTTCTCCGCGCGAATTCTCACTAGCTGACCGTTTGGGCTGCGGCAGGTTGAAGCGTTGGTTGAAGACACGATGCGGCGCTACGGCTTAGATGACACCGCGGCACGAATGTATGTCCCGACCATATTCGTGAGCGTGTTGACATGTTCGATGAGCTCCTTCGACATTCGTGGCGACGTCACTGGATGCGCTGCTCAAACGGATGGATCAGCGAGATCGCCACGCGTGGACATGAGGGATTGCAGCCGCGATTCCCGCTGAATCGATCCCTGGGCTTTGTTGATATGGTTTCGTATACCTCATCGTCGACGATTCTGGGTGGGCGTCTGGTTGATCTCATTGGTCGTTTTGAGCAACTTTCTCGCGATGCTGTGACTGACGCAGGTGGCCGAGTGGTGAAGATGATCGGTGATGCGGTCATGTATATTGCCGATGATCTTGAAACGGGCCTTCGAGTAGCGGTTTCACTTATTGAACAACTGGGCGCTGATGATCAGATGCTTCTGTTCGTGCGTCCTTTGTGCGCGGTGATGTCTTTTCGCGTTCAGGTGATGTGTTTGGCCCGACGGTTAACTTGGCCTCGCGCCTGGTAGATATCGCTCCAGTGGGCAAAATTTTGATGGATCCCACCACAGCTGCTGCGATTGCTGCGGGTAAAGCGGGGATGGAGTACGACGTAGAAGAGTTCCCAAGTGCAACTTTGCGCGGTTTTGGAAACGATTTCGCCTATCTTCTGACCTATCGTCTCTAAAAAGACTGCCTGCTTTTTACCTGATCTTGTGATTTCATCCCATTTAGGTCAAGAAATGTACAAGAGATCCCTGAAACCGGGTATGCTGTCTCCGTGACTACAGTGCTTCTCGTTGAAGATGATCCGGCTATCGCTGGCCCGCTTACCCGCGCCCTTGCACGCGAAACCTATGATGTGCGCGCGCATGACCACGGCCGGAGTGCACTCGAAGATCTTGATGGTGTTGACTTGGTTGTTCTTGACCTAGGGTCTTCCTGATATGGACGGTCTGGATGTTGCAAGGGAAATTCGTTCCTCTGGCTCCTCCGTGCCGATTCTCATCCTTACTGCACGTGCCGACGAAGTCGACATGGTTGTCGGTCTTGATGCTGGTGCAGATGATTACGTCACCAAGCCTTTCCGCTTGGCAGAGCTCCTTGCCCGCGTCCGCGCACTGCTGCGCCGTGGCGGTGGCGAGGTTGCAGACGGTGATCTTGTTGTTCAGGACGTCCGTATCGATGTAGCCGCACACCGTGCTTATGTTGCAGGAAAAGAGCTCTCGCTGACAGCAAAGGAGTTTGAACTCCTGCGCGTTCTGGTTCGCGAGGCTGGAAACGTCGTTCCGCGCGACACCCTGATGCGTGAAGTTTGGGGAAATGGCCTGAGCGGTTCGACAAAGACACTGGACATGCATGTGTCCTGGCTTCGCCGCAAGCTTGGTGATGATGCAGCATCTCCGCGCTATATCACCACTGTTCGCGGAATGGGTTTCCGCTCGAAAAAGCCAACTGCCTAAATCTCTGAAGGTCTGTCATGCGTAGACGTGCTGCGCGAATGATTTTGACCGCGGTTGCGGTTGTCGCACTGATTTTCGGTATCCCAGCGGCTGTGGCATCTTCGTTGATTGTTTGGAATACGCAAACGGCTTCCCTTGGATACCCGCGTGCAGACAGTTCAAACCAATCTTGATCGACGTTTTACGCACCTCAACCTCTCTGAAGGCTACGCGCGGATGTGGGCGCAGACCCTTGTGGCCAACGGGGAACCTGCCTACGTCGAAATTATGATTCCCCAGAACCCACAGCCCATCACTCTGGGGGAGCCGCTTCGTGGAATCACTATCACTCGAAGTGCCCTCATCACCCGATGGCGTCAAAGTGACGGTACTGATTTCAGCGCGTAACGCGATTCGAAGCATCGTTCGTGTTTCAGGGATTTTCCTTTTAGGGATCCTTGTCTCATTGGCTGTTGGCTGGGCCCTGCAGCGCGTTTTTCGCGGCGTCTTTCGGCACCTCTGATCTATCTTTCGGCCTCAGCGGAACAAATTGGTTCCGGACAGGTCCGAGCGCGTGTCAAGCCTTCAGGGATCGAAGAAATCGATCTTGTTCAAGAAGAACTTCAACGTACGGGCGAGAAGATGGCACGCCGTTTGGCCGCCGAACGGCAGCTGGCCGCCGATGCCTCGCATCAGCTTCGCACCCTTTTGACAGCGCTATCTATGCGTCTGGAAGAAATTGAAATGATTTCGACCGAAGAAGAAGTGCAGGGAAGAAGCACGTTCATGCCTAGAACAGGTTGAACGGTTGACAACGGTAGTCACTGAGCTGCTGGATACAAATAAACGACAGGCATCTGCAACTGAAAGCCATCGACGTTCTGGAAGTCTTCAACACCCAGCGTGAAGAATGGGAAGAAGCTTCGAAAAAGGCCGATCGCGTCTTACGCTTCACAGACGAGGCAGATATGCCAATTCTTGCGGATGAGGCCAAGATTGCGCAGGTGCTTGCGACTCTGATCGAGAATTCCTTGCGCTACGGTGCTGGTACGACCTGGGTACAGCGCGCAATAGCGCGAATAGCCGAGGCGTCATCATCGAGGTCTCCGATGAAGGCGAAGGCGTCGATGCTGAATTGGCCCCTCATATTTTCGAAAATGGGAGTGTCGGGTCACGGTTCCAGCGGAATTGGTCTGGCATTGGCGAAGGACCTGATTGAAAACGATGGGTGGCCGCATTGAGCTTACTCAGGGCGGTGCCGCCAGTTTTCACTTTCTATGGCAGCGATTCCCGCTAGCTATGACCCGGGCCGCGTGATGCCAGAGGGCGCGCTGGTCTCTATGGGGCGGCGCTCACGACGCTTTAATTGCCGTACACTGAATTCTATGAGCATTCTTGTTACGGGAGGCGCCGGCTACATCGGCGCGCACGTTGTCCGTCTTCTGCTGGAACGTGGCGAAAAAGGTTGTTGTTGTTGACAATCTGACCACCGGCGCAGCCAATCGAATCGGTGATGCGACACTCATCGAAGTGGATGTTGCACGCGATGAGGCTCTGCCCATCTTGACCCAGGCAATGATTGACGAAGATGTCACTGGCGTTATTCATTTTGCTGCTCAGAAGCAGGTCGGCGAATCTGTTGAACGTCCTGCGTGGTACTACCGTCAAAAATATCGGTGGTTTGGCGAATGTCCTGCTGGCAATGGAAGAAGCCGGCGTGAAGAACATGATTTTCTCTTCCTCAGCTGCCGTTTATGGGATGCCTCCGGTTCCCGTGATCCCCGAGGATATTGAGAAGAAGCCCATCAATCCTTACGGCGAAACCAAGCTGATCGGCGAATGGATGATGGCCGATGCTGAACGCGCATGGGGCCTCAACTGGATCGGACTGCGCTACTTCAACGTTGCCGGCGCTGGATGGAATGATCTCGCCGATCCCGCATGCCTCAACTTGGTTCCTATGGTCCTTGACCGTTTGGCTCGCGGGGAGCACCCGAAGATCTTCGGAACGGATTACCCGACCGATGACGGAACCTGCATCCGCGACTACATTCACGTCAAAGACCTAGCCGACGCTCACATCTTTGCTCTGGACGCCCTGACTCGCGGGGTTCCTGCGCATCGTCAATTCAATGTGGGTACCGGTCTGGGCACCTCGGTCCGCGAGATCATCGACGGTCTTCGCACAGTTTCCGGCTGGGATTTCCCGGTTGACGAACTTGATCGTCGCGCAGGTGACCCGCCCATGCTCATTGGCGATCCCCAGTCAATTGCTGTGGATTTGGGTTGGAAGGCTAACTACGGTGTCACCGAGATTCTGCAGTCTGCATGGGATGCCTGGCAGGCCGGGCCTCGCGCAATTGAGGTCCCTCTCAGTCCTGACTCATGACAGACGCCGAAGCGAACGCCTTGCCTGCTCGACCGTGGAATTCTTCGACTGTATCTATCAGTGATTTAGATTCTCTTGAGCAGGCGATGGCGTGGCGTCGTCTTGGCCCGCAGTCAGCACTGCACAGTTTCGTCATGATGCTGCGTATGGCCCTGCTGAGTGCGGATTATGTCTATATTGACCGCAATCAGCTTCTCGATGGGGTCTGCTTCCTCGCTCTTGGTCCCGATGGGCTTGCCGAGGCCTTAGGCTTGCCCTCGTACCAGGATCTTCCTTTACTCGTGGGGTGTCAGCCTCCTGCGGGCACTCCCGCGGGTTTTGCTCGCCCTGCGAGCGCTGAAGAACGTGCTCAGTGGGCGGATCTTCAACGCCGTCAGGTTGAGCGCGAAGGCTTTGTTTCTGCCGCACACGCTGTCTTTTGAATGTGATATGCCTACAGCTCATTCGGTGACTGAGGGATATGCCCGACTTTCCCAGCTGCTCAAAGGGCTGAGCGAAACGGAAACCGAAGAGGGTCAGCCATTCCCGGCCTACTGCTCGGTACCTCGTTCTCGACAAGATCCGGCACGGCTTATTGAGACAGGACGCGATCAATGGGTGCGCGCGATGGAAGGCATGCGTGTTCACCTCATGACCTGGCCTCGAACCCCTAGCGTTGAGGATGCTGATTTCTGGGAGAGTCACGGTCGCCTCGAGGATCTTGAGAATACCGAAGCGATCGCAATCGCCCGCACCCTGCGGGTCTGGCTGCCGAAGTGGATTGCCAATGACGGTGGGGAAGTGACGCGATCAGCTCGGCGCGGAGATGTTGTCTCACTCCTGTCCCATTGGATGGAAGAAGCCCCGCCGGCAGATCTTGATGCCTCAAAAGGCGAGCTTTATCGTGCTGTGCTCACGGCGCCTCAGGCGCGCTGTGCATTGCGCTGGTTTTCACTTCTTTACGAGGACGCAGCCATGCATCAGCGTCTTGCGCTTCTCGATACCGCAACTTCACGCATGAGTTTTACGATGATCGCCGACGATGATGGCACCGATGATGCGGAAGTCCGGGCGCAGCGTCAGTGGGGGATGTGCGTCCCACCGCAGAGCAGAAAGCAATATTGGCGTGCCCGCTTGCAAGAAAATACCCGACTGACGCTTGCCCGCATAGGGCTGCGAGTTGCGTCAAAAACTGGCTCTGGCCGTGAGGGAGTTGGGGGAAGCGCGCGTGGACTTAACGTCAACGGGGAAATTACCGAGGCTATGGGGAACGCTTTCTCCCGAACAGTACCAGCGCGTGCTGACCCACCCGATGACCGCCAAGGCCCGTGCTGCTCAGCTTGAACTCAGTGCTCTCACAGATGCGCACCCCGCTGAGGAAATCAGGGTAAAAGCGGGCTTTCGCGTAACGCGTGGCGCTCTCTTGCACTCTTCATTCGCGAGTTTGAAATTGATCCGGTGGAGTGGCGTAAACGCGTCATCACCGGAGTGCTTCGCTGCATCGCAGTTACCATTTTGGCCTTCTTCCTGACCGCACACGATTCAGGATGGTTTGGTGAAGATACTCTTTGGATGAATGTCCTGTGGACGGCGATTGCGTTCCCTTGCATCCTTCCCGTATTCGGATATCCGGGAACTCTTTAAGCTCCGTCCTCAAGGATGATGTCTGAAATCCGATTGGCTCAGGCCTAAAATTGACGACTCGACAACCACTCATAACTCACCCCATCAGGCACAAGGAGACGCCATGAAATGGACCCAGGTTTGGCACGCGGAAAACTTTCCTCTGTGGGTTGAAGGTAACGATGCGACTCCGCGTATGCACCGCGTTGTTATCGGGGAAATCGCGCCGGTGCGGTTGCGATTGCTCGAAACCAGAACGGTGAGTTTGCCCTGGTCCGTCAGCAACGTCTTGCCATTGAGCGTGACCTCTGGGAATTCCACGAGGAATGAGCGAGGAAACAGACGCGGATGGGGTAGCGACCGGCTTGCGTGAGCTCCTCGAAGAGACAGGATTTTTATGGGGAAAACGGAGTGTCCTTGGGGCAGATTTACCCCGATTCTGGCATCCTCGCTGGGCACGTCGAACTTGTCTCCTGCACGGTCCCACCACAGGAGCGTCAAGCTATCGATGGAGAAGTTGATGCGCTTCAGTGGGTCAGCCTTGCTGTACTCAAAGAGATGATTGCGGGTGGCCAGCTCCAAGACGCCATTTCTCTTGCGGCTTTTTTTCCATCTGGAGCCTCGCAACAATTCCGAATGCTCTTTTAACGGTGACACGACTTTCGAGTACAAGACACAACTTGCAAGTTGAGATCAGCACTGTGCCCTCAAGGACTTCCTGATTATGAGGGACTGCGATGCTAGGTCGTCTTTTGTGAGCGTCCCGGCACGAAGCTTGGCGAAGAAATCCGGTGCGGTCGTATCTTCAAGCAACACCGCGCTTCCAGCCGATGTCGCATAGCCCAGCGATTCAATCGGGGGAACACCGGTCATTCCGGATTTTTGCGCCTCACGGAATGCCAGTACCAAGCGTGCGACGTCAATAACAGACGAGTCCTGATCGACTGTGAATGCGGAAGCGCCAGCTCGTTCAACGCGCAGGGCGCTCATCGGGTTGAGCAAGGTTGCAGGCTTCATTGCCTTCGAAACGGTCTTCGACACAACCTGACGCTGGCGTTCAGCACGGCCGATGTCGCCGCGTGGATCCGAATAGCGCATGCGCGCAAATGCCAGAGCAGTCTTACCGTCGGCGTCATGGCATCCGGCTTCCCAATTGAGCTCCGAGCGTTCATCCTCAACGCTGAGATCGAAGCACTAGATTCACCCCATCGACCGCATCGACAATGTTGGACACCCTGCCCATTCCGATCTCCGCGTAGTGATCTACGGTAAGCCCGGTGAGCTTTTCGACCGTCTTGACCAAGAGCGCGGGACCTCCATAAGCGTACGAGGCATTGAGCTTGTCCCAGCCATAACCGGGGATTTCGACGTAGGTATCGCGGGGGAGCGAGATATTGCTGGTCTGTCCATTGGGGCACGTGAACAAGCATGATCGAATCTGCACGTTGCCCCTCGGTGTCGTCGGGAACCGAGCCGTCTGCGCGCGAATCTGAGCCTGCTAATAGATACGTTGTTCCGGAAGTATTGGCAGCTCCTGACAACGCCTCGATCTTCTTCAAATGAGAGTTCGCATCAATCATCAGGAAAAACTCGGCCATGCCAACATGAGCAGAACGCACACAACGACGACAAGAGGCCAGCGCCTCTTCTTCCTCTGACGAGGCTTTCGCTGGGGCTTACGCCCCCGGCTTGGCTTGTGCTGGGCTGGGTCTGAACAGGTTGGAAGTGCGGGCGTTGCGTTGATGCCTGCACAGGAGGTCTTGAAGTTGCACTTACGGATTCTCGTGCTGGAGCTGAGGGGCGTAGGCCGGAGGTTGGGTCTCGTCGCACGGGGCGCAAATGAAGGAGGCATCGCCTCTCGTGAATGCGGGAAGGCTTGCCGGTGTGCCGCCCTGAGCGGCAGAGTGCTGCGTGGACTCAGCGGGGATCCTGCGGTGGTGGGCAGCCGCCTCTTCATTCTGGGCACCAGCATTTGCGACCTCTGAAAGACGAGGCCGCCGACGTGAAGGATCAGGGTTGGAATGAAGGCGGCTGAGTCATCACTTCCGGGGACAGGGCTTTTGAGTTGGCGTGGCGCTTGGAGATTGCGACGCGCTTGCACTGGGCGTTGCGGAAGCAGATGCGCTTTGTGATGAAGAAGGCGAGGCCGAAGGATCCTGAGCGGGAGCATTCGTCTGTCCGTCTTCACCGCTGCCATTCGTGAACTCAATTGTCGCGGGGAAGGGCTGGTCCTTGCGGATTGCTTCCCACACCTGGCTGAACTGAGGTTCCAGGTTGATGATCTCGGTTTGGGTCAACCGGCGAATACTGGTTCGGTGAGGTGATGAACTGGATATTCGAACGATTGACCGAAGTGAGCGAAAAGCATGAGCCCTACGTCGGTGTTGATGTTTGACAGGTTCTGCGAAGGCTGCAGAGCTGAAAGCCCCCTGCTTCGTGAAGGATAGAAGTGAAGGAAGGTCGGAAACGAAGTTCTTCGCCATCAACTCGCGCATAATTGCCGCGACAAGCTTCTGCTGGTTGGAGATACGACCGAGGTCGGAGCCATCGCCAACGGCGTAGCGTGTGCGCGCGTAGGCAAGTGCGGTCTTGCCATCAAGCTTCTGGCATCCTGCTTGCACGTGAAGGTCTGACTTGAATCATCGATATCTTCGGGGATATCGAACCAGACCCTCCAAGAGCATCAATCAAACCGCGGAAACCGTGGAAGTCGACGACGACAAAGCCATCAACCTTCGTTCCGGTCAGTTGCTCAACTGTCGCCTCGGTACAGGCAATACCACCCGCGATATCGGTGTCATTCGAGCCCGTTGAGAATGCGGAGTTAAACATTCCTGTGTATGCGGAAGAAACTGTGCCATCAGAGCGGCGACACGAGGGAATATCGGTAATGAGATCTCGCGGGATAGAGACGACTTGGATTCGCGAACGGTCCGCAGAAATATGCATGAACATCGTCGTATCAGAGTGAATCGACGACAGTTCATCAGGATCGCCATTGGCGTCATCGCCTTTGGTTCTGTCGTGAATCAATACCTGAAATCAAGATATTGACGGCGCGCCCTTCAAAAGAGTCCGAGGGTGCTGCGGATTCGGTTGAATTCGCATTTCCAAGACCATTTTGTGTTGATGCTGTTTGCCGAAAGCTGGCTGCAAAGCTGTGATAGACAAAAAACATTGTCCACACCAGCAACAAAACACAGGTAAAAGCAACCAGTGAAACCACTCGTGCCGCACCGCTCTTAAAAGGGAGCGTCGCAGAGTGCAGGATCGGTCGCGCATCGCGCGGTTGTGGAGTACTCATCACGTTTATCATATCGTTACTTGAGATCTCCGCGTGTTATTGCGCAGTAAATTCTCCGATACTCCATTGAATGCCACCCTGGCTGTTCACACGCGGAATCATCACTGTGTGTCCACGTGCAGCGACAACGGGACGCGAATATCCGGGGGTTTCTCCCAGCCGCGTGATCTGGCCAGTTTTCCATGGACGCAGGTACATCTGTGCATTGTTCGCCTGAGATCCTGCACCCCACGTGATTGCCTCTTCACCGATGGACACCCAAGGAGTTCGAGAGTCGACCATGATCCACTGCGTGGGATAGTCGGTGGAAGAGCTGTCCCAGAGTCCAAGGTAGGACGAGGCCGCGGAAGAAGTACTTGAGGGGCTGACGAGGACTGCGTGGTGATCTCCGGCTGCGTAGAGCCCACTGATTCGATAGTCCTGTGATTTGAGGTCGAAGTGTGTGGTGACCGCTGAGAAATTATTCCCGCTTAGCGTGGCAACACGAGAGGGAGAAGTGAGTCCTTCGTCGTAGCAACCACGCTGAGCCCCTGCTCGCAGACCGCCGGGTAGGCACCAAAGAGAAGAATTTGCGGTTTGTTGGAACGTGTTGAACCGTCAAGGCCTTGGGCGATGATTAGTGAAAAATCTCCGTGATCAGTTGAGGCTTTTGCGCCGTAAAACGCATGCGTCCCATCGCTAACAGGAGGAAGCTCGCCTGCGCTTCGTGGACTGTGAGCGGGAAGATCACTCAAGTCATCACGGTGTGGAGGCGCTGCTCGTTCGTATTCCAGGAGTAAATCGTCCATGGGGCAAAGACATTGTCTTCTGGTGATCTCCAGTTGATGAAGAAGAAATCTGCCGGGCCAAGGAAAGTAATCCAAGGACCGTTTTGTGTTCCATCGAGGGGTTCAACGTAGTTGCCGTCTTCTCGAAGCAGATCGGCAGAGAGATCATGTGCCCCCTGGGGGTGAGAATTGCGGGCTTGTAGGAGTAGAGGTCGTTCGGGTCGTTTGTTGAAGACCCAAAAACCTGGGAGCTATCAATGGGAAGAGAGGGGATCTGCCGGAAATCCCCGCCCAGTGACCATTTCTCATCTACGGAAGCCGCCTGGGTCTGCCCCGATGGAGATAATTCGCATGGCTGATCGCTCGCGTGCATCGCGACAAGATCAAAAGGAAGAGATAGCTCTGTGCAGACGCTTTCGTGCGGATCCTCCAACGCTGACTGTGCAACGATCGGTTCGAAAAACGCCGTTCATCTGACGAGGCGATACCTGTGCTCGCCGAGGCCGAAGAATCCGCTCCCTCCGCTCGCGCAGCTAGCGAGCGCGAAAAGGGCACAAACACTGAGGAAAGCAAGGCGATGCAGGGATGCGCGGCCTCGGGGATGAGAATGAAAGCCGGGATGTGTCGGGACGGCGGGCGTATCCAGAACGCCCCAACTCTCAGCGTGCGGTGTAGATACCAATGTGCTCGCGTCCATCGCGTTCGACCTCGGTTTGGAGGAAGTTCTGGGTGAATGAGGGCAGGTGATACCAGAATTGTTCCTCACCGTTCCACAGGTAGTGAACTCCCGGGTCGGCCATCCGCATGGAATCGGTGTTGGGATCGTAGGGAAGTCACAACCATGATGTGGGGAGAAGGTTGAGTTTGGGTGACCGTTATAGTGCGGGCCACCGCGACGTTCTTGAGCATCAACGGCGGTCGGTAATCCCTTTGCGGAAGGAGTTCTTTACCGAATCACGAACCTGATCAACCGAAGGAGTGTGAATCGTAGTGTAGGCATCGCGACCCAGCCAACGGTTCATCCCGTACTCAAAACGACGATCGTGGAAACTTGTGTAGCCGTATCCCACGGTGTTCATGTAGTCGCGGCTTGCAACTGCGTCAATGCTGAGCGGTGTTCCCTGCGCCGAGTGGTGCGCACCAATCGCGTTAAGGATCATCCATCCGCTGGTCGGACCACAGAAGTAGTTATTGGGCTGCCCGGCCCAGGTCACGTTGAAATCGTTGGTTTTTTCCAAGACTCCGTGCTCGAAGTTTTGCTTCCCTCGGTTGCCATCCCAATAGGGCTCTGATGTTGGGTATCCCAGGTGCCCGCGCACGTAACCATGCTGGCTATAAAGGTCCAGCATTGAGAGTGGGACTGCGTGAGATCCTGTGCGAGCGGACCAGTAGACTGTTCCGCCTTGGAAACGTTGGAAGACACCACCGTTTGCGGAAGCCGTTTCGTCGGTTAGGGGATAACCGAGTTCCCCTCGCTCCCAGTTGTAATAAGCGTAGGTCCCCATGATTGCGTCGTGGACGAAATAGGAATCCGAACCGGGGTGCCAGTACGCGGTTCCACCCTGGAAACGCTGGAAAAACACCACCGTTTGCCGAAGGGGTTTCATTGGTCAAAGGGTAGCCGTAGCGTCCACGCGCATATCCGGCGCGGCCGTATGCTCCCAGCACTGCGCCATGCACGTAATAGCTGCCGGTGCGGGGGTGCCAGTAAGCGGTGCCACCTTGGAACGTCTGATACACGCCACCATTAGCTGTAGAGGTCTCTTCGCCCGTCGGGTAGCCCATTTGGCCGCGTTCCCAGCCCTGACCTTCCAGAGATTGCGGATACCACCAGTTACCCTATGGGCGCCGGTAGATGGGTGGAAGTAGATCGAGCCACCAGTGAAGTGTTGGTACCTGCCGCCGTTCGCAGCGTCCTTCATCTCATCGTTGAGAGGCCAACCCAGTGAACGACCCTCTGTTTCTGCGATTTCGTAGCGTTCGAGGATTTTTGCCCCAGATGGGGTGGGCTCCCGCCTTGGCTGCTCCAGCGAATTTGGCCGTTCTCATAGGGTTTGGATCGCACCGCGAATTCCTCCGATTGTCTGAACTTCTTCATCAGAGGTGGGAAACCGAGAGGACCGTTTTCCCACTTCTGTGCGCCATAGGCACTGTGGATTCCTGCTCGCGAGGCATGCGCACCGTATTGTGCGGTCCAGTAGATTTGGCCGCCGCGGTAGAACTGGATGAAAGCCCGTCGCGCAGGGGGACTAGTCCAGAAGTTGCGGTACCGAGCACTCCGTTTTCTGCGCCCATATCCTGCCAGCGCTGGCGGATCTGCTCCTCGGGGGAGTGGGATGCAAAGTCGTCAGTAGCGGAGCGGTCTTCGCTATTCGGAATAGTGTTTCCGGTCGGAGTGTCTCCCGAGGATGTAGTGGAATCAAGCGAAGAGGGGAGCTCGTGGATGGGGATGCCTCGGGTATGGGGGTTTCTGTCTGAATGGGGAAGACGACTGTGTTGATGGGGTGGGAGCTTCGGCCTCGGTAGTGGGAGCGGCAAGGGAAATCGGTGCAATGCTGAGGGCAAGCAGCGCCGCGGTTGCACACGATGAAGCAAAACGCGAAGAACGCATTGATGAATCTCCTGGGGGCCAAAGAGAAACTAACTCTTCAAAAACCCTATCCGAATAATATTCAGAATTTATGTGCATTACTTGGCATATACCTCACATTTGCCCGTAGAAGCTTATCCCATGAGCAATCCAACCGTCATCGCCGTCGTCGTTGCATGGAACCGAGCACAGCTCTTGCGTGAAACCTTGGACGGCCTTGCCTTGCAGACCCGCCCGTTGGATGGAGTTGTCGTCGTTGACAATGCTTCCAGCGATGAAACTCCCCAGCTCATTGCCTCACACTCTGTCGTCACCAATGTTGTGACGCTTCCGCAAAATTATGGTGGAGCCGGCGGCTTTGCCGCGGGAATTGCGCGAGCGATGACTTTAGGCGCAGACCTTGTGTGGATCATGGATGATGACACGATCCCAACTCCTACTGCCCTTGAGGTCTTGCTACGCACTCGTGAGGAATACCCAGGTACACCCGCCGTTTTTGGCGTGTCGGGCCGATTGGATTGACGGACGCGAACATCCGATGAATGCACCTCGCGAACGCTTCTTGATCTCCCGCGAGCTGCGTGAACACGCGGCTGCCGTTGAGCGCGTCAGATTCGCACGGCATCATTCGTTGCAATCATGATCGATGCGCGTGCGATTGAAGAAGAGGGGCTACCCGAAGCGGCCTACTTCTTGTGGAATGACGACTTTGAGTACACCGCGCGCCTTCTCAAAGGGCGAGTGGGGCTTTATGTGGATGGTGCACGCGTTGAGCACCGAACGAAGACCTTCGGAAACTCCACTGCTGATCCCGGCCCGCGTTTCTACAACGAAGTTCGTAACAAAGTTTGGGCGCTTGGAACTTCTTCGGGCTTTGGTCTTTTTGATCGCTGTGCTTTTGGGGCTGCTACTGCGCTTCGCTGGGCAAAGATGATTGCTGCCTCGGCCGACCGCGAAGCCGCGCTCGGATACCTGCGTGAGGGACTTCGTGATGCATGGCGACCGCCGCTGCGTTCCAGTGAAATCCTGCATCTCACCGAGGTTGCCGATGAAGTCGCTGCTCTTGAACAAGGACACCGTTCCTGCGGCTGCGGCTGTGGGTGCTCCTCATCCGGCCCTGAAGCGCGTGGCTGCTCAGAGGGGGAGCCTCGATGACAGTCGCTAACTTTTCGGTTCTGCTCCCTGTCTATGCAGGAGATCAGCCGGAGTTTTTCTTTCGTGCAGTTTCCAGCGCGACGCGGGAACAAGAATTGCGCCCACGCCAGCTGGTTGTCGTGTGTGATGGTCCAGTCCCCGAAGAGATTTCGGAATTTCTCCACCGCGCTGCGCGAGGGAAAGAAACTGAAGTTTTGGGAAATACTGATGTCAGGGTTGTCCGGCTCAAGCACAATATGGGGCTGGCGAATGCCTTGAATATCGGCGGCACATTGTTCGTATGAAATCGTTGCGCGCGTTGATGCCGATGATATTTCCCTCCCTCGTCGTTTCGCCGTCCAAGTTCCCCTTGTTGAGGACGGCTTGGGCTTGAGTGGGCTCAGCAATTCAAGAATTTAGTGACGACGAGGCCGAAGACGGCATGATTCGGAACATGCCGGTGAGTGAAGAAGAGATCCGTCGGACCATTTCTTATCGTTCACCCTTTGCGCACCCTTCAGTTGTCTACCGCAAGAGTGCAGTTGAATCAGTTGGGGATACGAGCACCTTCAGCTGATGGAGGATTACTTGCTTTTCGCGCGGATGGTTGCAGCGGGAGTTCCCTGCGCGAATGTGCCAGAGGTTCTTGTTCGATATCGCGTGGGTTCGGGCGCATATAAGAGGCGTGGTGGAGCGCAGATGCTGCGCTCAGAGATGCGCCTTCAAAACCATTTCCTTAGTGAAGGATTGTGTCCAAGGCTCAATACTCGCGAAACCTAGTCATCCGTGGGGCCTATCGGTTGATTCCTACGCAACTTCGACAAACTCTTTATCGAGGGGTTGGAAAACTTCGCTGGTTCGTGTCGAAGGACCAATGACGCGATCTGTCCAGTTCTTTCGCTTATACTGACTGGGATTGAAAGGAGTTCGACCGTGAACTATGACCTTGTTGTCGTCGGATCTGGCCTCTTCGGCCTGACAATTGCTGAGCAGGCCGCATCTCGCTGGGGCCTCCGCGTCGCAATCGTTGAGCGTCGCTCGCACCTTGGTGGCAATGCCTACTCTGAGATTGATCCGGAAACCGGTATCGAAGTTCATAAGTACGGCGCACACCTCTTCCACACCTCCAATGAACGCGTGTGGGAGTACGTCAATCGTTTCACCTCCTTTACCTCTTACGTTCACCGCGTATGGACCACCGTGGACGGTGTTGTCTACCCGATGCCCGTGAACTTGGGAACTATTAACCAGTTCTTCTCCGCTGCCTACGGCCCGGACGAGGCCCGCGCCCTCATTGCCCAGCAGGCAGCAGAAGTTGACGGCCAAGAAATCACCGACTTTGAGTCCAAAGGGCGTTTCCTTGGTCGGTCGCCCTCTCTTCGAGGCCTTCTTCAAGAACTACACCGCCAAGCAGTGGCAGACCGACCCCAAGGATCTTCCCGCCTCGATCATCTCGCGTCTTCCCGTGCGCTACAACTACGATTCGCGCTACTTCAATGACAAGTACGAAGGCCTACCGGTAGACGGCTACACTGCGTGGATGGAACGCATGGTGGCCTCGGACCTCATCGATGTCTACTTGGATACCGACTTCTTTGATCCCGAGAACCCGCTGAACAAGGCTGCGGTCGTTGGCAAGGTTCCGGTTGTCTACACCGGCCCGGTTGATCGCTACTTTGACTACTCAGCTGGCGACCTGTCCTGGCGCACCGTCGACTTCGAAAAGGAAGTTGTCGACACCGGTGACTACCAGGGTTGCTCCGTCATGAACTACGGCGATATCGATGTTCCCTTCACGCGAATCATCGAATTCCGCCACTTCCACCCCGAGCGTGACTACCAGGACAAGAAGACCGTGATTTTCCGCGAGTTCTCACGCTTTGCTGATCACGGCGACGAACCCTACTACCCGGTGAACACCGCGCAGGATCGTGAGCGCTTGGAGCAGTACCGTGAGCTTATGAAGAATGAAGACCGTGTCTTCTTCGGTGGTCGCTTGGGTACCTACAAGTACTTGGATATGCACATGGCCATCGCTTCGGCACTGACGATGCTCGATAACGAGCTTGCCCCCTTGTTCGAGGATGGGACCACTCGTTGAGTAACATCGCATCGCAGCAATTCAAACCCGGGCAAGTCATCGGGGCTGATCGAGGTTTTCCGTCAGCCCTACCTGACCAGCCTCATCGTTCATAAGGAACTGCGGGCTCGCTATCGCGGCTCGATCTTTGGAATGCTGTGGAGCTACGCGAAGCCTCTGACCCAATTCTTGGTCTTCTACTTCGCGCTCGGCGTTTTCATGAAGATGAACCGCGCCGTGGAGAACTATGTCATTTACATGTTCTCCGGCGTGGTTCTCATGAACTACTTCTCGGAAGTTTTTGGCAACGCAACCCGATCTGTTGTCGGCAACGCGCCGTTGGTCAAGAAGATCTATCTTCCCCGCGAGCTGTTCCCGATGTCGGCAATGTGGGTTGCCCTTGTCCACTTCCTTCCTCAGGTTGCCGTTCTCTTCATTGGGGCGCTGATTTTTGGCTGGCATCCGACTGTATGGGGTGTTTTGGCAATCCTTGCGGCCTTCCTCATCGTGTCGATGTTCGCACTGGGAATTGGCCTATTCTCCGGCGCACTCAACGTGTTCTACCGAGATTCAGAGAACTTCGTTGACCTGATCTTGATGATGGCCACCTGGGTGTCTCCCGTCTTGTACACGTGGTTTAGTGTGCGTGACGTCTTGGACGCCCACGGCTGGCACTGGTTGTGGTGGGTGTACGAAGCCAATCCGCTGACCATTGCGGTTGAGCTTTTCCACTACGGTTTCTGGCAGCCGACCCTGGTCGATACTGCCGCGAATCCCTACCTCCCGAATCTGGGCCTGTGGACGGGAATCGCTCTTCTGATTTCTCTTGGCGCCGTCATCTTTGGCGAGGTCTCTTTCAGGCGCATGGATCCCAAGTTTGCTCAGGAGCTGTGATGACTGAAGTTATTCGCGTTGATGATGTTGTCAAAGAATTCGCACTGCGCAATACGCACACTCTGAAAGACCGTTTGGTCTGGAGCTTGACGGGGCGTCGCAATCAGCTGGTAAATCATTTCCGCGCACTCAACCACGTGAGTTTCTCGGTTGAGCAGGGGATTCGATCGGTCTGATCGGCTTCAACGGTTCCGGTAAGTCCACAATGCTTAAGCTCATTTCAGGTGTCATTACGCCGGACGAGGGCTCGGTGGGATACCGCGGACGCATGGCCGGCCTCATTGAAAGTCGGTGCGGGCTTCCACCCGGACCTGACGGGCCCGTGAAAATGTTTTTCTCAACGGCGCAATTCTTGGCATGAGTAAAGAGCAAATTGAAGCTGCTTTTGACGATATTGTCGCCTTTTCAGAGATTGAGAAGTTTATTGACACCGAGGTGAAGTTCTACTCCTCGGGTATGTTCTTGCGTTTGGCTTTCGCTGTTGCAGTGCACACCAGCCCGGATATTTTCCTTGTTGATGAGATTCTGGCTGTGGGTGACGAGCCCTTCCAGCGCAAGTGCCTTGACCGTATCCATGAGATGCAAGAACAAAGGGACCTCCTTGGTGATTGTCAGCCACGACCTCGACCTGATTGCGCGCCTGTGCAACGAGAGTGCTGCTGCATCACGGCGAACTTCTTGTTGATGGATGCGCGCAAGAAGCAGTCGATCGACTGCGTTCCCTCTGATACCTCGCACCCTAGATCAGGAGATAAAAGTATGGGTTGGAGTTCGCTCCTCGTTCCGGCTCTTGTCTTGGCATTGATTCTCTATGTTCCGGGAATCCTAGTGAACGCACTGCTGTTCCGTTCTCGGGTGCTGACTATTGCTTTTGCACCACTGACTGGCGCAGCGGTATTGGGTGCTGCTTCACTAGTTTCTGGTTTTTAAACCCGGCGTCTGGGGCTTAGGGACTTGTTGTTGCGGTGACGCTTGCGACCATGCTCCTTGTTGCAGGACTTTTCCTTCCTTGGAGGACGTCGCCCTCACGACTGGATCGCTAGTTTCACTCATCTCTTCTCGCTGTCGAATCTGCGTGGTGTTCTGGGCACGCTGCTCTGTCTGGGAATTAACGCGGGTGTCGTTCTCTTTGTCTTCCTTCGCTCATTCCGCTCCGCAGATGCATTCTTTATTCCTATGACACGCCTTTCCATATGGCTGTCATTCGCTGGATTCTCGACTCTGGCGATGCATCTTCCCTTCACAGTGCGACGGTTGATGGCACCATCGGCTCTCATTTCTATCCAGCGCTATGGCACGGCTGGGTCTCCTAGCTCTTTCTGTGCTCAACACATCGATGATGCAGGCAATTAATGCATCGACACTAGTCGTTCTGCTCTTCGTTTTGGCCTCTTTCTGCCAGCCTCCTTACTTTTGCGGTCTTCTCGAAGAAATTCGACCTTGCCCCGCAGCTTGCAATTGCGATCGCCGGTCTTTTCGGGTCGTACCCATGGGGCTTTTTAACATTTGGTGTCCTCTATTCGAATTTCTTTTGCGTACTCGTTAACACCCGCTTATCTCGCCGCGATTGTTCTTCTTGTTCGCGGTCTTCGCTTGAAGACGCTTGCACCAGGTGAACTCATTGCCTACCTTCTTCTGCTGATTGGAGGTTTCGCAGCGATCGCCCTGGCGCAACCGAACTCTGTTTTCACCATCGCAGTGATGATTTTCCCCTTCCTGTTCTTTAGTGCCTGGAAGGTTTGTGCAAAAAAGCGATCGGTATGGCTGGCACTTGGTGTTTGCATTTCACTGCTTGCCGCTGCGGCCGGTATCTGGATTGCGCTCTATAAAGCTCCTTTCATGCGCCGAACCGTCACATGGGTGTGGAATTCTTTCCAAACACCCGCTGAATCGCTTCGCGCAGTGGCAACTTTGTCAATGAATGCAACCGGTGGTGAATACGGCGGAGAAATCGTCCTTGCGGTTTTTGTTCTTCTTGGGCTTCTTGTTGCTTTGCTTCGCAAGAAGGCCTGGATCGTCTTCTCTTACCTTGCAGTCGCGAGCCTATACGTACTGTGCGCAGCCTTCGAAGGGCGCTTTCGTAATGTCGCAACTGGATTCTGGTATCACGATTCATTCCGGCCTGCCGGCGCGATGTGTATCCTTGCGGTTGCTTTAGCAGCCTATGCTCTCATCCTGCATTTCCGCAGTGTCGAAACTTGTCGCGAACACTGCTTCGACATTTGTAAAACGAGGAATCGTTGCTGGGACATCAATTGTTTTGATCGCAGCGGTAGTTGTACTCACCCTCGCATCTTCGAATATCGCGTATCGCGAAAAGATGCTCGCACAGATGAGCGCTGACGTCGCAACGAAGTACACCGACACCGAAGAACTCGCATTCATGGAGAAGGCCCGCTCGATTGTCGGTACTGACACAAAGGTCATGAATGATCCATTCGACGGATCGATGTTCGCCTACGGTGTTGAAGGACTGCCAGTCGTTTTCCCCGCAATGCCTGGGAACTGGATTGGCTCACCAAATCCTGAATCTGGTATCTCAAAGACCATCTTGATGCGGTTGAAACGGATTCAGCTAAGATTTGTCCGATGCTTCGTGACCTTGATGTGCACTATGTGATGGTCCTTGAACGTCATAAGCAGATTTTTGATGAACCGCACCCGTGGCTGGGAGTTCGGAATATTAATCCACAGACCCAGAGTTTGAGCCTGTGCTCCAACAAGGTCCCTACAGCCTCTACAAGATCACCGCTTGCGGACTTGGCTAAACGTCAACAAGGTGCCCGCGGTTTGACATAGATTTTATGGGCTTTTCTGTCATAGACTTTGCCCATAAATGCACACAATGAAGGAGTGTCGCGTGAAAGCGAAAACCGAAGCGGTTGCTGAAGGAACTGCAACCGAACAGCAATGGACTCCCGTCCAACGCGTTGTGTTCCCCGGAGAGAGTGACACTTCGTTATGGCCGCTCTACGTCGACTGGGGCGTTGCTCCATCAAGTGCTGCACTAAGCGCTTCTCAGGGAGATCAGAGCGTACTTACACTTCGACAATTTGAAATGCCCCGTGGAGTGGATGCGACTCGTACCTCGCTTCTGATCCCGGCACGCGAGCGTCTTTCACTTGCGACTTACTTCAACGCTTTTCCTGCTTCTTATTGGCAGCGTTGGACAGATGTTCGTAACATCCGTCTGACTCTGAAGCTCTCAAAGAGGGCGGTTGTTGAGGTCATGCGTTCTTCTGCGCGCGGTACCTTCACCCCTGTTGCGACTCGCGCAGGATCTGGTGAGCTGAGCTTCGATATCCCGCTGAACCGTTTTGGTGACGGTGGCTGGATCTGGCCCGAAATTACTGCTCTCAAGGAAGACGTTGAGCTCGAATGGGGAACCTGGTCGGTACCTACGCGCGAAGGTGACCGTCATGCCAATGTGACCGTAGGCATCACCACCTATAACCTTCCCGAAGACTGCTGACTCAGGCTGAACGCTTCCAAGCAGAACCCGAGGGTCCTTGACCACATTGCCGAGATTCTCATTGTCGATCAGGGCAATCAGAACGTGAAGGATTGCGAGCGTTACCCGCGTCTGCAAGAAGAGCTGGGAAGCAAGCTCCGTGTCATCGAGCAGGCAAACCTGGGTGGTTCCGGTGGCTTCTCTCGCGGCATGTACGAGATGCTCAAGAACCCCGACTCGGACTATGTCCTGCTGCTTGACGATGACGCTGTCATCGAACCCGAAGGTTTACTTCGCGCACTTGCTTTCGCAGAGCACACGCTGACCCCGACGATTGTCGGCGGCCATATGTTCAATGCGAATGAACGCGACCATCTTGCACTCGATGGGTGAAACAATTGACGCCCATGGTTCTGGTGGGGAGCTGTCAACCCCGAACTCGCAACGGTCGACTTGGCTCAGCGTACGATCCGCAATGATCCTCGCCTGAACCGCCGCATCGATGTTGCCTACAACGGTTGGTGGATGTGCTTGATCCCCAAGCCCGTTGTTGCGGAGATCGGTCTGTCCCTACCCTTCTTCATCAAGTGGGACGACTCCGAATACGGTCTGCGTGCAGCAGAGCACGGATTCCGACGGTCTCTCTGCCCGGCGCTGCCGTGTGGCACGTGCCGTGGACCGAAAAAGACGACGGTCTGGATTGGCAGGCCTACTTCCACCAGCGCAACCGTTGGGTTGCTGCGCTGCTGCACTCTCCCTACCCGCGCGGTGCATCCTTCCCGAAGACCTCCGCTGGCCTCGGACGTTCGTGCACTGCTCTCTCTGCGAGTACTACAGCGCCGATCTGCGCCGCCAGGGAGCTTAAGGACGTATTACTTGGCCCAGGCCACCTGCACCCCTTCGATGCACACACGAGCTGCAGAGGCGCGCGCAAAGGCAAAGGAATACACTGACGCCCGCCTGATGACTGAGGCCGCAGACTTCCCTGCAGTACACCGTAAGAAGCCTGCTCCGGTCGGTACCAAGCCGGATTCACGTGCCCAGTTCATCTCAAAGGCAATCGCTGGTATCACCAAGCAGTTCCTGCCTGAAGGCGAACACCGTGAGGATCGTGTTGAGGATGTTCTCTCCAGCACGGATGCTCGTTGGTGGAGGCTTGCAAACCTCAACTCTGCTCTGGTGTCGAACGCGGAAGGCTCCGGTGCATGGCGCTACCAGCGCGATGCCAAGCACTACCGTCGTGCCTTGGCTGAGAGTATTGCGCTCCATGCGGAACTCGTTCGCCGTTGGGCTTCGCTGAGCCGTGAGTACCGGGAAGCTCTTCCTGAACTTGTCTCTGTTCAGGCATGGGAAAAAGACCTCGGATTGAAGTAACCCGTAGCACAGGCTGTAGTCCTGAGAAATAACGTGGGTGGGTGAGGATTTCTTCTCACCCACCACGCGTATATCACGCGCATTTTCTTGTGAAGCGTCATCGCCGGCAACTGAAAATATTGCGATTCAACACCAAAAATCGACTTGCCGGGTGCTATCTCGCTAAATTGCAGTGTTCTTCGCTAGGCTATACGCATGAGTGCAGGCTCTGCCTGCGACCCCGATGTCGGAGTAAAGGAATTCAAGGTGCGTATCGCAGCAATCGTCCCGTGCTACAACGAAGAAGCCGCAGTTGGCACAGTTGTCACGGACCTGAAGAATGCAGTTCCCGGAATTGAAGTCTACGTTTATGACAACAATTCAACCGACCGTACCCGCTGAGGTTGCGCAGGCTGCCGGTGCAATTGTCCGCAAGGAAACCCTCGTAAGGGCAAGGGAAATGTTGTGCGTCGTGCCTTCGCCGACATCGATGCCGATGTTTACCTGATGATCGACGGTGACGACACCTGTGATGCTTCCGCCGCACCTGAAAATGATCGATCTGCTGGTGCGCGAAAACCCTCGATCACGTACTGGGCTGCCGCGTTGACGACAAGGACAACTCCGCATACCGCCCGGGTCACGCTCAGGGCAATAAGATGTTCAACTCCCTGGTTGGATTCCTCTTCGGCGACACCGTTACGGACATGCTCTCTGGCTACCGTGTTTTCTCTCGCCGTTTCGTCAAGTCCTTCCCGGCGCTCTCTCGCGAGTTCGAGATCGAAACCGAACTCACGGTCCACTCCATGGCGCTGCGCGTTCCTCAGGCAGAGTACGGCGTTGGCTTCAAGGATCGCCCCGCAGGCTCAGAATCCAAGCTGCGTACCTTCCACGATGGTTTCCGAATCCTTGGACTGATTGCCGTCTGGTTGCGCACGAGCGCCCCATGGCCTTCTACGGGCTCTTCTCTGCAATCTTCATGCTCCCTAGCCCTGTGCTTCGGAGCCCCCGTCATCTGGCATTTCATCCAGGCGGGCAATGTTCCCAAGCTTCCCAGCGCTGTACTGGCATCCTCGCTGGTGATTGTCGGCGTCTTGTCTTTTCGTCGTCGGGCTGCTTCAATCCGGTAACGAAGACTCGCCGCGAAGCCATGCGCTAGCCTACCTGCGCTACTCCTCAGTGCTCCCGAACTGATAAGCGAATAAACGAGCTTTATGAACGTCTTTCAAAAGGCGTGGAAGCGTCTTCTTGAAGCGGGTTCCTTCTACCGTTATCTCTTGGTGGGTGTTGGAACCTCGCTTCTGGACTTTTCCCTCTTCTCGCTGCTCTCGGTGGGCTTTGATCTTCCGGTGATCCCGTCGAATATCACCTCGACGATTATCACCGTGTGCGTGAGCTATTGGATTAACCAACACTTTGTCTTCAAGCAAAAGGTTTTTCCTGGGCCTCGTTCTTCTCTTTTGCGGGATTGACGCTATTTACGGGAATGGTCCTTCAATCTGCCATCATTTGGGTGATTGTCCACGGTCTTCCCGCACTCGGTGTCGGGGTCTCACTATCCTTGCTCAAACCTGCCGCCAAGATCGTTGCAATGGGTACCGGAGCGGTGTGTAACTACTTGGGGTATAGGTTCATTTTTACCCGCAAGAAGTAGCTATACTTCCTTCCAACACATCCATACAGCGCTGTTGGAGGTCCCATAATGCGCAATCCCATCATCAAAGTCTCTGCTGTAGCTCTCATCGGTCTGCTCAGCCTTTCGCTGTCTTCCTGCGGGACGGGCTCGGGGGAATTCAGGTGCGCAGAGCTCTCGGCGGCCTCGGCAAGCGCGAACGGAACGCAGGGGAGTACGCAAAGCCGGGCTCCCCAAAGTTCTTCTCCCACGGCCTCGGCGCAAAGTGCCACGGCGAATGCCCAAGATGGGGGAGCGACCCCGACGCTTGGCTCGATTCCGCAGGGTGCAAGCCGCTTGGAAGACACAGGGGATTCCAAAGGGATCTGGGTGAATTCGCCCTCCGGAAACATCCACTGCTGGTTCGCTAATGATCGTTTACAGCTGTGCATGGTTGATTCCTATCGCGAGGATAAGCCTTACGGTGAGCAGGAATTCTTCCCGGGAACGCAACCGCTTGCCAAAGACAATATTCTTTTCGAAGGACTTTCTAAAGACAAAGAAATCCCCTATATTGCCGCTCGTCGGGATGGGCCGCTTCCCACGAACCAAGGCGAGCGTCTGCGAACCCTGCCTATGGAGAAACCGTTTACGCGGGTACGACGTGTGTGCCAGCACAAGCGAAGCAATGGTTTGCTGGGACATCGAAACCGGCGATGGAGCAAAGATCAATCGAGCAGGAACAGAGATCTTCCACCTCAAGAAGTGACGAGGTCTTCACCCGCACCGCTAACGGCTTGTTAAGCAGCCCCTTGAGTCTGGCGCTTTCAGCTCCTAATCCACGACAAGGCGGACCTTTTTCGCTGCTGAAGATCTCCTGCGCCTTTTCGAGGGTGTAGTGGGACTTGTCGACAACCACGACGCTGTGTCCGTCCATCCATAGACGCGTGGTAGGGGGAGCGTTCGGGAAGCTTTCGCTGTAAAGACCTCAGGCGCGTGGGTTGTCCCTGTGCCGAGGCCTCCTGAGAAAAGCCTCTTCGTCAGAATTGATCTGCGCGAGGTAATCCTTCATGGAAGGGGCGCTGCTCAGTGCCTCGTACTCGAATTGATCGCTTTGAGCCATGAGCTCGGACAGTGCGTCAAGGATCCCAGAGGGCAAAGAGCCTCTCCAACGCATAGCCAGGGGAGCGGTGGAATGGGCCAGGCGCCATGCTGCAGTGCTTGCTTCGAGGCCGCGAGGTTCGTTACCGACGTGCACATCGAAGCTGAAAGCGTTACTGGATAAATGCTGGGAGAAAAGTATATTTTTGGGTTTCCCAACCCATCAAATCTGCGCTGACCTGCCAAAATATCGCCTGCCATCCCGCTGGTAGTTCAATCAGAATGCTAGAAGGAGTGTCAGTATTTTCCGAACAGGTCATTACTGAGGTCAGAAAGCAAGTAAATTTGCCATTTTTGAAACCCAGCGAGAGGCGACGGGGCCCGGAAATCTCATCTCGAAAACTGTGATAGTGGGTCAAAATTGGATAATTTGCCTGCGAGGTTGTCGAGAGAAAATGTGAGATAGCTTGCATAGAAAAAGGGTAGCGGAAAGGCTGTAAATGTGCTGTTTTTGCCCAATATTCACAGCAAGTCTCCAGCTTTTGTGTTCGGGTTTTCATGAAATTCCGCGGAAAGCCCGGATTTCTGCGCTTTTGGACTGCATAAAGCGTCAATTCGTGCACTGTTTGAAGGCCTTCAGCACGCATTCCCTTTTATCCTTAATCCGCTTGACAGGTGGAAACGACACGCGTGTAATTCTCGTATTGACCTTTTTGTTACATCTCATCACACAGAGGATACTATCGTGTGGAACATTCTGGGTGACGGCCCTATTGGTGGTCTGACGCCGATGTTGAAGCTCTTCCCTTCTCTGACGGTCCCCTAGCCTGGCAGCAGCACGCACTGTGCGCTCAGACCGACCCCGAAGCCTTCTTCCCTGAAAGGAGGCTCGACTCGCGAAGCAAAGGCCGTGTGCCAATCTTGCGAGGTTCGCCAGCAATGTCTTGAATACGCATTGGCGAATGATGAACGCTTCGGAATTTGGGGTGGCCTGTCAGAGCGCGAACGTCGTCGGCTGCGCCGCTCGGCCATCTAATGGCTCGGGGCATCCCCTTCTCGCGGGGGACAGTCGCAGCCATTGTCGTCGCTCGGGGAATGAGCCCCCGAGCTGCGTTCACTTCTTGATGCCCTAGCTGCGCAGAGCCGCGTGGTCGATCCTTGATCGTCTGCGATGTGCGTGCCCCCGAACCTCTCCCTTGGCCTCAGGACGGGTCGTCGTCGCTGAAGACCTCCCTGACAATGCACTCCTCATCTCCAGTTGGGCGTGCACGCAACATTAGCGATGCCCTCGCGAAAAGCCGCTAAAGATCACGCCGCCTCGCAGGCAATCACTGCAAGCGATTGGCTGTGGATCCTCCATGATGATTGTCTTCCGGCCGATACCTGTTTGGAGGAGCAGCTTGCAGCTACCGAGGCAGGGGGCATCTATTGAGCTGTAACTCCAAGGTTTTCCGCGCTGATGGGACTCTTGCCGAAGTCGGAATCCACGCCACAGCCTCGAGGAAGGCGTGTTCCGCTTGTTCTGGATGGAGAAATCGACCAGGGACAGTATGACGGTGTCACCGACGTTCTTGCCGGTGGTAGTGCGGGTCTTCTGGTGGCTTCCTCCGCTTTCAACCAGGTCGGTGGTTTAGATCGAGCGCTCGGTCCGCACAACGAAGGACTTGAGCTTTGCTGGAGAGCTTCACCGAGCAGGCCACCGCGTTGTTGCGGTTTTAAAGGCCCATCTCACTCACCTACAGGTCTCTTCGCCGCAAAACCTGCGGCGTGCCTCGCACTTCGAGCTCGGCGTTCCAGCGAGTTCTATTTCGCAACTCTCATCGCAAACCCATTGCTACTCATTGTTCAGGCTCTGGTTTCGCTGCTCTGGATTCCCCTGAGCTGCCTTGCCTTGCTGCTCAGCGCGCGCCCGCGCGCAGCCTATCTCGTTTCTTTGCGTGGCTCGGTCTTTTTGCTCATATCCCGCATATTGTGGCTGCGCGGGCACGTCATGCCCGCTGTGCCAGCCAGCCGCGTTCTTCGCTACGCCCGCTACTCACTGGGCGCTTTGATGCTTCTCGCATTCGCCGAACGCGCCGGAGCGCTCACGTTGTTGAGGAACGGGCCTCGTGGAAAGATTCGCTTCTTGAACGTCGGAGCAGCGACCTGACGCCTCGTGTTGTCACGACGCTGCGCTCTTGCTCTCCTTGTGGATCTACCGCTCTGATCTGGGATCGGTTAATGGGGGAGCCTGGCTCAACCTTCCCGACCGCTTCGCTGATCTGTGGACCTACGCTTGGTCCGGCTGGCTGCCTTCTGGCGATGGCTCCGCGCATGCGGTGGACCCTCTTGTCCAGCTGCTGAGCGTTGTAAAGCGCTCCACTTGCGCTTCTCGGCATCGCGCCAGCGGTACTGCTCTACGTCTTCCTAGTCCTGAGCCCTGCGTGGGCTGGCGTGGAATGGACGTCCTCAGCATGCGCCTGACATCATCGCGCTCGCTGCGAGTGGCACTGATATTGTCTGTGGGCCTCTCTTCCCAGTGCTCTTTTCGCAATGACCAGCGGAAGACTGGCTTCCCTTGCCGTGCACGTATTTTTTCACCCCTGATGGGTGGCCCTGCTCCTTTCTCTTCCCTTGTGACCGACATGTCATTGTGCGTCGCCGCTGGACGTGCGCGGCACTCGTTGGGCTGATTATTGCCGCCTTACCCGCTGCTTGGGGTATGCGCGCAGTACTTTTCGCGTAATCTCAACCAGCGCCACCAGCAACTCTTCCCGCCACTGCTCCTGTGTCTGCCCTTCTTTGTCGATGCAATTGCCTGGCGTGCCTGGCCGCACTTCTTGCTCGCCGCGCAGCTTCTGAGCGCGCCCCTTTGGCTTGGGTCGCTAGGGGATGCCCGCAGCTTCTTCTGCGGCGTGGCAGCGTCTGTGCGCTCCTTCTCCTGAGCCTCTGGCTGGTCACGCTGCTGAGCGTCGGGCGTTTTCTTCTTCATTCCCGAGGCTTTTCTTTCTTCGGCTTCTCTTCCAGCCCTTGTGGGCATTGCGCTTGTGAGCGGTATTGGACATTAGCCCTCTCTTACGTTCCTGTCGATTCTGCAAATAGCCCGCTGTTTGCTTGGGAGCGAGACCGCTTCTCAGTGTTCAGGCTTTGGCCCTGGTCTAGTGCTTTATTGCTTTGCGTCAAAGACGTCGAAAAGGAAGGAAAAGTTGCCCGCGTAGGGGATGGAAACTTGTTGCCTGTGTTGAGCTGATCCCGCTCCTTTTAATGGCGGCATCCCCTGGATTGAGGTACTACCATCAGCGCAGTGGAGCGCGCGCTCGACCAGCGAACAGATCCCTCTTGTTTCCCGCTATGCACAGAATTCTTCACGGCAGGCTCGGGTTCTTGTGCTCAACGTCGGCGCCGACGGCGACCTCGATGCTCGAATCTGGCGCGGCGTAGGTCCGCAATGGACTGAACATTCCAGCGTGGCCTCGTGGGTGGCGCTCCATGACGGGATGAACAACATCAGCGATCCCGCGCGGAGCAGAGTTGGGGAGACAATCGCCAACCTTGGTATCTTTCCCCGACGATTCTGCCTCCCAGCGTTTAGCACTTCACGGCGTCGATACGATCATTGTGCACTCCCAGGGGCCCGCAGCGTCTTCTGTTACACAAACACTGGATCGTGCGCAGTATCAGAAGATCGGTGAAACCGAGGCCGGGAGCGCATGGAGAGTGCGTCCAGATGGGCGTAAACCCGCGCGCCTCTGCCTTGCTTCAGAATCGGCCGATTCCCGGTGTGAAGAGCTCCCAAGCGGTGTTGTCGGTGCGCGGGCACACGTGTCGGGCCGGGGGTTCTTCGCCTCGCTGAACGACAGAACTCGCATTGGGTTGCAACTCTCAATGGGCAGCGGCTGGAGCAAGCTGAACAACGAATCAGTGGGGAACGGCATTTTCGCTTCCATCCGAAGGTGAGCTCGTGCTGAACTTCCGCTCGAACTGGGTTCTGGCGTGGAAAGTCGCGTGCGCACTTGCCGCTGCGGTGATGCTTTGTGGGCTTCTTCGAGGGCGGAGGGACGTTGTAGACGATGGTGAATAGAAAACGCATGCTCACTATTGGCGCCATCCCTGCCTCGCTACTACTCCTGAGGCGCCGCCTCGTAGAATAGGCAGGGTCGTCCCTGAACCCTCACTTCCCTGCGCCCCAGGTCGTCCACGCGTCCAAGAAACCCTTAACTATGCCTGTCCGGCAGGGTTTGTTGACCCATTTCACCTTGAAGGAGGTGTATCTGCGGCTTCAGTGTGGAATTCCGCTGGGGAACGTGAGACCAGCGGAGAATGGACAATTCTTCGTGCGAATACCTCTGCGCACACCTTCCACAACTCTTGGCGTGATGGGCCAGGTGGGGGAGAGCTCCGCAGTCTGCGAGTATGACGTCATGCCAATTGCCGGCGAATGACCAGTGGAGCGTTCCTGGGATCAAAGATACCAGCGGCGAAGACTTGGTCGTGACCTTTGCAAACCCCAATTCTTCGCCTTCTGTGGTGACCCTTGAGGGCTACGGATCAAACGGCCCCGTGATGCCAAACCGCACCAGATGACGATTCCAGCCCGTTCTACTCAATCTGTCCTAGCAGGGGGACTCTTCCCCGAAGAGGCGCACTGGCCGTACATACTCCACGCCGATGGTCAAGGGTGGCAACGTGGGTACAAAGCTCTGCAATGCAGGGCGAAGTACCCAAAGGTGTGACAAGTGAGTGAGAACAAAGCCAAGGGAAGACCAGCTTTTCCTTGGGCTTTCAAAGCAGGAGGGACCAGTAGCCTACGCCTTCTTGTTCCTCCTTTGGGAACAGGTGACGAGGCCGATACTCGCGTTGCCTTGAGCTACACCAGTGACGCTGGCACCTTCAATGTGCCGGGGGAGGATGGATGTGAGCGCAGGAACGGTCGTTGATGTTCCGCTCAATGGAATCACCGATGAACGCTATACCCTGCGTGTTCATGCCGATCGTCCGCTTGTGGCTCAGGTTGTGACGAATGTTGAGCAGGACGAATATCCCGGAGGACAACACTGGGGGATGCGCGCGGGTATGAGCTCTGCTCAGGGGTTAGTTCACGCTCAACTACCTTCTGCATCAACAGTGGAAGCGCTGGTTCGTTCGCGCTTGAGCTCGACGATTCTACGCGGGACTGCGCAAGAGAGCGGCAGTGGAGTAGGTGAGATTGCTTCCCATCTGTTGCTCACCTCTGTGCACTCTCAAAGTGGCATCCAGCTTCAACTGGGAAATGAACAGGTCACCCTCGAAGCCGGGAAGATGGCAATGCTGGATCTTCCCTCGCAGGGACAGGGGCCTAGAATCTCCAAGCGATGTTGCGATTGCGATTGAGGTGGAAGCGAAAACTCCCAGTGGAGTGCTTCGTGCCGTATGGCCGCTGAGCGCGGATGATGTCGAGCAGGCATCGACCTCGATCACCGTTCACTAGCTTGTCAAAGAGCATCTTCATGCTCAAAGCGTGACATGCTAAAGGCTTGCCATGCACAAGGCCTGCCCTAGCCTCTTTTCTTGCCTTCTGCAGGAGTGAAGAGCGGTCGTTGAGAACGCTAGGAGAGGGAATCAAGTTCTTCTGGTGAAATGTAAAGGATATGCGAGATGCGCTCGGCAATGAGAGCGCGCAATGCCGAGTAGAGGTCTGCCGGAGGAATCCGCATGGTGATGGGAAGGCGGTAAAGGACAATACGGTCTCCCAGCCCCTTACGTCGGTCCGCGGGAAAAACGCGGGCTAAAACTACCCCGTGGTCTTCCCAAGGAGCTGGATCTGAGGGAGGAACGTCCTCAGTTGCAAACTCGATTGTCGCAACCTCGGGCCAGCGCTCAGTGAGTTCGCTAATCACAAGGGCAACGGTCGAGATCAAATGTTTTCCGACGCGTTTTCCACGCGGGAAGCCCAGGAAAAGACGCACATAGCGCGCGGGGTGCAGCCAGCGGTCATTGGCGCGTGGAAAAGCTGATGGGAGAGCCATACACATAAGGGTATCGCTCAGCTCTGCGCTCAAGCTGAGGACCTGCCGACGAAGGGCACGCAATAGGAATAGAAAATGCCGTATTGTAGAGCGGTGATCTCGGTTCGACACTGCTCTAAGCCCGGCTGCTCGAAGCCTGCTGTAGCTACACTCACCTACGATTATTCGGATTCGACTGCTGTTGTCGGTTCGCTTTCAGCTGCTGCAGACCCCAACGCCTACGACCTGTAGTGAGCATCATAGCAAACAGTTTGACGGTCCCGCGTGGGTGGCAGATCGTGCGCCTTCAGACGACCTTCGAACCGGCACCTCCATCGGGGGATGACCTTATGGCTCTTGTTGACGCGGTTCGCCAAGCTGCAGCACAGACCCGAAACCGCTCACAGCACGCTGGCGACGTGGAAACCCAGACTCCTGCTCAGCCTGCAACTGCCGCGAAAACAGGCGCTACGGCCTCGGCACGCGCTGAGCTTGGCCCCTTCGCCCAAGGGACCGACTCTCACGAGGCCGAATCCTCCAGCCCCCTGGATCCACATTCACCGTGGGCCCGTCGCCGAGCTCAGTTTAAATTGATCACCGAGGAGCCTTCTTCCGATCAGGAATAATCCGATCAGGAATAAGAGGCTGCGCGCGTGTACTGAGACCTCGAAGGGGACGGCTTCCACCTGTTGCCGGCGGGTTTCAAGGATGTCTTGTCGCTTGAGTTCCTTCGCGTACTCCCCGGTCGCGCAGAACGACAAGAACCGCTGAAAGGAAACGCTCGGGGTGAATACTTGTTGGCGGCTTGGGTGAAACAAAAGCCGATACTCGTCCGCTAAGGACATTGCGATCGACAGACGGAGCTGGTCAAGAATCTGGCGATTATTGTGCAGGAAATTCATACACTCAAAGTGCAGCTCATCCGGGATCGGAAGGACCTGTGCATGAGATGCCCACTCAGCACAGTCGGGGGGCATAACCAGCGGTGGATAGAAGACAGCTTCGGGAACCTGAATAACCATGGTCCCTGCTGCGATGTCTCCTAGGCGTGTCGCTCGCGGAGAGAAGACCGTTGCCATGAAAGACAACAGGCCGAAAGAACATGTAAGTTTCCACTATTGCAGTCATTGCGCGGACGAAGGCGTGACGCGCGGTGATAATCCCGCCATCCCGACGCACAACTTTTTGGGTTAAAGGCCCACTTGCCAAGGGAATAACCATGGGTGAAGACCTCAATGACGAAGGGGAGGACTACAAAAGACAAGAAAATAATGATAACGAAGATTGCCTTCACCAAGGTTTGTGGAAGGCCTTGATCAAAGGTGACAGCAACAAGAATGCAGAAGAGAACGAAAAAAGCTCCAACATACAGAGTCAGGTCTATGAGGAAAGCAGCGGCCCTGACAAAAGGAGAAGCGGGTTTGAGATCGAGTTTGACGCCCTCACCGCTGATGAAAGATTCATCAGAAATTCTTTGGACGTTTACAGAAAGCTCGCTCATGTATGACACTATATCTTGTATGGATATCGACGCACTAAAAAGCTTCACATATGCGCCATTGGAATCGGTTTCATCAATTGGCGCATTCGCGCCGATTGACGGGACCGGAAATTGATGAGCTTTCAGTGCTTTATCGGCAGGTCACCGCTGATCTTGCGAAAGTACGCTCACAAAACCCGGATCAAGATGTCATTTCCTATCTCTCTGGTGAGCTCTTGCATGCAAGAGCTCGATTGACGGGAACAGCTGGAGCGAGCCTGTGGGCGATTTCGCGTTGGTTCCGTTATGATCTTCCGCAGCCCTGTATCGGATCCGCTATGTCACGGTGCGATCATGCTCATTTTCATCGCGATGACAGCGTTGCAGGCGTGGTGGATCTTGCGTGACCCGCTGCTCTCTCCATGCTGGGAAGTCCGGAACAGCTGAAGAACTACGCGACAACACAATTTTCCAGCTACTACAGCCAAGACACCAATGCCTCTTTCATGTCCTATGTGTGGACTAATAATGCCTTTATTGCCTTGCGTGTCGTTGCAGGTGGAATCACAGGGTTCTATCCAATTATGGCTTTGTGGGGGAATGCCCAAAACCTAGGAATTTCCGCTGCGGTTGTCATTCACTATGCCGGCCCCGCGCACTTCTTCAGTTTCATTCTTCCCACGGCATCCCGGAACTGACAGCAATTTGGATCTCAACCGCAGCGGGCTTACGCCTCTTCTGGGCGTGGCTTGTTCCTGGGCGAAAGACTCGAGGCCAAGCGCTCGGCGAGGCAGGGCGCTCGATGATCACTGTTGGTTTGGGAATGGTGATCTTGCTTTTCTTGTGCGGAGCCATCGAGGTTTCGTCACCCGTCTAATCTTCACTGTGGCTGAAGATCACCTGCGGTGTGACCTTGACCGCGGGCGTGTGGATCTACACCTTCGTGGCCGGTGGACGTGCCTATCGCGCGGGAGTGAGCGGCGACCTTGACGAAGACGCCGGTTACGCGACACCTGTGATCTAAGAAATCCTTAGAGCTTTCCGGCCTTCTTCAGTGCAATGTAGGTGCTCTGCAAGACGTGCAGGGCGAAGCCCGCATCACAATCAACGACATAAGCGCCAAGTGCGCAGAATCATTAGCACCAGCATCAAGGTCGCGAATCGTCGCACTTGCCGCGGCAGCAGTGAAGGCAGAAGCTGCGTCGCTCCAATCGCGTTCCATTCGGCCAAGCTCGGGGTCGCGTGCACCCGCAACAATTACTCGGTGACGCTTGCTGAGCGCTGCAATGGCCTCGGAAAAATCGGCGTCTGTAGCTGCGGGCGGGATCTCTGTCAGAAGGACAACAAGCCCCGGGTGATGCATACGCTTCTCAACTGAGGACACGACCAACTGCCAATCCAGTGGAAGAAGGGAAGGCTGGACGCGCGAGAAAAGCCTGCGCGGCCTCGCTAATCAAATTCCCCACGTGCCTGGGCAGATCTTCGTGAATACTGCGGTCCAGAGCAAGCAGATGAACTTGATCTCCAGCGCAGTCAGCCAAGACAGCAAGAGTGCCGCCTCGATCTCAGCATCAAGCGGGGGCAGCCCTCCCAACTCGACCAGGTCCTTGTCTCCCAGAGTCGCTTTTCTGAGCCTCGCCCAAGAGCATTTGCCCCCGAGACGCCCGGTGTCGACAACGATCATGACGTGACGGTCCCGTTCGAGGACGCCACGTGCGTACAACCAAATCTTTTGAGCGCGCGAGGGCTCGCCAATCGATATCGCGCGGATCATCTCCGCGGACATATTCGCGCAAAGAATCAAATTCCGTTCCCGGGCCTCGAAGAATTGCTGGCGGTTGTTCCCTCAAGCTCATGCAGACGCGCAAGCCGAGAAGGGAAGAAGACGCTTCGCGCGGAATGGAGGAAGCGCGGTCAGGGTCAGTGGCGCCGCAATCGAGGTCTGGCGGGCGAGCCATTCGCAGAGGACCCCAGGGAACGAATCGTCACGTAGTCGGCGCGAACGCTTCCACGTCGCTCCAGCTGCAAGAGCGTCGTCAGCGGCATCGGAACATCCGCCTCGAGCTCACACGAATGTGAATAAGGCGTGGGGTGTGCCGAGGGTGGCCACGCGTCCCTGACATCCACGCGCATGGGGAGCGCCGAGCGCAGAGAAAGGCGCGAATGACCGGGAGAGTCCATTGCAATGGGTGTATCAATGGAGCGCTCAATGACCAACTGCCTGAGGGAAGGCGCAAGGTAAGCGTCAAAGGCCCACGGGCATGCGCACAGAACACACCATCCGACAATGAAACCCCATGTCGGGAGAGAAGAACAGTGGAATGACCCCCAAGAAAATGGGGATACTCGCGCGCCAAGACAGTGCCATCAGCGAGGAACCGGGACCTGCTCGAGGATCGAGGCGATGACAGAGTGAGCGTTTAAGCCTTCTAATTCTGCTTCCGCCTTCATGCTCAGGCGGTGTGCAAGAACCGAGTCGGCCATTGCCTTGACATCATCAGGAGTGACGAAAGAACGTCCCTGAAGGAACGCCCAGACGCGGCACACGCGAAGTAATGCGGTTGCACCACGGGGAGAGACACCGATGCGGACAGCTGGAGAGGTGCGGGTCGCGCGGATGAGATCGACCATGTGGGTCAAAACCGCTGGGGAGACCTCAATGTGTTCTGCCTGCTCGCGAGCCGTCAAAGATATCCGAGGCGTTTGCGACCGGGTGCAGATCAGCACTGCCCAAATCCAGAGGATTAAAAACCATTTTTGGTGGCGGAGCAGAATATTGAATTCGTCCTCGCGAGAGGCAGAGGCAGATCAGCTTGAGTAAGAAACGGTCGAGCTGGGCCTCGGGGAGGATAGGTGCCCTCGTATTCGACAGGGTTCTGGGTTGCGATGACCATGAAGGGCGAGGCCAGTGGGCGGGGTAAGCCCATCGACGCTGACCTGATGCTCTTCCATAGCTTCAAGAGCGCAGATTGAGTCTTGGGGAGTTCGGTTAATTTCATCGGCCAGAAGATTGGTGCGAAGATCGGTCCTGGGCGGAACTCAAATTCGCTCTTGCCGTTGTCCCACACCAAAGGAACCCGTGATATCGGCGGGCATGAGGTCTGGGGTGAATTGGACACGCGTCATGGTCAAATCAATGCATCGAGCGAGGGTGCGAACCAAGAGCGTCTTCGCAACGCCGGGGACACCTTCAAGCAAGACGTGTCCATCGGCTACCAGGGCGATGATCAGGCCGGTGAGTGCGCCTTCTTGCGCGACGACTGCCTTGCCAATTTCTGAGTGCAGGGAAACCAGGCGTCACGGGCATCACGCCCCTGGGGCGGTAGTTCGGGGCTTGTCATTGATACTCAATCTCCTGTGTGAGCGCGGATAGTGCTTCGGCCAATTCGACCAGTTCAGAGTTGTTTGTTGGGGGCGGACCCCACAGTAAATCACTCACGTGCGCGTTCAACAATCCTCGCGCTGCAAGTGCGTGTTCTAGGGGGTGGCTCGCGGTGCTTTCGGGTCGATTCCCAAGCGCTTGGCGATTGTCGTTACGGCCTCGATGCGCAAGAGGCGCGCCGCATGAGCATGTTGCTTCTGCGTTGCCATTAGACGTCCGCGGCCCTTCGTTGTCTCCGATGAAGGGACATAAGAGGGCAGATCTTCGGGAACCAAACGTCCCAATCGTTGGCCTCGAGAAAAACCGATGACGGTAATTCCGATGCCGATCAGCGAAAGGATTGGGATCAGCCACTGGGGCTCAAGAGTGTCAACCGTGTCGCTAGCTAGGACGTTGTCTTTGCTACCGTCATACCAGTAGATGGTTGGTTTCTGCGCCATCGCATTGATAAGAAGTGCGGCATTGCCATCACTATCAACCAATTCATTTGACGCGATAGCTCCATCTGCGATGATTGCGCGGAAACGATCGCCCTCATTCTTTTTCAAGGTAGGCGTAGGCGTCATCTGCGGGGAAGCACGTGGTCCATCCAGCTTCGGTGGTGGTAACAAGCTGTCCGCTGTTATTGGTCAGAGTTTGAGCTTTTTGCGCAGGCTCAGAAGCGCATTCTGCAGAGAGATTTTTGTCCGAATTCGTCGTCTTTGAAGTCGTCACTTCGACGGAGGGAGTATCAAGATCCGAGCCGTAGTGAGAAAAGAAGATGAGACGATTCGATCAATTTTCTCATCGATCGCTTTCGCGGTGGCGTCAGGCAAGTAGCCAGGATAGGTAATAACAGCAGTTGAGTCCGGTGTTGAGCGCGCAATGAGTTCGCGTGCCGAGCGGACTTTTCACGACCTTAACGCCGTGGTGACGCAGCGTTTGGACAAGAGCTTGAGCGCCAGAGTTACCAGGGTTATTTGGCGAGAGGGTTTCACTGTCTTTTTCATGGCGAGGGACCAGCGTGGTTTGCGATGACAAACAAGAGCCCCAGAAAGATGATGATGACAAGCGGGCGCATTCGCGTCCAACGCTGACGAACAGTTGGCGAAACGACAGTGCTTTGAGTTGCTTTCATGCGTGCACTGCCTGCTTCTTGTTCTGTGAATAGGCGGCAATGAGCTGGTCCATCCCGCACCAGTCTTCTGCGCTTGCATGTGCTCATCCGTAACGTACCGGGCGAAGACAGAAGTTGCGGAGATAATGGGGGTAGTGAGGGAGGGAAAAAGCGTTTTGAGCTGCTCCGCCGGCTTCATCCGCTGTAAGGCCGGGAGTATCTCGAAGAATGCCGTCGCGCGCTAGATAGAGCACAAAAAGTCGGTAGGACCAGATCAACGTAGCATCAGATCTCCGCTTGCGCGAGCCTCGTCAATCCGCTTCATGACATCGCGCAGCGAAAGCGTGGAGATCGGTCAAACAGCAGTTCGTCGCATGCGGCGGCGCAGGCGGAGCGGGTGGGTGATGACGATGATTGCGATGATCGCGAGTATCACGAATAAGAGGAGATAAAGAAACCTTCAATGGAAACCCACAGGTGCAGCCTTACTAGCACCGCTCACGAGGTGTTGAATAAGCCAGTTGAAGAAGCGTGATAACGCGGAAGGCGGGTGGGTGGGTAGTCAGGACACGGCTCCGCTGACACCCATGCGCGAGCTTCCTCGTCGTCGGGTGTCAGCGGAGCCTCACAGAAAAACATCAGGCGCGAGAAGCTTCCTGAGCAATCATGGGAGCAAGGTTCTCCTTGCGCATGCGCTCATCCAGGTACATCAGGTGTAGAAGGATGATTGAGACCGGGATCACCACTGCCGACAGCAGTGCACTCAAGAAGGCCGAGAACGCGACGAGCATACCAACCGAGTCAGCTGCAGCGGCGCCAACACCCAGAATTGCACCGACGATGCCGCCCAGAACTGCGGAGATCAAACCGGTGACGATACCGATGAGCCAGATGCGTGTTGGGATTCGCCAGAAGGAGCCCTTCGACAGAGACCAGGAACGCTTCATGGCATCGACCGGGCCGAGTCCCTCAAGGACGACTGCACTGGAAGTGAATGCGAACTTCACGGTCAAGAAACGAGGCGATCACAATCAGAGCAACGATCATGAGGAAGATGATCGCAAAGGCTCCACCAATACCGGCACTTGCAGATCGTAGCTACGAGCAGCAGCTGCGTTAACAACCACAAGGATGAAGGGGATCGTGAAGACCAGCAAGACTACCACGATCGCCACGAATTCAATGATGCCGATGAGAAGGGTTGCCAGAAGAACCGGGACAAAGCGCGGCGAGAAACGGTGCCATGCATCCGCGGGAGAAGACTTGCGTCCGAGGACTGCATCCCACACCGTCAGTGCCAGCATGCCTGAAAGGAACGCGGTTGCGAGCAGAGTGGCCCGCTTGTTACGAAGGAACCCATGCTGCTGCCCAGCGAGTGGACTAAATCGTTGCATCTCCGGAGGACAGTGCGCGCGTCAGTGACAGACGCGTCGAAGAGAAGCGAAGAAGGCCTGAACAAGACCGACGACCGCCATAATCGCAAAGGCGAAAACCAAACATGGTTTGCGGGTTGACGCGAACCGCTTGGAAGCGCTATTGAAGAGCTCGTCAACAGTTATGGACGGAGGATAATTCCGGGCTGCGCAACGGTCCATGCGGTGCCGCCCTGAGTCTGGGTGCCCTGCCATGCGGCATCGGGCGCGAGGCGCCAGCGCACTGCTGCTGGGGGCTGTGCGGGTTGCTCGGGTGCGCCCGGCTGCTGATGCCTGCTGGGGCTGTGCGGGCTGCTCTGCGCCCTGGCTGCTGAGGCCTGCTGGGGCTGTGCGGGGTCGCCCAGGTGCGCCCGGCTGCTGAGGCTGAGGTCTGAGAACTTGGGTGTTGAGGGACAGAGCGGATCTACAGAAGATGACTGGGGTGCCCACGGATCATTCGTCGGGAGCGCCCTGAGGATCAGACATTATTACTCCCTATAGGTGACACGTGTCTTCCTGATTATTGTGCCATGCATTCAACTAATCAGAAAGAACTGAGGAAGTAGTCAGCGCGTCTTCAGCGTTTCTGCGTTGATAAAATTCGCCGCGTCTTTTCGACACACCTGCCGCCTTCGCGACACAATCGTTACATGAGTTCACGGATCCTGGTCGTTGACGACGATGTCGCGCTTTCCGAAATGATCGGAATCATGCTTCATGCTGAAGGTTTCGAGGTTGCTGATTGTGCAGATGGAGCGCAAGCCCTTGATGTTTTCCATGAAGTTTCACCGGATCTTGTCCTTCTGACCTCATGCTTCCAAACGTCGATGGGATTGAAATCTGCCGTCAGATTCGCCGAGAATCCGACGTGCCTATTGCGATGCTGACTGCTCGATCAGATACAACAGATGTTGTCGCCGGTCTTGAAGCCGGGGCAGACGACTACGTTCCTAAACCTTTCAAGCCCAGAAGAACTAGTCGCGCGTGTTCGAGCGCGACCGCGAGGGCGAGATGATAGTGGTGAAGAGCTGGTCTCGTCTTGGGGATCTTGTCATCGATGCCAAGGTCATAGCGTGCATCGTGGTGGCCAAGAATTGCCTTTGACACCACTTGAATTCGATCTGCTCGTGACTCTTGCGCGTTCCCCGTGGAAGGTATTCTCCCGCGAAGAGTTGCTTGAATCTGTATGGGGTTATCGCCACGCTGCAGACACTCGCTTGGTGAACTGTCCATGTCCAGCGTCTGCGTTCAAAAGTTGAGCGCGATCCGGATAATCCTGAGGTCGTTGTGACTGTCCGCGGAGTAGGCTACCGCGCCGGCAACGCCTCGTCATGATAGGTGGAGATGGGGAGTGCTCTCGACGCCCCCTGTTCCTGAGTCTCATGTTGCGCCACCGGAGCGCATACTTCTTTTTCTTCAACGGCTCTTCCGGCCTCTTCGACAGTGGCGTGGTTGGGAACGTATTTCTCAGTGGGAAGCTCTAAGAGCAATTCGTAATTCCGCTTCTTTGCGTGCGGCTTCGTACCTGGCCGCGGTGTCGATGGTGCTCATCCTTGTCGCGGGAACAATTGTTGCGACTCAACTGCGCAGTAGCGTTTTTGAATCTCGACGAACCGCAGTACTTTCAGATGCGGCTTTGCGTTTTTCAACTGCGCAATCGGTTTTCGACCAGTCAACAGCCAGCACTCCCGACTCAGATCTCAAAGAATCAACCCGGCAGCTTGCAACCTCCTTACGTGTTTCTGCCTCGGGTACTGGGGCGGTTTCTGTTCTGCTCTTGCGCTCTCAATCGCAATCGCAATCGCTTCGGATTAATGAGATTGTTGACCCCACAGTCTTAGGTGTCATTAGTGAAGAGATGAAAAATGCCGTTGCGGGATCAGCGGATCCCCAACGGCAATCCAGTCTCAATTCCTTCCGCGCGTGATGCGAGCCAGCGAGTGCCTGCAATCCTGGTGGGGACAAACGTTCAGGTGCCGCGAGCGAGGAACCCACCAGCTGTATATTGCTTTATTCGCTTCAAGCAGACCAAGAACGCATTGACACCGTCATGGGAATCTTGATCTTTGCCGGATTCCGTTCTGCTGTTGATTCCGATCATTACCTTCGTCTTGATTTATCAGCATCTTGGGACCGGTACGTCGTACCGCAACAGCGGCAGGAAAAGCTTTGCTGAGGAAATCTTGATGTTCGAATTGACAGCAGTGATGCCCGCGTAGCGATGAGATGGCAAAATCTTGGGCGTGCCTTCGATCAACATGGCCGAATCGCTTGAGAAGAAAATTGACGAATATGACGAGCTCTCTCGGCCCAACAGCCTTCGTCTCTGATGTCTCTCATGAACCCGTACGCCGCTGACGACCATTCGTATGGCCGAAGAAATGATCTGGGATCAACGTAGCACTTTTTGATCCCGTGACCACTGGAGTGCAGAACCTGTCACGAACAGGTTGAGCGCTCGATTCCATGCTGGCTGATCTCCCAGAGATCTCGCGTCACGATGCGCAATCTGTCGACCTCGCTGCGGAAAGCATTGATCTCGAGGGCTTGGTCACGCGCGTTGTTAACGCAAACAGTGAGCTTGCGCAGCGCTTGGGAGTCGAGGTTATTGTCAATGCGCCGACGCATCATTGCACAGCAGAAATTGATGATCGACGTATTGAGCGTGTCATTCGCAATCTCTTGGTCAACGCTTATGAACACGCAGAATCTCGACCAGTTGTTGTGACCATTGCTTCGAATGAAACCGCTGTCGCGGTACGCGTACGTGACCATGGCGTTGGCATGGAACCGGCAACGGTTGAGCGAGTTTTTGACCGCTTTTATCGTGCGGATCCTGCGCGAACACGAACCACTCGTGGAACAGGTCTCGGGTTGGCCATCTCCTTGGAAGACGTTGTTCTTCACGGAGGAACATTAACAGCGTGGGGTGAGATTGGAGTTGGATCCTCTTTCATGATGACGCTTCCCAAGAAAGTCGGGACAGCAATTTCAAGCGATCCCTTAGAACTGTGGGAAAAGGAGTGAAGATGAATCAGCGACTGTACCTTGCTGTAGTGGCTATTCTCAGTAGCCTTTCTCTGGCTGCCTGCACTTCTTTGCCGACTTCCTCGTCTCCTTCGCCTTTTGATGTCGATGCCCCCAATGCTCAGCCGGTTGATTTGGCAGCGGTGGTCTCGTGGCTGATGCGGATCCGGAGCTTGCTCAGCAGTTTTTCTCTTGGCCTGTGCCGCGGAGCTTCTGACGACTACGCAACTGCGCTGTCTTTTTCTACCAGCTCCTCCGCGCAGACCCGGGACCCGCAGGTTAGTGACGATTTATTCGATGATTCAACCCCGAAGGCAGTCTTACTCTTTGACCCTTCGAAAACGGACACCTGAATGCATCGATCACGGCGACCGGCGTGGGCTCTGTTGACCAAAATGGTGTCCTTTCCCGGCAGAAACTTCCTCACCGAGCGCGCTTCCACCTGGTTCGTGAGAATGGCCAGTGGCGTATTGACGCGCTCTGCGGATGGGGTCGTTGTTTCAGGCATCATTTACGGCCTCGCACGAGCTTGTTTCGCTGATGTTTCTTTCAGCGACCGGCGATTCTCTGATTGCTGATCCGCGCTGGTATCCCACGCGCCGAGTCGAAACCCATATGCTCGAGGGACTCATCGCTGGCCCCCAGTCGCATCTCTCCGATGCCCTAGTGAATGCAATCCTTCTGGCACCTCGATCTCTGCGGGTGGTATTGAGCCTCCGACCACGTTGCCAAGGTGTCTTTGAATGGAACTCTTCCCAGCGATGATCGCGGAAGCAGTTGATGGCGTGGAGATTTCCCAAACCCTCCAGCGCTCGGGACGCGTGAATTCTGTCGAAATTAATGTCGGGGAGAGGTTCTTCCTTCCTCGGGGCTTCCTTCTCAGCCGTCCTTTTGATCTTGATTCAGCGGTTGCTTTCAACTCGAATGGCTTGGTTCGAATTGACGGGCGTAGCGTTTCGACCCGGATTCTTCCCATTGCCCCTTCGCCATCTGCCTCGCTTCCGGCGGTGTCTCCAGTTTCTTCATCCTGCTAGCATGGCGTGAGGACGATCGTCTTATTTTGGTCGATTCCTCAACCAACGCGACGCGGGTAGTGGATGGGTCACAAGGGCAGTATTCGCCTTCATCGATCGTTTCGGATGGTGTGGGACATTCTCGGGAGGGAACCCTCAGGGCCTCGCGAATTGACGGGCAGAACTTGCCGATTGCCTCGGAAAAATCAATCCTCAACGGTGTGAGTGCCGTGAGGATCTCTCCCGATGGCGCGCGTGCACTTTTACTCCGCCAGGTGGGTGGTTCCACGAGTGCCTGGATTGCCGGAATTGAGCGCCGAGGCAGTGGTGAGCCGATCGCGCTCACTGACCCCGAACCCCTGGCTGGTTTGTCGACCGGTGTCGATGATGTCGTGGGCAGGGCGTTCTACGGTTGTTGCCGTGCGTCAAGGGGGCTTCGCGTAGGCAATGATCAGGTGGATGAAGTTTCTTTGCGACCGTGCCTGTCGGTGGTTTTCCTCGGTTCTGCTCTTCCTACTGGGACTCAGCGACTGAGCGCAGGCCTCTTCAACGACGATGGTGATCCGCGGAAAGACGGCAATTATCAGGTTCGTTCCGGGGCGCTATGGCAGTCTCTTGAAGGAATCTTCGCGACGTGAACTTCCCTGGCTGAATCGTTTTCTCCACAGATTACCCTATGCGGTCTGCGTGTGCTTTTCGTGCTGATCTTCCTGTATGGGAGTTTTTCACGAGGCCGCGCGGGAGTTGGGCCAGTTTATGTATCCCCAGTAGTTGCGCTGGCTGTGGCGCGTGGGATCAGACCTGCGTGACCAATGTTTTGGGTTATCACGCTCCTTCGTGCCGACATGGAAGTTATCGATCTGGGGTGGGCAGAATATCCGCTGTGGTCGCTGAGTGAATACTCCGGACCTATGCGGTCCATTATTTTGGCCGCAAAACACTCCGGGCGCGTAGATCTATCGCCTTTTCTTTTTCGAATGCGGAAAAAGCATTGGCGATGCGCTGGGAAAGAGTGGGATGCTTGCGGTGGGTGAACCCCATACATGTTTGTGGATTGTGCCTGCACCATCCAGTTGGAAAACGACGTTTCTTTGGTCATCCCATAAATCCTCCCATATCGCCAGAGGTGTGGCTCAGGGAATTCGTTTATCTGCGCCGGTTCCGTAGTGGTTCGTGATATCTGCAGGTTGGACCCCCGTCTCTTCACAGGCGGAAAGAACTCAGAAAAGCGCAGACAAGCTCGGCGCGGTCACATGTACGTATCAATGCCCATTCCTCAGGATGTGGGACTTGTGCAGTCGACGATGTTGTTGCAACGGGTGGAACGATGAGCGAATTATTCCGTGTGCGGAAAAACTGGGTGGCAGGGGCGTAGATTGCGCGGGCGCGACGATAGTGTCGCTCTGATGATGCAGATCACCGTTATCTGCTATACTCGATGCATCTCTTCCAGTGATGGTTTTCCATCACATGCTGATCGGGGGTGGTAGTTCAAGACACCCGGGGCAATGACGTCGCCGGTTTTCGATCGCGACTGTGGTCGCATTTCATGATGTGGAGAGAAATATGGACATCACAGTAGCTGCACGTAATGCAGAGATTCATCCGAACTTCTGCGCATACATCGAGGAAAAAGCTTGCGAAGGTTACGCAGTTTTATCCTCGTGCCCAAAGGGTTGATGTTGAGTTAACCCTACCAGAAGAATCCGCGACAGGCTGATACAGCGGAGCGGATTGAACTAACAGTCTTTTGGCAAAGGCCCAATTATTCGAGCAGAGGCAGAATCTGCAGACCGCTACGCCGCGGTTGATATTGCTGCTGGAAAGCTTTTTGAGCGCCTTCGCCGTATGCGTGATCGGGCGAAAGATCACCACCGCACGGAAGAAATTCTGGCTCCCGATTTAGATGTTCTTCCCGCAAGCGTTGGGGAAGAAGCGGAGCTTGTTGAACAGGCTCCAACGTCCTTGAAGAGTGCGGGGGATCTGAAAGTCGGAGAAGCTCGCGAGGAGCAGCTGGGAGATAGTCCGATTATTGTCCGCCAGAAGGTTCATGAGACGGTTCCTATGAGCGTTGACGAGGCATTGAATCAGATGGAACTGGTGGGGCACCCCTTCTTCCTCTTTGTCGATGAAGAAACAATGCAGCCCTGCGTCGTCTACCATCGCCACGGCTGGACCTATGGTGTTCTGCGTCTGAATGCAACAGTTATCCAAACTGGCGAATAGAAATCGCGAGACTTGAGGGGTGTGGGAGCCTGCTTCGGCAGGCTCCCCACACCCCTCAAGTTTTCATTTATCAGTGGATGAGGCTTCTTCTTGCGACAAAGAACCCAAGGCCTGGTTCAGTGGGTCGTAATGTGCGAAGACAGCACGACGGTATCCCTCAAGATCGCCGTTTTCTGCACTGACCAGCATAGCCTCGTGAGCACGAGCAGTTTCCGGAAGCCCTTCAAAACCTCGATGGATCTGTGGGAGTGCCATCGTGAATCATCCACATGGCATTCACCAGTTGCTCGGCAAGGGGTTATTGATCTTCTTCAAGAGCGCAGTGAAATTCAATGTCTTCGTCCATGAAGAACTCGCTGCGCTGAGCCTTCGAGATCATCTGGTCGACTAGTTCATGAAGATGATCATCGTGCGTGCCTTGAAGTGCCTGGATTGCCTCGCTTGCCAAACCTAGATCCAAAACTTGGCGGACCCGCAAAACCTGGGACAAGGCCTCGGCAGAATCAGGAGCGGTAGAGGAGCGGAGGAAAACGGTTTTGATCAAAGGGCGAAGTGTCATATCTCCGACGAAAGCACCACGACCTTGCTGGACATCCACAATCTCAAGCGCCTTGAGCTGGCGCAGTGCCTCGCGTACTGATGAACGTGATACACCTAGCGAATCGCATAGAGCTGATTCTGTGGGAAGAGGATCTCCGGGTTGTAAGTGATTTGCGACGATGTACTGTTCGATCGCTTCCATCGTTGTTTCGGTGCGCGAAAGTAGTGTTGGAGCCGGCGACCGTATCGCGCTCCGGTGTGCGAACACCCAGCGTCGGGGTGAGGCGATTGAATTTCGGACATGGCTAGACTCTTTCGCACCTGGGGACCTACTCGTCGTAGAAGAGAAGATCGCGAGGTTGTGCGCATAGACCCATTTCTACGCGCGTAATTTCTGACCCGTACAGCGTACCATTGCTTGCGCGTCAAGTTGTCGGATATCAGTTGTCGGGTTGATATTGCGTCACCGATGAACAACTTCAGAACAATCGGCTTGCAGAGAAAAATGACACGGTGGCCCGGATGAAGTCGAAAGCGCCGGCGGAAATTGTAGACTCAGGAGGAGTGTGCTAGACGCACGCCCGGATCATCCGGTCACAATCCCAGGAGTCCCCGTGTCCATTATTGACAAGATCCTCCGAGCTGAGAAGGACGTACCTTGCGTCAACTCGACCGGCTCGCCTCGCAAGTTGATGCTCTTCAAGATGACTTTGAAGCCCTCACTGATGAGGAATTGCGCGGAAAAACAGAGGAGTTCAAAGAGCGCCTCAATGAAGGCGAAACCTTGGATGACATCCTGGTTGAGGCTTTTGCAACCGTTCGCGAAGCAGCGTGGCGCACCCTGCGTCAGCGTCCCTTCCATGTTCAGGTCATGGGTGGTATTGCCCTGCACCGAGGCAACATCGCCGAAATGAAAAACCGGTGAAGGTAAGACGCTCGTCGCGACTATGCCCTCCTACCTGCGTGCGCTGACCGAAAGGGCGTTCACGTCGTGACCGTGAACGATTATCTGGCGAAGTACCAATCTGATCTGATGGCCCGCGTCTACAACTTCCTGGGACTCACCGTGGGCTGCGTGCTGGTTGGACAGGAGCCGGAGGAACGCCGCGAGCAGTACAACGCGGATATTACCTACGAACGAATAACGAATTCGGCTTCGATTACCTGCGTGACAATATGGCGCAGCGTCCAGAAGATATGGTCCAGCGTGGACACAACTTCGTGATTGTCGATGAGGTCGACTCGATTCTGATTGACGAGGCTCGTACCCCTCTGATCATTTCAGGCCCCGCATCCGGCGATGTCAATCGCTGGTACACGGAGTTTGCTCGCATCGCGAATATTCTGGTTCGCGACGAGGACTACGAAGTCGATGAGAAGAAGAAGACCATCGGTGTCCTTGAACCCGGTATCGACAAGGTTGAAGATCAACTGGGTGTCGAGAACCTCTACGAAGCAGCTAATACTCCGCTGATCGGCTTCCTCAATAACGCGATTCGTGCAAAGGAACTTTTCCATCGCGATCGTGATTACATCGTCGACGGGGGAGAAGTCCTGATCGTTGACGAACACACTGGCCGTGTGCTTCCTGGGCGTCGTTACAACGATGGTATGCACCAAGCGATCGAAGCGAAGGAAGGCGTGAAGATCCAGGCTGAAAATCAGACCCTGGCAACCATTACCTTCAGAACTACTTCTGTCTGTACCCCGAGGGTTCGCGTTCGGGCATGACCGGTACTGCAGAGACCGAAGCTGCAGAATTCGCCTCGACCTACAAGATCGGTGTTATTCCGATTCCGACGAACCGTCCGATGATTCGTAAGGATCAGGGCGACCTGGTCTACCCGACCGAGGCCGGCAAGTTTCGAGCGATCATTGACGATATTGAAGAACGCCACGCGGCTGGACAGCCGGTTTTAGTTGGTACCGCATCGGTTCAAAAGTCCGAGCTTTTGTCGCGGATGCTCAAAGAACGTAAGATTCCGCACCAGGTTCTGAACGCTGAGCAGCATGCGCGTGAAGCTCAGATTGTTGCAATGGCTGGCCGTAAGGGCGCAGTGACAGTTGCGACAAACATGGCCGGTCGGGTACCGACATCATGCTCGGTGGAAACTCTGAGTTCCTTGCTCAGGCGAACCTTGCTGCTCGTGGGCTGGACCCGAAGGCTGACGCAGAAGAATACCGTCGCGCGTGGCCGGAAGCCCTTGCCGAGGCCGAGGCCGCAGTCGAGGCCGAGCGTGAAGAAGTTCGTGAGCTGGGCGGCTTGTATGTGCTGGGTTCGAGCGCCATGAGTCCCGTCGTATTGACAATCAGCTCCGAGGCCGTAGCGGTCGTCAAGGCGATCCTGGCGAGTCTCGTTTCTACCTGTCGATGCAAGACGACCTCATGCGTCTCTTCTCCTCAGGCCTCGCACAGCGCATCATGGCATCAGGTGCTTACCCCGAGGACCAGCCGCTAGAAAAATCGTATTGTCACCCGCCTCGATTGCCTCCGCACAGCACCAGGTTGAGGCTCGTAACTTCGAGATTCGAAAGAACGTCTTGAAGTATGACGACGTGATGACTGGCCAGCGTGAGCTGATCTACGACCAGCGTCGTCGCGTTTTGGAAGGCGAAGATTTGGGGCCCCAGATGAAGGGGCTTCATGGAGTCCTTGGTGTCCGGGATCATCGCTGAAAAAGACCAACGGTCTGTCGCCTCGTGAATGGAACCTCAAGGAACTCTGGGATACCCTGCGCGGTTACTACCCGCCCTCGGTTACTCCTGAGGAAGTTGAAGAGCAGTATGGCGGCCACGGTTCGCTAACCCGCGATGACTTGATGCGCGAGGTCCTCGGCGATATTGAAACGCAGTACCAAGAAGCAGAAGAGCAGCTCAACCACAACCCGTTGGCCATTCAGCAGCTCGGTGATGAACCGATGCGTACGCTGGAACGACGAGTGGTGATTGCAACTGTTGATCGTCTGTGGCGTGAACACCTCTACGAGATGGATTACCTGGAAGGAAGGTATCGGTCTTCGTGCGATGGGTCAGCGTGATCCTCTTGTCGAATATAAGGACGAGGGTGCGCGGATGTTTAACACGATGATGGATCGCATTCGCGAGGAAAGCGTTCAGCAGATCTTCTCCTACGCGCGTCAATTCCAGCTGGCCCATGAGCAGGCTCGTGAGCGCGCGGCGGTCGAAGAGCAGGCAGAAGGCGTATCTGAGGCTGAACTCAGTGAGGATGCGCGCCGCAAGGCTGCTGAGACCGAAGAACGGGCTATCGAGCGTTCCGCATCCGTGATGGGTGATGTGGGGCAGGAAAAGACCTCTGCTCGTCTGAGCTATTCTTCACCAGATCAAGACGGTGAGACGACCTCGACAACAGAGGGAACTAATCGTGCTCAGCGTCGCGCGGCAAAGAAGCGTAAGAAGCGCTGATCGACCGCTGTGACTGAATGTTGATGGCGGCATGCACCATGCGGTGCATGCCGCCACTGTTTTATCTGCGCTCTCCTTACAGGACATCCAGTGCGGTGACGATCCATCTGTTTTTAAAAGTCTGCAGACGCATGGAGATGACGTGTCTGCCTTCTCCTTGCGCGATGATCACGCAGGATTCGATGACCGTTGCTGAAGTTTGGCTGATATGCCATTGAATGGGGTGGCAGGGCTCGCGTCGAAAGCTTCGTGGATCTCTGTTAACGATGGTGACAAGTCGTTGGTAGAGCGGTGGAACTAGCCATCGTCGGAGTTGTTCGTAGGGGCGAAGGTGGAGAAGGACCTCCATAATGCCTCGAGCTAGTCCAATCGACCACTGGCATAGGGTTCGTAATTTCTTGTTCTTGCGGGATCAGAGGATTATCGGCGTTGAGGTACGAACTCAGCGTCGTTGGGCTATTGACAGGGGTGTCTCGCGAAAGGTCCCAGCTAATTCGGAAAGCGTGATCTGCTGGTGGGATCAGTACTCTTGACTGTCGTGGCATTGTCAAGACTCCTTGGGCGGCTGTATTCATGGGGGACGCCTCATCTTTGGGGCGGATACTCTGGAGTCTTGAGGAATTAAGTTGAGCTGTCAATCCAACTATAAAATGCTTGTGTACGCGAAATGTCTGCTAATGAAATCGCTGTCAGGCATGAGCGACACCTGGTTTTATCAATTTTTGTATGAAAGTGAAGTCGCTCGAGTAGACGTATGCGTCAGTGGCAACAAAATAAGTCATCTTCTCAATCTCAGCAAAAATTGAGAAAACGTCAGTCGCCGATGGGAAAACATCCAGATTTAGGGTTGTGGATGAGCTTCTTTTCGCCGTGAAAAGATCTAAGATTATGCGTCCTTCGCATGAAAATGTGGGCAGAGATTTCTCTGCCCACGTCTAATATCTCCTAGGGTTATGCGGTATGGCTTAAGCGTGCACGTGAATGCTCGTATTGGGTTTGGATAAATTCTTCGAGGACGGATTCTTCAACACGCCACATGCGCTTGCCTCCCAATTGAATGGCCGGTAGCTCGCCGGAATTCACCAGTGAGCGCGCGGCGGAAAGCGTAATGTTGAGTGTCTCGGCGACCTCGGCGAGAGTGAGGAATCGTTGATTCATACCTTCAATCATGCCATTTTTCGGGATTTTTGGAGTCTATAAAGCGATTACTTTTTGAGCTATTTGTGCAGATGAAAGCCTATTGATTCCGCTTCGGTGAAATCGGGGACGATCGATTAAGTTCGGACAATGTCACTCGTGTCAATTTGATTGCTGCCACTTTGTTTCACTTATTGTCATTTCGTTCTTGTTGGACACGTCTTTGGGTGGATGCGGGTGCCTTAAGACAGTACGCACTTTCGTGCATAAACTGGTGCTATGCGAATCTATTACCCTGTTCTTGCTCGTGAATTGAAGAGGGAAACTTGGCGCCCCGACCCGCCTACTGTGTCGATCCTTCCTCTCGCTGCGCGGTGAAGATTTAGAACTTGCTGAAGACGATGCGCGCGATTTAGCTGCTCTCGATTCCTTGGCGTTACTACGCGATGAACAGGGTGCGCTCAGTCGGTGCATTATCGCTGCAGATATCGAGGGTATTTCTGTTGCACCCTACGATGGTGAGGTTGCTCAGACACAGCCTTGCGCTCCAGTTGAAAGCCATATTGCCGCTTACTTTATCGATCATCCAGATGCTTCAGAGAAGGTTCGTGCAGTCCTGACGCACAGACTCAGGACGAGGCGGACGAAGCTGTCGCAAGCCTGTGGGATGAAAGCATGGAAATGGTACGCCCCGGAAGAGCGCGAGGACGTGATCCGTATTCTTCGTCAGATGCGCTGACGGCTAGTGCCCTCTGATGCTCAGGGTTGAGCCTTGGCCTTCTTTCCATGTGACCTGGATTTGGTCTGCGATTTGCCGTGCCATCTCATCGACATGACTGATGACACCAATGCATCGATCGCTTTGACGCAAGGCTAAGAGCTGTGCCATCACGATGTCGAGGGTCTCGAGATCCAAGGAACCGAAGCCCTCGTCGATAAAACATGCTTGAAAGCATGATGCCGCCGCTTTTCGGCCATAACCACGTCTGCGAGTCCAAGTGCCAATGCCAGGGAGACATAGAAGGTTTCTCCACCCGAGAGAGTTGAAGGGGTGCGAGTATCTTCAGCCTCATGATCGAAGATCACCAGACCTAGGCCGTTTTTACGCGATCGTGTTGGGTCTGTATCGCTGCGTTGTAGTTCGTAGCGTCCGTGTGAAATCTCTGCTAGCCGCGGATTGGCAGCCGAGATCAATTCTTCAAAACGAGACATGAGAATCCATGAACTCAGTGGTACTCGATGGATGCTGGCTTGGCCGTTTCCACTTGCAAGCTGGGCAAGTCGAAGGCGAGGATATCCTTCTTTGAGCACCTGACGTAGATCGGCCAGCGTTGAGCGAATCTGGGTTTCTGAGCGGTGAATACCTTTTGTGAGTGCTTGATGTCAGCAAGGGTGGAACTAGCGCGGAGTTCTTCTTCTCGTGCCGCTTCTCGTGCGCTTTCACATGCATTAAGATCTGGGATTTCTGCCGTCTCTAAGCCAGAAAAACGTTCCGAATTCAAACGTGCCTGAACCGTATGAAGTTCTTGGCGATAGTGACGAATCTGCTCGCTGAGTCCCTCCAACTGAGGAAGGTCTTTGAGCTCTTCACGAATCTGATTGAGGTCTATATGCTCATCTTTATATCCGGACTCTGAGAGCGCGGTATTGAGGTATTGCTGATTGCTCTGGACAAGCTGTGCAGCCTGATCGAAGTCGTTGAGAGCTTGAGAAAAAGCGTCTTGATGATCTTGCTTGCGCTCAAGGGCCTCTTTCCACTCTTCAAGCGAGGCGTAGTCCGCCAGAGCTTGGGTGAGGGGATGCTTCGAATGTACTGATTTGAGCTTTGACTTCTTGGATTCGTGAGTTAATGCTTGTGAGTTTTTCTTGCGTTGATGCGTGCGCACTCAGGATTTCTTTTTCGCTCTCTGAAGTAGCTTCAAATTCTGCGCTCAGTGCCCGATAGTTTTCTGCCAGAGCGTTGAGCTGGTCAATGCTTTGCCTAGGGGTATCTCGTTGAATGCGTAGGGATTTGCTGTCTGATCCAGCTTGCTCATTGAGTGCGGCAATTTGCGCCACGCATTGTGAGCGTTGGGTACTGAGCTCATGAAGAAGTTTATCGGCTTCTTGGCGAAGTGCCTCAAGCTCATCGAGTCTCTGGCGACTCATTGTATTGTCGCTATCCGATTGTGCTGGGGCGGGATGCGAGGTTGAGCCGCAGACGGGACAGGGGGTGTCCTCTTCGAGTTCGGTAGCCAGCGAGGCAGCAGTTTCTTGGAGCCATGTCTCGCGTGCAAGAAGAGCAGCGATGCCCTTTCGCGGGCAGTCCGATGCGCTTTTTGGATTTCCTCAGCAAGACCGATGAGTTGAGCACGCAGTATATCGGCTCTTTCAGCCGCATCGACGCGTTGGTTCAATGCGTCGAGCTGAGCCGATGAGGAAGCAAGGACAGAACGCGCCTCTTGGCTGGATTCAATTTTCTGCCTGAGTTCCGTTCGGGTCTTAAGCAGTGCATCTGAGCGCTGTTTCAGCTCTTCGATCAGTTGACGTGCCTGGATTTCCTGGGCGCTCAGCTGGTCATATTCCATGCGTGCATCGACTAATTGCTGGTGGACATGGCTTGCGTTGCTCACCTTCTCAAACTCAGCAAGAAGTTCATTCTTTCCCGCGGATAAATCGGCATGGGCCTGAGTCGTATCGAACAGTGCTCCATCCATCCGCTCAGAGAGCGAGATGAACTTTTCTAAAGCGGACGAGGCCTGCATAAGTTTTGACCTTGCAGAGTCGAATTGCTGCAGGGGAGCTTTGAGAGGCTCGAGGCTTCGCAGATGCGCTTCCTTGACGGTGAGGGAATCAATCTGACTTTCTTGTGAAAGAAGTGCGGCCTGCTGGGTGGTTAACAGCTTGTATTCATTGAAACGTTGTTGAAGGTCTTGGGCTGCGCTCAACTCCGCGTTTCGATGGTCAAGAAGAACCTGAGCACTGTCAAGACTGTGCTGGGCATCATCGCGCTGTTTCTTCAATACATCATTCAGGTGCCCGCTGAGCTTCAGCAGATCTGCGTTTAGTTCTTCATATTCACCGGTACTTTCAAGTTTTTCGCTCAGCTTCGTGAGCTCATCGGAAAGAGACTCGCCCAGGGAAGAGTCGGTGATCTGGCTCTGTAGCATTCCCAGAGCACTCAAAATATCGTGGCGTGTCCGCGTGATGGATTCATCTGCTGACTTTGCTTCTTCAACAAAAAGCATTTTGCAGATCTTGAAAATACTGGGTACCGAAAAATATCTCGGAGAATTTTCTCTCTATCCGAGGATTTTGCACTGAGGAAGCGCGCAAATTGTCCCTGTGGAAGAACAACAGTTTGCAGGAATTGTTCCTTTGTTAATCCGATGAGCGCGGTAATCATTGATTGCGCTTCGGGGATGGAACGGCTCAGGGCTTCAAGTGTTGAAAAACCAGAGGGATCCGAAGGGCTGGGAGTTACCTTTTCAAAAGTCACTGTTGCATTGACCGGGGTTGCACGTCCCTCTTTGACATACTGCGGGGTTCGGCGAACTCGGTAAATCCCGGCAGAGACTTCAAAAACCACTTCCACATAAGAGGGGTCATTTGGGGCGCAATACAGCGAACGTAGTCGGTTTTTCGCCCCGTCGTTTCCGCTTGCGACATCTCCGTAGAGTCCGAACACGATGGCATCGATCAGTGTCGATTTTCCAGAACCGGTTGCTCCACGTAAAAGGAAGAGTCCCGCGTCGGTGAAACGCTGGAAGTCAATAAATTGACGTGACGCAAATGGGCCGATCCCGCTGAGTTCCAAAGTGAGTAGCTTCATTGGAGGTCTTCTTTCACCTTGTTCACAACCTGATCGATAACGTTACTTTCTTCTGTTGATACCGGCTGTCCACCCTGTTGAGAGAAAAAAGTCTGCGAGGGTTGAACGAATATCCATCGTTGCAAGGTTCCTCCCGGGCGCTGACAGGATGGGTGTATGTGCTGGCGCGTGAATGATCGAGAGCGCGTGTGGGTATGCAGCGCGAAGACGGGAAACCATTGACTGAGGTCGTGCATTATCGGTAACGGTCAAAGACACATAGGATTCTCCCGATGAATCTGCGCTGCTTTTTCGAGAAGAGAATCCATTGAGCCCGTGAGGGACAACAAGGGGATGCGCGGATGGGATATCAACCGTTGAGAGCGTAAGAGGTATTGAAATACCAGAAATCTCAACCCTTTGAGTATGTGGCGTGAGCTTTTTAATATCCGGATAAGTATCAATGATGACTGCGCTTTTATCCCCAGGAGCTTCTGAAAATGAATAGGCAATGGGTGAACCGGAATAGCGAATAGGTACTTGAGAGAGGAGATAGCTTGAGGCCGATGTAAATGTCCTAAAGCAACGTAACTGAGCTCAGGAGTTGGTGCTTGGGGATCAGCACCAAAGTTTTCGAAGGTTTCAGCTGAGACTGAAGGAACACCACCAACTTCAATGTTGCGCTCAGAGTCCGAAGGTGCGGCACCGACAATGAAGGCATGGGCCATCACCACAGCTGGGCGCAAATCCCCTTCACTGCGCCGTTGCTTGAGATCAGTGCCGATACGCCGCATTGCTGCATCCATTACTGCTCGATGGCTGCGTTCAAGCGGCTGATCACTGGGGGATAACGCTGAACGGACTAAATCGGGCTCAAGGTAGGGGATCGGGTAGACCAAAACTCCTGGATCGTCACCGGTGCCGAGGTATTCGCGGGCGGTGCCGATGTCTTCAACACGTGTACACACCTGGATATTTCCGCGAAGGAAGTGCGAATACATTCCCAGACGCCCCGCGGAATCATGATTTCTGATGTGAGTAATACCTGAGTGATAGAGCTAAGTTCTTCAAGAAGGCTCATCACTTCATTGATCTGACCGACGGGAGGAATAGCTCGGTCATAGACATCGCCAGAGATTAAAACCAGCTGGATATTCTGCGTCTTCACGGTGTCGATGAGCCAGCGAGAAAAAGAGCGCGTGCGTCGCCTAAATCTTGACCGTGGAGACTACGGCCAAAAATGCCAATCGGAGGTGTGAAGAATTCGCATGTGCCTAGTATGAACCGCCCCGCCGGCATTTTGAGTCAGTTTGGAGCAGCACCAGAAAAATTCACCTCGAGATCAGCGTGCAGCCTTCGAAACGCGCATTGCTCCTGCAACCGCGTCCAAAAGGCGACGAACGGAAGCAAGCTGCGAAGTACGTCTCTGGCGCTCTGCCTCGGCCTCGGAAGGGGAGGAAGGGAGAGTGAAGGGTTCGCGCCCCTGCGCCCACGCATCCAGTGCACATGAGGGGCATCCTCGAGGTGCGTGCACAGCGGGAGGCACCACTGCGCAGCCTCGGCAACATCGGGGAAAACGCCAAGCACATCGTCGGTATCGACATGCCCGAGTCCGAAGGAACGCACACCGGGGGTATCAACAATCCAGCCGCCACCGGGAAGCTCGAAGGCTCGAGAGGAGGTTGATGTATGGCGACCTCGTCCGGTGACCTGATTGACCATTCCCACGCTGCGTTGGGCCTGGGGAATCAGCGCGTTAATGAGTGTTGATTTTCCAACTCCGGAGTGGCCGACCAAAACGGAAAAATGCCCGGCTAGAAGCTCTCTTAATTCATCAAGCCCCTGATCGCCAGCCGCAACCGAGGTCACCACTGTCGTCAGGTCAAAATCCGCATACGCGCGAAGAAATTCTTCGGCCGGAGCAAGATCGGCTTTCGTGAGGCAAAGAACGGCGCGCATCCCCGCCTCGTGAGCGGCTACCAAACAGCGGTCAATCATTCCCATTCGAGGAGGAGGATCGGCCAAAGCCGTCACAATCACCATAATCTGTGCGTTTGCAACGATAATTTTTTTCTCCCTTTTGATCGGGAGCGTCCTCAAGAGAGCGGCGCAGAACGCTGCTTCTTTCCTCTACAGCAACGATCCGGGCCAAGGTGTCAAGGTGGCCACTGAGATCACCGGTCAAACGGACACGATCACCAACGACAACGCTTCCTTTCTTAAGCTCGCGGGCAAGAACAGAGCGCAGGTCGATATCCTCATAGCGAACCAGGTAGCGGCCACGGTCAATACCGATCACCTGACCGATTGGCTTGTTACCCCAATCAGGGCGAACTTTTGTACGTGGCCGCGAGCGCTTCCCGGGGCGAACTTTTACGCGCGGGTCATCGGTGCCGATATCGCGTCTAGACATTTGCGCCTCGATTCTCCATCATGCTCTGCCACATAGATTCAAAAATTCGGGAAAGTTTTTGAGGTGCACGCGATATCGTCCACGCTCACTCCCATCGATCACCAATCCAACGATTGCCGCGAAAGTTGCCATCCTGTGGTCGGCGAAGGAACGCAGTTTGGCGCCATGAAGAGGGGCGTGGCTTAACTGTGAGGCCATCGTCAAGAACTTCGACGCAGCCGCCCAGGGGATCGAATGGAGTCCGCGATGGCTTCCAAAACGATCAGTCTCATGCCCGCGAAGGTGCGCGATTCCGCTGAGAGTAGATGGAGTTTGTGCAAAGAGCAGGGAGCGCAGCAAGGGTTGGAACCATCTCGCCCATTGCGGACATATCACAGGTGATCCCCTGGAAAGTGCCCGGGCCGTGGCCGTCGACAAGCAGGTGCTGTTTTTCGCTTCCTTCGACAAGCAATCGGGTGTCAATCCCCATGCGCTCAAAAAGTTCTGCCACATTGCTCCCGGCTGTGTGGAGTTCACAGGCCAATGAGGGATAGCAAGACTTCCGCCGCTAAGGATTCCCGCGCACAAGAAGGGACCCGCATTTGAAAGGTCTGCTTCGATTTTGATTTCCGAGGCCGTGGGCTTGCCTTCCTCAATCATCCACTCGCTTCCGCTGAGTTTTGACCAGGTAATTCCGGTTGCCCGCATCATGTCCAAGGTCATGTTGATATGGGGAAGAGAGATCAGTTCTTGCTCGCTGCGAATGATGGCTCCGCCAAGGAGGGGAGCGATGAGCAGCATTGCAGAAAAGAACTGAGAAGAGGCCGAGGCGTCGACGGTAATCGTACCGGGGTGGTAGCGCAGGGGCCCCTGAATGGTGAAGGGGAGGTGAGCGTGCTCCCCGTGATAGGTGATGTGTGCCCCCAGATTTTCGAGGACATCGAGAAGTGCGCCGAGAGGGCGCGCATAGGCTTGTTTGTCGCCATCGAAGCGCGTGGGGATAGGGGAGAGCGCAGCCAGGGAGGGAGAAAACGCATCACAGTGCCCGCGAGGCCACAGTCGATCTGCCGTTCTTCTTCGGTAGCTGAGCGGATTTCCATTGAATCACGCGTGCCGACATCTCATCAATAAATGAGATCCGCGCACCCTAAGGTGACTAGGGCATCGGCAAAGAGATCTGTATCTCGGGAACGCAACAGTCCGTGGATGGTACAGGGGCGAAGAACCGGTCGCTGCAAGGTAGAGAGCCCGGGCAGTTTGAGATTTTTGAGCCTGGGATTTCAACCTGAGTGTTGAGTGGCTCGTGTACGCACGGCGCGTCCCAGTGCTTCACTGTCCAGAGCCCGCTGCAATCGCCTGCTGAGAAAGCGCGCGGCGTTTCTCATCACGACGCCAGGCAGCGCTTGGGCGACCGCGTCGGTCCATCCCCGCAAAAACAAGCCCTGCACAATTTGCAAGCTTCAGACCAGGGAAGTGCGATCCTCATGGTTGATAATCGCCATGGGAAGAGCGATCCCTGCCAGGAGTGCAGCCGATGTACGAGGGGCTCTACCGACTGCGAAAAGTGACGGAGGCAGCCAAGGCTACGCCAGCACTGATGCGTGCGGTGGAACGCAGGTAGGGATCGATGTCGTCGATCTGTGTCGAATCCTCAACTTTGTTGAAGAGCGGGCGAAGCCCTTCGAGTTTAGCTGCATGCTGATCGGGATGGATCAAGGCGTCAAATGCGTCTAGCGCAAGGGTGCAACCAACAAGGGGCGAGCGATACCGCGAAGAATAGACATAACTCTATTGTGTCAAAAAAATACTCAGGTACACCGGTTTCCACGTCGCAAAGATGGGCAATTTTGGCTGCGGGTGGAATACGGAGCGGAATAATTAGCTATCGCGAGGCGTTGATGTGGATATGCAAAAGCGATGTGAGAGTGGCGCAGCGCCCATCGGTCAGGGGAAGGCACAAGCCTCGCCCTGATTTTTGCGCGTCCGCTTTCCCATCCCTAGGTATTCGCGATTAGCCTTGACATCGATGAGTGATACACAAGAAATCAGTCAAGAGGAAAAGGACCGGCTTTTTGCCGAACAAGCCCTGCCTCTGGTCGATCAGCTCTTCGGTGCGGCGCTGGGGATGACGCGCAATCGTGCCGACGCAGAAGATCTCGTGCAAGAGACCTTTATGAAGGCCTACACGAAGTTCCACCAATATCAGCAAGGAACGAACATTAAGGCCTGGCTCTATCGGATTTTTGACGAACACGTACATTACCCAGTACCGCAGAGGCTCAGCGTTCACCACAGCGTAGCGGTGGTGAAGACGTTGAGGACTGGCAGCTGGCAGCGGCTGCATCACACGACGAAAAGGGGCTTGTCTCGGCGGAAGCCGAAGCTCTGGATAATATTCCGTCAGCTGAGCTTCGTTCGGCTCTTGAAGCTCTGTCTGAAGATCAGCGTGTGGTCGTACTTCTGTCTGATGTTGAGGGGTTTGCCTATAAAGAAATTGCCGAGATGCTTGACATTCCTATTGGGACAGTCATGTGCGCGGCTTCATCGCGGGCGAAAGAATCTTCGCGACAGCCTATCGGAACTTGCAGCGGAATACGGTATTGGGGGCACCATGCAGATTGATGATCATCGCGCTTGTCAGGAGTTACATGACCACCTCTATGAGGTCATCGACTTTCTTGACCGAGAGGAGTGCCAAGAGCACATCACGACTGACTGCCTGAAAGTTCCCGCTCTGCGCGCGCAGCTGCTTGAACACATTTCACGCTGTTCCCACTGCCAGGAATCGATGTACACCGAGCGTTATGTTCGCTCGCTACTGGCACACTGTCTTGATGAACCCGCGCCTGCGTCTCTTCGAGCACGGATTGTCTCCAAGACTTGCGTGACGGTGAGCTGGAGCTCGACAGAATCGTGAGTTTCGACTCGCAGGGTGCTCTCTGTTTGGAGAAACGCTGTGGGTGTGAAAAACTGTACAGGTTGGATATCTCAGTTTTAGAGGAGACGACAATGTCGAAGAGGGGTCGTAAGCGTCGCGATCGTCGTAAGCACGGCGCGAACCACGGCAAGCGTCCTAACGCCTGAACCGTGTTTTTAAACGGGTGTGGGGTCCGGTGCATCGCATCGGACCCCACAGTTTTATCTCCGCTGGATTTTTAGGATTCGGCTTCTTGAGCGCCAATCCACTCAAACCATCCTGATGCAGAACCAGCCAAGCCATCAGTGCAAAGCCAGACTGTCCGGGCATCGATGCCCCACGGGCACTGCGTACGGATGAAGACGCCATATCTTCAAACCACTGGTCATGAGCGACGGAGGAGTATAGGTATCAACAAAGGGGATATCTCTGCGTTCACACACCTGTTGACACGACAGTGAAAGTTCTTTCACCGCAGAGGATTGCACACCGGCAAGCGGAGGCGGGCCAACGACCATCGAAGGGATCCCCAAAGTTGATGCTCGGTCAGTAATATTCGCCAAATTGAGTCGCGATCGTGGAGTTGAAATTCCGGCCGGAATATCACTGCATCCAACAGCAATAATCAGCGCACAGGGGCTCGTCGGGAGCAAAGCGATCACGACCTCATCCTCCCAGCGTGCAGCAAGCTGCGAGGTCGTTTCTCCCGGAACAGCCAAGGTCATGACGGTTGGCGGAGAAGGGAACTCGGAACGTGCCAATACCCTGCCAACCCAACCTAGGCCTCGGGGATCTCCCATGGGGGTAATGAGTTCGTCACCGATAATACAGATTCGCATGATGACCCCTATGCGAAGGCCCGGCGCATGAGCTCCGCGGCCTGTTCGCGATGCAAGCTTGCTCGCCCGGCGGCGGTCGTTGCGCTCTCTGGACGGGAAACCAGAGTTGGCGCAATTCCTAGCTCGGGGAACAAATTCAGTGCGAAGTGAGGCCAAATTCCCTGGTTCTTCGGCTCATCTTGGACCCACAGAAGTTCGGCATTCGGGAATGTAGACAGAGCCTGACGGAGCTCCTCAGTGGGAAGCGGATAGAGCTGCTCAACGCGAATAATCGCCGTATTCCATGCACCGCGCTCTTCCCGCTCATGGATCAGGTCGTAGTAGACCCGTCCCGAGCACAAAATCACTCGCGACACGCGGTTTGTTTCCACCCGCGAATCGACCTCGCCGTACACGGGAGTGAAGGAGCCAGTAGTGAATTCCTTGAGACGCGATGAGGCAGCATGCAGACGCAAAAAGCTGCTTCGGGTGAAAGCGATGAGAGGCTTACGAGGCCGCTTGTAGGCCTGAGTGCGCAGCATGTGGAAGTGATTCGCCGGAGTAGAGGGCTGAACGATCCACATGTTGTTTTCTGCGGCAAGCTGCAGGTATCGCTCGATTCGTGCAGATGAATGGTCTGGGCCTTGCCCCTCTTGGCCGTGCGGCAAGAGCATGACCAAGGAAGAACGCTGTCCCCACTTTGTTTCCGCAGAAGAAACAAACTCATCAATGACCGTTTGAGCGCCAATTGCGAAGTCTCCAAACTGCGCTTCCCACAAAACCAGGGCTTCGGGGGCGCTCGATGGAGTAGCCATACTCATAGGCCAATACCGCATACTCCGACAGCGGCGAATCGAAAAACATCGAAGTTTGCCTGGTCGGGAGTAAGGAGTGTAGGGGAGTGAACTCACGACCGTCTTTATGATCGTGCAAAACTGCATGGCGCTGGACGAATGTCGCACGTCGTGCGTCCTCGCCCGAGAGACGAATAGGTGTTCCCTCCATCAACAAAGTGCCAAAGGCCAGGAGCTCCGCGAAACCCCAATCAATTGGGGCGTGACCAGTCGCCATTTCCTGGCGCTTCTGGCACAGCTTTTTCAAGCTTGGGATGCACGGTGAAATCAGGCGGGAAATTCACGTAGGCGTCACCGATGCGCTCGAGCGCCTCGGGACTGACTGCCGAAGACCAGCCAATCATCATTCCCGCGCCGGGAAGCTGGCTTTCGGGAACTTGCCACTGATCATCCTCAGAGTGGTGTTCTTGCTGCGGGGCCCAACCGTGTTCACGGGTGTGCTCAAGGATTTCGCTGAGCTCGGCCTCGTATGCGCGGATCGACGCGCGAGCTTCTTCATCGGTCAACTGACCACGGCCAACGAGGTTACGGATGTAGACCTCACGGGTGGACGGAAGCTTTGAAATGAGCGAGTACATGACCGGCTGCGTCATTGAGGGATCGTCGCCCTCATTGTGACCGCGACGGCGGTAACAGGTCATGTCGATGATGACATCCTTGTGGAAAGTCTCGCGGAAATCCAAAGCCAATGCAGCCACGCGGACTACGGCCTCGGGATCATCACCATTGACATGGAAGATCGGGACCTGCAGACCCTTGGCCAAATCGGTTGGGTAGCGCGTTGAACGACCCGAAGCCGGACCGGTTGTAAAACCAATCTGGTTGTTGACAATGACGTGAATGGTCCCGCCAGTGCGATAGCCGGTCAGCTGAGACATATTCAGAGTCTCTTGAACGACACCCTGACCAATGAAGGCAGCATCGCCGTGAATGAGCAGTGGAACCACGGGGAAATCAGGATCGCCCAAGACATCTTGCTTCGCGCGGACAATGCCCTCAAGAACGCCGTCAGCGGCCTCGAGATGCGAAGGATTGGCAGCAAGAGAAATCTTCGTTGCTACGCCGTCTTCAGAGGAATATACGCCTTCGGTACCCAGGTGATACTTGACGTCGCCGGCCCCCTGGACAGTGCGCGGATCCTGATTTCCTTCGAACTCGGGAGAAAATCTGGGCATAGCTCTTCCCAGCAAGATTAGCCAGAACATTCAAGCGCCTGCGGTGAGCCATTGCAATGGCAACCTCGTGGATCCCGTGGTGTGCGGCCTTATTCAAGATCTCGTCCAAAAGTGGGATCAGTGATTCCCCGCCTTCCAGAGAGAAACGCTTCTGGCCCAGGTACTTTGTCTGCAAAAACTCTTCGAAAGCCCTCAGCGTGAATGAGGGTCGAAAGAATGCGGCGCTGTTCCTTAGAGGAAGGCGCTTCAAAAGGGCCTTCAATGCGTTCTTGGACCCACTGTCGCTGGTTCGGGTCCTGAATGTGCATGTATTCGATGCCGATAGAACGAATATAGGTATCGTGCAGGCGGGCAAGCAGATCGCGAAGCAGCATCTGCTCGCTTCCACCGAAGCCACCCGTGGGGAATGAACGATCCAAGTCCCACACGGTCAAGCCGTAGGTTGAAAGGTTCAAATCGGGGTGGCGGCGGACGCGATAAGCCAAGGGATCGGTATCTGCTGCCAAATGGCCTCGTGAACGGTAGGCCTGGATGAGTTCGGCGATACGAGCGGGCTTGCCCTTCTCGCGCTCCAGATCGTATTCGAAGTCCGCTTCCCAGGTGTAGGGAGGAACTGGGATATGAAGCGCTGTAAACACGCGGTCGTAGAAACCGTCGCGTCCACTGAGTTTGAGATCAAGGAGGCGCAGGGAAATCTCCTGAAGCAGCGCCCTGGATTACGCGATGGTCGTAGGTAGAGGAGACGAACATCGTCTTGCCGATGCCCAAAAGGGGCAAGTTTACGCGGAGAAACTCCCGCAAATTCCGCGGGGTAATCCATTGCGCCCACGCCGATGATGACACCCCTGACCATTCATTAGACGCGGAACGGAAGTTGTCGTTCCAATGGTTCCGGGATTTGTGAGGGGTAACCGTCGCTCCCTGGTAGTCTTCAGCGCTGAGTGAGCCAGCTTTCGCGCGTGAAATGATGTCCTGATAGGCCTCAACGAAACCGGTGAAGGTGAGAGTATCGGCCTGATGAATCACGGGGACAACAAGACGGCGTTCACCTGCGTGCTGGATATCGATCGCCAGTCCAAAAACCGACGTGTGCGCGCTCATCGATAGCCGGCTTGCCATCGTTGAGTGAGTAGCGGACGTTCATCTGCGGCATTTCGCAGAGTGCCTCGACAATCGCGTAGCCGATGAGGTGGGTAAATGAAACCTTGCCACCAACCGTGCGTGCGAGGTGCGCATTGATGACTGATCGATTCTCAATGAGGATCTTTGCCGCAATCTGACGTTGAGAAGTTGCTGTTGGGATGGTGAGTGACTCATCCATGTTGCGCGCCGTTGCTCGAGCAATGCCCTTCAACACATGGAGTTCGTCTTGGGTTTCTGCCTGCTCTGACAAAGACGAGGCAACCGGGGAAGTGTGGTGAATACGTGCATAGGGTGACGAGGCCTGGGCGGATTGCGCTGGAGGAGCGGGAGGAAGATCGGAGCGGGTCACCGAAAGTTCCGGCTGCTCCGTTGCCGGATTGTCCTCGTGAGCGGCCAAAGCGGCCTCGGCACTGACAACGGCGGTGGGCTGAGTCGGGAGAGGAGCCTGGCTTCGATGGAGCTGTGCCGGGACGGTATCGCCCTCAAAAATAGGCGCGCCAAGACGCATCGACGCTGAGTGGATCGGTCAACCACTGCTGACGCATTTGTTGAACCCATTCGTGTGAACGTGGGGAATCCGCCACCGTTACACCATCCTTTTCCCTGAACACGGCCATGTGAGTCTTGACATTATTTTAGGCCCTCACGTCCAGAATGCCCTTTCCTACGCGGGCCTTTCTCACACTTCGAAGATGGGTGAGTCCAGATAGACTGGAACAACCATGGATAGTGACAGTTGTTGCCCTGACCAAAGTTCGATGCGTGTTCACCACCAAATGGTGGGAGGCCAGCGTGCTTCTTGATATCGCAATGCTCCTTTTTAGGAGTGATCCTCACCGCGGGTACGTTCATCTTTGTTTCCGCAGAATTTTCTCTTGTTGCCCTTGACCAGGCCGTCGTTGAAAGTCGTGCAGCTGCGGGTGATGCCCGGGCACGCCAGGTGGGGCAAGCCATTAAGAACCTCTCGACTCAACTTTCGGGTTCGCAGGTTGGCATCACCTTAACGACCATTCTCTTGGGATATACAACGCAATCAGCGCTCGCGGATCTTCTCACCGAGGCGGGAGTCGGCCTCGGGCTATCCACTGCTATTTCTTCGGCTGTTGGAGTGGGAGTCGCGGCGGTCATCATCAATGTTATGTCCATGGTTTTTGGCGAGCTTGTTCCGAAAAACCTGGCACTGGCCCATCCCTTGAAGACTGCGGGACGCATTGTCCCCTTTAACACTCTCTTCACTGTGATCTTCAAGCCGGTAATTGTCGTCCTGAATTCCTCCGCCAACGGGATATTGCGTCTTTTGGGAGTAGAGCCCCAAGAAGAGCTTTCATCTGCACGATCGGCATCAGAATTAGCTGCGATGGTTCGCCACTCGGCTCAAGAAGGGACATTGGATACTTCGACGGCTTCGCTCTTCACGAATTCCATCCGCATAACTGAACTTACTGCCGTGGATGTCATGACAGATCGCGGGCTTCTTCACACGATTCCCGATGATGCCTATGCTTCTGATGTCGTCCGTGCTGCGCATGAAACTGGACACTCTCGTTTCCCTGTGATTGGTGAGGATCGCGACGACATCATTGGTTTTGTCTCATTGCGCAGGGCTGTTGCGGTTCCCTGTGAAAAGCGTGATGAGGTTCCGGTCCTTTCTTCCTCTCTTTTAGCTGATGCCCCACGCGTCCCTGAGACCTTGGATTTGGCAACCCTTTTGGTTCAGTTGCGTGAAGAAGGCTTGCAGATGGCAGTGGTTGTTGATGAGTACGGTGGTGTTTCCGGGAATTGTCACTCTCGAAGACGTCGTCGAGGAGATCGTTGGAGATGTCGCCGATGAGCACGATCAACGTCGCCTAGGGTATTCGTCCTCGTCCCGATGGGTCCTACCTTGTTCCGGGGCGCCTGCGGATTGATGAACTCGCGCAGAAAATTAAGATTTTTCTTCCTGATGATGGGCCCTATGACACTCTTGCAGGCCTGATTATGACTGAGCTAGGAACGATCCCACAGGTTGGAGATCGATGCGTTGTCGCTGGCGTGCAGCTCGAGGTTATCCAGATGATGGGTAGGCGCGTCATGCAGGTGAGCGTTGTCCCGCCCGTTCACGAGGCCGAAGGCGAGGTACTCCTGTGAATAGCACCCTTGCTTTGGTTCTTACCGTACTTTTACTAGCGATGAATGCCTTTTTCGTCGCCGGCGAATTTGCGACGACCTCCTCCAGGCGCTCCCAGATTGAACCTTTGGTTGAAGAAGGAGTTCGAGGATCGCGTTATGCGCTCTTTGCCTTAGAGCACGTGTCCTTGATGCTGGCGATCTGTCAGTTGGGCGTGACCGTAGCTTCTACCTCTTTGGGTGTGGTTGCTGAACCAACTTTTGCCGCAATGGTTGAGGGACCGATGGAAAAATGGGGGCTGCCGTATTCGTGGGTGCACGTTGTTGGCTTCACCTTTTCTTTGGTCTTAGTGCTGTTCCTTCACGTTGTTTTCGGTGAAATGGTTCCGAAGAACCTTTCAATTGCGAATCCACAGCGTCTTCTTTTCTGGTCCTTGCGCCGATTTTGGTCAATATCGGCTATGTCCTTCGCCCGATCATTCACGCTATGGATCACCTGGCAAATTGGTTCTTACGCGTGGCGGAGTTGAACCAAAGTCAGAGATCTCTGCGACCTTCACTATTGAAGAGATGGCGACAATTGTTGAGCGTTCTCAGCAAGAGGGAATGATTGACGATGATCTGGGCTTGCTCTCTGGAACCCTAGAGTTTTCTACTGAGAACGCCTCTGATGTCATGGTTCCGCTGAGCGAATTGGTGATTTTGAGTGCTGAGAGCACTCCCGAGGACGTCGAGAGGGAAGTCGCACGTACCGGTTTCTCGCGATTCCCCGTTGCCGACGACTCCGGGAGTGCTTAGCGGATATATTCACCTTAAGGACGTCTTGTATGCCGAGGGTGCCGAGCGATTCGAACCTGTGACTTCATGGAGAATCCGCAAGATGGAAGCGGTCTCTATGGAAGCTGAGGTCGAAGATGCTCTGCGCCATATGCAGCGTGCGGGCGTCCACCTCGCAGAGGTTATTGGGAAGGATGGAAACGTTCAAGGAGTGCTTTTCCTTGAAGATATTCTTGAGCGTCTTGTCGGTGAGGTTCGCGATGCACTTCAACGCGATTCGCTTCCGGGGGTCATCGCCAGCATGAGCGCTAGGACACAAGTACCTGCGTGAGTGAAAAATATTTGGGATGATTAAAAAGCTATGACGACACCAGCACCGAACTTACCCACGCGACGCCAGCGCGCCCACGAGCGCGCGGAGCGTGCGCAGGTTGATGCTGCTCAGATTCCTTCTGCTGAACCTCTGGGACGAAAGCGCGGTAGGGCCGGTCGACTTCTTGTGCGTTCCAGTGTTCTTCTTTCTTTAGGCGCAATGACCATCGCGGTTCCGCTCAGTGGTTTTTCTTCGTCCCGACGTTTCAATCTCTATTCCTTCGCGTCAGTTCGGCGCAGCAATTGGCTCGCAATCGTGGGCCTCTGATTCTGAGGCCGTTTTCGCTTTCTTCCGGCCTCAACGCGCAGGTCGATGCCGCCTCGCGATCGCGGGTGCGTTCGCCGCTCATGGTTCAGTGCGTCGGCGATGGGGGCGGTGCGGCTGACGGTACGCGCACTTTGACGAAGGCGGATACGATCTACTGGCCTCTTCAAGAGGGGCACCTACCAAATCACCTCGCCTTTCTCGATGCGCATTTCACCCGTCTCGGGAACCTTGCTCATGCATGAAGGCGTTGATATGGCTGCCCCGCTTGGCACGCCAATTCACGCGGTATTTGCTGGACAGGTGACAGAGGTTTCAGAAAATTCTCGTTCTGGAGCTCTTGTGACAATTCGTCACACAGCAAGTGATGGAAGCGTGTTCTATTCTGCTTACCTTCACCAGTACATGAAGGATATTAAAGTCAAGGTCGGCCAACAGGTTTCAGCTGGCGAGCAAATCGGAGCCGTTGGATCAAATGGCTGGTCTACTGGACCTCACCTTCACTTTGAGATTCACAATTCTTCAGATCAACCGGTTGACCCGGAGGTATGGATGGCGGACCATAAAGCGGTCCACATCGGTAAGGAGTGCTAAGCATGTATCGGGTTGTGGGCGACGGACCGATTATTCTTGCGCATCGAGGCGGGGGAGCAGAAGGACCTGAGAACACCCCAGAAGCTTTTGAGGCGCTACGTAATATTCAGGTCTATCACGTTGAAACAGACGCACATTTGAGCGCCGATGGTCAGGTTGTTCTCAACCATGATCCTGAGGTCGATCGCACGTATTCAGCAAGCGGCAAAATCCGTGAGATGAACTGGAGTGAGCTGCGTGAATTGCGCGGTGTTGATGGTGGGCGAATGATCCGCTTGGCTGAGGCTTTGGATGAGTTCCCCGACATGTATTTCAATATCGACGCTAAGAGTGAGGAAGTTGCGCTTCCTTTGCTTGAAGTTGTTCATGAACATGATGCGCTTGGACGTGTTTTAGTCGCTTCCTTTGATGAATCACGGCTGCGTCGTCTGCGTCGTTTGGAGCCTCGTCTGGTCACCTCGGTGGGTGTTGGCGCGGTTACTCGTCTTGTTGCAGCTTCACAGCTCGCGCAGCCTGCCAGACGTCTCCTTGTCCCGGGACCTCTTGAAGGGGTATGGGCGGTTCAAGTTCCTGAGAAGATGGGGGCGATTCGAGTTGTCGATCGCCGCTTTGTCGCGACGGCACACGCTTTGGGGTGTGCCGTGCATGTCTGGACCGTCAACGAGGAAGAACAGATGCATCGTCTGCTAGATCTTGGCGTTGATGGAATCATCACGGACTATCCAACAAGGGCTCGCAAAGTTCTTGAAGAACGAGGCCAGTGGTATCCGATTGCACCGGCAAATGCCGAATAGACACCGAGATAGAGAAGATAAAAGCTTGTGAGGCACCCAAGGTGCCTCCCACAGTTTATCTATGACGGTGTTGCCTAAACCGCTTAGGCATCAATGCCTTGGGTGCGGGTTGCCAGTTCGATGGTACGGGCGCGTGCGATTCGCCAGAATGAAATCCCCACCAACACGACAGCCACTGCGATACCTGCGATGCGGACCCAGCCACTGCCAATGAAAATCATTGCCATCGCCGCAAGCTCGGGAACAAGCAACATGAATGAATCCACAATGTAGCGACCGAAACTGGGCATTTCGATGCCGTCGGCCTCGGCCACGGACTTGACCATGAAGTTCGGACCATTGCCAATGTATGTAATAGCGCCGCAGAAAACTGCACCCAAGGAGATCGGGATCAGATAGGCCTCGGGAACTCCGGCAATGAGCGTCCCGTCCCCGCCCAAGGTCTTTGCCATTCCAAAGAAGGTCATGTAGGTCGGAGCATTGTCCAAGACCGAGGACAAGGAACCCGTGAAGACGAAGAAAGTTCCGCGGTTGAGCGGAAGAGAAGGCGCAACTTCTTCGAGGACGCGCAGTGCGGGGGGCCATCGTGGCGAAAATACCGATGAAGAGTGCAGCAACTTCGGCAATGGGGGACCACTGGAAGGAGTTTTCCTCGTAGCGGACCTTCTTGTTTCCGATGGTTAGTGATAGACCAGCCGCAAGCAACATGACGACCTCACGCCACGGAACCAACTCGCTTCCGTGCGCGTGACCTTCGATGATGGCCTCGGCATCCCATGAAGGCAGGAAGGCAACGGAGCAGATGATCGCTGCGAAGAACAGAAGATTAATTGCACCGTGTAGGCGCAGCGGTTCAATGTCCTCGTTGTCCTCTTCGATGGCCGCCTTGGGTTCGCTTGCGTAGTACAGGCGATCAAGCGAATAGTAGGAGAGGAGAAGGATCCCAAGGACGAATGCCCATTCCTTCCATAGATTCAGCGTCCACGTGAAAGGAACACCGTTAAGGAAAACTCAAGGAAGAGCGGTGGGTCACCAAGTGGAGTGAGCAAGCCACCGCAGTTAGCGACGATGAAGATCGTAAAGAGAACGGTGTGGACCTTGTTGACGCGCTCGCGGTTGGTGGCAAGCAGGGGACGGATCAACAGCATTGCCGCGCCAGTTGTTCCGATGAAAGATGCTAGAACACCGCCAATTGCCAAGAAGATTGTGTTGTTCCGGGGGTTGCCCGAATGTCGCCGGCGAGGTGAATGCCGCCCGAGACCACGTAGAGCGAAAACAAAAGGCAGATGAATTGGAAGTATTCAATCCCCGTGTCAATCAGGGGGCGCTGCCGGCCTTCCAGAACATCCACAGTGTCGTCGGAATTGCCAAGATTAGCGCGACGGTGAGCTGAGAGGAAATTGCGCTCCCACCAGTGCGAGGTGGCAGGAATTAGTGGCAATACCGCGATAGATGCGAGCATTGCGACAAAGGGAAGCAGAGACCACAGTGGGTATTCCACAAGAACTCCTTGACGGTGAATCTGCTGGCATATCGCCTCACTTATCCTAGAGCTATGGCGCTGCACGGGGCAGCGAGTATCTTCCTATCCGATCGGCGTGCCTATCATGGAGTTCGTCAAGGAGGTTCAATGTCCCAGCGTGTGTGTGATGTCGCGCTACTGATCGTTTCCGGTTTATTTGCAGGCTCATCTCAGGTTTGTTTGGAATTGGTGGTGGAACCGTCATTATCCCCGCGCTCATGGCGGTTGGCTATTCTCAGCGCGAGGCCTCGGCGTCAAGTTTGCTAGCCATCGTTCCAACCTGCATTTCCGGGGTGATCTCCTATGCGGCTGTCGGCAGAATCGCCTGGATTCCTGCGCTTTTGATGACAGTGGGTATGGTGATCGGTGTGCAGGTGGGAACGTGGATGCTTGCGCGGCTATCTGAGGCTGTTCTGCGCTGGGGATTTGTCGCATTCGTTGTGACATTGATTGTGATTCAGGTTGCGTATGTTCCTGCCCGCGAGGGGATCCTCGACATAACACTTCAAGTGGGTATAGCGCTGTTCCTACTCGGATGCTTGTGTGGTTTTTCTTGCCGGTTTGTTGGGAATCGGTGGGGGAACAGTTGCGATACCTGGACTGACCTTCTTGGTATGTCTGACTTGGGTGCGCGAGGAGTGTCGATGGTCGTGATGCTTCCAGGGTGCACTCAGTGGAACAGTAACGAATTATCGACGAGGCCTTGTCCGCATTGGTCCCGCATTGATCGTTGGTTGCACGGCTGTGTGCGCGGTTCCTTTTGGAGCATGGTGTGCGAGGCTTCTGTCGCCCCGCGTTGACGCCTTGCTTTTTGGTGCGTGGTTTGCGGTGCTCTTGGTGCGTTCCATTATTGTGGCGCGAAAAAGTGCCCCCGAACAGGATTCGAACCTGCGACCTTTCGCTCCGGAGGCGAACGCTCTATCCACTGAGCTATCGGGGCAACCGCCTCAGTTTATCAGTCTTTAGCTCGAGCTCAAACGCTAGTAGATCCCCGGATCAGGCCGTATCATGAAGGGGTTCCCTCTCTTCAACGTGAATGGAAGTTTACATGCGCGTCCATATTGCAACTGATCATGCCGGATTTGAACTCAAAGAACACCTGGTGACGGTCCTTCGTGATGCGGGATATGAGGTTATCGACCACGGTGCGACAACCCTATGATCCCAACGATGACTACCCGCAGATGTGTATCGAAGCCGCTGAAGGTGTAGTTTCAGATCCCGGCTCTTTGGGTGTGGTCATTGGCGGTTCGGGAAATGGCGAGCAGATGGCTGCCAACTTGGTTAAGGGCGCGCGTGCGGCACTGGTATGGAATGAAGACATCGCCGTGCTTGCCCGTGAACACAACAATGCGAATGTTATTGCTGTCGGGGCTCGTCAGCACTCGAAGGAAGATGCCACTCGCTTTGTTTTGACCTTCTTGGAAACGCCTTTCAGTGAGGATGAGCGTCACAAGCGTCGCATCGCAGTGATGGACGCGTACTAATACCTGATTGAGTGCTGTAGCTTAGCTCTGACCGGTAATGGTCAGATATGCCAACAGAATATTGAGAAGAATAATTGCCGCTGCAATCACAGATGCCACTGCGATTGTCAGCGGCTTATTCCATATTCACCCATGAGCTTCTTGTTTCGCGTCAGATACATGAGCGGAACAATGGCGAAGGGATACCAAAGGAAAGCGCGACCTGTGAGAGGACCAATGCCCATGTTGGTTCTGCTCCCCATTCCCAAGATGATCAGGGGCCGGGATGATCGTCACCAGGCGGCGTGCCAACAGGGGGACATTCACGTGAGAAGACCATTCATGATTTCTGAACCCGCGTAAGCACCCACCGAGGTTGAAGCCAAGCCTGAGGCCAGCAGGCCAAGAGCGAAGATGGTGGAAACAGTGCCTCCCAGGGCGTTTGCGATCGCATGGTAGGCGCCTTCGATGGTGTCGGTTCCTTCAACTCCAGACAAAGCCGAGGCAGCAAGAAGGAGCAGGCCAATATTGACGATTCCGGCAATGCTCAGCGCCCACAAGATATCGTGGCGAGTTGCGCGAAGAAGCGCGCGCTTATGGGAGACCCGTTCAATTTCGGGATCCGTGTGGTGGTCGTTGACCAAGGAAGAGTGCAGGTAAATTGCGTGCGGCATGACAGTTGCGCCGAGCATCGAGGCGGCGACCAAGATTGAGTCGGTACCTTTGAATCGGGGGACCAGCCCGCTTGCAACTTCAGACCACTGAGGGGGCGCGAAGAAAAAGCCCCGCTAAGAATCCTGCGGTAATGACGACAAGCATCCCGATGATTACTGCTTCAAAAAATATTCTGGCGGTGTCCTTGGAAGAGCAGGATAACGATGGATGCGGCACCAATGATGACACCCGGACCACAGGAGGAATTCCGAAGAGAAGATTGAGTGCGATTGCTCCACCAATAACCTCAGCGAGATCGGTTGCTGCTGCGACCACTTCTGCTTGAATCCAGAACAGAATTCGATTGTGTGGACGAAGGCGTTCCCCGAGGAGTGCAGGGAGTGATTTTCCAGTGACAATGCCCAATTTTGCTGAGAGGTATTGGACAAGCATGGCTGAGAGATTTGAAAGAACAAGCACCCATACCAAAGAGATATCCGTAGCGGGCACCCGCAGTGATGTTCGCAGCAACATTGCCGGGGTCCACATACGCAATTGCTGCAATAAATGCCGGACCCATCAAAGCAAATAGTCGATGCTGCTTGAGACGGTGACCACTCATTTTCTATCTCCACAGATCAAAATCTTCGTATAACCGAACTTTACTCCAGATTTTGTGAGGTGTCACAGAGTTTCAGTGTGGCATGGGAGCAATCGAAACGATTACCCTTAAATGGTGACTCCAGAAGAACTTGCATCTCATATCCACGACCTTTTTGCTTGCTGAGATCAAGCAGGGCAACTTGCTCTCGAGCCCACAGACCTCCCCGAGACGGTGAAGGTCGAGAGGCCTCGTAACCGTGACCATGGCGACTGGGCCAGCAATATTGCCATGCAATTAGCAAAGAAGGCGGGAATGAACCCGCGCGACTTTGCGCAGGTCCTCGTCAATGACCTCAATGAACTCGAGGGCATTGACAGCGCCGAAATCGCTGGTCCCGGCTTCATCAATATTCGTCTTGCCGCCGCCTCTGCAGGCGAGCTTGCCCGCACCATTGTCGAGGCCGGTGGCGCTTTCGGCCGTGGCGAATCCATGAAGGGCCTGCACATTAACTTGGGAGTATGTCTCCGCCAACCCCACAGGTCCGGTTCACCTTGGTGGTGCACGTTGGGCGGCCGTGGGAGATTCCCTTGCGCGCCTGATGAAGGCATCGGGTGCGAAGGTGACCCGCGAGTACTACTTCAATGATCACGGTTCGCAGATCGATCGTTTCGCCCGTTCTCTCTATGCGCGCGCGATGGGGCATGAAGCACCCGAAGACGGTTACGGCGGCCAGTACATTGCCGATATTGCCGCGCAAGTACGTGAAGACGCTGTTGCAGCAGGGGAGCCCGATCCGGTCACTCTTCCCGAAGAAGAAGCTGTTGAGGCATTCCGTGCGCGTGGCGTCGAGCTAATGTTCGATGAAATCAAGCAGCGCCTGCGTGATTTCCGCTCTGAATTTGACGTTTTCTTCCACGAAGATTCGCTCCATAATTCGGGGAGCTGTTGACGCTGCACTGAGACTCTGCGTCAGCGTGGCGAGGTCTTTGACCAGGATGGAGCCGTTTGGCTGCGGACGACCTCTTACGGCGATGACAAGGACCGTGTTCTGATTAAGTCCGACGGTCAAGCAGCGTACTTCGCCGGTGACGTCGCCTCACTACCTTGATAAGCGTCGCCGCGGTGCCGATGCTGCCATCTACCTGCTGGGTGCAGATCACCATGGCTACATTGGTCGAATGATGGCGATGTGTGAAGCCTTCGGCGACAAGCCTGGCGTCAATATGCAGATTCTCATCGGCCAGATGGTGAACCTGGTGAAGGATGGTGTGCCGGTCCGTATGTCCAAGCGCGCTGGAACCATCGTTACCCTTGACGACTTGGTCGATGCTGTTGGCGTGGACGCTGCTCGTTATGCGCTGGTTCGAGTTTCCATGGATTCCAATTTGGATATTGATTTGGATCTATTGGGATCGCGTACGAACGAAAACCCGGTCTACTACGTTCAGTACGCGCATGCGCGTACTCGCAACGTTGCGCGAAATGCTGCTGAGCACGGTGTCACGCGCGATGCTGGTTTTAACCCCGCAGCACTGGATACTCAGGCCGATAGCGATCTTCTGGGCGTTCTTGCACAGTTCCCCGCCCAAGTCGCACAAGCTGCGGATCTGCGTGAGCCTCACCGGGTTGCTCGCTACTTGGAGCAGCTTGCTGCCGCTTACCACACCTGGTACGGCCAGTGCCGCGTTACTCCTCGCGGAGATGATCCGGTCGACGAAGGCCATGTCGCACGCCTGTGGCTCAATGATGCTGTGACGCAGGTCCTGCGTAGCGGTCTGGATCTTCTCGGCGTTGAAGCTCCCGAACGTATGTGAGCTCAGTCTGATAGACGCAGTTGGCCCCGCAGTTTCCTAAGAAACTGCGGGGCCAACCTGTTTCGACCCTAAAGGGATCGCAGATGCTCTGCCGAGCGTGCGTCCAGCTTAGGCAAGAGAATCAAAAAGGATATTGAGTCCTTCTCCCATTGTTGGGTGGGCGATGGGAAGCATTCGGAGCTGCTCGTAGGTCATGCCTGCGGCAATTGCTACTTGAACGGCGGTGATGACTTCACCGGACTGAGGGCCGACAAGCGTTGCACCCAAAATCGTGTGGGTGTTTGCATCAACGATGGCCTTCCACTTACCGGTCGTATCGCGCATGGTCTTTGCTCGTGGAATTGCCGCAGTATCGATCGAGGCGACAAGGACATCCAGTCCCTGTTCCTGAGCTTCGGTTTCGTTCATTCCGATACGTCCAAGCTCCGGTTCGGCAAAAGAGCGCCCAGGGATGAGACGTCCGGCCTTCGAAGTCCGTGGATCTTCCAAGGAGACTCCGTCCATCTGTTCGCGGATGATCCGGTAGTCGTTCCACGAGGCGTGGGTGAACATGGGCGTACCTGCGCAGTCGCCTGCAGCCCAGACACCATCGAGATTGGTGCGCAGATGGTCATCAACGCTAATGAAGCCTCGTTGATCGAGCGTCACTCCAGCTTCTTCGAGGCCAATTCCCTTTGTGTTGGGGATGCGCCCTGCAGCAACCAGTACCTTTTCGGCGCTCACGCTACTGCCATCAGAAAGCTCAACGGTGATCACACCATCCTGCTTTGAGCCAGACTTCGCAAGAACACCGGTGAGGATAGTGACACCTCTATCTTGCAGGCTCTTTTCGTAGATTGCAGCGATATCGGGATCTTCACGGTCAAGGATGTGGGGGCCGGAAGCAACAACCGTCACCTTGGATCCGAAGCTCGTCATCATGGATGCAAATTCGATGCCGATGTATCCGCCGCCAATGATGACAAGGGATGAGGGGATTTCTTCCACTCGCAGGATATCCTCGCTATCCCATGCTCCAGCTTCCCAGAGTCCAGGAATCGGAGGATGTGCGGGGCTGGTTCCCAAATTGAGCAGGACACGCTCGGAATGGAGCTGACGGAGCGTTCCATCCTCAAGCTTGACTTCAACGCTGTGCGCGTCCAAAAGACGAGCGCTTCCACGCATGAAATCGATTCCTGGCGCAGCGAAGAACTTCTCGTGTGCGGCAACCATTGCCGAGACGATACCTTCCTTGTGTGCGCGCAGTTTTTCCACGTTGATGTAAGCGCCATCGGTGCCCTCGATACCAAAGGTCGCATCCGTGCGAGTGTTTTCCATGCGGCGCGCTGCGGCGACCAAAAGATTTTGTGGGGATACATGCCACGTTAATGCAGGTGCCACCGATAAACTGTCGTTCGATCAGGGCAACCTTCCAGCCTTTTTGGCGCGATTCATCGCCAGTGACTTTCCGGCCTTCCCGCCTCCAACAACAATGAGGTCAAAGTTCTCCACGGTGTCTCCTTTACTGAGTGGAGCGATCCTTCTACCTCCTAGAACGAAGACTGAAACAACATCATTCCAAGCAATTGCTGATGGTGAGGCGCTTCACTTTAATCTCGTCGATGCGCGCTTCGTTCGTGCTGTCGGAGCAACCGAGAAGGGATCTTCAGGCCAATGATGTTTGGTATAGCGGCCTCGAAGCTCAGACCGTACTTGCTGATAGGGACCTTTCCAGAAGGATTCAAGATCGCTGGTAATGGCCACGGGACGCCCCGCGGGATCCGTGAGTTCGATGCGCAGCGGAAGTTGGCCATCCATGAAACGCGGAGTTTCCGTCCACCCAAATGCTTCTTGAACACGCAGCGAGACGCGTGCCCCCTCGTGATCCCATTCCACGCGCCGCTGCGCGCCGGTTGGGATTGTGATTTGTGTTGGTGCTTGACGGTCGAGGTCCCTATTCATATGGCCAGACTAAGAGGGATGTCAGAGCCTCACTAAGGGACAGCTCTTCTAGGGGACGACCGTCACTCCACTGATCTGCCAGGAATTGCCCGCAGGAAATGATGAAGTGTTCGTCATCAACAAGAGGCCAAGGATCTCCAAGAAACTCTCGGCATTTGAGAATTCTCAGTCGTAGCTGTGACGCGCTTTGAGTCCACGGCAGATCTGCAACGCCCATCTTCGCTAACTCAGTGAGAGCAAAAAAGCGCACTGCTTCGCGGTCAGGATTGAGATCGCGGGTACTGCGCAAAAGTCACAGCCCCAAGTTTTTCCTCGATAACTGCAAGGATTCGGCCATGTTCAAGCGTCAAGCGCGAAACAGATTTGTGAAGATGGGATGCAGCTGTGCAGGCAGCGTCTTGGTCGAGAGGAAGCGCCGAACGAATGATTCCATCGCCGGTGGTTGATTGCAGATCGGCTATTGCAAGCCATGTGCTTCCTTCTAAAGCGGAAGCTTGTGGAAGGGAGGCGCCTACGCCAGAAACAAGAAGATAGCGGTTACTTCCTTCACGTTGACGTGCAAGACGAAGCGGAAATGCACGAGAGATAAAATCTGCCAGAGCAGCTGCGACTTTTGCACGTGAGTGTATCCCAGATAGGGGCGGGGATCCTGGCACATACGCCCGGCAGTTTCTTCAATGCGGGCAGCTTGAACACCGCCGGGAGGAAGCGAATATAGACAGCTCAGTAAGTCGCCTCCCTGAGGACGTAAATCTTCAGAGAGCACAGCTGCACAAAGCGCCGCAATTTCTTGCGGAATTTCATCGTCAAGAGTGCTGAGTGCGTGGGCAATGCGAGGGTCCACTGGGGAGAGCGCAAGTGAACGTCCGTGGGGTAGCGCCTGCCCGGCCTCGTCAATCGCACCCAAAGCTTCAGGGAGGAACGCGCATACTCCTCGAGGCCTCGGCTGGGCGAATCAAGAAGCCGGACGGAGGAGAAATCTGCGCGCGACCAGCAGGCCACAGAAAGCAAAAGGCGGAACGGGGTCACAGATCGTGATCTCGGGGAGGGCTGGGACGGACGCATCGCCCATCCCGAGGATTCCATGGCACGAATGCACACTCCAGGACCGAGGCGTCCGGCTCGTCCCGCGCGTTGAACCATTGAGGAACGAGGCGAGGGGCACCGTGACCAGTGAAGTTGCCTCGCGAGCGGGGAGAAGCGCGTATGCCTGCTCAATGTTGAATCAATGACGATCTGGACTCCAGGGACCGTGAGTGCACTTTCTGCAATAGAGGACGAAACGATGATTCGCCGTGAAGGAGAAGGAGAAAAATCTCATCCTGCTGGGATGGAGACAGCTGACCGTGAAGTGCAATGACCCGCGCGTCCACTCCTTCAAGGAATTCGCATACCTTGGAGATTTCACGCATGCCTGGAACAAACACAAGTGCGTCCCCTGGATAACGTTCCAGTGCCCGCGCAGCAAGTACAGCGATATGACGGAGGAAAGGAATACTCACCCTCTCGCCCTGGAAATAGTCGACACCGTGCGGCGACGCTTCCCAGACAATATCAACTGGATAAAGCTCTTGATTAAGCTCAAAAACCCGAGGCGAAAAATCAGCTAGAAGGCTGCGAAGAGCATCAATATCGACGGTCGCGGACATGATGACCAGGTGAAGGTCTTCGCGGAGAATCTCACGAATATCGCTGAGGAACGCACATGCAAGATCACTATCGACCGCTCGTTCATGAAACTCATCAAGAATGACACAACCGATTCCCTGCAATTCGGGGTCAGGTGAATCATTCGAGTCAAAAACACCGGGGGTAACAAATTCGATGCGCGTTGACGCGCTTCGCTCGCTTTGACCGCGGACGCTAAACCCTACAAGCTGGCCAACGCGGTCATCCAATAACTGGGCCAAGCGGCGAGCACAGGAACGTGCACTCACGCGCCGCGGCGAGCGAGACAAGGACTCGCTGTCTGGGCTCAAGAAGCTCTGCACAGGCAAGCGGAATAAGAGTCGTCTTTCCACTACCAGCGCTGGCGGAAACAATTGATACGCTCCCTGAGCTGCATGAGCGTAGAAAATCAGGAAGCAGCTGAGAGACGGGCAAATCACTGGCCCGAGTAATCGCATCCTGAAAGCTCAACACCGCTTCAGTATTGCATGCTCTCTTACAGCCCGCGGATGGACAGAGACAGGCGGTGATGTTGGCCAGGGGCCAAAGAGACCAGATCAATTCCCGAATTGAAGGCATCGGGCGGACACGTCATTGGTTCAACCGCGAGGCCTGGGCGGCCAAGGGCATCCGCTGTATGGATTTGAACCCACGGGGTATTGGAAGCCAGAGCTGCGCCTTCACCCTGCGCATTCGTCACGCGTACTTCCCAATTCCCTTGAAGGCCTCCGTAACAGTGGTCGATGAAAAGATCGTCAACCATGCGGGGAACGCGGAAGTCATATGCAGCGCTGACCGGGTTGATTCCCGTTGGCAGCAGATTCTCGTCGGTATCGACGATCTGCGAGGCGGGGAGGCTCAGTATCGAGTGATCAGCTGTGGTGCCGCCCAGAAGATAGGGGTGAAGAGAAGCCCCATAGGGCGCAGGAGAATCCCCTAAGTTCTTTGCCGACAACTCAATATTTAGGCCGCTTTCTGGATCTAAATGTAGATCGAGACGTGCTGTGAGAGGCCAGGGATAGGACTCTTGAGCTGCAATAAAGCTTTCTAATCTCACGTGAGATGCCGTAGCGTCAACGATCTCCCACGGAACCCACCCTGCAAGTCCATGCAGCGCCGTGCCAGTTCCACGGTCATTGATGGGCAGCATGTATTCCCTGTCATCCCACGAATAACGTCCATCGGCAATGCGATTAGGCCAAGGAAGGAGCATTTTTCCAGACCAGCCGGGTGCAACTTCGGTCACCTTATGAGGAAGAACGAGGTTTCGTCCCTTCCACTTCAAGGAAGAGATCCCAGCACCAACGGTGACGACGCTCAGGGAATAGTCCCCGGCCTCGCACGAAAGTTCGCGACCGGATGCATGGAAACTCATAGCAACACCTCACTGTGGCTTGTACAGAGGAAACTGTACCAGTTCAGTCTACGTGGGAAAGAACGCCTATCCCTAAGACTTCAGGCCCTTCCTTGGTCATGGACAGAAACGAGGAGATGCCCCTCGGGAGCGTAGTATGGAGGAAGCAAAGATGCTTAAAGTACTAGTCAAATGAGAGGACGAGAATATGCCTGAGATCTCCAACGACCTCCTGATGCAGTTGCGCGAAGAGGAAAGCGCCAAGGTCGCGCTGGCCAGGAATGCCGCAACCCAAGTTGGAATTGAAGCCGCTTCTTTGAACCGCGAAAAGATTCAGCACACTTCTACAGCTGTTTCACACCGATTGGATGATTGGAAGGCAACCTCTCAGAAGAAGTCTGGTCGTTGCTGGCTCTTCTCCTCGTTGAACTTCCTGCGCTCGCGGGCACGCGAAAGCCTGGGGGTCAAGAACTTCGAGTTCTCTCAGAGCTACGTCTTCTTCTGGGATAAGTTCGAACGCGCCAACTGGTTCCTGACGGACATCATTGCTACTTCGGATGAGCCCGTTGATAGTCGTCTGGTTCAGTTCCTGTTGGGTGATGTTTTTGGGTGATGGTGGCCAGTGGGATATGGCTGTTTCGGTCTATATGAAGTATGGCTTGGTGCCCAAGGAAGTCATGCCTGAAAGTGAGGCATCAACCAATTCTCGTCCCATGAACGCGCGTCTGCGTGCAGTGCTCCACATTGGTGCTCTTCGTCTTCGCGAGGCCATTGCTGCCGGTGCAAGCGCTGAGGAAGTCGATACTCAGCGTCGCAAGATTTTTGGCTGATGTGTGGAAGATTCTGGTTGTCTGCCTGGGCGAGCCGCCCGTACGCTTTAACTGGCAGTGGCGTGATGATGGGGGAACTTCCACCGCGATGGCGAGATCACTCCTCACGAGTTCTACGAGCGCCACGTGGGCGTGGAACTGAGCGAGTATATCTGCCTGGTTGATGATCCCCGTCCTGAAAACCCGAAGGGGTCGATGGAAACTGTCGAGCACCTGGGCAATGTCGTCGGTGGACGTCCGATTCGCTACCTGAATGCCCCCGTTGAAGAGAGTTAAGCGCATTGCGGCTGCACAGATCGCAGCTGGTGAGGCTGTGTGGTTCGGTGCCGACGTCTCCCAGCCCTATGATCGAGGCCTCGGTTTCTTTGTGACCGGTATCCATGACTACGACGGCCTTTTTGATGTCGATTTCAGCTCGACGAAGCTGAGCGGGTGCGCTCGGGTGAATCAGCGATGGACCATGCGATGCTCTTTACCGGGGTAGACCTTGACGAGGCCGGACAACCGCGCGCGTGGAGGGTTGAGAATTCCTGGGGGGATGAGCCTGGAGATTCGGGCTTCTTCACCATGGATGATCAATGGTTCACCGATAATGTTTTCGAGGTTGTTGTGCCTAAGAGTGCACTTCCTGAAGACTTGGCGGCCGCAGTGGATACTGAGCCCATCGTTTTGCCGGCATGGGATCCCATGAGAACCCTGGCCTAAGTGACGTCAAGGAAACGTGATGACTCGCCCGACCCTTCTGGTCAGTGCCCTGACCGATCACCGCGCCACCTCTCGGGAACAAGCCTTGCTGGAGGCCTTGCAGGGAGTGTCCTGAGCACTGCTGTCGCTACTTGGGATGTGCGATTGCACATTGCCGATAGTGATCCTCGCTCGCCCGAGCAGCTTGTTGAAGGTACCGATGCAGTGATCATCTTGGGAGGACCAGATGTCGCTCCCGAGTTTTACGGCATGGATTCTGGTTACCCCAGAGAAGGTCAGCACTGGCCAGAAGGTGACCGGCGACAAATCGCGTTAGTCCAGTTGTGCCGTGCACGCCATATTCCGCTTCTTGGAAATTTGCCGCGGGCATCAGGTAATTAACGTTGCTTATGGCGGTACTTTGATTCAAGACATGGATGGTCATGAGAGCCCGACTCTTCTTGACGACCAGCGTTTTGCGCGCCACCAGGTTGCCGTAGATGAAGGGTCGGTCCTGATTCGTGCCGGTTTTGGCCATGAGCTCACGGTTAGTTCAGCGCATCACCAGAGTATTGACCGCGTGGGAGATGGGCTGCGGGTGAGCGCGCGTAGCAGTGACGGCGTGATCGAAGCTGTTGAGGATCCTGATAGCCGGATTCTTGGCGTTCAGTGGCATCCTGAGGATCCGTGTTCGGACCGCTACTCGATGGAACTGTTGCTTGCGCTATTGCGGGAATTGGGATAGCTGATGCGCCAGTATGGAAATTTCGAACCTGATGGGCGTAATAATTGGGAGCGGATGCTCGCAGGGGATTGGTATATCGGGGATCACCCGAAAATGGCTGAGGTTTCGCAGCGCTCGCAGCGTCTGTTGAAACTCTACGAGCAGGCACTTCCAGACGACCCTGATATCGCACACTATATTCTTCAGCAGATCCTCGGCAGCGTAGGGCAACGGGTGACAATTCGTCCGCCTTTTCGCGTTGACTACGGATTTAATATCCATATCGGCGAGGGTGTGTGGGTGAACTATGGCTTGACCGCGCTCGATGTCGCCGAAATTCGTATCGGTAATGACGTTCTTATCGGTCCGAATTGTCAGTTGTTGACTCCCGTTCACCCCTTGGAGCACGAGCCTCGTCGGGCAGGATGGGAAAGTGCTGAGCCCATCACTATCGAAGATAATGTGTGGCTGGCAGGCGGGGTAACAGTATGCCAGGGGTGACAATTGGCCATGATTCAGTGGTCGGAGCAGGATCGGTTGTCACGCGTTCTCTGCCGCCTTAAGCTTGGCCGCGGGTAATCCTGCACGTGTCATCCGATGAGCTGTATGAGGGGAAGATCCGCAGGCTGCCTTGGATGCGCACCTACACGCATAAAGCACTTTGACCTCAATCGTGACAACAAAGTAGCCGCCCCTGAATCTAGATGGGATTCTAGGGGCGGCATAACTTTGACTCGTCTACAGTTTCTCAGTGGACTTCGAAGCCTAGACTGCGGAAGTAATCACGAACCTTGTCTGTTGCTTCGGGCGATGGTGCTTCGTATCTTCCAACTTGTATTCGAGTCCCAAGCTCTTCCACTTATCGGAACCAAGCTGGTGGAAGGAAGAACCTCAACACGGTCAATGACGTTCTTCCATCGCAAGATGATCTCACCGACTTGACGGATGTTCTCCGGATCATCGGTCAGACCAGGGAACTCAGGACGAAGCGGATCCAAATTCTGGTGGGACCACCTCGCTCAGCGATGCGATCACCAAAGTCGATGGTCGGTTGGAGGTCGCGGCCAGTGACTTCCTTTGTAGGTCTCTGGGAAGCCAGACTTCACATCCAGAAGGACAAGATCAAGGTTGTCCAGCATCTCATCGTCACAGTTCGCGCCAAGGTAACCGGAGGGTATCGATGCAGGTGTGGATCCCCATGGCTTTCGTGCCCAAGATAATGCGCTTGGCGAATGCCGGCTGCATGAGGACCTCGCCACCGGAAAGAGTAATTCCACCGTTGGTCGCTTTAAAAACCCTGCGGTAGCGACGGATCCTATTCAAAAGCTCCTCATCTGAAATGGGCGCGCCATCCTTCATGAGGAAGGTATCGGGGTTGTGGCAGTACAAGCAGCGAAGCGGGCAGCCATTGAGGAAAACCGTCATGCGGGTTCCAGGGCCGTCAACGGCAGTGACCAATTCCCATGAGTGGATTGAACCAAGGGTTCCCTCACGCATTCGAGCCAAGCGATCCGAACGTTCAAGGTCAGTCAATTCTTCCAGGCCTTCAACACCCTGGCCGGCTGTCCGAGCCGTAGGTGCCTGAAATCCCTGATCGCGAAGTAGCTCAGCGCTGCTCATAGTCATGGTCATTGTGTGCTCCGTGGATTACTACCCAAAGGTTGGTTCCTACCTAGAGGAACGAAAGAAAGATAAGAAAAATTTCGTGATCCGTCAGATAAATGAATGGGGCGCGGGCCCTGCGGCCAGCGCCCCATTCATGTCATCTACGCTCAGGCAGAGTGGTGGAAGGTGCGGGAAAGCACGTCCAGCTGCTGCTCGCGGGTGAGCTTGACGAAGTTCACTGCGTAGCCCGAAACGCGAACGGTCAGGGTTCAGGGTAGTTCTCAGGGTGCTCCATTGCGTCTTCGAGGGTTGCCTGGTCGAGAACGTTGATGTTGGCGTGGTACAGACCAGCGCCTTCCTCACGCTTCTTCGCGGGCGGCCTTCATGGAAGCAAGACGCTCTTCGTAGGTCTTCGTTGCCATTTCATTTCTCCTTTTCTTCCGGGTGGGGCCGGATAGACAAGCAGTGTTCCGTTTGCCTAAGACTTGTTTCTATCAGTAACCCTTGGTGGCGTCGAGGGGCGCAAGAATCGTCGGGGACGAAGCCTGCATCCAGGATGCCAACCAGGTTGGTGATCTGCTCGTCACGCGTACGACCAAGGCCCTGAGGGGTAATGGTGTTGGTCAGCGAGATGCCGTCCAGCGCGTCGTTGTAGTCGAGCTTGGCGACCGAGAGCATGGAGGCGACCATGCCGTGGGTATCGATACCGTTCTCGGGGTTTGCACCGGGTGCGAAGGGGTGCCCTTCTGGTGACCCGAGGGAAGGAACCGGTTGCCTTACCGTAAACAACGTTCGAGGTAATGGTCAGCACCGACTGGGTCGGGATTGCATCACGGTACATGGGGATTGCGCGAATCTTATCCATGACGGTGTGAACGACAGTAGCTGCAATGTCGTCGGCGCGATCATCATCGTTACCGTAGGTCCGGGAAGTCTCCCTCGGTGCGGTAGTCGACAACCAGTCCGGTTTCGTCGCGAATCGGGTAAACCTTCGCGTACTTGATAGCGGACGAGGGAGTCAGCAACGATGGACAGACCAGCAATGCCGCAACCCATGGTGCGAATGATCTCGGAATCGTGCAGCGCCATCTCGATGGACTCGTAGGCGTAGCGATCGTGGCAGTAGTGGATGATGTTCAGGGCCTCAACGTAGGTGCTCACAACCCAGTCCAGCATCTCTTCGTACTTTTGCCCAGACCTCGTCGAAGTCGAGCGGGCCGTCACCCTTAATGGGTTCGTAGCCTTCCATGACCTGCTTTCCGCTCATCTCATCGCGGCCACCATTGATGGCGTAGAGGAGAGCCTTTAGCAGGAGTTCACACGGGCGCCGAAGAACTGCATCTGCTTGCCAACGCGCATGGGAGACACACAGCAAGCGATGGCTGCGTCATCGCCCCAGTGCTCACGAATCTGCTCATCGGACTCTGTACTGAATGGAGGAGGTCTCGATCGAGATCAGTGCACAGAATTCCTTGTAGCCCTTGAGGGAGCTTCTCATCCCAGAAGATGGTGATGTTCGGCTCGGGTGCGGGGCCCAGGTTACGCAGGGTCTGCAGAAGACGGAAAGCGGTCTTGGTGACCAAGGTACGTCCATCTTCGCCAAATCCTGCATCCGACCAGGTTGCCCAGTAGGGATCTCCGGAGAAGATCTGATCGTAATCGATCGTGCGCAGGAAGCGGGTGATACGGAGCTTAATAACCAGGGGAATCGATGATCTCCTGAGCCTCGAGCTCGGTGAGGGTTCCGCGCTTAAGATCGCGCTCGAAGTAGCAGTCGAAGAATGCGGAGAGGCGGCCGATCGACATTGCGGCGCCGTCCTGGGACTTCACAGAGGCAAGGTAGCCGAAGTAGGGTCCACTGGACTGCTTCGTGTGCGTTGCGAGCGGGGCCGGAGATATCGAAGCCATAGTCGGCTGCCATCTTCTTGAGCTTCTTCAGAGCCTTGATCTGCTCCGAGTGCTCCTCGCGGTAGCGTGCCCAGTGCTCTGAGAAGGGGCTGATCCGCGTAGCGATCCTTCGTCCTTCTGCTTCTCCTCGATCAGGTGGTCAACACCGTACAGCGCAACACGACGGTAGTCACCAATGATGCGGCCACGGCCGTGCGCATCGGGAAGACCGGTGATGATGTGGGAAGAACGCGCTGCGCGGATACGAGGCGTGTAGATATCGAAGACCGCGTCGTTGTGAGTCTTGCGGTACTGGGTGAAGATCTTCTTGACCTCGGGGTCGACCTCCTTGCCAGCTTCCTTAATGGCGGTCTCGACCATACGCCAGCCGCCGTTTGGCATCATTGCGCGCTTCAGAGGTGCATCGGTCTGGAGGCCGACGATGACGTCGTCATCATCGCTGATGTAACCGGGCTTGAAAGCGTCAATATCGGCGGGGATGTGGGTGTCAACATCGAGGATGCGAACCTTACGCTCCTTGGACAGGTAATCCTTTTCGAGCGTCTCCCAGACGCGCAGGGTCTTTTCGGTCGGCTCGGCCAGGGAAGGCATCTCCTTCGTAAGGGGTATGGTTGTGCTGGATAAAGTCGCGCACGTCGATTGCTTCGGACCAATGGCCCTTGACGAAACCGTCCCAGGCGTCGGTCGTGACGTCGGCGGTCTGCTGATCAGTCATGTTCCCTCTTCTCGGTTGCCGTGGCTTTCGGACTGAAAACCTCCGGTTGATAAGGCATCGGCCTCATCTTTGGTGCCGTATCGGGCATCTGATAATAGTCTCTCGCACTTGGTGCATGGACAGCATCTTTATGCCGGTTCTGTGTATATGCCATGTCTAACAATCTGGGACTTTTGTCGCTCCGGTCACTCATAGTGTAGGACAAAAGTCCTTTTTAGTCGTTGAGCGCACTGCAAGCCGTTCAACACTTGATGAGTCTGTGCCTTCAGGGCGTGTGCACAGTAGACTCGTCACTGATCCATGAGCAATTTCAGCTGATTTTATATACGTGCCGATTTGGCGCCCATGAGGAGGAAATGTGAACACGACACCATCCCCGATCCGTATTGGGTTTTGGAGTGCAGGCACTGTTGGCGCTCATGTGATCCACCTTCTTCAACAGTGGGCAGATGAGTACGAACGACGTTTGGGTACTCGGCTCGAGGTTCAATCCGTGCTCGTTCGACGCCTAGACGCCAAGCGTGCCTTCCCAATTGATTCTTCATTGCTAACGACTGACCCCTACGAGGTCATTGCAGGGAAAGACCTCGTCGTTGAATTGATCGGCGGGGTCGATCCGGCTTATGAGTATGTCATGGCTGCCCTGAAGAATGGCAGCGCAGTCATCACGGGTAATAAGGCCCTCATTGCTTCTCGTGGACCCGAGCTTTTTGCCGCCGCGCGAGGCGAATACCCGACTCTACTTCGAAGCCGCAGTTGCTGGTGCAATTCCTGTGATTGGCGCTTTGATGTCATCCCTGCGCGGTGATCGGGTCCGCCAGATTGCTGGAGTCGTCAATGGGACGACGAACTTTTATTCTTGATCAAATGACGACTGAAGGCGCGGACTATAGCGAAGCATTGGCTCAGGCCCAGGAGTGGGTTTTGCGGAGGCTGATCCAAGTGCTGATGTTGAGGGCTATGATGCCTCAGCTAAATGCGCGATTATGTCCTCTCTCTCCTTTGGGCGTTGGGTCAGCGTTGAGAGCGTGCCGCGTCAGGGGGATCACCGCGCTATCAATCGATGACATCGCTTTGGCCGCGCGTTTGGGCTACGTCATTAAGCTTGTAGCTCGCGCTCAATATGACGAGGTAGATGGGGGTGCGTTCTTCGTCTTGAGTTGAGCCGACTTTTGTTCCTCTCGATCATGCCTTTGCCTCTCTCCATGGGCCCGCGAACGGAGTTTTTGTCAATGCTCGAGCCGCGGGAACTTTGTCTTTCCTGGGCCTCGGTGCGGGCGGTTTCCCGACGGCCTCGGCTGTTTTGGGTGACATTGTTGCTGCCGCGTGATCGTCTCAATGGGCTGGGCGCGATGCGTGAAGAAGATGAGTTGCCTGTGAAGCTCTCAGATAACTGGAGTGTTGTTTCGCCATTCATTATCCGTTTGAGCATCCCGACGACTTCAGGGGTGAGTGAGTCTGTGAGCCGGGTGTGTTCCTCACTAGAGGTGTCGCTACAGGGGATCGATATCGAAGCGGGGGATACTGAAGGAGAGAGCGTTGTGACCCTGACGACCCGGGCTATTGCGCGAGACCGCGCCCATGGCCTCGTTAAGGCTTTGGTGCACGAACTCAACACTCATGTTTCACCCGCAATCTTCCCGCTCCTGGATATCTAAATTCTGGAAAGTGACCCTCCATGCGCATCACTCAAGATTTCGTCGCTGTTCGCGTTCCCGCTACCTCGGCCAATCTCGGACCCGGTTTTGATTCCTTCGGTCTTGCCTTAGACCTGTGGGATGAGGTGAGCGTCCATGCAACCGCCGGGGCAACCCACGTGACTATTGAGGGTGAAGGGGCAGGCGTCCTCGACGAAGGCGAAAAACCACCTTGTTGTTCAGGGCACTGCGTATGGGCTTGGAGGCAGCAGGCGTTGCGCAGGTTGGCATCCAGATGCGCTGTATGAACCGGATTCCTCATTCTCGAGGGCCTCGGTTCCTCTGCCTCGGCAATCGTCGCTGGTCTTGGGCTTGCTCGTGCGCTTATTGGAGATCCCGAGGCGCTTACCGCGGAGGATATCCTTTCGATTGCGACCGAGATGGAAGGCCATCCGGATAACGTGGCTCAGCTATCTCTGGCGGGTGACGATTTCGTGGATGGATGGTGAGCTGCCGGGGATGCTGCGTCTTTCGGGGCAGGCGCCGATTGAACCCGTTGCCTTTATCCCTGATTTTGAGCTGGCAACCTCGAAAGCGCGTGCAGTGCTTCCGCAGCAGGTCCCCTTCGATGATGCAAAGTTTAATCTTTCACGTGCTGGAATCCTGGCTGCAGTCCTCGGTGGGCAAAACCATGTGATTGGGGCGGGAAGGAACATTCATGAGACTGCTCATGGCTGCGACGGAGATCGCCTGCACCAAGACTACCGACGTCAATCAATGCAACCTTCTCATGCCTTGGTGACTTGGCTTCGTGGTGCTGGTAAAGCAGCGGTGATCTCTGGTGCGGGACCGACAGTGCTGCAGTCTTGAAAGTATTGATCCCAAGGTTCAAGCCGACGCTCGGGCAGCAGGGTGGGCAGTACGTCGCTTTGAAACTTGCCACGTCAGGTCTTCAAATCACTCGAGGCAATCTTTCAAAGATTAACGGTGGATGCATATTTGTGTGATTTAGCGCGCAGAGCAAAACTGTTTGCGTGAAAGTGGTGAGAAAACGCGTTTAGCTTGCTACTATCGCACTGAAGGAAATCCTTCGATCTCAAATGTGGAAATTCTTCCGTGTTCCTGTTGGGACATGTCGCTCTATTCATCATCATGTTGATTGAGAAGTTCACCTGGTCTGTTGTGAGACCATGCATGTGAGGATTACCAGTTGAGCAACGATGCTGACCACCCAGAAAGCGCGCAATTGTCGCGCATGAAGTTGGTGGAACTCAAAGCCATAGCCACCGAACTGGGCCTTAAAGGCGTTTCTGCAATGCGTAAGCCCCAGCTGATTGAGGCGCTCAGTGCTGCGCAAGGTGGCGCGCCAAACAGAAGAGGCCCCGCGTTCGCGTCGCCGTCGCGTTGCGCGTGAGGAAGCGAGCGAGGCCCCGCAGATCAATATTGAACTGCCTGCTCCCGTTTCGCAGTCAGCCTCGGAAGAGCGTTCCTCGAATGACGCTGGCCTTCCGCGAAAGAGCCGTCGTCGTCGCGTTGTTTCCAGTGAGGGCTGCAGAACCGCAGACCGTTACCTTGGATCTGCCAGCCCGACCCGTCACGAAGAAGAGGAGGTGCTCCCACCTGCGCAGCACATTGAGATTGCTCTTCCCGATAGTGATGATCCCGAGGCTCGCGATCGTTCCCGTCGTGATCGCGAAGGGCGCCGCCGTGGACGTGGACGTGAGGACGTCGTGAACGCGGTGAGCGTAATGAACGCGTAGAGCGTGGCGAGCGTCGTGAGTCTGCGCCGGTCACCGAAGAGAATCTTGCACCGATTGCGGGCATCTTGGACGTTCAAGAAAACCATGCATTCGTTCGTACCTCCGGCTACCTGCCCGGACCTAATGACGTTTATGTCACCCTCGGCAATGTTCGTCGCTGGGGACTGCGTCCCAGTGACGCTGTCGCGAGGCGCGGTTCGTGCACCCCGTGAAGGTGAGCGCCAGCGCCAGAAGTACAACGCGCTGGTTCGCGTTGACTCAGTCAATGGTATGAGCATTGAGGACGCGCAGGCGCGCCGCGAGTTCTCAAACTCACCCCGATTTACCCAGACCAGCAACTGCGAGATGGAGACTTCGGCAAAGGCCTTTACTCCTCGCGTCATCGACTTGGTTGCCCCCATTGGTAAGGGACAGCGTGGTTTGATCGTTTCGCCTCCGAAGGCCGGCAAGACTATGGTTATTCAGCAGATTGCCAAGGCAATCGAATTGAATAATCCCGAGGTTCACCTCATGGTTGTTCTGGTTGATGAGCGTCCTGAAGAAGTGACCGATATGCGCTCCATTGTCAAGGGTGAGGTTATTGCTTCGACCTTTGACCGTCCCGCATCGGATCACGCAATTGTCTGCAGAGCTGGCGATTGAACGCGCCAAGCGCCTGGTCGAGCTCGGTCAAGATGTTGTCGTCCTTCTCGACTCAATCACCAGGCTTTCGCGTGCGTACAACCTCGCAGCGCCGGCCTCGGGTCGAATCCTCTCCGGTGGTGTTGACGCCTCGGCGCTCTACCCGCCCAAGAAGTTCTTTGGCGGCGCACGTAACCTGCGCGAGGGTGGATCGCTGACCATCATCGCTTCGGCTCTTGTTGAGACCGGTTCAAAGATGGACGAGGTGATCTTCGAAGAGTTCAAGGGGACTGGCAACATGGAACTGCGTCTGTCGCGCCAGCTTGCCGACCGCCGAATCTTCCAGCTATCGACATCAATGCCTCGGGAACACGTCGCGAAGAAATGCTGCTTAAGCCCGAAGAATTGCGCATTATGTGGAAGCTGCGCCGCGTTTTGGGCACTGGATCAGCAAAGTGCGTTGGAGCAGTTTTTGGATCGTTTGAAGGAAACGCAGTCGAACGCAGAATTCCTCATGCTGGTTCAAAAAGCAAGTACCATCTGCCGACTGATCGGCGGGACTTACGGGGGCGGGAGGAGAAATCCTTTTTGCCCCGTTTGTTTTGGGCTGCTTAGAAAGTCTAAAAACGCCAAGTGAGGAGAACAGCAAGCGTGACGCGTAAGCCTCGCCCTTCTTCTGAAGCAGGGCAGAAGAAAAAGCTCAGTGCAAAGCAACGCGGAACCTACCGTCTTCTTCTTTCGTGTCTACTTCTTGCAGTAGTCCCAACGGTCTTCCTTGTTTCTTTTTGGTCTTAATCAGATCGTGCTTCGTGGTTACGGTAGCCACCATCCGGAGGTGGAAATCTATGATGATGCACGGGTTTTTTCTGATATTCGCGGGAATTCTCTAAAAAATGAGCTTGAGCAATTAAGTTTTGGCCAAGCTGTCAAACTTGCAATCTTGTCGACAAATGATGTGCCGACGGGAAATCTCAATGAAGCGACCTTGAACTATGCGCGCGCTCAGCATAATGAGTGGCTGGACAGTAATGGAAAGAAATGGGCGCAGGGTTTGGTTCTCATTTCCGTATCTCCTCAACATCGACTTGTTGGGACGTATTTTGGCGAAAACGTTAAAGTTCCTCAGCAGCAACAAAGTGATATTCAGCAATCGGCCAAAAGCTTATTTTTCGCGCGGGGGATTGGAGCGAGGGAGTAGCCGCTGCGGCGAAAAGATCAGCGCATTATGTTCCGGGTATCTATGGTCCTTCTGATGCCTATCTTGTGAATCCACCCGTATGGTGTTGGGGACTCTCGCTCCTTGGCGCTGGAAATTTGATCTGGGGATTGTGGCTGTGTTTCTCCACTCGCAAGAATCTGCGTCGCGCGCACGAATGCGTAGAGCATGCGAAGAATCGTCGAGGGCAAGCAGAAGAAAGCCTTCGCAGATATTCATCATGCCGGTCAATATCAAAAAGCTCATGGCAATGCGTCACGCACAGACTGCGCGGAGCCTCCCGCGTTTGCAACAGCATTTAGACGAATTCGGAGTTCCGGGGTTCTGTGAAGCTCTCACTCAAGGCGTGAACGATCGCTCATCAGTATTGATGCGACGCGCAATTTCTTTAGATCACATGAATGATATCTTCATCTGCGCGGCTGAGTTCTTCAATTGTCGTCCCGGTTGGGAGGGCGTATGGATGAATGAAATTGGTCCCTGTTATTGAAGATCTCGAAGCCCTGGCTCGACTCGTAGAACGAAGCGAAAACACGTGCACAGCGGAAGTGTCGCAAGCGTGCGATACAACTGCTCAGTGGATCAGTGAACAACAGGCGAGGCTCCAAGAGCTTAAAGAGGAATCCGCCAGGGGAGCATCACTCCGCAGGTGGCCTCGAAAAACTTGAGGAAATTTCTCGGGATACTCGGCGGCGAGCTCAGCGCGTTATTTTATTGGCTTTAAAGGCAGATCCCTCGACTCGTGGAGAAGAGCGCTATCGATACTGGAAAGAACAGCAAAGTAAGCGGGGGATTCCACGATTGTTCCCTACAAGGGACGCCATTACCTCGGTGGAATAGTCTGCTTTTATGAGCCATCGACAACGATCCTCCTGAATTCGCAATCGGCGGGAGTCAATCTTGGCTCGATAAAGTTTTTCCTCGAGCGGTACCTACATTGGAGCCAAGTGATGGCGGGCATAATTGGGCAATCTATTCGCCGATTGAGGTCAATCGCAGGGCCTACCTGTCTGCTCAGACCTGGAAAGCAGGGCAGTGGCTCTTCTGACTCAGGAGGGAGCTCTGGAGGATATGGAGCCTCCGGTGGTGGCTTCTCTGGAGCCGGTTCCTCCTCTTCTTTCTAACTACGTGGCCAGCGTGCAGCCACACGTGGTTAGCTAGCTTCCGTTTGTTTACTCTTTGACGGTGCGCGTATCCTCAGTGAGTCTGCGTTAGGAGAAAAAGCTTCATGTCGAATACACTCAAGCTTCACCCGGAACTCCCGAAAAATCTCAGAACACGCATCGACGTGGTGTGATCCGATTAGGGCTTTCGCTAGTACTGATGGCTGTGTGTCCGCTGTTTTTCCTGAGTTCTTTTATTCAAAACGGGATCAGCGGAGCAAGTAAGGCCGATTTCGCCCCTGAGGTTGTTGTTGAAGATCAATCGTCAGTCTTCGAAGATGTCAACGGGCAATCCTTGGGTACAGCAATGGAATCCATTGGATTTCGCCAGCCAATTAAACTGGTGATTCTCTCAACCGATAACGTACCGACTGGCAATCTCAACGAAGCAGTCTTGAACTATGCTCGCTCAAACCACAAAGAATGGTTATCTGCGAGCCGAGATAAGTGGGCAGACGGCCTGGTGATTCTTGCGGTTTCCCCAGCTACCGAAAAGTTGGGACGTATTTTGGTGAAGACGTCAAGGTTTCGTCCTCAAAACAAAGCACAATCCAAGAGGCTGCGAAAGACGACTTTCGATCAGGGGAGTGGAGTCAAGGATGCTCCAGGCAGCTCAGGCGGCTGCCAAGTATGTGCCTGACTCTTCCGGTAACGGTGGGGAAGACTCTGTCCCGCCTTTCTACTCCTTCGTCTTGCTGATTGCTGGTGCCGCGAACTTGCTTCGGGGATTCCGTCTGCGTTCCTCGACAAAGCGCAACCTTCGTGAAGCGCGAGCGCACTGGGATGTTGTTCAGGCTGATCGCTACCGTGCAGAGCAAGCATTTGCGGGTATCGGGGACGCAGGCAAATACAAAACCGGACTTGATATGCGCTACAAGCGCTATGAGTCAGATTTCGTCGAGGCCGGGAAAGAGTGGGATGAAATCGGTAATCCACCTTCTTGCAAACCCTCAGCGCAGCGCTCAATAACGCCAGTGGCGACTTGCGTCAGCGTACCGAATCTATGGATGCGAGCGATGACACCTTCGCTGCTGCGGCTGAGTTCTTCAATCTGGGAGCCGGGTGGGTTGACGTCTGGATGAAAGAAATTGGCCCGGTCATGGAAGACCTTGAGGTCCTCTGTGAATTGGTGACTGATGTGAGTGAGGAAATGGGCACTCCAGATGCCATACGTGGTCGTGATGAAATCCTTCAGTGGTCCAGCCAGCAAATGGCGTTGATCGACTTCCTTAAAGAGCAATTGGCAAAGGGCGGTATTACTCAATCGCTGCTCTTGAAAAGCTTGATGAGATCGCTGAAGGTACCCGCCGCTGGGCAAAGGGAATTATTCTTGCGTCCTTGAAAGCTGATCCCTCCTCGAATAGCGATAAGCGGTACGAGCAGTGGGAGAACTCCCAGAAGGAACGCGAAGCGGCCGATTCTGCCGATTACACCGGGTACTACCACCTGAACGGTGTTCTACATAACTACGATCCTGCGAAAACGATCCGCTTGAACTCTCAGTCAGCGGGTATCGATCTTGCCGCCTTGAAGGCTGCCGCATTCGGTACCTTTGCAGGGTCGGAACTCCTCTACGGATAACTGGTATCTCTATCAACCTCTAGCGACCGATCGTTCGTATTATCAGTCCGCTCACTCGTGGACACCTAGCAGCGATTCATCGAGTAGCGACTATGGAGAAGCTCAGGAGGGGGCTTCTCGGGATCTGGGTCTTCCTCGTCGTTCTAGGCCAGAGCATTACCTATTTCACGAACGGCGAATGAATTGAGTGTGAAAAAATAGCGATTCGCATGGCATAATGTCATGTCGGCTTCCGCCTCACCGGAGTGCTTCTTTGAGAAAATCGAAGAAGGTGACTCATTGCCAGATGCAATGAGCACTGCATTTCGGACCCGGAGCACCAAACGATCCAGGAGATTTTCCATGAAGAAGGGCATTCACCCCGAATATGTGGATACCGTTGTGACCTGCACCTGCGGCAGCACCTTCCACACCCGTTCCACCATCACCTCTGGCGAGATGCGCGTGGACGTTTGCTCCGCTGCCACCCGTTCTACACCGGCAAGCAGAAGATCCTCGACACCGGCGGTCGCGTCGCCCGTTTCGAGGCGCGTTACGGAAAGCGCGTACGCCCCTCCAAGTGAGCTTTTACTCGGCGCCGACGACTTATGGTCGTCGGCGCCGATGTGTTTAAACGGCTACCCTTGAACTACTCCCGCAGGAAGGATCGAGACATGAGTGCTCTTGGAGAAGAATTCTCCGCATTGGACGCGCTACTTGACGAACACGCGCAGCTTGAAACTCGAATGTCAGATCCGGATGTCCTTTCTTCCCCCAAACTTCTCAAAGCAAGTCTCTCGTCGTTATGCGGAGCTTTCGCGCATTAAAGCCGCTGCGGATCAGCTTGAGCATGCACAGGGGGATCTCGAGGCAGCTCGGGAACTTGCTGAAGACGATTCCTCTTTCGCAGAGGAAATCCCGCATTGGAAGAAGCAGAGCGAAGCGCTCACGAACATCTTCTGTCTATCCTGGCGCCGCGAGATCCCGATGATGCCTGTGACGTCATCTTGGAAATCAAAGCAGGTGAAGGCGGTGAAGAATCCGCACTCTTTGCTGCTGATCTTGCCCGGATGTATCTGCGCTATGCGGATTCGAAGGGGTGGAAGACTACGGAGCTGTCCTCCACTTACACCGAGCTAGGCGGTTTCAAAGAAGTCACCCTTGCGATTAGAGCATCTGGTAATCCCGCACCTGATGAAGGCGTGTGGGCACACCTGAAGTATGAAGGGGAGTGCACCGAGTACAGCGCGTTCCCGTTACCGAGTCGCAGGGGCGTGTGCATACCAGTGCTGCGGGTGTTTTTCGTCATGCCCGAACTTGAAGTTGATGATGAGATTGTCATTGACCCCAATGATTTGCGAATTGATGTCTACCGTTCTTCAGGTCCGGGTGGGCGGTCGGTGAATACCACCGATTCAGCTGTCCGCATTACCCACCTTCCATCGGGCATCGTCGTTTCGATGCAAAAATGAGAAGTCTCAGCTTCAAAAATAAAGAGGCCCGCGCTTCGTGTTCTTGCTTCGCGCTTAGCAGCGGAAGCAAAAAGCCAAGCGCGAGGCCGAGGCCTCGGCACAGCGCCTTTCTCAGGTTCGTACTGTTGACCGTTCGGAACGTGTTCGAACCTACAACTTCCCCGAGAATCGCATTGCTGATCACCGCAGCGGCTTCAAGGCATACAACCTTGATCAGGTGCTTGACGGCGCGCTTGACCCGGTTATCGAATCTCTTCAAAGCGCAGATGAGGCCGAACGTCTCGCCTCCGCCGACGCACATGTATGAGTTCGCAAGCTGAGCTTATTGCGTGGGGTTCATCCACCTTTGCACTCTTGAGGGGCGACGAGGGGAGCAACTCCCTGGCCGAGGCACGCTACCTCTTGATGTGGGCCTTGGGCGTCGATTCTTGCTATTTGCCCCCGCGAGGTTCCTCCGACCAACGAGGCCGCCTACCGCTGCAGTCACCCAACGCGCCCTCCGCCGCCCCACGAAGCCATGTGACCGGTGAAATGTATTTCAGAAACCTTGTTCTTTCAGGTGGCGAGGGGTCTTCACTGTCCGACCCTGAAACCGAGATGCTTGTCGAACATGTTGAAGAGCTGGCGCGCTCCGGAGCGCTTCCTGAAGGTGAATGGGTTGATCTGTGTACCGGGTCTGCAGCGATCGCGCTTGCACTTTCTACTGAAACTGGGCATCAGGTAACCGCTGTTGAAATTGACTCAGATGCCTTTGCTTACGCCGAGCGCAACCTCGCTCGATACCCGAAAGCCCAGATTCGCCTCGTCAAGGGGGACGCGACAGCTTCTGACACTATCCGCGACCTCAATGGAAAAACCGCATTGGTCGTGACAAATCCGCTCTATGTGCCGGCTCAGGAAGCGCCGACTCAAATTGAGGCACAGCGGGATCCGGAGCGCCCTCTATGGTGGGGGAGATGACGGTACTGAGATTCCTCGTCGAATTATTGAACGCTCGCGTGAGCTCCTTGTTAGTGGAGGAATGCTGGCTATGGAGCACTCTCCCTCGCAGGCACAGACGCTCCGGCAAATCGCGGTGATGAATGGTTTTACTCAGGTTCATACTCGCAGTGACTTAAGCGGAGTTGAGCGTTTCCTTATCGCTTGGAAAACACAGAGAAAGTAATTCACAGTGGAACATATTTTTGAGTGCGTTCATGGTTGGGAAAAAGGACGAGCTTGACCTCCTTAAAGGACAGATCGGTCAGGGAGCGTTGGTTGTCCTGCCAACTGATACCGTGTATGGGATCGGCGTATCCGCTGATGATCACCAGGGTGTTCGTCGTCTTCTTGCTGCGAAAGGCCGTGGAGAGACTATGCCGCCTCCCGTCCTCGTCGCCTCTGTTGAGCAAGCGCGGAGCGTCTCTATTGACCTTGACGACGATGCCATTGGGCTGATGAAAGCCTTTTTGGCCGGGCGCGCTGACCTTGATTGTGCGTGCAAACCCCAGCGTGAACTGGGACCTTGGAAAAACTCACGGTACCGTCGCGCTTCGCATGCCCAATCATGCGCAAGTGTGTGAGCTGCTCGAGGCCGTGGGGCCAATGGCGTGACCTCAGCCAACCTAACAGGGACAGCCTCCTGCGACAAATATTGATGAAGCGCTCGGATACTTCCGTGGCACGGTAGACTACTACGTGAATTCAGGGGCCGACCCAGAGCGCACAACCGTCCACTAATTATCGATTGTGCACACGGACAGGCTCGCGTACTTCGCGAAGGAGCACTGAGCGTAGAAGATATCGCCAGGGTGCTGGACTACCAGCCCCTAGCACGCTGAGGGAGGAGACATCGACGCCGTGAAGGTTTATGTCCTGCTGATGGTTGTGGCTGGCGCACTCACCGTGCTGCTGACACCGCTGGTCCGCTGGGCATGCCTGCGTTGGGGAATTGTCCCCAAGCTGCGCAGCAGAGATATCCAATCCACTCCGATTCCTCGACTTGGGGGAATCGCGATCACCATTGCTCTGGTGATCACGATGCTCATCAGTGCACGGATTCCCTATATGGCGCCCCTCTTCGAAACGAATGCCGCCTGGGCAGTTGTCGTGGAGCGCCTCGCGATGTGCATTCTTGGCGTTGTTGATGATGTCGTGGAATTGGACTGGCTGACGAAACTTTCCGGACAGATTCTGATTGCCGGTTCGATGGCTTTCAATGGCGTGCAATTGGTAAGTTTCCCAATTTTTGGTGTCACCATTGGCTCCTCACGCCTCTCCTTGATGCTTACCGTTTTCCTCATCGTCGGAATCATGAATGCGGTCAACTTCATTGACGGTCTGGATGGTCTGGCCGCTGGTGTTGTCGGGATCGGAGCTGCGGCATTCTTCGTCTACTCCTACGTACTCACGCGGATCATGGGGCAGCTTCATACGCTACGACTGCATCTTTGGCGGTCATTACCTTGGTCGGAGTCTGCTTGGGCTTCTTGTGGTTCAACTTCCACCCATCTTCAATCATGATGGGTGGAGCTCTGAGACAATGGGCTTGGTTCTAGCCGCTGCGGGAATCATCGTTACGGGGCAGGTTGACCTCTGTTTTTAGGTGGACAGCAGCTGTTGGTTTCCTTCCTCCCGCTATTGCTTCCTATCTCGGTCATCTGCGTACCCATTGGAGATCTTGTCGTCACTACGATTCGACGAATGCTGAGGGGGAAGAGCCCCTTCCATGCAGATCGTTCGCACTTCCACGACCGTCTGCTTGCTAGGGGACACTCGCATCGGGGCGTTGTCGCAATCTTGTGGATGTGGACAGCACTAGTGGCTTTCCCTCCGGTCGCCATTCTTGTCCATGACTGGAAACGTGTTGCACTGTGTGCACTTCCGGCACTGCCTTGGGCATCTGGCTCACCGCTTCAGAATTCCCCTGCTTTTACGCGCACGTCGGCGTGCGCATCATGACAACATTGAAGCTAGCGCTCCCGAAAGCCCAAGGAAAATGCATGAGTGATTCTTTGCAGGTGCATCAGAAGGATATTCAGCTGCTCATGCGCCGCCTCTGGGGTGCCATTGCTGCTGGCGCCCTGATCGTCGGTGTATGGCATGCGTCGGATACAGCCTGCGTAGCTTGCTTCTTCCTGTACTGATGTTGGCATTGGGCGCTGTCACGCATATGTGCCTTGGCGCCATGATCCGTAGCGATGCAGCTACCCGACCGATGTGGATTTGGGCCCCATATGTTTCGGAACATTTGCCATCTTGATCGGTGGATTGTTCCTGAGCAAAGCTTTGGGGGTATCTGCGATTGTTACCGGACTTGTTCTCATTTGTGAGCACTTTGTTGTTTTTGGTGGTCTGGGGGTCGTTTTAGCACGTACAATTCGTGAGGTTCCGGTTGTGGAAGACCCAGTGATCACAGATACCGACTGTTCGCCGACGTTGACGAAAGAACAAAATTCTCAAAGATAAGTTCTTGATCCCAGGTTAGCTGGGTTACACTGGACCGGGTTAACCTTAGTAAGGAAGTGGGTACGTGGAATCGACAATTCTCGACGAAGAGAAGGCCGCACAGCGCAGCTACGCTATGCCTTTGTGGTACAAGGTTCTCATCGGTATTGTCGCGCTGATTGCTGCCGCAACCTGTATTCCCGCTGTTACACAGGCGCCCCCACGCTCGGTATCCATGATTTCTTCCCCGAAGCATTTTTTGGTGAGGGTACGCTCTTCCAATTCAATCGGCTGACACTGGTGCGCGTGGTCGCTGGAATTACACTGTGCTTGGTTTTTCTGGCTCCGGTGCGCGCAGCGTTAAGCTCATGCCGGGGCGGGGACAGGTCCTCCTCGAAATGGCAGCCGAGTTTGTTCGCAATGGTATTTCCGTCGCGATGCTGGGTGAAGGCCGAGGCCGTCGTTGGGCTGCCTTTATCGGTGTTGTTTTCTTCGGCGTTCTTTTTATGAATATCCAGGGAATTATCCCGGGATGAATATCGCAGCTTCCTCTGTGATGGCCGTGCCGATTGTTTTCGCCGTCATCGCCCTACGTCTCATTCGTGGGTGCCGGAATTAAACAGTACGGCTTCTTCCATTTCTTCAAGTCGCAGCTTTTCCCCAAAGGGATTGCCCTGGCCGATCTATTTCCTCATCACCCCCATCGAGTTCTTCTCGACTTTTATTGTTCGTCCCGCAACCTTGGCTATTCGTCTTCTGTGCAACATGATTTCGGGGCACCTGCTTCTTGCACTGACCTATTTTTGGAACGTCGAATCTACTCATCGCTGCCGGTATGAAACAGACTGGTGCCCTCTTAACCGGAGCTGGCGCGGTTGCGGCGACGCTCTTCGAAATTTTTCGTAGCTGTCTTGCAGGCGTACATTTTCGCCATGCTGACAGCGGTCTACATCAAGCTTTCAGTCGAAGAACACTAAAGGCTTCTTGCGCCTTCGACTGATTCACCAAAGGAAAAGGAAAGAAAAATGACCGGATCCCTTGCCTACATCGGCTACGGCCTGGCTGCGATTGGCCCTGGTATTGGTATTGGCCTCCTTGTGGGAAAGACCCAGGAAGCAACCGCACGCCAGCCTGAGATCGCCAGTAGGCTCTTCACTAGCATGATTATTGGTGCAGCACTTGCTGAGGCTCTTGGCCTGATCGGCTTCGTTCTGCCCTTCATCGTCTGATGTTCGCACAGCTTGTTCCTATGTCCGAGGGATCGGTCGGAGGAATTGGCGTTGTTCTGCCTCCTCTCTATGAGATTTTCTGGTCAGCGCTGATTCTTCTGGTCATCCTCTTGGTCGTCGGTTTGTACGCGTTGCCGCGGATCTACTCGATGATCGACCAGCGACGCGACGCCATTCAGGAAGGCCTCGATAACGCTGAGAAAGCTCGCGAAGATCTCTCTCTTGCTTCGCGTAAGAAAGATGAGATGCTTCGCGATGCTCAGGCTGAGGCTCACCAGATCCGTGAAGATGCACGTGCTCAGGCTCAGCAGATCGTCGCACAGGCACGTCTTGATGCGCAGGTAGAGGCACAGCGCGTGCAAGATGCCGCTCAGCGTCAAATTCTTGCCGAGCGGCAGGCCGCGCAGATTAGCCTGCGTAGCGATGTTGGTTTGCTCGCTAGCGAGCTCGCAGAGAAGCTTGTGGGTGAGCATCTGGAGAATACTGATCTCACTGCTCGCGTTGTGGATCGCTTCTTGGATGAACTCGAGGCTGAAGAAGTTCCCGTTGGTGGTGCGAACTGATGACTCCTGAGTTGTTACGCGAACGTCTTGCGCAGGCGGGCGATGAGCGTATGAAGGTAGCGGAAGATCTTTTCGGCGTCGCAGATTTTTTGCGTACGAATTCTTCCGTCCAACGTGCACTCACTGACCCCTCGCGTGAACAGAGTGATAGAGACGCTCTTGTTGATCGTCTTTTCGCTCCGGTTGTATCTGCTGTCTCGATTCAGTGTCTGCATGACCTGGTAGCGGGTCACTGGTCCCGTCCGCGTGACATCGTGCACGCTGTCGAAGAAACAGGCTGCGATGCAGTGCTGCTCAGCGCGCAATTTGATGGGGTATTGGAAGAAACAGAAGCTCAGCTTGTTGCGGTTTCTGTTTTCCTTCAGTCACATCGCGATCTCAGAAATGAACTCTCTGACCTGTCTGCCCTTTTCTCCGAAGGCACGCGCAGATCTTGCCCAGACGGTGTTCCAGAGTGTTCTTGGCCAGCCGAGTCTGCGTCTTTTGCGCCGATGCGTGGGACGGACCTCGCATGGCCACCCTCTTGGGAAAGCTGCGGGAATTGGCTGTTCGCGCGGCAAACCTCTCTGGTCGACGCTTCGTATTCGTTGAGTCGGCACACGAGCTGAGCGACGACCAGAAGATGCGTCTCGAGAAGATTCTTGAGACCAAACTGGCCAGCCCTGTTTCGGCAACCTACACGCTGCGCCCTGAACTGCTCGGCGGCCTCGTCATCCGAATGGGGACGGAGCGAGTCGATGCATCACTGGCCACGCGAGTTGGTGCTCTAAAACGTTCGATCGTCAGTTAAGCCCGATGTGTCTGAGGAATAGATAGAAGGAATGCTCAATGGCTGATCTGTCCATTAGCCCCGAGGAAGTACGGGCGGCGCTCGACTCTTTCGTGGAATCGTATCAACCTGCACAGGTTGCGACCGATGAAGTCGGTCATGTTACCGAAACTGCCGACGGTATTGCCCACGTTGAAGGGCTTCCCGGAACTATGGCAAACGAACTCCTGCGTTTCGAGGATGGGACGCTGGGGCTTGCCATGAACCTTGAACAACGTGAAATCGGTACCGTTGTCCTTGGAGATTTCTCCTCCATTGAAGAAGGACAGCCCGTTTACCGCACCGGTGAAGTGCTCTCAGTGCCCGTTGGCGATGGCTACCTCGGTCGCACCGTTGACCCGCTTGGCCGCCCCATCGATGGCCTCGGTGATATCACCGACCTGGAAGGTCGACGAGCGCTGGAACTTCAGGCTCCTGGCGTCATGATGCGTAAGTCGGTTCACGAGCCGCTGCAGACCGGCCTGAAGGCGATCGACTCGATGATCCCGATTGGTCGCGGTCAGCGTCAGCTCATCATTGGTGACCGTCAAAACCGGTAAGACCGCAATCGCTTTGGACACGATCATTAACCAGCGTGACAACTGGCTCTCCGGCGATGTTAACAAGCAGGTTCGATGCATCTATGTCGCCATCGGTCAGAAGGGGTCGACGATCGCTTCGGTTCGCTCGACTCTTGAGGACGCCGGAGCAATGGAGTACACGACGATCGTTGCTTCTCCTGCCTCGGATCCCGCGGGCTACAAGTACATGGCTCCTACACCGGTAGCGCAATTGGCCAGCACTGGATGTACCAGGGTAAGCACGTCCTCATCGTTTTCGATGACCTTTCTAAGCAGGCCGAGGCCTACCGCGCAGTTTCGCTTCTTCTGCGCCGCCCGCCGGGGCGTGAAGCGTACCCCGGTGACGTTTTCTACTTGCACTCGCTTGCTGGAACGCTGTGCGAAGCTCTCCGACGAGCTCGGTGGGGGATCGATGACCGGTCTGCCGATTATCGAAACCAAGGCAAATGACGTTTCTGCATACATTCCGACCAACGTTATTTCGATTACCGATGGTCAGATCTTCCTTCAGTCTGACCTCTTCAACTCGAACCAGCGCCCAGCTGTTGATGTCGGTATTTCGGTGTCTCGTGTCGGTGGTGCAGCGCAGATTAAGGCGATGAAGAAGGTTGCCGGTACCTTGAAGCTCACCCTTGCTCAGTACCGTTCGATGGCGGCCTTCGCGATGTTTGCTTCTGACCTTGATGCTGCAACACGTCGTCAGCTCACGCGCGGTGAACGTCTCATGGAACTTCTCAAGCAGCCACAAAACTCGCCCTATGTCGTCCAAGACCAGGTTGCGTCGATCTGGGCCGGCACAAATGGTTACCTCGACGACCTCGAAGTCAGCGAAGTCCTTTCCTTTGAAAGCGGCCTGCTGGACTACTTGCGTGCAAACTCCACGGTGCTTGATGAGATCGCCGCAACCGGTGAGCTCTCGAAGGAAACCGAAGAAGTCTTGCGCGCTGCAGTTGAGACCTTCCATGGCCAATGGGTGAGTGCGAAGGCATCACCGGTCTCGCTTGATGACGCTGAGGTGCAGGCCGAGCGTTCTCAGGAAGAAATCGTTCGTTCGCGCCCGGTAGTGTCTGAGGCCTGAGTATGGGCGGACAACAAAGGATCTATAAACAGCGGATTGCATCTACGCAGACGCTGGCTAAGGTCTTTCGTGCGATGGAAATGATCGCGGCATCGCGAATCGGTGCCGCGCGTCGGGCAGCTACTGAACTTGGACCCTATGAGAAGGCTCTGACTCAGGCAGTTGCCGCTGTCGCTATCCATACTGACCTTGACCACCCGCTGACTCGTGAGCGTCACGATACGCCACGTGTCGCGGTCCTTGTGGTTGCTTCCGATCGAGGGATGGCCGGGGCCTACTCAGCAACGATTCTTCGCGAGGCCGAACGTCTTGTTCAGCGCCTCGAAGAAGAAGGAAAAGTCCCGGTCCTGTACACCTACGGTCGACGTGCCCAGGCGTACTTCCGTTTCCGGGGTGTGGAGATCGAAGATTCGTGGGAAGGGAGTCTGATTCACCTTCCCAGGAGATCAGCAATCAGATCTCTCGCGAACTTCTTGAGCGCTTTACCGATTCAGATCCTATGACTGGTGTATGCGAAGTTCATTTGGTCTACACACGGTTTAAGTCGATGATGAGTCAGGGTTCCTGAGGTTCGACGCATGATTCCTCTTTCCGTTGTCGATGCTCCGGAAGGGGATCGTGAACGTGATCAGGAACGCGGTGAGCACAAGGAGAATGCCGAGCTCTTCCCTCGAGTACGAGTTCATTCCTTCACCCGAAGAAGTTCTTGACACCCTAGCTTCCGCTGTATGTCTCGAGCAGGATCCGAATGTTCTTTTGCAAGCCGCCGCATCAGAGCTGGCTTTCGCGCCAGCGCAAATGCATACGGCGACGGATAACGCAGAAGAACTCATTACGAAATACACGCGTCTGGCGAATTCGGCCCGTCAGGCGGAGATCACTCAAGAGATCACTGAAATCGTGGGCGGTGCCGACGCATTGGTCCAGGGCTGAGGCCCGTGCACATGGAGAAAAATAGAAATGACTACTACTTCAACGGGACAGGGGACGGGTCGCACGTGTTGTCGGACCGGTTGTCGATGTTGAGTTCCCGCCGGACGCAATTCCTCCCTTTGTACAACGCATTGCACGTTGACGTGAATCTTTCCGGGCAAAGCGAAGGTGAAGACGCGGTTCAGACAATCACTCTTGAGGTTGCTCAGCACCTCGGTGACAACCTGATTCTGTGCAATTTCGCTCAAACCGACCGATGGCATGGTTCGCGGGCTCGGTTGTCACCGATACCGGTGCTCCGATTTCGGTTCCGGTTGGGGATATCACGAAGGGTCACGTCTTCAACGTGACCGGCGAGGTCTTGAACCTTAAGCCCGGTGAACATCTGAAATCACCGAACGCTGGCTCCATTCATCGCCAGCCTCCGGGCATTCGACCAGCTTTTGAGGCCCGTACGAAGATGTTCGAAACGGGTATCAAGGTCATCGATTTGCTCACCCCATATGTTCAGGGTGGCAAGATTGGCCCTCTTCGGTGGCGCAGGTGTGGGCAAGACCGTTCTGATTCAGGAAATGATTCAGCGTGTTGCTCAGAACCACGGTGGTGTTTCGGTTTTCGCTGGCGTTGGTGAGCGTACTCGTGAAGGTAACGACCTGATTCACGAAATGGAAGAGGCTGGTGTCTTCGATAAGACGGCACTGGTCTTCGGACAGATGGATGAGCCGCCGGGGACCCGTCTTCGTATCGCGCTGACCGGTTTGACCATGGCAGAGTACTTCCGCGATGTTCAGCATCAGGACGTGCTGCTCTTCATCGACAACATCTTCCGCTTCACTCAGGCTGGTTCAGAGGTCTCGACGCTCCTGGGTCGTATGCCTTCTGCTGTTGGTTATCAGCCGAACCTTGCTGATGAAATGGGCCAGCTTCAGGAACGTATTACCTCTGCTGGCGGTCACTCGATTACGTCGCTGCAAGCAATTTACGTTCCTGCAGACGACTACACTGACCCGGCACCTGCGACGACCTTCGCCCACTTGGACGCAACGACGGAGTTGTCGCGTGAAATTGCATCACGCGGTATTTACCCCGCCGTTGATCCCTTGGCATCGACGTCTCGAATCCTTGATCCGGCGCTGGTCGGTCGTGAGCACTACGACACTGCTACTCACGTGAAGGCGATCTTGCAGAAGAATAAGGAACTGCAAGACATCATCGCCATTTTGGGTGTTGATGAATTGTCTGAAGAAGACAAGGTCACCGTCGCGCGTGCACGTCGCATTGAGCAGTTCCTCTCGCAGAACACCTACATGGCTGAGAAGTTCACCGGTGTTGAGGGCTCGACTGTTCCGCTTTCCGAGACCATCGAAGCCTTCAAGCGCATTGCTGAGGGCTACTACGATCAGGTCCCGGAGCAGGCCTTCTACAACATTGGTGGCATCGACGATCTTGAACGTCGTTGGCACGAGATTGAGAAGGATAACTGACGTGCCTGCCGCCGATAAGTTGCAGGTCGAGATCGTTTCACACGAAGGCAGGCTTTGGCACGGAAGTGCATCTCAGGTCAGCTTTCCGGCAATGGATGGCTCCATCGGTGTCCTTCCGGGACGACAGCCGGTTCTTGCGGGTCTTGTTCCGGGACGTGTGAGTATTACGACTGAGCAAGGAGCTGTCGACTTCGAAATCGATGAAGGTTTGGCTTCGGTAGATTCCGACTTTATTACGATTGTCGTGGAACACGCCTCCCAGATGTGAGTGAGCGGTGTGCGGGCTTAAACTGTCCACACCCTCATTTTCTTTAGGAGGTTTTTCATGGTTGTGCTGAACATTATCGTGATGCTCCTCCTTGCCCTTTTTGTCGTCTGGCTGCTTTAATCTGCGCGCGCGTCATCTCGATCAACAAGATGGTGCTTTTTCGGGCGTGGGCGCGACTTGATTCGCATTCCGGATGGATGTCAGGAATCGGTCAGTATCAGGGGGACCGCCTGTGTTGGTATCGCTTGGTTGCCCCTTCATTGAAACCGCATGTCGTCCTTCCTCGACATGGACTCGAAGTCTCCCTTCCCTGCAACGCTCAACCGATGGATCAATGGTTGAGGTCCGTTTGACATCAGGGGATGTGTTTCTGGACATCGCAGTTGAACCACTGACCTATAACGGGCTCGTGTCGTGGGGAGAATCTGAACCTCCCGCTATCGAACATGACTCAACGCTCTAGTTTCATTCCCACGACACCGCCAGTTCCCGAAAGGTAAACTTTTGCGCGTTCTTATCGCTTCATGCACGGTCGATTACTCTGGCCGCCCTCAGTGCGCACCTTGACCGCGCAATTCGCCTGATCATGCACAAGGCGGATGGCTCTGTACTGATCCACTCCGATGGCGGTTCATATAAACCGCTGAATTGGATGAATGCTCCTGTACAGTCACCACCGAAATCCCTGAAGAGGGGGAAGAGATGGACGGCGTGACGCAGGTGTGGCAGGTCCAATCTGATAAGACCGATGACCGACTGGTTATTCGCATTCACGAGATCATCAGTGATGTCACTGAAGAGTTTGGTATTGATCCGGGACTCGTCAAAGACGGTGTTGAAACCCATCTTCAAGAACTCTTGGCGCAGCAGGTTCCGCAGGTACTGGGTGAAGGCTGGGAACTGGTACGTCGTGAGTATCCCACTCCTGTTGGTCCAGTCGACCTGCTTGTTCGGGATCCGCAGGGGCTGCCCGTTGCAATCGAGGTTAAAAGGCGGGGAGGAATGGACGGCGTTGATCAATTAACGCGCTATCTGTCCCTTTTGGGCCGCGATCCTTTGCTGGACGGGATTAGAGGAATTTTTGCAGCTCAAGAGATTACGCGACAGGCTCGTACCTTGGCCGAAGATCGCGGTATTGACTGCCTCATTCTCGATTATGACGCCATGCGAGGTTTTGACGATCCCGATTCCCGTCTCTTCTGATGACTCACGCCTCACGCGCTCTGAGCTTGGCGCGCATTATTAGCCAAGGCCTCGTCGAAGAAACGGCGGCGGATAATCCCGTCGCTGCGGTCGACAATATGCTCGCTTTGCAGGCACAACTTCCTTCTTCGATTCCGTGGGCGATTAATCTACGCGTTAAACAGCCTTCTGTTAGCGCAATTGATGAGGCTTTTGAGTCTGCTGAGCTTGTGCGTTCGTGGCCTATGCGCGGAACAATCCATGTCACCAGCGCAAAGGACCATCATTGGCTGCGACAGCTGCTTCGCCATCGGTATCGCACATGGATGCGCTCGTTCGAGGAAGAGGATTGACTCGCGCGCGTATTGAAGAAGCTGCGCAGATCGCATATTCGTGCATTGCCTCGTCGGGACCTCGAAGCCGCGAAGAGCTCTGCGTGGCTTGGGAGGAGGAAGGGATCCGAACGGGTACGCGCCCACAACGCGAGGCAGCCTTGCGAGCGGGGGAGAGGGGACTTTCCTTGACCGTCGTAATCTCTTCCTCGCGTTGCATATTGAGGGCTTCCTCGTGGGCGGTCCCAAGCGGGTAATTCCTTCCTTTTTTGTGATGCGAGGCCTTTGCCCGTTGCGGAAGGAGTCGCCCAGGGAGAAGGCAATCACGAGGCCGCGCTGGCGGAGCTTGCGCGCCGCTATGCTTAGGGGGCACGGCCCCGTCAGTGTCGAGGATTTTTCTCGTTGGACATCACTAATGAAACGTGAGTCTCGGGCTGCGCTGGAACGTGCAGTGCGTTTAAAGGGAAGTGAGCGCCCCATTGTTCTCGGTGAATCTGGATATCAACGTGCTGATCTTGACTCGCTGCTGAGCCGCTGCGGAAATGAAGCTCGAGCACTGTTTTCTTGCCCTTCTTTTGATGAAATCCATGTGGGATATGCCGATCGAAGTAGCCTGGCCACTTCGGAGGCAGAGCGGGACGATTGCCCCGCAAAGAATGGGATGTTTCGACCAATTGTTATCAAAAGATGGCAGGGTGATTGCCGTACAGGATCCGCGCAAAGGATATGAGTTTCTAGACTCGGTGCGAGATGAATATGATCAATCGCTGCTGGAAGAAGCTGAAGAAATCGGTGAGTATTTGAGCGGCAAATAAGTGATCGCGCAGCTGGAAATGTGCGAAAAATATTCGTATGGATTCACAAGTTATGCGGGACCGCATCGTCCTGAAAAGATTCCATCATTGAAGATGGCGTCATCACCGTTGAAGGCCAACTTATTTCTCATATTTGCCCGGCATCTGATTTCTCTGGCGAGCTTCCGGAATCAACTGGCTCGACTTTCCTTCCGGGACTTGTCGATGTGCACTGCCACGGAGGCGGTGGGGAGTCTTTCCCGAATGCAACGACGCCCGAGGCCGCAATGCAAGCCGTCATGGAACACCGTCGTCACGGTACGACCTCGTTGGTTGCTTCGTGCGTCACCGCTGATGCTGACACCTTGAAAGCACGTGCTCGCACTCTAGCTTCGCTTGCCGAAAAGGATGAGATCGCGGGTATTCACTTCGAAGGTCCTTTTTCGTCTCACACGCGCGTTGCGGCGCGCAGGATCCGACCCTACATTGTTGATCCAGATCCCGATCTCACTCGCGAACTCATTGATGAATGCAAGGGCTACGCACTTTCAATGACACTTGCTCCGGAAAAGCCCCGTGCTTTTGGTGCAGGTTCTGTTGCCGAAGCGCTGATCGATGGGGGTGCTATTCCTTCGTGGGGGCATACGGATTCGAACTCGACCTTTGCACGTCAAGCCTTGGAATACTCACGTGAGCATTTCGCAGATTCTTCGACTACTCGCGGTCCCCGTGCAACGATTACGCACCTTTTCAACGGCATGCGTCCGCTGCACCACCGCGACACCGGTCCGATCGCAGAATTCCTTTCAGATGCTGCCCGTGGAGGTGCGGTTGCAGAGCTGATTTGCGATAACGTCCATGTTGATCCACTTCTTGTTCGCGATGTCTACGAACTTGTCGGCCGCGATCACGTCGTGCTGATTACGGATGCGATGGCTGCGGCCGGTATGCCTGATGGCTCCTACACGCTTGGTCCTCAGGATGTTGTCGTCCGTGACGGTATCGCGCGCCTAGCTCAGGGCGATTCTATTGCCGGTGGCACTGCGCACCTTCTTGACTGTGTTCGCGTCGCGACTACTTTGGGCGGAATTCCTCTGGTGGATGCTGTCTATATGGCATCAACTCAAGGAGCCAAGATCTTGGGGTGATCCGCGAGTGGGCAGCCTTGAGGCTGGAAAAATTTGCGGATATCGTCGAGGTGGATTCTGAGCTCAATGTGCGACGCGTAGTTCGCCGTGGCACAGTAGTTGAGTGAGAGGAAAGCGATCTCGTAAGCGTCCTTGGGGCGAGAGTCGGCCATTACAAATGTCGGCTCTCGCCTCGCTTGCGCGCAGCGAAATTGGTCCTGATGGTGAGTTCTATCAGGTCCAGTATCTTCGTTCTTCTTCGAAGCCCTATACCTGCCCCGCCTGCCTGCAACCAATCACCATTGGCAGTGCACACGTCGTTGCATGGCCTGAAGAACGTGCCTATGGATTGGATCAGGGAGTTCGCGCTCGGCGACACTGGCACTTGAACTGTTGGAAACGTGGTCTTCGCCCGGCATAATGGGCGTGATTGGCTACGTGCACGTGGCGTGAGACACCTCCAGTATGCACTCGTGTTGTTTGCCCGTAGAGTTACTAACTAGAGGTTGACACTATCCCATTAATAGGAGACTCCGAGTGGACCAGCTCAGAAGATTTTCAGGAGCAGCTGCAGCATGTGCAGTTGCGGTGATTGCTGCGATTGTCGCGGTATTGGCTTTGACAGTGTGGAAGCCAACCCAACAAATTAGTGCGACTGTTACCCCCCAGCAGCCGGTCGTCATCACCCGTGAGGGCCTCTTCCAACTCGAAGGGGGTGAAGTCACCGTTACCGCGGCTTCTGCCTCAGGGAAAGCAAGTGACGATGGCACTGGGTACAGCGGCAGATGTTCGCGCATGGGTTTCGATCTTTCCTACGCGGAAATCACTGGTATTTCGGCAAATCGTGAGAATCTTTTGACCCAGGGACATGACTCTGCGGCGTCGGCAACTTCATCGCCTTCTCCTTCGCCGTCGCCTTCCAGTGAGGCTCCGCAAAACCCTGATCAGAATGCTCAGCCTTCGCCTTCTCCCAGCGCGACTCCAACTCTGTCGGCTGCCGGTGGAGATATGTGGCTTGACGAGGTGACCGCTCCTTCAACCGCAACGATGACGCTTCGTGATGTTGCAGCCGGTCGTTCGCTGGTTATTACGTCGGATGGAACGACTCCCTCTGATTTGACGGTCACTATGACCTGGCAGACCCCTCATGCGAGATGTCTTAGCAATCACTGCAGGCGTTATTACATTCATTTGTCTTCTCATCGCCGCAGCCTTGGTCGGTCTTGTTCTCTGGCGTGAACGTCATGCCGCTTCTGAGGAAGAAACCCGTGAGCAAGACGAAGCAGAAGAAAGCGCATCTCAACAGGTAGATCCCGCCTTCTTTGAAGCAGTAGATAATTCTGATTCTTCCGAAGAAGAGGCTGGAACTTCTGAAATCGACAACGAAGGTTCTGAAGACTACAGCGACTCAACCGACGAAGGGGAAGCGCCTTTAGATCTAACATTTAGGATTCCTCCACTGAAGTCGCTGAGTTTGACGAGGAGAAGTCAGAAGGTGAGTTGCCAGAAGACCACACCTTAGAAGAGAGCTTTGAAGTTGATGAAACTTCGCTCACCAATCAGGATGAATCTTCGGATTCTGAGCCGCGTCGCGGTCGCCACGGTATTGCCTATCACGATGATGAAGTAGACCCGCCTGCTCGTGAATCAACAGATACGGGAATTATTGATTTGTCCGCTATTCGTCCGGGTGCAGTTCTTCCTTCGCGCCGCGCGCTGCGTCAGAGCACGCGAGAAGGGTGAAGGACGCTTAGTGATTGGTGGCCAAGAATTTGATACTGGCTTGATCCCTCAGGTGGAGAAGGAAGAAGAAACACCCACCGCTGATGCTTCCGAAGAAAAGCGCTCGTGGGGATCGATCATGGGAATTGGATTTCGCCAAAGCAACGCGGACAGAAAGGACAGTGATGATGAGAATACGACGTATCCTCCCAGTCCTGTGTGCCTGCACTTGTTCTTGGAGCATGTAGCAGCCGTGATCTAGTTGCCCCTGAGGTGACTTCCCAGCCTTCTTCCGCCTCTCAAACCTCGACTCGGCTCGCATCGAGCGTGTTCTTGGATCTATTCAGGACACGATCAATACTGCTGATGCAACACGCGATGCTGCTGCTCTTGAACCTCGACTTGAGGGTGGGGCGTTGCGTATGCGTAGCGACCAGTACGCCGCTGCTAAAGCAACGAATACCGAAGTTCCTAAAGCTTGTCGTCAACCAGGGTTCGGTTGCAGTGACAAATTCGGATCAGTGGCCGCGCGTTATCGTGAATGTCTCCAGCCCCGACCAGGCATCTCTTCCTGTGCTCGCATTCGCAGTTCAAGATGACGCTCGATCGAAATACAAGCTCGTTGGTTGGACGCGTGCGCTTGGTGGAGCTCAATTCCAGCTGGATAATGTGGAGAAGGGCTCTGCGGCACTCGGTCCCGATGCTCAGGGATTCGTGAAGACCCCGAAGGAAGCGCTCCAGGGCTACGTGGACATGCTGAATTCCGGTAATGCCGGTAATGATCAGTATGCGGGTGATGATTTCGCTCGCCGCTACTTGCAGGATGCAAAGAGCTTGAATGATGCGGTTCAGGCTGCAGGAAATGTTCAGAGCTCATGCTGATCTCTCGGCTGATTTCCCGATTGTCGGTGTCGAACTAGTCGACGGTTCAGCTCTTGTTGTCGCTTCATTCACCTATACTCAGACCTATCAGCGCACTGTTGCTCGTTCGACGATGCGCCTCGGGGGAACGACTGCTGCATTGGCAGAAGGCGATGACGATACGGTCAAGGGAAAGGCCACAGCAACCTACGTTGTGACCGTGCTCCTGCACATCCCCAAAGGCCGGCTCGGATTCGCAGCAGATTAGCGTCGTTGGCGCGGAACGCGCACTTGGCTCGGTCGTCAGGATGATGGCGCCGGGAACCCTGATCAACGTTAAGGAGATCTTCTTCGCTGAATAATGATGCTCACAATCCTCAGCCTGCAGATTCGCACGGTGCACTTGACCTCAGTGCCGCTGCTTCCGCCGCAGGACAGGAAGGCCCCAGTGCTTCTCAGCAGACAAATCGAGAAGGCGGTGCCGGTGGCATCAGCATTCCGCTGATTGATTCCTGCGATGATTCCTCTTTTGAGGCCCATTGCCGCGAATTCTCAAAAAGGTTCCGGTTGTCCTCGTTCTGTGGGCTGCTCAATCTCTTGAATCTAAACAGTTGCTGGCTACCCTCGAAGAGCTCGCACGCGAAAAGGCAGGTGCCTTCCAACTTGTTGAGGTCGATGTTCAACAGGCTCCTCGAGTTGCACAGGCATTCCAAGTACAGGTCCTTCCGACAACGGTTGCTCTTGTCGGCGCGCGTCCTGTTCCTCTCTTCAAGGTGTTGCTGCTAAGGAACAGGTTGCTCCTGTTATCGAAGATTTGCTGAAGGCTGCTGGACAGATGGGGGTGACCGGTCGGATTGCTGTGAGGCGACTCCGATGTTGCGAAGCCCATTCCAGAGGAGCACGTCCCCGCCCTTGAAGCTGAAGAACGCGGAGATCTTGAAGCTGCGCTGGCTGCCTGGGGAGAAGATTATTGAACACAATCCCCGCGATGAAGAGGCAAAGAATCACCGCGCGCGGATTAATTTCAAACTGCGTGAAGCTCAGGGAAATAGCGACCCTTCCGCACGGGCAGATGCGCTCTTCAATGAGGGAAAGACCGCCGAGGCGTTTAATCTCCTTCTGCGTCTCATCGAGGACAGCCCGGAGGATCAGCGTGAGGATTACCGTGTCAGGCTGCTTGATCTTTTCCGCATTGCGGGCAATACCCCGGAGGTTAAGGCTGCAAGACGGCGTTTGTCTGCGCTGTTGATGATCTAGAAGCTGTTAACAGGCAGCTACTTGGGGTGTGGGGAACAGACGACAATCTGTTCCCCCACACCCATAAGTGCTCAGAAGCTCAGTGCTGCGGTGCCAGCCAGAGAGCACCCAGAGGAGGAACGCGAAGCTCAACCGAGTAGGGGCGTCCATTCCAGGGGATCTCTTCAGCAACGAGTTCGCCGATATTAACGACTCCTGAACCACCATATTGTGGATCGTCCGTATTGACGACTTCTTGCCAGGTTCCCGCATGAGGCAGGCCGACGCGGTAACCCTCGTGGGGTTACCAGCGAGTTCACCACGCACACAAGCTCATCCTGTGCGTGGTGGCCGCTGGTGGCCTCGGATTTACGGATGTAAGAGATCAAGTTGTGATCGCCATCTGAGGCGTCAATCCATTCGAAACCTGTGTAGGTGTCATTCCACAGTGCTGAGTGGGTGCGGTAGAGCTCGTTGAGGCGCGCAACCAAGGCTGCCATTCCGGCATGGTCGGGCCGATCGTAGAGCCACCAATCCAGGGAATAGCTTTCATTCCACTCTTGTTCCTGTGCAAATTCCTGCCCCATGAAGATCAGCTGCTTACCGGGGTGCGACCACTGGTAGGCGAAGAGTGAACGCAGGCCAGCCATCTGCTGCCAATGATCACCGGGCATCTTGGAGACAAGCGAGCCCTTGCCGTGAACGACCTCGTCGTGAGATAGAGGCAGCACGTGGTTCTCTGAGAAGGCGTACACCAGTGAGAAGGTCAGCTCCCCGTGATGCCAACGACGATTGACAGGATCTTCAGAGAGATAGCGCAGGGTGTCATTCATCCACCCCATGTTCCACTTCATTCCAAACCCTAGGCCACCGCCTGAGGTTGGAGCGGTAACTCCAGGCCATGCGGTCGATTCTTCCGCAATCATGACAATTCCAGGATGCAGGCGGTAGGAGGTCGCAGTTGCTTCCTGAAGGAAAGAAATCGCCTCAAGATTCTCACGACCGCCATATTGGTTTGGACGCCACTGGCCGTCCTTACGCGAATAATCCAGATAGAGCATGGAGGCAACGGCATCAACGCGTAGGCCGTCGATGTGGAATTGATCAAGCCAATACAGTGCGTTTGCAACCAAGAAGTTTCGCACTTCAGTGCGGCCGAAATTAAAGACGTAGGTTCCCCAATCCGGATGTTCGCCGCGCAGCGGATCAGGATCTTCATAGAGCGGGGTACCGTCAAAGCGCGCCAGTGCCCAATCGTCCTTGGGGAAGTGCGCTGGTGCCAGTCCAAGATCACTCCGATACCTTCTTGGTGGAGACGGTCCACAAGGTATCGGAAATCATCAGGGAGTGCCATAGCGTGAGGTCGGTGCGTAATAGGAAGTGACTTGGTAGCCCCAAGACCCACCGAAGGGTGCTCAGCAAGAGGCATGAATTCGACGTGGGTGAAACCCATCTTCTTGACGTGGGGATGAGCTCATCAGCCAAACCGCGGTAACCCAGATCCTGCTTCCAGGAGCCTGCGTGAACCTCGTAAATCGACATGGGGCCGCTGTGGGGGTTGGCACCCTCGCGTGCGCGAAGCCAGTCTTCGTCGTTCCATGTGGAAGACGTCGGTGACGACCGAGGCCGTGGCTGGGGGAATTTCCGTTGCCCGAGCCATGGGGTCTGCTTTTTGGAACCAGTTCCCCGAAGGTCCTTGGATTTTCGAACTTGTAGCGGGCGCCGACACCAACGCCGGGAATGAAGAGTTCCCAGACTCCGGAAGCACCCATTGTGCGCATGGCGTGTCCGGTGCCATCCCAGAAATTGAAGTCACCGACAACGCGCACGGCCTGCGCATTTGGGAGCCCACACAGCGAAGGCAACACCATCGACAGGGTCCCATGACACCATCAAAATGCATGAGGGTGGGCACCCAAGACCTCCCAGAGGCGCTCATGACGTCCTTCGGAGATCAGATAGGTATCCATTTCACCAACGGTTGGGAGGAACCTGTAGGGGTCATCAACGATCTGCGAATGATCGCCGTAGGGTCACGCGCAGTCGGTAGTCGGGAATGTCTTCTGCAGCGAAGACGCATACCCAAAACACCTCCGTGTTCGTGGGTTGCCGGGTAGGTATGGTCCTGAGTGAGCACCTCGACCGAATCGGCCAGATGGTGAACGCTGCGGATCGTGACAACACCGTCATTGAGGTGTGCTCCCAGCACATCGTGGGGGAGAGGATAGCGCCCTTCGGCTACCGCATCGAGGACGTCTGCTGCCACTGCTGTCGCTTGAGGTTCCATGTGTTCATCATCTCACGTTTAAATAATTTCTAATAATTACTCGGTTTCGATGGCCATGACATGACCCAATCGATCCCAGGGGACAGGCGTACCCAATTGGTGCGTGACCAGGAGTAACGCTGTCCGTCGAGCTCATCGACCACGGTAAAGTTTGCCGATGATGTCCCCAAGGAGAGTCCGCTCAAATCAATATCGATTTCTCCTTCAACCGTGTTTTCCGGGTCCAAGGAGATCACGACGATGACTGTATCAGGGCAATCCGGTCGGTGAGAATCGAGCGGGGACATGCTTGGAGAAGCACAGGATCTTCTCCGAGGTCGTGGGGTGGATGCGAAGATCGTGAAGCTGGCGCAGTGCTGGGTGGCGTTCACGAGCGCTATTGAGAAGTGTGAGTAGAGTCAGGATTCCCGTCTCCTGGGCAAGCTTTGGATCACGAGGCCGGAATTCGTACTTCTCGTTATCGTTGGGTTCCTCGACACCCTCGCGTTGAATATTCTCAACCCACTCGTATCCCGAGTAGATTCCCCATGAAGGTGCTCCGAGTGCGGCCAGCATCGCGCAGTGCGAGATTGCACTTCCCCCAGAGGGTCATTTGCGGGTGAGAATATCGTGCGTCGTCGGCCAGAAGGTTGGACGAATAAGGTGCGCAGTATCGTGTGCGAGTTCCTGAAGATAATCTTCGATTTCTTGCTTTTTCGGTTCTCCACGCGAAGTAGGTGTAGGGACTGGTCAAAAGCCAACCGCGCCCAAGGTGCGCATCATTGCGGGGCGGGTGAAAGCCTCGGCAAGGAAAATAACTTCCGGATGATGGTATGGATTTCTTCTAGGAGCCTTTCCCAGAAAGGAACGGGTTTTGTGTGCGGATTATCGACACGGAAGATCGTCACCCGTGGGAAATCCACAATTCGAGCACGTCACGAGTGCCGTGTAGATTCCTTCTGGATCTCGATCGAAGTTCAGGGGATAGATATCCTGATATTTCTTCGGTGGGTTCTCTGCGTAAGCGATCAGGCCATCTGCGCGCTCAGTGAACCATTCTGGATGCTCGCTGACCCACGGATGGTCGGGGGAACACTGAAGTGCGATATCCAGTGCAACCTCTAAGCCCAGATCTTTTGACTGGGCAACGAAATAATCAAAATCGTCAAAATCGCAGCTCAGGGTGAATAGCATCGTGGCCGCCCTGAGGCTGAACCAATGCCATAGGGGCTGCCGGGTTCACCTCTGTGAGCAACCAGAGAGTTATTCTTTCCTTTTCGATTGGTTAAACCGATAGGGTGAATTGGCGTCAAATAGACAACGTTAAAGCCCATAGACGCAATACGGGGCAGATCCTCGGTCGCGGTGCGCAGGTTCCCGATACCCAGCGTCCTTTTCTTATCCTGGAAGGCGCCGTGCGAACGTGGGAAGATCTCGTACCACGCACCTGCGAGGGCGCGGTTTCGTGCAACGTAGAGAGGGAAGCTACGGGTTGACCCGTAGAGGTCGCGGAGTGGGAAATTGCGGAAGACTGCGCGCACCGGAGCAGCCAGGCCAGCGGAGAGACGACGCTGGGGAGTCTGAGTAGTATCGCGTAGGGCCTGTGCGGCAGCAAGTAGGGTTTGAATACCTGCTCGACTTGGTTGCTTTTGAGAAGGATTGTTCAGTGCCTCTCCGCGTGCGGCGCGTTCCATCAAGAGCGCGCCTTCTTCGAGCATGAGTTCGACGTCGACCTCGGCTCCAATCTTTACTGAGGCGTCGTGACGCCACGTGGCGTAGGGGTCTGACCAGTATCAATGCGGAAACTCCGCGCCAACCGCGTCTGGCATCAGCCATGCTTCGTAGCGGTCGAGGCCGGGAGCAATGTCATGCATGAGGGCGCGTGAATGAATGGAGCCGCCGGGGCGAATGAGAACTGCCTCGGCAGCATAGGCATCGTGGCCCTCTCTGAAGACGGTTGCTCGGATGGGAAATGCCTCAAAAACCGTTGCTTTAGCCGGCAAATTCCGTCCTCGACGACGGAAAAACTGATGAGCCGGGATGCGCGGAAGTAGTGTCTCGTTCACATACTCAAGCCTAATGGATACTGTGACGATCGACATACTCAGGAGGGGAGAAGAGTAGCAAGGGTCCAAAAAGGTGAGTGGTTACTTCCGTGGAAGTAACCACCACCTTAACGTATACAAACTCAGTAGACCATATGCATCGCTTCGCGGACCTCATTCAAGGTCTTTTTCTGCGTTCGTTTGCCTTCTCATTGCCTTGGCGGAGGATCGAGCAGGTATCCCGGATCAGCCGCTAGCTCGGCACGACGTGCACCGGATTGACGCAAGCATTTCGTTGAGGGCCTCTGTAACGGTTGCCTTGAGCGCGCCGCCGCCACCATCACCGATACGCTCGGCGATAGCAACCGGATCCTCGCCGGTGGCCAAAGCTAGCATCAGCAGATTGGCTACCTCGGGACGATTCTCAGGATCGTAGGTGATGTGACGATCTGAATCAGTCTTTGCGCGCTTTAAGATTTTTGCGGTCTCATCTGCGGTCATCGCCAATTCGATCGTGTTGCCGCGAGACTTTGACATCTTCGTTCCGTCGGTTCCCAAGAGCAGGGGTCTCTGAAAAGAAGCGCATCAGGACGGGGAATACTGCTCGCTTGGGGTCGACGCGACCGTAACGCTTATCGAAGCGCTGAGCAATCAGACGGGTCTGCTCAATGTGAGGGAGCTGGTCTTGCCCGACAGGGACGATATTCGCCTTGCAGAAGAGGATGTCACAGGCCTGATGCACCGGGTAGGTCAACATCAAACCGGTCATTGCACGGCCGTCGGTTGCTTCCAACTCTGCCTTAACCGTGGGGTTACGGTGCAACTCGGCCTCGGTGACCAAGGAAAGGAAAGGAAGCATGAGCTGGTTTAGCGCAGGAATTGACGAGTGGTTGAAGATCGTTGTCTTTTTCAGGATCCAAAGCCAACTGCGAGGGTAGTCAGTGACCAGGCCAAGGACGCGCTCTTGAATGGGGCCGACAGCATCGCGGTCTGTGATGACCTGATAGTCAGCTACAAGCACCCACGTATCGACTCCGCGTTCTTGAAGGAGAACGCGGTTACGCAGAGCACCAGTAGTGACCGAGGTGCAGGCGTCCAGTTGGGCGGTCGCCAGTAAGCACGCGAAAACGCGTGGGATCTTGGTCGATTGCCTCGTCAATTTCCTTCGAGACGCGCAAGAGAACGCGCAAGAGAAGCATCAGAGGTAGATTGCTCGAGAGTTTCTTCGCTGGTAGTCACCAGCTCAGTTTAGCCGTGATCACCGCGCGGGCGAAGAGTCCACGGATGAGAGGTGAGATATGCATGCTGAAAGGATCCATGGAAACTGTTGCATCCGAAGCCTTGTAATCCAGAGTGTGTGGCAAGGCCACCGCATCGTTCATCGAGGTCACACCACCGTCGTCGATCTGGCTCCATGCACTATCGAAGACATGCACCCACTGGACTCCACGGCCTCGGGGAAGAGGAACATTGCGGTCCGCTGTCGTTCCATTGAAGAGGATAAGAGCATCGCGAGAACGGTAGGAGTACCTGAACGCAGCATTTGGAAAACGCGTGAATCGGGTGATGTCCATACGTCGTCACGCATGGGGAACCCCACTAGCGTCATACCACGAGAGGTCAGGAAGCGTATCGCCATGGGGCTCGGATCCGGAGAAAAAACTTCATTGGCCGCAGTGCGGGATGCGCACGGCGTAATGCAAGAAGCCAACGGACGATCTCGAGCTGTTCCTTTTGGAGCTCGGAGAGATCCCAGTCGATCCATGAGATGGGAGAATCTTGGCAGTAGGCGTTGTTATGACCAAATTGCGTGCGGGAAAACTCATCACCCGCAACCAACATGGGCGTTCCAGAGGAAACAAGGAGCGTGGCAAGAAGATTGCGTTGTGAGCGCTGGCGCGCGGGGACAATGTCTTCAACAAAGCCGGTGATATCACGGACATCGGGGTCCACACCCAGAATCGGTGCCGCCAAAAAGCTCCCTCAAGGCCGTGGTTCCACGAATGGTTGTTATCCGAACCGTCGCGGTTTTCTTCTAGGTTTGCCAAGTTGTGCTTATGGTCAAATGCCGTAAGGTCGGCCAAGGTAAAGCCGTCATGCGCCGTCACAAAATTGACAGATGCTCCAGGTCCGCGAAGGTATCCAACGCCGTAGCCAAAGAGATCTTGAGAACCCGAAAAGACGAGTTGCGAGCTCATTGGCTCCCACCAGCCTGTCGTCCCGCACTAATCTCTCGCAAATCAGAAAGCCAGAAGCTCCGAACGGAATCGCGGAAACGGTCATTCCACTCGCAGAAAGGATCGGGAAATTACCGGTCTGCCACCCACCTAAACCAACGTCCCAAGGCTCTGCGATGAGCTTGGTCTCGCGAAAGCAGGGGATCTGCCCCCATCGCAATGAGTAGGGGATGAAGGGAGTAGAAACCGGTTGAAAAACGCCCGATAGTCGCAGCGAGATCAAAGCGGAATCCATCAATTCCCCATGCTGGCTACCCAGTAGCGCAGTGAATCCAAAATAAGAGAAATCACCTGAGGATTATCGGTATTGAGCGTGTTGCCGCACCCCGTTGTATCGATAATTTGTGAGGGGTAGTGTCGGTTCGCCTGTAATACAGAGGGGAATCAAGCCCTCGCAGTGAGAGCGTCGGACCCGGTGTCTCCGCTCTCGCAAGTGTGGTTATAGACCACGTCAAGGATCACTTCAATCCCGGCCTCGTGGAGGATTGAAACCATCCCGCGGAATTCGTCAATCACTGCCTGTGGGCCTCGTGCGCGAGCGGCGGCGCTGGCATAGGAAGGCTCAGGGCTAAAGAAGGACAGGGTGGAGTATCCCCAATAATTCGTCAAGCCGCGCTCGACTAAGAAAGGTTCATCAGACTTTGCGTGGATCGGGAGAAGCTCGACAGAGGTCACTCCCAACTCTTTGAGATAACGAACGGAAGCGGGATGAGCAAGACCCGCATAGGTTCCTCGCAGATTGGGAGGGACCTCCGACATATTCTGCGTGAAACCTTTGACGTGTAACTCGTAGATGACGGTCTCATCCAAAGGAACCTTTGGCTGCAGGGGTAATGCGGAATGAGGTGTCAATAACCACGCTATGAGCGTTAAAGGGCGCGGAATCAGTTGTCGAGGGCTCGAGGGGGTAAGAGAGCGGGTAGGAATCCTCATCGACTTGGTGCGCGTAGACCTCGGGACGAATGTCGACAGCACCTGCGAGGCCACGTCCATAGGGATCGACCAGAAGCTTGTTTTCGTTAAAGAACAGACCGGCATCGGGATCCCAAGGGCCTTGCGCACGGAAACCGTAGTGGGTTCCAAGGCCAAAACCTTCGATACGTCCATGCCAGATGCCATGATCGGGGCCAAGAAGACGATAGCGCTGCTCAAACCCGGTATCCGGGTCAATGACGCAGAAGTCAACCTGGGTAGCACGTGTCGATACCACTGCAACGTTGAGACCCTGATCCAGAAACGGTGACGCCCAATTGGCGATAGCAGGATGAGGTTGCGTAACGGCGTGGTAGACGTAATTCGCCTGTTGTGACATTGCCGCCCCTTTTTCTCATGTCAGAACTGAGAACATCATAGTCGTATCCGTCCGCTGGCACACATAGAGCTGCGCATATCAGCATCGATATGGCACTCTGGATACATGAGGATTGCAGTTCTGGTCAAACAGGTTCCTGATACAAGCTCGGACCGGCGTTTTGAAGACTTACGTTTAGTGCGTGGTGAAGACGATGTCCCTAAAATGAAGGCGACGAACACGCAGTGGAAGCTGCAGCTGATCTTGTTCGCACCCACGGAGGCGAAGTCGTTGCGGTGAGCATGGGGCCAGAAGATGCCAGTGACGCGCTGATTCGTGCGCTGGCACTTGGGTGCCGATAGTGCTTATCTGCTCTCTGATCCCAAACTTGAGGGTGCAGATGTCACTGTTTCAGCACGTGCGCTCGCGGCTTTGCTGACGGTGCTGGCGGATGAGGAGCCTTTCGATCTGATCATCGCCGGGATGGCAGCGGCGGATTCGATGACTTCGATGCTTCCCGCGGCGCTCGCGGCGGTCCTTGGCCTTCCTTTGGTTTCACAGGGCTCAGAGTTAACTGTTGATGTCGAGCACTCACGGCTGAGTGCCTCGCGAAAGTGTTGATGGTGTCGACGAATCCCTGAAGCGCCTTTCCCCGCTGTTCTTTCTGTTTCAGATCAACTGAACGAACCGCGTTTCCCCGGTTTTAAGGACCTCAAGGCTGCTCGGATGAAGCCCTTAGTTCGTGCCGAACTTGATGACATCGCCCAGTACGATCCCAGCGGAGCGCTCTCGTCCGTCCTAGCTTCTGGACTCGATGCGATGCCTCTTCGTGTGGAATCGATCGAGGAACATCAACGTGGTGGATCAGGCGAGGTATTCCCCGATACCGGTGATGGTGGTAAGCGTCTTGCGGAATTCATTGAGGAGAAGTTGAAGTGAAGCTTTGTTGAACTCTGCGGTCGTCGTTCTTGACTTGGTTTCTACTGAGGGAACAATCGATGCCCGTCACAAGGACATCATTGCTCAGGCTCGCGAGTGCTGCGAAGAGCTGCATGCGATTGTCTTGTGCTCTGAGATCCTCGATTCCCTTCGAGGGGAATTGGGGCGTATCGGCGTCTCCTCTGTGATCCCGATTGTTTGCCCCGAGGCCGCGATCACGACATCGGCTTTGCTCCTTCACTGGAATCTGCGTACCGAAGCCTGAATCTCCCCGAGCACCGATTTTTCTTCGCCACGCGTTTCCTTGACCGTGAGTGCGCAGCTTCCCTTGCTGTAATTTTGGGTGGGTGCGCCATCGCCGAGGCCGTCGAGATTCACGTTGAAGAGGATCGTTTGCGCGCGACGACAGATGCTCTTGGTGGCTCGTGGAGGGAGAAGTCCTTGCCACGGCTGCACCCGCGTGCGTGTGTCTGACGCTCGCGCGGCCTCGTTCCTGAGGAGGTCGAAGGCCAGTGCCGGGTGGGTGAGCCGATTGTGCTGCCCTGAGCGATAAAACGACCAGGGGTTCACGAGCGTGCGTATCAAAGTGGAGACGGTCGCCCGAAGGTCACTGAAGCTGAGGTCGTTGTGGTTGGCGGTCGCGGCGCAGGGCAAGATTGGAGTTTGGTCGAAGATCTTGCGGATGCTTTGGGCGCTGGCATCGGAGCAACGCGTGATGCTGTTGATGAAGGCTGGGCGAAGCGCGGCGCGCAAATCGGCCAAACCGGCGTCACGATTGCTCCGAAGCTCTATATCTCTTGGCGTTTCCAGGTGCAATCCATCACACGATTGGAATGATGTCCTCGGGAACGATCGTTGCAGTCTATGATGACCCAGATGCTCCGATCTTCGAAATTGCTGATTTCGGAGTTGTCGGAGATCTGTACGAAATTGTTCCCCAAGCGCTGGAGCATATTCGCGCGTGGCGTGCGAATGAGCCCCAGGACAACTGAAAGACACCCGTGTCGCACTATCTTGATCACGCCGGTTTCCACCCCTTGGCATCCGGAGTTCGTCAGGCCTGGCTGACGCCCAAGACGCTCTCAGTCGGCGTCCTGGAAACCCCGCAGCTCTTCATGCTGGCGGACGTTCCGCTAAGCGTTTGCTGGAGGACGCGCGTGAACGTGTAGGCGCTGCCGTGGGTGCTTCACGCGCGGAGGTTGTTTTCACCTCGGGTGCGACAGAATCAGATGCGCTGGCGCTTGTCGCTGCCTCTCGAGGGATGCGCGGGGCCGACGCAGCACGTGTTGATGTGTGGATGTCTCCAGTTGAGCATGACGCGGTGCACGAGCAGGGTGAAGTCCTGCGTCGAGAGGATTTACGCCGCGGATCTTCGCGGTGAATTCTTCGGGGCGTGTGGAGTATACGGATTTAGGGCCAGCAGAATTTGAACGTGCGGCATTAATGTCAATGACATGGGTGTGTTCTGAGCTTGGAAACCATTGAGCCGGTCGGTGAATTTGCCAGCTTTGTTCACGACGCGGGGCGGATCAATCGCCTCTTCTACATTCGGATGCAGCTCAAGCAATCGGCTACTGCGACGTTAATTTTGCTCAGTCAGGCTTAGACCTATTGTCGATCGGTGGTCATAAAGTCGGTGCTCCTGTTGGTACGGGTGCACTGATCGTCCGTCGAGGTATCAAGATGGTCACTGACCGGCCAGGTGGGGGACACGAACGTGGAATCCGTTCTGGAACCCCCGATGTTGCTGGGGCCTGCGCGCTTGCAGCTGCCCTTGAATTTGCAGTGGAGCATCGCCTCGAGCGTGTCCAACGTGCGCAGAAACTCCGTGAGCGTCTTATTTCCGGCCTCCCTCAGGGGGTGCGTTTAAGTGTTGACCCAGCCACGGCCTCGGCAGCGATTATTCACTTATTGATCCCGACCCACCACCCCGAGGCAGTTCTCTTGGCTATGGATATGGCAGGCGTAGACGTGTCGGCCGGTTCGGCATGTCATGCTGGGTGACTCGAGCCTCGCGTGTGGTGATGGCCCTATGGCTACGAGTGAAAATCAAGCACTTGGCGTGCTGCGGGTTTCCACGGGAATGGAAACTACCGTAGAAGATATTGATGCTTTTCTTCGCGCACTTCCCGCCGCAATCCGAGCGGGACAGGCATTGGATGAACGAGACAGGATGGATGCATGAGGGTTCTTGCGGCTCTATCGGGTGGAGTGGACTCTGCAGTCGCGGCAGCGAAGGCTGTAGAGGCCGGACACGAGTCGTTGGAGTGCATATGGCCCCTGTCGTCTCAACCCAAGAATGCCGTTTGGGTTCGCGCGGCTGTTGCTCGGTTGAAGATGCTGCTGATGCTGCTCGCGCTGCCGAAATCATGGGTATTCCATTTTATGTATGGGATCTTGCTGAAGAGTTTGAGCAAACGGTCATCACTGACTTCGTTGAACAGTACAAGGCGGGGCACACCCCGAATCCCTGTGTTCGTTGCAACGAATTCGTCAAGTTTCAGGGAGCTTGCCCAGCGTGCTCGAGCACTGGGATTTGACGCGGTTTGTACCGGCCACTACGCGCGTATTGTTCAGACAGATTCGGGTCCTCAGCTTCATCGCGGACGTGACGAGGCAAAAGATCAGTCTATGTGCTTGCAATTATGGGACCCGAAGAGCTTCCACGTGTGATTTTCCCTCTGGGAGATGCTCCATCGAAATCATGGGTGCGTTCTGAAGCCCGGAAAGAATGGGGCTGGGAGTATCAAATAAGCCGGATTCTTACGATATTTGTTTCATTCCTGATGGAGATACGCAGGGCTTTCTGCGTTCACACTCAGGAGCAACCCTGGCGACATTGTTGATACTGAGGGGCCGCGTTGTGGGCCGTCACGATGGCTACTGGAATTTCACCGTTGGTCAGCGACGAGGATTGAACTTGGGCAACCCCGCTGCCGACGGGCGGCCTCGTTATGTCGTCGAGACGAAGCCTCAGCTCAACCAAGTCGTCGTTGGTGCTTCTGAATTGCTCTCTATCGACCATATTGATTGTTCTGAACTTGTGTGGCTTGCGCCCGATGATCTGGGAGAGATCGATGAGGGTCGCCACACGCAGTTTGCTCAAGTCTTGGGTGAGCGCTGCCTGAATGAAGTCGATGAGGGAGTCGTGACAGCTCAGATTCGTGCACATGGGGTGCCCAGCGTGGTGACCGAGCTTGTTCGTGAGAATGATGAAGACGGAAGCTCACGGCTATCATGTAGCTTTGGCGCAGCCAATCCGCGGTGTTGCTGCCGGGCGGTCTTTGGTTTTGTACCGGGGTACTCGAGTGATTGCCGAGGCGACAATCGAGGCGCGCGTACCGCGGGTAGGCGACGCGGCCTCGTAGGAGCAAAGGGAATTTATCAGTGCGCAAGATGGGACTCGAGACCCACACGTCAAAGACACTGGAACCTAAATCCAGCGCGTCTACCAATTTCCGCCACTCGCGCAACAGCACAGAGTTTACCTTATTGGAAGGGGTAAGCGCTGAGGATCTATCTTGGATGGGCGCAGGAATGGAACCCCAGCTAAGCTCAGCTATGACTCAACTTCAGGTGGGGAGAAGGCTCCCGATTTCACTCTTGAAACAACTCACGGCACGCTTTCCTTGCACGATCTGCTGGGAGAAGCGAAGTCAGGTCGTGGTTGTTTATTTCTACCCAGGCATCGACTCCCGGGTGCACGAAAGAGGCGTACGATTTTCGCGATAGCCTCAATTCACTCAAAGGCGCGGGGTATTTGGTAATCGGTATCAGTGCTGATTCTATGAAAGCACTTTGAGAATTTTTGCTTCGCGCCAAGAACTTAATTTCCCCTTGGCATCTGATCCCGAAAAGGAAGTTCTCACCAAGTGGGGTGCCTTTGGTGAAAAGAAGAACTATGGAAGGGTTTTTCAAGGAATTATCCGCTCCACAGTTGTCCTTGACCCCTCTGGACCGTCACCCACGCACTGTATAACGTGAGAGGCAACGGGGCATGTCGCACGTTTGCGGAAGCTGCTGGGATTGGATCAATAACGCTGCTTAACAGAAAATCGGGCCAAACCGCTCCATTGCGATTTGGCCCGATTACTCTGTAGTGTCAGGGATAATCTCGAGGAAACTGATAATCCCGGACTAGCTTGCCAATCACGTAGAAAAATACGTGTTGTGAGGCTGAAGGTTCCCCCTATAGAGAGGTTGCCTGAATCTCCGGATCGAAAAAGCGGCACTGGGGAAGGACGACGCTCTTCTGCCGTAGCAAAAGGCTTCTGCCGCACCGACCACGGTGTGAAGATCGTGCCCATCGAGCATCCACTGTGCTGGAGTTGTTTGCTCCAAGACCTCAAGTGGACGCTGGAACCATGTTGCCAGCAGTCAATTGATGCACGCGTCCGCGCAGACGCCCGAGCACTTCAGACATGTCATCAATAACTGAGTGGTTGGCCATGAGTTTGCCATGTGGGTGAGTACCACATAGTCGTGGGCGATTGAACTGCGAGAATACGGTTTGTCCGCACGGCCTTGTTGATCCCTGACGCGAGATACCCAGCCAGGCAACGATATCTGACGTGGTACATACGGGGCCAACGAGCTCGTGAAGACCCGGACGCGGGTCTGTCATAGAACGGATCAGGTGAGTCGCTTGTTCGACGATATCTGGGGTAATCACCGTGCGGCGACGGGCGCTGAGCTGTTGTTCAATAGATGCGAGCAGATCTTTCTCAGAAGAAGTAAGACGACATAGAAGCTCCGAGGTTAGTAGGGCACGAATACTCACAGTTGTATCCAGCCATTGGCGCCGCCTCGGCAATGGGTGCGTCATGGGGGACTTGAACCCTCAACCCGCTGATTAAGAGTCAGCTGCTCTGCCAATTGAGCTAATGACGCTTGGGTTATGTGTTTTACAGTAGCACATCTATCGACATACTGCGTGCGTCATGAGGGGAATTGAACCCCCAACCCGCTGATTAAGAGTCAGCTGCTCTGCCAATTGAGCTAATGACGCGTGTCCTTGGGACAGGAGAAAAACAATACATACGTTTTTGAGCGCTTCGCAAATCAACTCTGCCTGTCTTAAGTCACAAGGCGGTAGGCTAGGGGAGTGCAAGCAGCTGACATTTTTATGAGTGATAGTCGTTCAGTGCGTGAGAACGCCGTTACTCAGGACTATCTCAAGGCGATTTGGAGCGCTGAGGAGAACGGGCAAGCTGGTATCGCGGTCCGTCTCCTTGCTTCGCGTGTTGGCGTTGCTGTCTCCACGGCCTCGGAGAAGGTCAAGCGTTTGGTTGCTGAAGGGCTTGCTTTTCACGAGCCCTATGGAAAAGTAACCTTGACCGAGCAAGGGCGTCGACGCGCACTGGAAGTGGTCAGGCGCCATCGCTTGCTCGAAACCCTATCTGCATGATGCGCTTGGTTTTGAGTGGGACGAAGTTCACGAGAAGCGGAAATCCTCGAACATGCAATCTCAGACCGACTGCTCAATCGAATCGATGAGCGCCTGGGTCACCCGGCGCGTGATCCACATGGAGACCCGATTCCTTCTGCAGATGGAATCGTCGAGCTAGTGGCGGTTCCTCTTGTCGAGGTCATCCCGGGAACCAGAGTGTGTATCGCGCGTTTTAGCGACAGTGACGCGGTGTGCTTGCGTTCGATTGAAAACAAAGGGCTTGGTCTTGACGATCAGGTTGAGGTTCGTCAGCGTGGCGAGAATGGCGAGCTTGTGCTCAGCGTTTATCCGTCTAGAACTCGCAGTGGGACTCAGAAAAGAGCGACGCCTTGAGGCTGGAGTGCCCAAAAGCCGCCCATATTTCTGTAGTGTGATTGCTGCCTAAGTAGCGCTTGCCAAATTGCCTGAGGCTAGTTCCAGCGCGTTCATCGACGCTGGAACTTGCGCCTGTAACCCGCACTGATCAGCTCCGGCGAAGCTTATCCATGGCCTCGTCAAGCTCGGTATCACTGGCCGGAGCAGCATTACTGAGCAGGACGTCACTTTCTTGACGGAGGGGAATGACATGGAGGTGGGTGTGTGGCACCTCGAATCCAGCGATCACCAGACCGGAGCGCTGTACTCCAAAAGCGACTTCTTGGACGCGTCCAATAAGCTGCGCGACCTTCATGAGATGTTGGCACGTTGATGAATCCAAGGCTGTCCATGAAGGGACGGGGGAGCGCGGAACAACCAAAACGTGCCCGGGACTTGTCGGCTCGATTGTCGCGAATGCGACGCAGATGTCGTCGGCCCACACAAAGCGTCCGGAGAATTCTCCGGAGATGATTTTTTCGAAAACGGTACTCATAGCTCTATTGTCAAGCCCCGGGCCGGTTTTGCCTAGTGGGAATAAACAGGCAAATTCGCGCCAATGCACTAACCTATAGGGCATAGAACGAGCCTGAAGATTGCGAATTTTCAGGGTAAATGGAGGCAAGGATGAGCGAGATCTCGGCAGGCGAGCCCAATTTCCGTTATACGGCACAGTTGGCCGGTGAGATCGAAAACAAGTGGCAGGACCTATGGGACGAGCGAGGGACATTCTTTGCGGATAACCCTGAAGGAGATCTTGCTGGAGACCTTGCCTCGCGTGATCCCTTCTTCCTCCTTGACATGTTCCCCTACCCCTCAGGTAAGGGTCTTCACGTTGAGGCACCCACTGGGCTATATCGCGACCGATACGGTTGCTCGTTTCCACCGCATGCGTGGTGAAAAATGTTCTCTACACAATGGGATATGACGCTTTCGGTCTTCCTGCGGAGCAATTCGCTGTTCAAACCGGTCAACACCCGCGTGTAACGACCGAAGAAAATATTGCCAACATGCGACGCCAGCTGCGTCGCCTGGGCCTTTCTCATGACCGTCGTCGTTCGTTTGCAACCACTGATGTCGACTACGTTCACTGGACTCAGTGGATCTTCCTGCAGATCTTTAATTCGTGGTTTGATCCCCAGACGCCCCGTCGTGATGGCCGAGGCCTGGGGGCCGCGCGCCCGATTTCTGAGCTTGTTGCGCAGTTTGAGTCAGGAGAGCGTGAGCTCCCAGAAGAATTCTCCGCTCGATCATGGAATGAGCTGAGCCCGCGTGAGCGTGCGCGCGTTATTGACTCTACCGACTCGCCTATGTTTCTGAGGGCTCCTGCAGACTGGTGCCCCGGTCTGGGTACTGTTTTGGCCAATGAAGAAGTAACCGCCGAAGGACGTTCAGAGCGCGGTAACTACCCGGTCTTTAAAGCGCTCATTGCGCCAGTGGATGATGCGTATCACTGCTTACGGCGATCGCCTGATCGAAGACCTGGACACCATTGATTGGCCTGAAAAGGTGCGCACTATGCAGCGCAATTGGATCGGCCGCTCTCATGGTGCAGAGGTCGATTTCCGCGCCGTGGGTGATGGCGTGTCAGATAGCGAGTTCACCGTTTACACGACACGTCCCGATACGCTCTTTGGAGCGACCTTCGTGGTCTGGTCTCCCGAGCATCCCTCCTTGGTGGAACCACTCCCGGTTCAGCCTCGGACCAGGCTGCGCTCAAACTTCCCGCATCCTGGCCTCAGGGAACTCGCCCCGAGTGGAGTGCAGGCTATGCAACTCCTGCAGAAGCAGTTGCCGCTTACCGTGCACAGGCTGCGGCGAAGACCCCGGAGCAGCGCGCAGAAGATGCCAGGAGAAGACCGGTGTCTTCACTGGTCTGTGGGCAGTCTAACCCCGTGAACCAGAAGCGTATCCCCGTCTTTATCGCTGACTACGTGTTGATGGATTATGGAACCGGCGCCATCATGGCAGTTCCTGCGCATGATGATCGTGACTGGGAGTTCGCACGTCGTTTCCATCTGGACATCCATTCGCACGATCGGTGATGCTGAGGATCCCACGGCTCACGATCTGACTCAGAGCGCCTACACCGGTGACGGCGTTGCTGTCGACTCAGCCAATGAGGAAATCAGCCTCAATGGCCTCGATAGGACACTGCTAAGGCAGCGATGACGCAGTGGCTGGAATCCAAGGGACTGGGGCGCGCCGCAACAACCTATCGCCTGCGCGACTGGCTCTTTAGCCGTCAGCGTTACTGGGGCGAGCCCTTCCCGATTGTGTGGGATGAGGGAAGGTGTTGCGCACGCACTTCCCGAAGATATGCTCCCCATCGAGCTTCCTGAAATCAGTGATTATTCACCGCGTACCTTCGACCCCGACGATGCCGATACCGAACCCGAGGCGCCTCTGGGACGCGCTCAGGAATGGGTCAATGTCACCCTTGATGGGTGATGGCCCAAGAAATACCGCCGCGAGACGAACACCATGCCTCAGTGGGCAGGTTCGTGCTGGTACGAAATGCGCTATACCGATCCGAGTAACCCCACTACCTTTGCCGGTGCAGAAAATCTGAGCTATTGGATGGGGCCGCGTGAGGACAAGATCAGTGGTGGCACCGACCTATACATTGGTGGTGTCGAGCACGCTGTGCTTCACCTGCTCTATGCACGCTTCTGGCAAAGGTTCTCTTCGATCTTGGATTCGTTCCCGATAGTGAGCCCTACCACAAGCTCTTTAACCAGGGCTACGTGCAGGCTTACGCGTACACCGATGCGCGCGGACAGTACGTCCCGGCTGACGAGGTCGAAGGCGATGAGACAAGCGGCTTCACCTGGAAGGGACAGCCCGTCAATCGCGAATACGGCAAGATGGGCAAGTCGCTCAAGAATATCGTCACGCCTGACGAGATGTACGACGCCTACGGTGCGGATGTCTTCCGCGTCTACGAAATGAGCATGGGACCCCTGGATGTTTCGCGTCCGTGGGATACACGTGCAGTCGTCGGCTCGCAGCGCTTCCTTCAGCGCTTGTGGCGAAATGTCTTGGATGAAGAGACGGGCGAGGTCACTGTTAGCGATGAGCCGATGGACAAGAAGACGGCACGTCTGCTTGCGCGCACAATCTCCGAGGTCACCGTTGAATACGAGAACCTGCGTATCAACACGGCGATCGCCAGCTGATTGTTCTGAACAATCACCTGACTTCTTTTGATCGCGTCCCTCGCGCGGCCGTCGAGGCTCTCATTCTCATGCTCTCCCTGTTGCTCCACGCATTTGTGAGGAACTGTGGCAGAAGCTGGGACACGAGGAATCGCTTGCTCGCGTGCCTTTCCCGGTCGTGGAAGACGAATCCTTGCTTGAAGACGACACTGTCACGGCGATTGTCCAGGCCAATGGCAAGCTCCGTGCGAAGATTGAGGTTCCCGTGTCGATTAGCGAAGATGATTTGCGCACTCTTGCTCTTGAGCAGACGCCGATCGTCAAGCTTCTTGATGGGCGCGAACCCTCAGGTTATCGTTCGCGCACCTCAACTGGTAAACATCGTTCTTCCGAAGTAACCATGCCTCGAAGGAGATGCGATCCATCGGATCGCCAACACTTTTTCCGTCCTCTTCCAGGGCAGCCAGGTCGAGACTTCCTCACCGCAGGGGCGCTTTGCCTCATCCGCACAGTTGATTAACCACCACAAGGTTGTCGCTGTGCGGGCGGTGGCAAGCACATGTTTGTTGGTTTTATGCCGACAGAGGCCGCCTCTTGTGCTGAGGAAGCAAAGGCTGCGGAGGCTGGGTTTGCCGCTCACTTGCGGCAGTCCCGAGGCCGAGGCCGCATTGCCCTTCACGGGATCATCGCCGCTGTGGGGAGGCACGCTTTCCCCTGTGACGAGGGGCTCCAGTGGCTCCATATTCACTTGGGTCTCTATGCGGGTCTTGGCGTTTTGATGCGGATGAACGCGCATTTGATGTCCCATCCTCCATTGGAGCGCCACGCACGAACTGGGTGGCAACAAAAGGTCACCGACACGCGGCTCTGAAGTGGGCAAGCTATGCAGACGATACTCTGTACGTCGAAGATAATTTGGCGTCTGGAAATATCCAGAAGCGTGGCGAAGAATGGAATGCCCCCGATCCTGTTGGACAGGTTCGCCTGCGTGTGTTGTCTGAGCACGCAGTCGCAGATGTTACTGGTCCGAATCGGTGCGAGCTAATTTCCGATGAAGATCGACGTGTTGTCGAATCTAAGCTAGGGTGCGACCCGCTTCAACCGGGTGCCACGCAAGATCCGGCAACGCGTAAGCGTTTCATTGAGATGATTCGCGGACGTAAACGTCCGATCGGTGAGCTCTTAATGGACCAGTCGATCGCTGCTGGAGTTGGGAACATCTATCGTGCGGAGGCATTGTTTCCTGGCCGGTATTTCACCGATGAGGGCAGGTAATCGCCTCTCGGTTCAGCGTGTTGGCCACCTGTGGGATATCGTCTGTGAACTGATGACACGAGGCCTAGAGATTGGACGTATCGATACGATTCGCCCCGAGGATCGGCTGACCCGATCCCTGAAGGTGATGAAGAATTGGCGCGCTGGTATATCTACCATCGCAGCGGACGACCGTGCATTAAATGCGGGACGACAATCGAGTGAAAAGCTCATGCAAAATCGCCGTCTTTTTCTGGTGTTCGAATTGCCAGAACTAAAGCGGTAGAAAGACTTCGCGGTGAGGGGACAGCTCAACTAATCTGCGAAGTGTTTCCCGTGCTTGAAGCATTTCTATCACAGCTTGTGGGGGAGTTTTCGCTTTCTTGGAAGATGTCGTAGATCTGTGGAAGGTGAACATTCGCCTCGTCGATTCTGACGATGAGGGAGGATGCTCCCCAGTCCTTACAGCGACGCGCGCACTCTGCGACCAATGCGGTAGCAATTCCGCGGCCTCGGAACTTTGGGTGAACCATCAGGTCGATTACCTGTGAAGTCCACTGGGTTCCTCGACGGGGGATCGACGACGACAATGATCGCGGCGATTAACCTCCTTCGATCCAGCCACCCTAGGAAAAGATCCTCCAATGGGGTGCCGAAAACCCGTCAAAGCACAGGCGCATCTCGTCTGTTGCTTCAATATGTGCCTCGATACTTGGGCGGATACCGTATGCCGCTAAAGAAAGCTCAGCAAGTTCCGGGATATCGAAGCGCGTCAGTACGCCGATCTCACACTCTGTTGCACCGCGAAGGCGCGTCAGTGAGTCAATCTGTGCTTGAGAATGTCTGTCCCATAGGACAGAATAGTGATCTGTTACACGGGTGATGGTGCGTGAGAAGGTGTGCGAACTCACGAGAGCAGGTTCTGGGAGTTTGTTCCAAAGCTTGACAAATACGAGGAACTTAGATGTACCAGGTGGGATCGTCTTCCCACCAATTTGGATCGATGATGAGGGTCTCGATCGTCCTCTACCATTCGTTCTTCTGGTTTCTGACGCAACTTTGCTGGGACGCCGATCGCAACAGCGTCTTCGGGGACATCCTTGGTGACAACGGCATTGGCTCCAACTTTGGCTCCATCACCTACAGTGATTGGGCCAAGAACCTTTGCGCCAGCACCTATCATGACGTGATTACCAATGGTTGGATGACGTTTTCCGGGGTTCATGGCGACACCACACAAGGTCACCCCGTGGAGAGATCACAACGTCTTCACCAACCTCGGCTGTTTGCTCCCAATCACGACCCCAGTGGCGTGGTCAATAAATACGCGGCGCCCGATGGTTGCCTCGGGATGAATATCAACCCGGTCGCCATCCGTGCAATTGAGGGAAAGGACGCGTGCAGGCGTGCGTAACGTGGGGTGAGACCACATCGCGTGTGTCACTCGGTGAGTCCACAGTGCATGGACGCCGGGGGTAGGCGAGTGCGACTTCAAGGGTTGAACGCGCGGCAGGATCGCGCCGTTTTGCCGTTCGAAGATCCTCTGCAAGAAGCTGAATGGATCTTGCGTGGAGACGAGGCCATGGTAGTTCTCCGTCAGTTGCTCGTGGTCAGTGTTGCACTTTCGTGAGGGATGAAGTGCTTTGGGGTTTTGGACCGTCCTGTGCGTTTCTCATCTAGGGGCACAGAAATGGGGTGGATGAGCCGTGAGCTCATCCACCCCAGACCTGTATCAGTCGCGCAGGTTTTCGAAAAGCGCTGTCGAAAGGTAACGCTCGCCGGTATCGGGGAGGACCACGACGATTCGCTTGCCTTCGTTTTCAGGGCGCTGGGCCACTTGGATCGCAGCGGCAAGTGCTGCGCCTGAGGAAATACCAACAAGCAAGCCTTCTTCCGCGGCTGCTCGTCGCGAAGTTTTCCATGCAAGCGGGGTTTCAATATCGATCACTTCGTCAACAACGCTGGGGTCATAGGTCTGAGCGACGAAGTTTGGCCCGAGTCCCTGGATGCCGTGAGGGCCAGCCTCGCCACCGGTAAGAAGCGGGGACTCTGCCGGTTGAACCGCAATGACCTTAACGTTGGGCTTGAGTTCCTTGAGGACAGCACCCACACCAGACACTGTTCCACCTGTGCCAACGCCTGCAACGAAGATATCAATGTTCTCGTCGGTATCGTGAAGAATCTCTTCTGCAGTCGTACGACGGTGCACAGCAGGGGTTTGCAGGGTTGGTGAACTGGGAGGCGATGATGGATCCGGGACGGGAATCGCGGATGCGCTCAGCTTCTGCGACAGCGGCGGTCACTCCGCCCTTGGGGTCGGTAAGGACCAGTTCCGCACCAAAGGCACGAATAAGAATGCGGCGCTCAAGGCTCATCGAGGAAGGCATAACAATGACAACCTTGTAACCGCGTGCTGCACCGACCATCGAGAGCGCAACGCCGGTATTTCCCGAGGTCGCTTCAATAATGGTTCCGCCCGGCATGAGCTCTCCGGATGCCTCTGCTGCATCAACAATGGAACAGAGCGATACGATCCTTGACGGAAGAAGCGGGGTTGAAAAGCCTCGACTTTTGCGACGATTTCCGCGCCACCTTCGCTCAGGCGGTGGTAATCGAACCGGAGTGCCACCGATGAGGTCGGTGACATCTGTTGCGATGTTGGTCATGATGTCTCCCTAGATGTCGCTGCGTGCTGTGCACGTAACTGCAACTCTATGGAGTCACATTATTCCGCGATTTCTAGCAACGTTGTCCCAGGGGCGAAAAACGTACTGGCCCGAACTGAGCGTGGCAAGCAGGTTCTCGGCGATTTCTAGTTGCTCAGGGGTCATCGCCACGGTGAGTAATACAGAGGATCCCCACCGAGTATCGAGTACGTGCCCGCCTAGTCGGCGTAACTCGCCTTCGATTCGTCCAGCACGACGGGAGCGAGTTCAGTCTCAACGACTGTCAGCGCCTCCAAGCGCGCGAAAGAGGCCTGAGCGAGCGCCTCACTGGTTGCGCTTGAATAAGCCCGCACGAGGCCGCCGGCGCCAGGAGAATTCCTCCGAGTAGCGCGTCACGACGACCGTCACGTTCCATAGTTCATTGCGCTTAGAACATCCAACATGGGCGTTCCAGCGGTTCCTGAGGGCTCTCCATCATCTGAGGAATGTTGAGAAGGTGAATGGCCTTCTTCTGCGATCATCCATGCCGAGCAGTTGTGGCGCGCCTGCGGATGGGCGTCTTTCACCGAATTAATGAACTCTCGGGCTTCTTCGGGTGTATCTGTCCGAGCGATCGATGCACAAAGCGCGATCGCTTAATTTCACTCGTGACAGGCGTGCCTGAAGCAAGTACTCGAAGAGAGGACATAGTGTCTTCATTGTTGCATGAGTGATTGCGAGCTCCGGGAATGAGACGAGCTTCGCACGAATAATTCCTTTGGAATATGCGTACTTTTGGCCCGTCGTGCTACAGTGGTCAGGTTGTCGAAAGTCATATCTGTATGACTCGCGTATCTGAAAGATGCGCGTCGACGCGGTAAAAACGTCAGAACTAGAAGAGGCGGTAGGGTCATGGCGGTTCCCAAGCGCAAGATGTCCCGAGCAAACACCCGCACTCGCCGGTCCGCATGGAAGGCCGATCTCACTGAGCTGAACACCATCAAGGTGGGCGGCCGTGAGGTGCGTGTTCCCCGTCGTCTGGCGAAGGCGTACAAGAACGGCCTGCTGGACGTCGAGGACTGATTCCTCCGTTCGCAGGTTTTTGTGGGGCCCGGTACCGATTGGTGCCGGGCCCCACACTGTTATCAGTTAGTCCGTGTTCTATCGTTAGCTTATGTGGAACGAACTCATCCTTGACGCACCTCGATTTTCCGACTTTTTCATCGGTATCGTGATTATCTCTGCTCACCTGACTTTGACAAAGAAACAGAGCCTCACCCAATTCACCTCCATTGACTTCATCGGAAACTTTGTTCTGGGTGGAATCATCGGCGGCATTATCTATAACCATACGGTTTCTACTTTCTCTTACGTTGTGCTGCTGCTTGCAGCTGTGGGCATGATTTCGCTTTTTAACTTCATTGCTTCACGCTTTATGCCCGCGCGGCAAATCTTTAAGGGCAAAGCGGTGACCATCATCAATCATGGCCATTTCGTCATTGATTCTCTCGATGATGAAAGGAGTAATTTTGACATCATTAATTTCACCGAAGAGCTCGCTCGCGCGGGATCTTTTTCAGTTGAAGATATTGAGTTTGCACAGTATGGATCCAATGGCTCTTTGACCGTTGTCAAGAAGGGCGATGGAAGCTTGAGCTACGTCTTAGTCTCGAAGGGACAGGTTGTTCAGGATCAACTTGAAGCCTCTGGCCAGAGCAAGGAGTGGCTTACTAGGAACTCGAACAACAGGGAATTAGCTCGAAGACATATTCTTTGCTGAGCTCGAGGGCGCGAGAAACTTTATGTCGTGATGAATGATATGACGGCTCGTTCTTTTACATTCAGCCTTGAGAACTCGCAGGAGAATGCGGAGTACAAAAATGGATTAGGCGACTTTGTTAAGTCAGCTTTTCGCTCTCCTTTGAATAAGAAAGTTAGTGGTGGGGCGGTCTTTCGAACCGCCCCACCACTTTAACTACACGGTGTCAGTCGTGATCGCTTAGTGCGATGATCACCGTAGGTGACGAGGACCGTGAACGCTACGATTACTGAACCAATTCGATATCCGAAGTGCAGAACCACCGGCGATCCAGGTTGTTGGACGCTCGGGATGCTCACCTAAGATATCGGACGGCCTGTGGGACGGTAGGAACGATCAGCAGAGCGCTCGAGTAACCACATAGAGTATCGGGGAACAAGAGCAGATGGCGCGGCGTCCTTGATCAGGTTCGCCGTCCAAAAATAATCGTTCCCGAAATGGAAATCCCGACGCGAGTGCGAGTCACGACGGCATCGATTGCGTCCAATTCCAAAGTCGGGACTGCATTCTCGCGCGAATCTCACGCACCTTTTCGCTTATCGCGCCCAGCCGCCTTTCTGAACTGATCATCGAGGCCGGTGGGGACGACCGAGGAAGCTTTTGGCCTCGAAAGGAACTTGCAATCGCATCTTCGATCGCCTGATCATCGCGTGCCTCGACAACCTGCGCTGAGTAGTCCTCAAGCTTCTCAATCATCTCAGCAACGACTTCATCCGAACCGGGCGCATGTTGGCCTTCGCGAATGTAGTTACGAGGAATTTCGCGGACGGACGTCCTCTTGTGAGCGCTCAATGGCCTCGCGCACGGGCGAGGATAGCGGTCTGCATCCATAACCATCTCAGGCCTCCTCAGTATTCGTGTAGTAGTCATTCCGGGTGCTCACTTGCCAAGGGGATATCCTTGCCGGCATCGGAGCGTGGAGCCGAGGCATCTGAGTCGGGGTGAGTACGTCACCACTGGGCGGAATGTTTCCTGTTTGAGCGACCGGAAGATCGCGCGGTAGTCCACAGCGAGGCCGGAAGGAAGAGCACCGATCTTTCCCTTCTTCTTGGCAATACGGGTGGCCTTGACACCGGTCGTTGCCAGCTCCCACGCCTTTGAATTGGACATGACAGGAGTTGGAGCACCCATCGCCAAATCCCAGATATCAGGCACGATGTTGTGCTTGACGTCCACGGTACGGGCACGCATATGGATGAGGATGTTCGGAATCTTGATCTTGACTCGGGCAGACCTCACCACACGCACCGCACAGAGAGGATGCGAAGGGAAGGGTGTGGACAGGATCCTTCTCATCCAATCCCTGAGTCAGCTGCGGTGTGAGGATGGCGCCGATGGGGCCGGGGTAAACCGAACCGTAGGCGTGGCCTGAAGTGTGCTGGTAGACCGGGCAGATATTCATGCAGGAACCGCAACGAATGCATGCAAGGGCTTCACGGCCAATGGGATCAGCAAGAGTCTTGGTGCGTCCGTTGTCCATCAGAATCAGGTGGAATTCCCGCGGGCCATCACCCGGAGTTACGCCCGTCCACATCGAGGTGTAGGGGTTCATACGCTCACCAGTGGCCGAGCGGGGGAGAAGCTGGGAGAAGACCTCGATGTCCTGGTAACGAGGAACCAGCTTTTCGATACCCATCAATGTGATGAGCGTATCGGGAAGGGTCAGGCACATACGTCCATTACCTTCGATTCGAAGACCGACACGGTTCCGGTTTCAGCGACACCCATATTAGTGCCTGAAACCGCGACCTTGGCGTGCAGGAAATCTTACGAAGGTAAAGAGTGCGCGGCCGTCAATCTCGAGGGTCATCAGAAGATCACGCGGGCGTCTTCCATTCGATCGAGAAGATGCCACGAACCTCGAACGATTGTTACGGTGAATTGCAGGAACGATCAATGTGGTTGGGCATATCGTCAGCAAGCTGAACGATCATTTCTGCCAGGTCGGTCTCGCGTGCGGAAATACCTTCGTCTTTCAGGAACTCGTTGAGGTTCGTTTCCTGGGTTGCCATCGACTTGATCTTGACGACTTCGTCGACTCCCTTGGACTTAATGATGTCCGCAACGATGCGATTCGCTTCATGTTATCGCGTGCCCTAATGGACGATGCCTCCGCGGGAGTCACATTGCGCTCGAATTCTTCCAGTTCAGAGTCGAGATTCAACCTCAAACTTGATCGCTTGCAGCGTCACGCAGATCTTCCCAGTCGGGCATCTCTGCAACACGCTGACCACGCTTGCGCGAATGGTGCGGGTAGCGTGGCCCAGATTGCGGCGCATCTGGGTGTTTGCGAGGGTCTTATGCGCGGCCTCGGGGAAGGTAGGACCCCAGCGAAGAGTGTCTTCGGGGATCTCAACTGTCGTTCGCCATCCTCCGGTGTGAACCGCAGCATTGGAGTCATCGCCCGAGACGACCCTGGGCATACTGATGAAGGTTTCAGACATTTCCAGATCACCTGTGCGCTTTCTGAGCGAATGAAATGTTGCCAAGGAAAGGCTTGTCCTTAGTGGATGCAAGAATTTCCGCGAGGTGCATGGGCGATTCTCGAGTTCAGTCGAGACAGGCCACCACCGACGTGCATCAAGCAGTAATCACCCATGACCAGAACCGGCGGCGTTGACATGACATTTCGAGACCTATCGGTAAGCATTGCAGTCGAGGTCTCGGAGTTCTTCATGGAGAAGGTGCCACCAAAACCGCAGCAAACCTCAGCATCCGGCAGATCAAAAAGGGTCAGGCCTTCCACTGCACGAAGCAGGCGGTAAGGACGATCTCCCACTCGTGCGATACGCAGCGAGTGACAGGTCGGGTGATATGTCATGGTGGGAAGTATGCGCCGACATCTTCCAGGCCCAAGACATCGGTGATGAGCTCGGTGAGATCGTAGGTGTGTGCGGCAATCTGCTGAGAGCTCTTTGCGAGCTGATCGTCGCCAACGTGCTCAGCAACGAGTTTTTGCTCGTGTCGGGCAGCACCCGTGCAAGAGCTAGAAGGAACCACAATTGCGTCCCATTCACCGTCAAGGACGGGCTCGAAGGTTCGAACGTGGTTGCGAGTGATCTTGGCGGCATCTTCGAAGTAGCCGGTGTTGGCATGCATCTGGCCGCAGCAGACCTGGCCTTCCGGAAGACAACTTCATGGCCGAGGCGTTCAAGCAGTGACACTGTCGCCCGCTGCCTGGGGGAACATGACGTCTGCCAGGCAAGTTGAGAAGAGCGATACGCACTGATCCTTTTCTCGTAGGTGCTATTTCTCAAAGTATGGCTGGGTCTGAGGTCCCAATGCTGGATAACGTGTGAGCCCTTTGCTTAGTGGTGGCCAGAATTGTTGATTTCGTGCGGAAAAGTCGCAGAATTAGAACGCTGAAATGACGGCTTCTCTTGAGCTATTTGTCGCGCCGAAATGACTAAGACAGAGTATCCTTTTTCCTTTTCAGTTTTACGACGCTGCGGCGCTGACGAAGACCCGGCCTCGTGGGTCACGAGGCCGGGTAGTAGTTCCCGTATCTGCGAAAGGAAGTCTGTTGGGCTTCTCTTTACTCCGAGAGAGCGCTCAGCTGGGGAAAGGTGTTCTCTTAGCCCCTGATTCCTTCGCCAGTGACGATGATGAGGTTACAGTCCGAGGAAGCCGCAAAGCTTGTGATTTCGAATGACCCCCAGTTCGATTGAGTGTTGTTCTTATCAGTTTGGAGCACAGTATTCGCATGATCGGAGGAACAGTGAAAAAAGTGGCAGTTTTGGGGAACGTACTCAGAGGCCTGGATAGATACCGGGAAGAAGTGCGTTATTTCCGCCGCTTCCATTAGCAAGCATCTGGATTGTCTCAGGAGGAACACTTGCGACGCCTGTTACCCATAAGTGATGGTCGGGTGAGGGTAAGAGCCACCCTTCTGGGAAATTGGCGGCCACGACGTGTCCTTGCGTTGCACGAAGCCCGGGCATCCGTTCGTTGAAGGAATCGGTGCGCTCTTGGACCTGATCTCGCCGTCGTTTCGTAGGTGAACTCGACGGGTCCTGAGTAAACGCGCATTGCGCGGCGTTTGAACCGAAGGGAATGCATCCCGTCAGAAGCGTGATGATGACACTGAGAACTGCCAAGGATCGCAATGGCTTCGCCATAGCACTCATCTCTTCAAGTAGACCTTGGGCTCGCAGCCAGAAGACTGCGAGCCCAACGATCTTAAGCAACGGGCATATAGGAACCCAAATATCCTGGCGAGGCGAGGAAGATCATGACGCACAAGATGAGCAGCAATCCGATGGAATAGGGGCCGCCTTCTGAGAATTTCTGCTTCGCTTCGGGCTCGTTGATTGCGGTCGCTGCGATGGTGAGATTTGTGGCGACACAATCTTTAGCCGATACCTCCACCAATCGTGTTGCCTGCAAGCAAAGTCGATGGATCGAGTCCCGCGATCTGTGCGGCAGTGGACTGAAGATTGGCGAAAAGCGCGCCGGCACTGGTTGCCGATCCTGCGACAGCTGTTCCCAACCAACCGAGGATGGGGAGAGGAAGGCGAAGAACACGCCGGTTGTGCAGCGAGCGGGTACCGATCGCCCCTGTTTGTCCGGAGAGTTCATGACGTAGGCCGTATGACACCAAGCAGATCGTCAGGATAGAAATCTTCAGGTAGAAAATTGTTTTGAGAGAGTTGCAATTCCCTTTCCGAGGTCATGTAGCGACCGCCCGAACTAGTACGACCGTAAACGAAAGCAACAATGAGACAGTGACAAGATCCAGGTTCCGTTCAGGAGAGAACTGGAAGGTGTAGATCGTCGAAGAAACTGCCTTGCCTGCAGAATCTACCAATTTCCGTGAATCCAGGGACTGGGATCTCGATGTCGTCGACCTTGAAGATGGCATCAATATCGACGCCGATCTTCCACAGCTGGTGATAGCAATGACGACAACAACCAGAAAAACATAGGGGAGAGTGCCAAGGTAATGCGCGAGGGCATTGGGACGATCCTCTTGAGTGCCTCAGAATCGGTCAGTCATCGCGTCTTCGGGGTACACCAAGAGGAAGATGGAGCATGGCCAATCCCAGAAGTGAAGCAGCGAAAGCGGTCAGCTCATGAGGGAACTCTGAGTGAAGAAATGGCCGGCAGCAGGTCGCAATTGGAAAACCAGGGCGATCGGCCACAACTGAGGCGACGCCTCGGCCCCATCAGGATCCACAAGAGAAGGAGAGGAATGAAGCAGGCGAAAATCCGGACAGGCACCTATGCGCTGCAACCGCAAGGATTTTGACCACCCAAACGACCGGCGGTCGTTGTGGGGATTGCCATACGCCTAAAACCAACATTGATCGCATTGCCAACGATGGTCACAACAGCAGCCTTTACCGGGGAAGACCCAAGTGAGACAAGCATCGCGGCAACGATTGCCACGGGCGCACCGAAACCTGCGAGGCCCTCGAGTAGACCGCAGAAGGAGAAAGCAATGATCAGTGCTTGGCTGAATGTCGCCCTTGCCGATTGTGTTGAAGACAGCTCGCATATCCTTATTGCGGCCTGAAACCCTCGGTGAGGTTATAAAGCCACACTGCAGCGATGATGATGTAGATGATCGGGATCAGAGCGAAGACGATGCCTTGGCCTGCTGCCAAAAGGCTCATGCTCAGTGGCATCTTGTAGCCAAGGACGGCGATAAGTAGTGCAGCAACCAGTGAAATCAATGCGCACCAGTGTGTCTTGACTTTAAGCGCCCAGAAGGACGAAGAACAGCAGGAGGGGGAGGATTCCAGCTAGTGCTGTTAGGAAAACATTTGAGCCGATCGCCGTTGTTGACGGCGTAAAACTTGTGCCTCAGTGATAAGAACATGGCTACTCCTGCATCGATGCCTGTGGGTGTCCGTAGCCAGATTTGTAGGCCCAGAATCCTATAGGTAGGAAATTTAAAAGAATTTCATTCTGCGCCCCTGACAGACTCGAACCTGCAACCTCGGATTAGTGTGTATTCCAGCTCGCTGATAGCGATTCTGGAAGCAGAGCTGATGATTGCCGCGTAAGAATCTGGATATGCGCAAATTAGGATTGCCGGCGGGCTGGGCGGAGCCGTGCAAGGCGTATGAGAGGTTTTACCGGGACAAGCGGTCGGACGGTTAAGACAGTTAATTTACGTCTTGATTGCGTAGCGAGATTCGCCAGGGCGGTCGACGCGTCGCCCTTTGAGATAGAAGACACGGCTGTTATTGATTGGTCTTCACGCCAGGCGTGGTCACAGGCGACTAGGCGAAGTGCCCATCAATCGTTGAAAGGCTTTTACGCCTGGGCGGCGGCCTATGGGGCGTCGACGTGTGTCCCGGTTATTCCAAGTGTGAAGAAGACGCCAGCGAATCCCCATCCGGCCAGCGATGGGGCGCTAGGGGCGTGTCTACAATCCCAGGATTTGAGGGTGAGGTTAGCAGCCAGGCTGGCGGCTGAGCTGGTTTGAGGCGCGCGGAAGTCGCGGCGATAAACGCCGATCGTGACCTATTGAGCGACGCTAGTGGGGAAACGCTGGATCGTCTCATGGGAAGGGTGGGAAGACGCGGCTGGTCCCCTTACCCGCCGGCCTGGCGGGCGAACTACGTTCCTATCAAGGGTTCGTCTTCCTGGTCAGAGAATCTGGGCACATTAGCGCGGCCTGGCTAGGGCGCTTGGTGTCGCGGGAGATGCCGCCTGGCGTCACGATGCACGCTTTGAGACATAGGTTTACGACCAGGGCGTATCGGAAGACCCATGATTTGGTGGCTTTACAGAAGGTTTTAGGTCATTCATCCCCGAAACGACGCATGGTCATTTAAGGCTTGCTGATGATGCGTTGAGGCGGGTTGTTGAGGCAGCAGCTAAAGAGGCTCAGGGCGCGGCCTGGGCGACGGGCCGCGCCCTGGCTTACTTTTCTAGGCCAGCAAGGCGTTGGTAGAAGCTCTCACGATGAGTATCGTGAGCGTGATCGTCGATACTGTCGACGCGGCGCGTGATCTGGAGCAGCTGGGAGCTTTGATGCGGTCCAGTTGTGTGCCGTGTTCGTCCAGGGACTTTTCGATTCTGTTGAGCTGGTCTTTTACGGACGATCCGTGGTTTGGTTCCAGCTGGGCGCGCGTCTTCCTGGTAGCCAGTAGCGTTGCCAGGCCGGTGAGGGTAGCGGCCAGGCCGCCCAGGCCGCCCATGGGGCTGTCACCATTTCGGCCACTGTTTCATGGCTTATCGGTCTCCCTTTGGCGTGTGTGCCAGGGCGGTTGCCGTGCCCAGGACTGAGGCGGCCAGGGATAGCCAGAGCGGCGCGGTCGATTGGTCGATGATTCCGTAAATTGTCAGGATCGGGACCAGAGCTGTGATGATGCCGTAGAGCCAGGCGCGAACTTGAGGCGTAAGCCAGGACAAAATGTTGCGGGTTTGCAATTCGTCGTTCACTTTGTCCCACTTCGATAGGCAGGTTCACTAGGTCGTTTACGCGGGCGGAAAGTGCGTCCAGGCGCTGGTAGACGCGGGCGAAGTTCGTCGCGTTCCAGGCCGTTTCGGTACCCAGGTTCGTTGTCGCTCCCGTAGGCTTTCCGTCCTGGCCTTTCTTTTCGACGGCGCCTAGCAGCGCGGATTCCAGGCGTTCGACACGCATATCAATGTATGCCAGGACGTCGTTCACGGATGCGTCATGCCCGTCAGGGCGGATAACGCGGTCTGAGAGTTGCATTTCGTTCTCACTTTCTTCGGGATGGGCTGATAGGTAGTCCAGGGCGTCCAGGCGGTCGATGTAGTTGCCTGGACAGGCTGTCGCGTAGTGACACAGTGGCGTGAAAGGGGCAGCGGTCCCCATTCGTTTCGGATGGCGGCGATGAGGCGCGCGATCGTCTTCATGTCGCCGTCGGTCGCGGCGGGATGACATTCGATTCCGATCGTGCGTAGGTTGTTGCCGGCGCAATGCCAGGCGCGGTCGCTGTCGGACACTAGCTGGGTGATACGTCCGTCGGAAACGACGTAGTGTGCGGATGTGGGGTTAGCGCGGTTTCCATCGGTCAGGAAGGCGACTACCTGGTCGTGAGTTTGGCCCCATTCGCAAAGTCCCCACCAGTGGATGACGATTCCAGGGGTCGCCGCCAGGGCGGCCAGGATCAAAGTTCGGGGACAGATGGACGTCGTTACAGCGCTGTTCGGCTTAATCATTGTCATGCTACCCAGCTCGCAAACCCACGATAGGAACCATTTTGTTTAATCATCGACGTGTCCAGGGCAGAAGACGCGAACGACGCCGTTATTAATCAGCACGGCATAGGCCAGATATCCGGGCCAAAGAGGTTCCACAGATTACCCATTCGCGGGTAGAAGGCACTTTAACCAGGTTGTTGATACGCATGATGTCAATCGCTGCCGCCAGGGTTCATGTGGAAACTTGAGCCAGTGCGAACTAGCGAGATGTTCAGGTAATGGGCGCCGTTTGCGGAGCGCACCAGGCCGCCGTCGCCGTCGTGACGCCAGGCGCCGTCAAAAACGGGCAGTGTCGCTGTGTCGACGCGGGCGAGTTCAGTGAACTGAGCGTTGAGGTCTTCGGCTGTGAGGATTTCACCTGGCGTAAAGGTTTTCATGGTTGGTCCTATCGTTGAGGGGAGAAATTGAGCTTTGCTTGCCAGTCACCCGGGCGTAATCGAATGGGTGACCTGGGTGATAATCACGCGATGTGTGTCCCCACGGTTTTCGACGCGCGCCGGGGTCGGTCCAGGCTGGCGGTGCTCATGAGCTTCGTAGAGTTCGCCGGTCCATAGGCGTGGGCTGGCGGATCGTCACGCTTTGCGGCGTGAGGGTGTCGGATGCTTTGTCGATGAGGGCACGCGCGGCGATCTGGCGGCGTCGATAGAGGCGCATGTCAGGTCGACAGATACGTTGGTTCCAGCCCAGGTCTGGGAGAAGGTTTCTTCACCGATCGTGATAGTGCTGTCTTGGGCGCGCCATATCGCCGTCCCGGATGGATGCCGCGTGGTTCGTCGCGTCGACAGCGGCGACGATATCGTCGGCTGCCCAGGACGTTTCCACAGCCGTATAGGCGAAGATGTCGATGCCGTTGGATTTTTGAGAGTCTGAGAAGACCAGGGCGCTGGCGCCTGGCTCTGGCGGCGCTGATCGTGACAGAGTTGTCGCGATTGCATGTCCAGGATCCGGTGACTGATGCTGTAGCCGCGTCCAGGTGCTTAGCGGGCTGGTTTCCCAAACGGTTGGACACATCCGCTGGTAGGTGGTTGATGCGATGCGGTAGACGATTTCTGGCGCGCTTCGCATGAGGCGGATGATCCGTTCATTCCAGGTCTCTGAGCCGTCGCCGCCTTTCGGACCTGGCGCGCGTAGCGTTTGATAGACGCGATGCGTTTGACGGCGTCGGACACTGTGTAGCTGGTTGTATAGGCGTGTTCGGATCCTGGCGGCTGGCGGGTGAGGTCGATGCCGGTGACGGTTCCGGTAAATATCCCTGGTCCTGGATGGCCAGTGGATGAGCATGACGGGGATCCGTAGGTGAGGCCAGTTTCGCGTGGGTCAAGGGCGTCCAGGGCGTTGAAAGTAGAGTGCCGGCCTGGGCGGCGTAGACGAGGCCGCTGGCAGAGATACCGCGCGTGATTTGCATGGATGTGATAGGCGCGGTGATGTCTTGCTCAGGCGACGTTAGCGGCCTGGGCGAACAAACGGCGGGCGTTGAGGCGGTCGCGGTTGAGCGTGAATGCTTCGGGGGTGCGATGCCCAGGGTGAGGGCGTCGCGTCCCAGGCGTGAGCGGTCCAGGCGGAAACCCAGCGATGCTGCGGAGAGGGAAACGGGCCTGGAGACTGAGGACCTGGGCTGGCGTCGCGTCTCGGGGATGTCTTGGTCGGTCAAGATTTCGACCTGTAGACGGTCACAGATGTAGCGCCAGTGATGGACAGGTCTAGGGCGCCGGCGGTTGTGACGTTGATGATTGAGGTTTGATATTTCGCGGTGATGGGCGTCGCCGTGTTACCGACGAAGATCAGGGGAGATGGGCCGCTAGCGCTGACGAGTGATCCTGATACGTGGGGCATACCAGGTACCAGGTCGGTGATGGCACAGGTGATGAGGCCGGCGGCGCCGGTACTGGTTACAGTTTCACCGGATACAGTGATTGTGCCCTGGGTGGTCTTCCAATCGCCAGGCGCTGGCGGGCGGATCGTCGCGGTCACCGGCGCTCTCCGTTCTGTGCTTGCCATTCGGCCAGGGCGCGGGCGACCAGGCGACCGACTTCCACGGTCGGATTGAGGGTATAGACGTTGATGGTTGCGCCGGCCAGGCTGTCCCTGGCCATGACGGCGCCGCCGGTGACCTGGGCGTCGATTGATGGGAAGTCGGTTGACGCGATGTCGCCGGTGAGGCGGGTGAGGGAGCGGCGTACCGCGCCGTATTGGCTTTCAAGGCTGTTAATGAGGCCGCCGATGATGAGACGGCCAGCGGGCACTAGGAGCGTCTTATCGCGTTCGGCTGGGCCTTTCCAGGATGAGTAGAAGGTTCGTTGAGGATGTCAGGAGTTCTTTTTACCCTTCCGAACATGTTTTTGATGCCCTGGACGAGGCCGTTGATGATTTTTTCGCCGATGCCCAGGAGCCAGGAGCCGGCGCCGCTGAAGGCGCCGATAACCATGCTGGGAATTTGCGATAGGTAGGAGCCGATGGAGCTTAGAGCGTTGCGGATGCCGTTTGGTAGAAGGTTCCAGACGGTCATGACCATGTTTTTGACGCCGTTCCAGACAGCGAAGAAGTTATTACGGACGAAGTTTCCGAAGGTCTGGATGATGTTGTTGATGATGTTCACGGCGCCCTGGATGAGGCCAGTGATGGCGTTCCATGGGCCAAACGCGATGTGCGCCTTCCCACATCTTTGACCAGTCGCCGGTGAATAGGCCGGCCAGGACTTGGAAGACGCCCTGGATGATCTGGAGAGCGCCAGATATGACAGCGCTGATCGTTTGCCAGGCGGCGGCGAAGATGCTGCCCAGGCCAGATAGGAACTGCACCAGCCCCTTAATCATGCCCTGGATGAATCCGATTGCGAACGACACGACAGGGACTAGGAGGCCGGTGAGGAAGATTGCGAACGGTTTGAGCGCGTCAATGATTGCCTGGACAATTCCGACGATCTTGGATCCCCAGTCCTGGAGCGATGGCATGACGCTGGTCAGGAACCAGTTGATGATAGGGGAGATAGCGGCTTTAACGCCGTCCCAGACAACGGTTGCGGCGGTCTTGATGCCTTCCCAGGCCTGGGTGACCTTGTTTCGGAAGGTCTCTGAATGCTGGTAGAAGTAGACGAAGATTCCGATGACGGCGGCGATGGCGGCGGCGATCAGGACAGGCCAGGAACCGATGACGGGCAGAAGAAGGCTGAAGGCGTTCTTCGCTTTTGATCGATGATGGTGGGGACAGTCGTTAGGAACGTAATCGACTGATAGGCGGTCTTGAAGGCGTAGCCGAAGGCCAGGACGGCGGGCGCCAGGCGGATGAATCCGTCAATGAGGCTTTTAAGCGTGTCGCTTCCAGCCGTGTTCCACCAGTCCTTGAATGCCTGGAGCGCGGGCATGACATAGTTTTCAAAGACGGCCTGGGCCTGGGCGGCGGCGACCTTCAGTTTGGGTCCAAGCCACTGTGCAAAACGCTTGATGGCGGGGATGCCGACGGTTTCCAGCCAGGTCTTGAGCTGGTCCAGCTTGGGCATGAACTTTTCGTTAAGGAATTGGACAAACTGTGTAGCGTAGGGCAGTAGGAGCGTTCCGAACTCAGCGGCCAGGTCATGCACCTTCGCTTTCAACACCTGGACCTGGTGTGCATAGGTGTTGTTTTCGCGATTGAAGGCGCCCTGGGCGTCAGCGGTCTGTTCAAGATCAGCGCCAGCGTCGCCGCTTGCTGAGCTTCATTGCTGAATGATCCGCCGACCTTCTTAAAGCCCAGTTCAGCGGCTTTAGCGTCAGTAGATGCTTGCTTGAGGGAGACGCCGTATTTTTCGATGGGATCCCGTTCGCCCTTGAGGGCGGAGCTGATTGACTGGATTGCTTCGGCTGGCTCCCGCCGAATTGCGCTGATAGGTCAGCGCCCAGGGTGATTAGATCCTGGTTTTATCCCCAGTTGGTCTAGAGGGGTGCCGCCGTTCTTGAGCTGGGCGCCCAGGAGCGTCGCCAGTTCTTGGAACTCGTTCCTGGTAATGCCGAAAGTCGTTGACGCGGTGGATGCGTAGCCTTTGACTTTGTCAGCGGATTCTTTGAAGATTGCTTCGACGGCGCCGGTGGACTGTTCCAGGTCACCGGCCATCTGATGGCCTTTAGCTGATGGCGCCGAATGCCGCGCGCTGGCGGCGGTGCCAGTGGCTACGGCGGGCCTTTTCCGACCCTGGACGAAGGTTCCGGCGACCTCTTTGCCGATGCGGTGAGCTTGTTTAAGCCAAGGTTCTGAGAGGCCACGAAAGGCACGTTTAAAGTTTTTCGTCTCAGCGACTACGGAGACTTTGCTTGATGCCCGGCCATCGTGGTCCCTTTCTAAAGAGTTGAGCTCTGGTTTTCTCTTTTCAGGGCACCGCAAGGACTGGCATGGGCGTCGCCCAGGGTCATTTCGCGGCCTTCTCTCATAGGTATGTGAGCTCACAGCCAGGACGGCTAGTAGCTCACGAATCCGCTGTGCACTAGAGAAGATCGTCCATGTCAGCAAGTTTCATCTGGCGCGCGGCGTCCAGGGCTGTGGCCCGGTCGATGCGGTCACGCCGGCGATCATGATTGCGGCTAGGGCTGACATTTGCTTTGCGGTGACGTTATCGCCGTCCAGGGCGGAGAAAGGCATTTGGGTGACGTCTTCCAGCCATTCCAGGTCGCCAAGGGTCATTTCTTCGATTGAATCGGTTGCGCATGATGGGTCCTTTACCAGCTGTATTTGTCCAGTAGTTCTTGATTCCGGCGCCGAATCCAGCGAAAGTCTGGGATCGTAATGTTCTTCGGCTTTGGAGAGCCAGCGGGGCCACTGGTCGCGTCAGCGCCAAAGTGGTTCACGCCGCTGTAGTGTCCAACGCGCGTTCCAGATGGGCGCGTGTATAGGGCGGACGCTTGAGGTGACGCGAACGGCGCGTTTTGACGATGCGACGCGGATGGATTTTTCCAGCCGGTGGGTCTTACCCTTGGGCGCCAGGGTCTTGGCGCGCTGCATGATGGGCGTACCCAGGCGGCGGGTGAGGTCCTTAAGATCGTCGACGGCGACGCCTACACGTTCAGCGTCTCTTAGAGGGCTTTTGATTCCCGTGATAGAGACGCTGGCGCCGTCCAGGTTGATGGTGCCGTCGACGATCCCAGTCATCGCCAGGGCGTCAGTCAGGTTGCCGGTGCCCAGGGTGCCGCCGGTGCTGATCTTTCGGGTTCGCCTTCGACATTCCATTCAAAGTCAAAGGTGCTGCCCTTTTCGTCGCCAGCTTCACCGGAGATCGGGGGCTTAGCGCCAATCTTCACGCGAAACTTGAAGTGGGGCTGGGCGGCGGTTGCGATCTGTTGCCGTGCGGGGCCAGGATGGCGTCGACGGTCTTGCCACTGTTCGTCCAGACGTAGTCCCAGAAGGAACCGGCGTCCAGGGACTGAATGGCGGTGCCCTTGAGCTTCCAGGCGGATGCTGATCCGTCCTGGGCGTCAGCGAAGGTCACGACGTCCTTATCAGAGTTTTCAGCGGCCAGCTCATACTTGGACATGTCAGACCAATAGTCCTTGCCAGCGAAGGACAAGCCCAGGCGCTGTCCCTTGATGCGAGTGTTGCGAGTGACGGCCATTATTGTGCCTTTCTATAGGGGTGAGGTCCAGGGGATGGTGAGGGCGGCGGCCAGGTAGGTTTGCCCATCCGCCGCGTTGATTGCTTCGTATCCGTCGACGCTGAAGGCGCGACGCCTTCGGCAGTCAGGGTGTGATGACTGTGTCGGTTTCTTCGTCCAGGCGGCTGATAATCGCTTCATTGTCTGAAGGCTGTGAGATTAGGAGCGCCTTGAAGGTAATCGCGGACGCCGCCGGCGGTTTCGCCCTGGGCGACGAAGGACTGCCTTCGGTCAGGACGACACACGGCGGGATGAGTTGCGGGGGATGTTCGTGATGACAGGCCAGGCCTGGGCCTGGGCCAGGATGTCCTTGAGGGCGTGCCTGGCGTATGCGATGGGTCCCGGATCGTCTGTCATGCGAATCCCAGTGGGAGATAGGGGGCGAGTAGGGGCCTGGCGGCGACCAGGGCGTCCCTGGCGACGCGGATGGCGCCGGCGCCGTCGAATCCGTCAGCGAAGTTCTTGATGCCGTTAGGTGCGTTCCTTCGGTGGTAGAGTTCAGCGGCGACTTCCAGGGTGGCGCGGTCGACGATTTCCTGAGGGATCCCGTTACCGCCGCCGATCTGGGATTCGATCAGCTTGCTGGCGACGTTCACGCAACCGGTCATGTATTCGGTTACGGGCATACCAGGGGCGGCGTATTCGCCAAGATCAGCGGCGGTAATCATTTCAGGCCAGCTCCAGAGGGACGATGCCAGCGGGGATTTTCGGGGGCTACTGCCTGGTAGCGGTAAACGCTGAAGGCCTGGGTGAGGTTGAGGATGTTTTTCATCCTGGAGCTGGACAACCGGGGGCTTCGTAGGTGCGGGAGCGCCAGGACGAATAGAAGGCGCTGAGCGATCTTTTTCGCCCATTGCGCCAGGGCGTAGAGAGAGGTTCGGGACAACCTTGATTCCGACCAGGTCGCCAGCCAGGCCGCCGGGTTCACGGTACCGACGGTGTTTGCGCCGGTGCCAGAGACGGTCACAAGCGGGCGGCCATCGCCGGCGGTGAGGGCGGCCAGGGCCTTGAGGTGGCCTTATCAACGATCAATCCGTCCAGGGGCAGCGCGCGCTATCCCTGAAAACGGTCAGCGGCGTCGACGATCAGACCGGCCAGGTCAGCCCAGGTCAGCGCGGTTGCGACTTGGTTGACGCCAGGGCGGTTGCGGCCTCGGCCCTTCACTCGTCTCGTTAAAGACAGATGCGAAGTAGCAGCAGAGCGCTTACCAGCGGCCAGGGCCATTCCCCGGAGGTGTGTCTGGAGCAACGGAATGCGGGTCCGCTCAATCGCCTGGCGGGTGAGGGTGGTATATCCGCCGAAGGTCTTCACCGGCGTGGTCTTATCCTGGGTGCAATGCCGCCGATCTGGAGATTATCGCCTTCCTGCCTGTTCGTTAACGGCGATGGTATTTGCCTTGAGTTCGGTGTATTCAAGGTTCATACCATCCTGGGCAGCGGGCCTACAGAAAAGAGCTCTTTCAGCGGGTTGATGCGGTCGGTGAGGCGGGTGAGGTCGACGATCCAGGTGGGGCGCGTCATGGTTCCGTCAGCGCTTGAGATGGTTCCAGTTGTATTCGTCGCGAGACTGGGCGTCGCCGGCGGCCAGGGCCTTGAGGACCTGGGCGGCGGATCGTGTCGACGGGGGCGGGTGCTGGGCCTGGGCCTGGGCCTGGGCGGCGAACGCTTGTTCCAGCGAGTCCATTCGTTCAAGGACGGTATCAAGGGCGGCGCGGATTCGGTCGCGATAGGGGGTTCCTTTTCTGTGGTTGGTTCCTGGGCGGCGCGAACGTCGGTCACTTTCGCGTTTTCATAGGCTGGGAAGGGGACTAGGGAGACTTCACGGACGTTAATCGCGGTGTGGACGGCATGGATTGCGCCGTTAGTCGTCGCGGCGGCGGGTGTCGGGTGTCGATGGGGATGAATCCGATGCTGAATCGGTCGATGGCGCCGTCCTTGGCCAGGGCGTAGACGTCGTTTCCCAGGCTGGTTTCGCTGATCCTGGCGGTGATTTCCAAACCAGCGGGCGTGTTACGCGCGTCGGTTACGGTGCCGATCACGTCGCTGTGCTGCCAGAAGAGCTTGATAGGCCCGTTAGTTTCAGGGTTGAATGCGTCCCTGGCGACTGTTTCAAACCAGCCTGGTCATGTATTCGATTTCGTCGTCATAGGGGACGGCAATGCCGGTATCGAGACGGTCGTCCGCTGGCTTGGGCTCTGGGCGGCTGCTTCGCGTGAGCATGTCCATTTAGAGTCCTTCGATTGCGCGCGCTTCGTCAGCGCTATAGATTCCAGCTTCGATTGCGAGCTTGTGGGTTTGAATGCGTTCGTTTGTGTCAGCGCGGAGGAGGGCGTCAAGGTTGAAGCGTGCTTCGTCTTGGCGGGGAGGATGGTTGACAGGGCGTCTTCGATTTCCCGGAGGTAGTTCATGAGAGTCCACCCGACGAAGTCCGTGGCAGCGTCGGTGATGTTCTGGTAGGTCTATGGAATTGCCGTCCAGGGACGCCAGGATCATATGCGCCGGTATCCCGAACATGCGGCCAATGCTGAGAACGTCGAAAGACCTGGATTCCAGGAACCGGATTTCTTCGGGCTTGAGCATGAGGGGCGAATTTCATGCCTTTGCCCAGGACGGCGACGCCCTTTTCTGGCGAGTTAGATTCATTCCAGCGTTTTCGTGCTTCGTTTGCTTGTTCCCTGCTAAGTTCTCTGTTCGGTGGTGATGATTCCAGAGGGCACGCCGCTGGTCTGAGTCCAGTTCGCTGCATACCTGACATGTCACGCGCGCCGGCCAGGGTCTGGGCACAGGCCTCGATGGGTCCAAGGCCGCGCGCCTGGTTAGGGACGCGGAGAAGGCAAGGTGCTTTATTTGGGTGTTTTGGGCGTCGATGCCGCGCCATAAGACTGACCTGGCGCCGGTGGTGGTGTCGATTCGCGGTTCACATTCCGCTGGGTCCAGGACGCGGAGAGAGACTGGGCGTCCGTCAGCGCGCGCGCCAATAGGGCCAGTAAGCGTTGCCGGTGAGGGCCAGGCTGGCGACTGTTTCAGCGATGAGGTCCGTTGTTGTTAGGGTCTGGGCCTGGCTTGGCGATGAGCGCGGGTAATCGTCGCCGCCCAGTTTGGTTTCGTCACGCCATACGTCAATAGAGAGCTGTTTCGACGCGGTTTCTAGGACGGATACGCACCGGTAGACGGTTTCCAGGGTGAGAGCGCCGGTGACGTCGACAGCTTTCTGCTGACATTCCTGACGGGCGGGAGGATTCCGTCAGGAATGTCAGCTGAGCGGCGGGAGAGACCGACCAGGGAGAGGGCAGCGCGCGAAAGTCCATGCCTTTAATAATCCATACGTGTCTTACTCTGAAAGCAGATCGGCGTGTCGATACCGCCAGGCGTAAACGGATCGGCGCCAGGTCGGACTCGCTCGGATGAACCATATTCACGTGTTCCAGGGCGTATTTATACGCGGTTTTAGGAGTAAAACGACAGGTGCACGCCAACCGCATACACAGGCGACGACGGCGGTTTCATCTGTGATGTCAATGGTCATTACTTGCTTTGTCATTAGCCGCCGCCTTTCTAGAACATTTTACTTGGGCGCGTTGCTGGCACGCCCAGAGGGCGACGCGTTGCCCCGAGAGAGTCGATAGGTTCTGCTTTACGCGCGTCGAACGCGGTGACGCCAGCCAGGGCGCGGGGAACGACAGAGGCCCAGCGGCGCGCGCGTCAGGTCGTTTGCGTCATGCGTGATTTCGCCAGCCCTGGCGCGATCCAGAACATTTTGACAGCTGGTCGCGTATTCGTAGGTGCTGAGGGCAGTGACGCCGATCCCAGCGTCTTCAAGCGTCTTTGAAGAGCGTGCGGTTGGGGCCCATGATGGGTCGCAGCAGATGCCGGGCATATCTCGGCCTGGGCCAGGCGGCGAATGCTTTGCAGCCAGGAACGTCGGGGCCGTCTTGATGATCCCGGTGTAGAGGTTGCCGTCAGACTCTTTCCAGGCGGCGGCGATACTAGCGGCGGACCTATCGGATGCGATATCGAAGGCCAGGGAGATGTGTTCTGGGCTTGGTATTGGGGTGAGGCCGTCAGGGTCTTGGGCTTGGCTATCCCAGATTTGCATGTCGATGATGGTTGATTCGACGGCGGTTTCAAGGTTGAGGTAGGAGCGTCGCCAGGCGGAAAGGTCGCTGCCGGCCATTGAGCGAATTTTATCCAGCGTTTGGGTGTGTCCGACGGCGGGATGGAACGCTAGGGTGATGTCGCTGTATGGGTCTTGGGCAGCTTCTTCTTCGTCAGCTGACCATTCAAAGAACGCCATGTTAGCGTTCGGGTCGTTCACACTTTCCCGGCCACGCCTAATCAGATCATTCAACAAGCGGATGCGCTGGTCCCCTTCGCTGAGACGATCCACACATTGAGAGTCTTTCACCGTCAGCTGGGTCGGATTGATAGCGGTTTCAGGGCGACGCCAGATTCGCTATCGAACGCCCATGCTTCGTCAACAGTGACCAGGTGAAGCGAATCGCCGTGGATGCTCTTAGGGTCGGTGCGAACGGCGCGATATAGGATTCACGGCTTTTGTAGGTCAGGATTCGGATCCCTGGGATACGTCAAAGTACTCGCGTATCAGCGCCCAGGCTCATTGATGATCTGTTTCAGCGCTTCCCAGCGTCTTTGCCGGTCTGTGCTGTCATAAGGATTTCGCGGTTGTTGTAATTCATCATTCGGTCGACTCATGACGGCGCGAAGGAGGAAGCTTTTTCCCGGCCTGGCGGGGACCGTTACGACAACGACGGGGTAGCGCCAGGCAGCCAGGATCGTTCGATTGAGTTCCAGGGCGACATCATGACTCTGCTGCTGCCAGGGCACGAGCTGGGCGCCCAGTAGCTTTGCGGCCAGGGCGGCGTCAAATGCGAAAGTTGGATATTGCGCTTGGTTGCGTATTTCGCTTCCACCTGGTTTCCATGACGTGAATGCTTTCTGGCAAGCGCTGCGACCGCGACGGTATAGGCGTCAATTTCCATCATCCGTACCGGCGGCGGGCCTGGGCAAGCTATCCAGGATTTCAGTGATCTGTTTCAGCGTGTTTGAGGATGCGACGGCTGGTTTGCCGCTTCGATAGTCGCCGTCCAGGCGCGCGCGGCTTTGATAGCGGCGGCTCTTTTAGCCTTTCAATCGGGTCCAAGGACGCCTTGAGCGTCCAGATCGTCGAACATCTCACGGATAGCGGATTCGATTTCGTTGTCCCCACCGGTTGCCGTGTCGACTGGGAACAAACCGGCTTGTATCTGTGCGGTTTCAAAGTCACGTGTGTTTCCTGGGTTGGTTTGGCCCTGTTTATTAACGGGCCGGGGGAAGAGGAGTTAGGGGGCGGGGAACCGCCCGGGAGCATTGCCAGAAAAGAGCTCAGGCCAGGCCAGGCCAGCCAGGCGCTGTCTGGGCTGGCTGTTTTGGCTTCGAAGGCACTAGCTGGCTTGGCTGAGCGGCGTAGGTTGCACTCTCTGTGTGCTGGTCTGAGGTTGCTGATATGGTCTGTGCCGCCCCTGGACCCTGGGGGACAACGTGATCGATGGTGAACCACCTGGCGCCATCCCGGGCAAGTCAGGTCAATATCCAGGTGACACAGCCAGCACACTGTTCCGTATCGGCTGATGACTTCGTTAGCCAGCTTGCTTGATCTTTGGATCCCGACCAGGCCATTAGTCTTCGTCTTTTCAGGTCTCGTCAGGTACGCGCGTGCATCATGGATGCCTGAGCGTCCTGGAGCTGTGTGTGAATCCGAGCTGCGTGAGAGCACGAATAGGGTGAGCTGGGCAGCGTGTCCTGGCGCTCAGAATCGCGTCCAGGACAGCGTGAATACCTTGCTTTACGCGGATACGGTCAGCGGCGTTACTCATTGTCATTGCTCTTTCCCATGCGACCTCAAAGCTCAGCTGTGATCCACGCATGTCAGCTACCAGCCGATCTAGTTCGTGTTCGGTAACCGAACCGCGCTGGGCGATTTCATATGCGACTGCGTCGCGATCAGTGATGAGCGGCCAGTCGTCTCGCTGGTTCGGATAGTGTTCTTGCATGTATGCCTGGAACGTGATTCGCTTGGTCACTTGAGTGCCTTTCGATTCGGCAATACTTGTATTGCTCATAGTTGGTTTCTTTGAAGGCTTGAGAGAGCGCGGCGCCGCCGTGCGAGCCGCTCTCTCGTTAGAGGAGAGGCCTGACGTCATGTCCGCTCGGGCCTTGCAGCGCTGTTACGGGTAGGGCTTTGACTCTGGAGAAGACGAAGGCGCGCCAAACGGGCGCGAGTGCGGGCAGCGAACGGGCAAGATTGCTTCTTCGTATTCGACGCGAGCGTCATTAACGATCTTTACCAGGGCGTTCTTGTTGAGCTTCATTGATCCAGGCTGAGGGCGTCCGTCTTCGATCCAGCCACGTGACCAGGACAAGATGCCCAGGTCTTCCAGGATGGGGAGCCAGCGGCGGACGTGGCGTTCGCTGTAGCCGGCGCGGTCAGCGAGCTGAGCGGCGGTAATCGTCATATAGCCGCGCGCGTCAGTCTTTAGTGAACGCATGGTGCCAGCGAGCGTCGCCAGGAGAGAGCGAGCGCAACGATTCTCAGAGCCACGAAGGATACCCCAGCCGGCGCGCCTAAGAGCGTCTACGAGCTGATAGGTAGTTTGACCGGCATTAGTCATTGTCTTCACCGTTTTCGCGGTCGCCGGCGAGGAAGAGGCGAGCAGACCTAAGATCAGCGATCACGTTTCGCATCATGCTATTAAGCTCGTTCAGCTCATCAGTCACAGCTTCAACGGTTTCAATGGCCATTCGTTCATTAATTCGCTGCAGTCATCATCGTCTTCGCCGGAATAGTCGATAACGCCCAGGCCAACGCGAACGAAGTTCGCAATTAAACTGCGTAAATGCATCAATGCATTGTCAGCGTCTTCCACATCGTCGCAGAAGTAGGCAAGCTTCGCCTGATACTCAGTAAGCTGATAATCAATTCGATCAATAGCTTCAATGAGGAATTCGAGCTGTTCATCATCCTGATTTCGCATGCAGCGGTTTATTCATTTTCTTTCCTAATTCAAAGAGCAGAGGGGTTAATGATGTAGCGCTTGTATGTAGAGACAATGCGGCGTAAAACGTGCGCGTTGCAGTTGTCATCTCGTCGTCGAGCGAGTGAGGTGCTATCACGCGAGATGAAGTGATCAAGTTCGTCAATATCGTTTTCGTGCGGAAACAATCATTTGTCCGTCTCCCTGTGTAACTCGAAGGCGTACCAGGTGAGAGCAGTTGCGATGAAGGCGGCGAAGGGCGGCCAGGTGATCCGGTAGACGTCGATAGTGAACGATGCGACCAGGATCGTCATGGAGCATTAAGAATGCGACGATGCTCGAAACGAATAGGGGCTGTTGATCTTCATTGGTGATCCTCATTGATAACGGCGGCCAAAGTTCCGAAACCAACAGGAACGCCAATCCTCATTAGCTGATCGATGTCCTTAAGGTTCCAGCGCGTCGTTGCTGAAAGTCGCTGAGAGAGTGCTGACTCGAGTCATTCAAAGATCAGCGGCCAGACCGCTGCGAAATTCTTGGTCTTCCATGTACCGCTTGACTTGGCGGCTCGGTATCGTTTGTGAATCAAACATGTTGAAAGACTATCAAGAAACCTGATAGCCAGCAATTAGCTTTCTTGATAGTCTCTAAAAATATATTGCCACCATTCAGAATCTCTAACATGATTTCGGCATGAGTACAACGGTTTTAGATCGTCCGCTTGAAGAGATTGTCGCCGAAAATATTCGGACCGAATCGGCGCGGCGCGGGTTTAGCCAATCCGCAATCGCGCGCGAGGTTGGCATGTCTCAACCCCGCCGTTAATCAGCTGGCGCGGCGTTACGCGCTGGCAGTTAGACGAGCTGATTCGCTGGCGCGGCTTTTCGGTGCTCCTGTCGCGTATTTGGTCAGTGATAACGCACCGGTGCCGACAGTCGTTGTGCCCCCGACAGGACTCGAACCTGCAACCTCGGGATTAGAAGGCCCTTGCTCTATCCATTGAGCTACGGAGGCACGCCTGTCGCAGTGCGATCAGACCTTCATAGTGTACATGTCGTCGCCCGTCACACTTTCCCAAAGTTGTGGGCCGCGTGCGTAAACCGGGGAAACACTAGATAATGGCTTCATGCTTGAAAGAATGTCTGGCCTTGGAGGCCCCGTGGGATCGATTCGCTCACGAATGTGCAGCTGAACCGTAATCAGCTGTCGGGGCGCGTATAGCGCCAATCTTTCAAGGAAATGTATGTCTCAGCCTTCTGACTGTTCTTCTGATCTGACCACCCTGTCTTTCGAGGTCATGCCGCCTCGCAAAGAAAGCCTCGTTAGCCGTTTTGGCAAACCGTCGAGCGCTGCTATCCGTTTCTCCCGATTTTCTTTCGGTGACCATGGTGCTGCAGGTCAGGATCGCCACAGTGCGCGAGGGGTTGTTCGTAAGCTTGTGAAGGACAGCCCGGTTCAACCAATTGCCCACCTCACCTGTGTGGGAACGACTCCCGGTGAAGTCAGCGAAGTCGTCACCGATTATCTCAATGCAGGTGTTCGAACCTTCCTTGCCCTGCGCGGTGATCCGCCGGTGGGGCGTCCAGATTGGCAGCCCTCTCCCGGGGAGTGTCCTCGGCAACTGAGCTGTGACCTTGATTCGTTCGATTGAGGCTGCTCACTGTGCGCAGTATCCCGGTGCAGCCTGCGCGCCGCTTTCAAACCTTGACGATTGCAGTTGCGACATTTCCGCCGGTAATCCCGCCGTTGGAACTTCACCGACACAAGAGGTTGAGCGCCTTTTGGTGAAAGCAATCGCAGGCGCATCCTTCGCGATCACTCAGCTTTTTTGGGAAGCCGACACCTATGTGAACTTCCTTGAGAAGGCGCGTTCCAATGGCGTGACGATTCCTATCGTCCCGGGAATTTTGCCGCCAACCGATATTCGGCGAGTTAGCCGCATGACCGAACTGACCGGAGTTGTATTCCCGAATACCTTCGTCGCAAGCTCGAGTCGGTGTCCTCACCACAAGAAATGTATTCAGTGGAGTCGAAATTGGAGGTCGTCTTGCTCGCGACCTGCATGACTCGGGTGCTCCCGGAATCCACATGTATACCTTCAATAAAGCGGCTCCTGCACTCGATGTGCTCGATGCTGCAGGCCTTGTTTCTGCAAGCCAGTGTTGACCCGTCCATTTCACGATGACAAAGGATAAGTAAATGACTCAATTCCCTACGGCGACCATCCTGGGTTACCCGCGCATCGGTCGTGGCCGCGAGCTGAAGAAGGCGCTCGAAGCCTACTGGGCGGGCCGTATCTCCGCCGATGAGCTCCGCGCGACGGAAGCCCAGCTCCGCAAGACGACTCATGACCGCCTCGTCGAGCTTGGCCTCGGCAAAGATGATGCGTCGATCCCTGAAACTTTCGCGCTCTACGACGGGTTCTGGATACTATTACGCTTCTCGGGGCGCGGTTCCCGAGCGCTACCGTTCCTTCGAAGGACTGGATCTGCACTTCGCCCTGGCTCGCGGCAATGCGCAGGTTGCACCGCTGGAAATGACCAGTGGTTCGATACGAACTACCACCACTTGGTTCCCGAAATTGGCCCTGATACGCCGATTTTCTCGCTGATCACACCATTGTTGATCGCTTCGTCTCAGCAAAGGAAGAGGGCACCATCGTTCGCCCGGTGCTGGTTGGTCCCGTGACCTTCCTTGCCGTCGCGAAGGCTGATGAGGCAACTCCGGATTACAACCCCTTCGAACGCCTTGACGACGTTGTTGCAGCCTACGCTGATGTTCTTGCCAAGCTTCTCGAGGCAGGAGCGCCTTGGGTTCAGATTGACGAGCACGCGCTTGCCTCCGATAACCTCCACGTTGAGCGCGCAACCCTCATTGAGTACTCGACTCGCGTTTTCGCTGCTCTTGCCAAGCTGGAGAAGCGTCCCGCGATCTTCGCAGCGATCGGTTATGGCGATGGCGCACAGGCTGCGGCCTCTCTTGCCTCCACTGGTATCGAGGCCCTGGGACTGGATCTGTGCCGTGGTTCTCTTCCCGAGGCGGGCTCAGTTGACCTGTCCAAGGTCGCTCTTGTTGCTGGCGTTGTTGATGGTCGTAACATCTGGCGAACCGATTTGGACAGCGCCATCGCTCGCCTTGACGCAGCCAAAGCCTTGAACCCCGCATCGCTCGCTGTTTCGACCTCGACCTCTTTGCAGCACGTTCCCCATGACACCGCACTGGAGAGTGGGACGACCCTGTGCTCGATGCGAACCTTCATGCATGGCTTGCCTTTGCAGACCAGAAGGTTGGGGAGGGTTGTCACCCTCGCTCGTGGCGTGAACAATGGCTGGGATTCTATTTCCGAGGGCCGTTGAAGCGACCCGTGAGGTTCTGGCTCAGCGCGCTGCCGCACCGGCGTGGTTCGCCCCGAGTTGCGTGAGCGCGTTGCGCGCTTGACCGAGGCAGATCGTGAGCGTGAAGACTTCGCAGTCCGCGATGAGCTTCAGCGCGAGCGTCTTAGTCTGCCCTCATTCGACCACCACCATTGGTTCCTTCCTCAGACGAAGGAAATTCGTCGAGCCCGCGCCGCTTGGGCCAAGGGCGAGCTTTCTGACGAAGACTACGCGCAGCGTATGCGTGAAGAGATTGAATCAGTGATTCGCCTTCAGGAAAACCTTGGTCTGGATGTTCTGGTCCACGGTGAAGCAGAGCGTAACGATATGGTTCAGTACTTTGCTGAACAGCTTGAAGGTTTCGCTGCGACGAAGAACGGCTGGGTCCAGTCTTATGGTCTCGCGTTGCACTCGTCCGTCGATTCTGTGGGGCGACGTTGTCCGTCCTCACGCGATGACTGTTGAATGGGCACGTTACGCGCAGTCGCTGACTGATCACCCGGTCAAGGGCATGCTGACTGGTCCTGTCACCATCATCGCTTGGTCCTTCCCGCGCAATGATCTGCCTTTGGCCGAGGTTGCTGATCAGATCGGTCTGGCTCTGCGCGACGAGGTCACTGATCTCCAGGACGCCGGAATTGCTGTTGTTCAGGTTGATGAGCCAGCACTGCGCGAGCTGCTTCCTTTGGATCAGGCCCGTCACGCTGATTACCTCAAGTGGGCTGTGGACTCCTTCCGTCTAGCGACTGTGGAGTGCGTCCCGATACTCAGATTCACACCCACCCGTGCTACTCGAGTTCGGCCAGATTCTTGATGCGATCTTGGGATTGGATGCGGATGTGACCTCAATTGAGGCTGCACGCTCACGCATGGAAGTCCTTCCTGAGCTTGCAGAACAAGGCTTCAGCCATGGCGTTGGACCCGGTGTATGGGATATCCACTCGCCGCGTGTGCCTTCGGTTGAGGAACTTACGGAGCTTCTGACCTTGGCTGCTGACTCGATTGAGCTGCGTAACTTGTGGTCGAACTCGACTGTGGTCTGAAGACCCGAGGTTATGCGGAGACCGAAGATCATGAAGAACCTCGTTGAGGCGACTCGGATTGTTCGTCGGCAGCTTGCGAACTGAGTAGTCCAGTCTTTGTGTGAGGGTGGAAATGCGGGTTTGATTCCGTATTTCCACCCTCACATTCTTTCGTTTTTGACACATCTGTATCATTCGATAGACTGAAGCCATGACTTTTCACGCGACCACGACCTGCCGCCCCATGTGCGGCTCCATGCTCGCAGATGTGTATGTGATTGACCTTTCAACCCGTCAATCGCTACCGCTTAAAGAACCACGTTGACTGTGGTGTGTGCGGTACCAAAATAGTTTGGATACATCATGGCTCTTGTTTACACCCCTGAAACCATCACTTCTTCTGCTTCCACGTCTTTCGAAGAATTCCTCGATATTTTGGCAGGACTGAAGCTCTCACCGGCATCGACACATATTGATCTTGATCACCGTCGCCTGGAGGTGTACGGGAATTCGGTCAAGCTCTCCAACAGGGAATACGAACTCTTGGCCTACCTCGCAGGACATGCCGACGAGATCGTTTCCCGAGAAGAACTGCTGGAATCGGTATGGTACGGCGAAGGTCTTGAATCTCAAACGCGCACTATCGATGCGCACATCCGTCGCCTTCGCGCTAAGCTCCCCGAAAATGATCTCATCTCGACCTTGCGCGGCCAGGGCTACCGTTTCAACTCGACTCCCAGCGTCCGCGTGAGCAATACCCGAGTCCATACACTGCAGCATAAAAACACCCGGCCAGGAGGGCGTTTCCCTAAGACCTGCCGGGTGTTGAGAGTGAGGTGATTAGATCACCAAACGATAGATTTCCGAGTCGGGACGCAGCTCTTCAACGTGGAGGGGAGAAGCCTCCATGCGTGCACGCATGACCTGTAATATCTTCTCGATCAGCCAAGTCGATGCCGACCAATGCCGGTCCAGAATCGCGGTTGTTCTTCTTCGTGTACTCGAAGTGAACAATATCGTCTCCAGGCCCCAAAACATCTTCGAGGAAGCTGCGAAGCGCACCGGGCTGTTGAGGGAAGGTGACCAGGAAGTAGTGACGCAGCCCTTCGTGTCGCAGTGAGCGTTCCATGATTTCCGCGTAGCGTCATATCGTTATTTCCGCCGGAAACAATCGCGACAATCGCTCCTTCTTTTTCCTCCAGCAGTTCATTGCGCTGCTCTGGATCGGAGAAATACATGCGTGCCGCAGCAGAGGCCAAAGCGCCTGCCGGTTCCGCGATCACACCGTCTGAATGATACAAATCAAGCATCTCTGTACAGACAGCCCCTTCGGGAACGACCAAGATGTCGTCGATGAGCTCCTTAACAATCGAGTAGGGAAGTTCGCCAGCACGCCCTACGGCGGTTCCGTCAACAAAGGGATCAACAGAGGGCAAGAAACAATCTGATCGGCTTCCATTGCCGCAGCCATTGATGCGGCTCCGTGGGCTCTACGCCGTAGATCTTGATATCGGGGAAACGAGAACGGATCCACGTTGCAATTCCCGAGCAAGCCGCCGCCGCCAACTGGGACCAAAACTGCCGCGGCCTCGGAAAGCACCTGCTCTTCCAATTCAACAGCGATTGTGCCCTGACCGGCAATGGTGCAGGGATCATCGTAGGGATGCACGTAGGTACGTCCCGAATGACGCGCGGCCTCTTGAGCTTGTGCATTTGCGCGGTCGAATGTCCCATCGACAATGACCTGCTCCACCCAGTCACCGCCAATGGTTTCAATGCGTTGGCGCTTCTGCTTGGGTGTGTTTGAGGGAAGGTAGATGGTCCCTCGAACCTTGAGCTGTGCGCACGCGTAGGCTAAGCCTTGCGCGTGGTTACCTGCGGATGCGCAGATAACACCTCTGCGACGTTCTTCTTCACTGAGGGTACTCAGTTCGGAAATAGGCACCGCGTACCTTAAAAAGAACGGCATTTTGCATATCCTCGCGCTTGAGGTGAGACCGGTACGCCAATAAGATCGCTGAGTCGCTCTGAAAGCATGACGGGGTTTTTCTACGACATCACTCAGAATCTCCGAAGCCTGAGCGATGAGATCTGGAGAAAGTGGGAACTGGTCCGTTGTCATGCGTACTCCTCGTGTCGTAGTCAGGTTTATCGTAGCTCAGCGAACCGGAACGGACTTTGAGAAGCCAGACAGTGAAATCCTATTCATGCGCTTACACTTAAAGCTGTGAGTGATTTGAAAGAACCATTGGTATGGATCGATTGCGAGATGACCGGATTGGACGTCACTCGTGATGCTCTGATCGAAGTAGCGGTTGTGATCACCGACGCGGATCTCAATATTGTCGATCCCGGTATTGACCTCTTGATTACCCCTCCGGCTGAAGCCTTGGAGGGAATGAATGATTTTGTTCGCCAGATGCACACGTCGTCCGGCCTCTTGGATGAGCTGCCTTCCGGAACCACTATGGAAGATGCCCAGCAGCAGGGTTCTTGACTATATCCGACGTTTTGTTCCACCCCGAAAAAGGCGCTGCTTTGCAGGAAATTCAGTGGGGACAGACAAGATGTTCCTTGAAGCCAATATGCCCTTGGTGATTGATCACCTTCATTACCGTCTCGTTGATGTTTCCTCCATTAAGGAATTGGCCAAGCGCTGGTACCGCAAGGCTTTTGAGGAAGCTCCCGTTAAGCACGGCGGACACCGCGCCTTGGCAGACATTCTTGAGTCAATCCAAGAACTTGAATACTATCGTCGAGTTCTTTTCCGCATGAGCCAGTTGCTCGCGAATACGCCCGTGAGGTTGCGCGTGAAGTGGTTGAACTCGGTATTCCAAAGGTTGGCGAAGAGAGAACTAATCACCAAAGTTATCCACAGAATGTACCGGTATCGGCGTTTTCCACGGACGCTGCTACCGGTCTTTCTTCAGGTCCTCTTCCCTGCACAGTGGGGATATCCCCATATTGGGGTCTTCAAGGAAAGGACAAATGATGGATAACCAAGGAAGCGTCGTTCTTCGCGGTCGGATCGGCTCAGATCTGAGCAGTATGAGTGCGCAAAACGGAACTGAGGTTTGCGTTTTCGAATGGCTGCACCGCAGTGGCGCATTACGGATGCAGGCCAACACGAAGAGCGTGAGCCGAAGTGGTGCACATGTGTGTATGGGATCGTTTAGCGCAAAATATTGTGCGAAGTGTCCAGAAGGGGACTCCCCGTGATTGTCTGTGGACGCCCCAGTGCTCGCGGATGGTTGAGGTCAGATCAGCAGGTCCGAAGCGAATTGGTCATCAACGCCAGTTTTATGGGAATCGATTTCGGTGTTTGGTCCGGCTGTCGCCCTCAAACCTCGTAACATCCAAGTAACAATGTCACCGAGTCTTCAACTGCTCCAGCAGAAGAGTATGCGGCGGACGGCGGAGAATCAGAGCAGGTGTCTTCTGAAAGCCAACATATTCTCGCACAAGACGCTGATCTGACTCGTGATCGTTGGGAGATCAGTCCACAATCAGCTGATGAAAGTGATGCGGCTTAGTCCTCGTAGATGTCAAAAACATGCGCCGTGCCTTAGCATTAAGGGGTCTGCCGCATAGTCGGCGTTATGTCACGTGATCCTGAACGGAGAATCCATGGCGGAGTTCATCTACCAAATGATTAAGGCTCAGTAAAGCCATTGGTGACAAAGTCATCCTTGACGATGTCACCATGGCTCTACCCGGTGCGAAGATCGGTATGGTCGGTCCTAACGGTGCCGGCAAGTCCTCGATCCTCAAAATTATGGCTGGCTGGATGAGCCCAGTAATGGCGAGGCGCGCCTGAGCCCCGGTTACAGCGTCGGAATCCTCATGCAGGAGCCCGAATTGGATGATTCCAAGACCGTTCTTGAGAACGTGCGTATGGGCGCAGCCGATACCTTTGCCAAGCTTGCCCGTTTCAATGAAATCTCTGAAGAGATGGCCAATCCTGACGCCGATTTCGATGCTCTCATGGAAGAGATGGGCAAGCTTTCAAACAGAGATTGATGCTCTCAATGCCTGGGATATCGATTCGCAGCTCGAGCAAGCGATGGATGCATTGCGATGCCCGCCGCCGGATCAGCTTGTCAGTGTCCTTTCCGGTGGTGAACGACGCAGAGTAGCTTTGTGTCGCTTGCTCATCGAGGCACCCGATCTTCTGCTTCTTGACGAACCGACAAACCACCTTGATGCTGAGTCAGTTCTTTGGCTGGAAAAGCATCTGTCGACCTACCCGGGTGCAGTGATCGCTGTAACCCACGATCGCTACTTCCTCGACCACGTCGCACAGTGGGATTGCTGAGGGTTGACCGCGGTCACCTGTACCCCTATGAGGGTAACTACTCGACTTACTCGGAGACGAAGGAAAAGCGTCTCCAGATTCAGGACAGAAAGATGCCAAGCTCGCTAAGCGTCTGAAGGAAGAACTCGAATGGGTTCGAACCAGTCCTAAGGGGCGCCAGGCAAAGTCGAAGGCGCGTCTGGAGCGCTACGAAGAAATGGCTGCCGAGGCCGAACGCAGTCGAAAGCTTGACTTCGAAGAGATCCAGATTCCGCCGGGGCCCCGCTTGGGTAACGTCGTCATCGAGGGCGACGAACCTTAAGAAGGGCTTTGGGGATCGCGTTTTTGATCGATGGCCTGTCTTTCTCCCTGCCGCGAAACGGTATCGTCGGTGTGATCGGTCCCAACGGCGTGGGTAAGACCACCCTGTTCAAGACCATTGTTGGTCTTGAACCTCTTGACGAGGGAGAGCTCACTATTGGTGAAACCGTCAAGCTCAGCTATGTCGACCAGAACCGCGCGGGTATCGATCCCAACAAGACTCTGTGGGAAGTTGTCTCCGACGGCTTGGACTACATCCAAGTAGGTAATGTCGAGATGCCTTCGCGTGCTTACGTTTCTGCCTTCGGCTTCAAGGGTGCGGATCAGCAAAGCCCGCGGGCGTTCTTTCCGGTGGTGAGCGTAACCGACTGAACCTTGCACTCACCTTGAAGCAGGGTGGAAACCTCTTCGCTGCTGGACGAACCGACCAACGACCTCGATGTTGAAACGCTGTCCTCTTTGGAAAATGCGCTTCTGGAATTCCCCGGTTGTGCGGTGGTCATCACCCACGATCGTTGGTTCCTTGACCGCGTAGCAACCCACATCCTTGCGTGGGAGGGAACCGAAGAGAATCCTGCCTCGTGGTACTGGTTTGAAGGTAACTTCGAGTCCTATGAGAAGAACAAGATCGAACGTTTGGGGTTTGGATGCAGCAGCGCCTCACCGCGTGACGCACCGTAAAGCTCACTCGCGACTGATCCTAGGGATTAAAACTCAATGGGAGGGACGGCCATGCCCCTCCCATGGTTTTCAAGGCTGTCGATTAAAATCCGTAGTAGTTTTTGCAGCCGGCTGTGCTTGTGCCGGGTCGCTGTGCTATGTGCCGGGTCGCTGCGCTTGCGCGGTGCCTGTGACTGCCTACGGATTAGCCCTATGCCATGCCGCTCATCGGTTTGCCGGTCTTGGGATCAACCCCAAATCCCCAGTGGCTTGATGTATGTCCTTCAGTAGAACGCGGAGCATAGCCTCTTGGGTGGCGTGAGCGACAAGGACCCCCGCCTCGGTGAAGATTGAGCATTCGACTAGCACTCGGCCGTTCACGACTTGGGTGCAGCGCTGGTCGAAGAGAAGCCAGTCATTGATGTCAACATCGTGATGGAACCACATCGCGTGGTCCAAAGATGCTGCAACTAATCCGGGGGTCATCCAAGACATTCCCAGAACGCGTAGTGCGGGCTCGAGCATCACTTGGTCGACGACATAGGTAAGAAGGGCGCGATGAACGTGCTGAGTCGTTTCGGAGGGAATCTCAGCACGAGGCTTCATCCACAGTCTTTGCGTCGGTAACTTCTGTGGGTCGGCCTTCGTATAGAGACTCTGGCCGATATGGCGTACGTCGAAGGCAGCAGTTTTTCCCAAGGAATTTGCCGACGGGATGATCCATTAAACGGAAGATCTCCAAAGCTGATTGACACTCACTTGCGGCTGGTACATTGGGCGCCTTGGGGGAATAGGAGGGCGCTGCCTCGGGACCTTGGAAAGAGACACTCATTGTGAGAATCTCTCGAGTGTCTTGGAAGCAAGATACGGAACGGTTCGAAAATGAACGACCATCAAGAACGTGTGTGACGTCTAGGGCTGAAGGTCTTTTTCAGGATCTCCACCTCGCACAAAATAAGCGTGCAGAGAATGGGGAGCTCTCAATGGGGACAGTAGCACTTGCTGCCAGCAGCCCCTGGGCCAAAAACCTGGCCGCCGTAAACCCTGCGTACCTGGGGGAGCGAACGAGCAATAAACGAATCATCGCTGTTTTCCTTCAGGCTAAGAATTCTCAGACTGAAGCGACAGGCTCAGTCGAAATTGTGGGAATCGGCAGCGGCGTAGTCATGGCTATATTGTCTCTAACTTTGCGTTTAAAAATCAGTGCATTCCTGTATTACAAGTTGCAGAAAGTGACGTATTGCACCAAATTGCATCGCTCATATATATTGTGAGTGATAGGTCACTTGTTTCTGAAAGGGAATTAGGCGTGGAAACGGCAGCGCTTCTTCTCCAATCTCTGGGGGGAGCATCAAATATCCAAGATATTGAACCGTGCATGCTGCGTATTCGGATTGAAGTGAAGTCGCCTGAAAAGGTTGATGACATGGCTCTTCGTCTTCCTGAAGTCCTTGCAGTTGTGCGTTCGGGACACGTGATCCAAATTGTTCTCGGAGCAGGGGCTGGAAAGATCGCCTTGCAGATGCTTCACCTGTGTCTACCGCAGGATGTGTCTGCTGGCACACAAAGATCGGTCTCACCTGCTCTTCTCTAACCCATAAAATAGAAGAGCATTGCTGTATTTCAGAGGGGACCTTATGGCAAGTCAGACGGTAACAGAGCACCTGCGTGAACTCGCTGAGACCGTGGGGGTCTCTACCGGTTTCTGGGATTGGTATGGAAACTGGAAGCACGTTGAAGATGCCTCCCTCGTTGCAGTATTGAATTCACTGGGTTTCTCGTCTCTTCAGAACCTTCGCAGAGCGAAATTGATGACGCTTTTCGCCATAATGAAGATCTTGTTTGGTTGTCACCCTTCCTCCCACTACGGTGTGTCGCCAGGGGAACGAGGCAGAGATTCCTGTTCACGTTCCTCACGGGATGGGCGTCTGGTGCCACGTTGAGACCGAAGATGGGCAGCATCATGAGCTTGAGCAGCTTGACCGTTGGATTTCGCCGCGGATGGTCGATGGAAATCTGATTGGGCGTGCCACCTTTAAAATTCCGAATTGGTTGCCTCTTGGATGGCATCGGATTGTCGCGCGCCATGAAGATGGAAGCGAATGCTCGTCAACCCTGAGTTGTTGTCCTCAGCGACTTTCTAGCCGCCTCGATGATGGTCACAAGCGCTGGGGAGTTGCGGCTCAACTGTATTCCGACCCGCTCAAGCGGCTCCTGGGGGAATGGGGGATACGCAGGACCTGGCGGATCTAGCTGCGATTGTTGCGCGTAATGGCGCAAACTTCTTGCAGATCAATCCTCTGCACGCCCCGCAGCCTGGTTTCCCGCAGGAGAATTCGCCTTACCTTCCCGTGTCGCGTCGCTGGGCCAGCCCCCTCTATATTCGTCCTGAAGCCATCGATGAGTATGTGCACATGGATAGTAAGGAACGCGGGGTTGTCACGCGTTATGCGCATGCCTCCCGGAGCCATGAGGATATTGTCGACCGTGACCTTTCGTGGAAGTCAAAGATTAAGGCGCTGCGTAAGATATTTGAGCTCCCTCGATCAATTAGTCGTCAGGCGCAGTTTGAGCGTTTTTGTGCTCAAGGCGGGGAGTCCTTAGAAAACTTTGCCCTGTGGTCCGCTTTGGTCTTTGAAAACGGCGATATTGATCTTCCCCAGCGCTACTCCTCGATTGATGCTCCGGGTGTCGAGCAGGTGCGTCAGCGTCTCGCCTCCGAAATCGAGTTTTGGCAGTGGTGCCAGTGGATCGTTTTCGACCAGTTGATCCGCGCTCAAGAAGGTGCTCGCCGTTTGGGGAATGGACATGGGGATCATGTCTGACCTAGCGGTGGGAGTGCAGTCAAGGCTCAGAAATTTGGTCGATGCCAGATGCCTTCGCTCCGGTATGAGGCGTTGGCGCGCCTCCGGATATGTACTCTCAGCAGGGGCAAAATTGGGCGCAGCCTCCGTGGTCACCCCGCTCTCTTGCGCGAATGGGGTATGCACCGCTTCGGGAAATGTTGCGCTCTGTGCTCTCCTACGCAGGAGCAGTGCGTATTGACCATATCCTCGGTCTCTTCCGCTTGTGGTGGATCCCTGAAGGGATGGGTGCCCAGGCGGGTGCCTACGTGTCCTATGATCACGAGGCCATGGTGGGCATTGTGCTGCTCGAGGCCCAGCGGGCCGGTGCAGTTGTCATTGGCGAAGATTTGGGAACCGTTGAGCCCTGGGTTCGCGGTTATCTCAATGATCGTGGAATTTTGGGTACTTCCGTCCTGTGGTTTGAGAAGGAAGGCAGTGGATGGCCACTATGGCCGGATCATTACCGCCGGTCTTGCCTTGCGGCAGTAACAACGCATGATTTGCCTCCGACATTGGGCTATCTAGAAGGTGCTCACACCGAACTTCGCCATCAGTTGGGGCTCTTGGTCGAAGACCTTGAGCAGGTTCGCGACGCGGATCACATTGAACGTGAACGAATGGTTTCGCGCTTGAAAGAAGGCGGCTTCATTCACGACGATGAGCCCAGTGAAGAAGAACTTGTTCTTGCGATGCACGCTTACCTTGCTGCATCTCCTGCACTTCTTTTGGCGGTTTCTCTGGTGGACGTTGTTGGTGAGAAATTGCCGCAGAACCTACCGGGTACAAATGCTGAGTATCCGAATTGGTGTGTTCCGCTTCATGCCTTTAATGGCAAAGAAGTCTTGATTGATGACATGGCGCATTGTGATCGTGTCAAGCGATTCTGACCAACGTGGTCGCTACATTCGCTAGGAAATTTAGCTTACTTTATGGTGCCCTGCGTACATCTGCGCAGGGCACCAAAGTATCTAGGCGTGAACCGGGCATAGTTAATAGTTCGCAAACTGTTCGTGGCGGTTGCATAGCAATTACAACAACGTCAAGGTCGTATCCTGCTTGGCGCGCTGGACGAAGATCCCGTGCGATGAGCGGGTCACCAGCAGTAATCTGCTGTCCTAATTGATGGAGTGCTGAAAAGCCTTTGCCTTTGAGTAGTACGGTGTCAATTCCTGCATGAATCAAAATGCTGAGGCCATCAGGCGTTGTCAGGCATGTACGAGGAAGCTGGTGAGCTGAGTGTCCCATCTATGGGCGCGAGTATGTTGAGAGTGTCCACCTCGTCGGGGGCAATCGCGAGCGAGCCCCATAATTTCTTGGGCGAAAAACCGGATCCGTGAGATCAGCTAGGTTTCTGCAGGGTTCGAGGATGGGGGAGAGGGCTGAAGATTCACTTCAGTGTGTTAATTTCCTGCAATTTCCTCTGCCTGCGGACCCGCGGCGATCTGTGCGTGAGCCAACGACCACGACACCGAACGCGCCGGCCTTGCGCAACGCGGCCTCGTCGATCTTTGAATCATCTTTAAAATCAACGCGGATTCGGGTGATGCAATGCTGAAGGTCGGTCAGGTTATCCGAGCCGCCCAGTGCATTCAGGATTTCTTAGCTGTGGCTCATAGTGCCCTCCCATTGCGATTAGCCCTTTCATCAAGGATGGCCCGAGCACCATGTTTTTCATGGTATTTCGCTAGGAAAAAGTGCTTCATGCACTATCATTCAACAGAGTGGAACCAAGTTTTTGTGCTCACCGTTGTCATTTCCTTCGTATAACGCTCAGGATTACCTCGATCGTGCTGTCTCTTCAGTGCGTGGATTTGACCAGGTTGAGGTGCTCATCGTTGATGATGGATCAAGCGACGCCACGGCTGCGATTGCTGATGGATTGGTCCAATCGGACCCAGAGCATATCCGTGTCATCCATCAGGAGAATGCTGGCCACGGCGGTGCTGTTAACGCAGGTATTGCAGGTGCTCGTGGGTGCTACCTCAAAATCCTTGATGCAGATGACTGGTTGGATCGCTTAGCGCTTAAGCGTGCCCTTGAGCGCTTGGAGCTTCGCGAAGCTCAGGGCGAGCCCTTGGATCTTTTGGTTGCCAATTACGTGTATGAGAAGCAAGGCAAGAGTCATAAAGCAGTCATCCGCTACGGAAATGTGATGCCCAGGGATCGCGTCATCTCATGGGATCAGATTCGCCGTTGCCGGTACGACCAGTATCTGATGATGCATGCCTAATCTTGCGGACAGATTTTGGTCTCGTCGCTCTGGTCTGGTCCTGCCTGAGCACACCTTCTATGTTGATTTCATTTACTCTTTTGTTCCGGTCATTGATGTCCGTACTTTTGAGTATCTTGATGTTGATCTTTACGCTATTTCATTGGACGTGATGATCAATCGGTCAACGAGCAGGTCATGATTTCGCGTTGATCAGTTGCTGCGGGTGAACGGCGATGGTTGATGCTATTCCTACTCCTGATGAGGTTCCACCTCATCTATACCCATATCTTGTCCACTATCTGCGTATCAACTGTCATCGCACGTGATGCCTTGCGCTCGGGAACTGGAGAACCTCGCGCGTAAGGATGAGCTCTGGGCGCAGCTTCAAGCAAAGAAGCCAGAAGCGTACCGCGCAGTGCGCAAGGATCTGCTTGGGCGTTTGATCGCGATGCGCTCAAAGCCGGGGCGTGCGGTGATTATGGCTGGTTATCACATTTCTCAGTGGGTGTTGGGATTTAACTAGGTTCAGGCGGTCCATTTGACTTGAGGCGTGACCACCCTCTTTAATGGGAATGATAACGATTATCATTCTAGAGAGACGGTCATGTCATCATTATGCCGCAGGACAACGCGTGCCCTGTTTTCGCTCAGGTGCTCACTATTGCCGTGATGAGTACGTGGATTCTTCTTCCAGCCCCGACTCGAAGCGGGAGGCTCTTTCCTCCTCCCAAGATGAGCACCTTTTAAGCGATAGTCTTCAAGTTTCGACCTGCCTTGGGGATAACAATGAGACGCTGACGTCTTTGTGTACCGCTGGAGAAAAGGGCGAAGAGTTACCCCTTCATGATGGCGCACTTCGGCTTCGAACGACCACGGTTACTCGTGACACTGATCGCGAAAATTGATGGGGCTACGAACTCTCTGTTAATTTTAACCCTTCTGTGTTTGCACCGGATTCGCGGTATTCCGTCGAGATTAGCGCACGAGCAGGTGCTGTAGATTTGGATTGCACCGCACTCACTTGGCCTCGAATCCCTGGGGGATCTCGGTCGTGGAAATGCGTTTGAAGAAGAGATCGCGGCACCGACAGATTCTTATAAGTGGATTTGTTCTCGAGGCCAGGGAAGACTTCGCATCTGGCCCCTGCATGCACGCTTTGCTGAGCTGGGTATTCGCTCGCTGCGTCTTCGCCTTCAGGAAGTAATCCCGGAGCAGGAGCCTCGTCTCATCGCCGAGGCCGAGTTTAGCGCGAGCATTGAAGCTCCTCAGGCCCAGACGCAAAAGTCCACACAGACCACTGAATTTTCGTCCCCGAAGAGCACTCAAGAGCAGAACCCGTACAAAGTGGGGAGCCCCGCTCCCAGAGCCAAGAGGCACGCGAGGCTTCAGTGGCCTCGTCGATTAGTGCGCACACCCAAGCGGCTCCTCCGCGCGAACTTTGGCGAGCGCCGTCTTATTCGACCACGGGCATATTGACCTCTTCTACATGACGCTTGATGATTCAGGTCTGCCCGTATTGAAGGTAATGGAAGACGTTACCGGATCTGGAGTTCAACACGAAGCGGAAGACATCCGTCTCGTCGTTCCTTCCTCGGCACTCAAGCATTCTCTTCCCCAAGATATTGTTGCTGAGGGAAGTGGATATTTCCTTCCGCAAACTCAAGATCCAACTTTGCCGTGGCCCGGATGGGATGTCCTCTCTCTCGCACCAGCAGGATTTGAACGCGGTGAATTTGATGTCAGCTATACCCATCCCGACGGAGGACGTATTTCACTGTGGACCGAAGACTTTCTTTCGGGACGTAGCTCGCGACTGCGTTCGGGAGGATTTGAGCTAGATCCATGGCTCAACAATTGCTCAAGACTATCTTTCGCACACGCATGCGAATTGGGTGTTTTCTCAAGCGGGAAGCTATGAGCTGAGCGTTCAAGCGCGTGCATATCGAAATGACGGTTCTTTTGAAACGACACGTAGTGCCACGTACCTCATTGAGGTAGGAGGCGCCCAAGGGGTGTCGACGCCGCAAAACTCAAGTGTTCAGAGCGGTGGGTGCTTCCCAGCGGTTGAAGAAAGCGCAGTAGGTAACGAAGAAGAATCACTCACGCGCGACGCGCCACAGCGCCGTAGGTACTGAGCGCTGTATTCCGACTCGTATTGCGAGAAGCAGGTGAGGATGAAGTCTCACACATCCGGAAGCGATAGCGAAACTCCGAATCAAGCAATTACGACCCTGAACGTTCAGGGTTGGTAGCGAAGGCGGAATTACTGATGGGCACTTTGACCTGGGACCCGCGATCGAAAATGGTCAATTAGTCGCGCGAATCAGAGATGACCGATCTGTGCCAGCGGTGTGAAAGACCCGCATCAATGACTTTTGCACTTGGGGAGAAGGCAAGGATCAAGGCTCCTGAAGCTCTGAGCTATGCCGCAGCGCCCGGGCAAGATGTGTGGATGATTCCCGCTACCCAGATTCGAGGGGTCCCGTGGCTCGGAATGAATTCGCAACGCGAAGAAATTGTGACTGAAACCAGCGGGCAAGTCCGTTTCTCTCTCCTCGATGTTCAAGGCCCCGGAAATGTCGCAGTTTTTGAATCGGGAAGCTTGGGTGCAGGAATCGGCACTCACGTTTTCGACGGCGCAGGAACGAGCTATACCCTGCCTGCCAATACCCATGCCCACCAGAATTGGGTCTTTACTGAGCCAGGCTCCTACCAACTGACGATCGCTATGAATGTCTCGCCCCGTGGCGAGGACTTGCGCGGAAGCGGGAGTGGAACGGCTGGATCTTTGATCGCTGCCGGTGGAACAGGGGAGCACGGGCGTCCTCTGGTTTATGCAATCGTCGGCCGCACTGCCTCGGGACAGCCCTGTACCTTGGCATCAACGGGCTCGAGCACAACAGAGCTTGTTCCAATGATCTTGTCAGCTCTCGTGATGGGATGCGGATGCATCTTTGTCTCCATTCGCATGCGGGTGAGACAGTGAAGATTGCGCGAATTGCAGCACTCGTCGTTACATGCGTTCTTGCTGCAGTAACTGGAGGCTGCGCACCGCATGCCGATGCCTCATCACAGCGCCTGAGCATTGTTGCAACAACGGGTATCTTGGCTGATTTAGCACGAAATGTCGGTGGCGACTACGTCGATGTTCACCAGCTGATTCCCAACGGTGCAGATCCGCACTCGTGGGAGTTGAGCCTGAGAGGTATTCGCGATATTGCCTACGCGGATATCGCCGTCACCAACTATCTGATGCTCGAAGACCATTCGGTGATTCGCGCGCTCGATGCGAATCTTCCCAGGATGCTATTTCACTGTCCTTGGCGGAAGAAAGCGCAAAGTTTGGCGGTAGCTTAATTCCGCTTGTCGAAGATCGCTCCCTAGATACGCCTTGGCTTGGAATGCGAGTCTACGGTGACGGAAGCCTAAGCGGGGCAAAACGCTCGTCTCAGGTCGAGCTCTCTGTGACTGACGTTGAAGGGCCAGGGCACGCATGCGCTTACATCACGACAAGTTTTGGAAGTCCAGAGATTGCCTTTGCCTCTCGAGACGGTTTTGATGGTGGTAATCATTGGGCAACAGATACTTTCGATTCTGCCCGTTGGAGCGCACCAACATATGAGCTGGGTTTTTACTCAGCCCGGTGTCTACGCTGCATCTACGAGCACGCTTGCGGGTGACCGCTGACGCTGAGCCCATCGAGCTTCCCCCCTCACACGTGACTTTTGCGGTGGGAATTGATTCAGAAAAGGTTGCCAGCGACCGTGGGCTCTTTCTTCTCCGACGAGGCCACAGTGACATCACCGTGGACCTGAAGTCAGGCGCATTAACCCTGATGGTTGACCGAGAAAAAGACGGTGGAGTCCCTGAGGGCGCACCACTACGCGAAGCCGTGGAGGAGAGCAACGGCTTACCTTCGACTCTTGCCTCTTTGGATATCGAGCGAGTGCTGATTGACGTTCCATCACGTACTTTGCGTCAGATTCCCAAAGGTCGGGGATGGGAGTTTATCGGCTCGGGTGATGGGCAGGCCTATGTTCTGCCCCAGGCTGTGCTTGGCAAACATGTCCACGGTGACATTGATCCACATGCGTGGCATGACATTCATAACGCGCAGGCCTATGTGCGAGTTATTGAGAATGCACTATCAACGCGCGACCCGGAGCATAGTGCGCAATACGCAGCCAATGCCTCGGCCTATATCGCGAAACTTGATGAGGTTGACCGCGAGGTTTCGCAGACGATCGCGGGCATTAATCCACTCGATCGAAAGCTAGTCACTACACACGATGCCTATGCCTATCTTGCGCGCGCCTATGACTTTGAAATCGCTGGTTACCTGAGTGCTCAGGACGGGAGCGAGGCCTCGATTGCAGATCGTAAACGCATCGCTGAAACCTTGAAGAACATGAAAATTTCCGCGGTTTTCTTGGAACCAGAAAAGCGCAAGCGTCACCCTGTGATCGCACAAGTTGCGGAAGAAAAATGGTGTTCGAGTTCTGCGGGCTGTATGGCGACACTTTGGATGCGGATGCCTCGACGTATATCGACATGATGAAAAGCAAATGCGCACTCACTGTCGCGGTGTTTAGGAAAGGATCACACATGATGAAGAGGATGAATACGAGAAATATAGCGCGGGGGCTATCAGCACTCTTTGTCAGTATTGCTGTGAGCGCCAGTGTCGTACTGCCAGCGGCAGCGGATGATCCTCTGACTCAGCACGTAGATTCCTCTGAGCAGGTGGTGCGTGAAGAAGCCACAATTGAACGCGGTCACGTTGACTTGGGGCCAAAGATTGTTGATTCAAAACCTGAGATTCTGGCACGTGATGACTCAGGAGAAACACCGATTTGGCGTCCTTTGGACACTCTTGTATTTCGCGTGAGCGATTCGGGCAAGCTTCAGGTTCCCTCAGACCCTAGCTATTCATTCCTGCACGCGCACGAGGGAGAGTCCTACTGGGTCATTCCGCAAACTCAAAACCCTCGGGTTGTTTGGCTGGGATGGAACACTCAGGACCCCGAACTCATTAAGGTCATGGGCAGTGGCGCAACGATGACCTGGGGAATCTTCAGGGCCCAGGCCAAGCATGGCTTTTCCTACAAGATGGGGCTTTCGGGGCGCCGACAGTCCTGTATGACTCTTCTACTTCCTCCCAATCAGACATCTGGGTCGAGGCAAATACTCACGTTCACGCAAATTGGGCGTTTTCTGCTCCGGGTGCTTACGCACTCAGCGTGCGCTGGTGCTTTGGAGATAAAGAGGCACCGCAATGCGTGTCAGACACACTTAGGTTTGTCGTTGGCGATGAGGTAAAGACCGAAGAAGCCCGCGCGCTCACGCCAAGCGCGCTCGCGGCCTCGTCGAAAGAAGCGACGCATACTGCCAAGCCGCAGGTAGCGCGTGAACAGGGCGGAAATAATGAGTATCTGATCTATGGAGCGATCTGTTTGGCCTTGGGCACGATTGCCTTTATCGTCGTTGCACATCGGACAAAGAAATCTCAAAAAGCAGATTGAGGAAGCACGCGAGGATGTTTCTCGTGACTTCGGGTCGGAAAGTGACGTGTGATGGGTACTGAGAATTTGGTTTCAGCACTCGATATCTGCAACTTGGACGTGTCTTACCCCGGGCGTGAGGTACTCAAATCGGTCTCACTCACGGTTGCTCCCGGGGAGTTTTGTGCACTTATTGGTCCCAACGGTGCTGGAAAGACGACTCTTTTGCGCGCAATACTTGGCGTGATTCTTCCCGCTCGACTCACATCACCTCAGTGGGTGTCCCGCTTCAGCCTCGATCAGTCGGATATGTTCCGCAGCGTCATGAGTTTGCTTGGGATTTTTCCTATCAGCATCCGGCAGGCGGTTCTCAGCGCGCGAGCCCGCCGGATTGGATGGGGGCGTAGGGCTGAGATCGATGATCATCGCGCCGTCGAAGAGGCACTGCATCAGGCTGGTCTAGCGCAGCTTGGAGATCGGGTGATCAGGGGAGCTTTCGGGTGGCCAACGCCAGCGAGTGCTGGTTGCCAGGGCTCTTGCTTTACGCCCGCAATTGCTTCTACTAGATGAACCCTTTACTGGCCTGGATATGCCGACTCAAGAAAGTCTGATGGACGTCTTCCGTAGGCTCGCTCTCTCTGGTTGCGCCATCCTCGCTGACAACCCACGACATTCTTGGGGCTATTGATGCCTGTGATCGACTTTTTCTTGCTGAACTCGACTGTTGTTGCCTCAGGGGAAACCGGAAGAAATTCGCGATCCTGAGGTGTGGATGCACACCTTTGATATTCGCCCGTCGAATCCGCTACTCAAGGTCCTAGGGGTGATCTAAGTGCTGAGTATCATTGACTTTCTTCGCGATCTGACGAATCCAGCATTGGCTTTCTTACCCCGTGCCATTCTTGTCACCTGCGTTGCTGCTGCGTATGCGCAGTTGTTGGCTGTCATGTTGTCCTGCGCGGGATGTCTTTCATTGGAGATGCCGTCGCTCACTCGGTTTTCCCCGGTCTTGCAATCGCTTTTGTCTGTTCGGGGTCCCTGGTATTGGGAGGAACACTTGCAGGCGTTGGAACTGCTGTGCTCGTTGCACTTCTTTCCCAAAATAGGCGTTTGAAGGAAGACTCAATCATTGGTGTTCTTTTCGTTGGGGCCTTTGGTTTGGGATTGGTCATCATTTCCTGGGCACCGGGATATGCGGGGTCCCTTCAAGATTTCCTTTTTGGCTCGCTGACGGGCATCCCTGCTTCGGAGGTACCTTTCGTACTGATTGCTTCAGCTGTGATTGTCGGAGTTTTTGCTTTCTTTCACAAAGAAGTTGTTGCTGTGAGTCTTGATCGAGAGAGCGCTCGAGTTGCTGGATTGCCGGTGATGGCTCTAGATCTTTTGGTCTATGTCAGTGTTGCTGGTGCAGTTGTGATTTCCGTCCAGATCATCGGCAACATCTTGGTTCTTGCCCTCCTTATAACCCCCGCCGCAAGTGCTCGCCTTCTAACAAATTCACTGGGAGCGATGATCGGAAGCGCTCTCGTCATCGGTGTGCTGAGTTCTCTGTGTGGTATTTACCTCTCCTGGTCTTTGGATCTTCCTGCGGGAGCATCAATTGTCTGCGTAGTTACGGTTGTTTTCATTGCTGCGTGGGTTTATCGATCCTGCCGAGCCCGTTTCGCATAGTGGAAAAAGTATTGCTCGGCTCCTGAGACGTCACTAGGTTTGGGCCTGTATTAAGGAAGGAAACGTCTACATGAGCACGGCAGCATCTCCTGCAGAAACGTCGCACGCGCGACATATGGACCAGCCAAAAACTGGCTTTTTAATGGCGGCTATCGGTTCCGCGATCGGCTTGGGTAACATCTGGCGATTCCCAGGTGTTGCATACACCAATGGCGGGGAGCGTTCCTTGTTCCCCTACCTCGTCGCTTTGCTTTTTCGCTGGTATTCCGATCCTTTGGCTCGAGTACGCCGTTGGCCATAAGTTCCGTGGAACCTCCGTGGGCCTTCCGCCGCATGAACGCTAAGGGAGAGTTCCTTGGCTGGTTGTGCGTGTTCATTTGCTTCGTGATTATTACCTACTACGCCGCGGTTGTTGCGTGGTCTGGAAGCTACGTCGTCTATTCGATTACCGAGGCCTGGGGTGAGGATTCGCAGACGTTCTTCCTTTCTTCTTTCCTGGGAACCGTCGGTTCTGATGAATTCTCATGGACTCCAGTAGCGGCAGTTGCAATCCCGCTTGTCTTGGTATGGGCATGCATCTTGCTCATCGCTTCTTTTGGTGTCGCACGAGGGCTTGAGAAGGCCAATAAGATTTTCCTTCCTCTTTTGGTTGTCCTCTTCCTTGCTCTTGTTGTGCGGGCCCTCTTCCTACCTGGTGCACTGGAAGGCCTGAGTGCTTTCTTTACACCCAATTGGGTTCTCTGACTCAGCCCAAGGTGTGGCTCGCCGCATTTGCTCAGATTTTCTTCTCGCTCTCGGTTGGCTTTGGAATCATGCTGACCTACGCCTCGTACCTCAGAAGAAGTCGAACGTTACCGGAACTGCTTTGGTCGCCGGTTTTTGCTAATTCATCCTTCGAAATTCTTGCTGGTATCGGTGTCTTCTCGGCCCTGGGATTCATGGCTCATTCGCAGGGAGTTGCGGTTTCTGAGTTGAAGGGACTGACCGGTCCGATTCTTTCCTTCGTGACCTTCCCGAGATTATTTCGATGATGCCGGGTGGTCCGCTTTTTCGGAGTCCTGTTCTTCTCTTCGCTTGTCCTCGCAGGCATCACCTCTCTGCTCTCGCTCTTGCAAGTGGTTTCTGGTGCAGTCAAGATAAGTTCGCCTTGACCCCCGCGAAGGCTTCTCTTGTCGTGGGAATTCCAACAACCATCATTTCTTTGGCGCTTTTTGCGACACGTTCTGGTCTGAATACTTTGGATATCGTTGATAACTTCATCAATAATGTGGGAGTTGTTGGTTGTTCGATTGCCATGGCGCTCTACGCCGCACTCGTGCGCCCAGGCTTCGGGGTCTGCGTAAGCACCTTAACTCTGTTTCGGCACCTTCGATTCCTCCCGTATGGGACTACCTCGTTGGTATCGTTATTCCTCTGGTGCTGGCATTCATGCTGGTGACCTCGGTGATTTCAAGTATCAGTGAAGGATACGGCGGCTATGCCGGGTATCTTGTCAACATCTTTTGGCTGGGGATCTGTTGGTTTCGCGCTCCTCGCATCCGCAATCCTTACCCTGATGCCCTGGTCGCATCCTCATCGTTCAAGCACGTCGTCAACATCTAAGGAGATCGCATGACCCCCGCTGCTATCATCATGATGATTGTGACGATCCTTCTGGTATGGGGAGGGCTTGTTGCTTCACTCGTGATGCTTCGACTCCTGCCGACTCCTGGCGAGGACGAGGCTGAAACGACTGCTCCTGTTGCGGAGCCCAACTCGCGATAAGGAGATAGCATGCGCCTCGTAGCTTTCGACCTCGATGACACCCTGGCACCGTCGAAGTCTGCACTTCCGGAGTCGATGGCCAATCAACTTCGTGCACTGCTCGACTACGTCCCAGTGTGCGTGATCTCTGGCGGAGAGTTCGGACAGTTTCGCACCCAGCTACTGGACAACCTCGGCGCTTCTTCTTCTGAATTGAAGAACTTACATCTCATGCCCACCTGCGGGACGCGCTACTACCGTTGGGATGAGCAGGATGCTCAGTGGGAACAGGTCTATGCCAATGACCTGACTCCAGAGCAGTGTGAGCGCGCAATTGCCTCGCTCGAACGCCATGCGCGTGAGCAAGGAGTATGAGGAAGCACATCCTTGGGGAGAAATCATTGAGGACCGAGGTTCGCAGATCACTTTCTCAGCGCTGGGGCAGCAAGCTCCTCTAGAGGCGAAGCGCGTGGGACCCGACTGGTGACAAGAAGCGGGCTCTTCGTGATGCGGTTGCAAAGGATCTTCCAGACCTTGAGGTCCGTGGGGGAGGATCAACTTCGGTTGATATCACCCGTCACGGAATCGATAAGGCCTACGGGATGGGCAAGCTTGTTGAAATCACTGGAATCGCACCAGAAGACATGCTCTTCATTGGGGATCGGCTAGACGAGGCCGGTAACGATTACCCAGTGAAGGCTGCCGGATACCCGACCCTCGCTGTGAGTGGTTGGGAAGAATGCGTCGGTGTGATCGCGGATATCGTGAAGGAGCTACGCGCGAGGTAGTCGCGTTGCCCACAGGGCAACCGCACTTGCTGCAGCAACGTTGAGCGAATCAACGCCACCCATCATCGGGATACGAACGACGCAATCGGTGCGTGACAGGGTACTCTTCCTCAGACCATCGCCCTCCGTTCCCATGACCAAGGCAACACGCGAATCTTTATCTGTCATCACGGGCATCGTCACGAACTCATCAAGGCTAACGGAATCATCACTGAGAGCCAGAGCTGCCAGAGAAAATCCTGCATCGTGCAGGGTCATCGTTTGCCGGCCAGTCTTCCAATCTGGTCCACGGGACCTGAAAGACCGTTCCCATTGAGACACGAACAGAGCGCCGGTAGAGCGGATCTGCACATTCTGGAGTGACAAGAACTGCATCCGCACCGAGTGCGGCAGCACTTCTGAATGCGGCACCCACATTCGTATGGTCGACCAGATTTTCAAGGATCAGAATCCGCTTGGGGCCCGTCTCCTAAAGATGACAGAAGATCTGCCACCGAAGGTAAAACAGGTCGTTGCATTGAAGCGAGTGCACCACGGTGAAGATGGAATCCTGTGATGCTCTCCAGAATCGGTTCAGGAGCGACGAAGACGGGTATCTCGCCGCCGTCCTTGGCTCCCAGGAAGCGCTCGAAGAGTGGTTCTAGGTCAGGAAGCCAACGTGGAGCCATGATGAGTGAGCGTGGGCGATGGCCGGCCTCGAGAGCACGGATGATGACATTCGTTGACTCCGCCATGTAGAGGCCGCGTTCGACTTCCAGACTCTTGCGAAGATGAACATCGGTCATTGAGGTGTAGTCGGCCAGACGCGATCCTCTTCGAGCGAGGCGGATGTCAGATGAATGAGCATTCCTTTATTGTGCCACTGACGCGTTGTGCGCTCAGTCCCACCAGAGCCACCAGCCTGGACCGTGAGCCTCATCCATACACGTAATCGGTTCGCATTCATCGGGGCGGCGGTAGCCGTCGAATCCCAGTTCTTCCTGGAGTTTTTCCCAGATTCCGTCTTCATAAATCAGCGCCCATGGGCTCTCGCGGTAGTTCAGCGCTGATTCGTCTTCAATGAAGAGCGAATCAATGCTCATCCTCTCATCCCATCAGGGTGCAAGAACGAGGTAACCTCCCAAAGAAACACGAGGATTGCGAAGTGCCGCCGTAAAAAAGAGCTCCAGCGGGGGAGCGTTATTCTGGCGATCCTGCAGGTTATCCGCAGGAAGAAGCGGACGGATCTTTTTCGATTTGCGGGCTATCTAATCCAGAGAATCTGAAGAAATCAGAGGTGACCTGAGTATCCGTGAGCGGCCAGAGAATTTTAACTAGTCCGCTGTTTTCAACCCATCCAGGATCTCCGTAGAGCGGAGGAATGCTTTCAAGGGCCGAAGAGTGATGCGCCATGATTGTTCCTTTCATAAGCCTTTCGCATCACAGAGTGTGCCTCTGTGCTGAGGTCGAAGTTTGGCCCTCAAGAAATCTGTGGAAAACGCCGAATAGATTGCTGCCCTGTGGATAAAAAGAGGTGCAGGTGAATAACCTGCACCCCTCTAAATCAGGATGATGAAATTATCTCTTTGGGAACTGCCGCGCTCGACCTGCGGACGAGGCGAACGCCATGGACGCAGCATAATTGCGCGCGAGAATGCGTAGAACCACATGCGACGAGGCATGGGCTCGCGCGGGTAAACCTCACGAACCCGACGCTTGATGCGCTGCCACACGATGCTGGTCTCAGTGATTGCAACGAAGAACAGGCCGTACATAATCAGCATGACAATGAAGGTGCGCGCTGACCAGCAGCCGAGGTGGAGGCGAAAAGAGACACCGAAGAAAACAACGAAGAACAGAATCATCACTGGGAGACGAACTCTGAGAAGGACCAGCGAGCATCAAGCCAGTCGCGAGTAAAGCGCCTGACCTTGCCCTTGTCACGCAGCGGCATATAGCGCTCGTCTCCGGTGATCAGGGCTTCTTGCTGGAGACGATCTTGTTCAAGACGCATCGCGCGAGCGCGCTCACGTGCGGCTTTCTTGGCAGCCTTACGATCCGCAACAATCGAGAATGATCATTACGCGCCTGCGCCTGCTTACGTGAAGGCGTCGGACCGCTCTTTGAACGATCGTTCGCCGTCTGAGGCTGAGGGAGTTTCTTCGGGTTCTGACTTCTTTGAGCTCAACACGTCTCTAAGGGTAATAGATCGATAGCGCGATCGGCACATTCTTGCTCGCTAAGAATGGATTCATGTGAGCAGAAACCTGTAGAAGAGATACTCTTGCCTTATGAATACCAATGAACTTCGCGAGCGTCTCGACGCTCTCTTCCCGCAATTGGTTGATGAGCTGTCTCAGCTCGTGGCCATTCCTTCCGTTTCTTCGGATCCTTCTCACGCTGCGGATGTTGACCGTTCCGCTGAGCATATTCGTTCTCGCTTTGAAGCCCTTGGCCTGGACGCTCAGATTCACTCAGTGACGACTCCTGAAGGAGTTCAAGGCAAGCCGGCAATCCTTGCTCGTTCCCCTCATATTGAGGGCGCGCCGACGGTCCTTCTTTATGCTCACCACGATGTCCAGCCAACTGGAGATCTCGCACGTTGGCACTCAGACCCTTGGACAACCGTCGTTAAGGGCGACCGCATCTATAGCCGCGGCACTTCTGACGATGGTGCGGGTGTCATTGTTCACCTTGGCTCTTTGTCCCTCTTGGGCAAGGAACTCCGCGCGAATGTTGTTGTCTACATCGAAGGCGAAGAAGAAATCGGGTCGCCCTCTTTTACTCACTTCCTTGAGACCTACCATGACCAGCTCGAGGGCAGACGTTATTATCGTTACCGATTCCGACAACTGGAAGGTCGGAGAACCCGCAGTGACGACAAGCTTGCGTGGTAACTGCGCTTTCACTGTTGATCTCACCGTTGCCGACCACGCTGTTCACTCGGGAATGTTTGGCGGTCCGATGATCGATGCTCCCAGCTGCGCTGCTCTTCTGATTGCCTCGCTCTACGATCAAGATGGCAACATCATCGTTGAAGGTTTGGGTGGAGATGACCACGCAGAGGTTGATTGGCCAGAAGATGAATTTCGCGCGGCAAGCGGAATGCTCGATCAGGTTCGACTTGCTGGTAGCGGAGATCTCGCGGCGCGTACCTGGACGAAGCCTTCCGTGTCACTGATTGGCTTTTGATACAACCAGCGTTGCGAATTCGTCGAATACGATCATTCCTCACGTTCGTTTCCGTCTGTCGATGCGACGGTTCCCGGTGTCGATCCGCGTCAGGCAATGGATGCGATTGAGAAGCACCTTCGTGAGCACGCACCCTTTGGAGCGCGTATCGAGATTTCTGATCTCGACCCTAGGTCCCGGATACCTTGCTGATGTTGATTCCCCAGTTTCACACGTGGTCAAGCAAGCGCTTACCGACGCATGGGGCGTGCAGGCGGTCAATATTGGTGTTGGCGGTTCTATTCCTTCATTTCCGAGTTCAAGAGACCTTCCCTCACGCACAGGTCGTCGTCACCGGCGTTGAAGATCCTCTGACGAATGCTCATTCCGAGGACGAATCTCAGTCGCTTCCCGATCTGAAGAATGCTGTCCTGGCTGAGGCGCTGGTCCTGTCTCGCCTGGCTGAAAAGTAAGTGGGACGCGCGTTTATCACAGGGGCATTAGGGGGCGGGAGAATGATCCTGCCCCCGCGCTTCTACACTTGCTCAAAGTTTTTCGACTGGTGCACCTTCCTGGGAAGTTTCCTTTGCTCCCTTTGGCCCCGGTCAAGCCTTTGTCGAGGCCATGGAGGGTAATCAGCGTTTTTGTGTCCTAAGTGTGGGGGATGGGGATTCCCTTCGCGAGGCCGGGCAGCGCTTTCGCGAGGTGCTTGCAGAGGGGAAAGTTCCGCTCCTCGAAGGCGGTCACCTTCAAGCAACTGACGGCGGCATGAGTTTTCTTGAAGGTATTTCCGGAGCCAAGCGAGGGGCGAATGAATCACTCGAGGCATGGTTTGCGCGCGCAATCGAGCGTGCACAAAACGTCGTATCAGGTCAGGAGTTTTATGCCGCCTACTCGACATCGCGCCCGCTCTTTGGACCGTCTTCGACATTGGCTCTCGAACCAGACCTTAGTGTTCGAGACACCAGGGATACAGCCTTCAATCGACGATGGGCGGAGCTGCTTCACAAAACTATGCGCCCGCAACTTGCAGTCAGCGGGCAATCGGCCTCAGTAGTGGAACCCGAGGCTTCCCGGTTCGAGGGGCAAGTGGGGGCGCTGCGACGATTATCAGCATTCTTGGTGGTCGTCTAGTGTCTGACGGTGATTTTTACTCCACCACACTGACTGCAAAACCAAGATCGAGGCATCTGACCTATTGATTATCTGCAGAACCCGAGCTGCATTCGCCGGCCTTGGCCGAATCAAGCCTTGATCTATTAACTGAAAATTGCATCAGAATCAGCCATTCCCGTTCTTGCTATTGGGCTGCATTCCACACTATCGGCACATGAACGGGCCCAGTGAGGGATTCATGGGATTCTCGTTGATGAGACTGGAAACCTTGATGCTCTGGGATACCGCGCTGCTCGTACATGGGCTCGGCAGTGACAATTCGCTCTCAGCTTTGAAGATGGCGCTTGTTCCTGAGTAGCCTTAGGCTAGAGATTATTCCTATAAGAAAAGTATTAAAGGGCAGCATGTCTGAGAACACGACTGAGACTGCAACCCACGACGTCATCCTGACTGATGTCGCAGCACAGAAGGTCAAGAGCCTTCTTGAGCAGGAAGGCCGCGACGATCTCCGTCTACGTGTCGCCGTTCAGCCCGGAGGCTGCTCTGGCCTGATCTACCAGCTGTACTTCGACGATCGTTTGCTCGATGGTGACGCTGTCCGTGATTTCGATGGTGTTGAGGTTGTTGTCGATCGCATGAGCGTCCCCTACCCGCAGGCGCAACCATTGACTTCTCTGACACCATTGAGCGCCAGGGATTCACGATCGATAACCCCAATGCGCAGAACACCTGTGCATGCGGTGAGTCTTTCGCCTGATCGGAGAATCGTGAAGAAGCTACCTGCTATCGGTGCCATCCTACTGACTTGCACTCTTGCTCTTGGTGCCTGCTCGGGCCAGTCAAAGCGACTCTCAATCGGCGTCACCTCACCCTCAGCCTCGGCAAGCGCAACCCAGTCGGCTTCAAGCTCTGAGGAAACACCTCAGGTTGATCGAAGCGGTCAGGGTAATTTCCCTGAGGTAAGCGGCGATTTTGGCCAGAAGCCCGAAATCAAAGCCGGATCGGGCAGCGTGGGCGATGCGATTTTGGTGAAAACCCTCCACAAGGGGTGATGGCGCAACCGTCGGCCTCGATGACATTGTTCAGGTCAACTACGCAGGTGCGCTATTCAGCGATGCCAGGTTTTTGATTCTTCTTTCCAAGATGGTCGCACCCCTATTGCTTTCAGCCTCAACCAGGGTGATTAAGGATGGAAGTACGGTCTTGCGGACGCCCATGTTGGCGATCGTGTTGAACTCGTGATCCCATCAAAGTGGGGTTACGGCGCTCAAGGTTCGGGTTCTTCAATCCCGGCAAATGCCGACCTCGTCTTCGTTGTCGATATTTTGGGGAACTATTAACCCTGAACGATACCTCTCAGCTGACAAGCGCCACGCCGACCGGAAAATGAACTTCCAGCGGGCATTACTGTCAGTGGTGATCTCGGTAGTCAGCCCACCATCACTTGGGGACAGAGCGCGCCCACAGAGACTCCAAGGTCGTCATCGCCGAGGGACATGGTGACAAGGTAGCCGTTGGCTCGACAATTCTTTATCAGGGCGTCGGAACCGTTTTTGGTAACGATGCTCAAACACAGTCGACGTGGGGACAACAAGGTGCCCAGGTTGTCAGCGTGAAAGACGGTAATCAGCTTATCGGCTTTACCGCGGGCTCGCGGGTGCTGCTCGTAGCTGCTGGCAACGGGGCACAAGGTCAGTCACCGCAAGCGATTGTCGTTGATATTCTTGCTGTCATCCCTGAAAAGTAGTTCGATCATCTGAACTACGGCGATACAACGAACAACACGTGTGCGGGGAGCTGAAACTTCAGCTCCCCACACGTATATCCAAAAGCGGTTAGAATACCCAGAGTAACGATCTCTTAACGTTGAGGAGCGCATCGTGAGCGAAACACCCGTGAAAGTTCTGGTCTTCAGTGATAACTCGTCCACTCGCCAGGCAGTGATCACAGGTGTCGGTTTTAAAGCATCGAAGGATACGGCTCCCATTGAATGGCTTCAGGCTGCCACGAAGTTCGGTGTTCTTGAGCTAGTGGACAATAACTCGGATATTGCAGCCCTTGTTCTCGATGGAGAAACTCAAAAGGAAGGCGGCATGTCCGTCGCAAAGGAGCTTGCTGGTACCCGCCAGGATGTTCCTCCAATCCTGATGCTTACGGCTCGTCCTCAAGATGACTGGTTGGCAACATGGGCGGGTGCAAGCCGTATCGTCAGCGCACCATTTGACTCACAGGAGCTTCCAAGAAGCCCTCGCGGATCTTTTGCGTCAGCGTCGCTGAAACTCGCCTTTTTCAACGCAAAGTACATGCGGCCTCGGGAATTATGAGGATAAAGGATACGCGGGGGAGCTGTAGGCAAGGGATCTTTCCTTGGCTTTCTGCATTCACACAATTTGTAGAACAACATGCCCGTGGCTAGGGCATCGTCAGTGCGCGATGCTGGCCGCCACCTAATTCGAAGTGTTCGCGCAGCGTTGTGCAGGCTTGTGGTTGGGTACCTCAATTGGAAGTAAGGCGCGAGCCATTGACAGTGTGTCAATAGGCTGAAAACGGGGTAGTGAGATATCGCAGGTCCGTTGAGCTCGCTCAAGGAACCCCCAATCGAAGGCGACATTGTGTGCGATAAGGCCTGAAATTTGTCCCTGATCGCTGAGATGCTCTGCCCACCTGCAAAAATGCGCAAAAACAGTATGAAGATCCGGGGCGTGGGCGAGCGTTTCATCATTGAGTCCCGTCAAAGTAGTAATGAACGAGGGTAACGGACTTCCGGGGTTGATGAGGGTCGAAAACCATCGACAAGCTCGCTGGTTTTCGTAGGCTGCTGCCCCTGATTTCAATGATGGCATCGCGGGAACTCAGTCCAGTTGTTTCTAGGTCTACTACCAGCCAAAGAGCTTGATCCCAAGCTGGGATCATTGCGGTTTTCGTCGCTCGGGCTGTACAGTAGAACCATTGGTCATAACCACGATGCTAGCGGTTGATCCGGGTGGAGGAAACATGGGTCTGTATCAAGCACTGAAGCTGACGGGCACTCCGATTCTCAGGCTGCGTATCGTCCGTGGATCCGCGGGAAAGAAAACATCCCTAAGAGCGGTCCGGCGATCCTCGCTTCTAACCACAACGCTGTCTGGGACTCTGTTTTTCTGCCCATGATGATTGACCGTGAAGTTGTGTTCATGGGTAAAGCCGACTACTTCACAGGTACCGGTCTTAAGGGTTGGGCAACGAAGGAATTCATGCGTGCAGTTGGCACTATTCCCGTTGATCGCACTGGCGGCCGCGCATCTGAAGCCGCATTGAAGGCTGGACTCAAGCGCTTGAGCGAAGGTGAACTTTTTGGAATCTACCCCGAGGGGCACCTCGTAGTCCCGATGGGCGCCTGTATCGAGGGAAGATGGTGTCGCGCGTCTAGCGCTTTTATCCGGTGCTCCCGTTATTCCTGTGGCGATGATCGGCACGCATGCGGCTCAGCCAATCGGACAGAAAAATTCCTTCGAGAACCAATATCGGTATGGTCATCGGAGAGCCCTTGGATTTCAGCCGCTACAAGGGACTGGATAAAGACCGCTATGTTCTTCGCGCGATCACCGATGAGATTATGTACAACCTGATGCTCCTTTCTGGTCAGGAGTACGTCGATCTCTATGCTGCTGATGTGAAAGCGCAGCTTGCCGAGGAAGGCGCTTTGACGGCCCTGTCCCCTCAAACGGCAAGAGCGCTCCCGGTGGGCGTGAGGGCCCCTGAGGTTCAGGTTCCGACCGCACCCGAAGAAGACGTTGAGCAGTTCCCCGAAGAAACAGATGGATCTGGGAATGAAGACTGATAGTGACATCGCGGTGTCCCAGAAAAGGTCCGGGACGGCGAAGAAACCACACTCTCGATAAGATAAGTTACTGGCGCGCTTCTCTTGCTGCGCGTGAAGAAAACTGAAAGGTTGACTCATGACGGTTCGTCGTGTTGCTCTCTTGACCGCTGGTGGCTTTGCCCCCTGTCTTTCGGCTGCTGTTGGTGATCTCATCGAGCGCTACACCCAGGTTGCTCCCGAGGTAGAAATCATCCTTTACCAGTACGGCTACCACGGTCTTCTGACCGGTAACTATGTTGTCGTCGACGAAGAAGGACGCCGTAACGCAGGTATTCTTCGTGAGTTTGGTGGTTCGCCCATCGGCAATTCTCGCGTCAAGCTGACCAATGCGAAGAACCTTGTCGACCGAGGCTTGGTTGAAGAAGGCGTCGACCCGCTTGCATTTGCTGCCGAGCAGCTGCGCAAGGGATGGCGTTGATGTTCTACACACCATTGGTGGTGACGACACAAACACGACCGCAGCAGATCTTGCCGCCTATCTGCACGAGCACAACTACGAACTGACCGTGGTTGGCCTTCCTAAGACCATCGATAATGACGTTGTTCCGATCCGTCAGTCTCTGGGCGCATGGACCGCGGCGGATGAAGGTGACGTTTCGCATTTAATGTCATCGGCGAACACCGCTCGAACCCCGTATGCTCATTGTTCATGAGTGCATGGGACGTAACTGTGGTTACCTCACGTGCAGAGACCGCTCGCCGCTACCACGAGCTGCTCGATACCAAGAACTGGGCGCCTCTTGGGCTTGACCCGTGAGCGTTGGGATGTCCACGGCGTTTATGTTCCCGAGGCTGCTCTTGACATTGCCGGTGAGGCTGAACGCCTGAAGGCAATCATGGACGAGCAGGGCAACGTCAACATCTTCCTGTCGGAAGGTGCAGGCCTTCCTGAAATCATTGCCGAGATGGAAGCCAATGGTGAAGAGGTTCAGCGTGATCCCTTCGGCCACGTCAAGCTCGACACCATCAACCCCGGCCAGTGGTTCGCGCGCAAGTTCGCAGCGCTTATTGGTGCCGAAAAAGGTCATGGTTCAGGAGTCCGGTTACTACCACGCGCGGCAGCAGCACACGAGGAAGATCTCGCACTGATCAAGCAGATGTGTGATCTTGCCGTCGAGTGCGCACTCCGCGGTGAAAGCGGTGTCATCGGCCAGGGACGAGGAGAACGGCGATCAGCTTTCCGCGATTGCCTTCCCGCGTATCGCCGGCGGTAAGCCTTTCGACATCACGCAGCCGTGGTTCACCGATCTGCTCTCGCAGATCGGCCAGCCTGTGTCTGCAGCGCAGTGACGATGGCTTCATCTTCTTTCCCGGGGCGTGGCGATTTTTCGCTGCGCCCCGGCGCACCTGAACTCTTCGCTCCTGCTGCTTCTGAAGAATCTGCTCCTTGGGAAGCTTGGCGCTCCAAGCGTGCGCTTCAACAGCCGAGCTACCCCGATCCCGGAGGCCCTTGATTCCGTATTGACTGAGTTGCGTCGTCAACCTCCCTTGGTTTTCGCCGGCGAGGTAGACGACCTGCGAACTGAACCTTGCTGCCGCTACGCGGTGAGGCCTTCGTCCTCACGGGGTGGCGATTGCGCTGAAACTTTTTGCCGAGGCGACGGCTGACCATTTGCGTCTGAAGATCCAAACTCTTCTCCAGATGGCCGTCGTTTTGACCTACGGTGCGTCTTTGCCTGTGATTAAGATTGGGCGAATTGCGGGCCAGTATGCGAAGCCGCGCTCTTCGGATATGGAGACCCGTGGAGACGTCACGCTTCCTCGTACCGCGGTGATGCTGTCAACTCCTTCGAATTCACTCCAGAGTCACGGATCCCAGATCCCACGCGCTTGTTGGATTTGTATCATCATGCCGCATCGACGCTGAATTTGATTCGTGCCTTCACCGTGGTGGCTGATGCTGACTTGCGGCTGGTGCATCACTGGAATCGTGGTTTTACTGCTAATCCGGCTTACGCGCGTTATGAGTCTCTTGCTGAGGAGATTCACCGTGCGGTGAAGTTCCTGAGGCAGCCGGTGTGTCCAGTGCGGCCCAGATGCGTAGCGTCGATCTCTTCTCCTCTCACGAAGCTTTGCTTCTGGACTATGGAGTCCGCAATGACCCGAATCGATTCGCGCACCGGGGATCCTTACAACACTCGGTCATTTTTGTGGATTGGTGAACGTACTCGTGGCGTTGACGATGCACATGTTGAATTGCTTGCGCACGTGCGCAATCCGATTGGCGTCAAACTTGGACCGACGACATCAATTGATGATATGCGCCGTCTGGTTGATCGTTTGAATCCGGAGGGTGAAGAAGGGCGTCTGACCTTCATCACGCGTATGGGTGCGGATAAAATTCGCCATGCATTACCTCCTCTCTTGGAAGCACAAGCACATGACGGACGCCCCGTTACCTGGGTGACCGACCCGATGCATGGAAATACGATCACCTCCTCGACGGGTTACAAGACACGACGCTTCGAGACGATCATGGATGAGGTCACTGGTTTCTTTTGAGGCCCATCGTGAGGCTGGAACGGTTCCCTGGTGGGATTCATGTCGAGCCCACGGGGATGATGTTACAGAGGTTCTTGGTGGCTCTGAGCAACTTGATGAAGAGGCTTTGCGTGATCGCTATGAGACGCTAGTGGATCCGCGTTTGAACCACCAGCAGTCTTTTGGAGATGGCATTCCAAGTCGCGGAGTACTTGAAGAAAGACTAGCTGAACCCGATCGCTATACTGCTTGAATTTCTGAAAAAATTATGGGTGTGGGGCGAACATTGGTTCTTCGCCCCACACCCATAGGTAAAAACTAGGTCTTAATACATCCCGGTAATTAAGGGGCTAGACGATCGTCAGTGTCACTGTGGTTCCTCGAGGGACGACCGTTCCAGCCGCAGGGTCAGAAGAACGGCGCAGTTCCAAATAGTCCACCCATAAAGCGTTCAACACGGACCTGAAGGCCGACACGCTCTAAGGCCGCACGAGCCTGACTTTCTTGAAGTCCTTGAACAGTGGGGATCTCTACAGTTTCAGGGCCTTTGGAGACCGTGTATTGACTTTATCTCCACGATGAAGCGTTGTACCCGCAGCAGTTTCCTGGGAGATTACGGTTCCCTGGGCGACTGTCGATGAGAATGCCTCGGTTTCCTCTGCGTTCAGTCCCATCGATTCGAGTGTTTGACGGACTTCCCCGGCACTCTTGCCTTTAATATCGGGAACGGTTAAGGGCTCACGGCCTTTGGAAACGACAATATCAACCTTTGTATCGTGGCGAACCGATGCTCCCTGCGGGGACGGACTGCGAGATGACCTTGCCCTTCTCGACATCTTCGGACCAGTCTTCGCGAACATCGCCGACTGTCAGTCCCGCACTTGTCAGCGCATTCTTCGCTGCGTCTGTTTCCATGCCGTTGAGATTTGGCGCATTACGCATGTCAACGCCCTTGAGACGACCAAAAGGACCTCAGCGCGTTTATGGATGGCTTCGCCGCTTCCCGGTGTTGACGAGATGATGTTTCTGAGAAACGGTATCTGAGAAATCTTCTCGTTCTTGGAAATTGAGATGCAGAACGTAGATCATTCTCGACATCAGAAACGGCGCGTCCATCGGTGACGGGCATGGTCAAGTAGGAACCCGGCCCGTATTCATGCCACCACCAAAAGCCTCCGATGACACCAACAATGAGCAGAGAAACAATCAGAGCAAGAACTTTGCCAAAACGCTTCCGAGTTCGTACCTGTGGGGCGGCGTGTGCAATCCCGCCAGAAACATGAACAATAGCTTGCGAGGTTGCAGGCAGCTTCTGTGCCGGAAGGGGCGAAGTCAATTCGACGAGCCCCAACGCAGTGGTGCGCTGTTCATTGTCGTCAGTACTGTCAATATCCGCGCGTCGATTCATTAGCTCTGCGGGCAACGACGTGCGTGCACGCATCACCAAATCAAGAGCCTCCTGAGCGTCGACGGGGCGATCCTCGGGGTCTTTAGCTGCAAGCGATGCGACAAGATCATCAATTTCGCGTGGAATCCACGGCTCAACTTCTGAAGGAAGTGGGACGGAGTCGTTCACGTGGTGATAAGCCATTTGCATGGGATTTTCGCCCTGCCACGGAACCGAGCCCGTGAGCATTTCATAAAGCATGATCCCAACGGCATAGATGTCACTTCGCGCATCGCAGGTTCCAGTAGTCGCGATCTCTGGTAGGATGTATGCGACCGTTCCAAGCATCGAACCGGTCGTTGACATCGATACTTCTGAGGCCGCACGTGCCAAACCGAAATCGGTAACGCGAACAGGACCCTCACTGGGTACCAAAACATTTTCGGGCTTGATATCACGGTGGATCACGCCAACTCGGTGCGCAGAACGCAGCGCTTCAAGAACATCTTGCGTGTATTGAAGGGATTGAGCAAGAGTGAAGGCCCCTGCGCCTGCAGCAGCGCACGGAGGTTGGTTCCGTCGATAAGCTCCATCACCAGAAAGCCCTGGCCGTGAATCACTCCCTGATCAAAGACAGAAACGACTCCCCGGTGAAACACTCGCGCGGCTGCACGGGCCTCGCGTCTAAAACGGGCAACGAAATCAGCAGATTCTGCCAAGTGTGGGTGCATGACCTTGAGTGCAACTGGACGGTCCAAACGCTCATCGTGGGCGACGTAGACAGTGGCCATTCCACCGCGTGCAAGGCGAGCCTGAATCCGGTATCTCTCATCGACGAGCAAGCCGATCAATGGGTCAGAAGGCGCAGACGAGCCCCTGACCGTCAGTGCCGTTTTCGGCGTCGCTGCGGTCCTCGGGGTCAAATTCTGTCTCAGAAGTCATCGTTAGGATTTTACTGGAGATTTCAGGTGATGCGCGCAGGAAAGCCCGCGAGCCGTGCGGGGCGCGAATCCCTTCCCCACGCTATATCATTGTCCCATGAGTGAAGCTGTTTCCTTCTGTCCGTTCAAGAGGTTGCACGCAGGCTTGGTATCGAGCCTCGCCGAGTTAAGCAATTGGTCCGCGACCACATCCTCTTTACCTATATCGATGAAGCAGGAAACTCTGGGATTCCCTGAAGAAATCTTGGTCAAGACTGATAACGGATACGAACCTCTTTTTAATCTTCCCGGAACGCTCACTTTGCTTGCAGATGGTGGTTTTAGCCCCGAAGAGGCCGCCCGTTGGCTCTACACCGAGCATGAAGAACTAGGGGAGACACCAATGTCTGCTCTTCTAGGGGACGCCACCACCGCGTGAATCGCATTGCCTCTGTTTTGGGATTCTGATCTTTTCTTTACGAGTGATCCCTGATTTGAGGTGCTGAGTTTCTTGGAACTCGCGCTTACTTCGCGCGCTTAATGAGCATTGTCGCGACCTCGCTCAGCAGTTCGCGCTGATCGGCATTGAAATTGCGGATTCCAACGCAAGGAAGCCCTCGGCCTCGAAAGTTGAAATGACTTCTTCGTGGCGGCGACGTCCCCGGCGCTTGATGATCGCTCGTAGTTCTTCGAGTTCATTTTCGCTGAGTTCAGGATTGCCGAGGCCGTGGGCAAGCTTTTCCCGCTCGCTTACATTTGCTTCTTTGCCACGTCAGGGCGAGGAGATAGGTCCGTTTTTCCTTCGCGTAAGTCATCTCCCGCGCTCTTACCCGTAACTCGTGGATCGCCGAAGATTCCAAGGTCATCGTCACGCAGCTGGAAAGCATGTCCCCAGGGACTAAGGATCATCCGCAGCGAATCGGTATCTCGCTCGCGAAGCGCCCAAAGCGACGGCTCCAAGGGTCGCCGGTGATGACGACCGAGTAGAAGCGGCTTGTAGAGCGACGATTGTCAGTGTCTGTCTGTGCGTTAATTGCCCTGCGAGTCATTAACATTCAGTGGTCGTTGTTCAGCGGCGATATCAAGGAATTGCCCAATTGCGACTTCGGCGTGCATTTGTGCATAGAGCTCCATAACGCCATCACGGTAGTGGGGGATTGCCTCGCATTGACGAATCATTGCAAGTTCAGCTGCGGAGAAAAGCAAATCTCCAGCAAGGATTGCGGAACCAATCCCGGAAATCTTCACCATCGCCTCGGGACAAGGCGGAACGGTGATGTGCAGCGAAAGCAGCATGCGCAGAGGGGACGACCACGGCGTGTGGGCGCGTGGTCGATGATGTCATCATGGACCAGGGCGCTGGCTTGGTAGAGCTCTAATGCTGCGCCAAGGTCGTCCAGATTGAGTGTCTGCAGAGGTGAATGATTCGCAAGACTACCGCCGACAAATGCGAGGAATGCCCGGAAACGTTTACCTTCCTCAAGACTTGAATGGGCTACCTGGAGAAGCGGTAAGATCTGAGCAGCTGGCGCGATAGTGTCAGCGAGGTCTTGGAGGATGGTGTGGGCGCGCCCTCGGACCCGTGGTGCTAAGGCTTGAAGCTGCTCGCTCAATGAAGTCATGCGACCAGTCTATAGAACAATTTCACGTCTTTAAGCCCCTGCTCTTATGATGAAAATGCAATCAAGGAGGTTTCGTGGCAATTGTTTTGAGCTACTACGGGAATCGCGAGTCTGATGCTGCGCTGGATCAGGCAGTACGTCTGGCGTCCTGGATGCGGACATCATTGATGATTGTCGTCGCATCTCACGAGTGTGGGGGGTATCTTCGCTGATGAGAATTCGGCTGAGGCTCATCTTTGGGAACGCTTAGACGGAACCGAGGTCTTTTGAAGTCATGCGTTGCCGACGTGATATGTCAAATGGCGGAAACCGTGCTTAATTGGGCGCGTAGGATCGACGCGGATATGATCGTTTCATTGGCCTGCGGCCCGGTGGTTCGAAGAGCACAACAATCGGTAATACGGCGACTCCAGATTTTGCTTGATGCTCCGTGTCCAGTGATGACATCGTCATGGCGTTTTGAGGATACGAGCGCCTAGTTTCACCCTTTATTTACGCACTTCTCATGCTGCGCGAGTGACAAAGGGATAGTTATAATTGTAGCAGTCTGTCGCCGTCCAGTGGATTGGCGGCTCATCTGTCAACCCATGAAAGGGATTCGAGTGTTCCATCTCGCGCTACCAGCGCCCGCGATACTGGAAGATGAAGCCCCTGAGGTCAAGAAAGCAACGCGTACGCGTCGTTCGTCAAAGACTACATCGGTAGAAGCCCAAGCGGAAGAGGCCGAAGCGCCAAAGAAGGCTGCGAAGGCGAAGAAGACTAAGAAGACCGCATCTACTCGCCACTGATCTCTGCTGCTGCAACGGAAGAGAAGGTCCTCGCCAAAAGCGCGCGCCCAAAAGATGACTGCTTCGAAGAGCGCAAAGAATGAGGGACGCTGCGCAGGCAGAGCCGGAAAAGAAGTCGCGGACAACGCGTAAGAAGACAAAGAAGGCTGAAGAAGGTACTTCTGCTGAGGAAGCTACATGCAAGCCTGTGAAGTGACGCGGAAGAAGAAGGCTGAAAGGTCGAAGAGATCCTCAAGATTCTCAGTCTGAAGAGGTTGAGGATGCCGAAGAAGAAATCGTCGAAGAAGCCCAACTTGAAGATGTTGAAGATATTGATGCCGATGTCGACGACATTGAGGTAGATACCGATGATGCGGATGAAGATGACTCAGAGGACAAGGACTCTGATGACGATGCTTCGTCACAAGATCAGATTCAAAGCCGCAGGCAGTAGCAGCTGTCCGTTCAGAGGGTGGTTTTGTGGTCTCTGATTCTGATGAGACCGATGAGCCGGTTCAACAGGTTACCGTTGCGGGTGCGACGGCCGACCCGGTTAAGGACTATCTCAAGCAGATCGGCAAGGTTTCGCTTCTTAACGCAGAACAAGAAGTCGATCTCTGCCCGTCGAATCGAAGCGGCCTGTATGCCGAAGAATTGCTGAAGACCACCTCCAACGATTTGACTTCTCGCCAGCGACGCGAACTGCATATTCTTGCCCAAGACGGACAGCAAGCAAAAAACCACCTTCTCGAGGCGAATCTCCGTCTTGTTGTCTCGCTGGCAAAGCGCTACACCGGGCGCGGAATGCAATTCCTGGATTTGATTCAGGAAGGCAACCTTGGCCTTATTCGTGCGGTTGAAAAGTTCGACTACACGAAGGGCTACAAATTCTCGACGTACGCGACCTGGTGGATTCGTCAGGCGATTACGCGTGCGATGGCAGACCAAGCGCGTACTATCCGCATCCCCGTCCACATGGTCGAAGTCATCAATAAGCTTGCTCGCGTCCAGCGTCAAATGCTTCAAGATCTCGGTCGTGAACCCTACTCCCCTGAAGAGCTTGCCAAAGAACTGGACATGACTCCTGAAAAGGTTGTCGAGGTTCAGAAGTATGGACGTGAGCCGATTTCTCGCATACTCCTCTTGGTGAGGACGGCGATAGCGAGTTCGAGATCTGATCGAGGATTCTGAAGCTATTGTTCCTGCAGATGCTGTGTCTTTCACTCTGCTTCAAGAGCAGTTGCACGAGTTCTCGATACCCTCTCTGAACGCGAAGCAGGCGTCGTTTCGATGCGTTTCGGTCTTGGAGATGGACAGCCTAAGACTCTTGATGAAATTGGCAAGGTCTCACGGAGTGACGCGCGAACGTATCCGTCAGATTGAATCCAAGACGATGTCGAAGCTTCGACATCCTCTCGTCTCGCAAGTCCTGCGTGACTATCTCGACTGAGAACCAGATACTGTGAGTGTGCCGGAAACCTTCAGGTTTCCGGCCCACATCGCATGTATATCAACCGATGTTAAATATCAGTCTTCGTCGCTTTCCTTCGGAATACCGAGGGCTCTCGCGAATGTGATCGAAGAGCGACAGCGATGTTGCGATTGCGCAATTGACATGTCTGGAGAAGCTGCGCATCGGTTGCGCCGTGCTCGTAATCAACATTGACTCGGTCATGATACGAAGAGGACCAGCCTCGCTGGGGCATAGAATGCCTCGGCCAGATGCGGTCACGGTGCCAATCTTCGATGACGCTTGCAGAGTTCATCTTCACGTTCAGCGGGAACCTCTTCGGCCATACGTGCGGGTGACCTGCAAGATTTCCCGGTCCCGCCCCATGAAAAGGAAGAAGAACGGCGCGCCGTCCCAGCGGCCGCAAACGTCATCATCATCATCGCGGCCGTAGTACCAACCCTGGCCGCTCGAAGATCTTCGATGCGTTCTTGGAGATGGGGCGTACTGAGTCGCCCGTTTCAGCGGAATCAAACCAACCCATAGTGACGTCCTTCCTCTCAGAGTCCCAGTGCCTTGGCAAGTTCGTTATAGAACTCTTGGCCAGTTCCCAGCGCGCACGCGATCTGTTGGTTCAGCTGTGCGTCAGTTGCACCGTGTTCCCAATCGACCGAGTTCTCGCAGAAAATACGAATCTCACCCTCGTCATTGATGCGATGGTAAGCCTTCGGCCAGAGCTTTTGGCGGTGCCATTCGCGGATGAACGCGCGGACCTCTTCAAGACGCTCGATCGGAATCGAGAGGTGCCACATGGACTGAATGTGGAGAATCTCCTGGTCCTTGCCACGAAGCATGAAGTAATAGGTGTCATCATCCCAGGTACCGCCGAGATCATTATCTGAATCGACGAAGTAGTGCCATCCGCGTTCTTTGAAAAGAGCGATGAGCCTTTCCTGAGAGATCGCCGGAGTCAGCGGAGCGCTCTCTTCCGGTTTTGGCCGTGAAAACAGACCCATGTGTATGTCCTCCTTGAAGGGAAATTTCACCACAATGGTAAACGAATGTGATCTAAAAAGTCAGCTCTGCTGGTGGCAAACTCGCTCATCAATGATGTCCAGAGCCTTTTGGCGTAATTGCCTCGAGGTGTTGGTCTCGCATGATGAGCGCAGAAGTTGAGCGTTCCCGTAGCTAAGGTCACGCGAACCCACGCACGAGCACCGCATTGATCACATCGATCCTGAGCAGTGAGGATAGGGGGAAGGGTCTGGCGTGAATTCTCAGTAGTTACGGTATTCATAGAATCTATAAGACCATGCCGCTGCTGTATTTCGCCGAGTTTTTCCGTCTTTCTGCCAATGGCCGAAATTTTCGCTGGAAAGGGTCACAATTTAGGCTGGTGCGTAAATACGCGATAAATTGATTGTCCTTCGTACACTATCGGGGTGAGGAAACCCAAGCCTCAGACTATTCTGCGCGCCACCTCAGTCCTTGAAGGTCTGGAAGCTGTTCGCAAACGCCCCGGCATGTACATCGGTTCGACGGACCACCGTGGCCTTATGCACTGCCTGTGGGAAATTATTGATAATGCCGTTGATGAGGCCCTTGAGGGTTTCTGCGTGACACACCGATGTCTCGACTGCACCCGGATCATTCGGCTTCAGCTGCCGATAACGGTCGAGGTATTCCTGTCGATGAGGTGCCAGGGGTCGGTTTATCGGGCGTTGAGGTTGTCTTCACAAAGCTGCATGCTGGAGGAAAATTCGGTAGCGGTTCGTATGCCGCATCAGGTGGCCTTCATGGTGTTGGCGCTTCTGTTGTCAACGCTCTTCCTGCCCGAATGGATGTCGAGGTCGATCGCGGCGGGAAAGACCTGGCAGATGTGCTTCAGGCGTGGTGAACCTGGTGAATTTGACGATTCTCGCCAGCGCACTCCAAATTCCCCCTTTACTCCCTTCACCGATGAATCTCGTTTGAAGACCATTGGGAAAGTTGCGAAAAAGAAGACTGCACCCGCGTACGTTTCTGGGCGGACTTCAGATTTTTCCCATCCGATGAGGGTTTTACTTGGGAAACCTTGCTTGCGCGTGCGCGTCAGACGGCATTCTTGGTGCCCGGCCTAACGATTAATTGCTTTGATGAGCGCGGGGAAGAAGTCGTCCACGAATCATTCCGCTTCGATGGCGGCGTAGTTGATTTCGTCGATTGGCTTTCAACGACGGTGCTGTCACCGACACTTGGCATATCCAGGGTGAGGGAACATTCACTGAGACTGTTCAAGCCTTTGATCCTGAAAAGCGGCCATCTTCGCGCTGTTGAAACCGAGCGTATCTGCGAAGTTGATTGCGCCCTTCGCTGGGGATTGGTCACGATGCGCAGCTGGAACTTTGTTAATATCATCGCCACCCCGAAGGGGGGAACGCATGTTGCAGGCTTTGAACAGGCAATTTTGAAGGTGCTCAGAAGCCAGGTTGATAAGAACGCGCGAAAGCTCAAGGTTGGCGCGAAAGATGGCCGCCCTGAAAAGGACGATGTTCTAGCGGGAATGACAGCGGTTGTCACAGTTCGTTTCCCAGAACCACAGTTCGAAGGCCAAACTAAGGAAATCTTGGGAACACCGCAGATTCGTACGGTTGTTGCACGCGTTGTGGGGGATTGGCTCGAGAGTAAGTTTGCTTCGTCCAAACGTGACGATAAGCAACAGACCAGTGCACTTCTCGAGAAGGTTGTCGGCGAGATGAAGGCGCGCGTCTCTGCGCGCATTCACAAAGAAATTTCCCGGCGGAAGAATGCACTTGAGACGTCTTCTCTTCCTGCAAAACTCGCGGATTGCCGTTCTGAGGACGTTGAACAGACCGAGCTCTTTATCGTGGAGGGCGATTCTGCCCTTGGCACTGCAAAAGCTGCAAGGAATTCGCAATATCAGGCCCTTTTCCCCATTCGAGGGAAGATTTTGAACGTCCAAAAGGCTCTCAACTGCAGATATGTTGGCGAACGCCGAATGCGCGAATATTATCCAGGTGATCGGAGCGGGCCTGGACGGACCTTTGATATTGAACAGGCGCGGTACGGCAAGGTTATTTTGATGACCGATGCTGACGTTGATGGGGCGCACATCCGCACTCTGCTCCTCACCTTGTTCTTCCGCTATATGCGACCGATGGCTGAAGCTGGCCGGGTCTATGCTGCGGTACCTCCCTGCACCGCATCGAGGTAGCGGGTAAGGGACGCAAACTCGCGAGTTTATTTATACGTATTCAGAAGAGGAACTCCACCGTCAGCTTGCCGCTCTTCGCAAGGCAGGCCGAAGCTGGAAAGAACCGATCCAGCGTTACAAGGCCTCGGTGAAATGGATGCCGATCAGCCAGCTGAAACGACTATCGGATCGAGCCCATCGCGCACTTCGCCGAATCACTTTGGCTGATGAGGCTGCCTTTGCGTCAGGCTGAAGATGTTTTTGAGCTCCCTGCGGACAAGTCGTTGGTCCTCGACGTGACTTTATTGTTGAGGAAGCAGCAGGAACTGATCGCGAGCGCATTGACGCATAGCTCAACGTCCCACTCAAGTGGGACTGAAGGCCCGTAATCCCGTAGAATATGTGCATGACTGGACTTGCGGAGCGTTTAAAACCGCCTGCGCTCGTCTCTTTTCCAGGTTCTCATCTTGGTCTGCGTTGGCGCTCTCTGATCCCTTCGGATCTTGGGGCTGTTGCGAGCTGATTCGTCAGGTTGAGAAAGAAGATGACGCGATTTTCAGGACATCGTCGAAAGAAATCGCTGACCTGGCATTAGACAGGCGGTGCTGCACCCCTCGAAGTAATCGTGGGGATTGCCCAGGACCAAGGTATTGTCGCTCTTGGTTCTGTGAAGATTCTGGCCAGCCTAACCGAGGCCGCGGTAGCGATCGTTAATGCGGTGATCCACCCATCATGGCGAGGCCGTGGTGTTGGCCGTTCTCTGCTTCACTGGCAGGACGGGCGTGCACGCCAAATGCCTTGTTGAGTATCGGCCTCTGACTGTGAACTCCCAACGTCTATTGCTAACTGGGTCGATGGTCATATGACCGATCGGCGTCGTTTGTATATTGCCGCGGGTTTTTATGCAAAGCACATGTTCCAAGTGATGTATCGCGATCTAGAGGGCTCAGAGAGCCGCGGACCGGTACCCGATGGACTGCATATTGTGCCTATGAGTGAGGTTTCTTTCTCCAAGCTCCATCACGTGCATTCTGAAGTTTTTGCGGATCACCCTCTCACCGAAGCTCGAGATTTTTGGTGGGACGCGCACTTGAAGATTACGAAGATCGCTGGTCTTTTGTTGCTCTCGGTGATGATGGCGAAATAGCTGGCTACTGTATGTCTGGTCGCCCAGCAGAAAGCTGGATTGCCCATGGTCGTCTTGAGGCTTATATCAATACCATTGGTGTTGCGCCGGCATATCGAGTGCAAGGGCGTAGCCTCAGCAATGGTCTCTGCTGCAACGCACGCTGCTGCTCAAGACGGGATGAGCCGTATTGGGATTGATGCGGATATCAAGAGCCCAACACATGCGCAAGCCGTATATGAGCATCTGGGCTTTCTCAATGACCGTACACGTGTCTTTTACAGTATTGATCAGTAGGGCGCGTACTGTCAATGGCTTTATATCAACTAGATAGGGAGTCGAGGCATATCCTCCTTCCCTCAGGAACACCATGGAATCGTCTCGGCGTCAGCTGGAGTCTCATGACCTGCATGCCCCAGGGCGCTCTTTTGCGCGAATGGAGGCAAGGGATAATCCTCCCTATCGCACGGCGTTGGCTGAAGTCGAGGAACATGCTTTCCCGGCCTCGTCATGGTGGGGATTGCGGCATTTGCGACGAAAGGAAATCGCGCAGGGGAGAATGGTCGCTTTCGCTCAGGCGCGACTGCGCTTTTTCCGAACGGATTGAATGTGTCTGTCAAGCGCGGAGCTGATCCCGATTTCCGCAGAATTGGTTTAGGCAGTTCTCTGCTTGAATGGCAAATTGCCGCTGCTCGTTCAATGCTTGAGCGAAATGAAGATCATGGCCAGCGCGCGATTGTGAGCTTCGCTGAAAATTGGCAGGACGAACTTGAGGACGCGCTCAAGGCTCGAGGCTTCTATTGGGAACGCACTCATTACGACCTACGGGCAAAACTCGCCCCACTCCCGCAAGCACCTTCACTGGTCTCATATCGACGATCGAGCAGTGGAGTCCTTCATGGGATGATGAGCTGCGACGCGCAGCAAACCTCATTGCGCAACAGCAAGGCCGAGCCGCTCTTACCGAAGAACAGTGGACGATGGGACGTAGTTCTTTTCGTTCTGATTGGTCCCATATAGCGGTGGATCGCCGCCTGATCGCCCTCGGATTGCTAGGGTTTTACGCTTGTTTCAAAGTACGAGCAAGATTGGCCTGCACTGGGGTGGAGAGAAGGCCATATCGACCACATCGGTGTTGGAGACGAGTGGAGGAATACCCGGTTCTTGATGCCTTAGTGGTTGCCTCGATGCACGCACAGGCACAAGACGGTATGGACCTTATCGCAACGGGAATTGCTCAAACTGAAGGTTCGGCAACGCTATCGGTTTTTGAATATCTGGGTTTTCGAGTCGTTGGTCAGCAGCGACTTTACGTTTGTTAGATATCCCGGATATCTCCTAAGCCTGAACCTTTGAGATATCCGGGACCACTCAGAACTCTATTTTTAGAGGACCTTTGAGAAGAACCCTGAGTACGGGCATTTTGTGGATCTCACGATCACGTCCTCGGGGCCTCCTTCTTCAACGATCGTTCCGCCGTCCATGAAGACGACGTGGCTCAGTCCTCACGCGCAAAACCAACCTGCATGGGTGACGACAACCATAGTCATTCCTGCCTTCGCGAGATCCCTGCATGACGCTTAGGACTTCGCCGACTAGCTCCGATCTAGGGCAGGTGGGTCGTCAAAGAGCATAAGCTCGGCTCACCGCTAAGGCACGAGCACTCGCCACTCGCTGCTGCTGGCCACCAGAAAGCTGCGAGGGGTAGTGGTTAAGACGATCTCCCAAACCTACTAATTCCAGTACTCCTGGGCGTCCTGTGCAACTTCCGCCTAGGACGCCCCTAAGACCTGAATTGGCCTTCCATCACATTCTATAGCAGTCAGTGTGGGAAGAGGTTGAAACCGTTGGAAAACCATTCCGATTTGTGAGCGCTGACTAGCGACTTTGCTTGTCTGTTAGGTCGTGCAGTACCCCCGTTGAGGGTCTTTTCGGTATCCCAAAAGCGCCATCAATGAAGATTTCCGCAGAGATTGTCTCTAGCTGGTTCAGACAGCGCAGCAGCGTTGACTTCACCTGAGCCCTGACGGTCCCCATGATCACACAGACCTCACCGTTGGCGATATCGAGATCTCATCCGCGCAGGACGTGGAGGTCGCCGAAAGAATTTATGAACTCCGCGGATTTCAATGAGCGCAGACTGATCTGTCATGGTGTTACCCTCAATGAAAGTCGTATCTACAGACTGATTGTCAGGATCAAACCTTTTGCTGAAGTAGCTTTCGATGTGGCTCTGGATCCACATGAGGATACTGGTGACAACCAGGTACCAGATTGCAGCTGCACTAAGCAAAGGGATTGGCTGGAATAGTTCTTGCCCCTTTTGGTTCGCAACGAACGTCAGCTCAAGAGTGTAGGGGATTGCGCTGACCAGGAAGTGGGTCTTGAGCATTGAGATCGTCTCGTTGCCACATGAGCGGGACAATGACTCTCATAGCTTGAGGCAAGATGATCCGACTGGAAAAATCTTCCCACGAGACATTCCCAGTGCCGCTGCTGCTTCCCATTGCCCTTTATCCACCGAGAGCAGCCCTCGCGCGGATAATTTCGGCAAGGTAAGCACCTTTGCTGCTTCCGAGACCGATAAAAGCCATCCAAAAATGGTGTGAACCACACGCGAGTCTCGAAAGAGAAACCGAATTCTGTTCCGGGAATTCCCAAGCTAATTGTCCGGTAGAGAGTCGGTAGTAGCGACCAGAAAATCAGCTGCGTATAAATAGGCGTTCCACGGAAGAACCAAATATACGCAGAAGCTACACCGCGTAAAACGGGGTTGATTGATCTGGCGCATGATCGCCATGGTGATGGCAAGCACCGTACCCAGTGCCATGGACAAAACCGTCAAGACGATTGTCATCATCAGGCCGGTGATGATCATTTTTGAAAAGAGCCATTTCCACACCACATCCCACCTAAATTGGGGTTTGTGACAAGGATGTAGGCCAATCCCAATGCCAAGAGTCCAACGATAATTGCGCTGATCCAACGACCTAGGTGAAAGACAGGCTGGGACTGGATCAACTCAACCCCGTCTTTGGTCTTTTTCGGACATAACGAGAATTCCTTAAAGATGCTAGCGAGGAAATATCAGACCTGCGGGTTAATTTCGCAGTCTTGAGTGCACCTTTGGTTCGATCCGTAGGTTGCGAGGATCTTCTCAACGTATCCGTTGTCCATCAGGTACTGGACAGCTGCCTGGATGGCTTTCGTGAGTTGCTCGTTATCCTTAGGAACAATGATTCTCTGCGGGCGCGATTCGACGACATCTCCGACCTGTTCGAGCGAACCATTAGATTGCTCAACGGTAGCTTTCAATAACGGGGAGTCGCAGGTTGCATCATACTGCCCGCTGGCGACACGCACCGCGATGTCAGTTTGAAGGTCGTGAGGCATGATCGTCACGGCTTTTTCACCCTTAGCGGTGCAGTCATTAGAAAGCTGAGTGATGTAGTCGAATTGGAAGGTCCCGTTCTGGACGCCAACAGTTGTTCCGCACACGTGCTTTTTGGATCAAAGTTCTTGGGATTGCCCTTCGCAACTGCGAAGGCGGTACCAGTCTCATGAAGCTGACCATGTTGACTTCCTTCTCACGGTCAGCAGTGATCGTGAAGCCGGAAATGCCGATATCGAACTTTGAACCAAGCGAAGGAATGATTGTTGCAAATTCAGCGTGTTCTGTGGTCGCACCCTTCAGGCCCATCACATGCGCAATTGCGTCGGCCATATTGACGTCATAACCAGTGGGGTGAGTGCCATCTGACTTAAAAGAACTCTGCCGGTGCATAGTCGATTGATGCGCCGTTCTTCAGCACTCCCGCTTTCTTGATGGACTCGGGAACCAATGCCTCGATTTCAGGGACAGCTTGGATGGATGAGGTATCGAAACTGAGGTTCGCTGTCTGAGAGGTGGATGCTGAACCTTCTGCTGAAGGCTTTTTCATCGGGGTTTGAGCAAGCTGCAACACCTGCTGCGCTCAGCACCAGAATGGATGGAATTGCAATAAGTCTTGTGTTCATGATGTCTCTCCTTGAGTTCTGATGAAATAAGCATACAACAGAATGTATATTATGCATAAATTGATTGTGGGTGAGCCCTCACTCAAAAATTGAGGCCTGTGAACAACATGGTTCTACAGGCCCTCAAATGAAAGATCAGCGTCCGCGCAGTGCGCGTCGGTTGGGACGCATCCGGAGTTGGATCAATCCCCTTCGGGATAGGTGCAGACGTGCGGTCCAGAGCGCTCAGGCGCTGGTTAACCAGAGGAACTTCGTCACGAGTAAGAGTCTTTTTAAGTGAGCGAAGTTCGCGTTGAAGCTTCGCCAAGCGAACCTGTCCCTCTTCGGTACCAACCTGAATGGTGGGTGACGGTGACGTTGCGCATAATTCGCTGCGCCTTCTTGCGCTCCTGCTCAAGTAGGGAGCGAACACGGGAGCTGGGGCCTTCGGAAATGAGCACAATGCCAGGACGGTCGATAAGGCGCCAAACAAGATCCTGTTCAGGATTTGCGGCGATCGGCTGTTGATTGGCAATCCAGCCGCTGCGGATGCGGCTAATCACCATGTATACCTGGCCAACAGTTCCTTCGACCTGAGCATACGTTGCGCGTTCGGTAAGAGTCGACAAGATGATGGTCGAGATCAAAACACCGATAAGCAGGCCCAGGAGGATGAGTGAGAACCAGCTACCGTGGATCAGTGCCGCAGCTAGAACTCCAAGCGCAGTTGCGACGACCGTAACGCCGATCATCAGCCAGCCGATCCAAGGATGTACGGGCGGCGTAATTCGGTAAGCATCCATCAGATTGTGATAGAAGCGCCGTTTTTCTGGGGTGTGCTGTTTTCGCTCATAACGGGTCTATCTTTAGCGGTTTTCGTCTGTCACAGAATGTGAAAGGGGTGTGGGGATCAATTGATCTCCACACCCCGATCTGCTCCCGCTATCTCAGCGGAGTTGCAGCAGCCAAGGGGACCTCTGCATCGGGTTCATGGAGTGATGCGGTTACGTAGGTCGCGGTGAACACTTCGATCGACCACATCCACACAATGTGTCCCAGTGCTTCTGAGAAGTGCTCAGCCCAGCTTTGTCCGCCTTCAACCCAGGGGAAGGGGAGGGAACTGTGCCCATGAGAGGCATTGGGACAAGGTGGAATCCGATCCAGACAAGCAGACCGAATGCGGCACCTTGCCAGGAGCTTAATTCCGGGAAAATATTCCGCGACAATGCAGTAGAAGAGTGCAAAGACAATCGCGAAGGAGAAGTGGATGATAAAGAATAAATCGGCAGATTATCGTTTCCGCTGAAGGAAACTATTGTGTGAACCTGGTCGGGGGTCATCCCGAGCTGCTCTGAGGAGCATCTGTGGCGGGTTTGTTGTGTCGCGCCCGGGTGTGCGAGGGGGAAAGGAACTTCCCATCCGAACTTAACGATCGCGGAAAAAGACCGCCTACGAGGCCGGCGACTGCGGCTGCGCCAATACGACGGCGCTTGGAATCAGTCTTTTTGAAAAGGTTTTAAACATCTTCAGGCATTTCTGTCGATACTGCAGTATGGATACCGAGGACGTTGCGAGGCGACGCAACCTCGCGTATCGGTTGACAGTCTCTCACCTTTGAACGTAGATCGCTAGATAGTAGGCCTGTTGATGACAAGGTAGTAAAAGTGGTGGGCAAGCCCTAGGGCTTGCCCACCACAGTAATGAGATCAGTGAAGTCTACAGGCCGAGTTCTGACTCGAATGCAGCTTCTTCAAGTCGGCGCTTCACATCCATGAGGAAACGGGATGCATCTGCGCCGTCAACCAGACGGTGATCGTAGGACAACGAGAGGTAAACCATTGAACGGATCGCGATCGAATCGTTGCCGAGTTCGTCCTTAACAACCACTGGGCGCTTCACGATCGTGCCCACGCCCATGATTGCTGTTTCCGGCATGTTGAGCACTGGCGTATCGAAAAGCGCGCCACCTGAACCAGTGTTCGTGATGGTGAAGGTCGAACCGAAAGCTCATCAGCACCGATCGTTGCTGACCGTGTGCGTGCAGCAAGATCGTTGATTGAACGCGAAACATCGGCGATTGACATTTCCTGGGCGTTCTTAATGACCGGGACCAGCAGGCCGCGTTCCGTATCTACCGCGATGCCAATGTTCTCGTGATCGAAGTACGTTACTTCCCTTGTCGTTAATCGTTGCGTTGACCTTTGGGGTGGAAGCGCAGCGCTTCGGTCGCAGCCTTGACGAAGAAGGGGAGGAAAGTCAGCTTGGTGTTCTCGCGCTGAACAAATGCGTCCTTTGCGCGCGCACGCAGAGCGGCAATCTTGTAACGTCTACTTCAATGACGGTGGTGAGCTGGGCAGCGGTTGCGAGTGACTCGACCATGCGGCGGGCGATAGTCTGACGCAAACGAGACATCTTCTCAGTGGTTCCGGCGAAGCGGTGATGCTCGCGGCCGGAGAAGACATTGTCGCCAGGGGGCTGCTGCTACGGCGGTCTGAGGTGCTGCACTCGCTGCAGGAGTCGCAGGAGCTTGCACTGCCGCGCGTGCCTTGATTGCGGCCTCGACGTCTTCACGGCGAATTCGGCCACCAATCCCGGTGCCGGTTACCTCTGCAAGCTCAATTCCTGCCTCGCGCGCAAGCTTGCGGACGATAGGCGTCACATAGCCGGTTTGGGGAAACCTGCGCAGGGGTAGATGCAGAAGACTGGGCCAGCTCGCCAGTTTCTGCAGTCTGAGCCAAGGATGCGGGAGTCGGGAAGGGGTTTACCGGTGCGGCGGGAGCCGGTGCAGGAGCTTGAGGTGCTGCGGAAGCAGGCACAGGGGCTTGCTGAACCGGAGCTGCAGGAGCCGCTGCAGGAGCAGCGGGTGCAGCAGGTTCGCTGGGGGCAGCAGAGGGAGCCTGAGCAGTAATCACTGCAAGGACAGTGCCAACCTCAACGGTCTCATCTTCCGGTACGCGAATTTCGCGAGGAAGCCGGAAGCGGGAGCGGGAACTTCGAGTCCACCCTTTATCGGTCGAAACTTCAACCAGCGGTTCATCGGCTTCAACTGCGTCGCCAACAGACTTCAGCCAGGTGGTCACGGTGCCTTCTGTTACCGATTCGCCAAGCGCAGGCATGACGACCTCAGTTCCGCTTACCGGTGCCGAGGCCGGCGCAGGCGCAGTGGGTGCGGGGACTGCCTCGGGAGCGGGTGCCGGCGTGGGTGCGCTTTCCTGTGCGGGAGCAGGGGCGTCTTGCGGGGCCTCGGAAGCATCACCAATGAGGGCCAGCTGGGTACCGACCTCGACGGTCTCGTCTTCGGGGACAAGAATCTGAAGAAGGACGCCTGCCACGGGGAGGGAACTTCAGAGTCGACCTTGTCGGTGGAAACTTCGACCAAGGGCTCGTCGAGCGCGACGGTGTCGCCCACTGATTTGAGCCAGGTGGTGACGGTGCCTTCGGTCACCGACTCGCCCAGAGCGGGCATGATCACTGCGGTTGCCATGTTCAATCTCCTTGTCGGTGACAGGTTAGTTGTGTGCGTGGAGAGGCTTGCCGGCCAGAGCCATGGCTGCCTCGCCAATAGCTTCATTTTGCGTCGGGTGAGCGTGGATGAGTGCTGCGAGATCCTCTGGGTAGGCTTCCCAGTTGACCATGAGCTCTCCTTCGCCAACCTGCTCGCCAATGCGCGTGCCAATTCCGTGGAATCCGACGATGGGTCCATCTTCCACGGAAACGAGCTTAATGAAGCCCGTTGCTCCAAGGATATTAGACTTTCCGTTGCCCGCAAGGTTAGTATTCGACCGTGCGCACCTTGTCGCCGTACTTTTCGCGTGCCTGCTTCTCAGTCAGGCCAACAGAGGCGATTTCGGGTTCGCAGAAGGTTACTCGTGGAATTCCAGACTCGTCCATCATCGTGGGGAGAGGCCAGCGATTTCTTCCGCCACAAAGATACCCTGCAGGGAATCCGCGGTGTGCGAGTTGAAGTCCGGGAACGATGTCTCCGACTGCGTAGATGTTGCCTACACCGGTGTGCAGTCGCTCATTGGTGAGAACAAAGCCGCGCTCCATCTTGATACCGGCTTCTTCGTAGCCCAAACCTTCGGTGACAGGACCGCGTCCAACTGCAACCAGGAGAACATCGGCATCGAAGGTCTTGCCATCTTCTGTTGCGACGTGAACACCGGAGTCGTCCTGTGTCGCGCTGGCGAAACGGGTATTGGTGTGGAAAGCAATGCCACGCTTGCGGAATGAGCGCTCGAGGTGCTTGGAAACCGCCTCGTCTTCGTTATTTGCAAGGTGGGGAGTGCCTCGATGATTGTGACTTCCGCGCCGAAGGAACGCCAGACGGAAGCAAACTCTAGGCCAATGACGCCGCCGCCCAATACGACAGCCTTCTGAGGTACCCATTCCATTTGAAGGGCCTGATCAGAGGTAATGATGCGGCCCGAAATATCCAAACCTGGGATTGAACGAGAATAAGAACCTGTCGCAAGAATGATGTTGCGGCCAACGATGCGCTGTCCGCCTACCTCAATGGTGTCAGGTGCAGCCAAACGGCCCCATCCCTGGATAATGTCTACGCCGCGAGATGAAAGCAGGCCCTGAACGCCTCGGTACAACTTATTAATAATGGAATCGCGATACTGGCCAACCTTTGCCATATCGATTCCCTGGAAGCTTGCCTGGATGCCGAAAGTGTCGGATTCGCGGACGGTGTCAGCAGTCTCTGCTGCGTGCAGGTAAGCCTTGGTTGGGATGCAGCCACGGTGGAGGCAGGTTCCACCAACCTTGTCACCTTCGATAAGGGCTACTTTCAATCCCAGCTGGGAGGCGCGTAAAGCCGCGGCATAGCCACCTGAACCCGCACCCAGAATCACGAGGTCGTATACAGACTCGCTCACGTGTTCCACTCCTTGATAATGAAGAGAACGGACCTTCAATGTCCGACTTAGGTCCCATTCTTCCACTACTCACTACTTTTGTCCGTCACAAAATCGTCTACTTAGCGGTTAGACAGCACACATGTTTTTCATGCAAAAAGTCGTGGAGTGCTGCAGAGCAACTAGTATGGCAGTGGATTAAGGAGGAAAGGTGAGCGAAGCGGTTCACGAGCAATCTCAGGATAATCGCCCACCCGCACGCGGATCGGGACGACTGGTTATTGCCCTGTACTGGATTTTTAGCGTCACTGTCACTCTTCGAGCTCTTGCTGATTCCTACTATCTTCGAGAGATACCGCTGTGGGCACGCATCATCGCGGTGCTTATTGGAGCATTTTACGTAGTTGCTGCTATTAGCCTGACGCACAATGGTAGGCGTATGCGCATCCTTGGATGGTGCATGATTACTCTGTGCCTTATCGGACCTCTTTGCGTGTGGCGTAGCTGGACCTTCCTTATCCTCAATGAGCCTGATGCCGAATGCTTGGAATGCTTTTCGGCGCTGACTTCGCCTATCTTTCACTGGTCGTTGCCGCTATCGGGGCCATATGGATGTGGGTTTCTAATCCTCGCAGGATCGTTGAAATTGCTGAGCAAGTAGAGCGACCCGGTAAGGGGATTCTTGCCTCGAAAAAATCAGAGGCCCCAGAAGCGGTGGATGAGGCGGAAGCAACCCGCGGCTAGATTCCCTTCGGGAAACCCAACTGGCGCCAAGCCTCGTAAAGAGCAATCGATGCGGAATTTGCAAGATTGAGTGAACGCACCCTGGAGCATCTGAATGCGAACGCATTGAGTGACACGTGGATGAGTCATTGCCCATTCAGGAAGACCGACCGATTCGCGGCCGAATAGTGAGGCCATCTCCATCGGCGTAGTGAACCTCGCTGTAATGATCTGAAGCATGTCCGGTAAATGCCCAGATGTGCCCGGGAATTTCGGCTAGCGCGTCTTCAAAATTGGAGTGGACCTTGACGTGTGCCAGATCGTGGTAGTCCAATCCCGCGCGCTTGAGCTTAGTAGTCGGACATGTCGAACCCCAGCGGTTCAACTAAGTGAAGAAAAGCTCCCGTACACGCAGCGAGGCGAACTGCGGCGCCGCTATTTCCTGGGATTTCAGGTTCAAGAAAAATGATGTGAAGCATGTCAGTTCGATGGTGTTTTGGTACGTTGCGGTCAAAGTTGCACGGGCGATGGTGTGTTCTATGGCCTCGAAAGAATACATTGCTAGTGAGGTGTCGTCATCGCAGCCTAGGGTTGGAATATCTAGGGCATGAACGGAAAAGATGTAGCGGTGGGGGACGGTCACCCTGCTGGCGGCGCGGCGCCGAAATATGAATGATCGCCGTGATCCCTCGAAGGTGGAAAGCGCTTCCGTCAAGTTCAAGATCAGAACTGCGGCCCGCGCGCAAAGAGATGTGCATGAGACGGGGATGTCGATCACCATCCAGTGCCAAAAAGCCTGATGGCGTGGGGGCATCTGGATCAAAGCAGGAAACAAAGAAGCTTTCTGTCTGGTCAGGGAAGCTGCTCCATTCTAAGTGCGGCGAGATATTGCCGCCTTCTGCTGTGTGCAGCCTTGGCATGGGGAGGCCGTTGCTTAGATCTTGCGACACTACGGTAAATGTTGCGCTGGGGGAAGCCCTCGTACGGGTTGGGAGCAAGAGGACGATCAAAGAGGCGCATGCTCATATTCTTTTCACTTCTTCAGAAGGAACCAAAGTGGACGCAAATGATGGGCAGGTGCATACACTAATAGAACACTTGTTCGATTGGGGTGATTTTATGAAGCGTTTAGACCTTGCTCGTCAAGTTCTGCGCGATACCGAAAGTCGCCTGGGGCTTAAGAAAAATCAGGCTTTTTCGGATCTTGCGTCGCGCTGTGTGGGGGTCTGGGAATACGGCGGGACTTACCCACAATTGATTCATGTCATTCTTTCTCTTGAGTCTCCAAGAGGGTTGCTGCGCTTTCATTGGAAGTGATGATTTTTGGCTGGGGAATATGCCTTTAAACAGGGATTGAATCTGGCGCGTTGCCTCTATGTTCCTCTTCCTGTGCGGATGCACAGGTAATCTCGCTTCTTCTTCCGCATTGTCGATTGGTCTATGTGGACCGTTGCTCATTAACCCTTCGTGATATGCGGCGTTTGGGTGCCCAGGTGCGAAAAGAAGAAACAATTTTGTTGACTAAGTGCCCATGGGTTGGCTTCAGTCGCCCATGGGGAGAAGAGCTTGATATTTATCAAAAGGCGGGATGATATGCGCTGTCTCATGGTGTGGATTCCCAACTGGGAAAATTAATGCTTTGGTCGTCGATATTCCTCCGGGGGCTCATGGGAGCAATTGAGGAACGCGGATTTCTTAAGACAGTGACTCCCTCTGCATGGAAATGCGGTGTGCGACAGGGGATGCGTGTGTCGATGGCGCGTTATTTATGTCCAGATCTCCTTATTCTTCAAAGTGACCCGCGTAGGGAATTGAACTCTTTCGAAGTAATTATTCAAGCTTGTGAGCAATGGGTTGCCGGTATCGCCTGTGCGTCCGGGTTGGTATGGGCTCCTGCCGCTGGAGCGGCTCGATGGAGCGGCAGTGAAGAACAGCTGGCTGAAAATATTGTTGATTCGATTTCTCGATGGAGCGGATCAGAAAGCAATGTGGGGATAGCATCCGGGCCCCTTGCAAGTTATGCGGCGGCAAGGCGCGGCATTATTGTGCCCCCAGAGCGGACTCAAGAGTTTCTCGACCATATTGATCTTTCGCCCTAGTGTCTTCCATTATTTCCCCACAAACAGCACGAGCAGCTCCAACAGGTCATTGATACGTGCCGCTCAGTGGGAGTGATGCAAGGGCGTGATTTGATGCGCATGGGAGAAAGTGCTCTGTATACACGTTTTGGGGATATCGGTCAGCAGCTCTACGAATTATTTAGCGGGAAAGATCTTTGGATTCCGAAACATGAAATTCCTGTACATGAAGTGCAAGTGGATGAGGAGTGTGAGGAAAGTATTGAGAATGAAGAACAGGTCTGCTTTCTGTTCGCGCCGTTTAGCGCGTCAAATCTGCGAAAAGCTTGAAAGAGAGCAGCTGCGTTGCTCGAGTATCGTGATCACCGCGCACGATCAGAGCTATGAAACTTACGAAAGACAATGGTGGGGAATCGACGGGGATGAAGAAGAAATTGCAGATCGTATTCGCTGGCAGCTTGTAGCTTGGCTTTCTGCTTCTGCTACCGAGGAGGGGCTGATTCGCGTCAGCGTTCAAGCCTTGCATTGCATCCCTTCAGCAGGGGTGAGCACTCTATGGAGAACACATCGCTCACCAAAGCGCGATTCGGCCCTTCGTAAAATTTGCGCTTATAAAGGCGAAGATGCTGTTCGTGTTCCATGTCTAATTCCTGGGTATACCCCCATGCAAAGAGCAGGATTTACCTGTATTGATCAAAGGGTGACGAGCTCCGGTGATCTCCTTTATCCTGAAGGCGCAGTGGAAGAGGCTCCCTCGAAGGTGTACCCCACGCCTCTTCCGGCTTTTCTTTACGCTCAGTCTTCTTTGCAAGAGGCATGCTACAAGTGGCAGTTAGTGATCGTTCTACGCTCACGCATAATCCCAAAGAAATTGTTGCAATAGTTTCGGGGCGACAACACCGATACGGGGTGCTTTCTTGGAAAGGTCCATGGAGTATGCCGCATTCGTGGTGGCAAGAGTCGGCCGAGGCCATTGTCCATACCCCCTGTACGCACTACCTCAGAGTGACTTGTGAAAATTCCTCGGATCTTCTGCTGATGTGGGAACGAGGCTCTGGAGTCTTGCTGGAATGTATGAAGATCATCAAGGCTAATCATTCACATGGGTTATCCTCAAAGGATGGGTGTGCCACCGATTCGTCAAGCTCTTCGCGCGTGCAGTGAAGAAGATTCAGTTGCGCTTCTTGGGCACGCCTTATGGGCGCAGGCGGCTCTTGCGGATGCGCGCGGTGATGTTCAGGAAATAGCTTGGAGCGATACCGAGGGCTTCGGCCCGCGTCCGCGCACCAGGTGTCATGTACCGAAGCGTCATTCGTTACGTAGATTCCTCAAAGACGCATCTTCATTTGACGTGTTCTTGTTATCTTGCAGGTGCTTGTGTCCATGCAGCTGCCTTGCTTCACCGTGCTCGGCGCGAATACGGCGAAGATTCTTCAACTCAAAATCCGGCAGGCTCCGCGTGGATGAGTGAGTTTGAAAGCTTGTTATCCACAGATGGTGCTCAAGCTATGGGGCTTATTGTTGATGCCCACGATCCTGCTCAACCGGTATGGCTGACCTGCTGGTTCTTCTTCGCAATCAAGAACCTCGACGTCTCAGTTGGTCTGAACTTGCACAGTCACAGTGGAGTGGCCTTCTGGATACGCTTTCGCCGCATCACCTCACAAGCTTGCGACGTCTCTACCAAAGCAGTAGAAAGTCGCGTGAATATTCGCCTGGCAGCTATGACGTCTCGCTGGAATCACTGGATCGTAGTGCACCCATCTGGCCTCTATGAGCTTCAAAAATCTGGGGTTGTACTTCTGACACCACAACTCCATCGATTCGATTTTTCAGATGAGTTCTTTTGTGCTGCGCGATTGATATGAACCTCGGCAGAAAAGGACTTGAAGTCTGCTATAAACGTGAACAAATTGACTGTGGGCTGGTACAAGCTTGCCTTTTTCCGCGACGTGCTGATGAGATGGGACTGACTTTCATTGATGGAGGAGAAGGTGCAGTTGCAGATCCCATCGATCAAAACGAGCTGGCCCCTCAACGAGGTTTGTGTTCGTATTCCATTGGCTGCAATTGGAGATTTCATCAGGAATGAGCTTGCCGCACTTTTGCGCACGCTACCGAGTGTATATCTTCGATGAGGACTTTCCCTTTGATGACCTCCAGCCACAGTTGCGACTGTAGCCTGCGGGAGCGAAATTCGCAGTATGCCTATAGTGTGCTGGGCGGTGGATTACAGCTAGAGAAAAGCGGTTCGCTCTTATTTGTCCGCAGACAAAAAATTAGTCATCTGAGCGACTTCTCTTGCCCATGACTTTGACGTTGCCCACGCGGCATTACGCGCCTACTTTCCTGCTGCCTCGTTGGCACCAACACTTCACGAACTGCTCATCCCGCTTCCGAAAGTCCCCGAGCTGCTTCGTGCATTAAAAAATAGCTGGCCGGTGGATTCGGTGACTTGGGATATTGATCAGCATCTTGAAGAGACTCGCATCGTTGACGAGAAGGTGCAGATTAATGCGCAGATCCAGGCAACGGATTCTCCAGACTGGTGAATTTGCGCGTTACCGTTCGCGTCGGAGATGAAGAATTGCCGATCTCTCGCAGTCCTCAGTGCGCTCTCTGAGGACCAAGACTATATTCGTCCTCGATAATGGTCGTTGGCTCCATCTTGAAGGCGTTGATATCGATCGCTTACGCCTGCTTCTTAGCAGGCGGCGCAACTTCACCGATCGCGTTCTCTTGATAATATTTCGCTGACAACCTCCCAATTTGGACTGTGGGAAAACCTGAGCGAGTTTGTTGATACGCGTGAAGAAGATCAGCAATGGCGAAGACGCACTGACGGTCCTCAGAGTTGGCTGAGGAAGAAATAGATAGTGCCCGTCGAGGATGAGCCACGGAATGCGTCCCTTATCAGGTAATTGGCTCGCATTGGGATCTCAATCAGAATTCGGACCGGTTTCAGTGTGTTCTTGACCGATCGACTATGGGGACTTGGAAGACAAGGCAGATCCTGGGGGCAATTGAAAAGTATCGACGTTATACCAGCCAGCCCGTTCTGGTTGTCGTCCCCACCAGCGTCATGTCGAGCTGGCGGGATGAAGCTGAAAGTTGCTTCCCGAAAATGGCGCTTTCTCTCATTCAATCAACCTATGCGCGTGACCCACAGGGATGGAATGGGCTGATCGCGCGGATGTTGTTGTTACCTCGCATACGCTCTTTTCGCATCGACTCGTGAGCAGTGGAAAAGTAGAGAGTTAGCGGGAGTTGTTATCGACGAAGCTCAAGCTGTCAAAACCCGCGCACGCAACTGTATCGATACCTGAAAGATCTACCTGTTGCCTGGCGGGTGTGTATCAGTGGAACTCCTATTGAAAAATCTCTTGAAGATCTCTGGTCGCTGATGTCTTTAGCGGTCCCGGGCCTCCTCTCAAGCCATTCTTCTTTCAATGAGAAATTTCGGCGCCCGATTGAAGCAGGACGCTCGCCTGATCTTCTCAATCTTTTGCATTCGCTGATTGCTCCGTTTGTTCTTCGACGGACGAAGGAAGGAGGTCGCGCCCGAGCACTGCCGGCGCGTGTTGAAACTCTTCTTCCTGTGCCGCTCGGTCGTAAACAGCGCGACAAATTTGCAATGACCGCTACTTGACCCGCAGGCGCGCGCATCTTCTTCATCTTGAGCTCGGTAAATGACACTCGTGAACGATTTGAGGTTTTGGTTGCGCTTACGCGCCTTCGTCAACTGTCTTTGGATCCCGCCCTAGTTGATCAGCGGTATGACTCTGTCGGCTCGGCAAAGATTGACCTGCTATGCGAACACTTGGAGCAGATTCTCCGCTGGGGCATAAAAGTCTCTGGTTTTCAGTCAATTTGTTGCTTTCTTGGAACGAATTCGTCATTCCTTTAGGAGCAGCGTGGGATTTGCCTCCCTTTTTCTTGAAGGAAAGACACGTAACTGTCATGCGGTGATCGATGAATTTCAGCATGAGACGTTCAGGTGTTCTTAATTTCCTCAAGGCAGGGGAGTGGGACTTACCCTGACTCAGGCGATTAGTGTCTACATGATGGACCCATTGTGAATCCTTCAGTTGAGGCGCAGGCAGTTAATCGTGCGCACCGTATTGGTCAGGATCGCAGGGTAAATGTCTATCGCTTGGTTGCTCAAGACACCATTGAAGAAAAGGTGTGTCAGCTTCAGGCTCACAAACAGTTGCTTGTTGACAGTGTTGTGGGACAAAAACTTGGGGAGAGGGCGCTAGTTCCGCTGATATTCAGCAGCTGCTGTAAGCTCATCAAGAAGATCAGGATGAGCGCGTTTAGCTCGCTCTTTCTTGAGAGCCAAATCACTGCATATCGAGACATATGTTCGATATCATCGATTGGGTGAGGATCCCATCACTTTGCTGAGCTACACGCGCATTCGTACTTCACCTTTCTTGAAGGGGTAGATGCGCCAGAGGACTATGTTTCTTCGGCTCAAAATCTGGATCTAGTGCTCTTGCCTGCACTGGAAGTCGATGGAATGTATTCCTTTATTCGGGCTTTACAGGCAGCAAAGAATCTTCTTTTCGCTCTTATTGGCAGCGGAATTGACTCTAGATGCAGGACAGTTCTCCGATATAAGCTCATCAAAAGAAGTCGCTCAGGGGGTAGGGGGTTTACCCAAGGGGTAGGGAAGATCGTGAATTCGCCTTCCTGTCACTTACGACCTCAGCGCAGGGGTATCGGGATCTGTGTCATCTTGAGCGAGTACACGCTGATTCTTGTGATGCCCAGGAAAGTCTTTCTCGGCCTCGAGTCTGCAAGTCAGATGGGGATATCCGTATTTTGACGGGAGGAGGCAGAAGGGCCTCTGCGGCGGATTTTTGCATGCGCAGGGGCATGCACAGCGCCGATCGGTTCTTTAAGGACCCTCATCGCTCTATTTTGGGCGTGACCGCAGTTTCTTCTTGAGAGCGTCGCTTGATGCCTGGGCAAGATGATCTCGGACGCGAGCTTGCTGAACTTGCTCGCTATTGTCATGCGACTCTTGTCGCAAGTGCTGCTCCTGTCATGGCCTCATCCGCAATCGAAATATCCGAGCGGATCTTTTGTGCTCATTTGAGGCAGGGGACGCAGTCTTGATGATCTTCAGTATCGACTTCCAGCACAGCATGCTTTCCTGCGAAGTGCCGAAGAAATGCTGGTCTGACATCGTAGTGCGCACCTCAGGCAGTGAAACAATGCCTTCGAATGCGCAAGCGAGTACTACCCTTATCTTTTGATTCCTTGGATCTTCCTGATACTGGAAGTTCCCCAGGCACACGACGATTTCTCTGGCTCAGGAACTTACCCTATTCTCAGCAGTAGAAATTTACGGTGAGCGCAGTGCTTATCCGCAGGCGTGGCAGGTGATCGATCGTGAGCTGGCAATTATCGAAAAACTAGATTTTGCGGCTGTTTCCTGATTGTTCATGACATCGTCGATTTTTGTCGTCGCTCTGGGGATCATGTGTCAGGGCAGAGGGTCAGCTGCAAAATTCTGGCTGTCTGCTACTGCTTGGGTATCACAGCTGTTGATGCGATCAAGCATCATATGCACCTCGAACGATTCCTTTCTCGGGGCGATCAGGGCCGATATCGATCGATATTGATGCGCACGTCGTGAAGAAGTCAGTCATTATATGTATCGCCGCATATGGGCGGGGCGCGCGCAGGGTCGCGACCGTGATTACTTATCGTTCGCAACTGGCCTACAAGGATGCAGCTCGAGCTTTGGGGATTGCGCCTGATAGCGTGCCTACCGCGCTCAGCGTCCGGGAGCGCTCCCAAAGTAATGACTCATCGATTTCGCAAGAAATGCTTGGAACCTGCGCGCAGCTTCTGAGCGGTCTTCCACGTCATATGGGCATTCATTCGGGAGGCATGATTTTGACGAAGCAACCCGTGAGCGAGGTATGTCCCATCCGTTGGGCCCCGAACAAGCGGACGCAGCGTCATTCAGTGGGATAAAGAAGATTGCGCTGATGCCGGGCTGGTGAAGTTTGATCTTTTAGGACTGGGGATGTTGGGGGCGCTTGAGGAGATCTTTGATTCTCTTCACGAATCGGGCGTGCGAAATTCTCGGGGAAAAGTTCTTTCTTTATATGAACTCGAAGATGAAGATCCTAGGGTGTATGACCTCCCTGTGCGGCTCGATACAGTGGGGTTTTTCAAAGTGGAATCACGGGCAGATGAATGTACTTCCTCGGCTTCGGCCTCGGTGTTTTATGACGATTGTCATCGAGGTTGCCTTGGTGCGTCCGGGACCGATTCAAGGCGAAGCAGTCCATCCCTACCTGCGTCGTCGCCGGGGAGAAGAGAAGGTGAGCTATCTGCATCCACTTCTTCGTCCTGCTTTGGAAAAAACCTTGGGAGTTCCCCTGTTCCAAGAACAGATGATGCATATTGCTATGGATGTTGCAGGCTTCTAGCGCTACGCAGGCGGATGAACTCCAGGCGTGCTATGGGTTCGGCATCGCGCAGCATCCAAAAAGATGCAGAAGCTTCGTGAGCCTTTCATGAAGGTTTACGCCAGCGCGGTATTCCTCAAAAATGTCTGCGAGAAATTTTTACGCAGGTTCAAGGATTTTTGCCGATTTTGGTTTTCCTGAATCGCATTCCTTTTTCTTTCGCCTACACTGTGACGCATCGGCTTGGTTGAAGGTTCACTACCCCGAGCATTTCTGATGCAGGAGTTTTGTCTCATCAACCGATGGGCTTTTATTCGCCTTCCTCGCTCATTCATGATGCACGAGGCCATGGCCTGCTTGTGTGCCCGCCTGACGTTAACCTTTCGGCTGAGAAAACCAGGGTTCTCCCCATCAATGAAATTGAGCGTGTCATTGGCGCGCAGGCGCTTGCCGAGGCGCGTGGAAAGGTAGTCCCCAGGAAAGAAGGATTGGTTGATTCTCATGCGCAGTGGGGATCGTGATAGGGGCTTGATGCTATTAAAGGGGCTGTCGATCTCATGTATCCAGAGGATTGTGCGCGAACGATCAGGATGGCTTGTATGCGAGGTTTTGAGCAGCTGGCATCAGAGCTGAGCTCAGCGTTGATCTGGAAAGAATCGCTCAGGCGGGAGCCCTAGATTCTTTGGGATATGAGCGACGCGAAGGAATCTGGGCAAGCGGGAGCTTGGGTCAAGACGGAGGAGATATTGAGGAATATCAACCAATGCTTGATGGCTTTGGCTTGGAATATCATCTTCCCGAGCTCCCACCTTTTGGATGATTATGCCCGCATCAATTTGGACTATGAGTCCATGGGGATATCGCCCAAACAGCATCCTTTTTGTGCTTCTTCTTCACGACATGAACGCTCGGGGTGACGCCTGCCTGTCGGGTCACCGCGTGTAGAATCATTGCTCGCATCAGAGTGGGGGAATTGTACCCATCGTCAGCGTCCCAGTGGTGGCGGGCGTCCTCTTCCTGAGCGTGAAGATGGAAACCGGAAGTGTGAACGTTACAGTCACCGAAAACACATGGCAATTTCGCCAAGAGGTCATGCTCCGGCGGTTAGTTGTCGACAGCTACATGAAAATATGTATGGGACACGAAGCGCTACGCGCCTGCGTATCTATCCGATGAATACGGAGCTATGCGTGCGTTCACGCGATTTTCAGTTAAAGCGGGGTTATGCGCGCGCGCGAAGGCAAGTCAGAGCTCAAGAAGATCGACCAAATCACTGAAATGATTGGGATCGCAAATGATTGCTCGAAGCCCAGCGGTGAAAGTTCCCACCAGACACCAATACCTACGACGACGGGGTGCCAAAAAGATACACTGTGTCCCATAATGAGCGGTTGAAGAATATGGCCTTCGATCTGGCCAATCAACGCAATACCAAACCAACAATTGCGGCGGTGACAATGCCCTTGGCTGCAAGAGCAACGATCATGGCAAGGATCATTGCTGTTGGAGCACCAATAAACGGAATGAAGGCGCCGATGAACACTCAAGATCCCCAGCGCAGGAGCTACAGGGGACTCAATATCTGCAAGAAGATGGCAGCAAATAGACCATCTAGTTTCCAGCCACCCAGCGGATGGTTCCTCGTGCATCGCCGGAGAAAAGTTGCCCGCTTCCGGCCCCTGCGCTGCGCAGTTTCGTTACCGCTCGCCGGTGATAGGGAAGGGCGCGCAAACCACGCCCACATCTGGCTGCCGGGTGCGAGAAGAAATCGTAATGAAGAAGGAAGGACGAGGACCGAAGCTTGGCGACGGCGGCACTCGATACATTCGCCACAGTCTCGCTTCGCAATCCCGACCAATTCGAGGCGAGATTGCTTGCCTTGGTTCATCAGGTTTCATTCAGATGGGTAGAGATCGTTGATGGGGGATTTGGAAAGAGTTTGAGATGGGAGCAAAGGTCGAGAGACAGCTTCACAAGCCCGTTTTCGACCTCGACGAAGAAGGTTTTGGCCATTGGCCAGCGATCGAGGTGATCACCAGTGTCATGGGTGCGACAAAAGTGCCGATGAAAGCCAGAAGAGAGGCAAAAACAGCTAGCCATCGATTCAACCAACGGCTGAGGAAATTTGTCAGGGGATTCAATATTGCGGTGAGAAGAAGTGCAATAAAGATCGCCACGAAGACAGGGGCTGGCCTGAGCAATTGCGAAAACCACCGCAGAGAGTGACAATGATGACGCCGATAATTGCCCATGAGCCTACTCCCGCCTGGGCAAGCCAGCGAGGCACAAAAGGCTTACCGGGTCGTGCCGTTAAGAACTCGGCGGCTACTGGAGGGCGGTCGCGTAGGCGGGGTCCACTGGACTCTCGGTGGAGCCTGGTGGTATCGAGGCGCCGCCTGAGTTCCACTGCGCGCCTTAAGACGTGCAGCAGTATGATCCCAGTCGTTGAGCTCCTTGGGAGAGAGAGGTGACAAGCGCCCGTGAATGACGAATGAGGCGCGTGCTCAGCGCTGAGGTTTCTCACTCATTCTTGTCAGTCTTCTGCTCTGTTGCTGTATCGCCGGGGAGGCGCGCTTACGTCGCTGCCGCGGCCTCGCCAATTGCTCTTTGAGCACTTTCAATCATCTCAGTTTGCAGGGGTCAGGCTGCTCCTTGACCTGCGGCGCATGACTTTACCCAGCGGATTGCGGGGGAAGGTCAGTGATGATCGCAATCGACGTGGAAGGGCGTAGTGAGAGACGTACTTCTCGGCACGCTCCGGACTTGTACGCAGGGTAATCATGGGCGCTGTCATCTTCCAAGATCAGCGCTGCGGTATCACTATTCGCGGGCTTCTCCTGCGGGAAGCCCAACCGCCCGCAACATCCTTGACACCGGGCATTGAGCGGTGCTGCTTCGACTTGAGAGGGGTAGACGTTGAAGCCACCCGGAAAGGATCAGTTCCTTTTCTTGCGATCGGACATCACAAGAAACCGTCCTCAGTGATCGCAACGTCCTCGGTACGCAACCATCGTCTCAGTGAAAAGCGCGAGCCGTTTCTTCCGGGCGCATCAGGTAGCCACTAAGACCTGAGGGGCGTTTAACGATGATCTCACCGGGGTGCCGTCTTCAACATCGATGCTAGGGTCTTTGAAACGATCACTAAGCGGACATCGGTCGAGGGGAAAACGAGTCCCAAAGCGCCGTGGTACCGATTATCGGCGAGGGCGAACCGGCGATAACGGAGACGTCTCGGACATCCCGTATCCCTCGATAATCATCCCATCGAGTTGCCCTCTTCCCATTTGCTGGGCCAAGGTCTTCGAGAGGGCATCGCACCGCAAATCGACCACTAATCGTCTTCAGAGAGCATTCTTTTTCAGCGGCGCGATTCATCACGTCGTTCGAACATCGGGGAACAGCGACAAAAGAAAAGTCACAGGTCGACGCTTATGCGCTGTATGACCAAATCGACATCGAACTTTGGAAGGAAACGGTGCGTGGCAACAAGATGAACTGCGGCGCACATGAAGAGAAGGTCAATCCATAGGCGTGAAGTAGGGCAACAGTGAGTAGAGGTTTCAGCACCTTCGTGAAAGCTTCCATACCCACATGCGACATTACGGATTGACATTCGTTCCAATGTTGCGGTGGGTGAGAGAACTGATTTCGGAACGCCATTCGTAGCCACCGGTATGGAAGGATCACCGCTAAATCATCGCCGGCTGCTTGGGGGTATCAGGATGAACCAGTCGTGCGTGAGCGACTGCTCTGATCCCATGAGCCAGGGCATCTTTTAGGGCGCCGCGGTAACGCATCGTCTGTGCGCCGGTGCCGTGCCTCCGTTCAGTTGGAGCTTTAAAGCGCGCGCCAGAGCGCGCATTTCGCCGAGATATCGACGGTGGATCGTATCTAGCGGTTTATCCCTTGCCCTCGCGAATAAAATGCGTCAACCGATTTTTCCCCAGACGACGATTGCAACTTTCCCGCGGTGGCGATCGAGGTAAGCGGGTGAATTTCCCTTCAGCAGGTGCTGCTAAAAGCGGATTGTGCTTCGTGCAGCGCAGCGACGACACCACCGCGCATGCAGGCATAGAAAGCAACGCTATGATGCCTGGGGGCAGTTAGGAAGACAGATGGCATCAGACATCGCTCCGCCACGGCGCAAGCCTGTCTCGATCAGTACCTGCGCGGCGCGAAGCGCCCTGAGCGCCGAGCTGAGCGTATGTCAGCGTAGCGCCGAAGTAGTCAACTGCAATGCGTTCAGGGTAGAGCCGTGCAGAGGTCTCCAAAAGAGTGATCAGCGATGTATCCGGCACGGGTACCTCTAGTGGCGTTCCCGGGTCGTATTGCCTGCGGGATTGCAAGTATGAGGTCTGAAACCATGTCCATCCTAGGAAAACTACTGCTTACGTTAGCGGTTAGCGCGCGTGGCGCCTGAAAAACGCCCAAGCATTTCCTCTTTCAAATCGCTGAATATTCACCGTTGTCAATCGAGTGACGAATGGCATCGACTAGACGAACGGTGAACCACTCGTTGTGAATCGTTGTCAGCGTTGAGGCCAAGATTTCCTTTGCCTTAAACAGGTGGTGGACGTATGCACGGGTGTAATGAGGTGCGGGTATAACAGCCGCAGCCCTCGACCAGGGGTGAAGTCACGCTTCAGGCGGGCGTTTGTAATATTGACGACCGTCAGGAGTGGTGCTGCATTCGCGCAACGCGAGGAGGGTTCACGCAATCAAGATGTCGCACCGGCCTCGACACCGGAAAAGGTCGTCGGGTTCGGAAATACCCAGAAGGTGGCGAGGACGATCCTCGGGAAGCTCAGAACTCACCCAGACGGTGTTTCCAGATTTTCCTTCTGCAGCGCACCGCCGATACCGAACCCATCGAAAGATCTGACCGTTAACGTCCATCTCCAGCCAAGGTGCGGGCGGCATGTCGGCGAAGATCCTCGTATTGCGCTCTGCACCGCCCCAGAGCTGTGGTGCGCTTTCCGGCGCGCTTCGTTGGTGAGACCTTCGTGAATACAAACACTGACGGGCCCATTCATGGGTACGTTCAAGAGATTCTTCTTGATAGAAACGAGGTGAAGCAGCGAGTCAGCTCATGTCGAAGGCGAACATGATGTCCGGGCCCATTCGTACTGAATGCTCATCGATACTTCGGGGAAGAAGCGGTAGCCTCGAACCATCGATGTGACTTGCGGAAAAATCACGCCCTCTTCATCGACGACTGCACGCGAAACCTTGACAGCCTGCTTATTGAGTTTGGGATCATCAGAAGCTTGCTTGACCGCTGAACTCGGCTGGAAAGCACTTTCTCTTAAACCCGAGACTAGAGAAAGAACCTGAAACCGCCAGAATCCGTGTGGGTCGGGGCCACTTCTAATTCATGAAGACCTACGCCACCGGCCTCACTCAACAATGTCCGAGCCAGTTTGTAACAGGTGGTATGCATTGGCAAGTACAGCCTGTGCTACTCAGATCGCGCACCATCTCGGGGGTAAGGGCTTTGACGTTTGCTTTTGTTCCAACCGGGATGAATGCAGGGTAGAAATAGTGCCGTGGCTGCGGTGTGAATCCGTGCCGGTTCGTCTAAGCCTGGGCCATAGTCAAGTCGCGTTCGGCAATCAAAACCACGATTGCGATCCGAGGTCGGGAAGGGCCCAATGAACTCAGCTGGTCTGCTCAGCCAATTGGAGGAAGCACTCGTGCCAAGACTCGTCGCTCTTCGGGTGCTCAACGCGCGCACCAACGCAATCACGCGGTGGTGATGGGCAAGAAGACAACTTCAATACTGACCTTAGACGTAGCCAGTAACGATGTAGTTCACGAATTCCATTCAGGATGATGCCCGCAAAAGCAATCGTGCGAAAAATTACGGTGTCGAAAGCTTCGCCAGCAAAGGTTGAACCGATCAGACGCGCCCACAGATGCTTGGCGCCCCAGCGCTGCCTGATTTTCACCAAAACCAGCAGTTCATGAGCTGGCCTACCAACATCCGTAGATCGAAGCGGCAACGTGCGGGACAAAGCCGGGGACTGGCAACAAAAGCATCCTGATTTTTCGTGTGCAGGGCCCGGCTGGGATTGACCGAACGACCCAGAAGGTGAGCGAGGCCAAAGAGAGGCTGCGAAGCCGCAGATGAGTGACCCGACGTGCCCGCGCAAAGCCCGCACACCTCAGGAGAGAACGTCACCAGAATGCCAGGTGAGCGGGAAAAAGGACAGCACCGCCATCAAAACCAGCAGGTGGATTGGGCTACCCGCATCAAGCGCCGTGACCTTCGTTGCTGCTGCGATATATCAGGAAATGCTCTCCATGTGGGAAAGCAACGAGAACTAACAGCAACAATGTCAGCCACACACGGGGGCTGTGCACCCGTGTCGGCGTGCGCGGTCACCAAACTCCTCAAGAAACTTTCTATGCGCGTAGGTTTTAACCCTTCTATTGTGCCCTGCTTGGTGCGTGAGCATGCGCGCTGGAGGCACCCCGTTAGAATGACAGAGTGGATCAATGTTTCTCACTTTTCCTGCGATTCGGTCCGCGCGAGCTCATTTCAGATGCCTCTTTTAGGATTGATAAGGGATGTGCATCGGATTAGCTGGTCGCAAACGGTGCGGGTAAGACAACGAGCGATGCGGCTCCCTGGCGAGAGGTTAAAGACCACGGCGCTGCCTCAGCATGAAAGGCGCAATTGCACGTGGCGGAACTGTTGCCGCATCGCAAGATCCACGCGAAGGCGATCCCGATCAACTGGCGCGCGACCGAGATTATTTCTGATTCGCGGTATCGATGCGATCATTAAGAGAAAATCAAGCGTGCCGAGACAAGAAATGTCGGCGACAGAGCAGTGCGCGCCAGCAAAAAGGCTATGCTGGAGCGTCACGAACCGTCTCGACCATGTGAATTTACCCAGGCGAAGGCGGGTGCGCGGCGGAGGCACGTACAGATTGCTCACTCGTCAGGGCCTAGATGATCGCGTATTGCCAAGACTCTCTCAACCCCTGTCGGGCGGTCAGCGTCGAAGGGTTGAACTTTGCATCGTGTGCTTTCGGGGCAGATGCCCTGCTGCTTGACGAACCGACAAATCACCCTCGATCCACGGCTCCATTCTGTGGCTTCGTGACTGGATCAAGACTCTTTCCGGTGGTGTCCTAGCGATCTCCCGACGTACTGTGAAACTTCTGTCGCTGTGAATCAGGTGTTCTACTTGGACGCCAATCGTGCGCATGTCGATATGTTATGTGTGCCTCATTTTAGGTTGGGCTGCATGCCTCAAACAGCGCGAGGAAGATGAGAGACGACGCATGAGAAAAGAACGAGCTGTCGCGCTAAAGAAAGCCGAATAATTTGCGCAGCGTAGGGGCGAAAATGCGCGAAGGCACACGAAAGCCGTTGCTGCTCATCAGATGCTTCGTCGCGCCGAGAATTGGTCGCCTCTGTAGGAAGTGAACAGGTCCAAGAAAAGGTTGCAGCGGCTGCGTTTCTCGAACCGCTTCCCTGCGGAAAAGTACCGTTGAGTGCGCGGGCCCGTCAAAGAGCTACGGCTCTTTGGAGGTTTTACTGGTGTTGATCTTGCCATCGACTGCGGTTCTGAAAGTTGTCGTCTTGGGGCTAATGGTGCCGTAAACAACTCTTCTTCGCCTACTTGCTCGCGTTGAAAGAACCCGATAGTGGGGAGCTAGTTGAAGACGGTCATGGCCTCAAGCTTGGCTACTACGCTCAGGAACACGACACCCTAGATATGAATGCCACTGTTAAGGAAAACATGGCTCATAGCGCCCCGGGGTTTGACGATACTCATGTGCGCAATGTCTTGGTTCAATTCCTATTCAGCGGAGATGATGTCGACAAACCGACACACGTACTTTCGGGTGGAGAAAAGACTCGCCTTGCCTGGCAACCTGGTTGTTTCAGGTGCAAACGTTCTCCTCTTGGATGAGCTGACGAACAACTTGATCCCGCCTCGCGCGAAATTCTGCACGCACTCCCACCCTCATGAGGGCGCGGTCGTTCTGGTCACCCACGATCCGGGTGCCGTGACAGCACTTGCCCCCGAACGCGTGCTGGTTCTTCCCGATGCCGATGAAGACCTTTGGGATGATTCCTATCTGGACTTGGTGACACTCACCTAAGCCCAGATAGAACAAAGCACGAGGCCGCTATCTCAACCGATGTGCGATTGCGTCGCAATCGAGTTCCCTGAAGCATCGCGGCGCTCGTCGAGCGCGGGAAGCTCACCGGAGCGCACCAGCCGAGTTGCTCGTCAGGGTGATCCCCAACCCACGCAATATCCATAGGCGATCCCTTCCGCGGAGGGAAACGCTGGACGCGCACGCGCTTGCGCCCTCGTCCCTTGTAGGGATATGCGGCAGGGAGTAACTCTTCGCTGTTGTTTGTCCTGTCCCCGGGAGGCTCCAGTCTGCGCGGCTACATGGTTACAACTACAGCCCGTCCGCCGCTGCTCACCGCCCAGAATCCCAGCATCGCTTTCGCTCGCCCATCTGAGCTTCATTCCTGCCATCTCCCGAGGCCGTGCGTCCCTTGTGGACGGACCTTCTCGGGCCGGAGCAAGCAAGAAGCTGAGCGTCGGAGGTGATGAAAACAAGGTCGGAGGTGTCGCTGCTGGGGCCAAAACGACCAGTTCATCTCCCTTTCAAGCGAGATGACTCCCCCATCCGTCGCGCTGCAGTACATCGTCAAACGCTTCGACGATCGCCCATGCGTGTGCGCATTGCCACTGACGGTATCGCCTGACCGTCAAGCAGGCCGACCGCAGGCGCATCGGTGTGGACTGCAGGGCACTGGGTGCCGCCGCGGCGAAGGACAATCCGGTCTCAAAGCGCGAAGTGCGGGGAGACCAACGACATCGTCGCGGTGGTGGCAAGGCCATCGGAGGTCGCCGACCGCAATCCAGAACGAGCAGAGGTCGAAAGCTGCGCACGGATCCCACGTCGCGAGGCGCGAGGACCGGTCGACCGGATCTGCACCCTTCTACTTCGCCAGTGATCCCGCCGCCGAGAGGACCATAACACACGGATCATCGTGGGAACTTCGGAGCGACACGGTCGTCAGCTTTCCCAGTTGCTGCGGGATTGCAGCGAGCGCGGCGCCGGGCTGTGCTTGGTCGACCTGGCTGCCAGGTTGCTGGTCAGCAGCGTCCGACGAGGCGTTCCCAAACGTGCGGCAACCCCAGAAAGCTCGGCTGATGAGGCGTAGAGACGATCTTGGAGAAGCTGGCAAGATCCTTCCAGCTCTGGCGGTAATCTTCGCACTGAGCCCACCACGTCCAGTTTCGAGTTCGATGCGAGAAAATTTTGTGAGTCGACGCAAACGCAACTCAAGAATGTGGTTTGCCCGACTTCCAGAGAGGTCGGAAAGCAGTTTGAAGGCGCCCGCGCGCGGTCTCGACGTCATCGGAAGAACGGATGATGGCAACAACATCGATCGATATCGAGAACGCGGATGAGTAAGCCCCTCAACCAGATGCAGGCGATCACGAGCACTTTCCAAGGCGCGGAAGTTGTCGTACCGCGAGTTGTGACATCGATTCGATGGTCAAGGAAGACCCGGAGCATATCTTTGAGCCCCAGCGTCCTTGGTTGGCCATCAACCAATGCAACCGCGTTGATCGAGAAGGAATCTTCCAGAGGGGTACGAGCATAGAGCTGTTGGAGAACCGCTTCTGGATTAAATCCGGTTCTTAATCTCGATGACTCAACCGCAAACTCGTGAATACGGTCAGTGAGGTTCTGAACCGCCGAGATGCCCTTCAAACGACCGGCAGAAACATCTTCTATCTGATCTTCAATGACCTTTCGTCCGGACCACAAGCGAGCTTCCAGACGACAAGATCCATCTCGCATGTGGTCACACAAGCTCCATCCTGACCTTTGCGCTGAGTCTTGAATGCGCGGCCTGTTTCATAGGCGTCCTTAATGCCTCCGCCAGACGACGCCGCTCTCCGGGTAGATCAGACCGGGGCACATAACGCATGAGATCTCGCAACGGAGGCATCGGGACGCTTGAGAAGATACTGAGCTGCAGCAATAGTTTCGAAAGATTGTGAGGGCGCGATATTCGTCGCCATGCCCACAGGCGATCACCAGCGCGCACCATTGACGAGAAGTGTTGAGGGAAACCGGCAGGCAGCACCTCCGGCATGCACGAATTGATTGTCGTAGTTTGGACGAAGCTGACCGTGCCCCATCAAGAGAGGCGTACCTGGCATCCAAAGCTGCTGACGTCCGTGCTTCGGTAGATGAACGCGGCAGCCGGACCGACATCAACGAGAGAACCGAAGCTCCATGTCCGTCAACCAAGGAGTCAGCAGATTGAATGGCTGGAGCCCAACCGACGTGCATCGTGGTGATCGCCGAGTCGTCAGCGTGGAGCGCACGCAACCTCACCGATACAACTCGTTGACCTCACGTGACCATCGATTGTGACGGAGCCCATCTGGTCCCATTCTGGAAAAGAATGCGGCGTTGAACAGGTCTTTAATCCGATCACGTGCATCAGGAAGAGCTCGCATGGATGAGCAGAAACTGCGTATTCAAGGAAGCGAACCCCTCTACTTTCTGTCGAGACATCGATTTCGGTGATGTTCTGACTCGCATCGGGAGGTTGAGCTTTCAGTCCTTCGCCTGTATGGGTCGATTTCACGACAACTGGCGTAAAACCGCCAGGTACACGCTCGCCTCGATAGAATTAGACGGTGAAATTATTAGATCGCGATATCGAAACGTGCTGCTGTCTTTTTCCTGACCTTGCAATTCGAGCCGTTCATCGCCTGCTTGGTATCGAGAAGAGGTCCGCGCATCGCTTGTCCAGGTTGCGCTGCAGTTCGATCGCAACAATGTTCCGTCACTTAACAGTTCTTGTTCCCACTCAGAGTCGCTTTCATCCAGGTGCACGCTGATGAGGGGGATAACCACAAGCGCTGTTGCAGTTTCACGCCCGTCCCATTCGTGCGTGATATCGGGAGTCTCAGTTCAAAGAGGTGACTGCTGATCCCACTCAAGCGACATGAGGTCTCTGGAGATGACGATCAGCATCGATATGGGCCTCAAAAGCGCAGTGATATCGAACAGTTGCGCTGTGATGATCCGACATGCCGCCGATCGCGGTTTCATGGCGCGAAAGCTATCCTGATGATATTTCGAGTCTCGCAGCCAGCAGATGGCCTCACGGACATATACGGATGCTTCAAAGTTTTCGCTGATGCTCTTTCTCGGAGGTGGTCCGCAATGCTCACTGGGATCATCTTCACGCTACAGGAGCAGCCTTACCGAGCGCGGATGATTTTCGCCCGACGGTGCAGTGATTCCCGCAGTGATGGGAGCAGTCGAAACGAACTGCTCGCGCCCTGATCTTCTCATACAAGGTAGACCAGAAACGTGCGAAAGCCGTCAGAAGTCATTCTGGCTGACGGCCTAGGCCTCATTCCTTGATGGATCACTTAGCACGCACGTCAACCTTCGCGGACTCCGACGAGATCCACACTCGCTTACCTCAGTCGTCCCTCGACAACGGCTGCAGGTATTACCGCCTGCGTGGTGCTGCGGTCAGCCTCCTCGCCGTCACCCGCATGGTTGGTTACAGCGTCCTTCACGGAGAGCACCTCTTTCAACCCTCGGCCTTCACGGATGGGATTGATCCAACGCAGTGTGCAAGAATGCCTGACCTTCTTCGAACAACTTTCTGCTGCCTCGGTGCCGTGTGCGCGACCATCCTTCCAGCCAAGTTTGCTGGGTTTCGACTCTCAGCCGCTCTTCGAGGTGCCTCGCTCTGTGCCGGCTACGCCGCGGGGAAGAACGGTGCCGGGCGGCAACTGGACGTGATTCGCTCCTGGGACGTCAGTTGGTCGATCCATTGGTCTGAGATCGATGCCAGGCCGCCACGCGCTGGGCTCGACCAGGCCAGTGGAGTGGATGCCTGGAAGATCTCGACGCTGGACTTGGGCGTTTTCTTTGAGCCTCTCCAGACGAGATGTTCGTGTTGTCCTTACCGCCGACCACGCAGGCATGGGTGAAGAGACGGATCAGCTCTATAACGTTGTTGCTGGAGCTTTCTCCTTTGAGCCGAGGGGGTGCGCGCAATCGCTGGGAGATGGCCACGAGTTCAATGTGCAGTGTCATCCGCACGAACGAACCGTGCGGTACGCAAGCCGCTGGGCAGAATTCTCAAGGAGCAGCATGCTAGCATGGGAGCTGATGAACTACCAGAACTGATCGGCGCCGGGCCCGGGTCCGGCTGAGAGTGGGTATCTGCTGTCTGCTCACGAGGCCGTGGTGGGGTAATCGATAGATCGCACTAAAGCCCGGGAGCGATGACACCTAACGTCTCCACGGGCCCCACCACTGATTGAATCGCCTCATTCCGCTAGCGGTTCTTGCTTAGGGACGCGAGCCGAAAACGATCTCGTCCCAGTAATCCGGGAACCGAACGCCCTTCTGACTTCGGCAGCGGGAGCTTGAGGAATATCTTCAAGCTGTTCGAGTGGCAGAGGCTGGATCTCACCCGGCCTCATTGGTTCCGCAGGTCTCTTTGCCTGGGGAACTTTTCGTGCCTCGGTTAGAATGGACACGCGCCAAGCCAAAGATCCAACTCCGGCGGGTAGATGTGACGCTCATCGAAGATCTCTTCTTCGCCCTCCCTCATCATCCAGCTCGTACTCAATCTCTTGAGGCTTTGCCGCGTTGAGCATTGAGCCGTTTGCCTGACCAGCGCTTCAGCGTCTCTCTCGACATCGGGAGCTGACCCACAGAGACAATGGGTGCTGGAAGAGCGAAGTAAACAAACCTGTACTCCGGTCGTAGCGGTCCTGGTCAGCCAACGCTTTTCGTCAATGGCCTCGAGATGGGCCGGAAGGCTGTAACGCCACTGTGCACCGTGCCCACGGCGCCTTGGACGAGCTCAGATGAATGACCCACGGGAACTGGGCCAGACGCGATGCTGACCAATGCAAGCAATCGGGGAGACTCCGCAATGGGCTGCCAAGCGATCAACCACCAAGTCGCCCACACGCGTTGGAAGATCGCCAATAGGGCTGGAAAGAGCACGCGTGAAAGCGCAAACCTTCTCTGCGGAACGGAGCTTCGAAGCGAGTGATATGCGAGACCTCAACATTGTGTCTGCGTGCGACATCGACGGCTCGTGCACAGAAATCCAGCGCAAGGCTTGATTTCACGAGGTACGCAAGTGGGCTTTGATTCGGTAATCGCCCTCGATGCGCAAGGGACGATCGCGACGGACAGCACCACGCAGTTCGTCTGTGATCGGGTGGTGTAACGACGGCCTCTACCATATCGTGAACAACGCAGTGTCTTCGTCAGCACCACCTGAGTAAAGATCAAGATCGACTCACCGCTTTCTCCTCCTTGCTTCAGGTCGATCTTTCTCAAATATGGCGCGTTAAAACTTTCTGATTGCCGGGGCGCGTGTCCTCTAGCAGCGCGTAAACTTTCAACGTGTTACTGGCAGCGCAGCGAATGTGTTACGCGAGCGCAATACATGATGAGAGAAAAGGGAGGACAAATGGCTACCGATTACGATGCACTCGTGGCAAGCATGACGACGATGTTGCTGAAGAGACTCCATTGCTGAGGAGCTGCAGTCAGCGTCGCAATGACTCTGGTTCGGCAAATGCCGACGAGGATGAAAAATGAGGCCGCAGAGACTTTGAGCTTCCCTGGTGCAGATCTTCTCGCTAGGAAGAGCTCGACGGTTCACAAGCCGTTCCCAAGCAGGATGACGAAACCCACCTGCTCAGATGCGCTTCTCGGTCCATCACGCTTCAGCTTGTCGCTACGTCGACGACAATGGATACGTCCGTCTGGCACCGAGTGCTGGCTGAGCGTGAGATAATTCAGCGGCGTTCGACGATCACGCAAGGGAAGACACTGTTCAAGAAGAGGTAGAAGAGGAAGGCCGCCTCAGCTCTGGCATGACGAGTCAGAACTGTGGCAAATCCCCGGCGCGAAGAATACGAAGTTGAATTTACTGCCGTGATGTCGACCTCAGGGTTCGCTGCGCACTCCTGCCGTGTCACCGGGCATGCAGACTCGTGCGCAAGCTGGCGAAGATGGTCAAAGCATCATCTGACTACGCTGGCAGCTCGCTTTCTTTCGACTCCACTCTCTATCGCCTGCGCGCGCTCGGGCGGGAACTCGGATGAACTTCGTCCGGCAGATTAGCGCTGCCTGCGAGTTATGAGGGCGGCAGTATAGTTTTCGCGAAAAGCACACTTGCCACGGTGATGAGCTTCAGTCGACGAGGCAGTGACGCTTCCCGATGGGAAGCAGGGCACTTCACGCGGACCCGAACACCATCGTGAGCGTGACCGACTGGTTCGCGCTGAATCGACATGGTCGGGCTCTCGCAGCATTGGGCGGCCAAGAAGCTGATGACCCTCGAGGGAACTCATCGACCCCGCGTTGTTGTCGCACGCGGCGATGTAGAACCCTCGACCACGACTGGATCTGTTACCACTTCATCTGCTGAGCAGAATGCGTCGCGAGTTCCCAATGTCGTGCAGAAGCCCATCGACCGCGCAGTGAGCGCTTTCGCCGAGTCGTGGAAGACATCGACGCCAACGATGAAAAACAGAGCCGAAGAACGTGGGCGTTTAGCCGTCGCTGACGTGCAGGATCGCCAAAAAGCTGCCTCTTTGGGACGATTCAGGCGCTACCTACCACCCGGAAGATATTCGTCCGCGATCGATGCCACCTCTCGACGGAACAGACACTGTCCTTCGCTGGCCTCGACGCAGCGGAGCATCCCTCGGAATGCATGCGTGGAGCGCAGTCTCGAAGTGGAGGGAAACAATCGGTGTCAGGTAATGGTGTGAAAGCGACGAACCCGCCCTCACCGTCTCTATTGCTGAGCGACAAGTCGAAACAACCGATACGCGTGGCTTGCCCAGATGAATTTTACGGGCCTCAAACGTTCTGAACGCGCGATCAAGCCGAGGCCGTGGTTCCTCGCCTCGTATTCTTAGGCTGCATACCTACTCAGCGGTGTGCGCTGCTATCCTCTGCGATCGTTCTGGCCCTGTAAGTGTTCGCGTTACTTTGCAATCATCCGCCTTGGCTCCACGATGCTGCAGTCGACGGTCCAATCTCTATCAGGGCTTCTGGGGTTGGGATCGTTCTGGCATGGGCACTGGTCCCGTGGAAGGGTATTAACTTCTTTACCTGGGGCCTGCAGGGACAAAGTGCAAGCCTGGGCATTATCCACGTCACGCGTATATTGGTTACCCTTAGCCTCGTGCACTTTTTGCACTTTTAACCGGACGTCCTATCTCGTTGGCATGAATGAGCCGCAAGCGCGATCTTGCAGTTAAATGCGTGTGCGACCCATTTGGGTCTGGTTCATGGTCTTTACCATCCGCTTGGCTGTCGTTCAGGTACCCTCATGGCTGATGAACAAGTTGCGTGGCTTTCAGCAATGAAAAATCGAGTTGGGAATTCCGCTGTTCCCATGTTTGCCGCTCACGTGGTGGCTCGAAGGATGATTTCCGACCGCATCGTGCGCATTCCGATTCTGCGCAGAACGCTGACGAGCACCAGCCCGTATCTCTAGGCCCTGGATTCTACTTCCCGCGTTACACAGGTGTCCAGTCGCGGCTCGGGAACCTGACCTCCGCGATCTGAGAATCAGCAGAACAAGTTCAGCACCAGCCTGCTATCCAGCGAATCTGCTCGAGGTGCGAGGCGCGCCGTCACGCAAGAGCGCGTCAAGACAACACGCGGCGGAATGCGACATCGCCAATGCTTTCCGCCAACGATTGGTGAGTCGTCTGGCAAGACAAAGGCGTGTACATCAGCAGCCTGTGCAGAGTGGAAGGCAAAGAGCTTCACCGGGGTCTCCAACGAAGATTGCTTCCTCGACCAAGGCAGTCATAATGCGCGGAGTCGAAAAGAAACGTCCATCACCCCAGGAGGCATCAACAGCCACCTGTTCTTTGATGCTGTTTGGCGTGCAACAACACGTGGGACAGCGACCCAGCCCTCGCAAGAAGCGAGATCACCAAATTTGCTTTATTGTCACACGGTTGCCGCCAAGACGACTATCGGCATCACGCGCACGCCCGCTCTCCGAAAGTGCTTCGGGGAGGCATGCATCGGCAGAATCCATCTGGCGTCAGCCACCGAAGCGACACGCAGCTGGTCGATTTCATCGATTAGGGTCACGCCGTCGCACCGTGATCGAGTAGTCTCGAGGGCGACTCGAGCGTCCCACGGACCCAGCACCGAGCGAGTAACAATCTTCATCTTTTAGTCCTCTAGGCGTGGTGCGCGTGTCAAGATATCACGCAAGGAAGCGGATCTCACCAGAGATTGCGGAAATACACCGGTCAGTGTTCTGAAGCGACCAACCCTGACGGGCGGGAAGAATCGTCTCCTAAGCGAGAGACACAAAGGCAATCCGGTTCAACACCCGTCAAGTTCGACTGTGGGGAAAGAAAGTCCGCACCAATCATATTGGTGCCGTGAGGAAACCGGTCGGAGGGGTGCGTCCATGTCACAGCGGCATCGGGCGGCGTGGAGGCGACGAAGCACCGATTCAGTCGTTCGTTTGACCGTGGTGGCAACCGTGGAATCCCTGGGCGTTCGTGTATACGAGGCCTGTTCTGGGTCGTAGATTCGCTGAGCAACGACACGCTCGACATGGAAAGTTTGCGCGCAACACGGGCGGCAATGATATTCGAATTGTTTCGCCATTTGATGATGCAGCAAAGGCGTAGGCATCTTTAATTCCGCTTGTTTTGGGCATCGGATCCATGTTCAGTGACTCGGCGGTACGAAGTCTTGAGAAGGCGTGTGGAAAGCTTGGAATCAGAGTCGATGACTGCGATGAGGTGTCCTGCGCATCCAAATAGTGTTAAGACTGGCGCCAACCGGCTGCATCCCGTAATCATGTGCGCATTTTTAATTACTGCAAAAAAGCGGTCGCGGTCTGTTTAAAGGTGTTTGCTCTGTACGCGTGTGCCAAAGTGACGCCTGTCTTTCAGAGGATACGCTTGAGAGGTGTCATCATTCGCTGGAGTCCGCAAAAACGCGTTTTAATCGGACGTCCTATTCGTTCAAGGCGGCGGCTCGTCAACTTCTCCCAAAGAGTTTGCTCTTCGATCTATGCTTCCGGATGCGCTTTCGTCTGTTGCCTACGCGCCGGACGAAATTTCGTGACTCTTGCATTGGCTGGTTCTCTTTCTCTCATCAAGTCGGTGGGTCGGTGGTTGTAGCCTGCGTTTGGTTGTCGTTGTTTTGTCTTATCGTCAAACCGTTCGCGCTTCCCTTCGGGTGCGCGACTACGAGGTCGTCACAACGAGTCTTGGCTGATTTTGGGAATTCTTGTGGCCTCCACTTCTGTCGATGCTGACGTTGCCGTGTTGATCCTTCAGGCGAACTACCTGACGACGATCTTCCGGGTTTTGCGGTTCAGTTAACATTGGTGGTTGGACTGATTATTTTCCTCACCTGGTCAACCTTCGAGGAACACGAGAAGCAGGAACCGCATTCGCGATCCCCACCTACGCCTGATGATCGCAATCGCCGTGATGATCAGTGTTGGCCGGTACGACTATTCATGGGGAATCTTCCAATGGCCGGATAAGCGCCTCATGACGTTCCACGCAGCAAGTCTTTTGCACCTCAGCACGGCCAACCGGTTTTGGGTGGGGTCTCTTGCTGATGCGTGCTTTCTCGGCTCGCTGCGCGTTTACGCGCTGAAGCCATTTCAAACGGCGTCCCGAACTTTAAGTCATCCTAGTCGCGTAATGCAGGAGTACCCTGCTGATGCTCGGCGGTAGCCAGCTTCGACAGATGATCTCTATCCTCTCGTACTGGCGCGTTATACGGGGCTGCAGATGGTTGACGATACCTCGATGGTTTATCTCCGCCTTTGGTAGTGCCCAACCCGATGCACTTTGCTCCGAGTGATTAGCCAATCGCATTCGACGATTTTTGGCGACGGCTCATTACTTTTTATTTTCGTGACCGCAGTGACGGGCTTTATTTTGCGATCCTTGCGGCAGACACTGCTTTCAACGGATTCCTGACCCTCGCCTCGTTCTTTTCGGCGTGACTCCTTCCTGCCTCGTCGCTCTACAAGCGTGGTGACCGTCTGTCGTACCCAATGGCGTGACGCGCTTGCCTGTGGGCGCCTCGGCAGTGGTGATTCTTTTCAATGCAAGCGCGACGGTTAATCCAGCTCTACGTCGTCCGGTGTCTTTGTTTCGTTTACGCTTTCAGCTGGGGATGATTCCACTGGAATAAACGCCTTCGTCTTCCCCAAATGGCAGAGGCGCAGCAATTCGTTTGCTCGTGTTCGTGAACATCATCGGCTTTATGATACCGGATTCGTTC